>VOFF01000853.1_pt1 | contig 400001 bp, 405 predicted proteins | sample 5384061 | NCBI WGS metagenome assembly VOFF01 (sample SAMN12384725, study PRJNA508395) | human gut metagenome | isolation source: healthy gut E | host: Homo sapiens | reverse complement strand
TTTACGACCGCCAGTTCATCACCCGCGAGCATGTGAACAGGGATGTGCTGACGGAGTTCGAACGCCTGCTGGATTCCTACTTCGAAGGAGACAAGCCTCAGGAACAGGGGTTGCCCTATGTGCAGTATTTCGCGGATGAACTGCATCTCTCCGCCAACTATTTCGGGGATCTCGTCAAGAAAGAGACGGGAAAAACTATCCAGCTCAAGCTGGTGGACAAAGCCAAGGAGCTTCTCTGCGCCACCAATAAATCCGTCAGTGAAATCGCCTATGAACTGGGGTTCAAGTATCCCCATCACCTGAGCCGCATGTTCAAGAAGAATACGGGATGTTCCCCGAATGAGTTCAGACTGTCAGCGTGACGCCCCCTGTTCCCGGATGGCCTGCGGCGTTCTTCTTGGAACGGTCCGCTCCGGATTAATTGCCGGTCCGGGAATGCAGAACATAATCTTCTGTTCAAAACGGCAATAAACAGGAATCGCATATTATTTCCTGCTGTTCTGTTGTCCGCGGCATTCCGCCGCGCAGGCGGGCAGTTCCCGGTACCGGGGGAATATACGCCAGGGGTTACCGTAAGGGCTTCAGCGCGCTTGATTCATTTGACGATGTGATGCCGTGGAGAAGAAATAATGTCATCATGGAAAGGTAACCTTTTGTGGGCAGGTATTTTATAAACGTGTGGAGCAATGGCGCGCCGTTACTGCCGTCTTTGACCTTGTTACGATTACGGACAAAGGGTATGGTGCGGCAAGATAACCTGCGCCATTAGACGGCACAATGAATGAAAGCGGTCTGCTGCCCGTCGGGAAACGACTGTTTGCATCCTCTCCGCAATGCCGCTCCGCTGAATAATATAGAACACTACAATGATGGGAAACTCAATAGACCATGGCATGTTCCGGAATTCCGTCCTGCTGGCTTTCGGATTGTCCATTTCCTTCTCGGGCTTCGCACTTGCCGCATTGGAAAAGCCGGTTCCTGGACAACAGGTCCAGGCCGTTGAAGGCGCCAGAAAAAAATCAATCCTGCCGCCGTGGAAGTGCTGCTTGACAACAACCGCCGGATGACGCTGGATTTTTACGGGGATAACATTTTCCGTATTTTCAGAGATGACAAAGGCGGTATTATCCGCGACCCCAAGGCGGAACCGGAAGCCCGCATTCTGGCGGACAATCCCCGGAAGCCGGTTTCCCGGCTGGATGTGGACCAGAAGGGGGATGCGGTTGTCATCACTACGGGGAAGGTCAGGATTGAGATAAGTAAAAAGACCTCTCTTTTCAAGGTGATCAATCTGAAGGATCATTCCGTGGTGGCGGAGCAGGCATCCCCCATCCTTTTTGAAAAGGGCAAAACCAGCTTTTCCCTGAAGGCGAAGCCGGACGAATATTTTTACGGCGGCGGCGTGCAGAACGGCCGTTTTTCCCACAAGGGAAAGGTCATTTCCATAGAAAACCAGAACAGCTGGACGGATGGCGGCGTGGCTTCCCCCACTCCCTTTTACTGGTCCACCGGCGGGTACGGCGTCATGTGGCATACCTTCAAGAAAGGGCAGTATGATTTCGGTTCCAGGGAAGAGAATCTGGTGAACCTCTCGCATGATGAAAATTATCTGGATGTCTTTTTCATGGTCAACGACGGGCCGGTCAGTCTTTTAAGGGATTTCTACCAGCTTACCGGAGCTCCCGTTCTGCTGCCCAAGTTCGCCTTTTACCAGGGGCATCTGAACGCCTATAACCGGGATTACTGGAAGGAAGATGAAAAAGGCATCCTGTTTGAGGACGGGAAACGGTACAAGGAAAGCCAGAAGGATAACGGAGGCATTAAGGAATCCCTGAACGGGGAATTGAATAATTACCAGTTTTCCGGCCGCGCCGTCGTGGACCGTTACAAGGCCCATGACATGCCGCTGGGATGGCTTCTGCCGAACGACGGCTACGGAGCCGGGTACGGCCAGACGGATACCCTGGACGGCAATATTGCGAATTTGAAGAGTCTGGCGGACTACGCCAGGAAGAACGGCGTGGAAATCGGGTTGTGGACCCAGTCCGACCTGCATCCCAAGCCGGAAATCAGCGCTTTGCTCCAGCGGGATATCGTGAAGGAGGTGCGGGACGCCGGAGTGCGCGTGCTGAAGACGGACGTGGCCTGGGTAGGCGCGGGCTATTCTTTCGGGCTGAACGGCATTACGGACGTGGCCCAGATCATGACCTACTACGGGGACAACAGCCGCCCGTTCATCATTTCCCTGGACGGCTGGGCGGGAACCCAGCGGTATGCCGGCATCTGGTCGGGCGACCAGACGGGCGGCGTCTGGGAGTACATCCGTTTCCATATTCCCACCTACATCGGCTCCGGACTTTCCGGGCAGCCCAACATCTGTTCGGACATGGACGGCATTTTCGGCGGCAAGAACCCGCTGGTGAATGTCCGTGATTTCCAGTGGAAAACGTTCACCCCCATGGAGCTGAATATGGACGGCTGGGGAGCCAATGAAAAGTATCCCCACGCCTTCGGGGAACCCTATACTTCCATTAACCGGTGGTATCTCAAGCTCAAGTCGGAACTGCTCCCGTACGCCTACAGCATCGCGGAGGAGTCCGTTTCCGGCCTGCCCATGATCCGGGCCATGTTCCTGGAATATCCCAATCCCTACACGCTGGGGAAGGCGACGCAGTACCAGTTCCTGTACGGCCCCTATTTTCTGGTGGCTCCCATTTACCAGGAAACCAGGGCGGACGAGGAGGGGAATGACGTCCGCCACGGCATTTACCTGCCGGAAGGACAGTGGATTGATTATTTCACCGGGGATTTGTATGAGGGAGGCAAGATTTATAATGATGTTGACGCGCCTCTGTGGAAACTGCCCGTGTTCGTCAAAAACGGCGCGATTATTCCCATGGCGAATCCGAGCAACAATGTCTCGGAAATTAATCCGAACCTGCGCATTTACGAGCTTTATCCGCACGGCAGCACTTCCTTCACCGTGTATGACGACGACGGCGTGACGGAGGAATACAGGGCCGGCAAAGGCGTCCGCACTCTGGTTGAATCCCGGGTGGACGACAAGAACAACGTGACCGTCACCGTTCATCCGGCGATGGGGGATTTCAACGGCTTCCAGAAGAAGAAGGCTACGGAGTTCCTCATCAACGTGACGCAGAAGCCGTCCGGGGTTTCCGCCAAAATCGGGGAAAACAGCGTTAATTTGGCGGAAGCGAATTCCATGGAGGATTTCAAGTCCAGGGAGAATGTTTATTTTTATGACCGGGCTCCCAACCTGAACAGGTTCGCGACGAAGGGGAGCGATTTTGAGAAAAAGGTGATTTCCGGGAACCCTCAATTGCTGGTGAAACTGGGCGCGGCGGATATTACGGCGGCCCCCACGGTGCTTTCCGTGGAAGGGTTCCGGTTTGAACCCGCTGAAAAGCATCGCCTTTCTTCCGGCGCGCTGACCGCTCCCGCCAATGCTGCGGTGACGGAGGAAAACGCCGCGGCCTATACCCTGAAGCCCACGTGGGACGCTGTTCCGAATGCCGATTTCTATGAAATCGAATTCGGCGGAATGCTGTACACCACCATCAAAGGGACGGAATTCCTGTTTGAGGATTTGGAGGCTGAGACGCCTTATTCCTTCAAGGTGCGGGCCGTCAACAAGGACGGCCATTCCGCGTGGACGGCTGTCAGCGCGAAGACGAAAGCCAACCCGCTTGAGTTCGCCATTCCCGGAATTGAGGGCGAGACGAGTGTCGAAAACCAGGGCAGTTCCCTGGCGAAGCTGTTTGACTTCAAGGAAAAGGATGCCTGGCACACGAAGCATGGAGAGAAAGCTGTGCCGTTTGACCTGGTCATGGATTTGAAGACCATCAACAAGCTTGAGAAGTTCCATTACGTTCCCCGCGAGGACGGCGGCAACGGCACATTGCTGAAAGGCTCCGTTTATTACAGCATGGACCGGGAGAACTGGGCGAAGGCAGGAACGTTCCAGTGGGATAAAAATGGAGACGTGAAGATATTCGGCTTCAAGGATGCTCCCACGGCGCGCTATATCAAGCTTCATGTCACGGAAAGCGCGGGTGATTACGGCTCCGGCAGGGAAATCTACGTTTTCAAGGTTCCGGGTACGGAAAGCTATTTGCCGGGCGATATCAACAACGACGGCAAGATTGACCGGAATGACCTGACTTCCTACATCAACTATACGGGCCTGCGGAAAGGCGATTCCGACTTTGAAGGCTACATCAGTAACGGGGACATCAACAAGAATGGCCTTATTGACGCTTACGATATTTCCGTGGTAGCCACCCAGCTGGAAGACGAAGCCGACCAGCCGCAGGAAGAAGCCGACAAGAAAGATGAGGAAGAGGATAAGGCGGGAGGGGACGACGAGAAGAAAAAATCCGCCGAGGAGGCAAAGAAGAAAGTCCGCGTGGACGGAACGCTTTTGCTTAGTGCGGATAAGAAAAGGTATTCCAGGGGAGATGCCGTCAAGGTGTCCGTGAAGGGCCGGAACCTCCGGCTGGTGAATGCCCTGAGCTTCGCTCTTCCGTATGACCCCAAGGATTTGGAATTCGTGGGCGTGGAGGTGAAGAACATGAAGAACATGGAGAACCTGACGAACGACAGGCTTCATACGAACGGGACCAAGGCCCTGTACCCCACCTTCGTCAACATCGGAACAAAGAGCCTGTGGAAGGAACCTCCGAACTGTTTGTGCTGAAATTCAAGGCTCGTCGCGATATGAAGTTCCAGCCGAAGCTCACGGACGGCATGGTGGTGGATAAAAAGCTGAACACCAAAAAATTGTAATTTAACATCCTGATACGGCTCCATGCCCGGCCAAATGGCGGCCGCGCATGGAGCCTGCCGTTCCGGCGGAGTATTTCCGCAGTATTCATCGCTGTGGAGCGGTGTTCTTCCGCGTGTTTTGGAGAATCCGGACGGAGCGGCGACACGGAAATATTTTCCTGCCTCGCGTTTCCGGCGGAGCGTGACGCAATGGGGCTCTCTTAACAGGCGGATGAACCGTTTTTTTCTGGCGCGACCGGTCTTTTCCCTTATGTTGGGGGCGCCAGACAGGCCCCACGATGCTATGACCGGCCCCGGACTCATCTCCTTGTTCTGCTTTTTAATGACGGCCGCCTATTTTTTGCGCGGCGGGATGTGTGCGGGCGCCGTTTGTGCATGGGCCTGGCGTTTTTTCATTTTCCCGTCGCGGCTGGCTTCGCAGGAGCGTCACGTTTCTGCTGCAGGCTTCCCTGCTTTTCTGGGGGGCGGAAGCCTGGCGTCTGGCCAGGCTGTGGATGATGGAAGGGGGGCCTTTCCTGCTCTGGACTTCCATTCCGGCTGCTGCGCTGTTGCTTCATGCGGCGGCCATTCTATGGCGGAGGCGCGGAGAAAAGAATTTGCCCGTTCCGGAGCTGGCCCGCAGCCGCGTATTTTCCGTTTCCGTATTGCTTCTGTTTTTGCTGGATGCGCTGGTTCCTTTCCGTTTGCTGATGGGGGAGCGCATCTTGCCGTGGCAGGGGGTCAATGGGCTGGCGATTCTTCTCCTGGCCTGGTGGGGCGGCTATTGCGCGGAAGGTTTGTTGAATCCGCAGACGTCTCCACGCAGGCGGCAGGTGATGTGGACCGTGTTTGCCTCCGCTTTTTTTCTCCAGTTTCTGCTGGGAGTGACGGTGGCTTCCTCCCTGCTGATGACGGGGAAGCTCCATATTCCCGTGCCGTTTATGATGATTTCCGGCCCGGTTTACCGGGAAGAAGGGTTTTTCATGCTGGCATTGTTCAGCGTATCCGTCCTTATGGCCGGGAGTTCCTGGTGCAGCCATTTGTGCTACTTCGGGGTGTGGGACTGCCTGGCCGCCGCTTCTTCCCGCAGGAAGGGGCATCCGGTGCCGGGTGGGAAAAAAAGCCTGTGACTGGAGGTGGTTTTCCCTTGCCGCGGCGGTGGGGATTCCCCCTCCTTTTGTCCGTGTGGGGCGTTCCGCTGGGGTATGCCCTGGCGGCGGCGTTCGCCGTAGCTTTCACGGCTCCATTTGCCTGGAAGAAAAGTTCCGAAAACGGTGTGCGGGAATATTGCAGCAGGTTCTGCCCCATGGGGCTGACCGCCAGTTTGCTGGGCAGGCTGTCCCCGTGGCGCATGCGCGTCAGGGAGACATGCACCGGGTGCATGCGGTGCGCCTCCGCCTGCCGTGATCTCGCCATCTCGCGCGGGGGCGAGGCCTGCCGCATTTCCCGGCGCTGCACCTTGTGCCGCGACTGTATTTCCCGGTGTCCGCATGGCGCTTTGAGCCTCGGCATGGCCGGCCCCTTTTCCTCTGTACCGTCCGTGCGGGCGGATATGTATTTTGTAACGCTGGTTTCCGTCATGCATGTGGTCTTCCTGGCCACGGCTCGAATCTGATTTTATGTTGCCATGAAAGATTTCTGCTCCCTGGAGTATCCGTTTTGCGGAGGATGGATGGCATCTGTCCATTAGGAGGCTTTTTCAGGGCTGCCGTCAGAGGGATTCAGGCAGCGGTGCAGGAGGGGGACGGCCCTGAATTCATGGAACGGCATGGTTCCCTCTTCCCATCCGAAAGAGTGGATTTTGGTTTCAGAAGGTCATTTTTGTTATTCATTGAGAGATTTATTGATGATTTAAAGTTTTTGTTATGATTCAATTTATTAAAGTCACTAAAAAGATAGGGTCTGCTATGCTCCGGTGCCGGAGCCGTTGGAAGAGGGGGATAAGCTGGAAATCATGGAAATGAAGGATGAAGCCCTTTTCCCGCCGGCAGGGAAAACGCAAGGATTTCCCTATCCAGGAATCCCATGGTATTCGTGAAAATGAATGACGGATTCCAGCGCATCCTGATGAAGAATATCCTGTATGTGGAGGCGGGCGGAAGTTATTGCACGCTGCACGTGCACGGCATGCCGGCTATCCTGGTATCCGCTCCGCTGGCGCGGGTATCCGAGCATCTGGATGGGGAATATTTTATCCGCGTGCACCGTTCCTACCTGGTTAACAAGCTGCATATAGAATCCATTGCGGGCAACTTCCTCCAGGTGGGCGTCGTTGCCATTCCCATCAGCAAATTCATGAAGAAAAAAGTGCTGGGCAGTTTGAACATGCTGTCGTTTTCCAAATAAGTTCCGGCCTGCCGCACGGGCTCCTGCGGCGTTCCGGGAAAGCGAAATGGAACGGCCGGAAAGGCGGGATGGAAGCAGAAACGGAATGGCCGCATCATTCACGACGTCGCCGGAAGGCGGCATATCAATGAATCTAAACCAGAAATAGAAATTAAATATATGGCAATTGACAGATCAGCAGCAGAAGCGGCGACTTCCTCCCTGCAGTCGCTGCCTTTCGGCAACATCATCGGCGGTCCCCTGGTCGCCTGTGTGGAAGCACAGGCCCAGGCGGCCCGGACTTCCTGGGGGGTCATCCAGAACGTGGGCCTGTACGCGGATGGGGAAGAGAAGAAGACGGTGAACGTTTCCTTCCAGTTCATCAAGGACGGCCGCATGGCTCAGATTACGGTTCCCCTTCTGACCATCGTCCCCATTCCCTATATCGCTATTAACTCCATCGACATTAATTTCAAGGCGAATATCAGCGCGTCCGCCGCCAGTACGGAGACGGAAAATTCCTCCAGTTCCGTAGATACCAGCGTTTCCGCCTCTGCAAGGTGCTTTTGGGCGCGCGGCAGCATGAATGCCAGCTATTCCAGCAAAAAGGACTCCTCTGCGACCAGGGATTCCAAATACAGCGTGGAATACACCATGGACGTAGCCGTCCATGCCGGACAGGACAGTATGCCTGCCGGGATGGCCAAGGTGCTGGAGATGCTGAACAATAGCATTTCCGTCGTTTCTCCGGAAGGGTTCCTGGACGTGCAGCATGCCATCCAGGACGACGGAACCGTGAAATTGATAACCTCCTACAAAAACAGGGAGGGGCTGTTTGACCCGGAAGCCATCACCCTGCGGATAGGCGAAGCGACGGAAATATTTGAAAACGGTGCGGGGAATGAAGCCAGGATTGTGAAAACGGATTCCGGCAAGGAATACACACTTTCCAGGGAAGACGCCAGAAACTGCACGGTGAGCGCTGGAGAACTCAAGAGGAAGGTGGCTGTAGGCGCCTGATAACCGAACCATAGCGATTTCTCCTCCATTCCAGAGCCATGTCCCGTCTTAATCTCATCGTGGAATCCCTGCTGAAGGACATTATTGAAGGCAGCATGCGGCAAACTGCCACGCGGCATCACTGGCGCGCCAGTATGGGAAGAGAGGCCGTGCGTGCGGTTTCCCGCTGCCCAGCGCCCAGATAGGCTCCCTGGAATTCGATTTGAAATATGCGGTGACGGGAACTTCCGGGGTGGAGGAGAAACAGGTTGCGGACACAGAGCAGTGGAGCCTGTTCCGGCAGGAATTGGAAGAGCGCGTGCCGTCGTTTGCCATCCGTTCCATTGTGATGGCCGTGGTGCATTCCAGCCTTCCGGACGACGAAGCGAGAAGCGACTTCTCAAGCCTGCTGGCCAGGGAGGAACAGTGGAAAAAGAATTTCTGCTCCTACCTGGGGAAGAAAATTTCCGCAGCCGTTTCCGCTCATGAGGGCGCGCTCCTGAAGGCGGAACCCGGGCTGGACAGGGGATTGCTGCTGGAGCTTCTGGCAGGCGTCGCGGAAAGGGAATTCATGGATAATCCGGAGCTGGAGGACCTGTTCCAGGGAACCCGGGGAGACCCCCTCAGGCAGGAATGCCGCGCCAATCTCCGGGAAGGCCTTTCCTCTTTCTTGGCCGCTCTGGCGGAAAAGTACGTCCTCACCAGGCAGGAAAGCAGTGTGGTGGTGGATGTGGAAGTAGAGGCGGACAAGCTGAAAAAGATGCCGGAGGAAGCCGTGCAGACCCTGCGCCTGAATATATCCCCTGTTTCCATTCCCTCCGTTCTGGCGGAGCAGAATGATGTTTCCGGGTTGTCCGCGCAATAGTGATAGATGATGAGTGATTCTACAAATAATAACAAGGTGAACGGGCACATTATGAGCCTGCAGCAGCTGATTTCAGCGCCGCTGGTCGCAACGATTGACGCGGATGCGATGTCCACGGAACGCTACATGAAGCATTTCATGTCCCTGGCCTTTGAGTCCTACAATCCTGTGGACGGTTCCACCGGGGCGTTGAGGTTGATCAGCTTCAATTTTACGGACAGCGACGCTTCCGGCGGCGCGGAAAAGAAGGTCAGCGTGCCGCTCGTCAGCCTGGTGACGCTGCCGCTGCTGCAAATCAAACAGGCGGATTTTGATTTTGACATCAATATCATTGACGCCGTAGCCGCCGCGCCGAATGAACATTTTTCCCTGAACAGGGGAGAGGTGGAGTCCCCCGGCGGAAAAGAGCGGGATGAAGGGCTGAATTTTTCGGGCTTCCCTGGCTCCGCAGTCCGGGAGAGGGGCTTCTTCCTCCCTGCAGGCGAACATGAAAATCCATGTCTCCATGCAGCAGGCTGACATGCCTTCCGGCCTGTCCCAATTTCTCCAGCTGGCTTCCAGGCCGCATTATGAGGATGTCCCTTCCCGGGAAAAGAATGATTAATTGAAAAAACGATATGGACCAGAAAACAACTTATTCCTACCAGCGCACTCCGGGCCTTGACTGCCCCAAATGCGGGGGTGTATTTCCCCACGACCATTCCGGACTTGCTGTCCGGCTCCATCAGGTGCCCTTATTGCGGCCTGACGCTTTACATTGACCGGAAAGAATCAGGCCATGCCATGCAGGCCCTGGAAAATTTCCAGAACGCATTAGACAAGCAGCTTCCCTCCGTCTCCCTGTCATGAAGAAACCGTTGATTATCCTGTCCGCCGTGCTGTGCATGGTTCTGCCGTCCTTGTCTCCGGCGGAGATGCGGCAGCGGGAACCCCGCCAGCTTGCCGCCGCCTGGCAGGAAGTAAAGAAGCAGATAGCAGACGACGGGAAAACCATCCGTGTGAGGGACGGCATTCAAGCGCTTGAACTCCTGGCGGAACTGGGGATCTCTTCCGTTCCGGCGGACGGCGTCAGGCTGTCCCGCGGCAGTCTGACCATTGTGGTCACGCGTGGGAAGAAAGAGGACGGGATTTTTTACGTGCTGGCTGTTAAGGAAGAAGGGGGCGCAAGCCTGGAAGTGAAGATGGTTCCTCCTTCCTGATTTGCCGGAGAGGAAGGTCATTCATTTTCAAAATCCCACACGCGGCGGCGGGCGTTTTTCTTCGTCCGCCCGCCGTTGGCTTTCCGGAAGGGGTCAAAAAGAGAGTCCAGCCCGTTCCCTTTCAGCAGCAGGCACTGTTCCATCAGACGGCCCAGTTTCCCTTTCGGGAACCCTTTGGCCTGGAACCAGGCCAGATATTCCTGGGGGACGTCCATCAGCGGACATCCCTTGGGCGGGTATTTGGCAGGACCGTACATGCCGAAAGGGATATGGGTCTGCGCGATTTCCTCCACCAGTTTTCTCAAATCTTCCGCATCTGGTATTTCAGGATCGTTCATAGGTTTTGCAGAATAAATGGTTGCAGGCATTCCGCCAGCCTTTCCGGCGTTTCCAGGGGAAGCCGGTGGCCGGCATGAGGGATGATGACGGCTTGCCCTCCTGCCATGCGCCGCGCCAGGGCGCTGAATCTGGCATCGCGCTGTCCGGCAATCCACAGCTGGGGAACAGGGGATTGCTTCAAAAGCGGGGCCAGGTTTTCCTGTGCGCCCACGGACCAGTCAATAAAGGCGCGGGAGATGGATTTGCGCCACGGTTTCAGGGAAGAACGGTCCGGAGGCGGCGGACTGCCTTCAAATACTCCCCTGGGCATCCCATTCCTTCAAAAAATTTTCCCAGGATGCGGAAAGGCATTGGACGGCCCATTCCGCATCCTTCGCCCGCCGCGCCGCCCGTTCCTCTTCATGTTCCAGGCCGGGATTGGCGCTGACGAATATGGCTCCTTTCCAGAGAGGGGGATGGGCCAAAACGGCCTGCATGGCCAACCTGCCCCCCAGGGAATAGCCGCAGATGAGGGGATGACGATCCTGGGAGGCTATTTCGAACAAAGCACGCGCCCCATATCCTTCAGGCTTTTGGGGCAGCATTCCAGATACCTCCAGAGGTTCAGGGCGCGAGCCTCCACTCCTCCGGCACGAAGAAAATCCATGACGGGTTTCCAATCCGCCGGAGAACCCAGATTGCCGTGCAGAAGCCAAAGCATGGTCGGAACCGTCTTTCTATTTGACGCCGTAGCCGGCGAGGCCGTTCATAAACATCTGGACGGAAATCATGATGAGCACCATGCCCATCATCCGTTCCAAGGCGATTGTCCCTTTTTCTCCCAGCAGACGCAGGAACTTCTGGGCGATGAAAAGCACCATTCCGGAGAGGAACCAGGCGGTCACGATGGCCCCGGCATAGGTCATCTGGGAAATGCTGTCCGGAGTCTGGGAGGCGTGCAGCATAATGATGGACAGGGAAGAGGGGCGGGCCATCAGGGGCATGGCGATGGGAACAATGAAGGGTTCGTCTTTTCCGTCCGCTCGTCCGGAAGAAGAAAGCATATCCTTGGCGGGGAAGACCATGCCCAGCGCTACGAGAAACAGCAGGATGCCTCCGGAAATGCTCAGGGTGGAAGGTTCCAGCCCCAGCAGGTTCAGCAGGAATTTTTCCGGAAAAGAAGAAAAAGGAGCAGCAGGCTCAACGCAAATACAAGCTCCCGTGTCAGAATAGCCTTCTGCTGGGCGGGCGAGTATTTTTTCAGCATTCCCTGGATCATGGGCGCCAGACCCACCGGGTCGATGACGATGAACAGAAGAATAACAGTGGAAAGGAAGTCCTGCATGGGATATGCCCCGTTGTAAACGATACGGGCGTGTACGTCAAAGGGAACCGCCAGAAGTGGAAATTTTCTCTGCCCGGATTGCTATTTTCTTCACCAGCGCAGGAGCCGGGCCTTTATGCCTGGAAAGCGATTTGAGAAATTCTGGGGAAACTTTGCGTAGGAGACCATAGCTTTTTAATAAAACAGAAAAGCTATTAAGGCAAGGCTCCTTCGGGAGACCGGCTCGATGTTTCAAAATCTGCTTTCCCTACATACTCCCTTCGAACACCGGGGTTCGCAAATCCATCCTTGAATCTGACTTCAAGCTCGTACCTCTTGTTATTGCGAAGGTGCTCTAAATACGTCAGCAACAAATAAGCTTCCTGGATGGGAACTTCATGCTTTTCTCCCGGCTGCAACGTAATGAAACGTATGGAAAACGGTAGACGTTCAACTGTATACAGGGGACTATACCAAGCTAAAGGCTTCTTTCCATCGCTTATTACGCTCCCTATACACCCAATTCTTTTCTCGCCTTCCTTTCGCCATATTTCGATGTGGATATTAGGGCTATGATCCTTCAGGGGATAAAAGTCGTCGAACAGGCGCACGGTCTTTTCGCCCTTGTTCGTGAACACCAGCTTGAAGTCAGGGAACGTCTCTCTTGTGTCAAACCGGGTCTTTTCCATCACCACGGAACATTCCACTCCGTTGTCGGCCATGTCCCCCCCATGCCGCAGCATGGAGGGACAGGTTTGCCAGAAGTATTAAATACCGGAAGATTTTTTTCATTGCAGCGCGAGTTTGGCCGTCGCCCGGAGCATCCCCAGGAAACAATCCTTACCCTGCTGATTATAGTAGCGCGTTTCGAGTTCACAAGAACATTGTTTCCAGCCTTCCAGATCGACTTCATCCAGGCATACCGGAATCGTGACGCTGTATTCCCGGCCGGGGGCCAGTTCCCGGTAGTTCAAGGGTCGCTGGAAGGTCATGGTGCCAATTTCCCTGTTCAGGATGCGGACATCTCCCCGTTCCGTCCTCAATACAGTCACGAAAAAGTAATCGGCTGTTTCGTCGTTGATTTCGTCCGGAATCCGGACAGGCTCGTTTCCTTCGTTGCGGAAGGAGACTGTAATTTCGCCCTTCATGAAATTGGCAGTGTCCACAATGGAGAGCTGAAGAGGTGTCGATACCTCTGCAATTGCCATACTGCGGGTTTTACCTTCGTTAACCGGAGGCAAGAAACAGGGCGGCTCAATAATACCGGGTTCTGTTACATTTGTGGGTACTTTGCTCCATCCCTTGATTTCGGCTACCCTGATAAGCTTGCGGGTAGTGTTATTCAGGACCTTTTGTCCGGCACAGTAAGGTCTGTCACCTGGGTTATCCGGCAATTTTTTTTTATGTAAGCGATAACCTCTGTCATAAAGTTAATGCTAGCATTTACGGCTGTCAGATCCATCGCAGCTATGGCGGTTTCCATATCCTTAACTTTATCGCAGGAAAGAGTTTTCTCTTCCAATTTTTCCTGCAATTTCAAATGTTTCCAGTAGAATTTGTAGGCATCTTCCCATTGACGGCGGTGGTGTTCTTCGTGGGCGAGAGAAGCTTCCGCCGTGTGCCATATCCCAAGACCTTCACCGCTCTGGTATCCGTTCAAATCGTTAACCGCCATAATGCAGTCCTCTTCATTGGTGGGAGGTGTAAGAAGGGCATCAATGAACGACCCGGTACGAACAACTACCGTAGCGCCACCAGAAGCAGAAACAACGCGACACCTCCATATATTCTCAGTTTCATCCTTACAAACCGTTACAACGATGTTAACAGGCGTGTTTTTTGTCTGACTATTACCTTCTTCTTCCGTGGTAACAGGTTCCGGTTTCTCAAATTCAAATTCCACGTTTTTGGACGGTTCGCAGGTAATGGTGGATTCCTTTTCAATCGTCCACAATTTGATTTTGGGGGACGGCGAGAATTCGCGTTTCATCGTCGAGTTGCCTTCGTACTTCCCTTCCTGAATGGGTTCCCTGTCCATCGTCACATTGAACGCGGCAGCATTGTTGCTGACGGGGGTGTAGGCATTATTCGTGTAAGACAAGGCCACCTTGTAATAGCCAGCTTTCAGGAACCTGGCACCCGTTGCCAGATTCAGCTTGCCGTTGGGCTTCGTTCCATCCTTCTCACAAAGTTTCTCGTTGGCAATGGAGATGCTGCCTGTGTCGTCGGCTTCCACGCCGAAATAATACAGGCCGTCTTCCTCGACCTTGATGAACATTTGCGGCGCTCCCGCGCAAGTGGCGTGCTCGCACGCCGAACCGTCAAAGTTGAACGTCATCGCGTCAACTCCGAGTTTCTGAGGGATGAGAGCCTGCTCCCCGTCGCAGATAAGCTTCGGGCCGACCGCCTTGTTCAGTGGTATATAATTATTCATGTTCCTGAATTGTTTCTTGTTCACAGAACTAACCATTTAGTTCTGTGAACACCTTGCAGGAATTCCAAAAAAAAACAACAACACGCCCCGGACGTGATGAAGGAAAAATCCTCGATTATCTCCAATAAAAATGGCGGATGCCATCCAGCGCCCGCCATATATATGTTAATAGTTTGGAACGTATCGCTACGCTTGTGTATGAATTAAGCTAGACCCTACAGGGGCTGGTAGCCCCGTTCCTCCTGCCGGATGAGTTGCCCCTCCGGGATACAGACTCTTTACATTTCCGTTTTCGGAAAAAGCGGGGTTTCTGAAATACGGATTCAAGGCAGTCGGGAAAAATAATACGGAAACGCCCGGCACGGAGGCTTGTGACGCCGGACGGGCATTGAATGGTATTTCCGTTCCCGGAGTTACAGAAGAAGGTCCTGGATGTTGTCCGAGGAGATGACACCCGTTTCCGTGGAGGACAGTACGCAGAGGGCGTCTACCAGGTTTTCCTGCCCCAGAGCCAGCCCGGCTTCTTCCACCAGCACATCGTCAATATTCAGGGTAGCGATGGAAAGGGGAGCCGTTTCCGGGGCAGAAGGTTCCATCAGGGCTGCAATGCCGATGACGGCAGCCACCAGGGCCGCCGCCGCAGCTCCCCAAATGCGGAAGGAATGCCGCTTGAAGTGATGAATGGATTCCACCGGAACGGCGGGAGCGCATTCTTCCCTTTCAATACGCATCATGACCTTGCGGGCAAAATCGTCCCCCGGCGCAGGTTGGGAGGCATGGCCCAGAATCTGCCAGAGTTTTGTATCGTCCTGTTCGTTCATGGTTGTGGTTCCGCTGAGGGTTCTATGAAGAAAAACACCGGAAGATGGGTCCGGTTTCTTGCCGGTGTCATTTTTCCCGTTCTGCCGCCTGTCTGATGACGGGGGCCAGTACGGCGGCGATGCGTGCGTAACCGGCCGCAGAAGGGTGCAGTCCGTCGCTGGAAAGCTCTTCCGGGACGTATCCGTCGCTATTAGCCATGACGCGTCCCGGTTCCGTATAAATGAAATTTTCTTCCGTGGCCAGGCGGTTCAGGAGGAGATTGATGCCGACAATGCGTTCCGCCGTACCTTCCCGGGCGCTGTTGCGCGGGTAAAATCCCTGGAGGATGATGACGGCTTTTGCCAGTTTGCCGGTGATTTCCCGGCAGACGGCACGAATGCCTTCCAGGATTTCCCCGTCCGTGTTTTCCGCAAGGTTGTTCGTGCCCAGGAGCACCACGCAAACGGCATTGTCTTCCGCACCGTCCAGTTCTCCGTGGCGGAGCCGCCACAGGGCGTTTTCCACCCGGTCGTAGCCGAACCCCAGATTGACCGCCCGCATTCCCGCCGTGCACAGGTTCCATGTTTCCGGGGATTTTTGCAAAATGTCCCGGTGCGGTTCATCCACGGGCGCACCTCCCCAGAAATGCGTGATGGAGTCTCCGATGAAGAGGAGGTCCGGGTGTGTTTCGCGCACGATGCGGCATGCGGCTTCATGCCGGGACGCCCAGTCGTAAATCATGAAGTCCCGGTCCTGGGTGCAGGGAATCAGCGTGGAGGGTACGGCCCGGGCGGGAGGAGGTCCGGGCATGATGAAGGTTTCCGGGGCTGTAATGCCGCGCTTTCCCCGGAACAGGCGGAAGCGGATGCGTGCGCCGGGCGGGGCCTGCACCGGAGCCAGATAGCGGCCCTGCGTGCAGAGCATGCGGGGAGAGCCCGCATTCACGTCCATTCGGATGACGGCTTCCGGCGGAGCGTTCACCGCGGTAAGTACCAGTTCTCCCGCCTCATTCAGGGAGGCGCGGATTCCGGGGGGTGGGGATGATTCTATCATGAGACGTCGCGCATGTGCTGGCGCATTTGCCTGCGTCCGATAGAGTTCGGCCCGCGGCTGTCCTGCATGCAGTAGTTCACGGGGCGGCTCTGGGAGGCGCCGTGGGGAGCGCCCAGGCGCTTGTCCGGCTCTGACGGCAGCAGATGCACCACTCTCTTGTTTTTCCAGACCAGCCAGAGCACCACTATGGCCGCCAGTGCGGAGATGTGCAGGATGATGCCGGCTACATTGGCCAGGGCGAAAGTCATCCAGGCTTTCATCATGGCATGGAGGGAGGATTCTTGCGTTTCCTCCGGTTCCTGGATGGTGATGTTGGCTTCCGGGATGCTGGCAGGGTTGTCAGGCTCCAGTGCGGGAAGGGTGGGCCTGGGGGCGGATGCCATGTCCGCCTCCGTTCTTCTTGCCAGGGAAATCATGGCCTCAATGAGCTCGTCCTGCGGATTGGTGAATCGGGAGGCGTCCTGCTTCACCTGGTACAGGAGATCCCTCCGTCCCGCATCCCTAAGCTGGGAGCTCAGCTCCGGATCCAGTGCGATCTGGGCGCTTTTAATATCCCCCATGTGGAAATGGAGCAGCAGGTTGCGCTCCTTGTTCCTGAATATCTGGCGGGCGATGGTGGGAGCATTGACGGAAGGGGGGACTTTCTGTCCGGCCGCGAAGATGCTGACGAACAGGTTGACATTGTAGCGGGATTTGATGAGCTTGATAAGTTCGATGACGTCATTGCTTTCCACTTCCGCGAGAAGCTTCTGGGGGTCAATCAGGCCGGTGGAGGTACGGATGTAGTCCGGCAGGAAATATTCATTGACGTCCGTAAAGTCCTCCGGAATGGGATCCACGGCGGGGGAGTCTGCATTGGCGGCGGGTTCCGGCATGGGGTCGGAGGGAGCCGCTGCCGCATCCACAGGGGGCAGCAAGGGAGGGTTGGCATTCCACCACGCGCCTCTCATCAGGGATTGCTGGTCGTGGTTGGTCCATTTCAGGGCGGGTAATTCCTGGGCGGGTAATTCCTGGGCGGGAGCCGGAAAGATGGCCGCCGCCAGCAGGCATGGGAACAAAAGGGGGTTCATGCGCCTCCTCCTTTCCGGTCCTCGGGGGTGGGAGGCGTTAATCCGTAGCGCATGGGATGCCTGACTTTGGAGCGCGCTTTCCTGGCTACGAGCTGGACGGCGTTTTTCATGATGGCCCCCGCAGCCTGGAGCAGCATGCTTTCCCGCAGGGGAATGCGGGCTTTCATGATGGATTTGTTGATCAGGTCCGGCTCTACATAAGGGTCCAGTTCATAGCCCCACATGAAGCAGGCCGTGTCCGTGCGCACGTCCAGCACCAGAACCAGGAGCCACTGGGGATCCAGCGGTCCCTGATGGTTAGGGAAGCCGGCCTCATCCACCGTCAGGTGGTTCATCGTCCAGAAACTGTGCGGAATAAGGGAAAAGGGCTCCAGGATGTTGGGGAAATAGACGGACAGGAGAACGGGGGGGATGCGGCGTTCCAGTTTCTCCAGCAGGGCATTCAGCCTCATGCGGTCCTGCTGCCGGAGAGCGCCGGCGTTGTCGCATACGCGGCGGTAGGGTATGGCGTCTTTGCCGTATTTTTTGTCCAGGTTTTCCAGGGAAAAACCGCAGTGAGGGCACAATGATTCCGCCCCGCGGTGGAAATTATGTAAACACTTCGGACAAGTCGGCACAAGGAAAGTTTAAGCACGAAGTTCGTTGCCGAAAAGACTAATTGTCAGAAAGAAATCATGTATGTCTCAATCTTCCAGATTTTCTTTCGTGACACGGTAAATGGCGGCGCATCTGGGGCACGTGACTTCCAGCTCCTCTTCTCCCTGGAACAGGTCTTCCTTGTTGTCCTGAAGGGTCTTGAGCGTGGGCAGGATGCGGTCCAGCGTGCAGCCGCAGTAAAAGCGGAACCGGCGCGTTTCCAGCACTCGGGTATTTTCATCTTCTTCCAGATGGGCCATTTTCTCCCGGGTGAGGGAAGCAAGCCATTCTTCATCCGCGTCAGGCTGGGCCGTCACCATGGTGTAGCATTCATCCGGGAGCTCAATGCAGCGGGCGTTTCTCTGTTCGCTTTGCCTGTAGAATTCCTCCACCCACCGGGCCGGAGACGTTCCCGGAATGGGTACGACGGAGTATTGCGGTTCAAACCCCTTTGCGGAGCAGGGTGGAATACAGCGTGTTTTCTTCAGGTTCCTTAATGTCCTGTGTGAAGACGCGCCCCACTACGGATTCCGTCAGGGAAGAACCGGTGACAAACAGATTGGCGACGGCAGGCGTCCGGAGATTGACTGTCCAGGCATGCTGCTCCGCCCAGGGCCGTGCGACCATATAGAGGGTGAAATAGGCCATGAGTTCTTTCAGCAGGCTGTCGCAGAGTTCTTCGTTGCGCAGGCCGTACTGCATGAGGTGAAGGTAGTAGTCCGTAAACAGGGGAGAAAAAAAATTTTGACCTGAGCGCCAGACAATTGCGTCCGCGGACAAAGATGGATTCAACCGTAATGAATTCTTCTACCAGTTCTTCGCTCATGTCATTCAAGTTCGGTCTTCCTTTGTGGAAAATCAACCGTTCCTCCTGTCATTAGAGTCTACATGACAGGCAGGTGCGGCAGTATTCTTTTTCCCGGCAGGGAAAGGGGCGGCGGAGAAACGGGCGGGAAATAACGGAGGGGCCCGGGGACTGCACGCAATAAGCCTTTACCATGCCTTTCCGCGCGTTTAACATATACCCATGGCAACTGACAAAAATATCACCATCCATACTTCCAAGGGCGACATCAAGCTGACGGTGTTTGCTTCCAAGACGCCCGTGACGGCGGCTTCCTTTCTGAATCTGGCTTCCAAGGGGTTTTATGACGGGCTCAAATTTCACCGTGTGATCCCGGATTTCATGATTCAGGGCGGCGATCCCACCGGCACGGGCATGGGGGGGCCCGGCTACAGGTTTGAAGACGAGTGCCGCCCGGACCTCAAGCATGACGGCCCCGGCGTGCTTTCCATGGCGAACGCGGGCCCCGGCACCAACGGTTCCCAATTCTTCATCACCCATGTGCCCACCGACTGGCTGAATGGCAAGCACACCGTCTTCGGCAGGTGACGGAAGGTCAGAGCGTGGTGGATTCCATTAAGCAGGGAGATACCATCTCCGGCATTACGATTGAAGATAATGCGGATGATCTGTTTGCGGAACAGGCCGACCGCATTGCCGCGTGGAACAAGGCGCTTGGTAAGTAACCTCATTCCGGCATTCACTCGGCGGAGCGCGGCGCGGGGGCGCCCGTTCCGCTGTTTTCCTCTCTGCTTTTTTCAGTACATGGTTCTGTCTGTTCAAAACCTGCGTGTGCAGTATGGCGCGCGCGTCCTGTTCAATGACCTTTCCTTTACAGTGGAGGATGGGGAAAGAATTGCCCTCGCGGGCCATAACGGCGCGGGGAAATCCACGCTGATGAAGTGCATCGCCGGTTTGAATGAACCGGATTCCGGCTCCATTATCAAATCCAGGCATTCCCAGGTGGGTTATCTGCCCCAGGAAGGAATTCATATCCGAGGGCGCAGGCTGATTGATGAAGCCATGTCCGCCTTTGCGGACCTGATGGATCTTCAGGAGCGCATTGATGTCCTGACGCGGGAAATGGCGGGGCTGGATCCCCGTTCCGCCGCCTACTCTGAAGTTCTCAATGAAATCGGGGAACTGGAACTGGTGCTGCATGCCCATAATTCCGCCCGGCTGCGTCCCCGGACGGAATCCATCCTGCGCGGCCTGGGATTCAAAGACAGGGATTTTGACCGGGATTGCGGAGAATTTTCCGGCGGCTGGCAAATGCGCATCGCATTAGCCAAACTGCTGCTCCGGGAGCCTGAAGTGCTGCTTCTGGACGAACCTACCAACCATTTGGACATCCAGTCCCAACGGTGGATGGAACAATATCTGCGCTCCTACCGGGGCGCTATCATCCTTATTTCCCATGATGTGGCGCTTCTGGATGCTCTGGTTTCCCGTACGATTGCTTTTTACCACGGCCGGGCGGAGGAGTACGCGGGCAATTTTTCCTATTTTCTGAAAGAAAGCGTGCTGCGGAAGGAAATTCTGCTGCGCCAGAAAAAGGCTCAGGACCGGGAGATTGCCAAAACGAAGGAATTTATCGACCGTTTCCGTTATAAAGCCACCAAGGCTTCTCTGGTTCAGTCCCGCATCAAGCAGTTGGAAAAAGTGGAACTGATTGAGGTGGAAGAGGATGATGCCGTCATGAACTTTCACTTTCCTGCTCCTCCCGCTGGCGCCCATTCTGTGGTCAGGCTGGAAAAGGTTTCCAAACATTATGGTTCCGTTTCCGTTTTTGAGAATGTGGATTTTGAAATCGTCAAGGGGGACCGCATTGCCGTTGTAGGAGTAAACGGGGCGGGGAAATCCACATTTTCCCGCCTTATTTCCGGCGGAGAGGCCCCCAGTTCCGGCAGCGTGACCATGGGACGCCATACGCAGGTAGCTTTTTTCTCCCAGACGCATGCTGATGATCTGGATCCGGATAAAACGATTCTGGAATGCGTGGAAGCTGCCGCCACGCGGGAATCTGCGCCCATGGTCCGGAATCTGCTTGGCTGTTTCCTGTTCCGGGGGGATGACGTACACAAGCGCGTTGGCGTGCTTTCCGGAGGCGAGCGCTCCCGCGTGGCGCTGGTGTGCATGCTTTTGCATCCGGCCAATTTCCTGATTCTGGATGAACCGACCAATCATCTGGACATCCAGTCCCAGCAGGTGCTTCAAAAGGCTCTGTCCGAATATCCGGGTTCCTACTGCATCGTTTCCCACAACCGCAGTTTTTTGGATCCCATCGTGACGAAAGTGCTGGAATTTGTACCGGGAGAGAAACCGCGCGTTTACCTGGGCAATGTTTCTGATTATTTGGAAAAGGTGGAGAGGGAGCAGGCCCTGGCTGCCGTAGCCGCCTCACCCCCCTCCGGAGCGGCGGAACCGGGCGCCGGATTGGATCGCAAGGCACGCAGGCGCATGGAGGCGGAAATCCGTCAGAAGAAGACGCGCCTGCTACGTCCGCTTCAGGAGAAACTGGAGCTGCTGGAAGAAGAAATAGCGCGGCTGGAAACGGAAAAGACGGAAATTACTTCTCAATTGGAGCGTCCGGAAGTGGCGGCTGATACGGAAGCCGTCATGGAGCTTACCTCCCGTTTTCAGCAGACGGACCGGCAGCTGGAAACCTGTTTTACGCAATGGGCAGATCTTTCGGAAAAGATTGAAGAGACGGAAGCGCGCATTCAAGAAGAGGCGGAAAGAAGCGTTTCCGGGAGCTGAGGGGATTTTCTTTAGGAAACTTTGTTGTTGCCGGATATCTAATCCGGAGACAAGCTTTTCCGCAACGTGATAAATGAATGTTTGTCCGTTGCGGGAAATCATAAGCCTGGCATGTCCTGAAAGCGGCTTCCGTCCATTTCCCTGCAAGGGGGGAAGATATTGAGAACCGGAACGGGAAAAATCAGATTTCTTTCAGGATGGCCTTTTCTTCCCGCTTTTCCGTGTTTTTTTCCTGTACTCTGAAATCGTGACGCCGAACAGGGTAAGCAGGATCCCCGCCAGGGATATCCAGGTCAGGCGTTCCCCCAGAATGATGGCTGAGGCCACCACGGCTACGACCGGTACCATGTAAATGTAAACGCTGGACTTGACGGCTCCCAGAATTTCCACCACGCGGTTCCAGGTCAGGAAGCACAGTGCGGAAGCGAACAGGCCCAGATACAGCAGGTTAACGGCATTGACGGGTTTTGCCATCAGACGCCAGTCCATATTTGCCGGAAGGACCCACAGGGCGGGGATCATCAGCGCGATGCCATAGAAAAAAATGCGGCGCGTGCAGATGATCATGTTGGACGTGTTGACGCCGATTTTTTTCATCAGAATGGAATACGCCGCCCAGACAAAGGCCGCTCCCAGAGCCAGGATGTCTCCCGCCGGATTCAGTTCCAGCACGAAGGCTCCGTTTGCCATGATGAGGAAGATACCCGTAAAGGCGGCGGCAAAACCCAGGAAGAAACGGCGGGAAAAGCCTTCCCCCTTCAGCAGGAAATGAGCCAGAAGGGCTGTGAAGAAAGGAACCACTGCCACGATAATCCCCACATTGGAGGCAAAGGTATAGGTCAGGGCGATGTTTTCCAGCAGGAAGTACAGGGTAACCCCGGTCAATCCCGCTCCGGCGAACAGGAATTCCTTTTTCCAACCGGAGAATGGAAGAAACCGCGGTTTCAGGCACCAGAGAAAAGCATATCCTATTACAAAGCGGGTGAAGAGTACCGTGACGGGTGTGAAATCCCGCAAAAGCACCTTGGTGGAGACGAAAGTCGTTCCCCAGATGAGAATGGTCATGAGGGCGGCTGCATGGCCCAGGGTACGCTGGCGGGAACTCATTGCATCATGGTGCGGGTGAAGGGGGCGTTTCCAGCGTCAGGCCCAGAATTTCCGCCGGTTCCTGATTTTTGTTCCAGACGGCGTGCAGAACGCCGCCGGGAACGAGCTGGGATTCGTACTCGTGAACCGTTCTTTCTTTTCCGTCAAGCATGACAGAGACCGTTCCACGGGTGACAATGAATAAATGAGCGTGGGCATGGCGGTGCGGGGAAAGGGGGCCGCCGCCGCCGGGGGCTATTTTGGCGAAAGCTCCGCCTTTCAGGATTTGCTGCCCGTCCGCAAACAGGTTCCTGGCCTTGAAGCCCGTATGATCGGGAATGGGAGAAAAGGCGTCCATTCGTTTATTTGCGTGCCAGGTCGTATCCGTCTTTGCGGTCTTTGATGACCCAGCCCAGCGCTACCACTTCCGCCCTCAGACGGTCGGCTTCCGTCCAGTCCCGGTTCTGTTTGGCCTGCCAGCGCTGATCCGCCAGGATGCGAACTTTTTCCGGGGCTTCCTCCCGTTCCTCCTCTGGAAGAATAATGCCGAAGGCGGCCAGGATAAAATGGAAGGCATTCCGCAGGCGGAGCGCCTCCTCCGGTGAAAGGGAGGGGATATCCGCCTTTTTGATGGCGCTGAAAACATGGCCCAGGGCTTCCGGAGTGTTCAGGTCATCGTTCAGGCTGTCCCATGCCGGCTGGAAAATTCCCAATTTCGGGAATGCCGCGCAGAATTCCTCATAGGAGGGAACGGAATCCGTTCCGGAGGCGTTCCTGAGCTGCGTGTCGAATTTGGCCAGGCGGTTCAGCGCGGCTTTAGCGTCTTCCAGCGAGGAAAGGGTAAAGTTCAACGGACGGCGGTAATAGCCCCCCGCCAGTACGTACCGGACCGCGGACGGCCTGTGGCCCAGTTTGTCCAAATCCGCCAGCGTGTACATGTTGCCCAGGGATTTGGACATCTTGCCTCCGTCCACCAGCAGGTGCGTGATGTGGAACCACAGGCGCGCGAAGCCGCCGCCGCAGGCGCAGCGGGACTGGGCCACTTCGTTTTCATGGTGGGGGAATACCAGATCCACGCCGCCGGAGTGGAGATCAAAGTCATTGCCGAAGTATTTATGGATCATGGCGGAGCATTCCAGGTGCCAGCCGGGGCGGCCTTCTCCCCAGGGAGAGGGCCAGAAGTTGTTTCCGTCTTCCGGCCTGCGGCTCTTCCACAGCACGAAGTCTGCCACGGAGTCTTTTTCATATTCGTCTGCGTTGGACCGGGTATTGGCGGTTTTTCCTAAATCCAGTTCACGTTCGTCCAGGTGGGAAAGCCTTCCGTATTCCGGGAAGGAAGAAATTCTGAAATACACGGAACCGTCTTCCGATACATAGGCATGGCCCTTTTCCACCAGTGTTTGAACCATCCGTATTTGTTCGGGAATATGGCCCACGGCGGAGGGTTCCGCATGGGGAGGCAGGCAATTAAGGGCGGCACAGTCCCGGTGGAACAGATCCGCCCAGCCTGCGGTGAATTCCGCCAGAGAAACGCCAGCCTTTTGAGAATCCCGGATAGTTTTGTCATCCACATCCGTCAGATTGCGGATATGCGTGGTGGGCACCCCCCCCAGTTCCAGGACGCGGCGGAAGACGTCCTGCATCACGAAAGTGCGGAAATTGCCGATGTGGGCCGGGCCGTACACCGTGGGTCCGCAACAGTAAAAGCGCAGTGTTTTTCCATCCATGGGAGAAATGTCCTGGGCCGTTCTGGTGCGGGTATCGTAAAGGTGTAACATGGCGGAACGATTAGAAGGGAAGAGGGCTTCCCGGTCAAGCGGGAAAAGAAAGCCGGGGATCCGCGGTTGTCCGCGTCCCCGGCTTTGAAGAAATCAGAGGATGGCGAGAGAAAGGGAAACGCTATTTGTCCGCGTTTTGCTGGCCCTTTTTATAATTCTCGTTAATACGTTCGATTTCCTCCTGGGTGATGAATTTTTCCCGGTAGGGTTTGTTTTCCACAGTGCGTTCCAGAGTATAGCCGAAACGCTTCTGGAAATGTTTCTTGTGGGTTTCCATTTTCTTTTCAAACTCTTCCAGGCTTGGACGGTTCTTGTGGCTGCCCCACGCGGTTTCGGAAACAGCCATGGCGCGGGGGTAGGTCATGTACATCAGCAATTCGCCGGAGGGAATCCATTCCGCCCACATGCAGAGGTTGATTCCCTTGATGTGCTTGACGTCATTCTTGTCCCGTCCGTTGCGGGGATCGAAGTTGTAGCAGTCTTTCAGCAGGATGGGAGCTCCGCCGGGCCGGGCGCGCACGTCGTCCGCCGGGAATTTCATCTGGGTACGCGCCAGATAATACTTGAACTGGGGGGTGACGATGAGGTCGATGCCCTGTTCCTTCGTCTTATCAATGCAACGCGGGAATTCTCCCGGCAGCCAGGACATGACGGTTTCCCCCTTGTGGTAATAGCTCTTGTTGATGTCATACCACAGGATGGGCTTTTTCCGGTGCTTGGCGAGCATGGCCGTCAGGCTTTTCGTGAAATCGCTCATCTGGGCTTCCACATTATCCCCCTGGCCCTTTTTGGCTCGGGCGGCCTGGCAGTCCGGGCACTTTTTCCAGTCCCCCATGGGGCATTCGTCACCGCCGATGTGGATGTACGGGAAAGGGAATATCTGCTGGACGGTATTGAAGGTATCCTTAAGAAACTTTTTAGTGGCCGGTTTCTGCGGGCAAATCAGCTTGGAGGAAACACCGCCGTGCGTCCATACCTGGGCCCGTTTGGTGTTGCAGCAGAATTCGGGATAGGACGCGGCCAGGGCCATGTTATGACCCGGCATTTCCACTTCCGGCAGTACCTGGATACCGCGCGCTTTGCAGTAGGCTACCAGGTCCTGGAGCTCCTTCTTGGTATACATGCCTTCATTGGCCAGCAGGGAGTTGTTCTGGCTTTCCGGAGCGGAGGGGCGGACGGCGCCGATGGTGCGGAGCTTGTCGTAGCCCGGCACGGGGAGACGCCAGCCCTGGTCTTCCGTCAGATGGAGATGCAGGACGTTGTATTTGTAATAATGCATGGCGTCCACAAAATTGTATATCTCCTTCATGGGATAGTGGTAGCGGCCTACGTCAACCATCATGCCGCGCCAGCCGAAGTCGGGGGAATCCTGGATGCTGCCACAGGGAAGTCCCTCAGGAGTATCCGAAAGCTGGTCCTGGAGCTGGAACAGGGTCGCCATGGCCATGGCCTTCCCGTTGGGCGTGGTATAACGGAGTTCCACGCCGCCGGGCGTCAGTTTCATGGTATACCCTTCATTGCCCAGTCCGGCGACTTTTTGCTCATGGATGATTTTGAGGTTTTTGGTAGTTCCGGAAGTTGTCGTCACGTTGACGGGCTCCGGAATAATGTTGTAGGGATTGGTTCCGGCCCAGCAGAGGGAGCCCAGGAACGCTGCGGCTAGCAAAATTGATTTCATGCGGCGCGTATGGTAATGGTTGTTGTTTGTGTGAGGATTTAAACCCTGTCCCTCCGTCGTCAATGGCGTGTTCCGGACAACCTGTTTCGGGAGGAACGGTGAATGGCGGCGTCAATCTCTGGAGGGAGCGCAGTCCCACTGCGGCTTGACGGCCAGTTTGCCGGTGGCCCCGGGGAAGCCTTCCGGTACCTGGTAGTCTTTGCGGAGCTTGCCGTACAGGGCTTTGAGCTCTTTCACGGTTTCCGCATATTCCGGTTTGTTGATGACGTTGTGCATTTGGGCCGGGTCCTTCTGGTTGTCAAAGAGCATCCATTCGTCGCTGGTCCAGATATAGGACAGCGTGTAGCGGTCCGTGCGCAGGCCATCATGGCGCGGAGCGTTGTGTTCACCCGGATTTTCGTAAAAGGCGTAGTAAAGAGAACGGTTTTTGAAATCCTGATGTTCTCCGGTCTTGAACAGGGGAGTGAGGCTGCGGCCCTGGAAGGTATTCATATTTTCCTTGGTATTTACCCCGGCCACGTCGCAGAAAGTGGGAGCATAATCCAGTTCCTGCACCATGGCGGAGGAGCGCACGCCCGGCCTGATGTGGCCCGGCCATCTCATGATGAGGGGCATGCGGAAGGATTCTTCGAAAATCCAGCGCTTGTCGTACAGGCCGTGTTCGCCCATGTAGAATCCCTGGTCTCCACAGTAGAGCACCAGCGTATTCTTGTCCAGGCCGTTCTGTTTCAGATAGTCCATGATCTGGCCGATGCTTTCGTCCACGGAAAGAACGGTGCCCAGATAGTCTTCCATATAATGGCGCCAGCGGCGCAGCAAAACGTCGCGCTGCGTTTTGATTTTCCCGTTCTTAATATCTTTGACAAGCTGTACGGTACGGGCCTTGTGGTAGTTGTACCAGGCTTCCTTCTGTTGCGGGTCCATGCGCACTCATTCCGGCATTTCCCAGTCATACTGAGTATGCAGGGTTTTGGATTCCGGGCAGGAAAGCATTTTCTGGATGTCTTCGGGGACCACCTCCTTGATCAGGTGTTCGTCAGACCATACGTTGAAATGGTTGAGCAGGGTTTGTTCCGTCATTTTCAGGAATTCCGGGCGGTCTGCAAAATCGTCTTCCAGATTGGCGGGCGGGTCAATGGCATCCGCATACTGTTTGGCGCGGCCCAGATTCTGAATGGAGGGGCACCAGCAACGGTGGGGTGCCTTGTGGCCCACGACGAGCATGAAGGGTTTGTTCTTGTCCCTCTGGTCCAGCCATTTGAGGCTTTTTGCGTAACCAGTTCCGTGGCATAGCCGGGCTCCGTTTTCACCACGCGTTTGCCGTCCTTGCCGGGAGTGATGAAATCCGGATTGAAATAGTTGCCTTGGCCGGGGAAAATTTCCCAGTAATCGAATCCGGTGGGGTCGGATTCATATTTGGACGTATCTCCCTTGGCGCCCGGCGGGATGGCTTCCAGGTGCCACTTGCCGACAATGGCCGTCTGGTAACCGGCCTTTTGGAGCATTTTCGGGAAAGTGGGCTGGGAACCGTCAAAGGGAGCCGCATGTTCGTTGAAGAGGTACCCGTTCATATGGGAGTGGCGGCCAGTGTAGATACAAGCCCGCGAAGGTCCGCACAGGGAGTTGGCGCAGTAGCTCCGGTCAAAGACCATGCCTTCGTCCGCCAGTTTGCGGAAGTTTGGATAAGGCATGGGAGAATCCTTTTCACAGGTGCCCAGGGTCTGGTAGGAATGGTCGTCGGTGACAATGACCACGATGTTGGGGCGCTGGTCCGGCGTCTGCTTTTGAGGCTGGTCCGCGGAAGCGGACAGGGGACAGGCCGCAAGCATCAGGGCGGTGGCGGCATGACGGTTCATTGTTAAAATCATGAATTAAACAGGCAATGGTTGGAGAGGGGGGAAGCGGCGGAATTTGTCCGCAAGGGCATTCCTGCCGGTACGGAAAAAAAGACCACATCCCCGAAAGAAAAAATGCTGGAAGAGAGTTTTAGGAAAAATAAAACATCAGTTTCATATTTCAATACAAAAATGGGGATGGAGCGGAAGCCCATGAATAAACCGTTCCGCAGCCGGACGGCAGGGGAAAAAGCCGTTCAGGTGCCACGTGGGCCGGAGCGCTTGTTCCGGCCGTTGTTTTCATGGGATTCTTTCTGTTCCAGGAGCCATGTTCTATCTTCAAGGCTGAGCTTTTTCAGGGATGTTCTGCTCTGGTGTCCGTCCAGCTCCTGAAGCCAGAGGGTCTGGGTCTTTTCCGAATAACGGGAAAGTTTGGCGAAGACGGTATTTCCGTTGACTCCTGTCCAGACCCGGTAGCCTTTGGGAATCAGCGTTTTTTTAAACTCTTCATATTGCTGCTTCGCCAGTTTGACGCTGTTCTTGATCTGGTCAAAATAAAGGGCGTTTTGTCCGGTATAATAACCGCGCAACGTATCCACTTTGGAGCCGTCCGGAGACATGACCAGAAGCACGGGCGTTCCTCTCACGCCAAACAGGGAGGGAGCCTTTTTCACATACTCCAGCATCTTCTGGCGCTTCCTGTAAACAGGTTCGCTTTCAAATTTTTTCCGCCTGGTCGTAACAGACGCGGACGACATTCCTTTTCGCCCAGTCTTCAAATTCCTTCGTATGGAGGAGTTCTGCCCCCAGCTTTTTGCTGGGAGGGCTGCCCACGGAATGGTGGAACCAGATGAGAATGGGTTTTCCGGTACTCTGGGCTTCCCGGAGGGCGGTGGGATAGCTTTGGATCCAGCGTTCGTTTTCCTTACGCTGGGCGAAAGCTTCTTCCAGCCCGGGGATGGGGGCGTCCGGGTCATGAGCGTCCGTGTAATAGACGGCCCCGCTGTCTGCCCTGGTCATTTCCTCCTGTGTGGTGGCGGTAAGATGGGTGGCCTGTTGCTGATTCGGGGTAGTGCTCAACAGCCCCGTCGGCACATTGGCGATGGAATTGGTCTTGTTATCCTGCATGTATTCCGAAAGGCTTTTTTTTACCTTCGGTTCTTCCTGTTCCGGAGAGGTTCCCACGCAGGAACAGAGAGCCGCGGACGCAAACAGGAACATGGACAGCCGGGGCAGACTCATGACTGACCTGATAGCATAACAGGGAAAAATACGCAACCGGGAATTGTTCAACGGTCGCAGCGGTTTCAGTATTTCTTGGCTTCCTGTTCCTTCTGCTTCCGGTCCCGTATGGCGATATCCAGGGGGGTGCATGTAGCGGTCGTTGATGTGGCTCGCCCTGCCGGTGCGCAGCTTCTTTTCGTACCGTTTGCCCCGGTTTCTCCTGAACAGGAATTCGGACTCCGGAACGCGGCCCACGGTCCGGTAGATCAGCTCGTCGATTTCCTCCTTTTCCCGGTAGCCGGCAGCCTGATGTAGCATTCCTCCTCCCGGGAATGGTTGGGGAAGTAGTGCAGGAAGTGTCTCATGGTCCATTTTCATCCATTGAATCCTGATGGAAAGGCTGTTTCTGGCGCTTTTGAACGAATGTTTGCTACGGAAGAAGGACCACGTGAAGTGGCTCATTTAGCCGGGGCATGAATGCTCACCAAAACGCAGGCCGCGAGAACCCGGGAAAACAGAAACAGTTCCTTGTTATACTCTCTATCATCAGAGTAATGGGAAGGAAATCTGCCGATTAAAACGCGAGTAATACCCTGTTTTCCAAAATAGCCAATATATTCTCCCTGCAAATAAACTGTTTTCCCATATTCAAACGGAAAAACGATATAAAGCCGGGAAGAAAATGGGTTAATCCCCCGTTTTCAGCACCTTGATGAACGCTTCCTGCGGAATGTTGATTTTTCCGATGGCCTTCATGCGCTTTTTGCCTTCCTTCTGCTTTTCCAGAAGTTTGCGCTTGCGGGTGACGTCCCCGCCGTAGCATTTGGCCGTCACGTCCTTGCGCATGGGGGAGATGCTTTCCCGGGCAATAATCTTTCCGCCAATGCAGGCCTGAATGGCGACGGTGAAGAGCTGGCGGGGAATGACGTTTTTCAGGCGTTCCGCCAGTTCCCTGCCGCGGGAGGCTGCCTTGTCCTGGTGAACAATCATGGAGAAGGCATCCACCGGTTCCCCGGCGATGAGCATGTCCATTTTAATGAGCTTGGCGGCCTGATAGCCGGCGTATTCATAATCCATGGAGCCGTAGCCTCGCGTCATGGATTTGAGCTTGTCGTTGAAATCCACCAGAATTTCCGCCAGAGGGACGGTGCAGGTGAGCATTACGCGCATATCGTCAATGGTCTCCGTATTGTCCACGCTGCCGCGTTTTTCCAGGACAAGTTGCATGATATCCCCGATGTATTCCCCAGGAAGCATAATGAACACCTTGACGATAGGTTCCCGGATTTCCTGAATTTCCTGCGGTTCCGGGAGCAGGCTGGGATTGTCCACATTGATTTCCTCTCCATTGGTCTTGGTGACCTCATAAATCACGGAGGGGTAGGTGGAGATGATATCCATGTTGAATTCCCGGCGCAGACGCTCCTGGATGATTTCCATATGGAGCAGGCCAAGGAAGCCGCAACGGAACCCGAAGCCCAGAGCTACGGAAGATTCCGCCTGGAAGGAGAAAGCGGCGTCATTAATCTGAAGCTTCGCCATGGCCGCTTTCAGGGCTTCAAAATCGGAGGAATCCACCGGATAAATGCCGGAAAAGACCATGGGGCGGATTTCCTTGAAACCGGGCAGGGGGGATGGGCAGGGGCGCATGTAATCCGTATACGTGTCCCCGATCTTGACATCAGCCGCGGATTTCATGTTGGCGATGATGTAGCCTACGTCGCCGGCTTCCAGGGAATCCGTTCGGGTCATTTTGGGGGAAAGATACCCACTTCCTTCACTTCATACACTTCGTCCGTTGCGAAAAGTTTGACTTTCATGCCGCGGTGCACGCTGCCGGAAATGACGCGCACATAGGAGACTACGCCGCGGTAGGCGTCGTAAACGGAATCGAACACCAGGGCGCGCAGAAGGCCGTCCTGTTCCGTTTCAGGCGGAGGGATGCGCTGAACAACGGCTTCCAGAATATCATCAATGCCGATGCCCATCTTGGCGGAGGCATGGATGGCTTCCTCATGGGGGATGCAGACGATGTCCTCCAGCTGGCGGTATACTTTGGGCAGGTTGGCACTGGGAAGGTCAATCTTATTGATGACGGGGATAATGGCCAGGTTCAGATCCATGGCCAGGTGCATGTTGGCAAGTGTCTGGGCTTCCACTCCCTGGGCCGCGTCCACAATAAGAAGGGCTCCCCTCGCATGCCGCCAGGGAACGGGACACTTCATAGGAGAAATCCACATGGCCCGGCGTATCCAGAAGATTGAGCTTGTAAGTCTTTCCGTCCCCGGCCTTGTAGAAAATGGTAACGGGGTGGGACTTGATGGTGATGCCCTTTTCCCGCTCCAGATCCATGGCGTCCAGAAGCTGATCCTGCTTCTCCCGTTCGGAAATGGTATTCGTCTTTTCCAGCAGCCGGTCGGAAAGGGTGGTCTTTCCGTGGTCGATGTGAGCGATAATGGAGAAATTGCGAGTCAGTTCAATGGACATGGTGGTCTCTACCCTTCTAACATGAGTGCCCTGTGCGCGGGGAGGGTAACATAGCCCATGCGGCGGTCAAGACTTGAACATGACTGCCTCCCGTTCCCTGCCGCGTCGGCTTCATTCGCTCCGGGAAAACCGTCATTCATGACAGGGGCTGCGCCGGGAGATTGAACGTGAGGGAAGAAGGAAGGCTCTCAACTGGTACAGGCACGCGAACCTTTTCCCGTGCGGCCATTTCTTACCAAGCTAGCATATGAAATCTTTTTTAGCAGCCATTTTAAGCCTATTTATTCCCGGCCTCGGCCAGTTGTACAAGGGCCACTTTGTCCAGGCCATTCTCTGGTTCCTGGTGGTAGGTGCGGCTTACGGCCTCCTGTATTGGTTCATCTTTGCACTCGTTCCTATTGTCCTGCATATCATTTGTATTTTGCAGGCCTATTTCATGGACAATGAATGATGCCTGCCGTTTCGGCTTCACGGCCAGGATGGCCGAAAGAGCAGAGCATCCTGCGCACCGGCAGCGGCATTCATTCCCTGAGGTTGCGGAAGGAATGCGCCGTTCATAGCGGCGTCATTCTTCTTGATACCGGTATTTGCAATGTTAACGGGTTTGTTGGTGCCAGTGGAATCCGCGGATTCTTTTTTTTAACGGACTTCGATTTGTTTACAGGGGAAACGTCAGCACAACTGTTTTGAATTGTTAATGACCCCATCTGTCTTGAAAAATCGGATCGGATGGGAGACGTTGATTCTTCAACAAATAGGATTTTGAATCCGAATTTATCGATAAAATATTTATTGTTAAAAAATTACAATAAATAATATATCAAAAATTATAGATAGAATATCGGTAAGAACAAAATATTGATTTCTATAATTTTCTTACCACCAATTTTTTTTATTGATACCGGATTCAAAATCCGCTATCTCCGTTTTATAGTTACTAACATTAGTAAACGATGGAAAAAATACTGGGAACCACAATTGTATTGCTGGGGGCTGCCGCTCTTTCCGCAACGGCCGCAACCGTCCAGATTGATCTGTCAGGGTATGATTCAGGAAGCGATGTTAATTCTTCCTTCCAAGCCTACCGTGGCGATCCTTCCGCCATGGCGAATCACTTGAATGAGTGGTTGGCGAATTCTTCCGGATGGTGCGGATCTAAAGCCAATACATCTTCTGAAACCTCAAGTTATTTTAACAGCGCTGTTGGTAGCGAAGACGGTTCTGTAACGGTGACCTATACCAATAGACGGGGATATGGCGGTTCCGGCGTAGGCCTCAAAGTTTCCCTGATGCTGCGGGGGTATTCTGCTGATGCTTTTTCTTCTCTGACATTCACAGTGGATTTGGCTACCTCCACCGGCGGCACTTATCGGGTTTATCTGGCCTACCAGACGGAAAATGGCTGGCAGGCGGTAGAGTCGCAGGCGACGTCCGGCACGATTACTGTGACGGCAGATCTTTCCGGAAACAAACTGACTTCTGAAAACGTTTATGTATTCGTTGAGTCAAATCAGGGAAGGGGTAATGATTCTACATTCACGGCTTCCATGACGGGAGAATTGGCTTCAGTGCCGGAACCTGCCACGGCTTCCCTGGGACTGCTGGGACTGGCCGCCCTGATGATGCGCCGTCGCCGGTCTTAAGGCATCCTGCCGGCAGACAAATTAATCATAGGACGGTCTCCGCATGGAGGCCGTCTTTTTTATTTTTACTGGAGGGGGATAACAGAATGCAATGTACCGGGAATCGAGTATTCCCGGCTATGGAAAGAAAAACTGCCCGGAAAATTATTTTTCGCCATGCTTCAGGTTTATTCTTCCAAATAGAGAGGCCGGGATGTTTTTGTTCTTCATCCGGATGTTATCTTTGTTTCTGGAAATTTTTTTTACAGAGCAGGTTTCCTCTGGAAATGAATGAGAAATTGTTTCCTAATTGATCATCTGCCGGATACAATGGTTTCCGCAACAGAAATGTTGATATCTTGGCCGTTTGTTCTTGTAAAACGTCATTTGAATTAATCATCCTTTTTGGAAACAGGCCAAAGGAATAATCTTCCGATAAACAAAAACTCAGAGCCGTTCCGGAATTATTCCGGAACGGCTCTGGAGGGCCAGGAGGAAGGCTTTTCGGGGGTGGGTGGGGTGCCTTCTCCTTGGGTTTTCTTTCTTTTAGAAGTCGTAGCGGTAGCCGACGCTTCCGTTGACCGAGCTGGACCCGTCACGGATGTCCGCGTTCCCGTTCACGTAGATGGTTCCCTTCGTTCCCACCGGCACGCTTAACCCCGCCCCAGCTGCAGCGCCGTCGTTCCCGTTTTCGCCCCTCTCACGCTTTGCGCGAAGCCGGGGTTGCCCAGCAGGGAGACGTTCGTTTCCCCTCCCGGTCTCCCAGGTCCTGCGCCGCGTTGACCCGGATTTCCGCCAGCGATTCCCGGCCGAAGATGTTGCTGCCCACCAGACCCATCCAACGGCCGCCCAGCGCCAGCGTCCCCGTCGTCCAGTCCTGCCGGCCGACGTTCAGGCCCGCGTTGCCCGCTCCCGTTTCCTCATAGCCGTCCATCCGCGTCGTCACCACCGAGGCGTTGAACAGCGGCTGCAGCACGCTGCTGCGGTTTTCGTCGAGGTAGATGTCGCAGGTGAGTTCGTACATCGCTCCAAGACCCCACCCGCTGGTGCTTCCCTGCGTCCCGTAGCTTCCTTCCCCGTAGTTGACCGTACGGTTGAGTTTCGCGTCGTTCCACCCTCCCGTCAGGATGAGCGTGTGCGCCCAGCGTTTGTTCTGGTAGCGCCCGAAGAGGCTGGCGTAGTAGCTGTCCAGGCGCCCGTCGGCGCTGTCCGCCGCGCCGGCCGTCAGGTCGCCGTAGCCGGCCGTGAAGGCCGCTCCCACCGTGAGGCGGTCGCTGAGGTCCGCGTCCACGCCTACCGTGCCTCCCCAGGTGGTGAGCTGGTAGCCGCTTTCATCCCCGCGGGTGTCCAGTTTGGCGTAGGAGCCCGTGCCTTCCATCCACATGTGGAAGCGGGGGAGGTCGTCGTTGACGTAGGCCGGGTTGACGCCCATGAGGGTGGTCCGGTTCCTGATCCAGCCCATCTGGTCGCGCAGGGCGTCCCTCTGTGCCGTCCCAAGCGCGTTGACCGTGCTCCCAGCCGCCGCCGCCATGGCGCGGGAGGCTCCGGAGAGGTTGCCGTCATTGATCATGGTGCTGACGCCGTTCATGAATTGGGCCAGCTGGGAGTCGGGGTCCAGGTTTTTGCGGGCTTCCCAGAGCAGGCCGGCTCCGGCGGCGGAGTTCCACGTGTCGGCCGCGGAGGCGAAGAGGTTTTCCTGCCGGAGTGTGGCATTGAGCAGGATGTCGTTTCCGTCGCGGCTCAGTGTGGCGTCCTGGTAGTAGACGGCGAAGAGGCCGGATATCCGGGCGGCGAGGCTCTGCCCGTCTTCCAGGCCGCTGATGCTGCCGGTAGCGCTCATCAGGACGACGTCATGGAGGTCGCTCCCCGCGTTCATGGCGGCGTTTCCTTCCATGTTGGAGAGGAGGAAGCCGGCTCCGTCCTGCACGGTGATGGTGCCCGCCGTCAGCATGGGGGCGCCAAAGGGGGCGTCCTGGTTGAAGTTGTAGATCAGTTCCGTCGTGGAGCCGTTCTGGAAGGTGATGTTTTCCACGTTGAGCGTGGTGTTGGCGCTGCCCTGGGCGTCCCCGGTGGCTTCAATACGCAGGGTGCCGTTGTTTCCGGCGGTGATGCTGTTGTAGTTCAGCGTGGGGGCGTCCGCGGCGCCTTTCAGGACCAGGACGCCTCCGTCACGGACGGCGAGGTCGTAGTCCTTATTGCCGGTTTGCAGGTATTGGGTGGCTTGCCCGGAGATGTCCAGGGTGCCGCTGCCTGCCAGCGTGCCGGAGAAGGTTCCGGAGGAGGTTGTTGCCGAGGAGATGGAGAGGCGGCCTCCGTTCATGGACAGGGTGCCGCTGCCGGAGAGGCTGCTGATGGTGCCGGATTCCGTTCCGGTGAGGGCCAGCGTGCCGTCGGCGGTGACTGAGGTTCCGTCCAGCCGGGCTTCTCCGCCCAGAGCCAGTTCCGCTCCTTCCCGGATACGGAGGGAGCCGGTTCCGGTGATGGAGCCGTCGTTTATTTCGCCTGTTCCAGTCAGGTTGAGAGTTCCCTGGATGGTCAGGGGAGCCTCCGGCTTCCGTGCCGGTGATGGTTCCGACTTCGGCGTTGCCGTTAATGGTCAGGCCGCCTCCTTCCAGAGTGAGGGTGTCCAGGGTGTTTGACGCGCCGTTGAGGACGATGTTTCCTTCACGCAGGGCGAGGGTTTCCACGTCCATCGTTCCTCCGACCGTCAGCGTCCCGGTTCCTTCCTTGATGAAGGCGACGTTGTTGCCTCCCGTGATGCTGCCGCCCATGACGGTGTCCTGGCCGGCCGGGTTGATGTCGTCTTCTCCCGTCGTCATTTGTTTGTTGTTGAGGATGACGACGGCCGTGCCGTCTCCGGTGTTGTTGACGACTAGGCTGCTGCCCGTGGCTCCCATCAGGTTGTTGATTTTAGCTCCCCTGTCCGTCGGATTCGCCCGGGGCTCCGGCCAGGTTGACCGTCAGGGTCTGGCCGCCTCCGATGACGACGCCGGCGTAGCCGGAGAGCGTTTGATAGGAGTTGACTTCATGGGCGTTTCCTCCTTCCTCCTGCACGCGGTAGAGGCCGGTGGCCGCTCCGCTGAGCACCAGGCTTCCTCCGTCCGTTCCGGTGACCCGGATGCCGTAGTTGGACAGAAGGTCGGTCGTGAAGGCGATGTCGCCCAGGTCGCCGACGGTCAGCGTTCCGCTGGTCAGGGTCAGGTAGCTGGAGGAGTCGTCGGTTTTGTGGTCCAGCAGAAGGTTGACGACGGCGTCGTTGCTCAGGTCCAGCGTCAGCCCTTCCCCCTTTATGGACAGGTTCGGGTCGCTTCCCGTTCCGCTGCCGTTGCTGATGACGGCGCCAGACGCCTGCGTGTCCTGGCCGATGTTTTCCGTTCCCAGGGCGATGGTCAGTCCGTCCAGGCCTCCTTCTCCTACGGTTACGGTTCCGCTGACTCCGGTGAGACGGGAGCCGGAGGCGATGTTCCACGTTCCTTTCATATGGCTGCCGCCGGCGCCGGAGAGGTTCAGGCTGCCTTCCGAGATGGTGATTCCTTCCGTGGTTCCGTCAAGGATGGTTTCCGCTCCTGCCGCGTCCGCCCCGAGTGTCAGGGTTCCCGCTCCCGTTTTGGTCAGGGCCGGGCTGTCGGTCAGCGCGTAGATGGTGGCCGAGGCTCCTTCCTGCGCGATATTGATTTCATCAAACCGGGTGAAGGTGACGTTTTGGAAGTCCCCGGTTCCAAAGGTTCCCTTGAGTTCCAGCGTCCTGTTTCCTTCGACCGCCGCTCCGGCGCTTCCGCCGATGGTGATGCCGCTTTGTTCCCCTTCCGCCCCAAAGACGCTTCCTCCCGTCAGCGAGACGAGGACGTCGCCTCCTGCCGTGCCTTTATTTCCTGCTCCATAAATGTTTCCCCGGTAGGCGCCTGTTCCGAGTTCTACCGTGATATTGCCTGCAGTGGTCATGGTGCTGCCTGTGTTTCCTGGCACTTTGGGTAGGAGCCACCGTAGATGTTGCCGGTGAAGGTGGAGCCTCCGCTAATGGAGATGGAGGAATTTCCTCCAATCGTGTATTGGGCCTGGCCTGAATTTTCAAAGGAACCCCCAATGATGTCCCCGTGAAGGTGATTCCTTCCCTGCCGATGATGGAAACGGAGGTGTCTCCGTTGATGTTGTTGACCGTTCCGGCGTTGTTTACATTGCCATAACTGCCGCCAATGATTGTTTTGACGAAGCTGTTGTGTTCCTCTGTTCCGGAAAGCGTGATTCCGTTCAGGTTGATTGTAGCCGACGTGCTGCCTTGAATCGTTGTTCCGGAAGTGGTATTGCTTGACCAGGAGCTTCCTCCGATGATGTATGAGATGGAGAGTCCCCCATCCAGGTTCTGGGCCGTGTTGGAATATTGGACATTGGTTACCAGCACGCTCGTGTTGCCCGTGATGGTGGTGACGGCGTTGTGGGCGGAGGTGCTCCCGCCGATGATGGCTCCCGCCACGATGGCGTTATCCTTGACGGTAACGTTGGTGTTTCCCGTCAGGGTAGTGCTTGCTCCCTTGTTGTTCCCGCCGATGACGTGTTCCGCCGTGGTGGCGTCGCCGGAAAGCTGCACATGGGTGTCCCCAGTCAGCGTGCTGGTCTGGAGTTTGGTGCTCCATTCATTGGTGACACCTCCGGCGATGATGCCGAATGCTCCTCCGTTGATGTCCATCCAGATGTCCCCCCTGGTAGTTGAGGTTGCCGGACGGCAGGGTCGCCCCGCTGTTGTATACCCCGGACAGGTTGATTTTAGTTTCGCCGGTGTTGGTGATTTGATAGACTTTGTCCCCGCTGGTCGTCAGGGTCCCGTTCAGATATCCCAGGCTGACGTTGGCCGCTCTCCCCTCCCCAAGAGCCAGCGTAAAGGCGTTCTTGACCGTTTCTTCCAATTCCCCTCCCGCTCCCGCAGATACCCACGTCACACGGGATATCGCCCCGTCTTCTATCGTCAGCACGCTGCCTTCTATTCTATATTGCCCTGTCTCTAAGCCCAATACGGTAAAATTCGTACCAAGGTTGTTCCCTAAATCAAACGTGTATCCCTGCTCTCCCTCTACCAGGCTGTCAAGCGCGCCGCCGATGTCAATGGTGCCTGAAGTGAAAGTTACATTTTCCTTGGTAAAGGAGGAACCGGATTCCGTATAGGTTAGCTTGGCTCCGTCAATTGCTGCGTTTTTCAATATGCCGGTGCCGTTCATGTTCAGAACGGAATTTGCCCCCAGAGTGGCGGAGGTGAAATCCAGCGTTCCTCCCGCCATGGTGATTATTCCGGAATAGGCCAGGGAAGAATTGTTGATTTTCAAGGTGCCACCTTGGGCCGTAATATTCGCGTTGATGACGGATCCCGTCAGGTTTTGCGTGCCTGTTCCGGCCATAATCAGATTTATTCCTCCCGTGGGAGTAGTGTTGCCGTTTACTCCGGAATGCTGCGTGGTTGCCCCGATACTTCCCCCATACGTGTAATTTCCGTTGCCCGTCAGGGTAAGATTCGCTCTGGAGGAATTAGCCGACTGGACGCGTCCTTTATGTGTTCCGCTGAAGCCGTCAGCATCATTTAAACCGGCCAGAGAGGCGGCATTGGAAATTTGCAACGTCAGGGCGCTGGAACTTTGATTGATTGAGCCTGACAAATCTACCGTTGCGTTGGCGAGAGCCGTTCCCGTAATCTGGAGAATGGCCCCGCCGGGCTGCGTCCCCTTCTGGGAAAGGATAATGTTCCCGGAAAAACTGCTTTCCTGGGAACCAAGCACAAACTTGGAGGCATAGCCGGCATTGCCGTTAGCCGCTACCAGCGTCAAATTTCCTTCTCCGGCAAATGCCCCGTTCAAATTGATGGTACAGGCGCCGTTCGTATTCTGATTAATGGTAAACGAGGAGCCTGCTCCGATATAAAGTCCTGTGGAATAATTGTTGTTTCCTGAATTTACATCAAGGTTGATGGATTGGCTCCCAGTAACTGAATACTCATTGGCGGGCTCATTGTTATTAAAGGTGGAGTTCGCTCCCCATGCGGGGGATTCAGATGTTGGGACGGCCAGGGAAACACTGGTGTAACAAGCCAGAACAGCCGCCAGCAGGGTAATAGGCAGATGGAGACGCATTATAAAAATATTAGATGTTAATTTTTTATGTATATAACGGATTGAAAATTCGGCGATGATTCCAATATTGGCCCATGCAATATAAAATTTGATATTTTATATTCAAAATGAAAGTCTTATAGTATACCTCCCTTGCTTCAAGGGGGGAGGTAAATGAAAAGGTGAAAATCCCATTTTAGAAATTTAAAAAATCATAATGCACTTACAGTAAAAGTATGAGAATCCGGGAACTGGTATTTTCAACTTGACATCGAATTTTCAATCCGCTTTTCCTCTTTTCGTGAAATAACGCGGAGAAGACATAAAAAAGACCGCCCCCCGGAAACGGGGAGCGGCCCTTGAAGTGTGGGTGGAGAGAACAGGTTAGCGTTCGTTGTCGAAGTTGATGGTATCGTTCAACATGTCTTCGGCAAGTTCCGCCGCTTCCTCTTCTTCGCTGGCCGACGCGATTTCTTCTGCGCCCTCTGCGGGTTCCACTTCAATCTTGCTGTAACGGGAGAATCCGGTGCCGGCGGGAATGAGGTGGCCCATGATGACGTTTTCCTTGAAGCCTTCCAGCGTATCGGTCTTGCCGAGGGTGGATGCTTCCGTCAGAACGCGCGTGGTATCCTGGAAGGATGCCGCGGAAATGAAGGATTCCGTTTCCAGGGAGGCCTTCGTGATGCCGAGCAGAACGGGCTTGGCTGCGGCCGGTTGGCCTCCCTGGGCTACGGTTTGTTCATTGATGCGGTCGAACGTAGTCTTGTCCACCTGGTCTCCCCACAGGAATTCGGTATTGCCGGGTTCCGTGATGACTACCTTGCGAAGCATCTGGCGCACGATGATTTCCACATGCTTGTCGTTGATTTCCACACCCTGGAGGCGGTACACTTCCTGAACTTCGTTGACGAGGTGTTCCTGAAGGCGTTCCTTGCCGCAGACATCCAGAATTTCTTCCGGAGAGACGGGGCCTTCCGTAAGCTGGTCGCCCAGATGCACATGGTCGTCTTCATGAACGATAACGTGCTTGTTCATCGGAACCAGATGATCCACCAGTTCGCCCGTGGGTGTTTCAATGGTAATGACCTTCTTGCCGCGGGAGGTATTCTTGCTGCTGAGGCGCACAATGCCCTCCACGCGTGCAATGGTGCAGGCATCCTTGGGCTTGCGGGCTTCGAACAGTTCCGCCACGCGGGGCAGGCCGCCGGTGATGTCCTTCGTCTTGGCTACCTTGCGGGGCGTCTTGGCCACCATCGTGCCGGCGGAGATGGTTTCCCCGTCCTTCACGGTGAGGTTGGCGCCTGCGGGAATGGCATGATGAGCCAGAACTTCACGGGTCTTGGCATCGCGGATGACCACCTGCGGGTGAAGTTCCTGCTTGTGTTCCATGACGACAAGGGAGGAGGCTCCGGTTTCCCGGTCCGTTTCCTTGGAAACGGTGATGCCGACGATCATATCCTTGAATTCGACGATGCCGCCCTTTTCTGCAATCACGGGTACGTTGTACGGATCCCAAGTGGCGAGGGTTTCATCCTTCTTGATAGCGCCGCCGTTGGGCACGTACAGGATGGTGCCGATGACGGGCTGGTAGGATTCCAGTTCGCGGCCCTGTTCGTTTTCGATGCGGACGGAGCAGTTTTTATTCAGAACGACAAAGTTGCCGTCTGCGTTTTCCACCGTGCGGAGATCTTCCGTGTAGATGACGCGGCCGTCGTTCTTGGCTTTCACAATGGGCTGCTTGAACGCCGTGGTGGCCGTTCCGCCCACGTGGAACGTACGCATGGTGAGCTGCGTGCCGGGTTCGCCGATGGACTGGGCGGCAATAATGCCGACCGCTTCCCCGATCTTCACTTCCTGTCCGGTGGCCAGGTTCAGGCCGTAGCACTTGGCGCAGCAGCCTTTCTTGAGTTCGCAGGTGAGCACGGAACGGATTTTCAGCCGTTCAATGCCGATTTTTTCCAGTTGTTCCGCCTGCTTTTCGTTAATGAGGTCGTTGATGTCCACGATAACCTCGCCGCTGACGGGGTCAACGATGCGTTCGCAGGAAGTCCGGCCGTAGATACGGGAGGCAAGGGACGCCACTTCTTCGTCGCCGTCATAAATGGCGTGAACGGTGATGCCGTTGCTGGTGCCGCAGTCTTCCGCATGGACGATGACATCCTGGGCCACGTCCACGAGTTTGCGGGTCATGTAGCCGGAGTCCGCCGTTTTCAGGGCGGTATCCGCCAGACCCTTGCGAGCGCCGTGGGTGGAGATGAAGTATTCCAGCACGGAAAGGCCTTCACGGAAGTTGGCCGTGATGGGGCGTTCGATAATTTCGCCGCTGGGTTTCGCCATCAAACCGCGCATGCCGGAGAGCTGCTTGATCTGCGCCTTGTTGCCTCGGGCGCCGGAGTCCACCATCATGAAGAGCGGGCTGGCCATCTTGGAGCCTTCGTTGTGTTCCAGCTTGCGGTACAGAGCCGCCTGGATGACATCCGTAGTCTGGGTCCAGATGTCCACCACCTTCTGGTAGCGTTCCCCATCCGTGATGATACCGTTCTTATACTGGCGGGTCACCTTGTCCAGTTCCGCATAGGCTTTTTCAATTTCCGTCTTTTTCTGGGAGGGAACCACCATGTCCACGATGCCGATGGAGCAGCCGGAACGGGTTGCTTCCTTGAAGCCCAGGTTTTTCAGGGCGTCCAGAGTCTGTACGGTACGTTCCTTGCCGACGGTCTGGTAGCAGCGCCAGATGATGTCGCCCATCTGTTTCTTGCCTACGTTGCGGTTAATGTAACCGAGTTCCCGGGGCCAGATTTCATTGAAACGCACGCGTCCGGCAGTAGTGATGATAACCTTCTTGGTGACATCCCCATACACCACTTCGGAAGGCTTTTTACCGTAGTCCGGGTTGTGCAGGCGGATCCAGTCATGGTAGCCGATTTTGCGGGCGGCAATGGCGTATTCCACCTCGTCGATGGATTCGAAGAGGGGAAGATGGTGATGATTATCCTGATTGTTCTGCACTTCCGCAGCACGGGTGTGTGTCAGGAAGTACGCGCCCAGAATGATGTCCTGCGTGGGTGTGGCAATGGGCTTGCCGGAGGCAGGCGAGAAAATATTATTGGGCGCCAGCATGAGCTGGCGGGCTTCCATCTGCGCTTCCACGGACAGAGGCACATGTACAGCCATCTGGTCGCCGTCGAAGTCCGCGTTGTACGCATTACAGACGAGCGGGTGCAGACGGATGGCGGAGCCTTCAATCAGAACCGGTTCAAAAGCCTGGATGGAGAGGCGGTGCAGGGTGGGCGCGCGGTTGAGCATGACCGGGTGGCCCTTGGTCACTTCTTCCAGGATATCCCACACCTCCGGCGTCTTGCGGTCAATGAGCTTCTTGGCGGAGCGCACCGTGTGCACGTAGCCCAGCTCTTTCAGACGGTGGATGATGAAGGGCTCAAACAGAATGAGCGCCATCTTCTTGCGAAACCGCACTGGTTGAGTTTCAATTCCGGACCGATAACGATAACGGAGCGGCCGGAGTAGTCCACGCGCTTGCCGAGCAGGTTCTGGCGGAAACGGCCTCCCTTGCCCTTCAGCATGTCGGAGAGGGATTTGAGGGGGCGGTTGCCGGCGCCGGTGACGGCACGACCGTGGCGGCCGTTGTCAAACAGGGCATCCACGGCTTCCTGAAGCATGCGTTTTTCATTACGGATGATGACTTCCGGCGTTTTGAGGCTCAGGAGGGTTTTCAGGCGATTGTTGCGGTTGATGACGCGGCGGTACAGGTCATTCAGGTCAGACGTTGCGAAACGACCGCCTTCCAGGGGAACCAGCGGGCGCAGGTCCGGAGGAATGACGGGCAGAACGTTCAAAATCATCCGTTCCGGGCGCGTGTTGGACTGAAGGAACCCCTGGGCCAGTTTCAGACGCTTGGCAATCTTGCGTTTGTTCTGTTTGGAGTTGGTATTGTCCAGCTGTTCCTGAAGATCCGCGACGAGGGTGGGCAGATCAATGGCCGCCAGCATTTTCTGGATGGCTTCCGCGCCCATGCCGGCTTCAAAGCTGTCATAGCCGTATTCGTCTTCCGCATTGCGGAATTCTTCTTCCGTCAGGATGGCCCCCTTTTCCAGAGGGGTACTTCCGGGATCTACCACGATGTAGTCTTCATAGTAAATCACGCGTTCCAAATGGCGGGCCGTCATGTCCAGCATAAGGCCGATGCGGCTGGGCATGCATTTGTAAAACCAGATGTGGGAGACCGGAACGGCCAGTTCAATGTGGCCCATTCGTTCGCGGCGCACGCGCGCGTTGGTTACTTCCACGCCGCAGCGGTAGCAGGTGATGCCCTTATGCTTGATGCGCTTGTACTTGCCGCAGGCGCATTCCATGTCTCGGGTGGGCCCGAAGATGCGTTCGCAGAACAGGCCGCCTTTTTCCGGCTTGAACGTGCGGTAGTTGATGGTTTCCGGGTTGACGACTTCACCGAATGACCAGCTGCGGATGGTATCCGGATCCGCCACGGTGATGGCAACCTGGTCAAAGGTCCGGGGCTTGTCGCTCAGGCCGTGCATTTCCCTGATGGTGGGGGTGTCAGACATATATTGAAAGTTTAAAGGAGGTTTGGTGCCCGCCCCCCGCGTTTTGCGGCGCGGGGGCGGAATGCGGTGGATATTAGAATTTGAGGTCGGAGAAGTCGACGTCCGCCAGGCCGGCCATGTCGTCGCTGTCAAAGCCTTCCGTCATGCCGTCCACAGGAGTGAGATCCGTGCCGCCGAGTTGCAGGGAGGGTTGTTCATCCTTGTTTCCGGGGCGTACGTTCAGCCCCAGGGACTGCATTTCCTTCATCAGAACGTTGAAGGATTCCGGAGTTCCGGCTTCCAGGGTATTATCCCCCTTCACGATGGATTCGTAAATGCGGGTACGGCCCTGAACGTCGTCGGACTTGACGGTGAGAAGCTCCTGGAGGGTATAGGCGGCGCCATAGCTTCCAGCGCCCACACTTCCATTTCCCCGAAACGCTGGCCGCCGTATTGGGCCTTGCCGCCCAGGGGCTGCTGCGTGACCAGGCTGTACGGACCCACGGCACGGGCGTGAATCTTGTCCGCCACCAGGTGGTTCAGTTTGAGCATGTAGGTCTGGCCTACCACCACCGGGTTATGGAAAGGTTCGCCGGTCAGGCCGTCATAAAGAGTACTCTTCCCTCCCACGGTGCCGTCCTTGCCGTCACCGATCCAGGTGAAACCGTCCACCTTCTTGGCTTCGGACATGTAATTCCAGATGGTTTCTTCACTGATGCCGTCGAACACCGGGGTAGCCACCTTGAAGCCAAGGGCCCTGGCAGCGATGCCGAGGTGGGCTTCAAGCACCTGTCCCACATTCATTCGGGAAGGCACGCCCAAGGGGTTCAGCACGATGTCCACCGGAGTGCCGTCCGCGAGGAAAGGCATATCCTGTTCCGGAACGATTTTGGCGACAACGCCCTTTTGTTGCCGTGGCGGCCGGCCATCTTGTCACCCACACCGAGCTTGCGCTTGGCGGCGATGTATACTTTGACTTCTTTCAGTCCGCCGGGTTCGGATTCGTCTCCGGATTCCCTCTGATCCAGTCGGTGTTCCCGTTCGTCATCCAGTTCCGTAAAGCGGCCTTCAAAGGAGGTGATGATTTCCAGAATCTTGTTGCGGATCGGGCTGGGCTCGATTTCGATGTGGTCGTGAACCAGGGCCAGCTTGCGCAGCAGGGTCTTGGTGATTTTCCGGTTGGCCGGGATGATGATTTCACCGGTCTGTTCGTTGACGACGTCCAACGGGATTTTTTCGCCCAGAAGAATGTCGGAGAGCTTCTTGGTCAACTGGTCAATAAGCTGCTCTTTCTTCTTCTTGTGTTCGTCGTTGATTTTCTTGAACTGCTTTTTTCTTCTCCGCGCTGTCCACGACGAGGTCGCCGCGGTGGTGGCCGGAGCCTGTGGAAGAAATGCGCACGTCCATCACAATGCCGGTGCAGCCGGAGGGAACGCGGAGGGATGTATCTTTCACTTCTGCGGCCTTTTCACCGAAGATGGCGCGAAGGAGGCGTTCTTCCGGGGCCAGTTCCGTTTCCGATTTAGGCGTAATTTTGCCGACGAGAATGTCGCCGGGCTTCACTTCCGCGCCGATGCGGATGACACCGTCATGGTCCAGGTTTTTTCAGGGCTTCATCACCGGCGTTCGGGATATCACGGGTGATTTCTTCCGGGCCCAGCTTGGTATCACGGGCCTGCACTTCAAACTCGGAGATGTGGATGGAGGTGAAGGTGTCTTCCTTCACGGTTTTTTCGGAGATGACAATAGCGTCTTCGAAGTTGTAACCGTTCCACGGCATGTAGGCCACCAGAACATTGCGGCCGAGGGCCAGTTCGCCCTGGTCCGTGTTCGGGCCGTCCGCCAGCACGTCGCCGGTTTTGATTTTGTCGCCGCGGCGCACGATCGGACGCTGGTTGATGCAGGTTCCGGCATTGGAACGCATGAACTTGCGCAGGGGATAGACGTAAACTCCATTGTCGCGGTCCGTGCGCACACTGTCGGGATCAGACAGGAACACTTCCGGGCGCACGGGCAGTTCCCCGTCTTTTGTGGTGATAATGACTTCAGCCGTGGCGGAGGCCACGATGCCGTCCGCTTCCGCCAGAACGACGGAACGGGAGTCCCTGGCGCACTTTCCTTCGATACCGGTTCCCACGTATGGAGATTCCGCTACCATCAGAGGCACGCCCTGGCGCTGCATGTTGGAGCCCATCAGGGCGCGGTTGGCGTCGTCATGTTCCAGGAAGGGGATAAGACCGGCGGCGATGGAAACGAGCTGCTTTGGAGAAACGTCCATGTAATGCACGTCTGCCGGATCCACTTCGATGAATTCGCCTTTTTCACGGGCGGTTACGCGGGAGGTCGTGAAGTTGCCCTGTTCGTCCAGCGGGTTGTTGGCCTGGGCGATGAGATAGCCTTCTTCCTGATCGGCGGTGACGTATTCGATGGTATTGGTGACCCGGCCGTTTTCCACCTTGCGGTAAGGCGTTTCAATGAACCCGAATTCATTGATGCGGGCGTAGGTGCACATGGAGTTGATTAGACCGATGTTGGGGCCTTCCGGCGTTTCAATCGGGCAAATGCGCCCGTAGTGGGAGGGATGCACGTCCCGGACTTCAAAACCGGCCCGGTCACGGTTCAGGCCGCCGGGCCCCAAGGCGGAAAGACGGCGCTTGTGCGTCAACTCCGCAAGGGGGTTGATCTGATCCATGAATTGGGAGAGCTGGGAGCGGCCGAAGAAATCGCGCACGACGGCGCTGAGGGCCTTCGGATTGATAAGTTTGCTGGGCGTGACGCCTTCAATGTTCTGGTCAATGAGGGTCATGCGTTCCTTGACCAGGCGTTCGGTGCGGGCGAGGCCTACGCGGCACTGATTGGCCATGAGTTCGCCTACGGCACGTACGCGGCGGCTGCCCAGGTGGTCGATGTCGTCCACCATGCCTTCGCCCTTCTTGAGACGCAGGAGGTATTTGAGGGCGGCCAGGAAATCTTCCGCCGTCATCAGGCGCTGGTCCAGACTGGTGTCCAGTCCGAGTTTCTGGTTGATTTTGTAGCGCCCCCACGCGGGTGAGGTCGTATTTCTTGGGATCGTCAAAAAGCCTCTTAAGCAGGGTGCGTGCCTGAGCGGCAGTAGCGGGATCTCCGGGACGCAGGCGTTTGTAGATTTCCTTGAGGGCGGATTCTTCGTCGTGAGCGGGATCCTTCTTCAGGGTTTTAATCAGCACGTCGTCCTCGCTCTGGTCAATGACGTCGATTTTCTTGATGCCGAACTGGAGGAGCTGGCGAACCACACCCATATTGAGCTGTTCGAAAGCCTTGGCAAGAACCAGATCCTTGTCCTTGATCGTGTCCACAGCCACAAGGTTGTGCAGATCTTCTTCCGTCATGTCTTCGCTCAGGGGAAGCGTGCGGATGTTGTAGAACTGGCTGACGATGTCGCGGTCCGTTTTGAAGCCCAGGTAGCGCATAAACGTCGTCGCAAGGAATTTGCGGCGGCGGCGGCGGCGATCAAGGTAAACGTAAAGCAGGTCGTTGGTGTCAAACTGAACCTCCAGCCAGGAGCCCCGATCCGGGATGATGCGGAAGGAGTGGAGCAGTTTCCCGTTCAGGTGCTGGGCGCTTTCAAAACAAATGCCCGGGGAACGGTGGAGCTGGGACACGATGACGCGTTCGGCACCGTTGATGACAAAGGTGCCGCGGTTGGTCATCATGGGGAGTTCTCCCATATAGACCGTTTCTTCCTTGGACTCGTTGTCGGATTTGAGCTTGAAGGTGACTTGAAGGGCGGCGCTGTAGGTTTCCCCCGCGCGGATGGCCTCGTAATCGCTCATCTTCGGCTGTTCAATGTCATAGGAGACGAAGTCGAGCTCAATGTTTTCGTCATAGCTCTTGATAGGAAAGATTTCCTTCAGAACGCCTTGTAACCCGATGTTTTTCCTAGCCGCGGCCGGCGTGTCCTGTTGTAGAAAATCGAAGTATGATTGAAGTTGAATCTCAATAAGGTTCGGAGGTTCGATGACTTCCTTGATATTCCCGAAGTAGAGTCGCTTTGACATGGGCTGCTGTGGCGGAGATGTTATGGTTTGCATCCTGAAGAACCCGGATGCCGGGTTGGGCGGTTCTTTCCCTGGGGGACGGAACCGACTGGAAGCGTTTTACGAAATAAAAGGCCTCTAGTCGGTCACGCGGGATGTGAAGACGAGGAAGCGCAACAGGAGAAAAAACGGCTTTTCTCCTGTTGCGCGGGAAGTAAAAAGCTTACTTGACGTCTACCTTGGCGCCAGCTTCTTCCAGCTTGGCCTTGGCGGCGTTAGCTTCGTCCTTGGAGACTGCTTCCAGGATGACGGCGGGAGTGCCTTCAACCAGTTTCTTGGCGTCCACCAGGCCGAGACCGGCCTTCACTTCGCGGACGGCCTTAATTACGGCGATCTTGTTGGCGCCGGCTTCCGTCAGGACGACGTTGAATTCGGTCTTCTCTTCTTCAGCTTCGGCAGGAGCGGCGGCAGCGCCGGCGGCAGCTACGGGAGCAGCGGCGGAAACGCCCCACTTTTCTTCCAGGAGCTTGACGAGGTCGGCAGCTTCCAAGATGGTAAGGGTGCCGAGTTCTTCAGCGATTTTGTTAATATCAGCCATTGTATTATTTTCTAGTTTGGTTTCGAGTCGCGCCAAGAGCCAACTTGGCATTTCAGTTCTCCGGCCGGAGTTCCGACAAGGAACCTGTAGGAGAGTCGGGTCCGGTTTTCACACATTTGGCTAGAGTGCAACCGGACCGTCCGGTCAAGGGGTTGGTATTAGGCGGCGGGTTCTTCGCTGCCGCCGTTTTCTTTGTCCACATATGCCTGAATAACTCGGGCAAGAGCGGAACCGGCCGCGTTGATGGTGCCAAGGAGTTTGGCAAGCAACTGATCGCGGGGAGGCAGTTCGCCGATGGCGCGGATTTCGTCCGCGGAAAGAATGGCTCCATCCAGGATCGCCACCTTGTATTCGGCTTTCTTGGAAGCCTTGGCAAAGGTGTTGATGGCCTTGGCGGCGCCTGCTACGTCGGACGCGCCGGTCACGAAAGCGGTCTGGCCGACGAGGTGTTCTCCGATGTCGGGAAGGCCGGCATCCGTCAGAGCCGTGCGCATGAAGTTGTTCTTGGCTACGTGGCACTGAGCGCCGCAGGCGGCCAGGGCGGAACGCAGATTGGTGAACTCAGGCACGGTGATCGAGGTGTAGTCCACGACGATCAGGAACGGGGAGGCGTTGACGCGAGCGGTCAGGTCGTCAATGATGATACGCTTGTCAGGATTCATGGTGTGCTAAATCGGTTCGGGTTACAGTTTGGCGATGGAAGCGGTGTCAACCGGCAGACCGGGGCACATGGCGCATGAAACGGTGACAGATTCAATGTAGGCGCCCTTGGCGGAAGCCGGGCGGGCCTTGACGACGGAATCAATCAGGGCAGCGATGTTTTCGGCGATGCTTTCGTTGGAGAAAGACAGCTTGCCTACAGCGGCGGAGATATTGGCGTTCTTGTCAACCTTGTAGTCAACGCGGCCGGCCTTCACTTCCTTCACAGCCTTGGCCGTATCGTCCGTGACGGTACCGGTTTTCGGGTTGGGCATCAGGCCGCGCGGACCCAGTACACGGGCAACCTTGCGAACCTCCGTCATGGCGTCGGGGGGTGGCAATGGCCGTATCAAAGTCAACAAATCCTCCCTGGACTTTCTTGATGAGATCTTCAAACCCCACGAATTCGGCTCCGGCTTCCTGGGCGGCCTTGGCGGCATCGCCCTGAGCGAAGACGAGGACGCGGACGTTTTTACCCGTGCCGTTAGGCAGGGAAACGCTGCCGCGAACCATCTGGTCGGATTTGCGGGGGTCCACAGTCAGGTGGAAGGAGACGGTGACGGTCGGGTCGAATTTCGGTGCCGGGAAGGATTTCATGGTTTCCACGGCTTCCGTGATGCTGTAGTTCTTGTTAGGGATAACAAGCTTGGCTGCTTCTTGATATCGCTTGCTGCGTTTGGTAGACATGTGTGTATTTGGCAGTGCGTTCGGACTGGTTTAATCCTCCTGCGGTGAGTGTTACATACCTTCAACTTCAATGCCCATCTGGCGAGCCTGGCCGGCAAGAATGCGGGCGGCGCGTTCAGGGTCTTTCGTGTTGAGGTCAGGGAGTTTGGTGTTGACAACTTCCATCAGCTTGGCCTTGGAAAGAGTGGCGACTTTCTTTTTGTTCGGTTCGCCGGAACCGGAGGCGATGCCTGCGGCTTTCTTGAGAAGTACGCTGCCCGGGGGCTGCTTGGTGATGAAAGAAAAATGACTTGTCCTTGTAAACCGTGATGACGGTCGGCAGGAGATCGCCGGCCTGCTTTTTGCGTGGCGGCGTTGAACTCCTTGCAGAATGCCATGATGTTTACACCGGCCTGACCAAGTGCCGGACCCACGGGCGGGGAGGGGTTAGCGGCTCCGGCATTGATCTGGAGCTTGATGATTTTGGTTATTTCTTTTGCCATGGTTTTGCTTTGTTAGCGGAGAAAATAAACGGGAAGGGGGCTGATGGGGGGGAGACGCAAAGAAGATTCAGGCTTTTTCCACCTGCCAGTATTCCAGGTCCACAGGCGTGGCACGGCCAAAAATGGAGACGCTGACACGAAGCTTGCCCTTTTCCGGGTCGATTTCTTCGATGGTGCCTTCCTGGCTCTGGAACGGGCCTTCGCACACGCGCACAGGGTCGCCGACGGCGAATTCCACCTTGGGACGAGCGGCAACGGCTTCCGCATCCAACAGGGGCAGAAGGTCTTCCACCTCGCGCTTGCGCATGGGGAGGGGGGCGTTGCGGGAGCCGGCAATGCTGATGACACCGTCAATTTGCTGGATAAAGTACCAAAGATCCTTGTTCAGGGTGCCGTCCGCTTCCAGCAGGTACATGTTGGCATAAACGTACCCGGGAAAGAGTTTGCTGTGACGTTCCGTTTTTTTGCCGTTGCGCACTTCGGAAATAAGTTCCGTGGGGACTTCCACCCGGTAAATGAAGTCGGAAAGCTCGGCGTCCTTCGCCTTGCGGATGATGCGGTCACGAACGCTGTTTTCCTGTCCGGAGAGGACGTGAAGGACATACCATTGTTCGTGAGGCTCTGGGGTACTGGGCATGATCGGAGAAAGAAGTGGGGAGAGTAAAACTAGATTGCCAACTGGATGAGATAGTTGACCACGCTGTGAAGAAAAATGTCGAACGATGCAACAAACGCGCCAAGGAATACCATGGCAATCAGTACGACGAGAGTGGAACCCCAGAGTTCGCGGAATTTTTTTTTGAAACCTTTCACCTTGGGGTCGCTTTCCCAGGGCCAGGTCGTCTTCTTAAGTTCGCCCTTAACTTCGGCGATGAATTGAGAAATCTTGTGAAACATGCTTCAAGGTGGGGTGGTGTATTTGGAAAGAAGTGGCAGGTCAGGAGGGACTCGAACCCCCAACTTTTGGTTTTGGAGACCAACGCTCTACCAATTGAACTACTGACCTGTTGGAGTCTCTTCTTTCGTGGGAAATGAGGGGGCCTGCGGGGGAGGCCCCTCATTAAACCTGATGTAGATTCCTCTACAAGTTCCTGAGGAACTTAGTCAAGGATTTCGCTGATACGACCGGCACCCACGGTGCGGCCGCCTTCGCGGATAGCGAATCGCATGGCTTTTTCCATGGCGATCGGAGTGATGAGCTGGACTTCCAGGTTGACGTTGTCGCCGGGCATCACCATTTCCACACCTTCGGGAAGGGTGCAGCAACCGGTCACGTCCGTTGTACGGAAGTAGAACTGCGGGCGGTAGTTGTTGAAGAACGGAGTGTGACGGCCGCCTTCTTCCTTGGTCAGGACGTAAACTTCTGCCTTGAAGTTTTTGTGGGGCTTCACGGTGCCGGGCTTGATGATTACCTGGCCGCGTTCGATATCTTCCTTCTTCAGGCCGCGGAGGAGCAGACCAACGTTGTCGCCGGCCTGGCCTTCGTCAAGCAACTTACGGAACATTTCGATGTCCGTAACGGCGGTTTTCTGGGTGTCCTTGATGCCGATGATTTCCACTTCTTCCATCTTCTTGATGACGCCGCGTTCGATACGGCCGGTAGCCACGGTGCCGCGGCCGGAGATGGAGAATACGTCTTCCACAGGCATGAGGAAGGGCTGGTCTACAGGACGTTCGGGCTGCGGGATGTAGGAGTCAACAGCGGCCATAAGTTCCATGATGGATTCTTCGGCAGCGGCGTCGCCTTCCAGAGCCTTAACGGCGGAACCCTTAATAATGGGGGTGTCGTCGCCCGGGGTCGTATTCGTTGAGAAGTTCGCGGATTTCCATTTCCACGAGTTCAAGCAGGTCGGGATCGTCAACCAGGTCGCACTTGTTCATGTAAACGACAATGGCGGGAACGCCCACCTGGCGGGCAAGGAGGATGTGTTCGCGGGTCTGCGGCATCGGGCCGTCGGAAGCGGCAACCACAAGGATGGCGCCGTCCATCTGGGCAGCGCCGGTGATCATGTTTTTCACATAGTCGGCGTGTCCGGGGCAGTCAACGTGGGCATAGTGGCGGTTTTCCGTTTCGTATTCAACGTGAGCCGTGGAGATGGTGATGCCGCGTTCGCGTTCTTCGGGGGGCGGCGTCAATCTGATCATAGCCGCGTGCTTCGGCGAAACCCTTCTTAGCGAGCACTGAAGTAATGGCGGCGGTAAGGGAGGTTTTGCCGTGGTCAACGTGACCGATGGTGCCCACGTTCACGTGGGGCTTGTTGCGCTGGAATTGCTCTTTAGCCATAATATTATGTTTAGGTTTGGGCTGCTATGGGTCTAGCTTGAAGATGGAGCTTCTGGCGGGAATTGAACCCGCGACCTCATCCTTACCAAGGATGCGCTCTACCCCTGAGCTACAGAAGCATAGACTTCTTCCGCCTTTCGCTGCTCCTAGAGAAGTCGTAAATCCGCCCAAACCTGCGGTTCTAGCGGATAAATAGCATCCTCCCGTGTTGCCTGACGAAAAGCGGACGCTATGTTACGTTTTTAGATGCGGGATGTCAATGAAAACATGAACATTTTTTCAGCTTTATGCCGCAAATACAGGGAGTCCATGTATAATATATTTATCAGGAATGTGTTGAATGTTTGGATCTGTTTAAATCCTCCGTCAATTTAAGATTGGGGTCAACGTCTTCATCCAGAGAGTGGAACAGTCCTCTGCGGGCTTTGAGACAGGTGACATAAGCGATCATGGCGGCATTATCCGTCGTCAGGTCGAAGTCCGGGAGAACCAGTTCCACTTTTTCACGGTCACAGGCGGTTTTCAGGCGGGAACGCAGCTCCCTGTTGCAGGAGACGCCCCCGGAGATGGAAAGGGTGCGGTGACCGGAGGCGCGCAAGGCTTTCAGCGCCTTGTGAATCAGGACGTCCGTCACGGCCCGCTGGAAAGAAGCGCAGAGGTCGCGCAGAGTTTGCCGGGTCAGGCCGTGAGGATCGCCGTTTTTCGTAATTTTGGGCAGTGTATAGAGAACGGCCGTTTTCAGGCCGGAGAAAGATACGTTGGCTGTATGCTCCTTCATCAGGGCCCGGGGGAAAGAAAAGGCTTCCGGGTCGCCTTCCGCCGCCAAGCGGTCGATTTCCGGCCCTCCGGGATAGGGAAGGCCTAGCATTTTGCCTACCTTGTCAAAGGCTTCCCCTGCTGCGTCGTCCAGAGAGCGGCCCAGCAGGCGGTAGTTCCCTACGCCGCGCACATCCACAAAAAGGGTGTGACCTCCGGAAACGACCATGCCCAGATGGGGAACGGGACCGCCGGGGCGTTTGAGGAAGGGGGAAAGCAGATGGCCTTCCAGATGATTGACGGAGACGAAGGGCCTGCCCGATGCCAAAGCCAGAGCCTTGGCCGTGCTGTTGCCTACCAGAAGCGCAGCTACCAGGCCGGGGCCTCCCGTAGCGCCGAAGACGTCAATGTCCGCAGGAACTGTTCCGGCTTCGCGGCAAGCGGTCCGGATGATTCCGGGAAGATCCGCTGAATGGTTGCGGGAAGCCAGTTCCGGCACTACGCCGCCGTGCTGGCGGTGAATGGCAATTTGGGAGGAGATGACGGAGGAGAGTATTTCCGGAGCTTTTTCCTCTCCGGCAGAACGCAGGATGGCGACTGCCGTTTCATCACAGGAGGATTCTATTCCCAGAACGGTAAGGGATTCCGGCATGGAGGAAGAACAGGGAGGGGAGGTTAGGAGGCCTGGTGGATTTGGGCCGGCTTGTTGCCGGTAACCGTTGCCCTGGTAATGGTAACGGTATCCGCATTCTTCATGCTGGGCACTTTGTACATGACGTCCAGCATGAGGGTTTCAAAGATGGAACGCAGAGCGCGGGCTCCCGTGCCGCGTTTCATGGCTTCGGCGGCCATGGCTTTCAGGGCGTCCGGCTGCACGTCCAGTTTGGCGCCGTACATGGCGAGCAGTTTGGAATATTGCTTGACCAGGGCGTTTTTGGGTTCCGTAAGAAGGCGGACGAGCTGGTTTTCATCCAGCTTGGAGAGCGGACAGAAGATGGGCAGGCGTCCCACGAATTCCGGAATCATGCCGAAGGAGAAGAGGTCTTCCGGCATGGCCTGTGCCAGTATTTCCTCTTCCGAATATTCCTTGCGGTCGCGTTGTTCCGTGATGGCTCCGAATCCCATCTGGGTGGCGCCGAGGCGTTTGCGGATGATGTCTTCCAGGCCGACGAAAGCGCCGCCCACAATGAAGAGGATTTTTTCCGTATTGACGCGGATGTATTCCTGTTGCGGGTGCTTGCGGCCTCCGGTGGGAGGAACATTGCAGATGGTGCCTTCAATGATTTTCAGCAGAGCCTGCTGCACGCCTTCCCCGGAGACGTCCCTCGTAACGGAGACATTTTGTGTTTTGCGTCCGATTTTGTCGATTTCATCCACATAGATGATGCCCTGTTCCGCTTTCGCTACATCAAAGTTGGCAGCCTGAAGCAGGCGCAGGATGATGTTTTCCACATCTTCTCCTACGTAACCGGCTTCCGTCAGCGTGGTGGCGTCCACAATGCAGAACGGGACGTTGAGCATTTTCGCCAGCGTTTTCGCCAGCAGGGTTTTCCCTGAACCGGTGGGGCCGGCCAGCAGGATGTTGGATTTTTCAATTTCCACATCGTCCAGGGACTTGTCTTCCAGCATGACGGCGCTTTGGCGCAGGCGCATGTAGTGGTTGTACACGGCTACGGAAAGCACTTTCTTGGCGTAGTCCTGCCCGATGACATACTGGTTGAGCGTGGCGCACATTTCTTCCGGGGTGGGCAGCGGGCCTTCGTAGGAGGCCGGGCCGGCCGCCGTTTCCCTGAGCATGTCCGCGGCTGCCGCCTTGCGGGCTTCCGCCTGGCACATGGCGTACGCGGAGGGTTCCATGTTCAGGATGCCGCGGATGAAACGGGTTGCCATCGGAAGGCCTGTGTCCTTCACAATCATGTTGACGCAAATTTCAACGCAATTGTTGCAGATGTAAAAGTCTTCCGCAATCTGGATGAGTTTGTCCACCTTGTTCCCGGGCTTGCCGCAGCAGGAACAGGCAGGAAGATGAGGGGTGGAACCGGACATGGTTTTTCAGGTAGAGAGAGAGAAATGGCGGAGGGAAAGGGTCAGGCCTTGGTCTTTTTCTTGTCGCCCTGGTCATCAGAGTGATGCGCCAGAATTTTATCAACCAGGCCGTAGGCCACGGCTTCCTCAGCAGTCATGTAGTTGTCGCGGTCAGCATCCTTTTCAATTTGCTTTTCCGTCTTACCGGTATGTTTGGCCAGAATGCCGTTGAGGCGTTTTTTGAGGTTGAACATGAAGCCGATGGTGCGTTCCACATCTGAAGCGGTTCCCTGGGCACCTCCGGAAACCTGGTGAATCATAACGTGGGAGTTCGGCAGACAGAAGCGTTTGCCGGGAGTTCCTGCAGCCAGAAGGACGGAACCCATGGAGGCCGCTATGCCCAGGCAATATGTATTTACGTCACAAGAGACGAATTGCATCGTATCGTAAATCGCGAGACCCGCCGTGACGGATCCTCCGGGGGAGTTGATGTAGACGTGGATGTCTTTTTTCGGGTCAGCCATCTGAAGGAACAGAAGCTGGGCAATGACGGAATTCGCCACATCGTCGTCAATAGCGGAGCCGATGAAGATAACGCGGTCTTTCAGGAGACGGGAGTAAATGTCAAAGGCGCGTTCGCCGCGGCCGTCCTGCTCCACCACCATGGGCACATAATAGGAGTTTGCGGGGGTTGATTTGGAAGATTGGTCTTGAAACATGTTTATGGAAGATTGGATGTTGTTTTTCAATGTATGTTACCCGTCCGCAGGACGCAAAACGGGGGAGTCGGGCATGTGTGCGCCAACTCCCCTGGTAAGGTGTTTTGTGCAGAGGAGGGGTTACTGCTCGTCTACCGTTACTTTGGCCTCTTTTGTCAGGAAGTCCAGAACCTTGGCTGTCAGCAGGCTCATTCTGATGCCATGCACACGGCCTTCGCGCTGGAGTTCGCGAATGTAGGATTTGAGGTTCTTTTTCTGCTGGCGGGCCTGGCGGGCCACTTCGTTGTAAAGCTCCATTTCCGTGACGGCAATTTTTTCTACCTGCGCCACTTCCTGAAGCATGAAGAAGACCTTGAGGTTGCGCTTGGCCTCCTGTTTGGCTTCTTCCCGGGCTTCCTCCACAAACTTATCCATGTCTGCCGGGGCATTTCCGCTGTACATGGCCTGCTGCATTTTCTGCTGGAGGATGCCGTACACTTCACGTTCTACGACAGCTTCCGGAAGGTTGAAGTCAAGCATGTCCGCCAGCTTTTCCGTGATCTGATCGGCCTTGGCTTCATCAATTTGCATGGCTTTGCGCTGGGCCAGGTTTTCCTTCAGGGCAGTTTTCAATTCTTCCAGGTTTTTGCCGGGAAGAACTTTTTCAAAGCGTCATCCATGGCCGGAAGCTGTTTTTCCCGTACTTCTTTCACAGTGGCATGGAATACGAGTTCCTTGCCGCGCAGCTCCGTAATTGGGAAGGTATCCGGAATCGTGACGGTGATATCCTTGCTGTCACCGGCATTCAGGCCTTCCAGGGCAGAGGCGAAGCCGGGCAGAAATTGATCGTCTTCCACCTTCATCCACTGGCCGTCACGGCCTTCCAGGAAGCCTACGGGTTTGCCTACGGCTTCCGCTACGGGCTTGCCGTCCAACGTGGTTTTGAAGTCGATAATCGCTACGTCGTCTTTTTTTGGCAGCGCGGTCCACAGGGGTGAATCCGCGATTTGTTCAGCCAGGGAGTTCAGAGCTTCCTCTACGTCTGCTTCCGTTACTTCGGAAGAGGGAACCTTGACTTCGATGCCTTTGTATTCCGGCAATTCAAATTCGGGAACCACGGTCATCGTGCTGGTAGCGGTGTAGTTGCCCTGGTCATCCAGAGATTGTTCCGGCTTTCCGAAGTTGAGCACTTTCAATTTGGGGTTTTCTTCCAGAGCGGTGGAGCAGGCCGTTTCAAAAAGGGTGTCCAGCAGTTCTTCTTCAATTTCTTTCTTGAAGCGCTTTTCAATGATGGACTTGGGTGTTTTGCCGGGGCGGAAGCCGGGAAGCTTGGCTTTGGCGGCATAGGAATCTACAATGGAGGCGCGGCGCGCAGCCGTGGTTTCTGCGGGGATGGAAGCTTTCAGCGTGGCTGTGCAGTCCGGTTGAATATCAACGTTGATTTCCATAAATAATACGGTCAGTGTTAATTGAAAGTGGTTCTGTTTCAGCTCCGGGATGGCGGCAGCGGTCAAAACACGAGCGGCGACAACTTTAATGAGAGGGTATCTGGAGTGCAAGCTATTGCACGGGAATGACACAATTGTCCTCCTGAGCGCGCATGCGCACGCGGCGTAAGAAATACGGGGCAACTGTGTTCTACGTGGAATCACGTCTTGACTATGCAAGAGGAAAAGTCCTTTATATCCCAAGCATTAAGTTCAGCGCTCATGATCCGTCCCGTTTTTTTGTGTGTTTCCTTTCCCTTGATAGCGTGTTCGGCTGTTTTGGCCCAGGATGAAACTTCCCTTAACAGAGGCGCCTATGGTTCCGTGATGACTCCGGAACAGGTAATGCGGGAACTGGGGCCGGGCACGGGGCTTCTTCCCGGTGACCAGGCGTATGAGGGGCGGCCTGTGAAGAGCGTTTCCGTGCGGTACAGAAGCACCGGCAAGACCGTGTCCGAAGACCGTCTGAAAAATTTGCTGGCTACGCAGCCGGGCACCAGTTATTCCCCGGAAGTGGTTAACAAGGACTTGGAACGGTTGTTGGAAAGCGGTCTGGTAGGCGGCAATACAACAGTAGCCGTGGAGCCTTCCGGCGACGGCGTGGCGGTGGTGTTTGAAATGGCGGCCCAGAATCTGCTGGGCGGCGTGGGGTTCCGCGGCAATACCGCGTTCGACAACAGGGACCTCTCCGAGGAATGCGGGCTGAAGGGGGGGGAAGCTCTCAGCGACAAGGCCCTGAGCAGCGCTATTGCCAAGCTGCGCACTTATTACCAGGAAGCCCGATATCCGGATGTACGTGTTTCCTATTTTTACCAGAAAACGGAACGGCCCGGCTTTGTGGATGTGGTCTTCGACATTAACGAAGGAAAGAAGGCCAATATTATCAAGATTGACTTTGTGGGCAATGAACACATCAGCGCCAAGGATCTCCGACAGGTGATGAAAACCAAGGAGAAGGGCTGGCTGACCTGGATTACCAAATCCGGACGCATTGACCGTGAACAAGTGGAGGACGATCTGGCGGAATTGGTGACTTATTACCGTAATAAAGGTTATCTGCGCGTCAAGCTGGACAAGGTGGAATATTTTGACGCCGGCAAAGGCAATGAGCAGAAGCTGACGATGAGAATTACCCTTACCGAGGGGCGCCGCTACAAGGTCAACCAGGTTGCCTTCGGCCCCACCAAGGTGTTTACGGCCCAGGAACTGATTCCCGGCCTGAGCATGTACAACGGGGATACCTATTCCGCCCAGAAAGTGGCCGACGACGTGACGATGATCCGCCGTTATTACGGTTCCCGGGGGTATGCGGACGCCTCCGTGCGTCCGGACATTCAGGAAGTGGGCGTTGATCCCAAGACAGGTTACGGACAAATCAACATCGTGTACCATGTGACGGAAGGCAATCCCTACCGCGTAGGCAATATCCGCCTGACCGGGAATAACCGCACGAAGGATTACGTCATCCGCCAGGAACTTCCCCTCCAGTCCAATGACCCCATGAACGCCGTGGATTTGGATACCGCCCAGAAGCGCCTCCAGAACCTGAACTATTTTGACATGGTGGACGTAGCCCAGGTGGGATCCACGCGGCCCGGCTACCGTGATATCAATATCGAGGTGGCGGAAAAACGTACGGGGTCCCTGAATATCGGCGTGGCATTTTCCTCTATTGAAAGCGTTTACCTGTTCGCAGGCATCACCCAGTCCAATTTTGACATGTATGACTGGTCCTCTTTTCGTGGGCGGCGGCCAGCGTTTCGCGATTAACGCCCGTGTCGGTTTTGAAACGCAGGATGCCAGTATTTCCTGGGTGGATCCGTGGTTCCTGCACCGCAAGCTGGCCTTCGGGACGGAAATCTTCTACAGCAATTCCACATATTTTTCCGATTATTACGACCAGCAGAACTATGGCTTTGCCATTTCTCTCCGCAAGCCGATCGGGGAACTGGATTACGTGAAACTGGAATACCGCCTGGAACAGTACCGTATTGACGCCGAAGGGAACGCCCCTATCTTCTTCTGGCAACAGGACGGAGACTACCTGCGCAGCCATGTGGAACTTTCCTACACCATTGATACCCGCGACGCGCAGATTTTTCCCCCGCAAGGGAGGCAAATTTGAAGTGCTGGCCGGTTATTCCGGCCTGGGCGGCGATGTGCATACATACAATTTCGGCGTGAATGGCTCCTATTACTGGGATTTGCGCGGAGACACCATTTTCAGCATCAATGCCGGTGCGGCTACCGTGGATTCCTATGGCAACCACGATGTGCCCATTCTTGAGCGCCTCTACCTCGGCGGGCCATACAACATGCGCGGTTTCCGTTTCCGGGACGTGGCGCCGTACAATCCCGCCCTGAGCGGTGATGAGACGATGGGCGGCCGTTCCTCCTTCTTCTGCCAGTTTGAATATTCCATTCCTGTGATTGAAGAAGTGCGCGTCGCGGTGTTTTATGACATCGGTTTTGTCAACGGAGATTCTTTTGACTTCAGCACGTCCAAAATAGTTTCCGACTACGGGATCGGCCTGCGCCTGAACCTGCCCATCGGTCCGCTGGCAGTGGACTATGCCATTCCGATTCAGAAGAACAACGCCATTGACCGCGGAGGACAATTCCAGTTCTATCTCAATTATTCCTATTAATTACGTTTGATAATTTCTCTACCGTTTGACGACATGAGTAATTTCCGCATTCTTATCCTGGCGTTTCTGGTGGTGGTGCTGGCTGTTCTGGGAATGATTTATGTGAATATTTCTTCAAGAATGGATGTGATTCAGCAACAGCAGCAGATGGCCTCCACTCCGGCACCTGTCAATCCCTCCCCGTATCTTCCGATGCCCACGCAGGCTCCTGCTTCCGCCGTTCAGCCGGTGGTGGTGGCGGATCCTGTAGTGAGCGAGGAACTGGCTCATGTTTCGGCGGAGCTGGAACGGATGAAGAAGGAGAATGAAGAACTGAAGAAGCGCCATGCCCTAGCGGAGGAAGAACGCGATCTGTTGGAACGCCAGAATATGGAAAAGGGAGATCCCCGGCTGCAATGGCTTAATGAAATCAAGGATGCGGAGCAGGTGGGCCGTGTGACGGAATACTACCGTGACGCCAACCTGGTCCTGTTCCAGTCCATCGGCCAGCCTGACTTGAAAGTGGGGCAGGAACTGGGAATCCGCAGACGCGGGAGCATTTTTGTATCCCTGATTATCGACGGAGTTGACCCGGACGGGAAGGTGTTCCAGTCTTACGTGAAGCGTAATACGCTTTTTGATAATAATGACAAGGAACCCATCAAGCCGGGGGATGAAGTCATTGTTCCGCCTGCGAGCTGGCAGGAAAACATGACGGAAGAAGACAAGTCCGGTATGGCTTCTCCCTCCACCCCCCCGTCCCCGTGGAAGCTCCCAAACCGGTGATGATTCCCATGGAGCCGTGATGCGGATCCGTATTTAGCCAAGCCAAGTAAAGAGAAGTGCACCTGAGAGAAAGATTGCAATCGGGCGCCGGTCCCAGCCTGTCCTTTGAATTTTTCCCGCCCAAAAACGAGCAGGCAGCATCGGCCTTGTACCAGACTATCCGTGAACTGGAGCCTTACCGCCCCAGTTTCGTCAGCGTGACGTATGGTGCAGGGGGCTCCACCCGCGAGCTTACCCGCGAAGTGGTGTTGCGCATCCAGCATGAATCCCGTATTCCTACGGTGCCCCACCTTACTTGCGTAGGGCATAGCCGGGAGGAGGTATGGAATATCCTGGACCAATACGCCCGGGCTGGAGTGCGGGCCGTTCTTGCACTTCGGGGAGATCCTCCCCGGGGAGCGAAGGATTACAACCGCGATGCGGATGTTTTTCGCCATGCGGCGGATCTGGTGACGTTTATCCGTGAATATAATGAATCCGGCCGTCACCCGGATCCGGATGGATTCGCCATAGGCGTGGCCGGCTTCCCGGAAGGTCATCCGGCCACTCCCAACCGTCTGCGCGAGATGGATTTCCTGAAAGCCAAGGTGGATGCCGGCGCGGATTATATCTGCACCCAGCTGTTTTTTGACAATCATTCTTTTTTTTGGATTACCGGGAACGCTGTCTGCTGGCCGGCATCAAGGTGCCTATCCTGGCGGGAATCATGCCTGTGACCAGCCTGTCCGGCATGAACCGCATGGCAGAGCTTTCCGGAGGCACCTGTTTTCCGGCCAGGCTGCTTAAGGCGCTGAAGCGTGCGGGTTCCAATCCGGACGCTATTCAGGAGGTAGGCATCCAATACGCCTCCAGCCAGTGCGCCGAACTGTTGGATTCCGATGTGGACGGCATTCATTTTTATACGCTTAACCAGAGCCGGGCAACGCGGGAAATTTACAGGAATCTGGGACTGAAGGATTCCCTGCAGCTTTTGGAACATGGCGAAGATAAGTAAAAAGCTGATTGATTTGGTTGGGACAACACGGTAGAACCCTCTTCAACATATTATGGATATCAAGGATATTAAACGGGCCATGGACAATATGCCGATGGGCGACGGAAGTGCGTTTGCGGAAATTTCCGTCGGCCCGGCCAAGCATGAACAGTTTTTGGATGAACATTACGGCAAGGTTGCGCTGGTTGTGTTGCTATGCGTCCTTGGGGCTGCCGGATGGATTATTTATAATGGCGTGCAGGATTCCATGGAAAGAAAGGCAGGCGCCGCTCTGGTGGCCGCTATGCCGGAATCCCCGGCAACCGGGGAAATTTCCCTGGACGAACAGGGGCTTCAGCAGGTGGTGGCTGACTTTGACAGTTCCCGCGCCGCCGTCACTGCCTCTTACCTTCAGGCCATTGCCTTGTGGAACGCCGGCAAGGAGGATGAAGGCGTGGCCAAAATGAAAGCTTTTATTGATTCCGCTCCCACGGAGGAATGGAAAGCCCAGGCTTCCGTTACCCTGGCCTGCCGTCTGATGAACCGGGGGAAAGCGGATGAGGCGGAAGGGTTGTTCCGTTCCGTGGTGGATGCGGGAGATCCTACTTTTTCCGGTTTTGCCACCATGTGCCTGGGGGACATTGCCCGGGCTAAGAAAGACAATGCCGCCGCAGGCGCCTTTTACCGTGAACTGGCGGAGAAATTTCCGGCCAGTGCATTTGCCTTGCAGAGCGGAGGCTACCTGCTGCGCAAGAGCCTGTTTGATATTCAGAGTCCCGTTCGTATTGAGCCCGCAGTAGAACAGAAATAATCCATGCGGGCGTTTCCGAAGTTTTCCGGAAGATGAACGCTTTTTCCATCCGCATGTCTGTTTTTTTACAGTGCATGCGGATTTCCGTATTCAGGAACGCCGGAACAGGGGGGTAATGAAAAGCCTGCTGCGCGCGTAGCTGTTATGATTCCGGGAATTCCGTTCAGGACTGTGACATATTTAAACAAATCATCAAGGGATTCCGCGCTTACCGGATGTAACCGGGCTGCCGGTGTTAATCCTTATTTTTTATCTCATGAACAGGCATATTAAATCATTCTGGCTTCTTCCCCTGGCGGGAATGACGCTTTCTTTCATGCCGTCCTGCACGACGGACAGCTACGGGAACAGTTCCGTAACGCCCGGTGGAGCCGCCGCCATCGGTGTGGGGGCGCTGGCTGCCGGCGCTGCTATTGGGGCGGCTGTCCAGCATGACCGTGACAAGGACAGGTACCGCAATGACTGGCGCCACCATAATCCTCCTCCTCCGCCTCCCCGTCCGCCTCATCGCCCCCAATGGCGGAGGTAAGAAGGGAGCGTGCGTGTAAGGGCGGCGATATTTTGGTTCGGCAGGGGGCCGGGAGGCGACGCGTTTTTCCGGTCTGCCCCTTTGCTGAAATCTCAGACCCGCCGTATGCCGCGGAGCGCCCAGGTCATGCGTTGTCTGGCGCTTTCCGGATCATTGAGGATAGAACCCAGCAAGTCGAGAACGGGCCGAGCTGCTTTGGAGTCGTGCACTTGGAGCTGTCCGGAAAGGATAAAGGGGGCTCCCCCGCAGCAGACAAGGTAAATGAGGATGTTCATGGGGTCTCCCATGAGCACGGATCCTTCCTGCTGGGCTTCCCGTATGGTTTCCAGCAGCACAAGGGGATGGCGCGTATGGATTCCTGAAATGAAACGGATGGCCGCCTGTTCCCCTGCCAGGGCGTCCAGAACCAGCTGGGCAATGAATTGGCCGTGACGCAGCAGGAACTCCATGACGTCTCCCAGGATGGCTTCCAGTTTTTCAAAGGCCGGAAGATGAATGTTGGCATGGGTCCTGATGCCGGTGAACAGAGGTTCGTACCAGCGTTCCAGAAGCTCGGTCAGAAAAGCTTCCCGGTTGCCGAAGTGATAGACAAAGCTCCCTGTATTGGTGCCGGCCCGCAGGGACAGGCCGCGAACGGTAAGGGCGCGCAGCCCGGATTCCCCGACAATCATGGCACCCGTATTGAGCAGGTGCTCTCTGGTGGATTTCCGTTTGGGCATGAAGGTGAAGCTTGAACCTCCATGTGTGCCCCTTATCGGCCTGCAAGGCAAGGACTCGTTATGTCTGTTGCTGTAAAAAGCGGAACCGGGGCTCATCCTCTCCCCGGTCCCGCCGCCGGAGTCCTGAATGAATCAGGAGGTTGCTTTCAATTCCTTCCGCCGGGAGGCAATCCAGCGGGAGAAGAGTTTGGCCGTGGCCGGAATGATAAGCAGGTTCAGGATGGTGGCTGTCACCAGCCCGCCGAACTGGACGATGGCCAGGGGGCCGAGCAGTTCGCCTCCGGGCTGGTCAATGGCCCAGATCAGCGGGAGCAGCCCCAGCACGGTAGTCAGGGAAGTCATGATGATGGGGACCACGCGTTCCAGAGAACCTTCCCGTATGGCTTCCGCGGGTTCCATCCCCTGATGTTCCAGGGCCCGGTACCTGTTGAGCAGAATCAGGCCGCTGCGGATGGCGAAGCCGATGACGGTCACGAACCCCACAATGGAAGCCACGGAAAGAATGGGAGGAATGTAAGTTCCTCCAAACAGGGAGGACAGCGTACCGGGGGAGGCAAGGAAAACGGCTACGATGCCGCCCACCAGGCACAGCGGTATGTTCACCAGAGTCAGCATGGCGCGCCGGACGCTCCCCAGTGCGGAGGAAAGGAGCAGCACGATGAGCACCATGACGATGGCGCCCAGGACGTAAAGCCGTTGTGATGCGGATTCCCGTGCTTTGATAGTGCCGTCATAGTCTACGGTACAGCCCATGGCGTTCATTACCGGGTCCAATTGTTCCCGACAGGCTTTCGCGAGGTCTCCCAGGTTGGAATTGGGGGAGGGATTGCAGGAAATCATGGCTTTCCGCATGGTGTTGTCCCTCAGGATGAGGTTGGAAACTTCCTCCCGGTACACCTGTGCCACGTCGTCCAGGCGCACGGTTTTTTTATTGGGGGAAATGAGTTCCAGGTTTTTGACATCTTCCATGGACGTTTTAAGTCTGGGGTCAATGCGCAGGACAATGTTCCAATGGTCCTGGTTTTTGATGACTTCTCCCAGTTTCTGTCCGTTCATAGCCGTGGAAACCTGTTCCGCAGCATTCGCCATGGTCAGGCCGTAGGAAGCCAGGGCTTCCTGATTGTATTGCACGCGAATGGTATCCACCATAATTTCCCGGTTGGCGCGTGCATCCGCCACTTCCGGCATGTTCTCCAGAATTTCCTTGGCTTTCCGGGCCGCCAGGCGGAGCTGGGGCAGCTCCGTGCCGTAAATGTTGATGGCGATTTCCGAGTTGGAGCCGGACAGAGCGGAACTGATGCGATGGGCCAGCGGATAGCCGATCATGGAGCTGGTGCCGGGGATGCCGTCAATGCATTTCTTGATGGCGGCGCGCAATTCTTTCTGGTCTTTCTTCAGATCCACGCGCACGAGCAGCTCGGAGGCGCTGACGGGTTCTGCGTGTTCGTCGTTTTCCGCGCGTCCCGTGCGCTGGGTGACACTGAGAACCCCCGGAATCTGTTCAATATCTTTCATCACTTTCCGGGAGATGCGCTCCGTTTCATCCAGGGAAGTTCCCGGCACCGTGCTGACGAAGACTGTGTAGCAATCCTCGTTGAACGGCGGCAGGAAACTGGTTCCGAACGTGGAACCCAGCCACAGGGCCAGCAGCGTAATGGCCGTCATGATGGCGCAGACCGTTTTGGAAAAGCGCAGGCAGAATTCCAGGATGGGGGCATAAATGCGTTTAATGAGGCGGGAGCTGAAGGAATCCCCGCTTTCCAGAGTAGCGGCGTTTTTGCTTTTCTTGAACCATATGTAACAGAGAACCGGAGTAATGGTGACAGCTACAATAAGAGAAGAAAGCAGGGCCAGCATGTAGGAGATCCCCAGGGGCCGGAAAAACTGGCCTTCCAGACCGGACAGGAAGAGCACCGGAGTGAATACCAGCAGGATGATGACGGAGGAGAAGGAAATGGAGCCTACGATTTCGCTCTTGGCTTTCATCAGAACCTCATACTTGCTCTTGCGCTTATCTTTCGGCAGGGCGGCGTTCCTGTTCAGGTGCCTCCAGGCTATTTCCACGAAGATAATGGCGTTGTCCACCACGTCTCCCACGGCTACGGCAAGGCCGCCCAGGGTCATGATGTTGATGGCCAGCCCGAAGGCGGGGAACATCATCATCCCGAACAGGATGGACAGGGGCATGGAAATCAGCGTGATGATGGCCGTGCGAAGGTTCAGCAGCGTCAGGAAGATGACGATCATGACCACCGCTCCGGCAATGAGGAGGGTTTCCGTGCCGTTATCCAGGGACATTTCAATAAAATCCGCCTGCCGATAGGCTGCGGTGTGCAGTTTCATTCCCTTGGGAAGCTGGCTTTGACTGAATTCCCTGACGGCTGCATCCACGGCCTGTGTCAGGGCCAGAGTATTGGCTCCCGGCACCTTCTGCACGGAAAGCACTACGGCGTCTTCCCCCATAAATCCGGCATCTCCCCGCCGCGGCGCACCGTCTATCTTGACTTCCGTCACATCCTGGAGCCGGAGTATTCCGGAGGCATGGTCCGGAACCAGGGCGCGGTTGAGCTGTTCAATATTGGCGGTGCGGGTATCCTGCTGGATGGGGAGTTCCTGCCCGGCTACATCCTCCAGATACCCTGCGGGGACGGAAGATTGGGATTCCTGAATAGCCGTTTTCAGGCTGGAAAGGTCCACCCCGGCCAGTTTGAGTTTGTTGGGATCATAAATCACCTGGTATTCCGGCAGACGCCCGCCCAGCACCGTGACCTGCCCCACCCCGGGAATGGCCAGCAGGCGCGTGCGCAGCTTGTATTCCGCCAGTTGCCTCATGTCCAGCTGGGAGGTATCCTTGTCTCCAGTCAGGGCGATGAGCATGATTTCCCCCGTTATGGAGACGATGGGGGCCAGCTCCGGGGATGTCCCTTCCGGCAGGGATTCCCGGACTGCTCCAAGACGTTCCGTTACAATCTGCCGGGCCTGGTAGATATCTTTGTTCCAGTCGAAATCCACCCATACGAAGGAAAGCCCGCTGCCGGAGGAGGAGCGGACGCCTTTGACTCCGGCGGTTCCGTTCATGGCGGACTCAATGGGAATGGTGATGTATTGTTCCACTTCTTCCGCAGTAAGGCCGGGGGGGCTTCCGTCTGGATGGTGACACGCGGGACCTTCAGTTCCGGGAATACGTCCACGGGAATGTTCTTCACCACGAAAATGCTGATGATGGCCAGGCGCAATCGTCAGCAGGATCACAGTAATCCTGTTGTTCAGGCAGAATGAAATGAGAAAGTTCATGGATTCTGATTGCTGAATACCTAAGATTCAAAGGTTTATTCCAAGGAAATCCGGGATATTTGTTCCTTAATCTTTTATTTTGTACATCGTTTAGTGTTCTCCTTCGTGGAACTGGCCGTCCGCGTGGAAGTGCCCGGCTGCTTTTTTGCTTCCGGCCTCTCCGGTGGGCAGGATGTATTTCAATTCATACCCGCCCTTGGTGACGATGGTCTGTCCCGGCATCAACCCCTTGACGGGCGTTTTTCCCTGCCGGGAAGGCAGTGTTTCCACCTTTTTCATGACAAATGTGTCGTTTCCCGCCTTGATGAAAACCACGTCGTTCACCCCTACCTTAACGACGGCACTATTGGGGACGGGAATGAAGCCCTCCGCAGCGGCGTCATGGGAGTACAGGTCCAGCCGGGCCAGCTGGCCGGCATGCGTCCCTTCCGGTATGCGGTCCGGGGTAAAATACAGGGCCCGGGACTGGGTGGCGGGATCTACCTGTTCGGCCACCCTCAGGGAGCCGTTCAGCAGTTCCGTGTTTTTACCGCTGGTCAGGGCCAGCCGGGCTTTTGCATAATGGACGGGATCCGTCCCATAAATGGTCGTGGTAAATTCCAGATCCCCTTTATTGGTCATGACGAGGGCAGGCGCGCCCTGTTCTCCCCAGGCGCCCTGGGTCATGTTCACGGACTGAACGGAACCATCCGCCGCTGCGTATATGTAAAGAAGGTTATTTTTCAATACGCCGGACTCCATCACCAGTTTCAATTTATTGTTTCTGGCGTTCAGGGCAGCCCGGAGGCTGTGGATTTCCGCCTCTTTGAATTGGATGGAAGTATTCAGTTCGCTGTTGCGGGTACCGATTTTTTCCAACTGGGCCCGGCGTTCCCTGAGGGTTCCGAGTTCTGCTGCGGCGCGGTCCAGCGCGGCCCTGGCCTGGGAAGCGTTTCCTTCCATTTCCACAATATCCGGGGATGCCAGTGTATACAGCAGTTCTCCTTTGCGCACTTGTTGTGCGGATTTGACGTTGAATGTCACGCGCCCTGCGGCGGGGAAGGGCGTATGTGGTTACCGCATGGGGAGGAATGACCATCTGCCCGTGAAGGGTTTTCGCCGCTCCGTGGGATGTTTCCTCCACTTTCTCAAAGCGCATGTCCAGAGAATGGCGCGCTTTTTCATCCACATGCACGGGAATCATGTCTCCCGGTTGGCCGGAATTTTTTCCGCAGACTCCTCGCGTTCATGGTTGCCCGTGCAGGCTTCCCCTTCCGCGTGCTGGTGACCTTCCAGTTCATGGTCGCCTGTGCAGACGGCCCCGTCCGCATGCCTGTGTTCTTCATGGGCGTGGCCCTGAGTACAGGTTTCCCCAGCCTTGTGCTGATGGTCGTCATGGCCGTGGTCCGCCGTGCAGGCGGAACCGTCCTCATGTTTGTGTTCCGCAGGGGCAGGCTGTTCTCCGCGTGCGGAATGGAGACAGAAAGCAGGAGCCAGTCCCAGCATGATGGAAAAATAAAGATGTTTCATATTCATTAAAGATGGTGGAAGATTGATGTGGATTAAAGGTTGGCGTGGGTGAGGTAGCGGAGCTGGGCCTGAACGGCCAGAAGCTTGTCCAGATTGTCCAGGAAAGCCAGGCGGCTTTCGTAAAGCTGGTGGCGGTTTTCCGCCAGTTCCAGCAGGGATGCTTCCCCAATGCCGTGCAGCTTTTCCATGGTCCGGACGGAGGCGGCGAAGGATTCCATGCGCTGGAGTTCCGTGCGGCAGTGGCGGAGTGCCATCTGCTGGCTGGCGTCAAGCTGGCGGGCGTTGAATAATTCCGTTTTCCAAAGCTGGATGGTTTCCTGTCTGGACAAGTCCCGTGTGCCTCGGGCTTCCGCAATGGCCTTGCGATTGCGGTTCCAAAGGGGAAGATTGAACCCTATTTCTCCGCCTACTTCCTTTTCTCCTCCTCGTCGCGGGTGAAGGAGGGACCGAGCTCCAGTTCCGGGTACTGCCGGCGGATTTCCGTTTTGAATAATGTCTCCGTGGTGGCGTAGGTCGCCAGTTGTGCCTTGATTTTTGGAGAGGCGGTCAAGGCTGAAGGGCCGGGAGCCGGTACGGCGGCGGGAAGCTGGAAATTCTGTTTCGTCAGGAAACCGAGTTTCCGTACCGCAGAAGGATGCAGGCCCATCAGCTTGACGAGTTCCATTTTTTGCTCCAATTCCGTTTCCGTCACGGTTTGGAGTTCCCGGATAGCGTCATTCATCCGCTGGGAGGCTACCTGCCGAGAGGAAAAATCCACTTCCCCCGCGCCGATAAGCTGTTCAATCATGCCGTTTTCCCGCCGGATGGCATTCAGCCGTTCCCGGATGACCGTCTTGCGGCGCTGGGTAACGGCCAGGTTGCTCCATGCCTGGTCCAGGGAACTGAGAAAATCCAGTTCAGCCTGGCGGAGGGTCCAGAAGTCGGCCTCCTTGTATTGTTCCGCCACCTTTTTTTCTTCAGGGCGGGGAGGCCGGTTACGGGAATGGTGAAGCCCAGGCTGCCGGACATGTTGACCGTATTTTCCTGGAGGACTTGTTCAATATCCCAGGAAAAGGAGGGATCGTTCCACCAGCCCGATTGCCTGGCTACTTCATTGCTGGAAGCCAGTTTCAGCCGGGCTTTGTTCAGATCCGGATTCATGACCAGGCCGATCTGGCGAGCCTGGTTCTGAGTGATTGAGGTAGGGGGGAATCTACGCTGGACGCCTCTTTCCAGGAGGCTTCCTCCGCGTTCAGGTCGATAGGCGCGCTGTGGTAGACGCTGCATGAGCTGAGCAGGGCTGCCAGGCCTATTCCGGCGAAGAATGGTGTGGATTTCATGATGGAAAAGATAATAAAAACAGTTCGGTCCAATCAGGTTTGGACAATGCGGCGAATAATTCCGCGGAAACAAATACAAGCGGCCGCCGTATTAAAGGCAGCGTACCGCAGGAAACGCCCTAAAGGACGTTTCTAAAAAGAGCCGTTAAATCAGCAGGGGAAGTTGAAAGCCTTCATGCGTCGGGCCGGTATTCCTGAAGGGGTCAGGGGAACCGGTGTTGCGGAATCCGATGTTTGGCTTATTAAAAGAAGAGGCCGGGCCAGATGGTGGAAATCCGGCAATGTCTGCCAGATGACGTAAGGCTGGGGCAGAGGTGCATGAGGAACGGGAACCGTCAGATCATTAATCTCCAGCTGCCGGTGTTCGCAGAGGTGCCCGGCCAGAGGGCTGGAAGAGCCGGTGCGGGGCACATCGTCCCCGTGGCATTCGCAGGGGGCGGCATCCTGATGGCAGGAACAGGAAAAAATGAAAATTTCTTCATGACACGGGCACACGGAAACCATACCCGTTCCGCCTACGACGACCAGCAGAAGGGTGAGCAGCATGATGCCGGTGCGCAATGCTCTAACCATGGTATGCCGCGAATCCTAGAAAGGAGCCGTGAAAGCGTCAAGAGCAAAAGTGGCGGATGTCTGAACCCTGAAGGAAAGGCCGTTATTTTTCCGCCGCTTTGCGGAGCAGGTCCACGGTGTGTTCAAAAGCCACGCCGCGGACATCAATGATCCGGGAGTTTTCCGCGATTGCTCCGGTGATTTCCTCCCGGAATTTTCCGGACTGTTCTTCCGTGAGCAGGTTTTTGGAACTCAGGGAGCGCGTGATGAGCTGGAGGACGTACCCTGTTTCCACGAAAGACTGGCGTCCCACGGCTTTTTTCATGGCTTCCATGAATTCCGGGGCGTGTTCGGGCGGCAGGCCGGCCACGGCCTTTTCATAAGCGCGGATGAAGGAATCCACCGGGGCTTTGGAAACTTCCGTCTTAGTGAGGTCAAAGCTGGATTGATAAGCGAGAGCTCCTTCTTCCGCCAGTTGAAGGGCGTTTTTCCCGAATTTGTTGACGGCAGTCATATCCGCTCCTTTTTCCAGCAGCAGGGCCGCCACCTGGAAATTACCGCGCATGGCTGCCAGCATGAGGGGCGTAAAGCCGTTGCCCTCCCGGTTGTTGATGTCTGCTTTCCTTTCAATCAGCATGTCGGACAGGCGGTCCAGCCCGCTCCAGGAAGCCCAGTGCAGCGCGGTCCACCCGTCCTTGTCCTTTCGGTCGATTTCCACGCGGGGGTCTTCCAGAAGCCGGTCCAGATAGGGGGCCCGAGTGGCTTCCAGCTTCAGCGTGGTCTCAATGTTGTTGTAGTTGGCGTAGCATACCCACATGACAGGAGTTCTGCCATGGGGATCCGTCATGTTGACAAAAGCCTTTCCTTCTGCCGCAGCCAGTTCTTCCCCTTCCTTCAGGGTTTGTTCGAATTCCTTCATCCCCTTGACTCGGGCTTCCTTCTCCTCCTGTTCGGAGGAAGCGTTGACTTCTTTGGCCTCCGCTTTCTTCATTACGGTGATAAGGTCCAGGGCCGGGTTGGGATCTCCGGAGAAAGATTTGGAGACCAACAGGCTGAGACCGCCGAGGAGGGAGCTGAAAGCTACCAGGATGAGGGAATCCACAATGATGTTGCGCGTGTGCTGGTTCATGGTCTCGTAAGTTCAGGAGTTGGCTTCCGTAAATTCTTCCGCCGTCAGGGCGGGATCCGTTTCCGCTTCAATGGCGCTGATGGGTGGCGATGCCGCGTCTTCCTCGGGATGGTCCGAGGTGATGGTCCTGCGGGTCATGATAATGGCGATGGGGCTGATTACGGCCATGGCCAGGTAAATGGTCCACATGAATTCCGGGGAGTCCCAGAAGCCGATGTGCCCGGTATCCATCTTGGCGCAGATGCCGTCATAGCAGAGGTAGGCGACGAGCAGGCCGCCGATGATGCCATTGATGGGTTTGGCGATGAACATGGGAAGCGCCGCCAGAGACATGTAGGAGGCCACTTTGTCTTTCGGAGCTACCCGCGCCACATATTCGGAGAAGCGGGGGGAGAAGAGCAGTTCCCCGAATGCGAATACCAGGATCTGCGCCACAATGGCTACCAGATACGCCTGAGAGCGCGTTTCAATGCCGGGCACCAGGTAGTACCATTCAATGGGAATGGCCATGAAAACGAGAGAGAAAGCGGAGATGGACATGCCCGCAATCATGAGGCCAACGGTAGAGAAGCGGCCCAGCACCGGAATGAGCAGGATGAGGCCGGAGACGATGATGGCCGGGTTGACGGCATTGATGGAGCCTATGGCAAAGTCGTCATATAGCGTACGCACGTAGTATTTGGGCATCACCAGGAATTGCAGCGTGAAAACGATGCGCACGCCCATGGTCAGCACAAGGAAGAGGATAAGTTTGCGGAAGGCGGATTCCTTCCACACCTCCATGAAGAGCTGGAGAGGTCTGCGGAGGGGGGCATTGATGTTCGCCTCCCGTTCGCTGGGTTCCGAGTAGTTGTCTTCATTAATAAAACGGGTGGTGATGCAGCCCAGCAGCACCATCAGCGTTCCGAAGTTGATAATCCAGTATCCGCCGTCCACGGCGCCGAAGTGCTTGCGGAAAAAATTCAATCAGGAACACGTTCGCGATGACGGCGGAAATGTTCATCAGCAGGTAGTAGATATTGAAGCCCGTGGAACGCGCTTTCAGCGGAGTGAAGCGCCGGATGGAAGTCTGGATGACGGGGGACATGAACGCCGTGCCGAAGGACATAATCAGAATGCCCGTCATGACGGCCAGCCTTCCGGAGTCCACGGTTGGGCTGAGGTCCGGACCGAAGCCCATGATAAGGCGCCCGGCAATGAGGATGATGAAGCCGATTAGGTAAGTGCGCCGTATGCCGATGATGTCGCAGATGGAACCCACCGCGAAGACGAAGGCGGAGATGAAAAGGGTGTACAGGCCTACCCAGAGGGCGGCGTCCGCATCGTTGAAGCTGCAATAGTCCGTCAGGTAGAGAACGAATACCGTAATCATGGAAAAATAGGCCATTCCGTCGAAGAACTGGACGACGTTGGTAAGCCAGAAATCCTTGGATACGGTTTTCAGGATCTTGAATTCCGAAAAATATTTGAGGATGGGGTTTGCGGACTCATTCATGGAGAGATGGAAACGGTAAGGAAAAGTTGACGACGATGAAAGAGTGGGTTACACGCATCCCCGTTTCAAGATTTTTTTCTCCCAAAGGCCGGTTTGACCGGAAAAATGCGCTTCATCGCCGGGGAAACCGCTATCTGGGCAGAATGCGTCGGAAGCCTGCCACGTGGCACCATGACAACGCTTTCAGGCATTGTTCCACAGCCATGGCGTCCGAAGGCAGCACGGGCCACAGCCCGGCTTCCTTCAGCCCTGATTTGGCTATTTCCGCCGCTTTCCATTCGCGGAACTGGGAGGGAAGGGCGGAGAAAGTGAAAAAGGCCCAGCAGGCCAGCCCGATGGCCAGCGCGATCTGGAATTTCAACAGTCCGGCCGTCAGCATTCCCAGCAGGATAAGAGCTGTGAAAAAAGGAATCATCGTGGCGCGCGCAGAGGCGGTTTTGCGGGCTTTTGCCGCCTCCGGGTCTTCCCGGACCAGGCTGCTCATGGCCCAGGTATGGGCTACGCAGGCCAGCCGGCCTGCGGTCACCTTGCCTTCCCATGACGGAGGAAGGCTGATGAATCCGTTTTCATCCACTCCGGGAAACCGGGCTTTCTCCAGTTTCCGCTGGCGTTTTTCCGCACCGTCCAGGCGGTGGATTAATCCCGCCGGGCCGGGGAAGCCGGGCAGTTCCCGGGATTCGTAGGTGCGCAGGGGAATGATGCCTTTGGTGAAACGCAGCGCGGCAATGACACCGAGCACGACCACGGAAAGGAAAATCACTACTGCGAATAGCATAGACGGTTTTTTCTCATATGCCCGTGTGTCCGTCAATCTCTCCGGCTGGCATGAAGCCGTCCTTCCCGGCCAGCAGCCGGGTACGGGTGCGGACATCGTTTTTTCCTTCTTTTCCCGCCCGGAACGCTTGGAAAACGGAGGGATGGAGCTTATGTCGGAATGATCTGCAGTTCCGGGTGTTCCTCTGGGCGGGCACAACATTCCGGCATGGATTTTCTTCATGCCGGAGGCGCTGGATTTGGGTTGATTTTCCGGCGTTTTTCATGTAATGGCTGACCGCAATGGTCCATATTCGGGAATGCATGAGGAGGTGGCTGCCGTTTGTCATAATGGCGGCCTCCCTGGGTGTGTCTCCCGCCCAGGATGTAGCGAGCCCCGATGCCGCGGATCTGGATTTGGACCTGGTCAAACTGAAAAGTGGCCCCAAGGGCAGACAGAGGGAAGCCATGAGGAAGGTCCTCCTGCTTGTGCATCTGAAGCAAAAGGAAACGTGGCTGGCGGAATCCACGGGGGATGAGGCCGTGCATCTGGCGGCGGAGATTTCCTTCCGCCGGTATTTGGCTTCAGTGGATATGGGCGGATGCCCGGGGGAATTCAAGTGCGCTTTCCTGCGGTATGCAAAGCTCCTGAATTCCTTTGAAGAAAAAGATTTGAATAGTGTCGCGGATTTTCCTGCGGTCCCTCTGCAGGCTGCCGGAAGAGAGCTGTTCCGGGTGCTGCTTACTTACCGTCTGGAGCCGGAGCATCTGCTGGAGGAAATGAAAGCGCTGGTGGATGAGGAAATTGAGGGTAAGGAGGAGCTGTCTGCAGGACAGATGATGGATATTGTCCGGGGAATGCGGGAAGCCCTGCAATCCGGAAGCCGCCCCTTTCCGGCGGAAAGGCCTCCGGAAGACAGGGTTTCCGGGATGTAGCGGCTTTTCATGGATGGCATGCCGGTACCGTGAGGAATCTTGTGGAGGCATGCCGGAAAGTCCGCTCCGGCTATTCCGGAAGGAAAATGGATTAAGACGGCTGTACGTCACGGTTTCCAGGCGGCGGCCATCAGAGTCTGGAAATGGGGCGGGTCCGGCTCCCTGTCCACAATATCCGTGTGGATGTTCCGGAATCCCGCTTCCTTTAGCATGCTTTCCAGGGCGGCGCGCGTGAAGCCCAGCCAGCGGTCCGCGCAAAGTTCACGGGCTTCCTCCTGTCCATGCTGGAGCAGATCCAGCACCACCAGGCAACCGCCGGATTTCAGGATATCCCACGCAGCTTCCAGCGCTCTGGACGGCTTTTGCGCATGGTGCAGGGCCTGGCTGAGCAGGGCCAGATCCACCGTGCCGGGTTTAATGGGCGGCGCTTCGATATCGCCCAGGCGGTATTCCAGATTGTACAGCCCGTGTTTGCGCGCCAGCTCCTGCCCCAGCTCCACCATGCTGGGGGAGTTGTCTACGGCGATCACCTGTTTGGCGCTGGGGGAGATGAGCTGGGAAACGAAACCTTCCCCGGCTCCCAGGTCCGCCACTACGTCATAGTTCAGAATGCGGAGCAGAGCACCGGCCAGCGCTTTCCAGGAACGGCCGGGCGCGTAGTTCTTGCCCAGACGGCACACTACTTCGTCAAAATAGGCCTGGGTGCGGTTTTTGCGCTTGTCCAGGATAACCTGAAGGGCTTTTTTGTCCGTTTCCGCCTCCGGCAATTCCTCGCAGGCTTTCAGGGCTACGTTGTGCAGATCACCTGCCAGGGAAAGAGTGTAAAAGACGTTTTTGCCGGAACGGGCGTCCTCCACCATCCCTTCCTGCCGGAGCTGGGCCAGCTGGGTGGAAATGCGGCTTTGCCCCATGCCGAGAATTTCCTGAAGTTCCGCGACGCTCAGGGATTCTTCATTCAGAACGTTGATGATGCGCAGGCGGGTGGGATCTGCCAGGAGTTTGAGCGTTTTTAGGGTTGACTTCATAGCGGAATAATATATCAACACATCGAGATTTATCGATATGAGTAGAAACACCCCTCACATCTTTACGTCGGAATCCGTTGGAGAAGGCCATCCGGACAAGGTGGCCGACTACATTTCCGACTCTATTTTAGACGCCTGCCTGGCTCAAGACAAAACTAGCCGCGTTGCATGTGAAACGTTGGTGAAGAGCAATATGGTCATCATTGCCGGAGAGCTGACGACCAAAGCGGTGATCGATCCGGAAAAAATCGCCCGCCAGGCCATTCGGGAGATCGGGTACTGCAACAGGCAGGACGACGACGTTTTCCATGCGGATACCGTCTTTTTCACGAATTTGCTCACGGAACAGTCCCCGGATATTGCCCAGGGAGTGGACGCCCGGGAGGCGGAGGGCAAGGGCCATGCGGAGCAGGGCGCCGGAGACCAGGGCATTATGTTCGGCTTCGCAACGAATGAGACGCCGGAGCTGCTTCCGGCCCCCATCGTGTTTGCGCATAAACTGCTCATTGAGCTGGCCAGGAGGCGCAAGCGCGGGCATGTGGACTGGCTGCGCCCGGACTGCAAGTCCCAGGTGGCTGTGGCCTATGACGAAGACGGGCGTCCCGCGCATATTGAAAACGTAGTTATTTCCACCCAGCACACGGAAGACGTGGACCATGACACGATTTACTCATATTGCGTCAAACTCATTAAAAATGTGCTTCCTGCGGAGCTTCTGGATGAGAGGACGGAATATTTCATCAACCCCACCGGGAAATTCGTCGTGGGCGGTCCCCACGGGGATTCCGGCCTGACGGGCCGCAAAATTATTGTGGACACATACGGCGGCATGGGGCGCCACGGCGGCGGAGCCTTTTCCGGGAAAGACCCGTCCAAGGTGGACCGTTCCGCCGCGTATATGTGCCGCTGGGTTGCCAAGCACATTGTGGCTGCCGGACTGGCGGACAAATGTGAATTGCAGGTGGCTTACGCCATTGGCTACCCCCTGCTCCGGTTTCCATCCGGGTGGATACGTTCGGTACCGGGAAAGTGGAGGAAATATCCATTGAAAATGCGCTGGAAAACATCTTTTCCTTCAAGCCCGCGGATATGGTGAAACAGCTGAATCTGCTTCAGCCTATTTACCGGAAGACGACGCACTACGGGCATTTCACTAATCCGGAACTGCCCTGGGAACAGCTGGACGAAACGCGCCTGGCCTTCCTGAAACAACTTCTTCATTAATCCTACGACAACGCTTACAGACATGTTTTCAGAAACGGAACAATACAAGGTGCGCGATATCGGCCTGGCGGATTTCGGACGCAAGGAACTGGATATTGCGGAGCATGAGATGCCCGGCCTGATGGCCGTGCGCGAAAAAAGTACGCTGCCGCCAGACCCCTGGAGGGCGTGCGCATCATGGGCTCCCTGCACATGACGGTGCAGACGGCCGTGCTGATAGAAACGCTGACGGCTCTGGGCGCTTCCGTCCGCTGGGCGAGCTGCAACATTTTCTCCACCCAGGACCACGCCGCCGCCGCCATCGCCAAATCCGGCACCCCCGTTTTCGCCTGGAAGGGGAAACGCTGCGGGAATACTGGGACTGTACGTGGAAGGCCATGAACTTTCCGGACGGGCTGGGGCCGCAGCTGATTGTGGACGACGGCGGAGACGCCACCCTGCTTATCCACCGCGGGTATGAAATGGAAGAAGGCTCCGACTGGGTGGATACCCCGTCGGAATCGGAAGAAGAGGAAGTCATCAAGGCTCTGTTGAAAAAAAAAAATTGCCGAGGCGACTCCGGGTATTTTTCATCGCTGGCTTCCCGAGCTGAAAGGCGTTTCCGAGGAAACGACCACCGGCGTGCACCGCCTGTACCAGATGCAGGCAGCCGGCCGTCTGCTGATTCCGGCCATCAACGTAAACGATTCCGTAACCAAGTCCAAGTTTGACAACCTGTACGGTTGCCGTGAGTCCCTTGTGGACGGCATCAAGCGCGCCACGGACGTGATGGTTGCCGGCAAAGTGGCCGTCGTCTGCGGCTACGGGGACGTGGGCAAGGGCTGCGCCCAGTCCCTGCGCGGCATGGGAGCCCAGGTGGTCGTGACGGAAATAGACCCCATCTGCGCCCTTCAGGCAGCCATGGAAGGCTACCGCGTGCTGACGGTGGAAGACACGCTGGGCTGGGCGGATATTTACGTGACCACCACGGGAAACTGCAACATCATCCGCATCGAACACATGGAAAAGATGAAGGACCAGGCTATTGTCTGCAACATCGGCCATTTCGACAATGAAATCCAGGTACACAAGCTCCAGACGTATCCCGGCATCAGGCATCTTAACATCAAACCCCAGGTGGACCGCTACACGTTCCCGTCCGGCAACAGCCTGTACCTGCTGGCGGAAGGCAGGCTGGTCAACCTGGGCTGCGCTACGGGCCATCCCAGCTTCGTGATGTCCAACAGCTTCGCCAACCAGGTGCTAGCCCAGCTGGAATTGTGGAATACCCGTAAAGACCGTTCCGTGGGCGTGGAAGTGCTGCCCAAGGTGCTGGATGAGGAAGTGGCGCGGCTGCACCTCGCCAAGATAGGGTGCAAGCTGACTGTCCTGCGTCCGGAGCAGGCGGACTACATCGGCGTTCCGGTGGAAGGTCCTTACAAGCCGGACTTTTACAGGTATTAACCTTGTCAAGGTTTTCTTTTCCCGGCCGTTCCGCGCAGGCCTGTCCGGCGGAACGGCTTTTTTGTTTTCCCGATGATGGAGGGAAGCAGGATAACGGTACGTTTATTTTTTTTCCTGTTTTTTATGCAGGTTCCCTGCTGTTAGTGAAAAAAAGGAAGACTTTTTATCCGGTCTTTAATGTTCAAATACCTTTGCAGCAGGCAAAACGGGAGCAATCTTGGAATGCTGACCAGCCAGAGCCTCGGCCTGCATTGCAGAATGTTCCAAAACCATTTGAGTTTGGTAAGAAGGCTGTTATCGAATGAAGCATAGGGGAAGAGCAGGAGCCTTCTCTGTTCCGCCTGAATCAGACTCATCAGGCGATCGGCGGCCTGGTATGTTATTTCCCCGGACTTATGCTTTCCGTATACCTCTTTCATGATCATTATCCAGGTTGTTATCAGGAATTCCGATCTCTTGATCAGGATTGTCCTGGGGTTCCCGCTCTTAAAATTGCAGATATTACTGTTGTGTCTCCGATAGTACGAACACCGTTTGCCGGATGCGACCATGCCTGATTTTTTCAAATAGGCGCGCATGGACAGCATTGTATCGTCCGCAATGCCGGGCCCTGAAGGCAAATATTCGAAGTCGCTGAACAAAGACCTGTGGTACATGGCATTTCCGCCAAAACAGCTGTAAACATGGGAAATGTCAAAAATACATTCCCTGTAGGGTTTGACGACGACGGAATCTGAATCTGGCAACATGCGTCCATAAGCGGGTTGTCCATCTTCATCGATTTCATTATAAGAATGGCAGTAAACCAGATGACCGGGATATTGTTCCGCCAGAGATGCCAACGAGGAGATCCTGTCTTCCCGTGCGATGTCATCGCCGTCAAACTTGATAATCCATTCCCCCCCGGGACAAATGAACGGCACATTGCAAATTCCCTGCAATTCCCCGGTTGCTTTCGTTACGGTGGAGAATAATACGCCGTCCTTCTCCCTCTTTCCACCATTTCTTCCAGGCATTCAAAAGAACCGTCCTGAGAAAAATCGTCCGAAATAATTATTTCCCATTCTCCTGGATAATCCTGTTTTAAAATAGCCCGGAACTGTTCCTTGATAAAACGTTTCTGATTGTAACAAAGAAGAATGGCTGAAATCATGAAATCGAATAAACAGTTTAAGTTTTTTTAAACTGTCTAAAAATAACGAATTCCAAATTCGATTGGGGAATTCCAAATCCGCTGTAATTAAAAAGAGATTGCGTGCGGTTGTTTCTGCATGACAGGAGAGCCTCTTCGTAGAAAGGAAATAAAACTGATGATCAATAATTTTCTTTGAAATACGGACTTTCCGGCAGGTATGGATGTTTCTGCCGGAATGGGAATTGATGGGGTTACCCGGATGGAATCATGAAGACGGAAGATTCCGGTCATTGGGGAAGCTTATTTTCAGAAGTTCCTTTCTTTCAAAATTTAACCTTGACTCCGGATTTGGAATCCGTGTAATATGCCCCGCACTCTTTTTACTGTGCGTGCACTCAGAGAGCAAATCCCTTTTTTTCAATAATTTATGTTGAAGGGTACGGTTTGTTTCTCAACATCAAACGGCCATGGATACTTCTTCCCGGAAAACGTCTCTTGTTGTATTGTTCAACCATCAGTATGAACGTAACATTCCGGTAATCAGAGAGCTTTATTCAAGACGCTTTTCCGGGTTGCTTCAATTAATGCCCTACTACAAGGGAGATGCCCCTGACGTATGTTCCGTCTTCGGGAATTCTTTCCAGTTCTATAATTATATTTTGCAGTCCAGGGAAAGAATCAGGCAGTTGGAGGGCGATTATTTTCTTATTATCGGAGACGATCTTCTTTTAAATCCCAGGTTTGACGAATTTTCAACGCCGTCCCTGCTGGGAATCCATGGGGAGGATACGTGTTACCTTGACGGTTTTGTGGACGTTTCTCTGCCGGTGTGTTACCGGGGAACGGCGGAAGCCCACCATTTTTCCATAACCCCTCCCGGTATTGATGCGGAAAGCGTCAACAGGAACGTTCCGTCCTATGAGGAGGCCAGGCGGATTTTAAAATCCAGGAACCTCATGCGGCATGATGAATTGTCGCGCGTACGCATGTTTCTGCCCAAATGGAGCCCCGGGGGGATTCATGCGAATTGGAAAGTGTTGAAGGGCAGGGTATGGCATCTGCTGAATTACTGGAAGCACCGGATTAAAAAATACCAGTATTCCTATCCTGTCGTTTTCGGATATTCGGACATTGTCTGCATTCCGAAAGGGAAATTAGACGATTTCTGTCGTATCCTTGAAGTGTTCTCCGCATGGAACATGTTTGTGGAGCTGGCCATTCCCACGGCGTTGCAGCTTCTTCCCGGAACAAAGCTGTCTACGCTGGAGGACACGCAGTACAAGTCGGGAAACGTCTGGTTTCCCCAGGATCCGGAACACTTTGAAGCCATGAATGCCGTCATTGACGGGCTCGTGTCCTCTTCCGGAGGAGACCTCAGCGAGCTGCTTGCCTCCTTTCCGGAGGAATACCTGTATCTCCATCCCGTGAAATTGTCCCGTTTCGCCAGATAGTGGCGTTCATAAATTGTTTTTTATCCCATGATGAAATATGCTGTGATCGGAGCCGGGGTTTCCGGATTGTCCATGGCCGGAATGTTGCTGAAGAAAGGGCATGAGGTAGTCGTTTATGAGAGGGACTCCCGGCCCGGCGGCCTGATTAAATGCACGGAAGTACAGGGGAACCTGTATCATCGTGTGGGAGGCCATGTGTTCAATTCCCGGCGGCAGGAAGTGCTGGACTGGTTTTGGTCCCGGTTTGACAAGGAGCGCGATTTTGTTTCCGCCCGGAGACGGGCTGTTATTTCCCTGGAGGGCGGGGCTGTGGTGGATTATCCCATTGAGAACCACCTCGACCAGTTTCCCGAGGCCGTCCGTTCCTCCATCGTCCATGAGCTGCTGGAACTTTACAGGAATCCTCCCGCGGAGCCCCGCTCCCTGGGTGAGTTTTTTCTGAACCGTTTCGGAAAAACCCTGAACAGCCTTTATTTTACGCCGTACAATAACAAAGTGTGGAGGCAGGATATCAGCCAAATTGCCATGGATTGGCTGGAAGACAAGCTTCCCATGCCGAGCGTGGCGGAAATCCTGTTGAACAATATTGGGCACATCAATGAAAGCGCCATGGTGCACAGTTCTTTCTTTTATGCGAAAAACGGCGGTTCCCAGTTTCTGGCGGATACGCTGGCTCGCGGCCTCAAGGTCAGGTATCGGCAGGAAGCTGTAAATATCCTCCCGAAGGACGGGAAATGGCTCGTACAGGGAGAATTGTTTGACAGAGTTGTCTTTACGGGGAATGTCAGGCAGCTTGGGGATTGTTTTCCCTGCATGGATGAATTGCGCCCGTTTTTCCCCCGGATTTCAGAATTGCGCTTTCACGGAACCACTTCCGTGCTTTGCCGGATTTCCCCCAATGATTACAGCTGGATTTACATGCCCTCTCCATCCCACCGTTCTCACCGGATCATTTGCACGGGGAATTTTTCCAGAAATAATAATAACGGGGACATCACCACCGCGACTATTGAATTTTCCGAGCAAATGACGGAAGGGGAAATCAGGCGCCAGCTGGAGCTTATTCCCTTTTCCCCTGTGTATCTGGCCCATCACTGGGAAGAATATACCTATCCCGTTCAGGATGTTTCCAGCCGAACCCTCATACGGGAACTAAAGGAGTGCCTGGAACCGAAAGGCATTTATTTATTAGGCCGTTTTGCGGAGTGGGAATACTACAATATGGATGCGGCCATGAGGGCGGCCCTTGATTTGGATAAAAGGCTGGCTGCGGAGCAGATGACACGGGGATAAGTCAAATTCTGGACATTGTGGTGTATTTGAACGGGGGATTGTAAATCCGCCTGTTTTTAAAAAAGTTTGGATATAGTTATAAAAAAATAACTATAAATAACTTATCGTGTTGAATGGTTTTTTGGTAATTAAAAAAATCCTGTTTCAATCCGTGGTTCCATGCACGGAGATGATTCTCCGTTAAAGTTTTCCATTGACAGCGGATTTACAACTCGTTATAGGTACGGACGCAGAAGATGTGTTCCCGTTTTTAGGGACATGGTTTCCACCGGAATCTGGGAGTATGGCTATCCGTTATTGTTCTTTCGCGACCCGCGGCTATCATTTGCGGCAATGGATGCAGATGATGAGCCTGAGGCTGGCGGATTCCTCAGTGGAGTTGTCCTGTTGGAATCTTAATCGCCTGGAAAGGGAAGGAATCAGGGAGGCTATTCCATGGTTTGACCCGAATTTACAGGGTGCCGGGTTTTGGGTATGGAAACCCTTCATCATTCTCAAGGAGCTGGAACATTTGGAGGAAGGGGATTACCTGCTTTATACGGATGCGGGGCGCCCGCCGGGGAGGCTGTTCCATCATTCCTTGGAGCCGTTTGTCCAATGGCTCCGGGAGAAGGGGCAGGATATGATGCCGGGCGTGAATATTTCCTATTATACGGGAGGCCTTACGCGGTGGTGCAAGCAGAGCGTTTTTGATGAATTGAAGCTGGATAGCGGGTCTTTTGAACAGGCTCCCCTGATTCAGGGCTCCTTCCTTTTCTTGAAAAAATCGGAACAAAGCCTCCGAATTCTCCGTGAATGGATGGATTTGTGCCGTCAGTTCAAATTGGTGTCTTCTGCCACTACGGAAGAAGAGAGCCGTTGCCGCGATAATTTTGTAGCTCATACGCACGATCAGACGCTGCTGTCTCTCGTGGCGGCGCAACATCATCTGGACTGCCTGTATTCCGGGAAGGGCGTCATTCATCTGGAAGGCCGCCGGGCGTTTGAGCGGCATCCCGGTTTTGACGACAAAGACCCGGACTGGTTTTTGGAAGAGCTTGGCGCAAAGAAAGCGGAGCATCCCTTAATGCCCGTGCTTTGCTGCATGCAACAGGCGTTTTTCCTGTATGAAAAAGCCATGAATAAATTGATGAAGCTGGCGGGCTTGAGACCCCTCCGCGGGTTTTACGGTTGATGGACGGTTGTGTGCGGAAGGGGAGTTTGCCTGTTTCGGCCTCCGTGACGGATCTCTCCGGCCTGCTATGGACGAAAATAAAAAAGCGCCGGAAAAACCGGCGCTTGGAAAGGTAGTTTCCCGTGTGGCTTTTACCAGGAAGCGTCGAATTTGGGGATAGGCGTTCCTTTGCCTCCGGGGCTGTTTTCCGGAACTTTATAGGTTTTGCGCAGTTCGTGGTAACGCTTCTTGAGCTGTTCCACCGTAGTCTTGTAGGCAGGATCGTCAATGACGTTTTTCATTTGCATGGGATCCTTTTTTCATGTCAAAGAGCATCCATTCGTCGCTGGTCCAGATGTAGGAAAGCGTGTAGCGGTCCGTCCGGATGCCGTCGTGGCGCGGGGCGTTGTGTTCGCCGGGATTTTCGTAAAAACAGTAGTAAATGGCATCCCTCCAGTTGTCGGGAGTTTTGCCCGTGAAAGCGGTGGGAAGCAGGGATACGCCCTGGAAGGTATTCATGTTTTCCGGGGTGTCCGCCCCTGCCGCAGAAACGATGGTGGGAGCGTAGTCGATATTCTGCACCATGGTGTTGTTGCGGATGCCCGCGGGAATTTTGCCGGGCCATCTCATGATGAGGGGCATGCGGAGGGATTCTTCAAAAATCCAGCGCTTGTCGTACATGCCGTGTTCTCCCATGTAGAACCCCTGGTCTCCGCAGTAGATGACCAGCGTGTCTTTCGCAATCCCCTCTTTGTCCAGATATTCCATAAGGCGGCCGATGCTGTCGTCCACGGACAGAAGGCATCCCAGATAATCCTCCATGTAGGCATGCCACTTCCATTCCGCAAACGCTTTCGGGTCCTTCAGTTTTCCGGATTTCATGCCGTCCACAAGGGATTTGGTGCGCTTGGCGTAATAGTCCGTCCAGGTTTTCTTTTCTTCCGGAGTCATGCGGTTCAACTCGCCCAGGTCCCAGCCGTAACCGGGGGAAACGATGCTTTTGCGCATCTCTTCCGGAACCTGGTCCTTAAGCACTTTGAGGTCGGAATAAATCGCCATGTGATTGGCGACGGTCTGCTGGTTTTTCTTCAGGAATTCCGGACGGTTGGCGTAGTCGTCATGGAAGTTGGCGGGCGGCGTCATGCCGGAGGTGTCCACCTTGCCCAGGTGGCGCAGAGCAGGGCACCAGGCGCGGTGGGGGAGCCTTGTGGCCCACAACGAGCAGGAAGGGCTTGTTCTTGTCCCGGTTTTCCAGCCACTGGATGGATTTGTCCGTGACCACGTCCGTGGCATAGCCGGGAAATCGCTTCGTCTGGCGTTTGCCGTCCGGCTTGAGGCTGATAAAGTCCGGATTGTAGTAGCTGCCCTGGCCAGGGAAGATTTCCCACGTGTCGAACCCGGTGGGATTTGATTCCAGGTGCCATTTGCCGAAAAGGCCCGTCTGGTATCCGGCTTTCTGCAGCATTTTCGGGTAGGTGGGCTGGGAGCCGTCCAGCGGTTTCTGGCCGTTGAAGACAAAGCCGTTCATGTGGGAATGCCTGCCGGTCAGGATACAGGCGCGGGAGGGGCCGCACAGGGAGTTGGCGCAGTAGCTGCGGTCAAAAACCATGCCCTGGCGTCCCAGTTTGTTGAAGTTGGGCAGGGCGACGGGGGAATCGTCTTTGCCGGTGCCCAGCGTCTGGTAGGCGTGGTCGTCCGTAATGATAAAGAGGATGTTCGGTTTCTTATTTTCCGCGGCCCTGGTTTGGGCTGACAGGGGAACTGCCGCCAGCAGGGCCAGAGTTCCGGCGACGATGGTTTTCAAGGGTCTCATATTGCCTGGAGGATATAGGATGGCGCCGCCGTGTCAATGTCATAGGATTCCTTTTGCCGGTATTCTGCGTTATGGTATTCTTGCCCCATGCTTTCCTCTACTCTGGAAGACACGCTGCGTTTGTTCGGCAAGGAGCGGTTCCGTCCCATGCAGAGGGAGCTGGTGGAGTGTGCGCTGGAGGGCCGTTCCTGCATCGGTATTTTGCCTACGGGTTCCGGCAAGAGCCTTTGCTATCAGATTCCGGCGGTGCTTGGAAACGGGCTGACGGTTGTGGTTTCTCCGCTGATTGCCCTGATGCGCGACCAGGTGGCGGGGCTGGAAAGACTGGGGGTGGCCGCCGCCAGGTATGATTCGACCCTGGCGGAGGAAGATAAGGCCGCCCTGATGGACAGATTGACGTCCGGAAGCGTCCGCCTTCTGTTTGCCGCGCCGGAATCTCTGGAATCCCCGTGGATTCAGCAGGCCATGGAGCTTGTCCCTCCCGGCTTGTTCGTGGTGGATGAGGCTCATTGCCTTTCGGAATGGGGGCACAGTTTCCGTCCGGATTATCTGGGGCTGCCCGGTTTTTTCAAAAAGCACGGATTCCGCTGCGTCATGGCGTTGACGGCCACGGCTACGGAGCGGGTGTGCCGCGATCTGGCCGGCCTGTTTGGCGTGCGCGATGAATGTATTTTCCGGGCTGCTCCGTACCGTGCGAATATTTTCCGTCAGGTGGAAACGTTGAGGGAGCAGGATAAGACCGCGCGGCTGGTTGAATTGTTGAAAGAGGAAGGCCGTCGTCCCGCCGTGGTGTACACGCGGACCCGCAAAGATGCGGAAAACCTTTCCTACGAATTGGGGAAAGCCGGTTTTTCCGTCAAGTCCTACCATGCGGGCATGCCTCCGGAAACGCGGGGGCTGGTTCAGGACGAGTTTCTGGCAGGCGCGGCGGACGTGCTGGTGGCGACGATTGCTTTCGGCATGGGGATTGACAAGCCGGACGTGCGTTCCGTAGTGCATTACCATCCCCCCCCCCGCCAGTCTGGAGGCGTATGTTCAGGAATCCGGCCGTGCGGGACGCGACGGTCTTCCTTCCTTCAGCCTGGTGATGTTGTCCGCCCGCGACAGCGTAGCTGTAGTCAACCGGCTGCATGCGGCGGAGCCGGACCGGCACGGCATGAAAGGGCTGGTATCCCTGTTGTCCCGCAGGGGGGGGGAGCACATTGTTTCCCTGTATGAGGCTTCCTCCGTTTATGATTTGCCGGGTGTGGCAGTGGACCGGATGCTGTTTGACCTGAAACGTTCCGGTTCCGTACGGGAGAAGGGGACGGGGTTCAAGTATTACAGGGTGCGCCCTCTGTTCCGGATGGAGGAAATTCTGTGCGGCCGCGGCGGGGAGGAATGCGCCCGGCTGCAATGGATGGATATGCGCCGGCAGGGAGAGGTGGAGGATCTGGCTGTGGAATGGGGAATTTCATGGGAAGAAGCCGCCGCCTGGCTTGGTGACCTGGCTCTTTCCGGGGAATGGAAAGTGGAGCTGCGCCAGGCAGCCCTTCATCTGTATTCGGAAGGATTTGACGCGGAAGAGGCTGCGGAGGAATTTGAGCAGTATTTTTCCAGATCCCGGCTGAACGGGCTGGAACGCTGGAAAACCTGCGTTTCTACGCTGACGTCTTCCGCCTGCCTGAATAGAAGCCTGGATGCCTATTTCGGTTTCCGGACCTGTCCGGGCCTTGCGGGCATTGTCCTGCGTGCTGCGGGATGTTGCCTGCGGCCATGGAAGAAGAGGAACTTCCCCGTTACCGGAAGAGCTGCGCTCCGCCGTCATGGAGCTGGCGGGGCAGAGGAAGCCCGCGCTGGCCCGCCCTTCCCAGTTGGCGCGCTTTCTGCTGGGACTGGCTTCTCCCGCGGCCATGCGCGCCCGGTTGTGGAGCCATCCTCTCTATGGGGCGCTGGCGGACAGGAAATGGGAGGATGTGTGGATTGAGGCGCATGCCCTGTCGGGTAGTTAGAGGCCGGTTTTTCCGCCTTGGGCGGCTTCATAGGCGGCAATAATGCGTTTGCAGGAATTTTCCGCATGCAGCAGGGAACACCAATAGCGGGATATTTCCTCCGGGTTGCGTTTTCCGGAGTCCCAGGCGCGGATTTCTTCCAAAAGCGCCCCGGAGAGGCTTTCCGGAGAATCGTCCGGGCTGAGTGTGCCTGAATCATGGGAAACGTACCATTGCAGGCAGTTCAGCTGGGGTGTGAGGCGAGGCCCTACGACAGAGGCCCCGGCGCACAGCGCTTCTGCGGAGGCAATGTGAGAACCTTCATAACGGGAGGAACAAAGACAAATTTTAGATTTTGCATAAACTTTGATAAGTTTCTGATTGGGTATTATTCCATTTAAATGGATGTAATTTTGATGTTGGGGGGGTAATTGTTGGTGCCATTCGTGCAGGAAGGGTGGTATTCTCCCATAAATTTCAACAATCCACGGGGAGGGACTTTTGTTCACGAATATTTCCAGTGCTTGCATCAGAAGATTTGTGTTTTTTTTGGAAACAATCGTCCCAACGACCCACAGCAACAATTAAATTGTGTTTTGGCTGTACAGGATTCAGAGTATGTTCAGAAGAGATCGGGTTGGGAATAAGAGCAAGTTTTTTACATATCTGTTTCCCATAAAGCCATTGACGGTCTAGGATGGAAAGTAAGGCAGCAGGAGATGGAAAGGAAATAAGATTTGCCATTTTCAAGTGTTTCCTTCTCCCCCAGTCCAAAGCTCCGAAGGTATGATTTTTGATGATGTGGAGACAGGCAAAAAGAGGGCCCTTTAAATTTCCTCTTTTATTTTTCTCCCTATTCCAAATTTGGAGTGTAAGTGTTTTCCAATAGCGCCAAGGGTAAAATAGCCCGGAAGTATCCATATACACTACCAGAAAGATTCCCGCGTCATGGATGGCTCTGGCGATGGGAAGGTATTTGCCCATTCCCCAGGCGTACAGGATCACTCCGTCAATACCCAGGGACTTCCACCAGGCTGCATCTTTCAGGTTGGCGTATTCCGTGCGGATGAGGTCGGGATCATCTCCTTCCTGGGCAGGTGTGGGCATGATGGCCCTGCTTTCCACCCCGATTCTCTGAAAGGCCTTGCAGAAAGCGCCTGAATCGCGGGAAAAGAAAGTATGGTCTCCCTTGAAGGACACCGGAGTGCATGTGTACCATTTCATGATGTTGGTGGGGTGGAAGATGAATGGAAAACGCGGAGCTCGCCAAGAAGGGCTCCCATGGACCGGAGCCATGCGGCGGGGGGGGGTGGGAGGACAAAAGTTGTTGCCCGTGCGCGCCCATGGCCGGCCAGCGTTCTTCTTGCTTCAGGGCGGTGTGCAGCGTCTCCGCCAGGGATTCCGCGGAAGGTTCCTGTGCAATCCAGCCATTCCTGCCGTGGGTGATGAGCTCCGGCAGGCCGCCGTTCGGGGTAACAATGACGGGCGTGCCGTGGAGCCATGATTCCAGGACAACCATACCGAAGGTTTCCTCCCAGAGGGAGGGCGCTACGGAGAGGCCGCAGGCGGCGCGGACGGCTCCTTGTTCCTCATGGGGAATGAACCCGGTCAGGCGGATGGATTCAAGATGGCGGGAAGAGATATAACGCTTCAGTTCTCCGCGCAGGGGCCGTCTCCCATCAGGTAGAGAATGCGACCGGGGGGGGGATAGGAGTTCCCACGCCTGAACCAGTTGCAGGACTCCTTTTTTTTTTCAGGCGTCCGGCGTAAAGGACGTCTCGGCGGGGCGGGTCGGCGGCAGGGGCGGGGTTTTGCCGGATGAAATGTGGAATAACCCTGATTTTATCCTCCGGTATTCCGGTTTGGATGAGAAGTTCCCGCTGGCGCCGGCTGATGGCAATGTAGGAGGAAAAGCGGCTCCAGGCTCCCATGCGGCGCGTTTTATACAGGACGGCGGCGGCCAGGGATGAGTACGCGGCGTTTTTCCTCCAACAGGCGTGCATGATGCCGGGAAAATAGTTGCCGTCTTGGCAGGAAAAGCAGGGCGCCCCGTCCCGGTAAAGTACTCCGTTGAGGCAGCCGGAGCGGTAATTGTGCATATAATGGATGACGGGAGCGGGTTGATGCAGGGCCAGTTCATAGACGCAGGGGGACATGGCCGGGAACGTATTGTGGATGATCCATGCGTCATAGCGGTTTTCACGCAGGCATTCGCGCAGTTTTTGCTCCACGTCCCTGTTGTGGAGCAAATAACCCATTTTCGTCAGGGCGCCGTGGGGGCTATGGAAGCTCCTCCGTTGAATAGACAAAGGGTGTGACATCCGCTATGGCACCCAAAGCCTCCGTAATGGCATGGAAGCAGATTTCTTCCCCCAACCTCGCCGTAACGGCTGAAAATATGTAGAATACGTGGACGTTGCATGGCTGCGGCGGCACAGGGGGGGTTATCCCTGGAGTTCCCTTCTGAGTTTCGCGGGATCCTTCAATAGCTCCCGCTGAATGGCTTCCTGCTGCTGGCGCAGACGGTCTTCCCGTAACTGAAGGGATTTTTTCCCGGCTCCCAGCCCGGCATTGACAAAGGGATTGTTGTCCCCGTATTTGGACCACGGGCCGCGGGGAATGCGGTAAAATCCCCACAAAGCGCCAGTGGACAATGGCTGTTCCTCCCGTAATGCCCAGATAGTCGCGTACGGCAGGGGAGATGTCAATGCCCGCCCCTTTGTTCTGGGTATTGACGGGAGGCTTGTCTCCAAAGACGTAGGGCCAGTCTTCCGTGGTGAAGGGGCCGCAGTCTTCCCATTGGGCAAAACAGGAACGCTTGTTGTAGACGATTTGCACCCATCTGCCCTTGCAGACGGATTGCCCCTTTCCCGCATATTCGCGGCGGAACCACGGGATGACCCGTGACGCCTCCGCCTTATGCTCCCCTCTGGAAACGTCATTATAAGGGAGCGCCACGTAAAAGGGGTTTTGCCGGGGGATGAATGTTTTCGGGCGGAAGTCCCTCGTGCGGCAAACGGGATCCGGGTTGTCGAAGCCGCCGAAGTTTTCCCGCCATGCGGAATCCCACGAGCTTTTGTGGTTGGCTACCGGATTGCGTTCCGTGGGTTCTTCCCCCACCCAGAAGACCGTGGCGGTAATGTTGAGACGCCAGGGATAGGTGCCGGGGCTTTGCCTGGACGTCCTGGGAAGGATGCGGGGAGCGGGCCGCTTTCCTCCCTCTGCAGCAACAGGCGATTTGACGATGACCCGGGGCAGGGGGTCCCGTTGCGTTGGGGTGACGATGACGGGGCCTTTGGGCCGTCCGGAACTGTTCGCCAGGGCGCGGGTGGCGCTCCGGCCTGTCTGGATGTCCGCCCTGGCGGTTTCTGCGGAAACCAGAACCGGCAGCGTGAGCAGGCATGCGGACAGGAGGGGGGCTCCCGAAGAGCCCCTTCCGTAATGCCTGTTGACGCTGCCGGTAGTTTACCATCGGTGCAGTTGGGTGACGAAGCGGTGGTCCAGCTTGCCGGGATAATCCGTATTGAAATGAAGGCCGCGGCTTTCATTGCGGCGCATGGCGCAGTCTACGATCAGGGAGGCCACCGCCACCAGGTTGCGCAATTCCAGAATGTCCGGCGTAATGCGGTATCCCCAGTAGAAGTCCTTTACCTCCCGGTGCAGCATCCGGAGCCGCGTGGCTGCGCGGTCCAGCCTTTTATTGGTCCGCACAATGGAGACGTAATCCCACATCAGGCGGCGGATTTCATCCCAATTATGATAGATGACGGAAAGTTCGTCAGGCAGGGCTGTATCTCCGTGGTGCCAGGCTGGGATGTCGTAAGGAGTGGGGGAATCCTTTCTCAGGGGATGCAGGGAGAGCATGGAGTTCAGCGCCCTCTTGGCGACCACCACGCATTCCAGAAGGGAGTTGGAAGCCAGCCGGTTGGCGCCGTGAAGACCGGTGCAGCCGGTTTCCCCTGCGGCGTAAAGGCCGTCCAGGCTGGTCTGGCCGTTGACGTCCGTCAGCACGCCGCCGCACTGGAAATGCGCTGCGGGAACAACGGGAATAGGTTCCCTGGCGGGATTGACGCCGTAGCGGTTGCATGTCTCGTAAATCAGGGGAAAACGTTCCTGGACGAACCCTTCCGGCTTGTGGGAGATATCCAGATAAACGCACATGCTGCCCGTCCTCTTCATTTCCGAATCTACGGCGCGGGCGGTGATGTCGCGCGGGGCCAGAGATTTGCGGGGATCGTATTTGTGCATGAATTCCTTCCCGTCCGCGCCTATCAGCACGCCGCCTTCCCCGCGCACGGCTTCGGAGATGAGGAAGGAGCGCGCTTCCGCGCCTTCCGCGCGGGTGTTGAAGAAACAGGTGGGATGGAACTGCACGAATTCCATGTTGGCGATGGTGGCCCCCGCCCGCCAGGCCATGGCTACGCCGTCCCCCGTGGCGGAATCATTATTGGTAGTGTACAGATATACGCGCCCGCAGCCGCCGGTGGCGAGCAGCACGCGGTCTGACCGGAAGATTTCCACTTCCCCGGAGACGCGGTCCAGCACGTAGGCTCCCAGAACGCGGTCTTCCGTGACGAGGCCCAGCTTGGTGGTCGTAATCAGGTCAATGGCGAAATGGTCTTCCAGCAGTTCAATGTTGGGGTGAAGCTTGGCCGCCTCCAGAAGTTTGGAGGTAATTTCCAGTCCGGTTGCGTCTTTGGCGTGGAGGATACGCCGTTTGGTGTGGCCGCCCTCCCTGGCCAGTTCATAATCCTCTCCCTGGTTGCCGGGGTCAAAGTTCACTCCCCATTCCAGCAGTTCCCGGATAGCGTCCGGGCCTTCCTCCACGATAGTGCGCACGGCCTGTTCGTTGCAGAGGCCCGCTCCGGCGTCCAGCGTATCCGCAACATGGTCTTCAAAGGAATCGTTGCGGTCCCATACGGCGGCGATGCCTCCCTGTGCCTTGGCGGAACTGCAATCCAGAAATTTGCCTTTTGTAATGACTGCAACCTTGCCGTGTTTCGCCGCTCTCAAGGCGAAACTCAATCCGGCAACACCTGCCCCAATGACTAAAAAGTCGCTCGTCTTCATCTTGAATGGTACGGAATTGTACCATGACGCGGGCTGCCAAGTCACGCCCAATGATGGGGCGGAAGGGCATATTTGTCTGGAAAAGAAGTGTGAAACACGCTAATTCATGGGCATGAGACCTCAAGGGAACGAACAGGAAGCGCGCCGGAACAAGCATGTGCGCAGCGCGCCGTCCAAAATTGCCGTGAAGGCGCTGGGAGAGGAGGAGGTGCTGGACGGGGATTCTGGACAAATCCCCCAACCCTCTGCTGCTGATTCTGGATTGCGTGCAGGATCCCCACAACCTGGGAGCCATCCTGCGGACGGCGGACGGTGCGGGAGTGGATGCCGTCATCGCCCCCCGGGACAAATCCGTGGGCATTACGGAGACGGTGCTGCGCGTTTCTGTCGGCGCTGCGGAAAAGGTGCCTTTTATTCAGGTGACCAATCTGGCGCGCACCATGAAGCAGCTCCAGAGCCGCGGCATCTGGATATTCGGCACGTCGGACAAAGGAGACCGCGGCCTGTATGAAACGGACTTCACGGGACCGGCCGCACTGGTGATGGGGGCGGAAGGGGAAGGGATGAGAAGATTGACGGAAGAGAACTGCGATTTCCTGCTGAGGATTCCCATGAAGGGAAGCATTCCGTGCCTGAACGTATCTGTGGCTACGGGCGTATGCCTGTATGAAATGGTGCGGCAGCGTTCCTGATTCCATGACTGTTTTTCTCCTTCCCTCGTCTTTATGATTCAGGAACTTGATCTTGCTTCGGGGGAACGCGCCAGGTTTATTTCAGACATCCATTTCGGCCATGCCAAGGCGCTGACCCGGGAGCCGGAAGAGCTGGGGTTTCTTCTGGAGGGGTGCTCCCATCTGGTGGTGTGCGGGGACCTCAGTGAAACCCGTGAAAGCCCCTGCCGGGAGGAAGGATTGGAAAAACGGGCCCGTTTTCTGCGGATGTGCCGGGATGCCGGGGTGCAGCCCGTTCTGCTGGCCGGCAACCATGATCCGGACGAGAAAGCCGGACTGCTGAAATTGCAGGGTGGCCGCATCTGCGCTTTGCACGGCCATGCGCTGTTCAGGGAGGTGGCTCCGTGGGGATGGGAATATTTGAAAAACAAGCAGATTTCCCGCGAACTGATCGCTGCGTTCCCGGAGGCGGAGGCAGATTTGCTGCGGCGGCTGGAGCTGGCCCGTGCCATGAGTGTGCTGGTGCCGCCTGTTTACACGCGTTCCGGAACACATCAAAATAAACTGGTGCGTTTTTTAGCTCATTCTGCCTGGCCGCCGGAACGGCCCGTGCGGATTCTTCTGGCATGGCTGACGATGATGTGGCGCATGGGGAAATTTGCAGACCGTTTTTTCCCGGAAGCGGAAGTCGTCATTTTTGGACATCTTCACCGGCGGGCGGTGAGCGGGAAAAAGGGGCGGCGGCTGTACGTCAACCTGGGCGCCTGTTTCCGCCATGCCAGATGCTGGGCGGCGGACGTAACGCCGGAAAGAGGAGTCTCCATCCGCAGTTATACGCCCGGAGGATATGATGGCCCGGAGGCAATTCTCCGCTGATTAATGCCCACGGGAAAAAAAGTGAGGGGAACGCGTCCGTGTTTAGGCGATAATGTGTTAGAGCACCGGATGACTAGTCCATACAGTTTGTGGACGCGTTCCCCATAGAATTTGGCCGTGCCTGTTTTCCCTGGTAGCCGGCGGGACAGTTTTTCCCGGAGCTTTTCAGGGCGCAGCCCCGGCAGCAGCAGGGGCGTGAGGAGGAAAAAAAAAAACTTGGAGAAGAAGGACTCCATTCTGACGGGTGCGCCGCCGGAGCACTTTCTTTCACCGTTTCTTTCCGAATTGGGACTGACCATGAAGCAAAGTTAGCGAAAACTAACTTATGTTGCAAGAAAAAAAAGTTTGTCTCACCTAATCTTTTTCAAGAAGAGGTTGACTTGGACAGAGCCTTGGTTATTGTTTTTTGTTAGTTAAACCTAATAAGCATCAATCATGATACATGAAAAATTTTCCACTCCGGAGTTGAGCAACAGCCTGGAGGATTATATTGAGGCCGTCCGCAACATTGAGTTGGAAAAGGGATGCGCCACCGTAGGGGAGATTGCGGAATCCCTGAACGTGAAAAAACCTTCCGCCTCACTGGCCATGAAGCAGTTGAAGGAACGCGGCCTGGTGGAATACACGCAGTATTCTCCCATTGTCCTGACCAGGGAAGGCCGTTATTACGCGGACCGGGTCATTTCCTGCCATACCATGGTGAAGGAGTTCCTCATTACGGTGCTGAAGATGGAGGAAAAACGCGCCGATGAAGTGGCCTGTTGCATTGAACATATCATGACTCTGGAGGAAATCTCCCGTTTCCAGCTTCTGACGGATCGTTGCAGGGAGAGAGGAGAATAAAATACTCCCGCATGATTTTCCGGGGGGGACGGTTCATGAGGGAATGGCTCATCCCTCTCTTTTTTACTTCGAACCCCGGACCAGAGGAAGGCATCGGCGTGTGCTGCGCGCACTGACGTACACTGTGGAAGCGTTGTGGAGGAACGCGGAAAAGGCCGGGGTAATCAGCCCGAACATGCCCAGCAGTATCAGAGAAGAGTTGAACCCGACGATAAAGCGGTAGTTGCGTTCTATTTTTTCAAGGACGGCACAGCTCAGTTCCCTTAAAACAACCAGTTCTGCCAGAGAGCTGGACAACAGGGAAATATCCGCCACTTCACGGGCGATATCGGAAGAATCCTTCATGGAGACGGAAACGTCTGCACAGGAAAGAGCTGGGGAATCGTTGATGCCGTCTCCCACCATGCACACTGTTTTGCCGGATTTCTTCAATTGCTGGATAAAGCGGGCCTTATCTTCAGGCAGAACCTGGGAACGGTATTCCGTGATGCCCAACTGGCGGCTGATGGCGCGGGCTGCGGATTCGCTGTCCCCCGTGAGCATGATGATGGAGGAAATGCCCTGCCGTTTCAGCCGGGCGATCGTCTCTGCGGCTTCCGGCCTGGGCGGGTCGCTGACGCCGATCATGCCGATCGCTCTGCGGCCTATAGCGAGAAAGATGTTGGATTTGCCTCTGGCGTGATTGCGTATGGTCTGCCTTTGCTCTTCCGTGAGGGGGATGCGTTCATCTTCAAAGAGAAAATGGTAGCTGCCCACAAGAACCTTTTTCCCATGAAGGCGGGAGGAAATGCTGTGGGCCACGATGTATTCCACCTCCGCGTGTTCTTCTTCATGGTGCAGGCCCTCCTCCAGCGCTTTGCGCACAACGGCCCGCGCCACGCTGTGGGGGAAGTGTTCTTCCAGGCATGCTGCCGTTTTCAGGATATATTCCCTGCTGCAGTCGCTCAAAGGGATGATCTGCGTTACCTGAGGGCAGGCGGAGGTCAGCGTGCCCGTCTTGTCAAAAACGATGGTGTCCGTTTTGGCGAACAGCTCCATGAATTTCCCGCCCTTGATCATGATCTTGCGCGCTGCGGCCTCTTTCATGGCGGAGATGACGGAGATGGGGGTGGCGAGCTTGATGGCGCAGGAATAATCCACCATCAGCACGGAGAGAGCCTTGGAGATATTCCTGGTGAACAGAAACAGCGCCCCTGCCGTGAGCAGGGTATAGGGAACGATAGAATCCGCCAGCTTTTCCGCCCGGCTTTGGATGCGCGCTTTCAGTTCCTCCGAATGGTCGATCAGGGCGATGATATTGTTAATGCGGGACTGGTCTCCTGCGGCGTCCACCCGGATGACGAGGGAACCCGTTTCCAGCGTGGTTCCGGCAAAGACGACGGACCCTTCCCGTTTGGAAGCCGCTTCCGATTCCCCCGTCATGGCGGCCTGGTTGACTTCCGCTTCTCCGGACAGCACGGTACCGTCCACAGGGATGACGTTCCCCGCGTCCACGCGGATTTTCTCCCCCGGGCGGATTTGCTCCATGGGAACCTGGCACATGCCTCCTTCTTCCACCCGCCAGACGCGGTCTATATTTATGCTCAGGCTGGCCGCAAGCGCCGCCCGGGTCTTTTTCCGAGTGTAATTTTCCAGCAGGTCTGAAATGGAAAGAAGGAACATGATGGAATTGGCCGTTCCGTAAGCCTTCGTGCCTATGGAAACCCCGATGGAGACGGCGTCCAGAACGGCTACGTTGAGCCGTCCGCTTCCCAGGCCGGCCATTCCGCGCCGTAAATAGGAACTGTAATTCCAGAATACTTTGGCCATTCTGAGCGGGGGCGGCAGAAACACCTTGCAAAACAGGAAAGAGGAAGCTTTCCCCGCTATGCGGAGAAAAAAGGACCGGGCCAGTTTCCTGGCCTCCGCGCGCTCTTCCGGTTCGTGGCTGCGGAGTGTTTCCGGCCTGAGCCTGTCCAGCGTGCGGAAAATGGCCTGGGGGCTGGTTCCTTCATACAGGATGAACACACCTCCGTTGCAGGGGGTGGCCTTGACGGAGTATACGCCTTTCTGTTTCAGGAGCCTGCATTCGATGCCGTAAGCCTGATCATGATTGAATGCGCAGCGGCCGCTGCGTACACGGAGCCTGCCGGGCGTATGATGGATAACCTGGTAATGCATGGATAAGGAAAAAGAAAAGGGGGAAACGCCCTTCTCCGTGCGTTTCCCCCGTTGGGGGCGGTCCATTCCGCTGGCGGAGAAGGAAACGGGCACCCCGCTGTTTGGTGATGGACAATGAGATTGCTACTGTTCCGGCCTGCTGTTTTTCGCGGCGGCCTCATGGCACAGGTCTTGGACTTCTTCCCGGATGTTTGCCAGTTGTTCCATGGCCTTCTGCTGGATGAGCATGGCCTTGGAAAGGCCCTGGACGGCCAATTTCCTGGCAACGGGACTTTTTACTACTTTCGCTCCGATGGCGGCGGCGATCATTCCTCCGACGAAGCCCCAGAGGCCTTTGTTGTTCATGTAACTCATGGTAATGTTTTGATTGGGTTCATCCGGCCTTGGCGGCATGCAGCCGCTTCTTTTCCGGAAGGATTGGATTATATCCAATCCAGCCTGCATTTTTTTAGCGTGCCCCCGTATTCTGGTCAAGATGAATTAGCTGAAACTAATTTTTAGCAGACATGAAAATATTTTTGCGATATTTTTAATACGTTGAAAACAAATAAAATATAATGAACCAACATAATGTTGTACTGAGCAGGGCAAGGGCATTGGGAAGAAAAAGTGTTGACTGAATAGTTAGTTTAATCTAACTTTGCCGCGTTGCATGAACTTGACCCATACAGGACTTCACCGTTTCTTCCGCCGGGTCTGCCGGTACAGGAAACTGGCCGGGCTGCTCATCCGGCGTCCCAGATACCGTCTGCTCTGCGGAGACTGTGGGTTCTGTATGGGGGCATGCGGCAGAGCTGTGAAAGAGCAAGCCCGGGAGAACGGAAGCGGAGCTCTTTCCCTGTAAAAGGAAAGCGCCCCTCTCCACCTCTGGATCAATCATATAAGTATTATACCACAAACATCCAACGATAAGACTAACCGTTTTCTATGAAGAAGCATAACATAATAGCAATGGCGTTGACGAGCCTCATGGCGCTTCCTGTAATCGCTCAAGACAGCACCCCTGCTGTTGGTGATATTTTGCAGGGCATCAATATGTTCACTCCGGAAGAAGGCGATCCTGCCTACAAGGTGAAGGCCAATGAGAAATACGGCACCCAATGGGGTGTGGATATGGCCTACGGACTTTGGAATACGGAAAAGGTTTCCGATGTTAAGCGCCATAACAACCTGGCTCTTCTTCATGCCCAGCTTAATCAGCGCCTTATTGAAGACAAGGCCAACGGGGGAACCTGGTTGCGTGTGGAATTTTTCCGGTTCATGGGGGCTGGATCGTGAATCCGCACAGAGCGATACGTTTTTTCACTGAAGCCTATGCCACGGCTTCCGGCTTGCATGCTGACGCGATGGGGCCTCATGAAGGAATATTCCCTGAAGTGGCGCTGATGCAATACTTTGCAGGGAAGCGCGCTTGCCTCATCGCAGGTATGGTGAATCTCACCAACTACTTTGATGCTGTCAGCATTGCCAATGACTCCTTCTCCTCTTTCACCAATGACGGGTTTGTGAACTCCACTATCCTGCCTTTGGTGGACAGCAATATTGGCGGTATTCTGCAAGTTGAACTCAACCGCAATAATTACATGATGGTTGCCGTTTCCCGCACGGGATGCGATTCCGGATACAATCCTTTTAATTCCGATTATTGCGATGGTTATGCCGTGGTTGGCGAATACGGCCATATCTTTGCCGACGGCGCTGCGACTCTCCGCATCAATCCGTTCTATACCAGCACGGATGTGGACATGGACGACGGGACCGGGGAACGCCGCCGCCAAAATGCCGGGCTTGTCGCGAGCATCGAATATACTCCCTGCGATCCTCTGACCATTTACTCTCGCGCCGGATTTGCCGCCAAACAATACTTGAGCAACTCCGCTGAATTCTCCGTGGGCGCCAACATTAAGCTCTTCCCTTCCCGTGAAGATGACTTCCTGGGCATTTCCTACGGTGTGTTCAAGGGGCAGACCCCCTGTGACGGAGAGCGCGCTGAGCATAACCGCGAACAGGTGCTGGAAGTCATGTACAGCTTCCAGGTGAATGATTATTTCAAAGTTGTTCCTCACTTCCAGTACATCGCGAATCCGGCTTACAGCACTTCCAGCGAAAACATTCTCTGGGGCGTTCAGGCAGTCTTTTCTTTCTGATCAGCTGATCCTGGACATGGCCGCCTTTTCTCTTAAATCAGGCATGGCCGGAGTTTCATGAAAACATAATGACATTAAATCTTCCTTGTCTGTCTCCATGCAGTGAGCGGAATCCTGCGTGAGAAAGATATAGAAGGGGTCTGCATGACCTGGCGGCAACGCCGCATTCTCGATCAGGTAGAGGATGCGGCGTTGCTTATTTGATTACGGAGCCATTTACCCTCCTTTATTGATGCCTGCTGGCGGAGCTTGGACCGGCAATGTATGCCGGGTCATGGAATGGCCTTCAGCCTTTCCTTATCTACCGTCAAATACTGACTGTTGAAGGTAGGAGGCTTCCCCAAGGCTATTCCGTAGAATTTTTATCCCGGGGAAAAATAAAAGCCGCCTGAAAATGGGCTTTCCCACCCCTGTCTCCGTTCCCGGAAAAAACGGAAAAGAAGGCTTTTTGCCACGCCGGAAGATGGATGGGAGCCGCAACGTTTCCGGGGGCCGAAGCGTTTAAAACCATATTGACTTAAACGGGAATTATCTTAAACTGACAGAATGAGTAAGGTTCAATGGGAAATTTCAAATGATGAAGTGACCGACCGTGATACTGCTCTGCGCCGCTTGCAGGAAGGAACGACCGGCCACGTGGTGTGCGCCCGCGACGGCGCGTGCCTCCAGTCTTATAAGGAAGCGGATGGCGTGTACCATTGCGAAATTGTATTCAAGACGGATTCCTGCTGCCCGCCGGTATTCGCCGCCCCGGAAGGGGTGACGGGAAAGGAGCTGGAAATGCTTTACGATCGTTTTGCCAATGGGGACGATTTTTCCTTTGTGGAAAAGGAATGGGAACCTCTGATGGCCGTGGAATACCGCCATCGCCACAATGTGATGTGGTTCATCTTCCTGTTCATTGCGCTGGTAATTGCGGCCATGGCGGCATATCAGCACGGTTGGATTGAGTGACAGGGTAGAGGCTGGCTGCGGCAGGCGCCGTAGCAGAAGAACCTGCAAACCGCAGAAAATGGTTTGCAGGTTCTGAATGGGATAACCGGGGCCGGGATTTAATCCTGTTTTTCGTGGTCGTGATGGTGGCCGCCGCAGCAATTTCCGCCGCCACCGCAACAGCCGTCGCTGTCGTTGCCGCAACATCCGCAGTTGCCGCAGCACTTGCCGCGCTTGCTGAAAATTTTGTATAACGCGTAGGCTAGGGCCAGGAAAGAAGGGTGGCGATGATATATGTTCCCATATTGTTCAGTAGAGTTAAGGGGTTGGTTTAGAAGTTATTTGGAGGCTGTATAAGGTTTCTTTGCCACCAGGTAAACGAGCCCCAGCAGGAGCAATAGGGCAATGCCCTGCCCGATGCCGAAGGAAGCTTCCGCATAAAGCCATGCTCCCAGCTGGTAAATCAGGAAGGCCAGGCAGTACGCCAGGGCGCACATGTAGCCGATGGCGAAGAAGGTCCATTTGGCGCTGTTCATTTCCCTTCTGATAGCGCCCATGGCCGCGAAGCAGGGGGCGCAGAGAAGATTGAAAATCATGAAGGAGAAAGCGCTCAGGAAGGTGAAGGCTCCCGCTTGGACCAGGCGGTCCCCGGTTTCCCTGATTTCCTCATCTTCATCTTCCTCTTCTTCCGCTTCAGCAGCGGATTCTCCGGAACCTTCCTCCAGGGATGCCTGGAGCTCCCGGCCGGCGGGGGCCATTTCCTGCGTTTCGGGGGAGTCCTCCGTTTTTTCCGCTTCATCTTCCCCGGAACTGCCGTCCGCATACAGGACGCCGAAGGTGCCTACCACGTTTTCCTTGGCAATCAATCCGGTAATGGTAGCCATGGTGGGTTTCCATTCACCCCAGCCCAGAGGCTGGAAGACAGGCGCGGCCACATTGCCGATGGAGGCCAGCATGCTGTCATTCTGCTCTACGGAATCCACCTTCCAGTTGTAGCTGGAGAGGAACCAGATCAGGGCGCTGGACACAAAGATGACGGTCCCGGCTTTTTGCACGAAAGCCTTGCAGCGGTCCCATGCATGAATGATGACGTTCTTCCAGGCCGGGATGTGGTAAATGGGAAGTTCCATGACGAAGGGAGTGGGATCCCCGGCGAACATGGCAGTCTTTTTCAGAATAAGGCCGGAAAGGATGATGGCGCCCACCCCGATGAAATAGGCCCCCGGAGCCACCCAGGAATTTCCGGGAAGAAGGCTCCGGCAATCAGGGCAATGATGGGAGTTTTGGCCCCGCAGGGGATGAACGTGGTGGTCATGATAGTCATGCGCCTGTCCTTTTCGTTCTCAATGGTGCGGGTCGCCATGACTCCAGGAACGCCGCACCCCATGGAAACGAGCATGGGAATAAAGGATTTCCCGGAAAGGCCGAATTTGCGGAAAATGCGGTCCATGATGAACGCTACGCGGGCCATGTAGCCGCAATCCTCCAATATGCCCAGGCACAGGAACAGAACCGCCATTTGCGGGAGGAATCCCAGAACGGCTCCTACGCCGGCAATCACGCCGTCCTGGATCAGGCTTTCCAGCCATGGGGCGCAGCCGGCGTTTTCCAGCAGGTTTCCTACCCATTCCGGAACCCATTCCCCGAAGAAAGTATCATTGGCCCAGTCCGTGCCCCATGCGCCTATCGTCTGAATGGAGATGTAATATACAGCCCACATGACGACGGCAAAAATGGGGAGGCCCAGCCAGCGGTTGGTGATGATGCGATCAATCCTGTCGCTGCCCGTCAGGCTGCCGGGGCTGGCTTTAACGACGGCGTCGTTGATGATGCGGGAAATGGAATTATAGCGTTCATTGGTGATAATGGATTCACTGTCGTCATCCATTTCCCGTTCCATGGTTTCAATAATCCCGTTGATGCGGGATTGTTCCTCGGGATTGAGCGCGAGCTGGTCCGCGACTTTCTGGTCTCTTTCGAAAACTTTAACGGCAAACCATTTTTTCTGCTGATCCAGGCATTTTCCGGTGATGATTTCCCCAATTTCTCCGATGGCTTTTTCCAGATGGTCCGGAAAGTGGACGGCCTGCGGGGTCCGGGCGTCGTCCGACGCAGTCGTCGTTACTACGGCGTCTATCAGTTCACGGATGCCGGTCCCCTTGAGAGCGCTGATTTCCAGCACCTGGCAACCGCGGTTGCGTGCAAGTTTTTCCGTGTCGATCCTGTCGCCGCGCTTCCGGACAATGTCCATCATGTTCAGCGCTATAATGACGGGAACGCCCAGTTCGCAAAGCTGGGTGGTGAGGTAAAGATTGCGTTCCAGGTTGCTGCCGTCAACCAGGTTCAGGATGAGGGAGGGATGGTCCGTGACCAGGTAATTCCGGCTGACGACTTCCTCCAGGGTATAGGGGGAAAGGGAATAAATGCCCGGAAGGTCTTCAATGATGATATTTTTATGGCCTTTCAGGCGGCCTTCCTTTTTTTCCACGGTGACGCCGGGCCAGTTCCCGACGTATTGGTTGGCGCCTGTCAGGGCGTTAAAGAGCGTGGTTTTCCCGCAGTTGGGGTTGCCCGCCAGGGCGATGGTAATGTTGCTCATGAATGGTTTCCTTGTCTTGATATATGGGTGCCCGTCTTGCTGTAAAGTCAGGAAACGTGCGGTAATAGAGGCGGAATCAATGGATATGGATGTTCTCCGCTTCCGATTTGCGAATGGAGAGTTCGTACCCGCGGACAGTAACTTCAATGGGATCTCCCAGAGGGGCGACTTTGCGGATGAATATCTGCGTTCCCTTGGTAACCCCCATGTCCATGATGCGTCTTCTGACCGGGCCTTCCCCCGCCAGTTTGCCGACGGTGACGGTTTCCCCGATGAGGGCATCTCTCAATGTACGATGTTTGGTCATAGAATAATGGTTGGTTGTTGGATGGAATAACTCAGGCAACGAATATTTTGCTGGCAAGCGCCTTGCTGAGCGCAATCCTGGAGCCTTTGACGTTGATAATGAAATTACCGCCGTTTTCGGAAACGATGGAGACCGTGCTCCCGGCAACGAAGCCCAGGCTTTCCAGAAAACGCCGGGTTTCATCCTTGCCATGGATTTTGTTGACTTGGCGAATATCGCCGATGTTGAGCATGGAGAGTGGCATGGTGCGTGTATGAATCAAATCCGGAAAGAAGTTAGTTTTATCAAACTGATAAGTCAATGATATTATTAGGATATATTTTCAATCAATGTAAAATGCGTTTAATATAAATTGTTTGCGTATTAGTTTAATCTAAGTATGGCCAGCGGGGAAGAGGCGGGGAATGGAAGTTTCCCGGCAGTGCCTGCCGTAGGAACTGGAAGGGAAATGCAAAAAAGCCGCGCCAATGAATGTTCATTGGCGCGGCTGGAAAAAGAGCTTTTCTTCAGATTCAGGAGGCAGGGCAAACTTCGCCCTGGACGGGTTTGCCGTTGTATTCTCCGGTAAGCGTTTTCAGGAAAGCCACCAGCAGTCTCACTTCCTTCTTGTCCAGTTTATCGTAACCGAGCTGGTAATGGTACATTTTCGTAATGGCTTCCTCCAGCGTCTGTGCGGAGGCGTCATGCATATACGGCCAGGTGAGTTCCACGTTGCGGAGGGTCGGAACGCGGAAGCGGTGCCTGTCCGATTCCTTTTTGGAGAAATTCATCAGGCCGTTATCGTCATTGGTCTTGGCGCGTCCGGCAAAGAAATCGCCTTTGAGGTCGGCGTATTCAAAGGACTGGCCTCCCATGGCGGGACCGGTGTGGCAGGTCTGGCAACCAAGCTTCAGGAAAAAGCTTGTAACCTTTTTTTGGCGTTCTCGCTGATGGCGTTTTCATCCCCTTTCAGGTAGCGGTCAAACGGGCTGTTCGGCGTGATAAGAGTTTTTTCATATTCCGCGATGGCATTCGTGATGGTCTCTCCGGTGAATCCCTGGGGGTAAACCTTTTTTTGAATTCTGCGGCAAAAGCGGTGTCTTGGTCCAGTTTGGCAGCGATCTTCTTCCAGTCATCCGGATGTTCGTACCCCATTTCCACCGGATTCAGGGGTGGTCCGCCGGCCTGTTCCTGGAGGTTGGCTGCGCGTCCGTCCCAAAATTGCTTGGCATGGAAAGCGGCATTGAAAACGGTGGGGGCATTGATGCCGCCTTTCTGGCTGCGGACTCCAGTGGAAGTGGGCAGGTTGTCCGTCCCGGCTTTTTCCAGGGAATGACAGGAAGCGCAGGAGACGGTATTGTCCGTGGAAAGGCGCACGTCATGAAAAAGCTTGTAGCCCAGGGCAACTTTGGCCGGATCCGTGGGGAGGGCGTCCGGAATGGGGGCAAGAGGGGAAAGGGCGTATTCCTCTCCTACCATATCGCCGAAAATTTTTTTCAGGCGCTCATCCTTGATCCACTGGAGCATGGCGTTTTTCTCCCGGAGAGTGAGCGTGCTGCCCCAGTGCACCATGGTGTAGGAAGTGGGGGGCATGGAATTGATTTGAAGCACATGTTCCAGCTTGGAAAGGGTAACGGCAGTGGGAGGTTCTTCCATATTGTAGCTGCGCTGCCCGTCCCTGATATGGCGCGCCAGCAGGCCTCCGGAAAGAGTATTGACCAGTTCGGAAATGTGAGTGCCGGGCTTGTGGCAGTCCGCACATTTGGAATTCATGGTCTGTGCGGTAATTTCCGCCGCCTGGGCGGACGTCAGTGGCTTGACATTCTGGTTCGGCAGGAACAGGGGGGGCGACAGCCGCCGTCACGATGACCGTGCCGCCCAGAATGGCTCCTGCCTTGATGAAGGAACATGTTTTGCTCATGAGATTTTCAATGACGTGGAATTGCCCGGATGGTAAAAGGGGAGGGATAAAAAATCAAGATTTATTCTAAAGTTCGCCAGCCTTTCTCAGGTCTTCGTTAATGGCTTCCAGAACATCCGCTTCCGGGGTGAAATTGGCGGCGTGGTAGGAGCTGCGGACCAACGGCCCGGATGCCACGTGCCTGAAGCCTTTGGAGCGCGCAACTTCCTCATACCGGGCGAAATCATCCGGATGGACGTATTTGACCACCGGAAGATGGTTGCGGGAGGGGGGCGCAGGTATTGCCCCAACGTCAGGACCGTGACGCCGTGCTCCAGCAAATCGTCCATGGAGCGGAAAAGCTCTTCTTCCGTTTCCCCCAGGCCCAGCATGATGCCGCTCTTGGTAGACACTTTGCCGTCCACGCACTCCAGAGCCATCCGGAGAACGCGCAGGGACCGCCGGTACTGGGCGCGGAAGCGGACAATGGGCGTGAGGCGTTCCACCGTCTCCAGATTGTGTCCGAAAATATGCGGACGGGCCGCCATCAGCGTCTGGATGGAGGAGGGCTTCTCATTCAAGTCCGAGGCAAGCACTTCAATGATCGTGGAAGGGCTGGCTTTTCTGACGGCCCTAATTACCTGGGCGAAATGCGCGGCGGCGCCGTCCGGCAAATCATCCCGGGTGACCATGGTAATTACGGCGTGGCGCAGCTTCATGTGCACGACGGCTTCCGCCACGTGCTGCGATTCTTCAGGATCCAGCGGGCCGGGCTTGGCCGTGCGGGTGGCGCAGAATCCGCAGGCGCGCGTGCACCGTTCTCCGGCAATCATGAACGTGGCCGTACCCTGGTTCCAACATTCATAACGGTTGGGGCAGTGTGCTTCTTCACAGACGGTGAAGAGGTTTTTGCCTTCCACAAGCTGCTTGACGTCCCAGAATTCCCGGCCGTTGGGCAGACGAACCTTGATCCACGACGGTTTGCGTTCCGTTCCTTCCGCAGTCTCATTGTCGTTCCGGCGTTCCATAGTCCCGCTAGCTTGCCGTGACTCTGCTGCTTTGGCAAATGCAAAGTGTTTTATTCCGGACTTCATTCCCCGTTTTCATCCGGAGGGGAAGAAAGACGCGCAGACAATTTTTTCCGTTCTTTTGCCGCCAGACGCGCCGCACGGAAAAACTCCTGGAGATGAAGCAGGCACTCGTCTCCCAGTACGCCGGGACGCACCTCGCACTTATGGTTCAGGGGCGGATTGGAATCCAGCAGATTGATCCAGCCCCCCGCAGCCCCGGTTTTTGCATCCGGGCAGCCGAAAACGACGCGGTCCGGACGGCAGTGGACGATAGCTCCTGCGCACATGGGGCACGGCTCCTTGGTGACATACAGGGTGCAGCCTTCCAGCCGCCAGTCGCCCAAAGCCTCCTGGGCCGCCGTCAGGGCAATCATCTCCGCATGGGCCGTAGCATCCTTGAGCGTCTCCACCTGGTTCCAGCCCCGGCCGATCACGCGGCCATCCTTCACCACAATGGCTCCAACAGGCACTTCCCCTTTCACGAGGGCCTTTCTGGATTCTTTCATGGCTTGGCGCATGAACCATTCGTCCGAACCGGGCATTTCCATCATTACGGAGGTTATCATGGACCGGGCGGCGCGGTTCTGGCAAGCTCTTTCTGGAAGATTCTTATTGTGTTTTATACGGTAAGTGCGCCATGCCGCGGAAAGGGGTGGGGATGAATGCGTTTTTACGTTGATTCCGGAGAATGGGTGGCATAAGTATGGACTATGAGCTTTTCAGAACCCTGTGCCTTGGCCGTTGATTTCGGCGGCACGAGCATCAAAATGGGCGTAACGGCGGGGGAGCGTATTCTGGCGACGGCCGACCGCATCCCTACTGCCATGTTCGAAAGCCCGCAGGCAATCATTGATGCCATGATTGCGTCCGCCCGCACCCTGCGCGGACAATTCCCCTCCGCCTGTGTGATGGGCATGGGAATGCCGGGATGGTGTGATTACCAGCGGGGAGTGCTTTACCAGCTTACCAATGTGAGGGTCTGGGATAGGGAAATTCCGGTGAAAGAGATGATGGAGCAGGCCCTGGGCCTCCCCGTCGTGCTGGATAATGACGCCAACTGCATGGCTTATGCGGAATGGAAGATGGGCGCCGGGCGCGGCATGTCCAGCCTGGTGTGCCTGACGATGGGAACGGGGATAGGCGGGGGAATCGTGGTGCATGACCGCATGCTGCGGGGAAGGCGGCTTTCCGCTGCGGAACTGGGCCAGACCAGCATTCATTACCAGGGGAAAACGGGACCGTTCGGCAGCCGGGGAGCCATTGAGGAATACATCGGCAACAACGAACTGGCGGCGGAGGCGGTTAAACGGTATGCCGGGGCGGGAATCATCAAGACGGTGGATGAATGCACGCCCAGGCATCTGGACGAGGCTGCCCGGTCCGGATGTCCTATAGCCCTTCAATTATGGGAAGATACGGCGGAAATGCTGGGCTGCCTGATCATGAACCTGATGTATACGCTGGTGCCGGACGCCTTCATCATCGGGGGGCGGTGTGGCCAAGGCAGGGGATTTGATGAAGCCACTGCTGGAGAACCTCAGGAAACAGTTGTTTCCTCTCCTGATGGAGGATTTGGTAAATTCTGCCTGCCAGATTTGGAGCGGAGGCGGGGTTGCTGGGAGCGGGAGCCATGGCGATGGATGAATTCATGGGGATGGGGATTTTGGAACGGTTTAAGAATCAGAAATCAACGCAGACTTTTTGTTAGTTTGGGCTAATATAGGGCTTGCCATGCCGGTGAGGCAGGTGTACAAGCGGAACAGGTCATGAGCACGGAACATTCCCACGAACATTTTCCGGAAGGTGCTTCCTGTTGTTCCGGAAGCTGCGGTTCTGGAAGCTGTTGCTGCTCCGGAGACGCCATCGGGCCTGTTCCCGCCGTGCTGGGCATTGCCCTGTTCATCAGTGCGCTGGCGGCGGGCGGCGATTCCCTGGCCGGTATGGCCGCCTACGTGGGCTCCTACCTGCTGATAGGCTGGGATGTACTGAAGGCCGCCTTTCTGGGGATGATGCGCGGCCGCGCCATCAATGAAAATTTTCTGATGAGTATTGCTTCCCTGGGGGCGATGTTCCTGGGGGATTATTCCGAGGCGGTGGGGGTGATGCTGTTCTACCGCGTGGGAGAGTACCTTCAGGAACGTGCGGTGGGCAGCTCCCGTCGGTCCGTAAGCGAACTGATGAGTCTGAGGCCTGAGGCCGTCCATGTGAAAAAAGTCGGAGCCGTAGATGACGTTCCTCCTTCCGAGGTTCTGCCCGGCTCCCTGATTGAAGTGCGCCCCGGCGAACGCGTTCCGTTGGACGGTGTGGTAACGGGAGGTTTCTCCGTGCTGGATACCTCCGCCATGACCGGGGAATCCCTGCCGGTGGAAGCCGGATCCGGAAGCCCCGTGCTGGCGGGGTACATCAACGGGCAGGGTGTGCTGGAAGTGCGTACGGAGCGGGACTGGCGGCATTCCGCCCTGGCGCGGGTCCAGGAACTGGTGGAAGCCGCATCAGGCCGCAAATCCCCTCTGGAGGGGAGGCTGTCCTCATTTTCCCGCATTTATACGCCGCTGGTGATTTCCATAGCCGCTCTGGTATTTTTGCTTTATCCCCTTGTGACGGGCGGAAGCTGGGCGGACGGTCTGTTCCGCGCCCTGGTCCTGCTGGTGATTTCCTGCCCCTGCGCGCTGGTACTGTCCATCCCGCTGGGCTTTTTTGCCGGAATAGGGAGAGCGGCGCGGCAGGGGATTTTGCTGAAAGGGAGCAACTATCTGGATGCCCTACGGAAGGTGAAGACGGTGGTGTTTGACAAAACCGGAACCTTGACGGAAGGCGTTTTTTCCGTGGATGAAGTGCTTCCCCGTGACGGCGTTTCCCCGGAGGAACTGCTGTACTGGGCGGCCCATGCGGAACTCTCTGCCTCCCATCCGCTGGGGCGTTCCATTGTGAAGGCATATGAAGGGACTCTGTTTCCGGACCGCGTGGCGGAACTGGTAGAGGTGACGGGCGGCGGCGTTTCAGCCCGCGTGGAAGGGAGACCGGTTCTGGTGGGGAAAAAGTCTTTTCTTCAAGAGGCCGGCGTAAGGACGGAGGAGGGAGAAGACCATGGCGTGACCGTTTATGTGGCGTTGGACGGCATACTTCTGGGATGCCTCCGCCTGTCTGACCGCGTCAAGCCGGGAGCGGAGCGTGCGGTGCGGAAATTGAGGGAACTGGGCGTTTCCAACCTGGTCATGCTGACGGGGGGATTCTTCTTCCGCCGGAACGGAAGTGGGGCTTAAGCTGGGGATGGACGGGGTATTCTGCGGGCTGATGCCTGCCGGCAAGCTGGAGCATGTGCGCCGGCTGAAACCTGAAACGGGGCTGCTTGCCTTTGTGGGGGACGGTATGAATGACGCCCCTTCCCTCGCTGCTGCCGACATTGGCATTGCCATGGGCGGTGTAGGGTCCGATACGGCTCTTCAGGCGGCTGATGTAGTGGTGATGAAGGGAGATCCTTTGGCCGTTCCGCTGGGGATGATGCTTTCCCAAGCCACAGAGCGCATCATTGTGCAGAACATCGTTCTTATTTTGGGCGTCAAAATTCTGGTCATGGTGCTGGGTATTCTGGGGCTGGCGGGGATGTGGGCCGCCGTGATGGCGGATGTGGGCGTCTGCCTGCTTGCGGTGGGCAACTCCATGCGTATTTTCCGGGTGAAGCTGGACATGTGACGAAAGGGAACTCTCTTCCCCCCCTGTTTATGGGAGGATGCCCCCATCCCGATATCCGGATGCTGCCGCGGAATCTTGGAACAGCGGAAGATATCCTGATAAAAAAACCTCCGTGCCGGCGGGCGGAACGGAGGACGGGGGAAAAACAGGCCGGGCAGAAAATCTTACCGCAGCCCCGTCAGCAGAAGTTCCGCGTTATTCTGTGTCTTGGAGATATTTTGCAGGAGAGCCTGAAGGCCTTCCCATCCCGGTTTCATGGCGAGCTGGCGGCGCAATTGCATGATTTTGACGAATTCCTGTTCGTTATACAGCCTGTCGTCATTGCGGGTGCCGCTCTGGGAAAGGGAAATGGCCGGATAAATGCGCCGTTCGGAAAGTTCCCGGTCCAGGCGGATTTCCAGATTGCCCGTTCCCTTGAATTCTTCAAAAATCACTTCGTCCATTCTTGATTCCGTGTCTACCAGGCATGTGGCGATGATGGTCAGGCTGCCTCCTTCTTCCACATTGCGCGCCGCGGAAAGAATTTGCGCGGTTTTTCCAATGCATTGGACCCCAGGCCGCCGGACATGATGCGTCCTCCCGTCTGGTTGGCAGTGTAGCCGCGGGCCAGCCTGGTGAGGGAATCCAGCAGGATGACGACGTCTCTGCCCATTTCCACCAGGCGTTTGGCCCGTTCGATAACCAGATCGGAAACCTGGGCATGGCGCCGGGAAGGTTCGTCAAAAGTGGAGGCGAATACCGGAGCATCCACGGTTTCTTCAAAATCCGTTACTTCCTCCGGACGTTCGTCCAGCAACAGCACAATCAGTTCCACTTCCGGATAATTGGCCCTGATGGAACGGGCGATTGTTTTCAGAAGAACGGTTTTTCCTCCGCGCGGGGGGGCCACAATCAGGCCGCGCTGCCCTTTGCCGAAGGGCGTCATGAGGTCCAGTACGCGCATGGCGGCGGAATTGACCCCCTTGTTTTCCAGAAGGAGGCGTTCCTTGGGGAAGAGGGGGTGAGAGGCGTTCAAAATCGCTGCGCGCCCGGTAGTCTTCCGCAGGGCTGTCCTACACGCTGATGACGGAGGCTGCAGAAAGGTACTTGTCATGAGGCCGCAATTTGCGCAGCCTGACCTTGATCTGCTGGCCTACGCGGAGATGCAGGGGTTTGATGAGATTGCCGCCCAGATAAATATCATCCGGAGAGGTGCGGAAACTTTTCACCGGATCCCTCAGCATGGCGTAATTATCCTTGGCTTGTTCCATGACCCCGGAAACTACGACTTCATGGCCCTTTGCCAGAAGCTGTTTCCCCAATTCAAAAACCAGCTGGGACTTGGTGAGGGAGGCCGCGTTCCGGATGGGCAGCCCTTCCGCCATTTCCTGAAGATCGTTCAGGGGGCGTTTCCGCAGTTCATTGATGTCAATCTGCTCCAGAACAGGGGCTGCTTCCTCCTCCTCCCGGACTGCGTTTCCACTATTTTCCTCCGGAGCGGCAGCCGGCTGTTCCCCGGCGGTTTCTTCCGGCGCGGGCAGGGGCTTGGGGAGGGTTTCCTGCGGAATATCTCCGGCGGGGGAAGGGGTGTTGTCGAGTTCTTCAGTCATGAAAAAATGTTGGTAAAGTCTTTGGGTTTGCTGGCGGAGCAGGTCCGGGGGGCCTTCATTCCAGATGACGAAGTCGGCCGCAGCCACTTTTTCCATGATAGGCCGCTGGGCCGCCAGAATGGCTTCAATCATATCCTCCCGGAATCCATTCCTGATAGCCAGGCGGGTTTTCTGCGTTCCCCTGGAAACAGCCACCACGCACACGGCATCTTGGCAATAGCGCGCCGAAGTTTCAAAAAACAGGGGCACGTCAATGACAAACCCGTCCACCTCCGTATTCTGACGCGCCGCCAGCATTTGCGCAAGACATTCTTGATGCAGCAGGGGGTGAATGATCCCTTCCAGCGTTCTGCGGCTTTCCGGATTCCGGAAAACAAGCTCCCGCAGAAAATGCCTGTCAGCCTTTCCGGAGGAGTCTACGCTGGCTGGGCCGAAGACGCTGGAGAGGGGGGCTTTCAGCGTACCGCCATCCAGCAATCTGCCCGCCTCCGCATCACAGTCAAACAGGCGCAGGCGCGCGCCTCCCGCCTCCATCAGCAGACGGATGAATGTAGATTTCCCGGTGGCTATTCCTCCGGTAACAATCAGGGTTTTCATGGGGGGAAGGGAAAGTAAGGCGCTTCTGGGATATAAAGAGCGGGTGAAAGGGTTACCCTTTCACCCGCTCCAATATGGACGTTATGCACGCAGCCTACATGGGAGGCAGCAGGCCTTCGGAGGCGGGAAGGGCGCTTTCCGGAGCGGTCGCAGTGGGAAGGGCATTGCCGCGTACGGGCTGGCCCGTGGCGTCAATGATCTGTCCCGTTACGAAGATCATCAGATTCTTCTTGATGTGGTTGTCGGAGTTGCTGCGGAAGAAGCGGCCGATGAGAGGCAGGTCACCGAAGATCGGCACTTTGTCTTCCACCGTCTGCACGTTTTCCGTGATCAAACCACCGATTGCCACGGTATGGCCGTCGTAGATGAACAGGGACGTTTCAACGGACCTCTTGGAGAAGATCGGCTGCTCGATGCGGTTTTCCGTCAGCGTCAGGGACATCGGCTTGCCGTCGGAACCAACGCCGGTGGACTGGATCGGGCTGCCGTAGTTCACGAAGCCTTCAAATTCCACGATGCTGGGCTTGAAGTTCAGGTCGATGATGTACTTGTTGTCTCCAATGGTAGGCACCACTTCCAGAGTTACGCCGACGGGCTTCATTTCAAACACGCCGGGAGTGGCGGGAGTGACAGGGAAGCTGGATATCTGGGGTTGGATCTGATTGCCCAACAGACCGTTCAGAGTGTTACCGTTGTTCCCATAACCGTAACCATTGCTATAGCCGCTGCCTACGGAGTTGGGGAGTTCCGGCGGTTCGTATTCGGTGGGATACCAGAATTCGCGGATGATTTCAATCTTGGCGGTTTCACCGGACTTGGCGGTCACGCTGGGGGCAGTGAGAACGTCAGACCCTTTTTTTTTCTGGGACAGGCCGCGCATCAGCATCTGGAAGGAGCCTTCGTCATAAATGCCCGTCAGGGACATGATGCCGGGAGCGGCGTTTTTCTGGGAGGCTTCAGAGCGGTTGGTGCTGTTCAGCAGATTGTCCACGGAGTTCTTGGTGATGGCGTAGTCACCCGTGCGGTTGCCGCCGGTAACGAGGCCGTTGATGGTGTCGCTGCCGCTGTTTACAGGCCAGCCGGTCACGCCGCCGGGAGACTGGGTAAAGCTGTCGGAAGTGGAACCGGTGCCGTAGTTCGTGCCGCCGCCCAGGAAGGTGCTGCGGTCATTGCTTACGGAGAACGGGGTGACAATCCAGTCAAAGCCGAGTTCTTCCGTGTTTTCCTGGGTTACTTCCACGAACTTGGTCATGATGCGCACCTGCTGGGATTCGCCGCGGGTGTTTTCAATGAGCTGTTCGATCAGGTCCAGGTTGCCGGAAGTGTTGCGGACGACCAAGGAGGAATTGCCGTTGACAAGGAATGCCGTGGCGCCTTCCGGGAAGCTGATGCCGCTCTTTTGCAGCAGGCTGCGGATGGAGGGCATGGGTTTAAGGCCGGAGGAGCTTTCGCCACCGCCGCCAAAGGGGTCGTCACTGACTTCGCCGCCGCCGTCGCCGACGGTGGTGCGGAGAGCGGACTGGAAGCCCGGGGGCACGGAGAAGGTGCGCTGGTACAGATCCACGTCATTACCGCCGGCAGGAAGGATGGTCACTGCATAGTCTTCCACCTTCTGGCGCAGGCCGGCATTGCTGCAGATGAAACGGAGCACTTCCAGCATGGGAACATTAGTCAGCTTCAACTGGCCGATTTTGCGGGTGCGGATGCTTTCCTGCGGGGCTGCTGCCGGAGCAGCTTCCGTGACTTCCGCAGTTTCTTCGCCAAAGCCGTCTTCATCAGTTGCGGGAACGGCGGGGGCGACGGCAGCGGGCTGGGAATCATTGATGACAAAGTTGATGCCGCGTTCACCGTTCGGGCCTACCGTGCGGTCCAGTTCAATGGACTTTTTGCGCAGATAGTCAATGGCGTCTTCCACGGTGGTGTCTTCAAAAAGAGACGGAGGGGATGATGATGCTCTTGAGCTTCATCAGATTGGCCGTGGCGCCGTTGATGTCCGTGATCGGTGCGTTGTCAGTGCCGTCGGCTCCGGTCGGGACTTCCATCGGGATGGGGCGTTCCCACATCTTGTCCACTTCCGCCAGCATGGTGCTGCGGGTTTCGTCGTAAGCGGCTGCATAGTAAGCCATTCTGCGGCGGTTGACCGTTTCCTGTCCGCGGCGGGCCGCCACGTTGTACGGGTCGATGGAGAGAACCTTGTTGAATCGGCGATGGCTTTGTCGTAGTCGCCGAGGTCATAGTAACCATAGGCCATGTGAAGGAGGGTGTTCACCTTTTCCACGTTTTTCACGTGTTCGGGGGTGAGCGCCGGATTCGTGCGAATCGGGTCCTTCATGTATTCGAGCGTCTGCTTGGCAAGCTTGGCGCTCCGGGGATTGAGCTTGATGGCATCCTGCAGAAGCTTGTCGGCTTCGTCATAGCGCCCCACTTTGATGTATTCCTGAGCAACGGCGATGCTGGCGTCGCCAATATGGTTGGCGATAGCTTCCTTGCGCTGGTCGTTGATCGGCGCGGAAGGCAGCATGTTGTAAGCGGCGTTGTATTTGTCCAGGGCTTCCTTGTACTTGCCTTCGCGGTACAGGTTGCGGCCTTCCGCAAGGAGCTGCATGGCTTCCTGGGTTTGCGCTTCGCGGCGGGCCATGGCTGTGCGCGCTGCACTGGACTGGTATTGGTAACTGCCCGGTCCGGCGTAGGACGATCCCAAGGCACTGGAGGTTCCGACGGCGCCGCCATCACCAGCCTGCGCAAACGGGCAGGAGGCAGCAATGGCCATCAGCGCGATCAGGGAACGCTTCGGTTGATAAAGTGGTGCGTGGTCCATAGTTAGGTTCTTCTTTTTACATGTTTTTCGGATTTGTGAAGCTTTTTTTTCAGAAAAGTTTAAATCCGGCTCTATTTTTTCTTGCTCAGTGTTGTTTGTTCTCCAGTGGTTTTGTTGGCAATGGTTACGGTCTGTGTAGCATTATCAACGGTTTTCAGCGTGTAGATCTGTTTGGCGTCTCCCGGAATCCGGAAGTCGGAACCTTCCTCTACTTCAAAGCTGGTATCCCGTTCGGGGCCGGCGGTGATAGTAAGGTTTACTTTCTTATCAATGATTGGAATGACGTATTTTGTTCCGCGCCTGATGGTGTAGGTTTGTCCGTTCTTGGTCGGCTTCAAGTCCTTGACGACGGCTTCCTCGTCCGTTTCCACCATGTCCAGGCTGGGATTCTTGAATTCCTTTTTGACAACGCTGACAAGTTCGAATCTGGGCTCGTCTTTTGTATTCTTACGGGCGCCGAACTTGCCGTTGGTCTGGACGATGTTTTTCCAAATTTCCTGTTTGGCGCGGTTCATACCCTTAAAGGTAAAGTCATTGCCATCCGCCTGGGTGAAAGCCAGATAGAAGCCGAACTGCTTGATTTCGTCGACAAAAAGCTTGCTGACGAGGGGAGGATGGCTGTTGGGGTCGTTGGGATGTGTTTTGGCCGCATATTCTTCCTGCACCGTAAATCCATCGTTGTCCGGGTCCCGGGTCAGGACGTCCGAGTAAACGAATTCATTTTCCAGTCCGTTGTCCAGGAACCATTTGTTCGGAATATTGCCGTGGATAGGCGGACCGGAGATGATGTCAAAGGGTTCCATTCCCCCCTCCTTAATCCAGAGATTGGGGGCGACGAAGCCCACATACTTCTGTGTTTCCTGGGCAATCGGCTTGAGTTCGTGGGAGGCGGAAAGTTCCTGGCCTACTTCTGCGGCTTTCTTGATGCCGGGAGGCGGTTCGATGGCTTTTTCAGAAACCTGCGTGGTGAATTTGTATTTGTCATTCAGTCCCAGAAAGGTCAGCGTACCATAGGCGGCCACTCCCAGGCCCAGGACGATTCCGGATGCCAACAGGATTTTGTCGTAATTTTGTTTTTCAGACATGTTGAAAGTATTTGCTGCGGTTGGTGTTGCCTTGGTTAATCTTCAGACGGTTCCTGAGCTTTGGGCTGGTTGAAGTGGACCAGATTCAGGGAGACCTGGACAAAGACCTGCTCCTTGCCCATGTAAGGCTTGATGACTTGCTGGATGGCCGGGGCTGCAGGTGCGGTCGCCTCATCCGCCGGAGTCAGGGAAGCCGCACCCGTGGCGGGTTGGGCAGCGGCAGGCTTGGCGGCTGCCGGATTGGCGATGGGAGGGGGCATCATCCGTTCGTTGCGGATACGGATGGAGTTGACCGTGAACAGATAATCCTGCATGCCGGTTATGGCGTTCATGGCTTTCAATACACTTTCCCGGTCGCCCTGGAAGGCTATTTCCAGAGGCATGGGGAGTCCATGGAGCCTGGTCGGCTTCGTCCGATTCTTCCGGATTGTTCGCCGGGGTTTCAATGGGGAGCTGGGGGCGGTACACCTTGATGAATTTGGACAGGCCGCATTCCGCCAGTTTGTTGACCAGGCTGTTGATGGCTTTCAATTCAAAACCCAGCGTGGAGGCCGCCTGAACAGAGGGAGCCTGGGTGCTGTAAACCTGGAAGCCGAGCCAGGAGGATGTGTCCGTTATGAGAATGTTCTTTTTCTTGCAGGAGGAGATCAGGGAATCCCTGAATGTTTTCAGTTCATTCTGGAATGCCGTGGGCGTGGTGGGGACCAGCGCGGAGGAGGCAAGGAAGGGCTTGTAGGCCGTTTCCAGGCTGCCCACGGCCTTGGCATAGCGGTTCAGTTCTTTTTCCAGCTCTTCGTTGGATGAGCGGCTCGGAGTGATTTCCGCAGCATTGGCGGACTTGATTTCCTTGGCGGCGATGCTGATTTTTTTGTCCAGTTCACTGCGTTTGGAATTGACGATGTACCCTGTCGCGGATAACCCCAGGAATAAGAGAAGCCCCACGCCCGCGACCATGGCGGCGGGCTTGTTGTCTGTAATCCAATTGCTCATAAAATATGTCTTGTTCGGGTTGGGTAATCTTATTTGTTAAAGTTCACGGGAATGGGCGTTTTTAACGGAAGCACCAGCTTGAAGGGTACAAAGGCCCCTGCCGCCGCGTCCACCTTGGCGTCCTTGGCTCCCAGTTCCATGATCTGGCGGGCTTCCAGTTTGACGTCTCCGGGCTTGAAAGTGAACAGGGATTCCTTGTTCCCGTCTATTTTTTGCCTGGAGGTCCTGGATGATTCTCTGGCCGCCCAGGCTGCGCCGGACGAATCCGGTCAGGCGGATGGCGTTGACGCTGTAAACGCCCGCTTCATCCTCGCTGGATGCGTTGGCGGAGGCCTCCGTCCTGATGTCATCCACCAAGGATGTATTTTTGTCCGATGTGAAGGAATCCTTGATGACGGAGTATCCCGTGATTTGGGTGGTATCCTCCGGATTGAAGTGGGCCAGCGGTTCAAAATCCGTAAACCAGTAGGGATAATCCTTGTGTTCCGACTGTTCCAGCAGGTGCCTGATGATGTCCGCGTAGCCGTAGCGCTGAAGCGTGAGCTGCTGGTAGGAAGCCAGGGTGGAGTCCAGTTTTTTCAGCTCCTGTTCTTTCTGGCGCAGGGCGGATTGTGCCGATTTGATGGAAGTAACGGTGGGCTGGACGCCGGCGAGGATTTCCTCCGCCTTTTTTCTCTCTCCCATATATCCTGTGACGGCATAAGCTGCGGCACCAAGAACGGCAATGGCTGCCCCGACGATGATGGCGGGCATTTTTTTCTGGTTGGCCCGCTTTTTGGCAACTGCGGGGGGTTCCAGGTCAATATTGAGAGAGGCCCTGCCGATGGAGTGAATGGCGGTGCCGATCAATCCGCCCAGGATGAAGGCTTCGCGGGAGATGGTGTTCACGTCCACGCCGGAACCCACGCCTACGTTGTGCATGGGGTTGAAGAAGGAGATCGGAATGCCCAGTTTATCTTCCAGGAATTCCTTGGTATAGGGCAGGGAAGCTCCGCCGCCGCACAGGTATGCCTTGACGGGAGCGCTTCCGCTCATCTGGGCGCGGTAATGGTTGGTGGTCCGCTGGATTTCTGAGGCGAGCCTGGTCATGGCCGTACGGATGACGGTAGCCAGATTGGCCGTGGCGGGATCCAGTCCTTCCGTTTGCCCGTTGCTCATGGAAACGAGCCCGCTGGTGGTTTTCAAGCGTTCCGCTTCCATGAAGGAAATATTGAATTCACGGGCGATAGCGGAGGTTACGAAGATTCCCCCCGCGGAAATGCTGCGGGTGAAGAAACGTCCCCCTGTTCGCTGTAAATCAAATCCGTGGATTTGGCACCGATGTCGATGAGCATGACCGGTTCTTTCTCATCCGGATAACTGTCCACATACGCATTGTACAGAGAGGTAAGCGCGCAGTCCACTTTGCCGGTGGAAAGGCCGTGGGAGACGATTTCATCATTCAGGGAGTCCAGGTCTTCCGCCTTGATGGCAACCAGGATGGCTTCCCGTTCCAGACCTTTGGCGGGAAGCAGATGGTAGTCCCACACGACTTCGTCCAGCGGGAAAGGGACGTGCTGCTGGGCTTCAAAGCGGATGAGCTGTTCCACATCGGTATCGTCCAGAGCCGGAAGCTTGACGAAGCGGATGAAAACGGATTGTCCGGAAACGGAATAGTTGACGACGCTTCCTTTGACGTTGAGTTCCTGGACGAGGTCGGCGATGGCTTCCCCTATTTTCGTCAGGCGCAAGCCTTCTGCTGACGGGTCCAGCACTACGAGGCGCGTAGCATAGCGGTCCAGGATAAGGGCGTCTTTGGAAGTCTTGGAAAAGACGCCCATTGAAACTCTCTGGGAACCTACGTTTAATGCGACGATTGGTCGTGAATTAGCCATGGGTGATTTCTGTTAAATAAGATGAAATGATAGCATTAATGGAACGTTATTCGCCGTCCGCCGGGGGATCACAGGAGTACCGAACGGGGCGGGGACGGAACCGGAAGCCGCCTGCTGGCTGTTGGGCCTCATAATTTCCGGATAACGGTCGTACCAGAACACGGAGAAAGGCGTTTCATCCTTGTTCAGCAGGGGGTAATAAGAGGTCTCCACGATACTGGGGGACTGGATGGTCCACCATTTTTCCATCTTGCCGCGTTCGGAGGAATAAGTGGCGACAATCTTGCCGTTGTATTCCACCACTACGCCCTGGTACTTCACCCATTTTCCTCTTCCTCCTTCCACACCGGTAATGCGCTTGACGGAGGACGGGGAGAGATACACGGAAGCGTACGTGTTTTCTCCCACCGGAACATTGACGTATTTGACCTCCTTATACAGTTTCAGGTACTGGCGGGCGCGGTCCGATTAACTACCGCGATGTAAAATTTGAACGTCAGGGCATCAATATAGCCGGATTTGGGGGTGGGAGCGGCTTCCACCTTGAAGGGAATTTCAAAATCCGCCCATTTCTTCGGTTTCGGCAGCGGCCGGGGATCGTCCTGCGTCAGGACGTTGGGGGACTGGCGCATATACAGGGACAGCTTTTCCAGGGAGACCCGCACCTGCATTCTGGGATTGCTGGTGGTCTGCGCCGATGCCGCAGGGACGAAAAGCACCGCAGCCAGCATGGCCGTGATAGTGTTAAGGATGGATTTCATAGCACAATTCGATTCCCTGATTAGTTACACCAAAAACCGAACTGTGGCTAGCAAAAATCTCTTGTTTCTTTCCATGTAGCGAGTGTGGGCATGACACGGCTCCGTCCGGCGGTTCTACCCGGGCGGTCAAGAAAAAAACATGCGGCATGGCTGCGGGCTTGACCTGGCAGAGGTGTTTCCACATGCTCGGCCCATGGCGATTGATACTGATCTGCTGAAAAAGTTTTCAGAGGCCCACGGTATTTCGGGGCATGAGGATGAAGTGCGAAGCCTGGTGGCTCAGGAACTTGAAGGATATGGAGAATTTTTCTTCCGATGGTTCCGGCAGCCTGTTTGCCGGCCCCCGCGTGATGCTGGCCGCCCACATGGATGAAATAGGTTTCCTGGTGCAGAATATAGCGTCGAACGGTTTCCTTCAGTTGGTGGGGATAGGCGGCTGGTGGCCACATACCCTGTTAAGCCAGCGTGTCCTGGTAAAAACCCGCTCGGGCCGCGGCATCCGGGGTGTGATTGGTTCCAAGCCTCCCCATTTTCTGCCGGAAGGCCAGCGCAACAGCGTCATGAGCATGGAAGCCCTGTTTGTGGACGTGGGCGCTGAAAGCGCGGAACAGGTGAAGAATGAATTCGGTATTCACCTGGGGGATCCCGTGGTGCCGGACGTGAAATTCTCCCCGTTGGAAAATCCGTTCCGGGTCATGGGGAAAGCCTTTGACAACCGCGCCGGTCTTTCTGTGATGATAGAGGCATTCAAGAAATTATGCCGGGAAGGGCATCCCAACACCCTGATTGCCGCCGCGACGGTTCAGGAGGAGGTAGGCACGCGGGGCGCCAGGACGGCCGGCGTCGCCATGCAACCGGATTGCGTGATTGTTCTGGAAGGGCCGCCGGCAGACGACACCCCCCGGGTTTGCCGTGACGTACATTCATGCCCATAACGGCGTGCTGGATCTGCGGGACTACCGCGCCGCGGTGGAATTGACGGTGGCTCTGGCCCGTTCCCTGGACCAGGAGGCCGTGGAAGCCCTTACCCATTACCTGCCCTGAAAGAAACGCTCATGAATCCGACCGTTTACGTACATGATCTGGACCCTGTCATCTGGCAGATAACGGACTCAATTGCCCTGCGCTGGTATGGCCTGGCCTATTTAATGGGCTTCATCGGCGGGTATTATCTGCTTTCCTGGCTTTCCCGCCGGAAGCTGTATCCTGTCCCTCAGGACAGAATGGCGGATTTTGTTACTTATGTGGCTATTTTTGGTGTTCTGATCGGTGGAAGGCTGGGATATGTGCTCTTTTACGAGATTCCCAATCACGGCTGGTCCCAGTTTCTGGCGGATCCGCTCATGGTACTGAGGGTGTGGGAAGGGGGCATGGCCAGCCACGGGGGAATGATTGGAGTGGGGCTGTACACATTTTATTATGCGTGGAAGCACCGCGTCAAGTGGGTGGCGCTTCTGGACGGCCTGGCCATTGTAGCTCCCGTTGGGCTGTTTTTCGGGCGCATGGCCAATTTTATCAACGGGGAACTGTATGGGCGCATTGTCCCGCCCGGCTCTTCCCAGGGAATGATTTTTCCGGCGGAGCTTTCCCAGGATCCGGACTTGTTCGTGCGGGTGGCCTCCCGTATTTATGAAACGCCCGGATTGCTGGACAAACTGTCCCTTTCCGGCATAGCTGTGCCGGAACGAATGACTGCCGCCTGGGTGACCGACCGGGTGAGGGATACACCCGCCATCAGGGAAATCGTGGGGCAGATGATGCAGGATCATGCACGCTACCCCTCCCAGCTGTATGAAGCGTTTGCGGAAGGTGTGCTTCTCTTTGCCGTGCTGTGGTTTGTACGGGTAAGGTTTCCTCGTGCGTGGAACGGTTTGTTCTGCGGTATTTTTGCCGTTCTTTATGCTGCGGGCAGAATTATTTGCGAAGAGTACCGGGAGCCGGATTCCCCCTTCTCCATGGGATTGACCCGCGGGCAGTTCCTCTCCGTTTTCCTCGTGCTGGTGGGCGCCGCTTTTTTTGTATATGCCTTCAAGACCAGGCAGACGGTTCAGGAATGCGCTTTCTATGAACCTGAAAAGAAAGACGGGAAAGAATCGTCCGGAAAGGCCGTTTAAAACGGGTCCAGGTCAAATTCCCCTGTTTTGGGAATACTGCTGGCGGGACCAGCTTTGAAAATATCTGCAATGCAGCTGGAAAAGCCGCAAATTCCGTTGGTCGAAGGCAAAACGTTCAAATTCCCTTGACGGAAAACAGGGTGATGGGGTCCGTGTTGTAAGCTTTGAATTCCATGATGCCGGCGTCCGTATTCGTATTTGACAGGCGTCCCTCAATGCCTACGTCCCCGCTCATGAAGCGCCCCAGGATCAGGGAGGTTCCCGGAAGGGGGGAGACCAGGGAAACAAGATCGGACATGATGTTGCCGCCCACGTCCGTAGGCTTCAGCTTGACTATGGCGAGGCGGAGAGTTACGGATCCCGGAACGGGGCGGTCAACCAACTGCCATTTCATCCTCCCGCCTGTCTGTTTGGATTTGTTTTCCAGCACGTTGCGGATGTCTTTTTGCAGCCCGGCCCTGAATTGTGCCGCCAGCGCCGGGGATTCCTTGGGGAATCTGGCTTTGATGTAGTCAATATTGACGGGGGCTACATATACTTTTAGCCTTGGGGAATTCCAGACGGCCTGTTCCGAGGGATTATACCAGACGCCTCCAAAACAACTCTGCCTGGAATCCGTGTGAAGGGGATGGGTAATCAAAGAGGAAACGGGCATTGTCCGGGAACTGGAACAGGAAAAAACCAAACCTGTTCCCAGCGCCAGGAATAGCCGTGGAATAGCGCCGTGCATGCAGGATAAGACGGCATCCGCCCGGGTGGTGTTCGAGTCATGACCCGATTGGCTCCGGGAGTTTTTTCCGGAGGGGGTGTCTCCGGAAATTCCGGGGCGGTTCCGTGCTTCCTTCAACGGTATGCATGATGAACGGACGGGTAGCGGGACGGCAGGAAATGGACAATCGCATAAGAATAGGCCGGAGCGGGGAAACGGCACGGTCAGAAGAACTCCGGACGACAAGGAGACGCGCAAGGTTGCCCCGTGTCCGGATGCATGATTGACAAGCCGGAAAAGCGGGGCATGCTGTTGATATGAGATACGAGCCGCTTCCTTCTTCCTTTTTTGCCGGCAACCGTGAAGAACTGCTTCCCGCCTGCCTGCCGGCAGTATGCTGATTCTGCACGCCAACGACGTATTTCCTACGAATGCGGACGGCACTTTTGCCCTGCATCAGAATGCCAACCTCTTTTATCTTACGGGAGTTGACCAGGAAGAAACCGTCCTGGTCATGACCATCCGGGAGGACGGCTGGGATGAGATTCTGCTGTTGCGTGAGACAAATGAACAGATTGCCATCTGGGAAGGTGCCCGGCTCTCGCAGGAACAGGCGAGAGAGCTGAGCGGCATCCAGGACGTGCGCTGGACCGATGAATATGATGCGTTGCTGGAGGCCCTGGTGCCGTCCGCATCCATGGTCTTTGTGGAAGCCAACCAGCATCCGCGATGCACATGCCCGGTGGAAACGCGCAATGCCCGCATGACCAAGGAGCTGAAGGAAAAATTCCCGGACGCTGTTTTGAAGAATGTCTATGAAATCATGGCGGATATGCGGCAAATCAAAAAGCCGGAAGAAATCAAGGCTCTCAAAAAAGCCTGCGACATCACCAATGAAGGCTTCCGGGAATTGCTCCGATTCATCAGGCCGGGGGTGGGCGAATGGCAGATTGAGGGATTCCTGGCCAACGAATTCATCAGCCGCGGTCCGCGCAAATTCTCCTTCCTGCCCATCATCGCTTCCGGAAAGGATACCTGCGTGCTGCATTATATCCAAAACGACAAACGGTGCGAAGACGGCGATCTGGTGCTTATGGATATAGGCACGGAATACGGGAATTACAACTCCGACATGACCCGCACCGTTCCCGTGAACGGAAAATTCACCCCCCGCCAGCGCGCTGTGTATGAAAGCGTGCTGAATATGATGACCTACGCCAAAAAGATTCTGAAACCCGGAATCCTGAAATCGGAGTACGAACGCCTGGTGCGCGTTTTTGCCGCCGGGGAACTCGTCAAGCTGGGGCTCATCACACCCGCGCAGGTGGCGGAAAAACCGTCCGATCCTCCCATTGTCCGGAAATATTACATGCACGGGTGTTCCCACTTCCTGGGGCTGGATGTGCACGATGTAGGCGAAGCCAACCCCGTTGTGTTGCCGGGTATGGTTTTCACCGTGGAACCGGGCATCTATATTGCGGAAGAAGGCATAGGCATCCGTTTGGAAAACGATGTCCTGATCGGGGAAACAGAAAACATCGACCTGCTGGGAGACGTGCCTTTGCTGCCTGATGACATTGAACGGCTCATGGCCCGGTAAAATGGGCCGGATACGGTTCTGAACTTGACAATGGGGCCCGTGTGGGTTTTCATTCCCGTCCCATCATGTCGAAGAAACTCAAAATAGCTCTTCCCAAAGGCAGTTTGCAGGATTCCACCGTGGAATTGTTCCGCAAGGCCGGCTACAATGTGTATGTGTCCAGCCGCGGATACCGCCCGGCCTGCGACGACGACGATCTGGAGCTCTTCCTGATCCGTGCCCAGGAAATAGGCCGTTATGTCAATGACGGTTTCATCGACTGCGGCATTACCGGGCGCGACTGGATTTATGAAAACAGGGCGGACGTGGAAGTGCTGACGGATCTTCAATACTCCAAGGCTACCTCCAAGCCTACCCGCTGGGTGCTGGTAGTCCCGGAAAATTTCCCCCCATTACCTGTGCGGAAGACCTTCAGGGCAAGCGCATCGCCACGGAAGGCGTGGGCATCACGGAACGCTGGCTTCAGGAAAAGGGGTATTGAAGCCCACGTGGAATTCTCCTGGGGAGCTACGGAAGTGAAGGTGCCGGAACTGGTGGACGCCATCGTGGACATCACGGAAACGGGAAGCTCCATCAAGGCCAACAAGCTCCGCATCGTGGACACCCTGATGACCTCCTATCCCCAGTTTATCGCGAACCGGGAAACCATGCAGGACGAGTGGAAGAAACAGAAGCTGGAACGCCTGGTCATGATGCTCAAGGGCGCTTTGGAAGCGCGCCGGAAAGTGGGCCTGAAAATGAACCTTCCTGCTGCTTCCCTGAACGGCCTGGTAGAGGCTCTTCCGTCTCTGCGCCGTCCCACTATTTCCCATTTGGCGGAAGAAGGCTGGCTGGCCGTGGAAACGGTCATTGACGAATCCGTTGTGAGGGATATCATTCCCCAGCTCAAGGCCCTGGGAGCGGAAGGCATCATTGAATACCCGCTTAACAAGCTGGTTTACTAGATTTTTTTCTCACCACAGTAAAACAACAAACGAACCACAATCATGGGATCGCTCAAAAAACGCCGTAAAGCAAAAATCAACAAGCATAAGCGCAGCAAGCGCATGCGTCAGAACCGTCACAAGAAGCGTTTGCGTTACAAGTCCTAAGGTTTGTGCGCTTCGCTGCTCAAACTGGCAGTCTGTCCGATTTCCGGAAAATTCCGGCGTCCTCCTTATCACGGAAGGACGCCGTTTTTTATGTATTTGAATGAGCCAAAAAATATTAATTTGATTTCATGTTGAAATAGATATTGATGTTTTCTTTTTTTTCAATAGATTAGGAAGTAAGTTATGAGGCGTGTGTTTATTTTGATAATCTCTATATTACTGTTTTTTCAGGGAAATGTCTTGGCTGCTGATCAGCCAAGATGCCGTGTAGAAAGAAGATATCTTGCCTTCTTTTCTTTACTCCTTGGGGTAAAGAGCCTCCTACTCCGCCTGACATTGTTGAGGAGGCATTGGGTGATATGGTGGAATCTATTCTTACTGAAGCTCTAGGCGCAGAAACAGGGATAGTGGATATGGATCATCTAGTAGGGGCCTCCATGAAACATACTTATCATGTTCATCTATGGTATGCCTACAGATTTGTTCATAATCATAAATTTAAAACTCCATGGAAAACGGGGATGAAAACACATTTAGCTGATGGGATGAAGGATTTTTTTGATCCGAATATTGAAGGGAAAAAAAGTGCTCAAAGTGCCGTGTCTACAGCAAAAAGAGATCTTCTTAAGAAATTTGAAAAGGAACTTAAAGAAGAATGTGAAAAACATCATTGATAAAATATTATGAAAAAAATTATATTAATAAACCTCATTTTACTTTCTACAGGGTTTCTTTATGCACATGAAAAGGATATGATGAATAAAGTTCCTAGGGATAGCAAAGTCAATTTGGAAAAGAATGACTCTTCTTCCCCTGTCGTTGTAGAAGGTGTAAAAAACCGTGGAGAACTGGATAGCTGGATTGAAAATTATGTGGAAACAAATTATCCTGGTTATAATATAGGTGACAGGGAAGTGGATCTTTCCAGTAAGAAATCAATCATTGAAACTGTGTATTTAAAAAACGAACAGGGAAATGTAATAGAAGTGTGTTTTGATATTACGGATTATCGAAAGAAATTTAACGAGCTTCATAAAAAAGAAATTATTAAAATTTCTAGAGATCTCCGGAAACAAAAAGAACGTGTAAAAGAAGATAAGGAACCAGGAAGTTCTTATGATTTTCCCATTGAATTGAAAGATGCTAAAACTGAGAAGGAAGTTTTGGAAGCACAGAAGAATTATTTGGAGAAAAATTTTCCTGGTTATCAAGTAATTTCAAGAGCAACATGGGTATTTGGGAAAAAGTTTATTGATCGAGTCCGGTTGGAAAAAGAGGATGATACTAGAGTTTTGATGTTTGATGTATCGGCTCATATTAATGAATACAGAAAGACCCATGAGATTAATTTGAAAGAAATCGCTCCTGGTATGATTAGTGTGCAAAAATGAATTTTAATAGTAAGAAACTATTTTAGAGAAGTATTTGTTGCGCCAATGCTTGATTTTTATTTTTGTGTATATGAGATAGGATTGATGAGTAAATTTTAGAAGTTTTTTGCCTATAGAATATTTATTAAAATATAAATTAACTGATTAATTATAAATAGAATATAATAAATTAAATGTTCCATATTTTAAATTGAGATGCATAATTGTTATTTTTAACGTTTCTGTGTTTAAATTTCTGTTCTTTTTCTCTGTATTTTTTATCAGTGGTTGCTGCTGAAAATTTATCCTATCAGCGTCTGGCATGGCAGATGGAGGGAGGGGATGTACGGAGTATTGCCGGACTGTGTCGCCAATATGTACAAAAGAAGTTGGAGGCGGAAAAAACGTTTTCCGTGGAATCCCTGTTGAAGGATCGGGAGCTGGCGCAGGCTTGCTATATGGCCCATTTCTTTGCGTTGGTGGGGAAGGATAGGACTTACATCCTTCATGAATTGAAGGACAAGGAGTATGTTCTGTGGCTGTTGAATCATCCGGAAGTGTTTGAGAAGTTGTCATTTGCCAAGGCTTCGGGAAAGGATACTCTGGCAGTCCTGCGCAACATTTGGCTGAAGGAAGGGAAGGAACTTTCCGGGGTTGGCCTTAACATGGCATTGGGGGCGGCGTTGGTTTCTTCATCTCGGGAGCCGGAGGCATGCGAAGCGCGGTATGATTTTTACAAAAAGTCTTTTATGGAGAAAAAACTGTTTCCGCAGTTCCTTACGTTGGAGCCGTGGGGAATTCGGGAATTCTTTTCCGGGGGCGGGAAAGTATTGAGGAACTTGCCTGGGCGCAGGATTATCTAGCCGACAAAAAAGAAGATCCAGGCGGGGAACGCCGGGTATGCCTGTTGCGGATTGATTCCATACCGGATGAAGAATAAACAGGGAATCAGTGTGCATGTGGGTGGAGCGTTTTACGATCACAAACCGGTTTCCTTACAGATTTACGTGGAATATGGAGGCGTGTGCGGCGCCGTTTCCAAAGGGGCAGCCGGTTTTGTGAAAGCGAAGGGAATTCCTTCCTATACGATTGGCCAGCCAGGGCATTGCGCCTTTGTGTGGAAAGGGATAGACGGAGAATGGAAGATAGGAAATAACATTTATGGATGGGTGTGGTCGGTGGGCGGTTCTGGAGGGCCTTGGAAGGGAGCCGTTTCCACGATTACAGAGCTTCCCCGTTTTTGGAAGAAGAATGCCGCTGCATCCAATCTCTGTTATTATTTATCCCTGCTGGCTGCCGATCCACAGAAGGCGGGCACATTACTGAAAGAAGCGTTGAAACGGAATGCTTCCAATTATCCTGCGTGGCAGGCTTTGACGAAGAGAAATGCAAAGCGGTCCGAGAAAGAAAAACTGGTTTTGCTAGAACAGTTCAAGGAAGCTTTCTCCGGAAATCCCACCATGTGGGAATACTTTCTGAAAAAAAGAACTGGGGCTTGATTGGAAAAAAAGCGAATGGTTATGCCGTTTATCCCGGATTGCTGGCTGAAAATGAATCGTGGGATTCCGTGGATGCCTACATGCGTAATTTTTGCGCTTTAGCCCGGAGGGATATTCCCGACATGGCCGGAAAGTTGTCTTATGAAGTGAAAACCAAGAGAATCTTTTTCAAAAACTGGCTGAAATTTTACCAGCAGAATAAAGTAGATCGGAAGGTGAGAGTTCAGACCTGTGCCGTCTTGGAAAAGGCATTGCCCCCGTTGTTGACCCACGAAAAAACGGCTCTTCAATTTCTCGGATTTTATGGTCAGATACTTGACTTGTGGAAAGACAAACAGCTGTCTGCGCGGGCCGATGCTTGCTTGACTGCATGGTTGAAGGAGGCAGACAAGGCGCCTGTACGCAAAAAGGTGGCAGAAATAGGGCTGAAAGTAGCCACTCATTTAGAAGACAAAAGGGCGCTTGTCCGTTATGCGGAGGCTCAGGAAGAACATTGAACAGGGTTGTCTGAAGATCAAGGATGTTGTTGTAATACAGAAGATGGAGAATCGGCTCAAGTATTTAATAATGATTTCCAGAAAGGAAAATTTGCGCAACAAGCAAACCTTCTATTTAAAGGCGTTTCAGTGTTATATTCCATTATGTCGATTTGTTAGCAGATGTTTCAATCGATACCTGTGATAGTTGCCGTATCCTCTTTTCTTCCCGGAATCTTTTCAGGGGAATGGTGATGGTAAAAACAGTTTCCCGGTGGGGGATGCTGGAGACGGTGATGGCGCCGTCGTGCGCTTCCACGGCGCGTTTCACGATGGAAAGGCCCAGGCCCGTTCCCCTGATTTCCGAGGAGTGGTGGGTTTCCACCCGGTAAAAGCGGTTGAAAAGGAAGGGGATGCTTTCCGCAGGAATGCCCACGCCCGTATCCGTGACGGTGATGACGCAGGCGTCCTGTGTTTTGGCGGCGGCCACAGTAATGGAAAGTCCCGGCTCCGTGTTTTGCTTGAGGGCGTTTTCCACCAAATTGAACAGAATTTGCGTCCAGTAAAAGGGGTCTCCATAAAGTTCCCAATCCGTGGGAATGTCCATGTGCAGGACGGCCTGTTTTTTCTCCCGGATGGAATCCAGACGGGAGAAGACGTCGTCCGCGCAGGAGGTGAGGCGGAACCACTGCTCCTTCAGAATCGCCTTGTGGCCTGATTCGAGTTTGGAGATCATGAGCATGTCTTCAATAATGTTCATCAGCCTCTGGCTGTTCTGGTGCATGACTCCGATGAATTTGCGGGCCAGTCCGGGACTTTCCTCCACCAGATCGTCCTCCATCAGGTTTTCCAGATATCCCACGATGATGGTGAGGGGCGTGCGCAGCTCGTGGGAGGCGTTTGCCACGAAGTCCCGGCGCATCTGGTTGGTGAGGTAGTTCTGCGTGATGTTGCGCAGCAGGATGCGCTTTTCTCTGATTGGGGCGTCCGTGATGGCGCTGTCCAGATGCCACGCCGTGATGCCGTTTTGCACGCCGCCGGGGGAATTGGCGGCGCTCAGCGTGAATTCCTTGGTGACGGGGCCGTCCGTATCGAATGCTTCCTGAACATGCCCCAGCAATTCCTGGTTGCAGATCAGGGCCCCCACTTTGCGCCCTTCCAGCTTTTCTTCCTGAAAGAGTTCTTTGGCCAGCGTATTAGCCAGCACGATGTGTCCGGATGGACCGATGAGCAGGAAGGCCTCTCCCAGAGCTTCCAGGAAGCGCCGTTTGTCCGCGATGGCCTGTTCCTGCGCTTCTTCCCCGCGCTTCAGCAGGCGCTGAGCGTCCCGCAAAGCTTTTTTCCGGGCTTTCATGGCGGACCGGCATACCTGGACCAGATGCCAGTTCAGGTACAGGGAGGCCAGAATAAGGATGGTTAGGATGTAGTCGATGGCCGACATGGAACCGGAGTGTTAAGCCTTTTCCTCCGGGATGCGGCGTCCCGGCAGGGTAAAGCGGTAGCCGATGCTGCGGACGGTTTCAATGCAGTCCGCATAGGGAGCCAGTTTCTGGCGCAGCCGCTTCATGTGCGTGTCCAGCGTCCGGCTCTGGGCCTGGTGGCTGTACCCCCATACGCAACTGAGCAGGTCGTTGCGGTTCAGGGTCTGGCCTTCCCGTTCAACCATATGGATCATGAGCTTGAATTCCGTGGCCGTCAGGTCTACTTCCTCATTGTCGATATAGAATTTGAGGGCGTTTTTGTCAAAAGTGAAGGGGCCGTATTCCGCAATGACGCTGCCCGGCGTGTGCTCGCACCGTTTCAGCACGCTGGCCACGCGCAGGACAAGTTCCTTGGGGCTGAACGGTTTGGTCACATAGTCATCCGCTCCCAGTTCCAGCCCCTGGATGCGGTCTTCCGCCTGGGCCTTGGCTGTCAGGAAGATGACGGGAATATTCTGGGTGCGGCTGTCCCGGCGCAGTTCCCTCAGTACGCCGTGTCCGTCCATGCCCGGCATCATCTGGTCCAGCAGGATCAGTTCCGGCTTGTCCCGGCGCGCCACTTCCAGCGCGGTCAGACCGTCATAGGCCGCCAGGGGCGTATGGCCCGCACGTTCCAGGTTATAGGCCACAAGGTCTGAAATGGCGTGATCGTCTTCAGCGATAAGAATGGTTGCCATGTCTGTTTTTTACGATGAAAGAAAGGGCGGTGTCCCGATATTAGATGTGACGATTCGTTCACATTTCCCCACCCGGGAGGCGGTTCCGGACAGTTAAAGCCTCCTCTTATGCAAACATACTGTAACGGAGGCGTTTCCGTTTGGCAAGGCTGGCCCGATTCAACTTCTCTTCCCTGCGTCATGTGATACACTTGCTCCGCAACAGTTGTATTGTTATGCGAAGCGATAGAGTTAAAGCAGGGTTCGAGCGTGCGCCGCACCGCAGTTTGATGCGTGCCACCGGAATGACGGATGAGGATTTAAGCCGTCCTTTCATTGCCATTTGCAATTCTTTTAATGAAGTGATTCCGGGCCATGTCCACCTGAACAGGGTGGCCGCCCTCATTAAGGAGGAGGTACGCAAGGCCGGAGGAACTCCCGTGGAATTCAACCTTCCCGGCGTTTGTGACGGCATTGCCATGGGCCACGGCGGCATGAAGTTTTCCCCTGGCCAGCCGTGAGCTGATCGCGGACAGCGTAGAGACGATGCTGAGCGCCCATGCGTTTGATGCCATGATCTGCATCCCTAATTGCGACAAGATTGTTCCCGGCATGATTATGGGCGCCCTGCGCTGCAATATTCCCACTATTTTCTGCAGCGGCGGTCCGATGGCCGCCGGCATGGCGGAGGACGGCACGGTGCTGGACCTGAACAGCGTGTTTGAGGCTGTCGCCCGCTTTAAGGCAGGCAAGATTAATGAGGCGGAACTTCATTCCCTGGAATGCCGCGCCTGCCCCGGCGCCGGTTCCTGCTCCGGCATGTTTACGGCCAATTCCATGAATTGCCTGAGCGAGGTGATCGGCCTGGCCCTTCCCGGCAACGGTTCCCTGCTGGCTACTTCAGAGGAACGAAAGGAGTTCTGGAAGCAGACTGCCCGCCGCGCCGTGGAGATGGCTAAGGCGGACGGCCCCCTGCCGCGAGACATCGTAACCCGTGACGCCATCGACAATGCTTTCACAATTGATATGGCCATGGGCGGCAGTTCCAATACCGTGCTCCATACGCTGGCCATTGCCCGGGAAGCCGGCGTGGAATATGACCTCCAGCGCATCAACGATATTTCCAGACGAACCCCCAACATCTGCAAGGTGGCTCCTTCCTCCCGCTTCCACATGCAGGATGTTTTGCGTGCAGGCGGGGTGAGTGCCATCATTCATGAAATTGCCAGAATTCCCGGAGCCCTTCATCTGGACGCCATGACCGTCAGCGGGAAAACGCTGGGTGAAACAGTGGAGGGATGCGGCATTGCGGATGAAACCGTGATTCATCCGTTGGAAAATGCCTATTCCCGTGATGGCGGCCTGGCGATTCTGTTCGGCAATTTGGCCGAGGAGGGCGCTGTGGTGAAAAAGGCGGGTGTACATCCGGATATGATGAGTTTCCGCGGGCCCGCCGTGATTTTCGAGTCTCAGGAAGAGGCCTGCGAAGGCATCCTTGCCGGGAAGGTGAAGTCCGGCGATGTGGTTGTCATACGCAATGAAGGACCCAAGGGCGGCCCCGGCATGCAGGAAATGCTGGCTCCCACTTCCTATATTATGGGGCAGGGCCTTGGCGCGGAAGTGGCGCTTATTACGGACGGCCGTTTTTCCGGAGCCACGCACGGAGCCTGTATTGGCCATATTTCCCCGGAAGCGGCGGAAGGCGGCCTGATCGGCCTGCTGAGAAACGGGGATATGATTGAGTATTCCATTCCGGACCGCACGCTGAACGCCTGTTTGAGCGAGGAGGAAATCGCACGCCGCCGTGCGGATTGGAGACCTACCTATAACAGGGTTTCCTCCTCTTGGCTGAGCCGTTACCGCCAGCTTGCTACGAATGCCAGCAAGGGGGCTGTCCTCCGGCGCGGGGAATAATAGCTCGTATTATTCGACTTATCCCAACCAAATTTCAGCCGCCTTCCTCCTTAATGGGGATCGCGGCTGATTTCATCTGCCGTCGTGCGGATTGAGATGCCGGTAGTTGTAGTAGATGAGGCCGAGCTCGTCGTCCATGTATTCGCACGAGAAGCGGGGTTTGTTTGTTCTCTTGCGCCATGTTGCCTTCCGACGTGACCAGCCCTCCGTACGGACGGTATTCGTACAGGGCGCGGCGTCCGCGCGCTTCCCCGAAGAGGGAGGTGACGTTCTTCATCGCGTCGTGCATGCAGTAGAGATGCTCCTTCACCTGCGTCCCGTTCGCCTCCCAGCGCGTCATGGCCAGGACGCGCGTGGCCTCAGGTTCCGAGGGGTCCCAGATGTAACTGCGCACAACTACCGGCGTTTCCCCGGTCAAGTCGCACTCCGCCACCTGCAGGTAGTTTCAGTAGAATTATAGACAACGTCCATCATTTCTTCTAAAAGGAGAGTTGCCGAGCATATCCAGTATTTTCTTCCCGTAGCTGAATCGGTTGAGATGTCTTTTCATAATAATCTTTTTGATCATTTCACAATAGGGAGCCTCTTCTTCTTGCATGTTCATATAAAACCATAAAAAATCCCACCCATTTTTATCATCTGGGAAATGTTCTATATAATTTTCCGCTGCCAAGTCAAAAATATCCGCCCTGCTTAAAATGGCCTCTCCGTATGCATTGTTTTTTGAAGCAAAGATAAAATATCTTTATCTTTACTCGATAAGCGGATATATGGAATAATAACTCTATTTAAATAACTATCGTCATCCTGATGTACCATGGACAGCATTTCCGGATACCGTCCGCTGCGGACTTGTTTGAATTCTTTCTTTAACATTTTCTCCCAATTCGCAGAATGAATGATATAACTCGCCAATTGCTGCTTCTGTTGCAGCGATAAGTTCATTATTCTTTCCTCTGCCTTAATATATATCGAATCCTTGGGAAGCTTTTCCATATCGTAAACGGGTATTGGCTGCGGAGGCTGTATCACCGGTACCCCTCCTTGATGGCAAGATGAGAAAAATACGACCGGAGATAAGAAAAAGTATAATATTTTGCTAAAAATCATATTCTTTATATATGGAAACATGGACATCAAGTTCCTGCTTGAGCATTTCAATATTGCTGCTACTTCGTCAAGGATTTTCTCAAAACTATTAGCAGATTCATAGCATTTTTACAATGATTAATATTTTTAATAGGAAACAAAGCGATTATCATTTATGTAAAAAATCTCCTTCCGATAAACAGAAGGAGATTTTTTTTAATTAAGCAGTTTTTGTGTATTAATTATATAAAATCAAAAAATATCGGAATTATTTACTCTAATCTTGTTTCGTTGATTTCCTCGATTTTTCATTAGATCAATTTGCTGAATATCAAGAGCTAGGATATCCTGAAAATCTTACAGCAAGACTATTCTTTATAATTTTGTTCTTGTATTACCATTAATATTGGTAATTATATTTTCTTTTTTCTATATTTTGTTTTTGTCGCATTATATTTTTTTTAGGATGTCTATTACTCAAGTTTAACCTTATTTTAAAATTTAAAGATTGGATTGATTTCTTGTGTGCGCATAAACCTGCCTGCCCTCTTTGCAATCAAACTGATACATGTAATAAAGGTAATTGTAATATGTGTCACTCGAATGCCAATACTCTGATTTTTGATAAAAAGGAAGTTAATCAAAATAATTTTGAAAATATATCTGATACAATTATACAACCTTTGACTATCACTGATCCTTGTCCAAAAGAGGGTTATCAAATAGTTTGCACAATCTCTTGTAATAGTGTTAAAGAGAGTAATACCTAAACGAGAGGACAGCCTTTTCTGAATCAAAAAGGCTCTTTCCAAAAAGATGGAGCTTTTTTTGTTCCCCTATGCAATAGGAGGGGGAGAACAAGATTAAAAGGGATAACTCCGATTTGTTTTAAACGGTTTCTAATAAAATCATTCCTGCAAAAGGGTTCCTTCCGACAAACAGAAGGAACCCTTTGTAGAATTATCTAATTTATTTAATTTGCAATTGTTAATATATTTAACATTTCAGAACAATTATATATAATTCCATTTATTTTTTTTAATTTTTAATAAGATCTTACTATCCAAAATTTAATATTAGAAGAAAAAAAAAACTAGCTATATATGATGATATAAAAAAATACAATAACCCATTTAATAATCAGCTTAATGTCACGTGCAATAAAAAATTAGTACACTGATTACGTTGTAACTTATTAAGCGGACATTTTTCGATGAGGAACGAAAGAGCATCATTAATTTGCTTGATAGAATCAAACCATTTCGTTTTAAAGTGTATATTGCATTCATTCCCAATAATCCATACATCAAATATTTGATATTTCACAAATTTTTTTTTAAATATCTGTGGATTGATAGCTTTGCCTATTTTGTAGGCATCAAAACATGAAGCGTTAATGATGATTCTATCTATATCTCTATATAAAATCTCCTTTTTTTTCCCACCATAATTTTCTGATTATTCTATCATTGCATAGTAATAATTGATAGCTACTTAATTTAATAGTTAAGTAAACTCCTATAGAAAAAATTGCTGCTAGAATAGGTAATTCACCATTATTAATATTATCTGGATTGCAAAATTTCCATAAAAATAAACCCAATATAATTCCGAAAGATACTTTTGCAAGAACAAGAGCTTTACGAGGTTTTAAATAAATATTAGTTATTTTTTGAGATGACATGTTAGTGTATCGGAATTATAATTATTGCTTCCTGTCTTTCTCCAAGGGTATAAGATTGTTTATTTATGTCAATACGAAATACAACAATGGTAGAATGTTGTATGAAAATATAATTGAAAAAAAAAAGTGATGGATTTGACCTACCAGCCTCTAGCGGTATATGTGGTTGTGACATCAATGGTAAATTCGAACTAACAGAATAAATTCTACTAGATTCCAAGGTTCCGTTGCTTAATATCGTGCTAGGTAAGGACAAGGTAATTCTTGGCAAAGAATTATAAAATTCTGATCCATTATACTTCGCAATGACTCTCAGGCGAATTCTTCTGATAGTGCTTTTTTTAATTTAGTTAGCACTATTTTATTTACAGCGGACCAAAAATTTTTTCTACTATTTAACCCAGGGATTTTAACAAGTTTTACCATAGGCGCACTAATAGCCCCTATATTAGTTAGTTCCAGTAAAAGTAGCATGATTGGAAGTTCGTTGTCCTTCCAATCCCTACTTTTTTGAAACTCCTGATCATATACTTATTAAAAAAATAAGCACACAGAGGATAACAGCCTCTGTGTGGTTGTAATTCGTAAAAAATTATTTCATTTCAAGATCAATTAATAACAATTACAGTTTCTATAGAAACTAATGAAAATGCTATAATCATGAAAACAATAGAAAGAATGAAAGCTATAATATTTGCCCAAGTTCTACATTTATTTTTTACGGAATTATTTACTCTAATCTTGTTTCATTGATCTTCCCTCATCGGAGCAATCTGAAATATAACTGCGCACAAAAGCCAGTATTTCCTTAATTAAGTCGTACTTCACTATCTGCAAACAATACAGTATTTTACTTGAAATTTTTTTATAAAATGTCACCTCTGAAAAATCAGAGGTGACAAAATTAATTTTTTAATATATTTATTCTTTCTTTTTTAATAGAAAAAAAATCACGCTATTTAAATAGTCCTTTCAATCCTTTATACATCAAGAAAAAAAAAAACGTGAACAAAAAAGAGGAATGCATCCATAATCCAATAATAAGGGAATAGATTCGTATTCTTTCATACCTATTCCAGGAAGATTCATAGCTAAATAGATTGCACCCCCACCCAACAGAGGAATGCAAGATGATTTTTTGGATTTTATTACAAAGGATTTAAAAAAATATTATCCAATTATATAAACTAACAATACTTCCAAAAACAACTAATATCCAAAATAAAATTATATTAATCACCATTTTTTTTTATTAATTCTAATTAAAGTTTATAAATTCTTTGTTTAGCAGGAACGAGTAATTTTATAGCCCCATCAATTCCTTTTCCTCCCGGACATTCGATGGACTTTTTGGGAACGACATACGATTGGACTTTCCAAGGAGGAGAAAAATTTATTCCCCATTCCTGGCTGCCATTTTCCAGACCAAATATAATTCCATAATGTTGGCTCTCCTGCCATGACCCAAGTATTAGGTTTTAATTCAGCTCCCCATCTAGATACAGTAGTTACCTCAACATTTTCGGCTTCTACTATAACTGTTGGACAACAAGATTTCACAGGAGTTGATAATGCTTTTGCCCCTAATGCAATTTCTGCACCCGTAGCAATATTTTCGGATAATTGCGGAGAAACACCAACTGCCTTTGCAGCACTAGTTATTGTTTCATGTGTCATTGTTGAATTATATTCTCCAGTAATAAGAACCCTAAGACCAGCTTGGGCAACATCACTTCCATGCACATATAAAATAGCTCCAGTGACTTTAGACATTGCTGTAGGCTCTGGAGCCAAAAGACCTGCAGATCCTGCAGTTGCTTCAAATCCACCTTCCATTACCTGTAAAGCTCCTTGAAGCCTTGTAGTAATATTATATTTTTCAATAGTTTTTGCAACAACAATTACCTTTCGTTTTATACCTTTCCACAAAACTTTAGTCAAATTCTTTTTTTTTGAATTTGATGGTGCTGATAATGATATTTTAATGATTCGTATCCAGTAGTACCTGTCCAAAATCCACCAGGAGGAGGAATAGTGCCTAGATAATTAACAACGAGGTAAGAATTATTTTTTAAAGATAAATACAGATTCCACACGCCCTGTTCCATGATGGGATCGCGGCTGATCCGCCTGCCGTCGTGCGGATTGGGATGACGGTAGTTGTAGTAGACAAGCCCAAGCTCATCACCGTTGTATTCGCGGCTCCACTGGATGGGCTGGGCAACATCCCCTTCGGCGGTGACTTCTCCGTAAGGCGTGTAAGTGTAGACTGTGCGCAGGTAACCGGCTTTCTCGAAGATTTCCGTGACGTTCCTGGTCAGATCCCACCCGTAGGCGTACCAGGCGCCGTCTTTGCGGATGGCCAGCGGGCGCGTAGCCTCAGGCTGTGTCAGATTCTGGAACAGGAACCATCGGAAGGCTCCGCTGACGGCATCTATGGCGGCTATTTGCAGGTAGCCACGGTACATGAGCGCAGGTAGCTGCTCACTGTCCCGTTGACGCTCACTTTGCGGGTGTGCCGTCTGCCCATGTAGTCGTAGGTACATTCCACCACGGTTTTGGCGCTTTCATCAACGAAGCACACCGGGAGGTTTTCCACATTGTAGGCGACTTGCCAGATTCCTGTAGATATCTTGATAGCTGACACCCAAACACAAATAGACCTGCAATTAAATAACTGCAGGTCTATTTAAAGTTATTAAATCATATTAGAAAAAACTGCGTATCAATTATTTACTTTTCAAATAAACACTGTTTAAATGTACCAATTAAAAGCGCCGTTTTCTTTTTAGACGGTCATATTTATACAACATGTAATCCTTACCACCTTCTTCATCATTGCTTAGATGAATTATATATAGATTTAATTTTTCATCTAACATGAATAATCTTTTTCCAAATTCGCCATCTCCGTTTATGAATAAATATGATATTTTTTCTTCCTGATCTACCCAAAATTTACCTTGCTCAATCCTTTTTTGAAATGATTCTCTATTTTCTTCATAGAAAAGATTTGGTGGTAATTCCATAATCTCTTTCAATATCAATGTTTTATCTTTGATGTTAGAATTAGATATAGAAATAACAGATATAATAAAAATTAACAAAAATTTCATGTTATTGATTATTTATTTTCCCTTTTTTCACATTCTTCATTTACTTCAAGCGCATTAGGTATAACAGGATCGGTACTTATATTCAGAGGAGGCAATTTACTTACTTTAGTTCGAATCTTGATATTAGATCTCTTCCTGCGAGCACATGCTACAGCAGCTTTAAATCTCATATCTTGTTCAAGAGAATTTTGATATGAATTTTCTCCTGCAGGGCTTATGCCAATAACAATACATCCTGAAGAATGTTTATAATTAGCTCCTGCATGTATATTATCTCCTCCGTCTCCTGTTCTAAATTCATCATTAATTGCATGTTTATAATCAGAATCATTCATCCAGTCGGGTTTACTAGGAATTTGAATACCTGATGTTTTATGCTTAGCCACCCGTCCCTTAATACTTGTTAACCCTATTCCTTTCTTATTTTTTGGTCCAAATGGAGGACTATTTTCTGGGGTTAAAGAAGAATTAAGAATACCTGTATCTAACAAATTTTCTGTGTATTTTACCCCACGTTCTACACCACAGTAAAATTGAGGTAAACAACAACATTTATTAACCATAGGATCATCACTACTGACTGTTATATTACTATAAATAGCTTCTTCTCTTTGTTCATATCTAAAAACTTCTACTATTAATGTAAATAAGCCAATTTTATCAGAAAATGAAATGCTATTATTATTAACAAAGGCGAATAAATTCCAGCCGCCTTGTTCCATGATGGGATCGCGGCTGATCCACCTGCCGTCGCGCGGATTGAGATGACGGTAGTTGTAGTAGATGAGGCCGAGCTCGTCGTCCATGTATTCGCTGGAGAAGCGGAATTTGTTCTCTTCCGCCATGTTGCCTTCCGACGTGACCAGCCCTCCGTACGGACGGTATTCGTACAGGGCGCGGCGTCCGCGCGCTTCCCCGAAGAGGGAGGTGACGTTCTTCATCGCGTCGTGCATGCAGTAGAGATGCTCCTTCACCTGCGTCCCGTTCGCCTCCCAGCGCGTCATGGCCAGGACGCGCGTGGCCTCAGGTTCCGAGGGGTCCCAGAGGTAGCTGCGCACAAGCTTCGGCGTTTCCCCGGTCAAGTCGCACTCCGCCACCTGCAGGTAGTCCCGGTAGAGGTAGCGCGCGTGGAAGCCCGTTGTCCCTCCGACCGTCACTTTTTTCTCGAATCTCCTGCCCATGGAGTCGTAGGCGCATTCCACGGTTGTCCCGCCGTCTTCGCTTTCGAATTTCACGGGCCGGTTTTCCGCGTTGTAGGTGACTGTCCAGATGCCCGTGGAAGTTTTCACCAGCGTCTGGTTGCCGTCGGCGTCGTATTGGGGGACGAATGCCGCCGCGCCATTTCCGGCGATGCCCGCGTACCGGTTGAGTTCATCGGTTTCATAGTCCGTCGTGTTGCCGAATTCGAAGGCTTCCTTCCGGTTGCCGATGTTGTCGTACTGGTAGCCGAAGCGCCCTCCGGGCCTGAGCTGGTCTCCGATCAGTTCGCCGCGGCTGTTGTAGGTGAACAAACGCGTCGTTTTGGGCGCCGCCGTGTTCCACGTGTCCCTGCGCCGGGTCGGACGGCCCAGCGCGTCGTAGTCGTATTCGTGCCTTGCCGGCGGGTTGGCGCTTCCGGGCCTCCGGTAGTCGATGACGGAGAGGAGGTCGCGGCTGTTTTCATAGGTGTTGACCCGGGTCATGCCGTTGGGGTAGGCGAGTTGTTCCACAAGCCCTCCCTGTTCGCAGTAAGTCCAGGAGAAGGGCGTTTCCATGCCTTCCGCCGCGAGGGCGGAGAGGCGGCCTTTGCCGTCATAGGACAGGCGCGCCTGCTGGACGCGGCGGCCGTCTGCGCTTAATTCATACCCCGCCGGACGGCCGAGCCCGTCATAGAGTTCGGAGACCTGCCAGGAGAGGCCGTTTGCCGCAAGGCTGTCGGTTTCCGGTTCTCCGTAGAGATTGTAGGCGAAGGTTCGCGTTCCGGCAGCATCAGTGATTTGCGTCAATTGACCGAGGTGATCGTAGACGAAGCTCTGGCCGGGCGTGGCGTCCGAGTAGCTGATTCCCCACCAGCAGCCCGCGGGCCTGTTCGTAAGTGCAGGTCTTCACGATGCCGCGGGCGTTTGTTTCCGTGGCAAGCCTGTTGAAGGCGTCCCAAGTTTTGTCCACGTGCGTTCCGTCGGCATACGTTTTGCGCGTTTCCAGCCCCGTGGCGTCGTCATAGCTCCAGGTGGTGACGTCTCCATCCGCGCGGCCAGTGGGGTCTTCCGCGACGTCTCCTTCCTGCGCCGCGCGGAAGGTGGTCAGGCTCACCAGGCGGTCGGCTTCGTCATAGCCCAGGAGCAGGGGCTGCGTCCCCGTCCCCCATTCGGCCGTTTTCCGGCCTCTGGCGTCGTATCCGGCGCACACCGTATTTCCCAGCGCGTCCGTCACCACGGCGGCCAGGTCAAAGCGGGCGTCGTACTGCGTGACGGTCTCATTTCCGGCGGCGTCCGTCACGCTGACGGCGCGTCCGGCCAGGTCGGTCCGGATCGTCGTTGTGTTGCCCCGGCCGTCCGTGCGGGTCAGGGTCATGCCCGCGGCCGTATAGGCGCGGGCGGCCGTTTCCGTGATGCCCGCGTGGTTCTGCTGCGAGAGCATCAGGCCGTCCGCCGCCACCGTTTGAGCCGTGACGCTGGAAGAGGGGATAACGCTCTTTTGGATTCTTTTCGTATTTTCAGCATACTCCGTCCATTCCGCCGAAGTCAAGCCGCGTTCGTCGATACTTATTGTTTTTGTTTCCAGAACTCCGGAGAGTTCGGACAGGAGCCGCTTCCGTACGGAGACGAGCGGATGTCCATCTGCATGGTAGCGGGTTTGCGTCGTGACCAGATAGATAGACGCCGCCTCCGCGTTTTCCACGCTGAAGGCATATTCCCGGATGGGGCTGTTGTCCGGTGCGGGCTGCTCCGCCAGGGCGAGCGTTTCCCTGGTCATGTTGCCGAAGGCGTCGTATTCGTAGAGCGTGGGCGCCATGGCGACGGCCCCCTCCTGCGTTCCCGTATCTCTCCATGTGCGGATGAGGAGCCCCTGTTCATCGTATTCGGAACGGTCATACAGGAACCCGGCAGTCGCGGGCGTCACTTGCACGACGCTTTGTCCGAAGCCGTTGACCAGGGTCCGGGAGAGGATGGTGGTCTGGTCGGCCAGGGTAACGGTTTCCCTCAGGCAGTTATGGTCGATGTCATAGACATGGTAGCGTTCGCGCTGTCCCGTGCCGTATTCATGGAGTACGGAGCCGTCGGGGTGACGTTCGGTGACGAGGGTGGCGCCGGCGGGCGTCGTGACGGTTTCCGTCAGGCCGTTTTCGCTGTAGGCTGTCGCCGTCACGCGACCCAGCACATCGGTTTGCCTGACGATACGGCCGAGCTTGTCGTATTCCACGCTTTCCGTCGTGGTCATGGCTCCCCCTGTCCCGGCGTGTCTGCAGGACGCGCCCGGCGGCGTCCCGGGTGTAGGTGGTGATGGTTTCCGGGGTTACGACCGTGTCTCCGTCGCTGATTTCCGAACGGATGGTTTCCACCAGCTGGTGGGCGCTGTTGTAGCCGTACGACGTCAGGATTCCGTCTTCGTCCGTTTCCGAGAGCTTGCCGCAGCACATCCAGGACGTGGAGGGGACGCGGCCGGTGCCCCGGTGGTTTTCGTGCGTCGGCCTTCTTCGTCGTATTCATGGGCGCCGTTTGATTGCAGCAGCCAGTTGTCGCCATCCCAGACGCTTTCCTGTTCAACAAGCACCGTGTCGTTGGCGGCAAGGAACGATTCCGTCTTGCGGCTCTGTCCGGCCGCCAGTTCGCCGCCGACCTTGGTAACGGCCGTCTTTTTTGCGCGGCGCCGTGTTCCACGGCCGCCTCATAGTCATAGAAGGTTTCCACGCCGGCAATGTCCCGGGTGAATTTGGTTTGCCCGGCGGCATAGGGATAGGCGGCGGCTTCTCCATACGTTTCTTCCACGCTTGTCTGTTCCTGGCCGGAACCGGCGGCAGTCACGGTTTTGGTCACCCGTTCCATGAGGGGAGAGCGCTCATAGGCGTAAGCGGCGGCCGTCAGTTCGATTTCCGTGCCGTCGGACAGCACCCGGAATTCGGCGACACGCGCCGGACGGTTGTCGTAGAAGCGCAGGCCGGCGTATTCGGTACGGGTTACCTGTTCTCCGCCGCCGGCCCAGGGCGCCGCCTCAAGCGTGACCCGTCCTTCGCCGTCGTATTCATAGCGCGTGTAGCCGCCGTCCGGGCGGTTGATCCGGGAGACGCGGTACTGGCTGTTGTATTCGTAGGAGGTCGTCCGCGCCAGCGGCGTGTTGAAGGCTTCCGTTTCGCTTACCAGCAGCCAGCCGCCGTCCGTATTGCCTGACGCTGCGGCTGCAGGAAACAGGCTCGGCATCGTGGATGCCCCTGACGGTCTCAATGCGTTCCGAGAGGCCTCCGTAGAGGCGGTTGGTTTCAATGGTGCGGATGATGGTGTCGTCCCCCTGGCCTTTGGCGATGCTGACTCTGCCGGGTTCTTCCGTACGGGTGATGGTGTGGGCCGGCAGTCCGCGCTGCTGGCGCGTGATGACGGTGGTCCGCACGCCGTTTTCTTCCGAGGACAGGTAGGAGGAGGTTTTATAGGGTTCTCCCGTTACTTCGTATGTTCCGTCGGCCAGAGCCGTGACGGCGGCGGGAGCGTACCATTCCAGGACGAGTTCTCCGCCCGCTCCGGTCCGGGTGCGCATCAGCCCCTCCGCGGCGCTGTAGCTGCTTACCAGGCTGCCCTCATGGTCATACGTATTGCTCACATTCCGGAAGTAGTCTTCCGCCAGAAGAACCCTGCCGGAGGCGGAGGTCATGCCGACCACAGCGCGTTTCCGCGGAGAAGCGGATTTTCTGCCCGTCCGCGTCCACCAGGGAAAGGTAGGCGGGGGCGCCGGAAGCGGCAAGAGCCAGAGTTTCATCCAGCAGCTGCACCCCTGAAGTCGCGCTTGCGGGAGATGCCCGCAGGCAGGGCCGTATCGGAACCGGCCTGCACGTTGAAGTAAAGCGCGGCGCCCACCGGCGGCACGATGGTGATGAGGCCGGACGTTTCGTCCAGATGGGCGCGCCAGGCCCACGGGCTCACGTATTTCAGGCCGCCGCAGGCTTCCGCCGTTTCACGGGCGTTTTCCGCGGAACGGAGGCTGAAGGCCGCGGGAGACGGAGCCGAAGCCCCTCCCCTGGCCAGGAATTCGGCCTGGGACATGCAGATTTCCACGCCGGGGTCACCCGGCAGTTTTTCCGCCGCAATGGTGTATTCGTTGCCTTCCGCGTCCGTGCACGTACCGCAACGGCAGCAGATTTCCTTTTCTTCCGGCGGCATGTCCGAAGAGGAGCTGCTGGAGGAGCTGGAGGAACCGCCGGAGCTTCCATGGGCAGTCACCGTCACGGAATAGCGGCATACGGATTGGTTGTATTCGTTGTGCGGTATGTCGATGTTCTGGTGCGTGATGGAGAGGGCGTACGTTCCTTCGGATAGTTCAAAGGAGCCTGATTTGGTCCATTCCTGGTGGCCTCCCAGTTCTCCGGGTTCATCGGCGTCAGGGGTCAGGTCCAGTTCGAAGGTGCCGCCCGGGCCGGAAATAGTCAGCTTGCCCCAGTCGTCCACCGTCAGGCTGGCCACGGCCGTGGCCCCGCCTTCCGGGACGCTGAAGGTGTCGTTGACCGGGGTCATGAAGACGTCGGCACCGGCAGACGTCTGAACGAAGTTGTCGGATTTCTCATAAATAACGGAATCCGCGCCGTAGGGCTGAATGGGTGTGGACATGGCATGGAGGGGCGCTGCGGCGCTCGGCGCGCCGGGCTGGCTGGCCGCATCGGGAAGCCCGGCGGCGGGGTTGGAGTTCATCTTGTTGGCGGAACCCCTGTTCAACGAGGGGTCGTCGTTTGGTTGATCGTTGGTAAACATTGTGTGATGATTGTTGTTTTTTATTGCGGCGCGAAAGGCGCCGATTGGATTGGTTCATCTTCCTTCCCCGTGCCGCACCACGGCGGACGGATGGGAAGAACAGGGAATGGAGGCCATGCCCGTCAGGACACGGACTCCGGAAAGGAAGCTGCCGGCTGCCGGCGACGGGGGGGTCAGGGAGAACGGACCGCGGGAAAATCCGCTGCCGTTTTTTTCCAGAGCTTCCGGAGCCCAGTCATCCCAGAACAGCGTGAGCAGCCCATCCTGCAGGACATAGCGCCCGGCGCAGCCGCCGGCGCCGCGCATGAAACGGCCCCGGGCAAAAAACAGGAGTTCGTCCCTCCAATGGGGATGCACGGCGTCATAAACGGCCACCGGCTCATCATGGAAAAGGGCCTCAATGCCGTGCATCCTGCCCGGAGAGCACCAATGGGCGCTCACCTGGTCATTCAGGCGGTGGGGCGCCGGAGCATGGCTGAGGAAGAGGCGCGGCGTGGCATGGACGCGCGCGCCCAGTTCCCGCGCCAGCCGGCCGAAGATGACGTCCTCCGCCCCGACGGCGGGAACCCGGCCGCCGTGCGCCACAATACCCTCCACAAGCGCCCGGCTCATCAGGTAGCCCGCTCCGCCGCTGGGGAACCCCCTGTCCGCCAGGGACATGTCGCCCACAAGGTCATAGCGGCCGTCGCAGAGGCTTTCCAGGCGGTCAAGCGCCAACCAGGTATCGTCGTCGCACTTGAAAAGCCAGTCAAAGTCATAATGTTCCAGGGCATATTGATAAAAGGCGAGCCCCTTGGCGGGCAGGTGCCTGTAATCGTCCTCCACCCAAAGGGCCACTACATCGGGCTCATTGGGCAAAGGAGTGCGCCGCCCCAGGAAAAATCTGCATTCCACACCCTCCTGAGGATGGGAAAGCCGGTCTCCCGGCACGCCTTGCGGCGGTTCGCCGCGCCTGTGCAGCTGCAGATGCCCACCAGGACATTCACTTTTTACGCGGCCCGGGGGCAGGCTTCCAGGCGTGGCCCGGCAGATGCCTGTCCAGCAGTTCGCCTGCCATGCTGCTGCGGCTCATATTTTCCCAGGCGTCCGGCTCCCGCCTGGCCATCTCTCCCCAGAGGTGGACGCACCAGGCATTGGACAATTCCGGCCCGGCAAGGCGTATGTTGCCGTTGTAGCAGTCGCGCCATCTCGTCCAGGGGACCGGATACATGTGGGAAGACGGAGCGGCCCGGTCAAACAGGCCGCAGTGGCGCAACGCGCGCGTCATCCCGGTGGGGCCGCAAAATCCCCATGGCACCTGGCGCCGGCGATCGGCGACATCCGGCACACGGCGGAGCAGTTCCTCCTTGGCCCGGACTTCTTCCGGAGAGTCCCAGGGAACGCGGAGCGCCGGCTCCTCAGCAAGGCGGCACAGGGTTGCGGGAACGGAATGACCGGGAGGAAAGGCCATGGCGCCTACGGCCACCACCTCCGCCCACTCCCTGCAGAACCAGAGAGGAGAGGCAGGAAGTTCATCACCCAGGCAGATGACGTCCATATCCACCCAGAAGCCGCCTTCCTGTGAAAGGAATTTCATGCGGAACCAATCGGAAAACGGTGCCAGGCTATTGTGGGAATCATGGAAAATCGCCTCCTCCGGGAGAATATCCCGCGCATCGCGCACAAGCGTTCCTGCGGGAATATTGTCGTAATTCCGGTAGCTGAAAAGCTGGAAAGCATGGCCATGGTCCAGGAACGATTTGATGCACAGAACGGACATCAGGGGAAGTTCCCCTCCCACCCAGAGGCTTGTAACGGTTCTCGTATTCATTGTTTTACGGGTATGGGTTCGTGGCGGAATTACAGTGTTACCCAATGGGGCAGGTAAATATCCCGGTAGTCTTCCACACCGCCGACAAACCAGTCGCGCGGAACGATGACCTTCCGGGTATTTCCCAGCCACGCGCCCCACCAGGAAAAGGAAGAACACGACATGACGAGTTCCTCCATCGCCGTCATGCGGCGGAGGGATTCGCACGGAGCGCCGCGGTCGATTTCCAGCGCAAAGCGTCCGAATGCCGGCACGCGCGCAAGCATCTCCGCCGCCTCGTCCGGCTCATCGCTGAACAGCACCAGACGGTTCTTCCCGGATGATAAATGCCCTGCGGCCCTCCGCAGGAAACCAGGGTCCAGAATGCGGTGCTTGTCACGGAGGCGCCTGTAGTCCCCAAGCCGGATGTGAATGCCAACGGCGCCGGGCTCCTTCTCCGCGGTGAGAGGCGCGAAAAGCGCCCGGATGAACGCTTCCTGCCCTTCAAAATACCGCGCGCTCTGGAAGTAGCCGCGAAGCCCGCCCGTCCGGATGCGGGAGGGAACCGGACAATAGGAAAAGGAAGGTTCCTGCCAGGATGGAGGTTCATTGGTGCCGCACGGCGTGAAGGGAGCACCCAGCCGCCGAGCCGGGAGCGCAGCATCAGGGAAGCGTCATTGTAAGCCCAGGGCACCCGACACTCCACCCCTACGGTACGGGCGTGGGCACAGGCGGCCGCCAGCGTGAACATGATGTTGCCCAGCCGCATGCCGGGCAGGAAACACGGGGAAACATATTTTTTATTCATAAGGCCGGTTTTCCGTTCCATGTTCATTCCGGGAGTCTTGCCATCGCCTCCAGCACTTCCTTCCAGCTCTCCAGGGAAACATCCAGCCCGCCCAGCTCCAGGCCGCGCGCCCGGGCCGCCTCCGCCATGTCGTCGCGAAGATTCGGTTCACAGGCCATTTTGGAAGCGTAGTAGATGAAATCCCTTTCGTTGCTGCACAGCCATCCTGTTTTGCCGTGCTCCACCATCTGCCGCCACCCGCCCCGGTTGTCCACAATGAGCACGCTGCCGCTGGCCATCGCCTCAAAGCCGATGCGGGGCCAGTTCTCCGTCGTATCCGTCGGCTGGAGGATGATCCGGCTGTGCCTGTAAAAAGCCTGCTGGGAAACTTCCCTTTGATTGCGGGCAATCCGAATCCAGTCGAAGGGCCGGCCTATCTTGGCTTCGCTCCTCTTGTCAAAACCGAGGAAAAGGCCGCGCTTCTCCACGGGGGATTCAAATGCGCCGTAGATATGCAGGGTGTTGGCCGCGAACTTGTCGGCATCCTGGCGGGAGATGCGCCCGCAGCCGAAGAAATCCTCATCGCGTTCCCGGATAAAGGGAAAGGATTCCGCATGGAAATAGGGCCTGAAGGTCAGGAACTGCACTTGCGGGTCGCCGTTGAGCTTGCGCAGCACGGGCATGGCTTCCTGGCGGACGGCTTCATTCTGATAGAGGAACATGGCGATTTCCCCCTTTTGCATGGCCTCCTTTTCCCTGGGGAAAAGCCACGTCATGCAGTTGATGAAAACTGTGCGTTTCGTATGCCTGCGTATTTCCGGCAAGGCGTTGAGGAAGCCGGCATTGCAGAAACCGAGCACGGGGTCGCCGGGTTGGACGGCCGACCAGTCCGCGGGGGCGTGCATGATGACGCCCAGGGAAACCATTTCGTTGTAAAGAGGCTCCCCGTGATAATCCCAGGACGGGATGAGATGGACTTCCACGCCCATCTTGCGCCAGACAATGATCTGGTGGTGAAGTTCCGTTCCCGCTCCTCCGTAGAGGCTCGGGAACCCGTTGACGAATAATCTCCTGATTGGACTGCTCATGAGCGCTGCTCTTCGTTGCGGAGGGTAAGAAATTTAACCAATGCTCCTGATAAAGGAGGAGAACTCCGGTGTACTGCGGCCCGCACTGCGCAGCACGGGAATGAAAATGCCATTATGTTCCAGCCTCCTGAGCCTGGTCGTAAGCTTCCACCTGCCGGCGAATACTTCATTCCTCAGGGCAAATCTGGAAGCCGTGAGGATGTCGCGCCCCGCAAGGTAATAAGCCATGCCGCGCAGGGACCAGGCAGCCAGCCCGAAAGCCTCTCTTTCGTACTCCAGGGGAAAGGGATAATCCACGCCCTCCGGAGCCTTGAAAAGTGCCTGCACATGCAGAACGGGAGCGAAAGAAGGCCGGTTTCCCGGCTCTCTGCCGACCGTGCCGCCGGCGGCTCTTACTTCTTCCAGAGAATTGAAGACGGCCGGCTTCTCTACGGAATCAAAGGGGAGTTTTTCAATAAACTGCTTGCGCGCGGAAAAGCACGGAAAGCTCCAGTGGAACGCTTCCGTCGGAAAGCACGACTTCCCTGTTAAGGATGATGCTGCCGGGGAAAATATCCCGGAAAGGGCGCCTACGCTTTGAACAATGTTCAAGCGGGGAAGGACAATGTCGTTGTTCCTGATATCTCCGGTAACCGTGCCTACGGGAAGCAGGGGTTCATGGGAGGGGCCTGCCGCGGCATCTGCCACGGGACAGGAAAGGGAATTTTCCGAACGCTGAGGCTGGGAACTGGGAATTCCCGCATGTTTTGCTGTATTCATCATTTTGTTTTTCAAATGCTTACGGTTCTTGATAAAGTGAATAAACGGCTCTTCACGGAGCTGTCCCGGACAGGGCATGCGCCAGAAAAGAAAGAACGTTCATCTGCCTTCACTATGATTGCTTGCCGCGTTTCTGGAAATCTGCCGCCCATTTCTTAAAAAAGTGAATTTTTTCTTCCCGGAGCCGTTTCCGGAGGCGGCGCGCCCTGCTTTCCTCCAGATGAATGCTTCTGGCCGCCCGTGACAAATTCCCTTCAGCGTCAATCAATGCCTCAACCAGCTCCCTTTCCTGCGGCTCCAGGGATTCCATTTCCCGCTCGAAGTCTTCCCGGAACATCAGCCCGGAAAGGAAGTCCGAATGCTCGTCAGCGTCAATTTCCCGGCCATTTTCATATTCAAGCGGACGGGCTTCCCGCAGCAGCAGCCTCTTCTTCCGGTTCCTCTCGCGCAAATAGCGTTCCGGCTCAAAAACGGTTGCATTGACCAGGTATGTTTTTATGCCGGCTCCCCCACTTTTCCGGTAACGGCAGCAAATTTCCCAGCATCGGATTCTGAACCGTTGGAGGACATCCAGATATTCTTCCTCAGGTATCTGAAACCCGATGGATTTTGCTTTTGATCGGAGGCGCTGAGCGAGATATAAGGCGTGGTTTTCCACGGTTTCCGACAATGTTGGTGATTGCTTTTCGTGCATATTCACCAACCCTGTGCGGACTTATCCAGCTAGCGAAAAATGCCCCACATCCGCATCATCATTATTATTTGAAATTCATATATTTATCAAAAGAAAGCGGCTAGCTGGACGAATAAGTTCATCCAGCTAGCCGCTCATGGGGAGGGTCTATAACCGCCTGCCCTCCTACCTGTGCCTTTCCGGCTTCCTTTCAAGCGAAAGCATCAGTTCCAAAGGACGGATATAAGATTTACAGGGAACTACCTGGAACCGGCGGTACATGCCCTGCCTTGACTTCTCCCTTTTCTTGGCAAACGGGTCCCTTTCCGCCAGCTGGGGCAGCCTTTCCACAAGAACTTTTCTCAAATCCGACCTGGCTTCCGCCTCATTCCCAATCCCGGCCCTTTTCAAAAGTTCCTTGTCCAAACAGGCTTTATCCGGATTCATTACGTACAAAAACAGCATCTTATAAGCCGGCTTCGTGGAATCCTGTCCCGCAGCCGCCCGTTGTCTGCTGAAAAAACGTTTTTCCTCCCGATAGGAAAACCTCATGAATTCCTTCACTTCCCTACCGCCCCGTGAACAGGAAAAAACTATTTCCCGCTCATCGGTCACGGAAATCCACAGATCCTCCCACATGGCTCCGGTTGGAAGACTTTCCCCCGTGCGCGCATGAACAGGCATGCCCTCCCTGAGCCACTCCCAGGAATAGCCGTACGCCCAGGCAAATCCATCTTTCGTCGTCACCATGACGTCGGGAATGGAAACAACGATGCCTTTGTACTTCTCAACAATTGCAGCCTCCATGGCGGCAGTCCGCCAACGCTTCCCCATCACCAAGAGAAGAAAGGGCCTTTCCGGCTGTGCCTGCCGGATGACGCGCAGGCATCTGGAAACCAGCCGCTCATCAAAAGCAAAAGCAAAATAGGCGGTTACGGGAAAATCAAAAAGCCTGATCAGGCACTCCGGAATCAGCTCCGTTCCGCTGATTTCCCTCTACGTCTTTCCGCAGGAACGGGCAATATTCAAAGCAATCTTCCTGAACACCAGGGCATGCACGAAAAGCTCGCTCCTCTCAACAGGCTCCCGGCAGCAGGGTTCCTTCAATACATAAAAACGCCTGCGGTCTTCTTCCCCGGGGTTCCCTCCGTACTCGTAGAAAGGCTCTTCTTCCGGAGGCAGAGCCACCACTTTCAAAGGATTGTCGATATCGTCGGGGTTGTAATAGTCACCGGATATTCCGGCAAGTTTACAGCCGCATACCCAGTGCCCCGGATAAAAATCCCCGCCCACCCTGGCTTTCCATATCCAATCGGGAGACTCCAGGCTCTCGCTTTCAATAATGATATCGAGGATATTGCCGTAATTAAGCTCCATGAATCCTGTTGTACAACTGGTCAAAACCGGCCTGTTCAAAATACATATCAATGAGCCTGTATTGCTCGCTTTCCAATTCCAGGCCATTGGAATCGGGAGTTAAAGAAACGGTTTTCGGGTCTCCTTCTTCAAACTCAAAATAAAAAAACGCCTTGTCCACATGGAACCCGCTGGGGACGACAATCAGGGGGCCGTCTTCATCGCCAAGCTCGGAAAGGCTTTTGTAAGTGCCTGTAAATCCCCTCATCAACACCTCTTTCTCCGTCCTCTTCCTTGCATGGAGAGGCCTGGACATGACAAGCTTATAAACAGCAACCCTTCGCAGACCCGGAATATTATTGAACACCTCAATGTCGGCGATGGACTTCTTATTAAACACGCTCAGGGTGTAGCGGTTCCTTAATTCCCAAATATCCGAGCCGAACAGCATGCGGCCAGCAATGACGGCATAGGCCCGCATCATCCATTGGATTCTGGCGCTGACCTGTAAATTGATGTACAGGCATTTCGAACTCCCCCTGTAGATGACAATGTCCGTATTCCCGGGAGTACGTATGCTGCTGACTATCTCTTTGGCCGACGTGTCAACCTCATCAACGGTTTCCTGATAATGCCCCCGTTTGATGGTAAACCAGTAATCAGAGGAAATCCGGTCACAGCTGATAACGCATACGTCAGTCATCCCCTTCTGCGACAAAATTCGGGACAGATATTGACGGCAGCCTTCTTTTTCCTTCTCCCTTTCTTTCTCCGTAATCATGGGAAAAGGAAGCGCGTCTTTCATGGGGGGAAGAATACGATACGATTTCCTCTTTTTAATGGAATGCAATTCCTCAATCTGCCTGAGCAAGCTGATATTGCCGTCCAGAAAATGCAGAACGGCGAGTTCAATTCCATTGGAAAAATCTCTGTTGACGGAAACGCCCAACGATTCGGCGTATTCCCGCAAATCCGCAGTAGCTTCACCGGAACTGCTCGTTTGCAAAAGGTGGAAAATCCGGTAAATCCTGTCCGTCTCCTTTTTATAGGCCGTACATCCGGTAACAAATGCCGGAAATAATAGTTTGCCCGAGAGCCCTGCGGTATGCCTCCAGCTGTTGGCGGTCGGAAAAAGGTTCAGGAGGAATTACAGTAGGAAAACCGGTTACCTCTTTTCTGAGGTACGCTTCCAATTCCCTGAGATATTCATATCGGAGAAATGGTAGAAATCTGCGGATAATAAACGATGTTAAACGGTTATTCATAATGGCGTTGGTTGGCGCATTATGGTATCTTCATGAATAAAAGACAAGTATCGTTTCCTGTGACGGATTTTGCCGATTAGGGCAAGCAATAAAAGTATCCGCGGAATCTTTGCAAATCGCGGCAGCAACCTCAGAGCAACTTGTGCGGAGAACCGATAGCCCCCTTTCCCCATTGGCGGAGAGGATTCGGAAAACCTTTTCCCCATCCTTTGGCATTCCCGGAAAGGCGGGTTCCCCCTTCTCCCACAGAGGGACTTTTCAATACCAACCGACCATCACATGTTCAAATACATTCTCAATCGACTGACGGAACGTTCCACATGGCTGGGCCTCCTTGCCCTGGCCACAGCCTGCGGGGCCACTATCGAACAAGCTCTTGCCGACCAGATTATCGCCGCAGGCATGGCGGCGGCAGGCCTCATCGGCATTGTCACCAAAGACCGGAAAAAGGAACAGGAAAACCACGACAATGGCTGACAGCATTTCCGACCTGCAGAAAGATACCTTCTACTGGCAAAGGCTCTTGCGCCTGGCCGGGTACTATCACGGAGCCATTGACGGCATTCCCGGCAACGGCACGCGGAACGGAACGGAACGCTGGAGCACGGACGCCGACCGGTACAAAATGGAGACCGGATGCTTTGACGAACGCACCGAACGGAACATCTCCACCCTTCTTCCGGAAGCGCAAAGCCGCCCGGCAGTGGTTCAAACTGGCCTGGAATGAAGCCGTCAACCAGGGATATGAAGCAAAAATTATCTGCGGAACGCGCACGTATGCCGAACAGAATGACCTCTACAGGCAACGCCCTAAAGTAACGAATGCCCGCGGCGGCCAGAGCTGGCACAACTTCGGCCTGGCCTGGGATTTTGGGAATTTTCCAGGACCGCAACTACCTGCCCAATCACCCTCTTTACACCACTCTTGGCAAACTTTACGCAAAAATTGACGGCCTGGAGTGGGGAGGAACATGGAAATCCTTTACAGATCCGCCGCATTTGCAGCTCCATCAATTCGGAAGCATTTCCGAAGCGCGCAGAAGTTTCGAAACATGACCTTTCCAGCCCCATGACCCAGACTGCCGTTACTACAAGTGTCGTTTTAGCCAACACCCTTGCGGTTGTTTGCATGGCGACTTCAGAACTCAATCCCCTGCTTGAATACGTTCAAAACGGCGCCTCCGTGGCAGCCGTGATGGGCATCTTCCTCTGGAGGGAAATGAAACGCGCCGAACGCTACGAGAAACTTTACGACCAGGAGCGCAGACAACGCATTACCGCTGAAAGGAAATGTTCCTCCTGTATGTTCATGAAGCTGGCGCATGAACAATTCGCAGGCATCCACTCCCAAAAAGGCAACGCCCCCTCCCCTGAAAACCACAGGCGTTCCTTAACAACGGAGCAATAATCCTTATCCAGCCCCTTCACCAATCTTCCGGCGTTGCGTCAAAGCCAATGCACGAATACATCATAAAACCAGTAAGGCCCTGCAAGCAGTTAACTTGCAGGGCCTTGTTTGGTGCGCCCGAAAGGACTCGAACCTTCACGGGGGAACCCCCACTAGAACCTGAATCTAGCGCGTCTACCAATTCCGCCACGAGCGCACATGGTTTGGTAAGAACGAGGCTTATTATGCACGGCGGCGCCGGATTGGCAACTATTTTCCTTCACATGAAAAAAATTTTTTCCCAAGGCGCCTTCCTGCCTTCAGCCGGGGCCGCCTGGAAACGATATAAGGGCTTCTCAAATCTTTCCGTATGCAGTAGTCTCCCCCCAGCATCAGAGGCATCACCATTGCAGGCTTGTGAATGAGACGAATGAAAAACCGCTATTGAACCGTTTTGAGGTCATGGAAATGGGGTTCGGCCTGTGCACACTGGCCGCATTGATGTGGCTGCTGTGGTGGAACGGCTTCGGGGAAATTCATGAAGACCAGCTTTCCCTGCGCTATTTCCGCGAAAATTCTCTCCTTCCTGGTGCTGGGCCAGCTCACGGGCGTCATCGGCATTTTGCGGGAAAAATGGCTTGCCAGGGCCATCCGCAACCCCCGGTGGGTAGAACTGGGGCTGGGGCTGGTGATTCTGGTCATGCTGGCAGGCGACTTTTTCCATTCCACCTTTATCTCCAAAATAGAGCTTCAGAACATTTTCCGCGCGCTCTGCCTCTGCTACGGAGCCGCCCCTCTGCTGAACCTCAAGGAATATTTTTTCCGCATCGCCCGCCGGAACAGGGGCTTCCACCTCCCGCGCATTCGTCCCGCCCTTCTTTTCCTGCTTACCCTGATTGCCTTCATTGCGCTGGGAGGAACTCTTCTCATGTCGCCGGGAGCTACCAAGGACGGCATCGTCCTTTCCGCCACGGACGCCTATTTCATCAGCACCAGCGCCGTCTGCGTCACGGGGCTGGTCCCCCTGAATGTTCATGAACACTTCACCAATTACGGACAGACCATTTTGCTGGTGCTTTTCCAAGTGGGAGCTTTCGGCATCATGACGTTCACTTATTTCGTCTCCCTGATGGTTGGCCAGGGGTTGAGCCTGCGTTCCAAGGTAACCATCAGCAACCTGCTGGATGAAGAAGGCATTGCCCAGGTAGACCGGTTCATCAAGAATATTATTGCCGTCACGTTCGGAGTGGAAGCGCTGGGAGCCATAGGCCTCTATTTTTCCTGGAGACATGTTCCGGGGCTGGAGGGAGACACGCTCTGGTGGTACGCCGTCTTCCATTCCGTTTCCGGTTTCTGCAATGCGGGATTCAGCCTGTTTGCGGATAACCTGGCCACACCGGGCGTAGCCTACAATATGGGCGGCCAGATTACCATTATGGTCATGGTGCTTTGCGGCAGCCTGGGATTCGCCATGTATCTGGAAATCGTCCGCCGGGCCAGAGTCGCACTGGGCTGGGATGCCCGGAACACCGTCAGCCGCCACTGGTCCACATACAGCTGGCTGGTCGTACGCATGACCGCCGCTCTGGTGCTTGGCGGCGGGCTGATCCTGTTCCTGATTAAAATAATTGACGGCAGCCTGTTCACGTCTGCCGATCCGTGGTACTGGATTTTGTGGGAGAGCCTGTTCAATGCAACGGCCCGCACAGCAGGATTCAACATTTCGGACATGGCGCTCAACAGCGCTCCATACGCCCTGTTTCTGGGAGCTCTCATGTTCATCGGAGGCAATCCCGGTTCCACCACGGGAGGAGTCCATACCACCGCATTTGCCGTTTCCTGCGGGGAGGTGGCGCGCATCTTACAGGGCAAGAAAGACGTGGTCATGCACAAGCGCCGGATTGCCCGCAATGTGGTGGAACGGGCCGTCATCACCGTCATTCTGGCCGGAGCCTGGGTAGGTATGATGACTACGGTCATGTGTTTTGCAGAACCGCGGTTGAGTCTGGAACGCCTGTTTTTCGAGGTAGTCAGCTCTTTCGCCACGGTAGGCTTTTCATGGAACGTCACTCCGGAACTCAGTGATGCCGGCAAATGGATCATCGTGTTCAACATGATTGTGGGCCGTGTGGGCATGGTGGCTTTCGTGCTGGCCTTCATGAAACAACCAACCAAATCCCCCCTGCGGTATCCGGAAACCAGACTGCCGCTCAGCTGACCCGGGGCATTACCCCCATTTTCATGACATGTGCGGAAGCAAACGCATTTCTTTCTTGCAAGAAAACATTTTAATTCAAGAATATTTGGCCTTTAGCGCCTGCCCTTGGCGGATCATGCCCGCAGGCTGCCCCCGCTATGAATAATCCTTCTTTTACTTCCTATCAAAAGATATGGCTCATGTCATACCCCCTCATGATCAGCCTGATCATTGAGCATATGATCGGCCTGACGGATGCCGTCTTCCTGGGGCGCGTGGGAGACGTGGCGCTGGGAGCATGCGCTCTGGGCGGCGTGTATTACATGGCCATGTTCATGCTGGCATTCGGCTTCGGCTTTGGCGCACAAATCATCATTGCGCGCCGCAACGGGGAACGCCGTTACAACAGGATTGCCCCCACCATGGTTCAGGGCTGTTATTTCATGCTGGTCCTGGCGGTAGCCCTTTTTGCCGCATCCCAATATTTTTCCCCCATCATCCTGCGGGACATCATTGAATCCCCACAGGTGTACGGGGCCACGGCGGATTACCTGCACTGGCGCACCTACGGTATCTTTTTCTCTTTCCTCTGCGTCATGTTCCGAGCCTATTACGTGGGGATTACCCAGACGAAGATTCTGACGGTCAATTCCATTGTCATGCTCCTGAGCAATGTCGCGTTAAATTACTGCCTCATTTTCGGGAAAGGCGGCTTTCCCGCCGCAGGCATAGCAGGGGCGGCCATTGCCTCCAGCGTATCGGAAGCAGTCTCCCTTCTCTTTTTCATCATCTACACAAGCATGACGGCGGATAAACGGAAGTACGGCTTCCGCCGGGCATTCACACTCCGCCCCCATCTGCTGAAGGGAATGCTGTCCATTTCCGGATGGACCATGGTGCAATCTTTTATTTCCGTCTCCATCTGGTTTATTTTTTTCCTGGCGATTGAACATTTGGGGGAACGCCCGCTGGCCGTTACCAACATCGTCCGCAATATTTCCGCCCTGCTGATCATGGTGATCAGCGCTTTTGCCACCACGGCAGGAGCTCTCATCAGCAACCAGATTGGGCGGGAGAACAGCGCTGCCTGTTCAAAACCTGCGGCATGACTCTCAAACTGACATACGCCATCCTGATCCCCCTGCTCATCATACTGTGCCTGTTTCCGGAGTCCGTCCTCCGTGCCTTCACGGATAGTCCGTCCCTGATTGCCGCCAGCGTCAATTCCGTGTATGTGATGGCTTCTTCCACACTGATCATGGCTCCGTCATTCATCCTGTTCAATGCCGTATCCGGCACAGGCAATACCAGGGCGGGATTCATCATGGAAATGATTTCCCTGGCCGTTTACACGGCCGTCATTTATTACGGCATCATCAGGCTCAAGCCGGATGTGGCTCTCTGCTGGTTTTCCGAACACGTTTACGGCGTTACCCTGATCTTCCTGGCATGGTGGTACCTCAAGAGCGGGAAATGGAGAGGCAAAAAGGTTTAGAAGGAACAAGAACGGGGAACGGCCTGAAATAAAGCCCGCTTTCATACAGGCGTCTCCAACGCTCTCCCATTCTCAAAAAATGCCCTGGGGGCAAAGGGTGACGCATGCTGACTGCCAATGCACCGGATAAAACACGGCCATTCAAACTCCGGAAAATAAGCCCGGAGGATACAAAAACGCCCTGCGGCATCCGCCGCAGGGCAAAAACATCAACACAGACAGGAATTATTCTTCGCCGGAATCCTCTTCGGAATCCCGTTCCTCTTCCGGAGAAGAAGTTTTCTCCTGCTGCTGGAGAGCTGCTTTCTGGGCATGCTTGCGGCGCGCTTCCTCCATCATGAAGAATTCCGCACAGCGGAAAGCGCGGCGGGCCGCCTCACGCGCCGTCTGGTCGTCCATCAGGGCAAGGCCTTCTTCAGACACTTCCGCCAGGAACATTTTCCAGGCGCGGGAAGCCACCTTCTTACAATCCAACTGCTTGAGAGAAGCGGCATCCTGCATGGGCTGGCGGTCTTCGGAACCGCCGCCTTTCTTATTGCGGCGGCGGCGCTTGCGCTTGTTAAAAAAAAAAGGACCTTCGGAGGCGCCGCCCACCGTTTCCGGCTGGGCAAAGACATCTCCGCCATGCTGTTCATGGCGCTCCTGCTGTTCCGCATTGCGATTGGGGCGGAACGATTCCCGCTTGACCTTGACCGGAGCGGCAGCCTGGGGCTTCTGGGGAGCTTCGGGCATCATCTCCTTTTCCACAGGAGCGGAAGGAGCCGGGGCCTCGGAAGGGGCAACAACCGTTTCAGAGACAGGGGCCTTTTCATCAGCCGCCTTTTTGGCTGTTTTCGCGGTTTTTGTCTTCACCGCGGTTTTCGGGGCGGACTTGACCGTTTTGATTTTGGTTTTGGGTGCTTCTACGGAAGCGGCTTCAGCAACAGCTTTTTTTCAGCTGCGGCGGCCTTTTTTGGTAGTAGAGGCCGTCTTTTTTTGGCCGTCGTCTTGCGAGCAGCCGTTTTTTTTAGCTGCGGACGCTTCCGGAGCACCTGTTTCTAATGGTTTTTTTGCCATAAAATTTCAAGTGAAAGAAAGGATTATGAATCAATTCCGGAGATTGTCGAGATTTATCACGGAGCCTCATCCGGAAGAGCCGGGAGATCTTTCAACAGCGCCTTGTACTTTCCCGAATCAAAGGAGCGGCCCCCCACCACCATCGCATTAATAGTAATGGCCAGAGCCTGCGCCATCAGTTCCAGAGCTTCCTGTTCTCCCAGTTTTTCCCGCCCCGTCAGGCGTTCCAGACAGTTTTTGACATAAGCGGTGTCCGGCGACTCCAGCTGCTCCCGAACGGCAGGCACCAGCGTTTCAATCATTTCCTCCGGTATTTCCATGATAGTCCTTTTTTGTTGCTTTTATTTTACTATGGAACCAAATGAACGCGCATTTTTTTTTCCGGGCAGACATTCTCTCCCGAATGGCATGCGGACACGGCATTTTCCATTCCAGCCAAGGCTTTTATTGGAAATAACCGCCACCCGGCAAGTTCCTGCTTCCAGTCCATTTCAAGCGAAATATTTTCCGTTTCCCTCACATGGCTCCCATGCGGCTGCGAATGACGGATTGCAGTTCCGTTTCAAATTCCCTCAGGTCGTCTGCCGTAGGTTCTCCAAGCGTAACGTCCCAGTTGATACGGCCGGTACGGTCAATATCCCATGCGCCCTGGGCGCCGCTCTTGAATAAAACCTTGCCGGCCATCAGGGCGTGGGGAGGCGTTATTTCATCCACAGTTACCTGGGTTTTTCCCAGCAGGGAGGCAGGGGAGGCATTGTTCCGGGAAGCTCTCCGGGCTGCTCGGCTTCGGGTTCCGGCTCCGGCTGGCTGATGCGGATATCCAGATCCTGAAGAAGGAATCTTGTATCCATGAACGTCAGCTTGATGTTCAAGTCCTCATGCAGCCTTTTCTGGATGGCGTTTAAATCCAGTCCTTCTTCCGCCCAGGTCCGGATGGACTGGATCTGTTCCGGAGATAATTGATAAGGGTTTATCATGATATGTATTTGAGTTAGAATGATTTTTTCTATTCGCGACCAGACATGCATTCCAGCAGGGAATGAACGCAGGCGAGAAATCCTGCGGACGGCGTTCCACCCACGCCTGGATTTGCTCCGGCGTGAACCACTGCACGCTGTCCACCTCCGCCGCCGGAAAACGAACCTTCCCGGAATACCGCCCTTCATAGAGGGAGATGAATTCCCCAGCCGTTATTTTCTCCGGCGTCAAAATCCGCGATTTTCTGCAGCCCGCAGCCGGACACCCCCAGTTCTTCCTTCAGCTCCCGCACCGCAGCTTCCTCATAACTTTCCCCGGCATCCAGATGCCCGGCTGCGGAGGAATCCCATTTGCCCGGCTGCCTGTCTTTCCACAGGGACCTTTTCTGGAGAAGCACAGCTCCATGCTTATTGACCAGGAACATATGTACGGCGCGATGACGAAGGCTGCCTTCATGTATTTCCCGGCGCGTGCCCTGCCCCCCGTCACCTGATTGAGTTCGTCCACGATGTCAAACAATTCATCTCCGCTCTGCGCCACATCCTTGAGAGGATTGGTATCATAAACGCGCGCCAATTCCACCCATTGGGACAAATTCAATTCCTCAGCCCTGGCGGAAGGGGAAAGTCCCAGGGAAGCAGCCACGCCCTCCCACGGAGGAGAAGCGGGGAGCTGTTTTTTCAATTGTTTGCGCCGCTGGGAAAAAAGCCTTGCGCATCAGTTCATCCATCAGGCGGTCGTCATATGGAGGCAGCTCGCGGGCAGGGCGGGGAGTAAGCAGCATCACGGTGGAATCAATACGCGGACGGGGATGAAACGCTTCCGGCGGAATGGTTTTAAGGGCACGGGGAATCCAGTTTTTCTGGATGCGCAGGGACAACAGCCCGAAGGCATCATCATCCGGCGTCGCCAGAATGCGATCGATAAACTCCTTCTGGAGCATCACCACGGCACGTTCCACAGCACTGGGCCTGGACAGGAAATTCCTGGAGGATGGCTCCCCCCGCGGAATAGGGAAGATTGCCAAGGAATTTGACAGGGGCCTCCGCAAACAGCCCCCGCGGATCCCAGGAAGCGCCGTCTGCATGGTGAACCTCCACATGGGGATCACCGGCCCAGCGCTCTTTCTGGTACTCCGCCAGACGGGAATCAAATTCCCACCAGAACCAGTTTGCGGCAAAGGGGTGCGGCATGTTCCGTCAGGGAGCCGGTTCCAGGCCCTACCTCCACCACGCAATCCTGCGGCCGGATTTCGAGCTGCTCCACAATCCAGCGGGCCACATTTTCATCCGTCAGGAAATTTCTGCCCCAGGGACTTGCTGGGGCGCACTTCATGGTCTTCCAGAACATTCCTGATCTCGGACGGTTTCATAATGAAGTGATGTTCGCAAAAATGCCTGTCAGGAGCCAGTAAAAAGCGGGGCAGTTTCCGGCATGAAAACGGAGAAGCTCCAACCGCCGCAGGCAAAGAACGGAGAGACGGCGGCAAGATATATCGCAAATTGACAAAAAGGGGAAAAACATGTCACTTTTACAGGCGTCTGGAACAGGGATTCAGCCTGCAGTGAACCGGAAGGTTCCGCAGACTCCAAAATGTCCGGACGCCTTTGCCGGAGAAAAAGTTAAACCGGCTCAACAGCAAATTTGATAAAATCATGAAAGTACTTGTAACCGGCGGAGCCGGATATATTGGTTCCCACACGGTACGCCAGCTCGTCAAAACCGGCGCAGACGTGACCGTGCTGGACAACATGGTGTACGGCCACGCGGGAGCCCTCGTGGACCCGGAAGTGAAACTGGTCAAAGGGGATTTGGGAGATGCCTCCGTGGTATATCCTCTCCTGATGAAGGGCAACTTTGACGCCGTGATTCACTTTGCCGCCTTCATCAATGTGGGGGAATCCGTCCAGAACCCCCTCAAGTACTACATGAACAACATCGCCAGGCCCCTCGTCCTTCTGGGCGCCATGCAAGCCGCCGGCGTCAAGCGCTTTGTTTTCTCCTCCACCTGCGCCACGTATGGCGTTCCCACCCAGATTCCTATCCCGGAAACGGAAAAGCAGGATCCTATCAATCCTTACGGGAGTTCCAAGTACATGCTGGAAAAAGTTTGCAGGGACTGCGACCGCGCCTGGGGTCTCAAAAGCGTTTTTCTGCGCTATTTTAATGCCTCAGGTTGCAGCGAGGACGGCTTGATCGGTGAAGACCACGAACCGGAAACCCACCTTATCCCCAACATCCTGCTCACGCTCACCGGGGAAAAGGAATACATCGAAGTCTTCGGAACGGATTACGACACGCCGGACGGCACCTGCATCCGCGACTACATCCACGTCAACGACCTGGCGGACGCCCACTTGAAAGCGGTGGACTACCTGATGAAAGGCGGGGCCACAGAATGCTTCAACCTCGGAACCGGCCTGGGACTTTCCGTCCGGGCAATCCTGGAAACGGCTGAAAAAGTCACCGGCAAAAAAAAAATTCCCGTCCGCTACGGCCCGCGCCGCGAAGGCGACCCGCCCCGCCTGATTGCCAATCCGAAGAAAGCCAAGGAAATCCTCGGCTGGGAAGCCAGGTGCAAGGATGCCGGGGCCATTGTGGAAACCGCATGGAAGTGGATGACTGGCCCGCGCCGCGGCCACTATTAATGCCTCTGCCCGCAAAAGGCCACCCTCTTTTCCGTCCTGCCATGCCCTCCATGGCAGGGCTTGTTTTTTTTCAAATTTCTTCGTACGCTCCTCTCCCGGAACCGCTCTTTCTTCCTCTGCCGGCCACAGCTAAAAACATTCAAAGGCAAACGGTTCCCGGCGTGCTGCTTCTCCTTCCCGGCTTCAAAAAGCCTTTTCCATTCCTCTCCGGCAAACCAGAAACACAGCCCATGTCCCGGCAGACGCCCCCGTCGGGTATATGATGCAACCAATATAAGCCGTTCATTATAAAATTCCATTTTGTTCATATCTGGTCATTTACCACCCTATAGACCATCAAAATTTTTGAACTCGCCTCAACCGGAAAAACATTCTATTATTTTCAGGAAGCTTCACATACTGTATGAGCCTGCATATTGAAAGTACTGAAAATGCCCTTGCGGAATTGAAGAAGCAGCGGACCAAGACACTGACCGCCGCCATTTCCGTCTCCTTCCTCGGCATCGCCCTCATGGGCCTCCTCCTCTACCTGGTGCACATCATCGTGGCCGTTCCGGAAGATCCCCCCATGGTCGCCTACGCCACCCAGGAAGGCGACAACCCGGACATCGACACACCGGAAGTCACCCAGACCACCCAGCGCCCCAGCAGTTCCTCCACCTCCGCGCAGGTGAAGGTCATCGCCGCCGTCGCCACGGCGGACGTCGCGGTGGTCAACCCGGATATTGAGGTGGACGTCCCCTCGGAAGAACTCTCCATGGGCATTGACATCGGCGACGGCTTCGGCACCGGCACGGGCGACGGAGACGGGGGAGGCATTCCCGGCATCATCTCCAAGCGCTGCGATTTGAACGACCGCATGAAGCGCATCACGGAAAACGGGGGCACTCCGCAGTGTGAGGAAGCTGTAGTCAAATCCCTCCGCTGGCTGAAAAAACAGCAGAATAAAGACGGTTCCTGGGGCGGGGCTCCTCATAATTACAAATGCGCCATGACGGGCATGGCTCTCCTCTCCTACCTTGCCCACTGCGAAACGCCTCTTTCCGAAGAATTCGGGGAACCTGTCCTGAAGGGCATCTCTTTCCTGGTGGATCAGGGCATGAAAACTCCCGTTCTCTCCCTGGTTCCCCAGAGGAACGAAGTCAGCTATGACCACGCGGTAGCCACCTATGCCTTATGCGAAGCCTACACCTTCTGCAAGCAGATGGACATCCCCTCCATCTCCAATCTGGAAAAGGTCGTCATAAAAGCCGTTGATAAGATTGTGGACAATCAAAATACCGACGGCGGCTGGGCCTACAATTACAACACGAAGGCGGGCGCTCATACGGACCTTTCCGTCACCGGATGGAACGTGCAGGCCCTCAAGGCCGCCGAACACGGCGGCATCCGCCCCTCCAAAGGCGAAATACGCACGGCCCTGCGCAAAGCCGCGGCCTATTGCCAGAAATGCGGCAAGCCCGACGGCCTCTTCACCTACATGCAGAAAGGCAGGGAAGATGCCGCAGCACGTCCCTCCCTGGTGGGCGTAGGCGTTCTTTCCCTTCAAATGTGCGGCAACGGTTCGGACAGCGCCGCCCGCAAGGGACTGGACTGGATGCTCAAGAACACCAACCAGCCGTTCAACTGGAAGGCAAACAATACTTCCTCCAACCTCTACCAGCACTATTACGGGGTACAGGCCGCCATGAACCGAGGAGGGGATGTATGGAAAGCGTACAACAAGGCCTTCCGTGATTCCACCCTCGGAGCCCAGGCCACCGATGGAAGCTTCACCCCGAACGGATTCCCGGGACCGGGGGGGCTCGTGAACAGCAATGGAGGTTCCATCAACGACAAGATTTACCGCCAGTGCCTCGCTACTCTGATGCTGGAGGTATATTACCGCTTCCTTCCCGGCACGGGGGAAGGCACCAGGAATTCCTAATCTGATTGACAGACAGGCGTGTCTGGCTTTAGTACGCTGCCAGCCTTGTAAACAGGCAGGCCAGCAATACATACCTGTACAGGGCAATTCTCCCCATTTTTCAGAAATGCGGGAGTTTTTGCCTTGATGCCAACCAGACACCTCCCTCTATGAGTCTCCACATTGAAAGTACTGAAAATGCCCTTGCGGAATTGAAGAAGCAGCGGACCAAGACACTGACCGCCGCCATTTCCGTCTCCTTCCTCGGCATCGCCCTCATGGGCCTCCTCCTCTACCTGGTGCACATCATCGTGGCCGTTCCGGAAGATCCCCCATGGTCGCCTACGCCACCCAGGAAGGCGACAACCCGGACATCGACACACCGGAAGTCACCCAGACCACCCAGCGCCCCAGCAGTTCCTCCACCTCCGCGCAGGTGAAGGTCATCGCCGCCGTCGCCACGGCGGACGTCGCGGTGGTCAACCCGGATATTGAGGTGGACGTCCCCTCGGAAGAACTCTCCATGGGCATTGACATCGGCGACGGCTTCGGCACCGGCACGGGCGACGGAGACGGGGGAGGCATTCCCGGCATCATCTCCAAGCGCTGCGATTTGAACGACCGCATGAAGCGCATCACGGAAAACGGGGGCACCCCGCAGTGCGAGGAAGCCGTAGTCAAATCCCTCCGCTGGCTGAAAAAACAGCAGAACGGCAACGGCTCCTGGGGTGAAGGGCAATTCCGCGCTTCCATGACCGGCATTTCCCTGCTGGCCTACCTGGCCCACTGTGAAACCCCTCTTTCCGAGGAATTCGGAGAAAACGTCCTGAAAGGCATTTCCTTCCTGGTGGACTTAGGCATGAAAAACCCCGTCCTTTCGGAACAGCCCGCCCTGAAGGAAATCTGTTATGACCACGCGGTAGCCACCTATGCCCTGTGCGAAGCCTATACCTTCTGCAAACAGATGGACATCCCCTCCATCTCCAATCTGGAAAAGGTCGTCGTAAAAGCCGTGGACAGGATTATTGACGCCCAGTGTCCCAACGGGGGCTGGGGCTACAGCTACAACAACAAGATTAATCCGGACATCGACCTTTCCGTCACCGGGTGGAACGTGCAGGCTCTCAAGGCTGCCGAACACGGCGGCATCAAGCCTACCAAAGGGGAAATCCGCTCTACGCTGCGCAAGGCCTCAAGCTACGTGCGCAAGAACGTCATGCCGGACGGCAAATTTTCCTATAAGGAAAACGGTAATATGCCCCGTTCCTCCCTGGTAGGCGTAGGCGTGCTTTCTCTGCAAATGACGGGCGACGGCTCCGGCGGTGCAGCCCGCAAGGGATTGGACTGGATTAAGAACAACGTCAGGAAAAATGACGTAGGATACGTTTCCGGCATGAGCAATAAATCTGAAAACATCTACCGCCAGTGCCTGGCAACGCTGATGCTGGAAACCTATTACCGTTTCCTGCCCGGTACGGGGGAAGGCACCAAGAACTCCTGAGGCATCCCTCCGAATAACGAAAAGAGCGCCGCGGGAAAAGGTTCTGCATGCGAGAAAACGAACCTTCTTCCGGCGGCGCGCAAATTAAATCCTGACTTGACCGCAGAGGTTTCTCTTGTTATTCATATGGTTTCCATTTTCTAACGACGTGAATAACAATTCTTCCATCCTTTTCGGCCTTTTTGATGAATTTCTTTGGGTCCGGTGTTCCGGACGCGGAAGTTTTGCCAATAGTCCGACTGTCAAATCCCTGGGGGACGATTACATCGCTTCCGGAGGGCGTCTGATCGTCATTGATCTGGAAACTTGCTCCGGCATTGACTCCACCTTCATGGGCACTCTTGCGGGCCTGTCCCGACGGCTGCTTCCCATCGGGGGGATCCGTCCAAATCGCTTCCCCCGAGCGAACGCTGCCTGAGCGCCCTGGAAAGCCTGGGGCTGGACGCCCTGCTCAGCATTGAACCGCCCACAGCCCCCTGGAGGGGAAAAGTAGAGCAGATACGTGCCGCCCTGGGTACTGAAAATGCCCCTTCCGTTCACTTGGATGCCAAGGAGCAAACTCTCCACGTTCTCAACTCCCATTTGACCCTGAGCGAAATGAGCGAAGAGAACGAAGAAAAATTCCGCAACGTAACCGACTGCCTGAAAGAAGAATTGGAACGGCAGAAAGATCAATAAAAATACCTCCCCTCCACATGGACCTGCGCTCCATGGCCTCCCTGTATGAGGAAGCCCTTTCCGCAGCAAGGGAAGAAGGGCCGTCCGCCGTCAGGGAACATTCCGTTTCCAATCATTCCGCCCTTTCCGGACGAGCGGACTCTTCAGCTTCTTCTTCTGGAAGGAGTATTTGGAACCTCTTTACGGATGATTCAGGCAGGGACGTTCACATTCTGGATTTCGGGAACTGGAATAAATCCGCCGGACCGGACTTTCTAAACGCCAGGATATGCATTAATGGCGTCCCGCAATCGGGAGATATCGAACTGGATCCCACGCCGGAAGACTGGGAACGCCACGGGCACGGTTCCAACCCGGGGTTTAACGGCGTCATCCTGCACCTCGCCTGCGCGCCCAGCCGTAGGAAATGGTTCACCCGCAATGCCAGGCATGAACGCGTTCCTCTGGCTGTCATTCCCCCCGCGGCTATCACGCCAACAAAACCGCCATGCGCCACCTGGCCCTGCGGGCGCCCCTGCGTTCCATCCGGAACTGTCCGGAAGCCCTGCTTTTCGGTACGGCGGGCTTCCTCCTTCCCGTTCTTCCGGCCTCCTGCACACCGGAAGCCGTAGAACTCCACAAAAAACTCTGGGCTCAATGGTGGCCCCTGCGGGCGCAATTTGAACTGGCGCCGGACCGCTCCTTTCCCTGGACGTATTCCGGCAACAGGCCGGCCAACCATCCGCAGAGGCGCGTAGGGGCTCTGGCCGTCATCGCAGCAGATTTTGATGCGTTTAAGCGCCTTTGCCTTGCCGGACATACGGAAGAGCTGACGAAGTACCTCTCCTCCCTTACACACCCCTACTGGAGCACCCATGTAACGCTTCCTTCCCCACCGTCTCCCCTGCCCCATGGCCCTGATGGGCCGATAGAATTCCTGGACTTCATCATCAACCACCTTCTTCCGATGAAAGATGACGAACATGCATGGAAGCATTCTTTTTCCTCCGGGGCCGGACAGGCGGGAACAAAAGTCCTCTCCGTCCACCAATCCCTGCTGGGCGGCAGGCCGGATGCACACGCCTTTCTTGCGAAAGCCTGGCACCACCAGGCATTGCTTCAAATTCACGAAGACCTGTGTTCCCTCCATTCCTGCGCCATTTGCTCCCTGCTCAGGCAGATGGAAAAGAAATGAGAGCGCAGCCCTTCTTTCCTTAAGACGGGGCGAAGGACCGCCCCTTGCGAAAACCCTTTCCCAATCTTTACATCCCGAGAGGAATTCCTTCTTTCGGAACGCGCCATTCAGCAAGCTCCTCCTTTGAAACAAATACCGTCCCCTTCCGCAAAGGTCCAGGATAAAAAGGCTCCCAGCCTCCTAAAAAGGACTGGAAGCCATGACTATTTTAGTTCCATTAAAACCGGATCATGGATTTCTTTTTTACCGGGCCGCGGACGGCGAAGATTCCGTTCCCGATTTCAGCGGCAGGGTTTTCATGCGGGTCATCTTCCCGTTGACGCGCACGGGCAACACCTGGGTTGGGCGGAATACAACTTCACGTTGCTTACCTTGCCGTCCTTCCAGGAAAAATCCACCGTGACGTTTCCCCGGGCTTTCAGCCCTTCACGGAGCCTTCAGGCCACGCTTCCACGGGAGAGGGCATGATGTCTAGGCTAGCCCCCGGCATGGGGATTGCACCAACATTTCACAAATGCCGCCTACAATGCCGAAGCTGTCCATCTGCATAGGGGGATGAGGAGCATATTCGGCAAAGTGTTGATGGCCCTGGTGGTCGCCACGGCCACGTCCAGGAACGGCGGCTTTGGCCCAGGCGGCGTCCTTGCCCAGAATGCGGGCGGCTTTGATGGTATTGGAGAAAAGCTCCGCAATGAGCTGCTGGTCATGCATCACACCGTCTTCACGCGGCCCATGTTCGGGAGACCAGCCATTGGGAGCCACCAGAGTTCCAGCTTTCACATCGGCCAGATCCTTCTTCTCCTCTTCGCTCGGATCCTTGCCGTTTGTCTTGAACCCTTCGCCCCCGGCTCCCAGTTCCTTCAAATGGTCTTCCCAGAAATGACAGATTTCCTTCATCAGGGGATACGCCTGTTTTTCCAGATACTTTCTATCACCGGTAAATGCATAATGTTCCCATATATGCAGCGCATACCAGGCCGCACCGGGGATGTTCCACTGCCAGCCGTTGCCACCGAAGATATTCTGGGAGGTGCGCACTCCAGCCGCGCACGGGTTTGCCGTCCTTGGTATTGAACCCCTTGTTCGCCTGGGAAGCGTCCCGGCAGCCGGGGGCCATTGCCTCCACATAATTGACCAGGGCCTCATGGCATTCGGAAAGATTGGCGGGTTCCGCCCCCAATACGCCATCTGGACGTTGATGTTGTTATGGTAGTCGCAGGCCCACGGCGGTTTGACATAATCATTCCACAACCCTTGCAGGTTGGCCGGTAGCGTACCGGGCCGGGAACTGGACAACAGCAGATAGCGGCCGAACTGGAACATGGTTTCCTCCAGATCGGGGTCTGCCGGATTTTTCTTATAGGCCTCCAGACGCTTTGGCGTAGGCAGCTTGGCTACATCCTCCTCCGTTTTTCCGAAGTTGACCTTCACCCGGTCAAACATGGACTTGTACTGGGAAATGTGGGCCTGTTTCAGGGCGGCATAATCCGCAGAAGCGGCTTTGGCCGCATAACGGTCCAGCTTCCTGGAGGGAGATTCACCCTTCCAGTCCTTTTTATAATCTATCAGGTAATCCGTCTCCATGGCGATGACGACCATGCAGGAATCCGCATTTTTCACGGAAATTTTATCTCCCGAGGCAGAAAGCGTACCGCCTTTGGGACGGATCAAAACACGGCCTTCATAATTCATGCCGTTTTTCAACATCCCCTTCCAGGTGATGACGGATCCCTTGGCGGAAATATCTGCTCCAAGCTGGCTGTTAACGGAAAAATTCGCGCTGAATTGGCCGGGGTTGCTGGCTTTATAGTTCAGTACCAGGACGTTGGCAGGCGTGCTGGAGAATGCCTCCCGGTCATACGTTACGCCGTCCGCCTTGTAATTCACTTTATGAATACCGTCCCGGAGATCCAGGGAGCGCGTAAAATCTTCCACAGACAGGGAAGCCGGCTGGTCGCCTTTTTTAAAGTCCACAAACAAATCCCCAAAGGGAAGATAGTTGCCGAACTGGTTCGTTCCGGCATCAGGCCCGTAACCGTGGGATACCCCTCCGCTTCCCAGACGGAGGCAGGCTTTCTGTACTTGCCAAAACTGCCCTCGGAATTTTTGTCTTCCTGCGGATAAACAACTACGGCCGGTTCATCAGACCAGATCAAATTGGAGGCGGAAGGCTTATCCAGAGCCCCCCACCCGAAAGAAACGGCACTTACCGCCACGGCAGATAAATATAGAGATTGGAAATGCATGCTTTAATAAACAATGTCACATATTTACTGCCTTCGCAACCTCTATCTTTCAGCCATTCCGAACTTATCGGCCGCCACATGACGGATTCTTTCCCCCATTATTTCCCTCCCGGCCCAGGGACGCTTCCTCCAATGGCGGCGAGAACAGTAAATTTCCTTGTCTTTAAAAATGACGCCCCTACTTTCATGTATGTTGAAACGACTTCTCTCCGCATTTTTTTTCTCTGTTCTTTCTGGGAGCGGCCTCCGGTACATCCTTTGCGGAAGTCACCGTTCCGGACGCCCTGAAAGACCGGATTGCCCTGAAAAAAAAACGGCCCGTCAGCTCAATATCGTTTATTTTCTGGGCAGTGATACGGAACCCGTTCCGGATTATGAACGGCGCCTCAGCGAACTGCTCCTTTACCTCCAGCAGTTTTACGGCAAGGAAATGCAGCGGCATGGCTATGGCGCGCGTTCCTTCGGCCTGGACATCAAATCCCCAGGCCGCGTGAACATCATTGAATACAAGGCCAAAAATCCGGCGGCCCATTATCCTTATGAAAACGGAGGCGGCTGGAAAGCGGCCCAGGAACTTGACGAATTTTTCAAAGCCCATCCGGACAGGAAAAAAAGCCAGCACACGCTCATCATCATGCCCACCTGGAATGACGAAAAGAACGGCCCCGACAATCCCGGCGGAGTTCCCTTTACGGCATGGGGCGCAACTGTTTCGCCCTGGATTATCCGGCCTTCGACATCAAACACCTGGGGCAGAAAACAAGGGAAGGAAGGCTGCTGACCAAATGGTATGGAGGCATGGCCCACGAATTGGGGCACGGCCTTAATCTGCCGCACAACCATCAGACCGCCTCGGACGGTAAAAAATACGGCACAGCCCTGATGGGTTCGGGCAATTACACGTTCGGGACCAGTCCCACGTTCCTGACCCCGGCCAGCTGCGCCCTGCTGGATGCCTGTGAAGTGTTTTCCGTCACCCCGGCCCAGCAATTCTACGAAGGCAAGCCGGAAGTGGAGGTCGGGGACGTAGCCATTTCTTTTAAAGGAGACCAGATTCTGGTTTCCGGCAATTATAAAAGCCCCCAGACCGTCAAAGCTCTGAATGTTTACATCCAGGATCCTCCTTATGCGGTCAACCAGGACTATGACGCCGTTTCCTTCTCCCGGCGCCTTGGAAAAAAAGAGCGGGAAATTCTCCATGAAAATTGACAAAAAAAGAGCTGGAAGGATTGAACAATAACGAATTCCGCATTTCCCTCATGTTCATTCTCGCCAACGGGCTGCACATGCAGAAGCACTTCACGTTCCATTGGGACGCACTCCAGGATTACAGGGACGGAAGCAAATCCTGAACGCATTTTCCGTGCGCGGGCGGAGGCCGCCAAAATCACGGCCTCCGCACCTTGCGGGGGCCTTATTCCTTTAAACTGGTGCGCCAGCCGGAAGCGTGCTGATAGTAATAAACCGCTTCCCTTTCCAGCTCTTTCATCCGCCCGTCCGGCTCAACGGCCTCTCCGTCCCGGAAAAATTCCCACTCCGCGCTGGGGTTTGAGCACTACCATGTCTTTCCCCTTCAAATAGCCGATATATTGGTAATTGCTCACAAAATACCGGGATTGATAGGAAGGCTTCAAGGCATCCTTCCCATAAAGGCCGCATCATACGGCCAGTTCAACAGCCCCAGCAGGGTGGGCAGCACGTCAATCTGGCTCACGGGAGTGTCCCGCCGTTCCGGCTTCAGCAAAGCCGGAGCGTAGAAAATGGAAAAAATGCGGTGCGTTTCCGGATTGAGGGCCTGCTTTCCCGCGCTCCCGGCGCCGTGGTCTCCTACGAACACGAACAGCGTGTTGTCAAACCAGGGTTTGGTTCTGGCCTCCTCCACAAAGGCGCCTACCGCATAATCCGCGTATTTCACGGCCCCCATGCGCCCCGTGTGGGAAGGAATGTCAATGCGCCCTTCCGGATACGTGTAGGGGCGGTGGTTGGACGTGGTAAACACCACCTGCAAAAACGGCTTGCCGCGTCCGCAGGATTCATCCGCCTCCCGTACGGCGCGGCGGAACAAATCTTCATCGCAAACGCCCCAAATAGTGGAATGGGTCACCTCGGAATCATCCATGGAATTACGGTCCAGAACCTGAAACCCGTTGTTCCCGAAAAAATAATTCATGTTGTCAAAATACCCGTAGCCGCCGTAAATCCATTTGAGATCATATCCCTTGTCCCTGAATATGGAACCTATGGTCTGCAAATGCTCATTTCCTTCCTGGCGAAGGATGGACATGCCGGGAAGCGGCGGCAGGGATGTGCTGATTGCTTCCAGCCCGCGTACGGAACGGGTGCCCGTGGCATAAGTATTCGGGAAAAAAATGCCTTCCTTTCCCAGACGGCTCAGGCACGGAGTGACGTCAGCCCCGTCTTCCCGGCACTCGTTCAAAAATTCCGGCCCCATACTCTCCATGACCACAACCACGACATTCGGGCGGATAGCCCCCCGGAAGGACGCACCTGCCTCTTTACGCTGCCGGACGAAGCCTCCGGCACGGACGTGTCATCCGCCGTGAACTCCCGGGCCAGAAACGCCGCCGCTTCCGCATCCGGCAGCGTCCGGTAATAAGCGCGGTAATCCAGTTCATTCTTGAGAAAGGCGCTGAACAGGCTGTAAAGGCCATCCTTGGCCATTTCCGAATTATAACGGTTGTTCACGGCATCCGCATCCTTGATATCCACCAGCCAATATCCCCCCGTGACGCAGGCCAGCAGGAACAGCACCACACAGCCTCGTTTCCATCCGGCAGGAACCGCCCCGTTCCTGGGAAGCAGGAACCTCTTCATTCCCCAGACGGCCAGAACGGACGCCGCCAGAATGCCGCCCAGAATAGGAATGATGGGATAGGACTCGTAAATATTCCCGATAACCTCCTTGGTGTAAACCAGGTAATCCACCGCAATGAAATTGAAGCTGGCTTCAAATTCGTTCCAGAAAAAGGCTTCCGCCACATCTTCAAACAGATTGGCGAGCACAAACAGGAAAAACCATGCGGAGGTGAGCCACCTGTCCGCCTTCCCTCCTGCTTTCCCGCGCGGCAGAATCCACAAATAAACGGCATAGGGAATAAGCCAGTAGCACATGGTGACGGCAAACTCCGTCACAAAAACGTACGCCGTTTTCAGGAGGAAGCAACCCGAAATCCATGTTGCGGTATTCGAAAAATACCGTAAACAGATTTTCCACCGCCTCAATGCCGAACGCAAACAGGAGGAACGGCCAAAACCTCCCCCAATGATAACGAATCATCGCTACCGGAAATATGACAGCCGGAGCATGCCGTCAATGCTCCATCACAACATCACGGTGATATGGATGTCATTCCAAGGAAATGAGACGTGAGAAGGTTCCCTACACCACATCCAGAGCGGCATCCCAGTCTTTCCAGACAGGCTCCAGCCCGGCATTCCGTATGGCTCCGACCACCTGCTCCGGTGTGCGCTGGTCGGAAATCTCAAACTGCTCCGTCGCCTTGCAATTCCCTTTTCGGTCATCGGGAAGATCCACCCGGTTGCCCCGCACCGTCAAATGGGCGGCAGCCGTTCCCACGCCCGTGTAGCCCCCGGTTCCGTGCGCGCAATGGCGGACATGTGGGTCATGCCCAAATGCATCAGGGCATTTCTCATCGGCGCGGGCTCACGGGTGCTGATGGACATGCCTATTTTGGGGAAGCAGATGCGCAGGGCGGCCATGAGCTGGACAAAATGGCGGTCATCCAGCATCAAGTCCGGATCAGGTTCATACTCGTAATTCCCGGCGTAGGGACGCATGCGCGGAAACGCCACGGAAAGCGCGGATTTCCAGCAATGCTTCTGCAGGTAATCCAGATGGACGGCAAGAGCCATGGCCTCCCGCCGCCACGGAGAAAGCCCGAACAAGGCTCCTATCTGAATGCGGCGGAAACCGCCCTGGTAGGCGCGTTCCGGGCAGTCTAGCCTCCAGTTGAAATTTTTTTCTTCATCCCTGCCGTATGCAGGGGTTTCATACACTTCCCGGTTATAGGTTTCCTGATACACGGCCAATTGTTCCGCCCCATGGCGGACGATCTCCGCATAACGGTCGTCCGGCAACGGCCCTATCTCCAGCCCCAGGGCTGGAATAAAGGAATGCAGGGCGTCCAGGCACTCCTGCATATACCCGTCGGAAACGAACTTGGGATGCTCCCCGGCCACCAGCAGGATGCTGCGCAGCCCCCAGGCCGTGCAGGTAGCGGGCCTCCTGCACCACTTCATCCACCGTAAGCGTGGTGCGGATAATGGGATTATCCCGGGAAAAACCGCAGTACTTGCAATTATTGATGCATTCGTTGGACAGGTAAATGGGGGCGAACAGGCGGATGGTCCGGCCGAAATGCAGCCGCGTCAGACGCCGGCTCTCCTGCGCCATCTCCTCCAGGCGGGCGTCGTCAACCGGTTCCAGCAACGCCATGAAACGGCGTACCAGGGGAGGGGGCAATCCATCAAACCGTTTAATTCTTCAGAAAAAGACATACGTAAACTAAGTAAAATTTTGAGAGAGCCGGCTGCATTTCCATTCCTGAACCGGAAAGCCCCAATTTGCTACCTCCCTTGCAAAAGATACCATCTTTTACCGTGTCATTTCCCGGAGAGGAGCGTTCCATGAAGGCGGGGAACCTGCGAATCGTCGTGACAGACGGCCTCTTATGGACTAATCTGGCTTTATCCTCCCATGAGCGCTACACCGAACAGCCTTTTCCGCCATTATCTTGATTCCCTGATCCAGCAGGGAACAACGCGAACGAGCCTGACGGATGAAGCCAGAAACGTTCTCAGAACATGGTACGTGGCTTCCAGGCAGGGAGGCCGTCCCGCCGCATCAGCACCCGCTTCTCCGGAACCGCCGCCCCTGCAGGCAGCCGCTCCTGTCTCCGCTCCTGCCGGAAAGCCGGAACCGCCGGAGCTGTTTCCGCAAAACAGGGAACCGGCCTCTGCCATTACCCTCCCGGAAGGGACAATGGAAGACAAGCTGCAATACCTCCGTAATCTGGCGCAGAACTGGAAACCGGCGCGGGAACTCAACTCCCTGCGGGACACCATGGTCTTTGCCACGGGCAATCCCCATACGAAACTCATGCTCATCGGGGAAGCTCCCGGATATTATGAAGAAGTGCAGCAGGAGCCCTTTGTGGGCCGTGCCGGGGAAAAACTCAACCAGATATTAAGGGCCATGGGGCTCTCCAGAGACATGGTCTATATTTCCAATATCGTCAAATTCCGCCCGGCCCTCCCCAACCAGCGGACCAATAACCGTGCACCCACGCCGGAAGAAATTGAAGCGTGCCTGCCCATCATCATGCATGAAATCCGGGTCATCCAGCCGAAAATGATTGTAGCCTTGGGCGGTACCGCCGCCGTAGGCCTGTTGGGGGAACAGGGATCCGTCAGTTCCATGCGCGGCAGGTTCCACGACCTTAACGGCATTCCCGTACGCGTCACTTACCATCCCAGTTATCTGCTCAGATCGGACAGCCCGCGGGAAAAACGCAAGGTATGGGAAGACATGCTGGCCGTTATGGAACGCCTGGACATGCCCATCTCAGAAAAACAGCGCGGCTACTTCCTGCCTAGGGAATAGCCCCGGAAACTCCCTTATGCCTCATTTCCAGCTGAGGCAGGCAAAAATCCCTGAACCATTTGGCGTAGCAGGAAACATTGGTATGCCTCCGCGCATCCGCATTCTATTCTCCAAAGCGGTTGTACCACCCCATCCCGCTTTTTCCCGGAGCAACCTCTAACGCGTCGGCTAATTGGGAGGATAGAACAGGCCGTCCCCCTGCCCCGTATCCCGCCAGGAGCCGCCGAAGCACAGCATGAACGGAGACATTCAGAATTCCTCCCTTTTTACTGGTCCGGGACCTTACGAAATTCCCCTCTCCATCAAATCCTCATCACCGCCCGGCCCTTGTAACGCTGCCTGTGGGATGCAAACATAACCTCCGGAAAATGAGCGCCATGCTCCGGCGTCAGTTCCCGGACCGGAAATTTTTTCAATTCCGGACACCTCCGCATCAAAACTCCGGTGAAATACCTGATACCTCGCCGTGTCGTGAGGCGAAGATCCCGTTTCGCCTTCAACGGTTTCTCAGCGCCTCCGATCAAAAGCAAAATCCATCGGGTTTCAGATATCTGAGGAAGAATATCTGGATGTCCTCCAACGGTTCAGAATCCGATGCTGGGAAATTTGCCGCCGTTACCGGAAAAGCGGCGCCGCCGGCATGAAAACATACCTGAGCAATGCAACCGTTTTTGAGCCGGAACGCTATTTGCGCGAGAGGAACCGGAAGAAGAGGCTGCTGCTGCGGGAAGCCCGTCCGCTTGAATATGAAAATGGCCGGGAAATTGACGCTGACGAGCATTCGGACTTCCTTTCCGGGCTGATGTTCCGGGAAGACTTCGAGCGGGAAATGGAATCCCTGGAGCCGCAGGAAAGGGAGCTGGTTGAGGCATTGATTGACGCTGAAGGGAATTTGTCACGGGCAGCCAGAAGCATTCATCTGGAGGAAAGCAGGGCGCGTCGCCTCCGGAAACGTCTCCGGGAAGAAAAATTCACTTTTTTAAGAAATGGGCGGCAGATTTCCAGAAACGCGGCAAGCAATCATAGTGAAGGAAACTAAATCGACCTAACCGTCGTCAATAGACGTCGCACTCAAACCACAACCATCACACAATGTTTACCAACGATCAACCAAACGACGACCCCTCGTTGAACAGGGGTTCCGCCAACAAGATGAACTCCAACCCCGCCGCCGGGCTTCCCGATGCGGCCAGCCAGCCCGGCGCGCCGAGCGCCGCAGCGCCCCTCCATGCCATGTCCACACCCATTCAGCCCTACGGCGCGGATTCCGTTATTTATGAGAAATCCGACAACTTCGTTCAGACGTCTGCCGGTGCCGACGTCTTCATGACCCCGGTCAACGACACCTTCAGCGTCCCGGAAGGCGGGGCCACGGCCGTGGCCAGCCTGACGGTGGACGACTGGGGCAAGCTGACTATTTCCGGCCCGGGCGGCACCTTCGAACTGGACCTGACCCCTGACGCCGATGAACCCGGAGAACTGGGAGGCCACCAGGAATGGACCAAATCAGGCTCCTTTGAACTATCCGAAGGAACGTACGCCCTCTCCATCACGCACCAGAACATCGACATACCGCACAACGAATACAACCAATCCGTATGCCGCTATTCCGTGACGGTGACTGCCCATGGAAGCTCCGGCGGTTCCTCCAGCTCCTCCAGCAGCTCCTCTTCGGACATGCCGCCGGAAGAAAAGGAAATCTGCTGCCGTTGCGGTACGTGCACGGACGCGGAAGGCAACGAATACACCATTGCGGCGGAAAAACTGCCGGGTGACCCCGGCGTGGAAATCTGCATGTCCCAGGCCGAATTCCTGGCCAGGGGAGGGGCTTCGGCTCCGTCTCCCGCGGCCTTCAGCCTCCGTTCCGCGGAAAACGCCCGTGAAACGGCGGAAGCCTGCGGCGGCCTGAAATACGTGAGCCCGTGGGCCTGGCGCGCCCATCTGGACGAAACGTCCGGCCTCATCACCATCGTGCCGCCGGTGGGCGCCGCGCTTTACTTCAACGTGCAGGCCGGTTCCGATACGGCCCTGCCTGCGGGCATCTCCCGCAAGCGCGAATTCAGGGTGCAGCTGCTGGATGAAACTCTGGCTCCTGCCGCTTCCGGCGCCCCCGCCTACCTTTCCCTGGTGGACGCGGACGGGCAGAAAATCCGCTTCTCCGCGGAAACCGGCGCTGTGGTCGGCATGACCTCCGCCTCCGGCAGGGTTCTTCTGGCGGAAGACTACTTCCGGAATGTGAGCAATACGTATGACCATGAGGGCAGCCTGGTAAGCAGCTACAGCGCCGCGGAGGGGCTGATGCGCACCCGGACCGGAGCGGGCGGAGAACTCGTCCTGGAATGGTACGCTCCCGCCGCCGTCACGGCTCTGGCCGACGGAACATACGAAGTAACGGGAGAACCCTATAAAACCTCCTCCTACCTGTCCTCGGAAGAAAACGGCGTGCGGACCACCGTCATCACGCGCCAGCAGCGCGGACTGCCGGCCCACACCATCACCCGTACGGAAGAACCCGGCAGAGTCAGCATCGCCAAAGGCCAGGGGGACGACACCATCATCCGCACCATTGAAACCAACCGCCTCTACGGAGGCCTCTCGGAACGCATTGAGACCGTCAGGGGCATCCACGATGCCGAGCCTGTTTCCTGCAGCCGCAGCGTCAGGCAATACACGGACGGCGGCTGGCTGCTGGTAAGCGAAACGGAAGCCTTCAACACGCCGCTGGCGCGGACGACCTCCTACGAATACAACAGCCAGTACCGCGTCTCCCGGATCAACCGCCCGGACGGCGGCTACACGCGCTATGAATACGACGGCGAAGGACGGGTCACGCTTGAGGCGGCGCCCTGGGCCGGCGGCGGAGAACAGGTAACCCGGACCGAATACGCCGGCCTGCGCTTCTACGACAACCGTCCGGCGCGTGTCGCCGAATTCCGGGTGCTGTCCGACGGCACGGAAATCGAACTGACGGCCGCCGCTTACGCCTATGAGCGCTCTCCCCTCATGGAACGGGTGACCAAAACCGTGACTGCCGCCGGTTCCGGCCAGGAACAGACAAGCGTGGAAGAAACGTATGGAGAAGCCGCCGCCTATCCCTATGCCGCCGGGCAAACCAAATTCACCCGGGACATTGCCGGCGTGGAAACCTTCTATGACTATGAGGCGGCCGTGGAACACGGCGCCGCGCACAAAAAAAGACGGCCGTTACCAAGGTCGGCGGCGAACTGGCGGCCGGACAGAGCCGCAAGACGGAATCGTTCCTTGCCGCCAACGACACGGTGCTTGTTGAACAGGAAAGCGTCTGGGATGGCGACAACTGGCTGCTGCTCTCAAGCGGCGCCCATGAATACGACGAAGAAGGCCGCCGCACGAAAACCACCCGGGGCAACGGCCGCGTCACCTCCACGTCCTGGATGTGCTGCGGCAAGCTCTCGGAAACGGACGAAGACGGAATCCTGACGTCGTACGGCTACAACAGCGCCCACCAGCTGGTGGAAACCATCCGTTCGGAAATCAGCGACGGAGACACGGTCGTAACCCCGGAAACCATCACCACCTACACCCGGGACGCCGCCGGGCGCGTCCTGCAGACACGCCGGGACAGGGGAGCCATGACCACGACGGAAAGCGTGGAATACGACAAGCTCGGCCGTATCGTCAGGCAAACCGATGTGCTGGGTCGCGTGACGGCGACAGCCTACAGCGAAAACGGCCTGACGGAAACCGTCACGACGCCCGCCGGCGCCACCCTCGTCACCGAACGTCACCCCGACGGCTCCGTACTCCATGAATACGGCACGGGACAGCGCGAACGCTACCATGTCTATGACATCGACCATAACTGCCTGAGGGAAACCGTTACCCTGGCCGACCAGACCACCATCCTCTCCCGGACCCTGGTCAACGGCTTCGGACAAAGCGTCGTGCAAGTGACGCCCGCGACTGCCGGGTTCCTGTATGACCGTTCCGAATACGATGAACAGGGGCTCCTCATCCGCACATGGAGAGATACGGGAAGCAGGAGGGGGCCGTCGCCATGGCGCCCACGCTCTACGAATACGACGCCTTCGGCAACATGACCAGGGAAACGCTCGCCCTGGCGGAGCAGCCCGCACCGGACAACAGCCCCATCCGGGAATATGCCTTCAGCGTGGAAAACGCGGAGGACGGCGTCTATCTGGTCACGACGCAAACCCGCTACCATGCAGATGGACATCCGCTCGTCTCCGTACGGAAGCGGCTCCTGTCCGAACTCTCCGGAGTTCTGGAAACAAAAACAATAAGTATCGACGAACGCGGCTTGACTTCGGCGGAATGGACGGAGTATGCTGAAAATACGAAAAGAATCCAAAAGAGCGTTATCCCCTCTTCCAGCGTCACGGCTCAAACGGTGGCGGCGGACGGCCTGATGCTCTCGCAGCAGAACCACGCGGGCATCACGGAAACGGCCGCCCGCGCCTATACGGCCGCGGGCATGACCCTGACCCGCACGGACGGCCGGGGCAACACAACGACGATCCGGACCGACCTGGCCGGACGCGCCGTCAGCGTGACGGACGCCGCCGGAAATGAGACCGTCACGCAGTACGACGCCCGCTTTGACCTGGCCGCCGTGGTGACGGACGCGCTGGGAAATACGGTGTGCGCCGGATACGACGCCAGAGGCCGGAAAACGGCCGAATGGGGGACGGGGACGCAGCCCCTGCTCCTGGGCTATGACGAAGCCGACCGCCTGGTGAGCCTGACCACCTTCCGCGCGGCGCAGGAAGGAGACGTCGCGGAAGACCCCACTGGCCGCGCGGATGGAGACGTCACCACCTGGAGCTATGACGACGCCACGGGGCTGGAAACGCGCAAAACGTATGCCGACGGAACGCACGTGGACAAAACTTGGGACGCCTTCAACAGGCTTGCCACGGAAACAAACGCCCGCGGCATCGTGAAGACCTGCACTTACGAACAGGCCCGCGGGCTGCTGGTGGGAATCAGCTACTCGGACGCCACGCCCGGCCAGAGCTTCGTCTACGATCACCTCGGTCAATTGACGCAAATCACTGATGCTGCCGGAACGCGAACCTTCGCCTACAATCTCTACGGAGAACCGGAAACCGACAGCCTTGCGGCAAACGGCCTCTCCTGGCAGGTCTCCGAACTCTATGACGGGCTCGGCCGTCCGGCGGGGTATGAATTAAGCGCAGACGGCCGCCGCGTCCAGCAGGCGCGCCTGTCCTATGACGGCAAAGGCCGCCTCTCCGCCCTCGCGGCGGAAGGCATGGAAACGCCCTTCTCCTGGACTTACTGCGAACAGGGAGGGCTTGTGGAACAACTCGCCTACCCCAACGGCATGACCCGGGTCAACACCTATGAAAACAGCCGCGACCTCCTCTCCGTCATCGACTACCGGAGGCCCGGAAGCGCCAACCCGCCGGCAAGGCACGAATACGACTACGACGCGCTGGGCCGTCCGACCCGGCGCAGGGACACGTGGAACACGGCGGCGCCCAAAACGACGCGTTTGTTCACCTACAACAGCCGCGGCGAACTGATCGGAGACCAGCTCAGGCCCGGAGGGCGCTTCGGCTACCAGTACGACAACATCGGCAACCGGAAGGAAGCCTTCGAATTCGGCAACACGACGGACTATGAAACCGATGAACTCAACCGGTACGCGGGCATCGCCGGAAATGGCGCGGCGGCATTCGTCCCCCAATACGACGCCGACGGCAACCAGACGCTGGTGAAAACTTCCACGGGCATCTGGACAGTCACCTACAACGCGGAAAACCGGCCCGTGAAATTCGAAAGCGAAGACGGCGGGACAACCGTGGAATGCGCCTACGACTCCATGGGCAGGAGATTCGAGAAAAAAAAGTGACGGTCGGAGGGACAACGGGCTTCCACGCGCGCTACCTCTACCGGGACTACCTGCAGGTGGCGGAGTGCGACTTGACCGGGGAAACGCCGAAGCTTGTGCGCAGCTACCTCTGGGACCCCTCGGAACCTTAGGCCACGCGCGTCCTGGCCATGACGCGCTGGGAGGCGAACGGGACGCAGGTGAAGGAGCATATCTACTGCATGCACGACGCGATGAAGAACGTCACCTCCCTCTTCGGGGAAGCGCGCGGACGCCGCGCCCTGTACGAATACCGTCCGTACGGAGGGCTGGTCACGTCGGAAGGCAACATGGCGGAAGAGAACAAATTCCGCTTCTCCAGCGAATACATGGACGACGAGCTCGGCCTCATCTACTACAACTACCGTCATCTCAATCCGCGCGACGGCAGGTGGATCAGCAGGGATCCCATCATGGAACAAGGAGGGTGGAATTTATTCGCCTTTGTAGGAAATTTACCTGTATGGGTAATTGACTATTGTGGGCTTGAAGTTAAAGAAGAATCACGTCCTTTTGCAATGAGGCCAAATCCTGATAGCAATTTAGGGTATACAGTAATAAAAGATGCTTCATTCATGGATAAAGATTTGGAAATAGAATATGATTATAAAAAAGAAAAAAATAAATGTAGAGTATTTGTAAAAAATATTAAAGAACCCGTTTTGGTAATACTTGAGTATTGGCCTTCTGAAGATGAAAAGATTGTAGGATATTCTAAAAAAGGAGTTTTGGCTATTATTGGTCATGAAAAAAGAAGATTGCAGGTGTATCAAAAAGCAGATGAAACATATATCAAGCTTGTAATAAATAATGTGAAAATATTATATGCTGAAGACGAGTCGCGAGAAAAGGCTGAAAAAAATTTGAATAACTATATTCAGAAATATTATGATAGTGCTAAGGATTTCCTTCTTAGATATGTTAGAGAACAACAAAAATTAATTACACCGGAAGCTAATGAATGGAATTTGATACGGGAAAAATTAAATAATGAAGTGATAGGTATTAAATGGACACACAAAGTACCTGATCCAAAGCCGGCTCCTATGCCTATGCTCCCTGAGGGACTTGGAAGAACAGGAAATTAGCAGTGTAAGTAATATAACTATCCCGCAGTTTATCAGAGACTGCGGGATAGTTGTGAAATATTAAAAATATAATAAATACTAATAACAATAATGAAAACAATAACTTTCTATACGAATTTCTTGCTCAGATCGACAAAGTTGGCATGTTTGTTGGCATGTGCAGCCTTGTGTTGTGTTTCCAGCGCGCAGGAAATTGATTTTCAAGATAAGGTTTATAAGCCCTATATTATAGCATATAACAATAGGAAATATCAATTCTGTCCTGTTGATTTAAATATCTTGAAATGTGAAAAATTCGCTGACATATGCGAATCTTTTTTTCAATTTCATGTTTTCTTTAGCGCCTGGCCGGACATTAAGACGCCATCTCGAAAATCATTCATTATCTGCTTTGATGATATTGCTTTTTTCAGCAATTCCTCTATATTTATGATAGAAGACCTTGTGATTTATGTTGATAGAAAGACAAGTAAAATCTATAAGCGCGATCCAAAAAATATTATAAAATATCAATGCAACAGACAGGAAGTGTCCCTAATTGAAAAAATGAGAAAACTGGACCCGCCTGATGATGTTGTGGCTGGCTGGGGAAGGTATTCCAATTTTGGCCCAAGCAATATGCAGCGAACAGAGGATAAAAAATTTGTCATATGGGACTTTGCTGGAAGCAGTTCCCGGGTTACTGAAACTCTTTTCGGACAAAAATCGAAAATCAATTAAAATGTATAAATAAAAATTGACTCTGGTGTTGTAGAAGATCTGATAACTATCAGTACGACAACATCGGCAACCGGAAGGAAGCCTTCGAATTCGGTAACACGACGGACTATGAAACCGATGAACTCAACCGGTACGCGGGCATCGCCGGAAATGGCGCAGCGGCATTCGTTCCCCAATACGACGCCGACGGCAACCAGACGCTGGTGAAAACTTCCACCGGCATCTGGACAGTCACCTACAACGCCGAAAACCGGCCCGTGAAATTTGAAAGCGAGGACGGCGGGACAACCGTGGAATGCGCCTACGACTCCATGGGCAGGAGATTCGAGAAAAAAGTGACGGTTGGAGGGACAACGGGCTTCCACGCGCGCTACCTCTACCGTGACTACCTGCAGGTGGCGGAGTGCGACTTGACCGGGGAAACGCCGGTAGTTGTGCGCAGTTACCTCTGGGACCCCTCGGAACCTGAGGCCACGCGCGTCCTGGCCATGACGCGCTGGGAAGCGAACGGGACGCAGGTGAAGGAACATCTCTACTGCATGCACGACGCGATGAAGAACGTCACCTCCCTCTTCGGGGAAGCGCGCGGACGCCGCGCCCTGTATGAATACCGGCCGTACGGAGGTCTGATCACGTCGGAAGGCAACATGGCGGAAGAGAACAAATTCCGCTTCTCGAGCGAATACATGGATGGCGAACTGGGGCTGGTCTACTACAACTACCGGCATCTCAATCCTCTTGACGGCAGGTGGATCAGCCGCGATCCCATCATGGAACAGGGTGGCTGGAATTTGTTCGCCTTTGTTAATAATAATGGTATAGTTTTCTCTGATAAGAAAGGGGAAAATTATAATCCATTTACTCCGGGTATGATGAATCCTCCTAGTACTTACGATTCTCCAGTATATACTCCTTCTCCAAAGAAGGTATCCATATCCATTACTTATTCTGCCATATGTCAGGATGTGGGTATATGGGATTGGTTAATTAATATATCATTAGCTGATAAAATTACTAAAACGCCATCTGATTTTGATCCGAATTCGGAATGTAATTCTTGTCAATGCATTAAGAAATTGACGGTTATCATGCATGGAACTCCAAATGAATATGTATCTGGAGTTAGTGCTCAGTGGGGAGATACTCATTTATTTGAGGGTGATAAATTTACTGAAATATCAGATATGTTCAAAAATATTAAATTTTGTTCATCATGTGAGCTGGAATTGAGAAGTTGTCATCTTGGAGAATATCCTTTTTTAAAGCAACGTCTGGAAAATAACACAAAATGTAAAGTAACCGTATATCAAGGCGGTGTAAATGCGTTTTTCCCTCGTTTAAAATGATTAAAAAAATAAAGAAATGGTTTTGTACCATCATTGCGGCATTTGCGGTTATTTACGCCATCAATGTCATATATGCCAGTTGGTCTGTATTTAAGACATTGAATGGCAACAATGATGACGAAATGAGATATTATGAGGTAACCATGTATCCAAACAGCGGATATGAAGGAATATATGTTTATGCAAAGACAAGTTTGATATATTCATTTATACCACAAGATTTGGTTTTTGTTAAAAAAAGAGATGGGGAAATTTCCATATGGTATGGAGGACGCTTATTCAAGAGAGGGAGAGATATTTATATGCAATTGGAGGCGACTAATTCTGAGAAATACAGAAAAATGGTTGAAGAAAGATATTGGATGAGTAATGAAAAACTGGAAAAATGGATAAGAGATCGAGGTTTTATAAAAATTAAGTAATTATCTTGAATTTATCTTAAATGATTTATTATTTATGTAATTGATAAATAAAATTTCAAAAGTGAAAATATTCAGAGATTTAACTATTGAAACAGAAAGACGATAAAAAATATTTGCACACCTCTTCCGGGATTTTTCTGGAAGAGGTGTTACTGGTTTGTACCACATGTTTCAACAGATTCGCAACAAAAACAAATGCCTGCTGTATCGTCGCGACCTGCACCTACGAACAAATCCGTGGGTTGCTGGCGGGAATCGGCTATTATGTTGCCACGCCCGATTAGAGTTTTACATACAACTATCTCAGTAATTGACACAGATTGAAAATGCTAGAAGCGACCGCCTACACAACCGGCCCGCTCAACCAATACAGCGCCATCGAGCGCGGAGAAGAAGCCGCCTTTGAATCGGTTTACGACGCGGACGGAAATCAGACATTGATCAGGACATCCACAGGAATCGGGTAAGTCTCTTACAACGCGGAAAACCGCCCGGTGCGCTTCGTCAATGAAAGCGCCAATACCGTGGTGGAATGCGCCTACGACTCCATGGGTAGGCGGCACACCCGCAAAGTGAGCGTCAACGGGACGGTGAGCAACTACCTGCGCTACATGTACCGCGGCTACATGCAAATAGCCGCCATAGATGCCGTCAGCGGAGCCTTCCGATGGTTCCTGTTCTGGGACCCGACGCAGCCTGAGGCGACGCGCCCGCTGGCCATCCGCAAGGACGGCACCTGGTACGCCTACGGGTGGGATCTGACCAGGAACGTCACGGAAGTCTTCGGGAAAGCCGGCTACCTGCGTACGGCCTACACCTACACGCCCTACGGAGAAGTCACCGCCGAAGGGGACGTCACCCAGCCCATCCAGTGGAGCAGCGAATACAGCGATGATGAGCTTGGGCTGGTCTACTACAACTACCGGCATCTCAATCCGCACGACGGAAGGTGGATCAGCAGGGATCCCATCGCGGAACAAGGCGGGTGGAATTTGTTCGCCTTTGTTAAGAATAATGGTGTAAAAAGCATTGACTTATTGGGTTTGCTGGCATTTATAAGTTGCGCTCGTTTTTCTGATTTAAGCATGGTCTGCCTGATTTCCATTTTGGATGGACTCTGCGTTTGTCCCGAATGCAAAAAGATAGCGGATAAAATGTATAAGGCAAAATCTCTCGATACGCTTTTGAAAAAAGGAAATGAACTGGTAAAATGCGCGGAAAATCAAAAAAATGATACGCCTGTTACGCTTGAAATAATCGGACCCATATTTACGAATTTCGGGGAAAACGCAGGGCGTGGACCTATACCTGCAGATAAACCGTACAGGATCCTTCCAAAAAAAGATGGTGGCCCCAAGAATAAGGGTGGTAATTACCATAGAGGAACCCCTTCGCCAACCGACTTAAATAAAGGAACGCCGGGTACAATTTATGATTCGAGGTATGTTAATGATAGGACAGCTATACGGATTCATGAATTGGGGCTTTCCAAAGGGTGCATTACCATAGGGAGCAGATATGTCGACTCTGAAGGCAAAGAAATTCCGTTGGTTAGTAAAAATGCGGGGGAAGGCTATATTGAACAGTTAATGAAGGAGCATAATGAATGTGGAGGATTTTATTTGGAAATAAAGGAAGTCGGAGACGAATATAAACCTGAGGAGTTGATCAATGTTAAGAACAGCTATGATGGTGCGGTCTATACTCCAAATACGGCTGCAACGATTTTGAAAATTCCAATTATGTAATTTGTGGTAGAAAAATCAGATTAACCGAATTCCATGTCTCCTGAGAAAATGATTCTGACAGACAGGCAATATTCTGAATAAAACAGGTTCCAAACAAAATGTGGCGTCATGTGGTGATGACGCCACATTTTTATGGATCAAATAGTCGTGTTCATATTCACTGGCAATTTGCAGAGACACACCGCATACCGGAATACAGCCGAAAATCCTGAAAGACGATGCTGTATCAGGTTTGTCAGACAGCTATTCCATCTTTGTCCGTGTTCTATATTTTAGATTTTTGAAAACATTTTTGGCATTTGCTGTTTTGTCCATTATTGGAGAATGAATAGCAACAGTATACTATTGGAACATGCCGTAAAAGGATATTGACTTTGATGTTATTATGGATATAGGGAGGGATATGAGCTTGAAAAGAATGTGGGTTTTATCCTTGTTTCCGGTTGCATTGTTTCCATCCTGCCGCCAGGGGATGACTACGGTGGCACAGCCTCTGAAACCGGTATTTGTACACGTAGTTAATCCTCCTCTGGAGTATCCGGAATTTCCCGAATCAAGAGAAAAAATAAAAAAATTGTCACAACAGCAGAGGCAGCAGTTGGCGGGCTATATCGTTCATTCTGCGAATTGGGAGCAAATGACTAGGAAAGAATTTGAATTGATCCGCAGCGGACGGGGCCAGGAAGGTTTGTCTATGGTGCACTGGGATTCAGATAGTTATTTTAACAGGATGACTGTTCCTTATATCCGTTCGTCGAGTAAGGATAAAGATATTTTATCCCTTCTTCAGAACAATGAAGACGGAGAAGTTATTTTGAGCAGAGCGAATCTTTTTGAACTGGTAGCGGAAAATTATATAGAACATTATCCTGATGATAAGAACGGATGGGATTTTTTATGGTTTTTTATGAATATGGAGGAAGATGAAATTCCTTTTGGTAGTATAATCAAAGAAACGATTATCAAAAGGAATCTCGATCGATTCGCCTATGGGAAGAAAATACTGGATATGATAGGCGATTCCTCTATCAGAAAGAATGATGGACGCTGCCTTTAGTTTTGGCGGGACTACCTGCAGGTGGCGGAATGCGACTTGACCGGGGAAACGCCGAAGCTTGTGCGCAGCTACCTCTGGGACCCCTCGGAACCGGAAGCCACGCGCGTCCTGGCCATGACGCGCTGGGAAGCGAACGGGACGCAGGTGAAGGAACATCTCTACTGCATGCACGACGCGATGAAGAACGTCACTTCCCTCTTCGGGGAAGCGCGCGGACGCCGCGCCCTGTACGAATACCGTCCGTACGGAGGGCTGGTCACGTCGGAAGGCAACATGGCGCAAGAGAACAAATTCCGCTTCTCGTGCGAATACATGGACGACGAGCTCGGCCTCATCTACTACAACTACCGTCATCTCAATCCGCGCGACGGCAGGTGGATCAGCAGGGATCCCATCATGGAACAGGGTGGCTGGAATTTGTTCGCGTTCGTAAATAATAATGGTATCATCAATTTTGATTTAGTAGGTTTAATAGATGGAGGAATGGGGGGTATTATTAATGGGACATATGGATCTTCTCCTTTTAACGTATCTTATAAATCAAATCCTAATTATTCCCCTTCTAATAATGGAAAGAATAATGTTGGCTTTCCAATTAAAGGAAATGTTAGTATAAAAGTAGAGAATATAATTGAAAAAAGTAATCCTCTTGTTTTCGTTGTTGCAGTTGAGGTTGAAAGGACTGGCGCATTAAGAGTGGATTATGATAAAATAGTACAGAAATTAGAATTGAGTGGTTTTTCAAGAGAAGAAGCAAGTAAGGTTCGAGATTCCATTAAACTTGAATTTAGAAAGAAACAGACTATTTTAGGTAAAGCTATTACAGAATTAATTTTAAATCAAAGGAAATTAAATGGATTTGTTGACAAAAAGTCGAATCCATCAAAAACTAATCCGAAAGTTACTGTTGCTGGAAAAATTATGAAACATGGAGGACGAGGGATAATTCTGTTTTCTGCTGGCATAGAAATATATACAATATGGAATACTCCTATCGATCAAAGGGAAAGAGCGATTTTGCAGTCTGGTGGCCGCTTTGGTGGGGGTATTTTAGGAGGGGCAGCTTCGGGGGCGGTTTTAGGTTCATATGGATTTAATGCTGTTACAGTAGCTATAGGAGCGTTCCTTGGTGCAGTAGCAGGATCGGAAACAGGAGAATGGATAATTAATAAAATATGTAAATGAAATGGACAAAAATTTGATTAATAAAATTAAAAACAAAAAAATAGATTATATTGTTGAGTGGTGGGAGGACGATAGTCTAGATATTGATAGTAATCAGCACATTCTTTTTTCACTTGAAAACGAAGATATTGATATTATTGTAACAGAGAAAAATATTGATGAAATTAATTTTATTTTGGAAAAATTTAATGTGAATATATCTATGGAATTTCATGTTAACTTTTTTGATCGTATTATCTATCCAATATCTAGATATGGAGAAAAATATTATGAATATAAATATGGATGTATGCTGAATAAAATTTTAAAATTTATAGGTATTTGCTGTTTGCAAAAAAGGAAGTCTCTTTAAATTTATATTTAATATTTTTCAATTGGCATTATTTTTTTGAAAATTAATGATATTGGTTAGAGCTGAATGAACAGTGAAGAAAATACATAGGATAATAATTTTTCATCTTAATGAATAACATAACTAAATAGGGATTCTTTTGGGCACCCGGTAAGCTACACTTGCCGGGTGTCTCTTATCGGATTTTTATCTTTATTACAAAGTGTATATATACGAAATATACTGTAATCTGCTGACGGGAATCGGCTATTATGTCGCCCCGCCCGATTAGAGCTTTACATACAACCATCTCGGTCAATTGACACAGGTTGAGGATGCTAGAAGCGACCGCCTACACAACCGGCCCGCTCAACCAATACACCGCCATCAAACGCGGAGAAGAAGCCGCCTTTGAGCCGGTTCACGACACGGACGGCAATCAGACATTGATCAGGACATCCACCGGCATCTGGCAAGTCGCCTACAACGCGGAAAACCGCCCGGTGCGCTTCGTCAATGAAAGCGCTAAAACCGTGAAGGAATGCACCTACGACTACATGGGCAAGCGGCACATCCGCAAAGTGAGCGTCCGATGGTTCCTGTTCTGGGACCCGACGCAGCCTGAGGCTGCGCGCCCGCTGGCCATCCGCAAAGACGGCACCTGGTACGCCTACGGGTGGGATCTGACCAGGAACGTCACGGAAATCTTCGGGAAAGCCGGTTACCTGCGGACGGTCTATACCTACACGCCTTACGGAGAAGTCGCCGCCGAAGGGGACGTCACCCAGCCCATCCAGTGGAGCAGCGAATACAACGATGAAGAACTGGGGTTGGTCTACTACAACTACCGGCATCTCAATCCGCACGACGGAAGGTGGATCAGCCGCGATCCCATCAAGGAAGAAGGCGGCTGGAATTTGTTCGCATATGTTAAAAATTACCCTATCTTTTTAAAAGATTATGTTGGGCTAATTTCATGGGGGGCAAAAAAAATAGCTCCTGATCCGCATCCTGATCTTCCTAAGTATAAGTATAGTATTGATTTTTGGAGGATAGGGAATATGACTCTTGGGTATCCGGAACTCTATACTGCTTTAATAGGAACAAGGGTTGATTCTTCTTTGGCATATGAAATGTTCATTAAATATCTTTCAAAGACAGGTGGCGAGTAAAAAATAGATCCTCAATATATTATAGATCTCGAGAGTGGCGAATCAGATGGTCTCCAAGATAATATTAATTTATTGGCAAGATTGGCTATATCGTATGCGATAGAACATAAATGTTTTGAGAAAAATTATATCTGGATTCCTGGTAACTTCTTCAAACAAGATCCAGTGAAGGAAATTATATTTTAGGAAGATATTACATGACGATGACTGCTACAGTAAATTCAGATTGTTCCGTAGATTATACTGCATATATTAGCGATATTTATGATTTAGATCATAATAGTTGGCTGCAAACGCGTTTTGCCGCCTTAGAAAAATACGGTTATGCTGCTCCTTTTAACGTGAGAGGAAATATTTCTGGAACATATAGAAAGTATAAAGAATGATGAAAGAAATATTGTTTATTGTTTTGACTTTATTGACAAATTTTATTTGGTTCACATTTTATCTTGTGTACATCGGGAAAATTCCCGTTGGTAAATACTTGTATGTTCTTTAATTGATTTTATTGTCATAATATTATGGAACGGGGGTGAATATTTTTTTGCAGCATATCATATATGTGATTTTTTGTTCAATCCTTCTCGGAAGTGGATTTGCAGGATTTATTGAGTACATAAAGAATTTATATAAAAAATTACAGGAAAGGTAATTTATCATTTAAGTCAATTTTTGTTATTTTATTATACGTGTGGCTATGCGCTATCTATATTGGGATGGCTCAAAATTAATTTTATAAATAAAAGAATGGTTTTTTGATGTTGTATAATATTCGTTCTAGCCTCTTCTTTTATTGTTTGTGTTTTAATAAAATTTTAATGAATTGATAAAACAAATAATTAAATTCAAACCTCTCCTGTCCTAGTGGTGGGAGAGGTTTTTATTTTTTGAAATAAACATAGTAAGCTTCGGCTACAGGGAAGGCGGCCGCATTGCCACGGCCAGGTTCCTGCAGGGGAGCGCGCCCCAGACATTCACCTAGCAATACATGGATAGAAACTTTCGTTCATTCTGTAAAAAGGCTTTGAAAGTCTATGGTTATTCTAATGCCCCAAAAACTCAGGACATAAAGGAAGATGATTATTATTCATCAAAAGTGTGGGAAAAATTCAACGGGAACTTGTAAAATATTGGAATGATGCAGAATACTCTTGCGACACTATTTTTATTTTCTATAATAACTCTAGACAAATTTCATAGTAAGCATTCTATTTGCCAATGAATGGGAACAGGAAGCGAAGGGATCTGTTTCAACAAGATAAAAAAATAATTCCGTAAAATATGATGATATCAAAAAATGTTGTTTTTCTATGTAGCGCATTGCTTTGCTCCTGCTCGGAAGATGTTGATTTGTATCAATCCGATTTAAATAATCATTCCGTTAAAACAAACAGGAATGGTTTATATAGGTGCCCACCGGAAGAGTTATGTAAAAAATACCCTCTTAAAAAATATTCCTGGAAAGAAAAGAAAACAATAGCCAAGTCTTTTGTTATTGGGACAACAACTCAACAAGAAGTAATAGATATTTTAGGAGTTGGTATAGTAGGAAGTGATAATCCTCCCGTCATAGATAGTTTGGGTTATCGTTGTAACAAGAGCGATCCGGAGTATCCTGGTGACGAATGGTTAAAATTTCTTGAATTTAAATTTAATGAAGAAGGGAAACTTGTTAATTATTATGAAGTAAAAGTACCCTATCCTGTTCCTCATTAATATTTTTGTTATTTATACCATGTTCCTTCCGGCATAAGCCGGAAGGAACATTTGTTATATGAGGATGAGCAAACATTCATCCTGCCTTATCCACCGGAATTTTCTGGTGGGAATCAGCTACTCGGACGCCACGCCCGGCCAGAGCTTCGTCTACGATCACCTCGGTCAATTGACGCAAATCACTGATGCCGCCGGAATGCGAACCTTCGCCTGCAATCTCTACGGAGAACCGGAAACAGACAGCCTTGCGGCAAACGGCATCGCCTGGCAGGTCTCCGAGCGCTATGACGGGCTCGGCCGTCAGGCGGGGTACGAATTAAGCGCGGACGGCCGCCGCATCCAGCAGACGCACCTGTCCTATGACGGCAAAGGCCGCCTCTCCACCCTCACGGCGGAAGGCATGGAAACGCCCTTCTCCTGGACTTACTCCGAACAGGGAGGGCTTGTGGAACAACTCGCCTACCCCAACGGCATGACCCGGGTCAACACCTATGAAGACAGCCGCGACCTCCTCTCCGTCATCGACTACCAGAGGCCCGGAAGCGCCAACCCGCCGGCGAGGCACGAATACGACTACGACGCGCTGGGCCGTCCTACCCGGCGCAGGGACACGTGGAACACGGCGGCGCCCAAAACGACGCGTTTGTTCACCTACAACAGCCGTGGCGAACTGGTCGGAGACCAGCTCAGGCCCGGCGGCCGCTTTGGCTATCAGTACGACAACATCGGCAACCGGAAGGAAGCCTTCGAATTCGGCAGCACCACGGACTATGAAACCGATGAACTCAACCGGTATGCGGGCATCGTCAGAAATGGAGGGGAAGCCTTTACACCCCAATACGACGCCGACGGCAACCAGACGCTGGTGAAAACTTCCACCGGCATCTGGACAGTCACCTACAACGCCGAAAACCGGCCCGTGAAATTTGAAAGCGAGGACGGCGGGACAACCGTGGAATGCGCCTACGACTCCATGGGCAGGAGATTCGAGAAAAAAGTGACGGTTGGAGGGACAACGGGCTTCCACGCGCGCTACCTCTACCGTGACTACCTGCAGGTGGCGGAGTGCGACTTGACCGGGGAAACGCCGGTAGTTGTGCGCAGTTACCTCTGGGACCCCTCGGAACCTGAGGCCACGCGCGTCCTGGCCATGACGCGCTGGGAAGCGAACGGGACGCAGGTGAAGGAACATCTCTACTGCATGCACGACGCGATGAAGAACGTCACCTCCCTCTTCGGGGAAGCGCGCGGACGCCGCGCCCTGTATGAATACCGGCCGTACGGAGGTCTGATCACGTCGGAAGGCAACATGGCGGAAGAGAACAAATTCCCGCTTCTCGAGCGAATACATGGATGGCGAACTGGGGCTGGTCTATCACAGTGTTCATCGGTATCAATTCGTTTGATATCTTTGGAGCGGCCTCATTCCTGTTGGAAATCTGTCAACGGGGATTGGAAAGAGATAGGTATTCATGCAGAGTTAGTTCTGTAAATTTTGTTGAGGAAGTCTTTTGGAATTCTGTATGGGATTCAAGCTGCATCCGGTATGTTCCGGGTGCAGTTTTTGTGTAAACGGGTTGAGAAAGACTTGCCGTTATCCGCCTTCCGGGAAGAACGGAAAGCGGGAGCGCAGCCGGAAGAATTAATTTTTTCTTAACAAGAAGAAGAAGGAAGTTAACTACCCAGAATGGAATTTCCGGATATATTGAGGCAATGTTTTTACATTATATTAAACATCGCCGGTCCGTTCCGGGACTCCGTATCTGCCATAGCGGTTTTTCCGTGAAATTTTTTCAAATGAAAAAGAAAAACGGCATAGAATAATATTTTTGTTTCCATATATGTTGGAATGGTTTGAATTTAAATTTCATAAAATATCATGATGGAATCATTGTTGGGTTTTATCTTTTGTCTATTGAGCGGAATATTCTGTTTTTGGCTCTTTTTCAAATGCGTCGACTGGTTTGAAAAAAATCTAAAACTGTGCCTGTCTATGTATACATTATTATTTGTGATTAGCTTAATTGTGTTCGGTTATTTGATGTATGTCTTGATCAAACCGGAAAAATTTTAACCAGCAAGATGATGAAAACAGAAATTCTAGGTGTTATTGCGCAAATCGTTCTTATGGTGGCTTTGAGCTATCCTCTGGGGAAATATATTGCCAAGGTTTACAAGAAGGAGAAAACATGGCTTGATTTCATGAAGCCTGTTGAAAGGCTGATGTTCCGCCTGTCCGGGATTAATCCGGAGGAAGAATGAACTGGAAGCAGTTCCTGCGGGCTTTATTGACCGTAAATCTGTTCTGGTTCGTATGGGGGATGGTTCTTCTGGTCAGCCAGGGGTACCTGCCCCTCAATCCGGACGGCAACGTCGGACAGACGTGCCACCAGGCGTTCAATACATGCATTTCATTCATGGTGAATTGTAACCTCCAGCATTACAGCGGGGGAAAGCGGTTTGACCCATTTTACGCAGTTGTTCGTGATTATGCTGTTCCAATTTATTACGGCAGCTACCGGCATGGCCGCAATGGCAGGGATCATGAACGCTCTCAGTAAGAAGACAACTAAAACGATTGGAAACTTCTGGGATTACCTCGTGTTGAGTTCTACCCGCATTTTGCTGCCTCTTTCTCTGGTGGTCGGATTCATCCTGATTACTCAGGGTACGCCGATGGGGTTTGACGGTAAGATGGAAGTGACAACCCTTGAGGGAGTGGAACAAACCATTTCCCAAGGGCCTGCCGCGGCTGTTGTGCCCATTAAACAGCTGGGAACGAATGGCGGCGGTTATTTCGGCGTTAATTCATCCCATCCGCTGGAGAATCCGACTTACCTTTCCAACATGGTCGAATGCTGGTCCATCCTGATTATTCCGATGGCGATGGTTTTGGCCTTTGGTTTTTATCTCAAGCGCAAGAAACTGGGATACAGTATTTACGGCGTGATGTTGCTTGCCTTTTTAATTGGCGTTTGCATTAACGTGTATCAGGAGATGAACGGCAATCCCCGCATAGAAGAGATGGGCATCGTCCAGGAAAGCGGGGCTATGGAAGGTAAGGAAATCCGGCTCGGATCCGCGGCTACAGCTTTGTGGAGCGTCGTTACGACAGTTACGTCAAATGGGTCCGTCAACGGGATGCATGATTCCACCATGCCTCTTTCAGGCATGATTCAGATGTTGAACATGCAGATTAATACGTGGTTTGGCGGCGTCGGGGTAGGGTGGATGAATTATTTCGCCTTCATAATTATAGCCGTGTTCATCAGCGGTCTGATGGTGGGAAGAACCCCCCCGATTCCTGTGCAAGAAAGTAGAAGCCCGTGAAATGAAAATCGCTTCCATTGTGGCGTTGCTCCACCCGTTTGTGATTCTCGTCGGAACGGCTCTGGCTTGTTATCTGTTTGTTTACGCGCCGTCGTTTGTGGAAGGCGAAGGAGGGTGGGTCAATAATCCCGGCTTTCATGGATTGAGTGAATTTCTTTACGAGTATACTTCAAGCGCTGCCAATAACGGTTCCGGGTTTGAAGGGCTGGCCGATAATACCTGGTTCTGGAATTACTCATGCGGCATTGTCCTCATTCTGAGCCGTTTCATCCCGATCATCGGCCAGGTTGCCATCGCCGGGCTTCTGGCGGGCAAGAAGTATATTCCCGAGACGTCCGGAACGTTGAAGACGGATTCCGTAACGTTCAGCGCCATGACTTTTGCCGTGATTTTCATTGTTGCGGCTTTGTCCTTCTTCCCTGTCCATGCCTTAAGCACCATTGCCGAACATCTGAGTTTGTAAATTTAGGGTAGAATACGTTTACCACCAATAACATATTTACATATTTCCGTTCCAGTTTCTGGAATTGAAAAAGAAATCTACGATATGAAAAATTCCAATAATACTTCCCTGTTCCAAAGGGAACAGGTACGGGAAAGCTTGAAGCAGTCATTGATCAAGCTTCATCCGGGAATGATGATGAGGAACCCGATCATGTTTACCGTGGAAATCGCCACGATGATCATGCTTCTGGTAACCGTTTATTCCCTCTTCAGCGACGGACAAGGGGATTTCCTTTATAATTTCCTCGTTTTCGTCATTTTGTTCCTCACCCTTCTGTTCGCCAATTTTGCCGAAGCGATTGCGGAGGCCCGGGGAAAGGCGCAGGCCGACAGCCTGCGCAGGACGCGTGAGGAAACGCCGGCCAAGTTGATTGTCGATGGCACGGTTACCGTCATCAATAGTTCCCAGTTGAAAAAAGGGGATTATTTCGAATGTGTCGCGGGAGATATCATTCCCGCCGACGGGGAGGTTGTCGAAGGGCTGGCTTCCATTGACGAAAGCGCTATTACGGGGGAATCCGCTCCGGTTATCCGTGAGTCCGGCGGGGATAAGAGTTCCGTGACGGGCGGCACCAAAGTTCTGTCAGACCGTATCAAGGTGCTTGTCACCGCGCGTCCCGGAGAGAGTTTCCTTGATAAGATGATTGCTCTGGTTGAAGGCGCTTCCCGGCAGAAAACCCCTAACGAGATAGCGTTAACCATTTTGTTGGCTGTCTTTACCCTGGTTTTCCTTGTCGTCTGCATTACCTTAAAGCCGGCAGCCGATTATTCCGGAACGGAAATCAGCATTGCCGCCCTGATTTCCCTGTTCGTATGTCTCATTCCTACGACTATCGGCGGATTGCTTTCTGCGATCGGCATTGCCGGAATGAATCGTGCCTTGAGGGCCAATGTTATTACGAAGTCAGGGAAGGCTGTGGAGACGGCCGGGGACATCAGCACCCTCCTGCTTGATAAAACGGGTACGATTACGATTGGCAATCGGAAAGCGACGGGATTTTTCCCTGTCCAGGGTTTTGACAAGCAGGCTTTTGTTGAAGCCTGTCTGATGTCTTCCGTTTCAGACGATACTCCGGAAGGGAAATCGATTATCGAGCTTGGACATGAATACGGCGTCCATATGCGCAACCTTCATACGGAGGGGGGGCCCGCATGATTCAGTTCACGGCGGAGACGAAGTGTTCGGGCATTAATCTGAGCGATGGAACCGAAATCCGGAAAGGGGCTTTTGACACCATCCGCAAGATTGCCGAGGAAGCGGGAAATCCATTTCCCAAAGAAGCCGAGGAAATCATTGAAAGAGTGGCGGGCAATGGCGGCACCCCTCTTGTCGTCTGCATCAACAGGAAGGTTGTCGGCGTTATTGAGTTGCAGGATATCATCAAGCCGGGCATAGAAGAGCGCTTCGAACGCCTGCGCAAGATGGGAGTAAAGACGGTAATGGTGACGGGGGATAATCCGAGTACGGCCAGGTATATCGCTGAAAAAGCAGGCGTTGATGATTTCATCGCGGAAGCCAAGCCCGAAGATAAGTTGAGTTATATCAGGAAGGAGCAGGCTTCCGGCAAACTGGTTGCCATGATGGGGGACGGGACGAATGACGCTCCGGCTCTGGCGCAGGCCGATGTCGGCGTAGCCATGAACAGCGGAACCCAGGCCGCCAAGGAGGCCGGCAATATGGTTGACCTTGATAATGACCCCACCAAATTGATTGAGGTTGCAGAAATAGGCAAGCAGCTGCTGATGACGCGCGGCACGTTGACGACGTTTTCCATTGCCAATGACGTCGCCAAGTACTTCGCGATTGTGCCTGCGCTGTTCATGATTGCGATTCCAGAACTTGCTGCGCTGAATATCATGCATCTGCATAGTCCGGAAAGTGCCATCCTGTCTGCGATTATTTTCAATGCAATCATTATCCCCATCCTGATTCCTCTGGCCTTGAGGGGCGTGGCGTACAAGCCCATTGGAGCCAGCGCTCTGCTGCTTCGCAACATCCTGATTTACGGAGTGGGCGGTCTGATTGCTCCCTTCATCGGAATCAAACTGATTGATATGGCTGTCGGCCTGTTTTTTTAACTGAAATAAATATATTGTTATGAGAAATTTAGTGAAATCATTGCGTCTTACACTTGTCTTTTGCGTCTTTTTCTCCATATGCTACATCCTAGTGCTGTGGATATTCGGATTGATTGCCGGCCCTGGCGGAGGAAATGCGGAAACCCTGGTTTTGAACGGGCGCGTGGTAGGCGCCGCCAATGTCGGGCAGCAATTCACGAAGGATATTTATTTCTGGGGCCGTCCGTCCCATGCGGGCGACGGTTATGACGCGTCCAGTTCATCCGGCAGCAATAAGGGGCCGACCAACGAAGAATACCTGGCCGACGTGAATATTCGGATAGATTCGTTCTTGAAGAAACATCCTTATTTGGAACGGAAGGATGTCCCTTCCGAAATGGTTACGGCCAGCGCTTCCGGCCTGGATCCGCATATCACTCCGGAGAGCGCCTATGTGCAGGTGAAGCGCGTTGCCAAGGCCCGCGGCATGGAGGAGGGGGGGGCAGTGAGGTCTCTTGTCGATCAGGCCGTGGAAAAACCGCTGCTGGGCATGTTTGGCACGGAGAAGGTCAATGTGCTTAAGTTGAATATTGCTCTTGAGAAGGCTGATCCTTCAGGGAAGCATTAATTTCCTGATTGTTTAGGGCAGCAATGGCGATTCCGGATTTGGTGATAAATTGCCGCCTTGAAAAAATGAAATCAATTGCGGGCTTCATGTCATGGTAACGCCCGCAATTGATTTTCATTTTCAAAAGATTCTGTAAAATCAACAAGATGTTTTTAACCGCAGGAGCCGGGTGAATTTAATATGATTGACGGAAGTAACGGAGCAGAGCACTTTCTTGACCTGATACGGCGTTCTCGAAGGGGAAAGTTCAAGATTTACATTGGTATGATGGCCGGAGTAGGCAAGACGTACCGCATGCTGCAGGAAGCCCATGAATTGCTGAATAACGGCATTGATGTCAGAATCGGTTACGTTGAAACCCACGGGCGGCCCGGGACTGAAGCCATGCTCCGGGGGGTGCCCGTCATCCCGCGTAAAGTGGTTTTTTACAAAGGCAGGGAGATTGAAGAAATGGACCTGGACGCGATTCTTCAAGCCCGGCCCGAGTTGGTTATTGTTGACGAACTGGCTCATACCAATGTGGAAGGGAGCCGCCATCGCAAGAGATGGGAAGACGTGATGGAGCTGCTTGACGCCAATATTAATGTGATTTCCGCGATTAATATCCAGCACATCGAAAGCCTGAGCGGCGAAGTGAAGGAGATTACGGGGATTGAGATGAAGGAACGGGTTCCCGACAGGATTTTGCAGGAGGCGGACGAAGTGGTGAATATCGACCTGACGTCCGAGGAATTGATCGGCCGCCTCAAGACCGGCAAGATTTACCGGCCTGAAAAAATCCAGATTGCCCTGGATAATTTTTTCAGAACGGAAAATATTCTTCAGCTGCGTGAACTGGCATTGAAGGAAGTTGCTTTCCGAGTGGAGAAAAAAGTGGAAACGGAAGTATTCCCGGCAGTTTCTTCCGCCAGAAGGGAAAAGATTCTGGCCTGCATCAGCAGCAATGAACAGACGCCCCGGCGCATCATCCGAAAAGCATACCGGATTTCCTCGCGTTACAGTACGTCGTTTATCGCCCTTTACGTCCAGACGCCAAGGGAGTCCCCCGACCGCATCAATCTGGCATCCCAGCGCCATTTGCTTAATCATTTCAAGCTGGTGGCCGAACTGGGAGGGGGACGGTGAAGCAGGTGAGTGCGGAAGACATACCCCAGGCGATCATCGCAACGTGCAGGGAATATCATATTACGGCTATTTGCATGGGGCATCCCGCATTCAAAATGCCCGGAGCCATGTTCAAGATACTGGGATATAAACAATTTCTGCGTGTTTTGTCGGAGATGAAGATAGATTTAATCATCATTGCATAAAAAACAGAGGTAAATTTGAAAATAAGGCCGGAGCCGGCTCTTTTCACAGGAAGCAGGCGATGAGATTATCATGCTTGTCTTCCCTGAGCGGAACGGATTGTTGCCGGCAGTTTCCATTATAGCCTCCCCGGGGGCGTTTTCCGTTACCATTCCCGGGCAGTGCGGCCCCTTTTATTTTTTTTTTCCGTCTGGTTGTCTGAAAAACAGTCCAATGTTCCGGTCCGCCGCATCTCCGGCAGCACCTTTGTTGAAAAAGAATGTAGAATTCCCGGAGGAGCAGCATTCTTAAAAGTGAAACGATAACGTTCCGTCTTCCATAGAGGAGCGGCGGTTATCATAAACAGAAGGAACAGTTATGAGCATCAATTTGCAAAAAGTCATTATAGCCGTATGTGCGGCCGCAACGGTCAGTGCGGGATTCGCAGCCCCCACACCGAGGGGGCCAAACTGCACCGATTCAGCACTACTATCGAAAAAAGAGAGGCCGCAGTTGAATGAAGAAACGAAACGGTTGATTGCTTCCTATCGCCGGAATCCGTCCGAGGCTAATCGGTCGGCTTTGAGGAAACAGGTCGGGATTAATTACGACAAGGTCCTTGACCGAAAAAAGGCGAAGCTTGAAGAATTGAAACGAACGGCCCGGCATGCGTCCAAGATACAGGAAATGCAGGAGATCGTGGATGAAATGGTTCAAAACAGGGAAGCGCGCATCGACCAAAGCATGCGGCGTTTCAGTGATCCGCGATTCAGACCAGGTGCCCGCTATGCAGATGGCGGGTATTTGCCGGTGCTCGGAGCTTCCTGGAATGTATCAATTGCATATACTCCGGTTACCAATGAGGATTATGCCCAATTCCTGAAGGCAACGGGAAGGAAGGCTCCTAAGGATTGGGATAATGGCGCCATGCCTGCCGGCAAAGGGAGGCATCCCGTGGTGAATGTTTCCTATGACGACGCTTCTGCCTATTGCCAATGGTTGTCGCTCCAGGATAGGAAAGCCGTTTATCGCCTGCCGACTGAAGAGGAGTGGGAGTTTGCCGCCGGGCATATGCCCAAGGATGCGGATTTTAATTGCGGCGAGAGAAACGGGACATCTCCCGTGGACGCCCATGCCGCGACATCCGGCGCCTGCGGAGCGATTGATATGTGGGGCAATTGCTGGGAATGGACTTCTTCTCCAGTTGAAGTTTCCAAGGCCGTGGCACACGGTAAAACGGTCATGGCGGTGAAGGGAGGTTCCTGGCGTTCGCCGCGGACGAGCTGCCGAACTGAGCGGAAAGGAGAAGGAAGGGAATCTTCTTTCGCTTTCAGTGATGTCGGTTTCCGGGTCGTCCGCGAAGGTTGAGGGGGGATTCCATGCGTTTCAGTTTCTTACAGGCAATAGAATCTGGCTGGCAGACCTGATGGAAATTCCGGCCGAATTGGTAGATTTCCCTAAGGAACTGCATTCTTGAAAAGTGAAACGATACCGTTTCAGAAAAAATATCAACCCTCATTGATTATCATGAACAAGCTCATTATTCCTGCAATTATTGGAATATTCGGTCTGGCTCCCGGTACGGTTACTGCCAACGCGGCGGAATCAACAACAGCCTCCTTTTCTGTTCAAATACTGAAAAAGAAACCGAAGGCGTTGAAGTACGGCCTGAAACACGGCCTCAAGAAAGGTTTGAAACACGGTCTGAAAAAAGGCAGGATAAACGGCGGTAAAAAATAGTCGCCGTCATCTTATCTGCTGCCGGGCCTGCAGCCCGGCAGCGTTTTCCCATCAAATAAGGACGTTTTATCACCTGTAGTGCGGAAACATATCTGACTTCCGTACAGCTTTGATACATTGCCCATCATGTCTTAAAAAGTCAACATATTGAGAAGAAAGGCGTTTTATGGTAAAATGGTTGTTGTGCGGAGCCGCCATGATTTCCGGCATCGTGATCGCGGCTGAGACGGAAAATCGTTCATTCCAGTTTGGAAATTTTGAGGTGATTGCTGTTCAGGATGCTCTTTCAGCGATGTGGGTCGAATTATTCCCGGGTATGTCGGAAGAGGAGTTCCTCCGCTTAACCGGAGGCGGGAGGGTTCCTTCTTCCGTGAATGTTTTCCTGTTGAAACGCGGCGACGGAAAAATCATTCTGGTGGACGCAGGGAACGGAGGAAAACGGGGTGGGATGCTTCGTAAACTTGAACAGAGCGGCGTTTTTCCGGAGAGCGTCGATTTCATTTTACTCACCCATATGCACGGCGACCACATCGGAGGATTGCTTGGGAAACATGGCGAAGCCGTTTTTTCCAGAGCCCTCGTCTATGTTTCCATGCCGGAATGGGAATTTTGGCAAAATGGTACGGTCGGACTACAGGGAAAACAGGTTCGGAAGGTGTTGCATGCTTACGGCAGCCGGGTGAGAACATTCCGGTTTGGAGAAGAAGTTCTGCCCGGCATCAAGGCTCTTGACGCTTCCGGGCATACACCCGGGCATACCGTTTTTGAGACTGATTCCCTGCTGATTGTCGGAGATTTGCTTCATGCTGCCGCGCTCCAGATTCCGCGTCCGGAGGTTTGCACGATTTACGATATGAATCCGTTCGGAGCGGTTCAGGCCCGGCGGCGCTTTTATGAGTTTGCGGCTTCTTCCTCGAAGCCGGTCGCCGGAATGCACCTGCCGTATCCCGGAATCGGCCGGATAGGAAGGAGTGCGGCGGGATATGTCTATCTGCCCGGAAAATGAGAAAGGATAAAAAAGACACGGTACAATGACGCAAGCAGAAACAGCATGCCCGGATGCCTGGGGAAGCCATTTCCTTGAATACCGGGGAAGGCTTCTTGCCCTGGCCCGGAGGAATTTGAATCCGGTTCTTGCCCGGCGCGTTTCGGCGGAAGATGTGGTTCAGGAGGCTCTGCTGGCAGCCTGCGGGAAAATGGCTTTTTTTGAAAACAATCCGGAGATTCCTGTCTATTTCAAACTGCGGACGATTCTGTTCCAGACCCTTACGGCTATGGAAAGGAAGCATCTGCAATGTCTCAAGAGAGACGCCTGCAGGGAAGTGAATGTGACGGATGACGGCGTGGGGTCCACTGCCCGGTTGGATTGGAACCGGTTTGCAGATACCGTGACCGGGCCTCTTACCCGTGCCGTCAGGGAGGATCGTTATACATTGCTCCGGAAAGCGGTCGAGGCGCTGCCCGAAAACGATCGGCAGATTCTTGAACTTCGCCATTTTGACGACATGTCCAATGCGGATTGTGCCGAAGTCCTGCATATTGGGCCGAAAGCCGCAAGCATCCGCTATGTGCGGGCGCTGCAGCGGCTTCGGAAGCAGCTGATGGAGTTAACCGAGTTTCAGCCATGAAGGGGAAGATTTCTCTGGAAGATCTGGTTGAACAATTCCTGGATCAGTGCCGTTCCGGCAATGTTCCCGATATTCAGGATTTTGCCGGGGCACATCCGGAGTTTGCTTCCGAGTTGCTGGCTCTTCTTCCGCTTGTGATGGAGATGGAAGATTGGAGCGTTGAAAAAAAACAGGGAATTATGCCTCCGGTTCACGATTTTCCCGATTTGGAGGGGGACGATTACCGGCTGATTCGGAGACTAGGCAGCGGCGGTATGGGGGTGGTATTTGAAGCGCTGCAATTGTCCCTCAACCGGAAAGTGGCCGTCAAGCTGTTGTCTCCGTTGCTGCTGCAGGATGCCGCCCAACGCATCCAGTTTGAGCATGAGGCGCATGTGATTGCCAGGCTTCATCATCCCAATATTGTCAGAATTTTCAGTGCCGCGTGCCGTCCGGGATGTTGTTATTATGCGATGGAGTTGATAGAAGGCAAGAGTCTGGACGGATGTGAATTCAGTAATCCGTATGAGATAGCCCGTATTGGCCTCCAGGCCGCCAGGGCGATTGCGTACGCCCACCGCTGCGGCATTCTGCACCGCGATATCAAACCGGCGAACCTGTTGCTGGATGAAGCGGGGGAAGTACACGTCAGCGATTTTGGACTTGCTTTTCTGCTTCAGGGGAGAAATGAAGTTATTGAGAAGGAAGGAGCTCAGAGCGGAACGCTGCGGTATATGTCCCCGGAGCGGCTGGTGCATGGAGTCAATACCTTTTCCAGCGATCAGTATGCGTTTGGGGTGACGCTTTATGAGCTTGTTGCAAAATCCCCGCCGTTTCCGGGGCTAGCTCCTGAAGAATTGATGGAACGGATTTGCAGGGAACCGGTTCCGCCGTTGAAGTGCAGCGAACCCGACTTGGCCGCGATTATTAACAAGTGCGTCAGTTTCCGCCCGGAGTCGCGCTATCGAAGCATGGACGAACTTTCTGAAGATTTGCTGCATTTTTTGAATCATGAACCGGTCGGGGCCTCCTCCCCGTCTCCGGCCAGGCGGTTGCAGCTGTGGATGAAACGTAAACCGGCTGTTGCCGTATTGTCTTTGGCTGCGGCCCCGTGTGTGCGGCCGCTTTCGTTGTCGCGTTGGGCGCCGGTTATCTGCAGACGGCGTCTGCGCTGAAACTGGCGGAAAACAATGCCGCAGTTGCCGATGCGGCTTTGTCACAAGTGTTCACCCGTATTGCGGAGCAGCCCCCTTCACAGAAAAATACGCAGCTGCTTTCAGCTTTGCTACCCTATTACAGGATGATCGCCAGAGGAAAAAAAAAATCTGCCGGAGTCAAAGGTTTGCGAGGCCAATGCCGTCATCGGGGAATGCGCACTGCGCACCGGGAGTTATGCTCTTGCGGAAGAAGCGTTCCGCAACATGATGAAATTCAGGAAAGACGCTTTTCCCGTCAACCAGTTGGCGACGGCTTTGAAAAAACAGGGTAAAGATAAAGAGGCAACGGAACTTTTTCCGGCAGGTGGCCGACCGCTTTGCGATGTCGGAGCGGGCGGAGGATCGGTTTGAAACGATCCGCGCGTTGCTGGCTTTGTCCGGTTCTCCGGAGAGTGTTGAGCGTTCCCGGGCGTTCGGAATGTTGGAAACATTGTTGGAGGATGATCCTGACCATCCTGAATACCGTTTTCAATACGCACAGCTTTTGGCCGGAAATCCCCGCCTTTTCCGGGAGAGACGCATTCCCGGCATTGAACCGAATGCAGCCGTGCTGCTCCTCCAGCTTGCCGACGCCCATCCGGAACGGCCGGAATACGGCCTGGCGCTGGTAGAGCTGATGCTGAAGAAACTCCGGTATGCCAGGAATTTCCGGGAACATAACCAGAGGGAGCTTGCCGATACGGTGAATCTTTCCGAAAGGCTTTTCGGGCGTTGGCCGAATGATCCGCAGATTATTTCCGGCATGGTCCGGCTGCATGCACGGTATATTGGGGCCCTGCGACGCGAAGGAAAAGATGCCTGGGCCCGAAGGGAAAGCGACCGCCTGCAGGGCATCCTGGAAGTTCTTTTTTACAATCCCGAGATTTCCGATGCCGTGAAAGAAAGCCTGATCCGCCTCCAGCTTCAACGTTTGAAACTGTTACGGCATGACGGCCGGAGTTATGAAGGAGCGGAGCTGCGGAAAAAAAAATCAGCCGGGAGCTGGGCTTTTACCACGGGCCGATGCTCCGGGTGTTTCGGGAGGAGTTGGAGAAAGTCGGGTCGGATGATGAATCCTCCGTCGGGAAAAGTGAAGATTCCATTATTTTTGAACGCACCAAGCAAGGTTTGTAAATTGTCCGCTTACCGGCACTCAGCAATTTGTTGTGTGAGGGGGAAAGGAAAGTGTCCCGTTCCGAGCGGCGCTGTTGCAGAAGAAGGCGGGTATTTTCCTCCGTTGCAGGCGGAGTGTCAGATGCGTTCCTGGTGCATCTTTGTTTTCCGAGCCAGCTTTTTGTTCCAAGGCGCTTTCTGAGATAAATTGCTGTATTCCCTTGTTGATTCCGTTTTTACGGATTGTCTGAAAAACATTTCCTTCTGAAAGCATTCTGCCGGAAGAAGGGGATGTGTTGTTGCGTGAAGCGAGTAGCCTCCATTTGCCCCTCCCGGCAGCAGGCCCAGGCGTCAGCACCTTCTTCAAATTTTTTGTTTCAGGAAGTAATCCATCCATTCCGGGTTCACCTGTGGCAGAGGTTCGCCTTTGTCATATGCCTCGCAGCACTGGCCGATATACTCCATTTTGATTTTGGAGTATTTCAGTTCCCGAATGCGCGTTTTCATGGCCTGATGCCCTTCCTGCAACATGCGGTAACGTTTGCGCAATGTCGAATTACCTTGGCGAACCAGGTGAAAAAAGCGTTTGATTTCCTTGAGTTTCAATCCAGAATGCTTAAAGCAAACCAGCTCCGGCAGTTCTTCCATTTCCTTGCGGTGGAAGACACGGCATCTCGCCCCGTTTCTCGGGATGTCCAGGATTCCTTCCTATTCAAAAAAACGCAGATTGGAAGGCGTGCTGCCTGTCCATTCCGACACTTCCCAAACGGAAAGGCACATGTCTTTCTGTTATCCAAGTTCTGATGCGTCTTGCATGAAGACACGACGGCTTTTTTTCTTAGGCTGCGGGAAACGACAATTTCCGTGTATGGGCGGGAAAGCCGGTTATTATTGCCTTTTTAAGGTACGTGGCATTCATTTTCTCAAACTGCATGCGGCTTTCCGTTTTTTCTGGAGTTTCCAGCAGCGCTGTTCCGGTTCCGGTGTATTTTTCATATTCCTTTACATCAAAGGTTCCGGGGGATATGGTCCCCGCGTTTTTCAGCAAGGCAATGATTCTTTTCAACTGTGATTACAGTGAAGGCGCCCATGCGGATATTCTCCGCAGAATGGCGGAAACGAATATGGAGCAGACTGCCGGTTACGGGGAGGACCCCTATTGCGACCAGGCCCGGAAGCTGATTGCCGGCTTGTGCGGCAGAACGGATCTGGATATCCATTTCCTTATCGGCGGGACCCAGACCAATTTCACGGTAATTGCGGCGGCGCTGCGCCCCCATCAATGCGTGCTGTGCGCGGACACGGGCCATATCAATGTGCACGAGTCGGGAGCCGTTGAGGCTTGCGGACACAAGGTTTCCGCCATTCCTTCCCCGGACGGGAAGCTGACGGCCCGGCAAATTGAGGAGGCGTGGCATGCCCACTGGGATGACGAGACCCGTGAGCATATGCCTCAGCCCCGGATGGTTTATATTTCCCAGCCAACCGAATTGGGCACCATTTATTCCAGGAAGGAACTTCAGGAAATTTCCGGAGTTTGCCGCCGGCGGGGGCTGTATTTGTATATGGACGGAGCACGCCTCGGCTACGGCTTGTGCGATGAGGACAATGACCTGGATTTGCCGGCGATTTCCTCCCTTTGCGATGCTTTTTACATCGGCGGCACGAAGGTAGGCGCTCTGTTTGGTGAAGCCCTGGTTCTGCGGCATGAGGCCCTGAAGGAGGATTTTCGTTACATCGCCAAGCAGAAGGGCGGGCGTCTTGCGAAAGGGCGGCTTCTGGGCATTCAGTTCCTGGAGCTGTTCCGCGACGGCCTTTATTTCCGGCTGGGCGCCCATGCGGACCGCCTGGCTGTGATGCTGCGGGATTTTTGCCGTTCCAGAGGGCTGGCGCTTCCCTTTTCCAGTGGAACGAACCAACAGTTTGTCACGATGCCTGATTCCGTTCTGGAGGAGCTGGGGAGGAAATACGGCTTTGCCTATTTTTGCGCCGGGAGGATGAAACCCACAGCACGGTGCGCTTCTGCACGAGCTGGGCTACCCGAGAGGAAGACGTGCGGGAATTGATGGCGGATATCGCCCGCCTGTGCTGAAATTTCCCTCCGTCCGGCAATGCCGGGAAACTGCGGAAAGGGTCGTTCCCCATTCATTTGCGGAGAAGCATTTTTGTCTTTCCGGGGGAACCTGTTGAGCCATGATATGGCTATGCCCTTAATCGTGGGACAGGAGTGGCGGAGGAGAATTTCCCGCATGCAGTGGCTGCTGAATGCCGTGCTGGCGGTGGAGTGTCTTAGCATGCCTTTTTTGCCGCCGGTGCGGTAGCTGGGATGGTCTGGTACGGCGGACGCAGGATGGGGGCTGACTGGGGCTGGCTGGCGGGAGGCGCCGTTGCCGCCGCTGGTTTCTTTTTGGCGGCGTGGGGGTGGCTGCGGCCCCGGGGCCGTTTTTTCAGCAGGCGTGATACGGCGGCCTTTCTGGATGAACAGCTTGGGTTGCATGCGGCGTTGAGCGCCGGTGAGGAATGGGGCCATGCCGTGGAGGCAGGGGAAAGCGCGGTACAGGGGAATCCCGTGCTGCGGATACGTTCCGCCTGGTGCCTGGCCTGGCTGGCGGGAGGCGCGGTTCTTATGGCTTGCGGGGCTTTTTTGCCGTTGCCCGCGCCGCAAGCCGTGGGGCAGCTTCCGGATTTGCCGCCCGTTCTGGCCCGGGTGGGGGAGGCCCTGGACCGCCTGGCGGAGATGGAGAGCGTGGATAATAAGAGCCTGGAGCCTTTCCGGGAGCAGTTGGAGGATTTGAAAGAATGCACCGGAATGAGATGTATTCCCATGCCGGACTGGAAGCGGCGGATGCCCTGAAGGGGAAAACGGCAGCGGCCGTTGCCGGATTATCCAATCAGATGTATCGGACGGATTCCGCCCTTTCCCTGCTGGACAGCCTGAATGGAGCGTCCAGCCCGGAGGCGATGCAGTCCCTTCAGGAGGCGTTGACGGGAATGGAGTCCCTTGCCCTGCAGCCGGGCGGCATCATGAGCCGCCAGCTCCAGGAGCTGAAGGCTTCCCTGCCTTCCCTGCAGATTGATCCGGAGACGGCCCGCCGTCTGCGGGAACAGCTGGAACGGGCCGCCCAGCAGCTGCGGAGCATGTGCGGGCAGTGCGGCATATCCCTGATGGCGTCTCCGGATGACCGTACCGTGATGGAGTCCGGGCAGGGAGAGGGAAATGAACCCGGACGCGGAGGAACGGGGCGTGGACGCGGGGACGCTCCCTTGCCTTTGAGATGGAAGAGCGTCCCCGGCTGACACGGTTTCCAGACGGGTGGTTCATGAGGACTTGAGCCGCGCCGCTCTGGGGGAAACTGCGGGGGTGGAGACGGCGGCTCCCTCCCCGGAAGGGGCTGGAAATGGACAGGAACACGGCGGCCGGGGGGCTCGTCCGGCCCGCGGTGGAGATGCCGTGTGGTCTGATTGCCTTACTCCTCAGGAACAGTCAGCCCTGAAGGAAATTTTCAGATAGATTGATTGTTTTCTCCTGAAGGTCGGGAGCGCGTAACCCCCCCTGCCGCGGTTGTCCCCGGGGAAGCAGGCCGGTCCTGGTAAACAGAGCGTCCAGAACAAGGAGGACGCAGGCACTCCACAGCAGGATGGGACGGAGTTGGAGGCATGTTCCGGGCCTCGGTTCCCGGAAAATGGAGGGAAGGTCCATCCTTTCCCTGCCTCCGGTCCGGTTCACCAGGTCCAGGAAGGCGTTGCCGGATTCAGGCGGCATGGCCCATTCCGGGTCCACCTGCTGGCTGACAGGGCCGAAGGGGATAACGCTGCCGCCGATGCGGACCGCGCCCCGCGCCATGACTCCGTGCGGGAGGGGAAAGCTGCACTGGAATATTCCCGGCTGCAGGTGTTCCCAGATACCGTTTTGTGTACGGGAGCTTTTTTTCCGGAGAGTTCCAGGGATATTTCCGGCATGCGTTCCGCCAGGCGCGGGATGTTTTCCTCACTGTAGTAAAGGCGAATCCGTAACCGGTCTCCTGCCGTGTCCGCCCGCACGGAGTATCCCTGTGGGGGATTTTTCCTGTTGAGCCACCGGGCCAGGGTTTGGATAAGGTCTCCGTAGCCGTCCCATTGCTGGATGTTTTTTCCGAGTTCTCCCCCCATGGCGAACGTAACGGCGGCCGTCCGTCCCGTCCCCCCCCCTGTTCCAGAAGGAGACCAGGGGCGCCGCGTTTCCGTCTTCCGTTACGCAGGCTGCTGTTGCTCCATTCCTTAAATAACACAGGTTATAACCGTCTACGGCAGGGGGCCATTCCGGCTGGCCGGCTGCAATTTGAAGCCAGCCGGCCGTACCGCGCAGGGAGGTGCGTTCCCTGATGAAGGCGGCCCGGGCCACGCTGACGGTTTCCTGTGCAAAGATGCTGGGGATATCCCCGGGCGGTCGCAGAAGAAGATGCGCCCCCCGTCCCAATTCCGCTATTTCCCTGAGCAGTCCGGCATCGGCGCTTTTTCCGTTCCCAGTGCGATGACGCTTACGGTAGCCCCTTCCTTAACCATTTCTTTCAGAGTTTCCCGGTAGTCGGCAGGTTCTTCGGAATCGTCGGCATCTGCAAAGAGGAGCAGGTGCCGTGTTCCGGCTACGGAACGTTGCAGTTCCCGCCAGCCCGCTTTCAGCCCAGCGCCGATGAAGATGCCTCCGCCCATGGAGGCAATCCTGGAGACGCTGGATATCATTTTCTTCCTGTTAGGGCCCAGACTGCTTAGCGTGACAATAGGGTGCGGTTCGCTGTCCACGGCGTGGACGGAGATGAGATCCTGGTCGGACAGCAGGGAAATGGTCTGGCAGGTTCCGGCATTGGCCAGATCCATTTTCGTCTTTCCTCCGGGAACGGAACAGGACATGGAGCCGGAACGGTCCAGAACGATGCTCATGGCCGTCATGAGCTTCATCTTGTCCTTCTTCATTTCCATGGAAACGGGGGAGCAGTTCGTCAATGGAGGAGGAGAAGTAGCCGCCGGAGCCAAAACTATGCCTGCCCCCGCACATGAGCAGGCCTCCGCCCTGTTCCCTTACGTAATAGTCCAGGGCATGCAGAAAGTCCGGTGGGACGGAGGATGCGGAGAGGTTGTTGATGATGACCAGCCCCACGCCGGAGAGGTGGCGGGCATCAAGCCGGTTCAGGCCGGGCGGTTGTTGGACGCGGAACCCCTGCGCTTCCAGGAAAGGTGCCAGGGGATCGCGGTCGTAGCCGGAGAGCAGCAGGACGCCGTTTCCTCCCGTCACTTCAAGGAAGCTGACGGCACGGTTGTTTTCAGGGATTGGATCGTTTTGCGGCGTTATGGTCATTTCATAAGCGGAACAGCCGGGGGTGGAGAGCCTGTCCGCCAGCCTCACCGTGGCTTTGCCGTTGAGCAGGGTAGCCGTCCCCGCAGCGGAGCCCCCCGTTTTTGCTGATTTGCCACGGAACGGTGATGGCCGGGCCGGGAGGGCCTGCCAGGGTTGCCTCTAAAATAAAGGCTTCGCCGGGCCGGATGCGCGCCGGGGTTCGGATTTGTTCTATGCGGATGTCCGCTTCCCGGAAGGTGACGGACAGGCGGTAGTCCACCGGAATCCGGGATTGGATGAGCTGTTCCGCCGCCTGGTCCAGCGGCGTGGTGGGCCAGCCGTCCGTCAACATCAGGATGCGGTTTGTCCGGTTCGGGGACATCAGGGCCATGGTATAGGCCAGGGCCTGTTCCATGTCCGTTCCGGCGGTTCCCCCGGCAAAGACGGGGTCTCCGCGTCCCCGAGCACGGCGGATTGCGCGAAATCCACCAATCGGACGCGGTCCCCGGCATGTTTGTGCCGTTCCAGAATAGCCTGGATTTCCTCTGCCCCGGCTGCCGGAATTCCCGCCGTGGAATTTGATTGGTCCACCAGCACCCACAAGTCCATGTCTTTGCCGCCCCTGTCAAGGGCAGGCTGAGCCAGGGCCAGCAGCAGGCAGGTCTGCAGGAGGAGGCGCAGGGGGGAGGCCAGGCGCAGACGCCTGTATTTCCAGCCTGCCGCCAGAAGCAGGGGGATCAGGAAGAACCATTCCGGAGTGTTGAATTGAATCATGGGCGCAGGGAGGTGTCTGGGACGGGAGGGAGCCAGGAAAGAATCAGGGCCAGGAACGCCAGCGCCAGCCAGAGGGGGGCCAGAGGGTCACGTTTCATGTGCCGGAGCGCCTCTTCATGGGGCTGGGGAAGTCCTGTGTCAAACGTGGAGCAGTGGGAAAAATCTCCCATCCGGGCGTCGGAGAACCAGACGGAGCCTTGGAACAGGGCGTTTTCCCTTCTCCGGGGGAAGATTTCCACATATCCGGTTTCTTCCGGGAGCCTGCCGTTAAAGACAGTTTCACGGCGTTCTCCCCCCGGCATGGTTTGAATGAGTTTTCCGCCTGCGGGCATGGATAAGAGAGTTCCTCCGGGAAGGTTGCCGTAATGTGTTCCGGGCAGATTCTCCTGTACGGATTGCATAAATCTGCGGGTCATGAGCAGGGGCGCCGGAACGCGGTCCGCATTGGATTTTTCCCAGGGCCAGTTGAGGAAAAGGCGTTTCCCGTCCACCCAGGCCAGGGGGGATTCCCCCTGCCAGAGCAGGACGCCGGCTTTTTCCCCGGCTTCATGGAACCGATGGAGGGAGGAGGTCGGGATCTGAACCGTCCGGGACGGGGAGAATCCCGGCAGGCTATGGATGATATTGAGGAAGATTTTTCCGGATTGTTCCGAATTCCCATGCTGACGGCAACGGGGGCGGGAGCGGAGCGGACCAGCAGGAGCTCATTGTCCGACGGGAAGGAGTCCGTCGGGAGCCGGAGCACGGCTTTTCCGCATTCAGGAGGGAGGCTGTATTCAAATTCCGTGACAGTTCCTGGATTCAGGAACAGGGAACGCCGGGCAGGAGGACGTCCGCCTTCCGTATGGATGGAGATTTCGCCCGAAGAGGGGATGGACTATTGTTTTTAACGGCAATCCTCCAATGGCCGGGGCCGACGGCCTCCACCGGGGTTATTCCCGCAAAACCCACATTTTCCAGAGGTTTCCCTACACCCGTGCGGATTGCCCGGCGGGAACCTCCGGGCAGTGGATGTAATCAGGCGCGTGATGCCCGTTGGACCGGCAACGGCTGTGGCGGTGCGCAGGGCAGGGGCCAGGTCATGTGTTCCTTCGCGCGGCTGCCAGATATCCAGGGCGTGCAGGGCCTGGCGGGCGGACGGCCCCCGGTAGAGCGGCTGTCCGGAAGCCCTGCTGCCCATGAGAACCCATGTGGCCGGGATTCCGGACCGGAGGATGGCGTCCATGTCTTCGGAAACGGCATTCACGGCTTCTTGACGAAAGGGGGTCATGTTTGCGGAATCATCCAGGATCATGGGCTTGGGGGAGAGTAAAGGGTGCGGGTGCGGTTCAGGAGAGTTCCACGGCCCCCTGCCGTAATGCTTCTCCGGACAGGGCTTCCGTCAGCGTCCCCCTTGCAGGGGACGCGGGCAAGAACGGTCTGGCGGCGCAGGCAGGCAGAAATCCAGAGTTCAAAATGGGCGGCGTAGGCGCGGGCGTACCTCCGGGACAGGGGAAGGGGTGATGAGCTGGCGGCGCAGGTGGCCGGATTCACAGTTTTTGAGTCTGGCGTTGCCGGCGGGGGAGTTCCGCTTCTTCCTGCAGCGTGGGGGGCCAGGATGACGGACATCCCTTTTAAGGAGGCCATGGTTTCCAGAAGGTTGTCCGGTTCCCCGGGTAGAGCAGGTCGGAGATGAAGATTTTCATTCCATTGGGGCGCCAGATGGAAATGGAGGGCATGGATTCATCCGGGGAAGGCTCTGGAGCTGCGCTTCCCATTGGCCGGAGAGAACATCTTCCTGGTCCAGGGGGATGATACGGCTCCCTTTCACCGCATGAATCTTCACCTGGGCTCCCGTTCCGATGGCGGAGAGCAGGCAAAATTGAAGCAGGCCCGGCGTGCGTGCCGCGCGCTCTTCGTGAAAAAACATGGATTCGGAAACATCTACCGCCACGTCTACCTGCGGTGACAGTTCCGCCCGGAAGACTTTCATGGTGAGCTGGCCGGTTCTGGCGTACGCCGCCCAATGAATATCCCGCGGGTCATCCCCCCCACTGGTAGGAGCGGCTTCCCTGAAAGTCGATGGAGTTGCCTGCTCCCGTTCCCTCCCAATGGCCCTGTGTTCCTTTCCAGGCGCAGCAGGAAAAAGGGCAGGCGGAGACGGCGCGCCGCCTGTTCGGCGTCCGGCTGGATCACCTGGCTGGGGAAGGGGAAAGAAGTCATGGGGATGGGGGAGAGGCAAAACGGAGGGCAAGAACTATTCCCGTTCCCTGCGGGAATTTCCCCGGTTTCTGGAGAGGTTCCGGGGGGATGTTCCGGAATATGTCAATCCAGTGTTTGCTGGTGAGAGCCAGAACCCTCTATTCCGGCAGCCAGGTCCATCAGGCTGAATAGGGGAAAAATTGCTGAAAGCCGGCAATGTTTCTTGTCTCAAAAGTTCAGATAAATACCCTCCGGGGGAAGGGGGACGGACAGATTCACGCCCCACAGCACGTTTTGCACCAGGCAGAGGATGAGGCAGATCATGGTGTACGTCAGCAGGGTATTGTTTTTCAGTTTTTCCCCAGAACGGTTTCAGAAGCATGGCCGGCATGGTGATGGCGTACCAGCCGCCTGCTGCGAGGCAAAAAAGAGCCGTTGAGGGGACTGGAATTCGGGGACGGATGCCATGCGGTCTATCAGATACACGGCGATATAGCCAGGGCGCAGAGCAACAGGGTGAACAGGACGCTCCCCCGGCATGCCGGGGAGGAACAGCAGCTGCTGGAGCCTGGAGAATCTTTTGTTTTTCATTTGCTCCATGTGAATGGGAAGAAGGCGGGCAGGCGTGTTCAGGTTGATAATCATCAGGAAAAAAATTCAAACCATGACAAAAATGGAATTTCCGGTCATGATGTTTTGAATGGAGCCGCTTGCGTTTTCCAGAAAGGGGAGGGGGGGAGGATGGAGGCTGCGAAAAAAAGCCAGCAGAAGCTTCCGCAGGGGGGCGGCCGTGTTTTGTGCGGCAGGGGGAGAACCATTCCCTTGCCAGCAGAAGCAGGGATGAGATGACCAGGAAGGCGTGGCGGACGCCCACAGGGTATATGCGGTCAGCATGCCGGAGCCCAGGTAAAGGAGGAAAAACAGGGTTACATCCTGTACCAGGTTAATTTCCCCGTAGTAATACCGGATGAGAAAGAAGGGCAGGGAGATAAAGGCAATCAGCAGGGATTGGGCCATGAAGGATATCCATTTTCCCAGCACGATGCGGCCTGCGCTCTGCCTGGTGAGCAGCAGCAGTTCGTTGTTTCGGGTGAGCAGTTCGTTCCTGATGGAGGTGGAGGCCCTCAGCGGCATGATGAAGAGCAGGGCGACGACCATGGTAACCCAGAAGATGATCTGGCATCCGTCGGGGCTGACGAAGGGCTCCCCGTCAAGAGGATTGATGATGAAGCTGAACAGGAAGAAAAAGGAGAGCAGGGAGGGCACTATGCTGACCAGGAGGATGAATGACGGCGTTCTGAGACCCTGGCGCAATTCCTTGACCAGAGCGGAGGGCATCCATATGGGGAAATCAAGAGAGCGGGAGGTATTCATGAGGCGGGGATGGATGGGCTTTCCTGGGAAGAGGCGGGATTCTGCCGCGGGGCCGGTTCCCCGCTGCCGTGGATGGATAAGGATGTCCACAAAAGCTTCTTCCAGACGGCGTTCGCTGCGGTGAAAATCAATTACGGGGAGGTCGAGGCAGAGCTGGCGGAGTTCCGCAGCCACAGCTTCCGGTTCGCAGGAGACGAAGGCGGCCACTACTTTCTGTTGCTGTACATGGCGCACGTTCCATCCCCGGCGGAGGGCCAGCCATTCCTCCAGTGAGGCGGTGTTGTCTCCGGCCGTGCGGATTTCAAAGGCGTATCCGGATTCCGTCTGGCGGTGCAGCAGGTCTTCCATATTGCCGTCATGGATGACGGTTCCTGCATTCATGAAGATGAGGGCGTCGCACATTTCCCCCAGTTCCGAGAGAATATGGGAGCTGATGAGCAGCGTTTTTCCACGCGCTTTGAGCAGATGCACCAGATTTTTGAATTCAAGGCGCGCTTTAGGGTCCAATCCTGCCGCCGGTTCATCCAGAATGAGGAATTGCGCGTCGCTGATCAGCGTGCGCGCTAGGCAGAGCCGCTGCGTCTGCCCTTTTGAAAGTTTGTCAATCATCTGGTTCTGGAGGCCGGCCAGTTCCGTGAAGTCCATCACTTCGTCCACGGCGTCCAGTAAACGTTCCCTGCCCATGCCGCAGGCCCTGGCGAAAAAAATCCAGATATTCCCGGACGCTGGTGTTTTTATAGGGGTGGAAATAGTCCGGCATCCATCCGATGCGGGAACGTGCCAGTTCAGGATGATTCACAACATCGGCCCCGTTGAGCCTGATGTGGCCGGAGTCAGGCATTTCCAGCGTGGCCAGCATGCGCATGAGGGTGGTTTTGCCGGCTCCGTTGGAGCCAATCAGGCCGACGACCTGGCCCTGGCGGATGACGAAGGAGGCATTGTTGACGGCTTTCAGCGGACCGAATGATTTGGACAGTCCGGAAACTTCCAGCAGTAGGGGCGTACTCATGGTTATTCGTGCGGCTGGGGAGTGACGGGGCCGGAGACGGTGACGGAGGTTTTTTTCCCCAGTTAATGGAAGGCAGGGTGGGGATGGGGCCCAGTTCCCCGCCCGCCGGTTCCATGGATGCCCGGAAGTGCAGCGGGGGAGGGCCATCCGGTTCTTCTTCCGGCAGGAACGGGGATGCCTTCATTTTACGGCCGGGAGGCAGTTGTTCAAGAGTCCAGTATTTTCCGGAGGCGTCCCGGTAGGTGAGTCCGTTCAGGGTTCCGGGAAAGGTGCTTTGGAATACGGGCGCCCCGCCGGGGCTCGTCTCCAGCAGAGTGAGCGCCGCCCGTGTGGAAACCGGCATGATGATCCGGTGCTGGAGCGTGGAGCGGCTGGTGAACCATTTTCCCCCGCATTCTTCCCCTTGCCGCGACGCGCCTTCTATGGGTTTTTCCTTAATGGAGCCGCGCGCCTTGCTCATGCGTGCTCCGGTGATGCCGGCGTTTTCCGGCAATTGAAATGTATTGTTCAGCAGGACGGAGGTCTTGCAAATCTGGTTTTGGGAGATCAGGGCGGAGTGGTCCTGCGGATTAACCTGGATAAGAACTTCCCGGCTGCCCGTCCCTCCCGTGCCGTCTCCGGCCAGAATCAGGAGCAGCAGAAGAAGGGAAAATCCCACGGAAATGGCCGGGATCAGCAGGAACAGCCTTTGCCTTTTTGCCTGCAGGGAGCCCACAGGAACAGGCTCAGCGGGCCGACAAGCACGGCAAAGATGATCAGCCCCAGCCCCAGCGTGGTGGATGGGGCTGAGAAATAATAGGGAGCGGCGGAGGTAATCTCCGGGTAACAGTTTCCCTTCTCGTGGAGGTTGATGAATTCCTCCAGTTTCAGCTTTTTTTTTGGTGGGCTTCGTCAAAATGGGTACGGTAGGTTTTTTCCGGGATGATGAGGCAGGTTTGCCCCTCGTACATCCGGTAGTCGGCTGGCCATTTCATCAGGTCGCAGGAGGAAACGGCCGCGTTATAGGAAGATTCGGAAAGCAGGTGCCAGTCCGCCGGAGTGCCTTCCTGGATAACCGCGACCATTTTCCAGTGCTCCGTATCCGTGGGAATGGGGGAAGCTCCTTCGTGGTTTTCCTTCACTTCGTAGACGAGATTGTAGGAGAGGAGAGGGTAAACGACTGCATGAACGCTTTCCCGGGCCGGAATGAAGAACGGATAAGTATGGCTGGTTCTCCTGTTTCCGTTCCACCCTTCATGGAATTGAAGAGTGGCTTTCCTGTCCGAGCCGGTGGTGTTTTCCAGCTTCACCCGGAGAGGGACGCGGACGTCGTTCGCGCTGTAGTCAAATGCTTTCTCCACGGAAACGGCGATGGGGGGCGGCGGCCGGTTTTGCGTGGAGGGGGAGAATATTGAATGCCGAAAGAAGGAAGAGGCTGAAGAACAGCCATGAACGGGAGAGAGGGCGGCGGCGCATGGGGGAAGGGCTGAGGAGGTGTGGTCAATGAATTTTTGCGGCGGCCAGGGAATCCGGCAGGGGCTTGTTCTGGGCAGGGATTTCCCTGACCAGGCGGTTGATGACTGCGGCGGGTGTCTGTCCGTCCAGACGGGCCGTGTGGTTGAGCAGGATGCGGTGCTCCAGCACGGGATGAATAACGGCCTGCACATCCTCAAAGGAGCAGAAAGCGCGCCCGTGGCGCAAAGCTCGGGCTTTAGCGGCAGCCGCCAGGCCCAGGGCCGCCCGGGGACTGGCCCCGTATTTAACGCCTCCGGAGGCTTCCGATTCTCCGGGATGCGTAGCGTTGACCAGCCTGCCTATATAGTCCGCCACCACTTCGGGAATGGCTACATTCCGGGCCATTTGCATGAGTTCCTGCAATTCCTGCGCGTTCAAAACCGGGGATATTTCAGGTTCCACGCCCATTTCCCGGTTGAGGACAATGCGGGTCAGCACATCCGCCGGTGTGCGGTTGACGTTGATTTTGAAAAGGAAGCGGTCCAGCTGGGCTTCCGGCAGGGGAAAGGTTCCTTCCAGTTCAATGGGGTTCTGGGTGGCAAGCACGAAAAAGGGGGAGGGGAGGGCATGGGTCTCTCCCATGACGGTGACGCGGCGTTCCTGCATGGCTTCCAGCAGGGCGGACTGGGTCTTGGGGGAGGCGCGGTTGATTTCATCCGCCAGCATGATGTTGGCGAAGACGGGCCCTTCCTGGAAGATGAAGTTTTTTGTTCCGTCCCTTTCCTGAAGAACCGGGGTTCCCGTGATGTCCGGCAGTAGATCGGGTGTGAACTGGACGCGGCGCGCTGTGATATCCAGTGCCCTGGAGAGGCCTTTGACCAGTTCCGTCTTGCCCAGGCCGGGCAGGCCCTCCAGCAGGATATGCCCGCGAGCCAGTACGCCAATGAGAACCAGTTCAATGAGATCCTTTTGACCGAACAGGACCTGGTTCATGGCGGCAGCCAGAGCACGGAGCTTTTTGCATGGCGCAGCCAAGTTCTTCCTGAGAGAGGATAGGGGGGTATTCATGGGAAACTGACGGATTTCCGCGGCTTTTGGGAAAAAAGACCGGGCATTTGTTAGATTTCTTCATGAACTTATGCCATGCATCCAGAGGGGCTGCAAGCAGAAAGATAGCGGGACCTGTTAATTTTCAGTAATATGAAGAGAAAATACCCTGCGGGGTTTGAGTGGTAAATGGAATTGCCGCAATATATGTTCCATCTGTTGAAAAAAAAGGTTTCCTGGCATGTATTATTGTCATGCCTTCCGTATATCCCCCGGCAACGAACGCATTTACGTGGTGGACGCTCTGCGCGGCTTTGCCGTAATGGCGATCATGCTGCTGCATTTTCTTGAACATTTCATCTATAATTCCTATCCCGTGGCTTCTTCCCCAATGATGGAAGCGGCCAACCAGCAGTTCAAGGAGGTCTTTTTTTTCCTGTTTGCCGGCAAGTCCTACACCATTTTCGCCCTTCTGTTCGGATTCTCTTTTGCGGTCCAGTACCGTAACCAGGCCCGGAAGGGAAGGGATTTTGCGGGCAGGTTTGTCTGGCGCATGTGCCTGCTGGCGGTGTTCGCCTGCATGAATGCAGCGTTTTTCCCGGGCGGTGATGTTCTGCTGACTTTTTCACTTGCAGGTTTGTTGCTGGTGCCGTGCCGCCGGTTGAAGACATCCTCGCTGGTGGCTTTGTCCCTGTTTTTCCTGGCCCAGCCGCTGGAGTGGGCCTATGCGGCGGTTCAGTGGATGCATCCGGGCTGGGTTCCTCCCTCCCTGTCTGTTGCGGAATCGTACGCTTCCCTGAAATCCGCCGTGGATACGGGAAATTTCTGGGTGATGGCCTGGGAGAACCTGACTACAGGACAATGGGCCAGCCTGGCATGGGGTATTGAAGCCGGGCGTTTGATGCAGGCCCCGGGTCTGTTCCTGCTGGGGTTTGTTCTGGGGCGCCAGGATTTCTTTCTGCAGAATGACGGAACGGCTGTGTTCTGGACCCGCGGACTGCTGTTTTCCCTGGCCGGGGCCTGTGCATTTTACGTGGTGATGTGTCTGCCGGGGCTGCCGGGGCCTGTGCATACCGTGTTTAGCATGTGGCACAATGTTTGCTTTACCGGCGTATGGGTGGCCGGGTTCGTTCTGTTGTACCGGCTGGAATATTTCAGGAAAGCGACGGCTCCGCTGCTGACCTACGGGCGTGGCTCCCTACTGCGGGTATCTGACCAGTTTTGCGGTCGGCTTTGCCGCCATGACCGGACAGATATGGTTCTGCCGCTGGTGGCTGGAGCGGCACCGCTACGGGGTGCTGGAAGGATTGTGGCACCGGGCGACATGGCTGGCCGCCGGGAAGGTTTCCGCTCCGGAACACCGGTAAGAAACGGGGGCCGGCGCAATGATGTTTCCCGATACTTGCGGGACGCTTTTTAGCGTCTTCTGCCAAAGCCGGTGATTTATCCGGACGGAGGATGCATCCGGTTCCGCAAGGGGCATTTTGGAGAGGAGACATGGAACAGGGGGCAGAGGCAGGAGGAAAAGGATGAATGTTTCATGGCGGCGGGAGACATGAAAGCGCGGTATTTTTTGAAGAATGGCTTTCCGGGAGATTTTTTCCACAGGGAACGGTTTGTTTTCCTGGGGATGGCGTACCGCGCCCTCTCCGATCCGTGTTCCGGCGGCTTTTCCGACGGACTGATGCCGTTAATTCCGGCAGACGCGCTTTGGAATATATCCTGCGCCGCCTGGGGATGTGCGCTGTGTCCGTGTTCCCCTGTATACATGCCGGACGGTGGTGGAAACGATGGAACGGCTTGGCATTCCCGTGATTACTTACCGCATTGACGAACGCTTGGAACCGGAGGAACTGCCGGAATTGGAAAAGGGGGAATACCTTTTGTACACCAATTACTTCGGAATCAAAGAGAAATGCGTGGACCGTCTGGCTTCCCGGTATGGCGGCAGCCTGATTGTGGACAATGCGCTGGCCCTGTATTCTCCGGCCCGTTCCGGAGTGGCCTCCCTGTACAGCCCGCGAAAGTTTTCCGGTCTTCCTGACGGGGGGATCGCCGTGATGGATGCGGAGCGGTCCTTGCCGGAACCGGAGGAGCGGGACGAATCCCTGCCTGCCGCCGCTTTTTTGCTGGAATGCCTGGAGCATGGGCAGGAAAGGGCTTCCGCCGCCTGTGAACGGAATGAACGGCGCTTGCGGAATACCCCGCTGCGAAGGGTTTCCCGGCTGACGGAGCGACTGATGAGCGGCATTGATTATGAACAGGCGCGGCTGCTCCGCATGAATCATTTCCTTTTTCTTCATGAAAGGCTGGGCCATTTGAACCGTCTTTCCGTGGAGGCGGATTCCTTGTCCGCTCCGTGTTATTATCCGTTTTGGACAGCTTTTCCCGAGCTGAGGAACGTGCTGATTGATAAGCGCGTTCTGATTCCTCTCCTGTGGCCGGAGGTATTGGAACAGTCCCCTGCCGGCAGCCTGGAACGGAAACTGGCGCTGCATCTTCTGCCGCTTCCTGTGGACCAGCGCTGCGGGCCGCAGGACATGGAGCGCATCGCCCGGATTGTGGAGGCATTCTATTCCTGAAGAAAAGGGAGGATTATTTTGTTAGACAGTTGGATAAGACGTTGACGATACGTGAATGAATGTTCTAACATTTTTTGGTATGTCCGACTACCTTTCCTCTCTGGGCTATCCTTTCCGTGGAAGGCCCATGGTTTTTGTCTTTTCCGTCATGATGGTATGGGGCGTGTTCCTGGCGGCCCGGGATGTTCTCATCGGATGGATTGCCGCCTTTTTTGTTTTCTGTTGCCTTTCATGTGCGCCTTTTTTCATGAAAATGGTGAGGCAGTCCGCCATGGGAGAAGAGGATATCTGCCCCTTTCCTGAACTGGATGAATGGCTTGTCTCCCTCATGTTGCCTTTTGTCCGGCTGGTGGTGTGCATCATCGTTTCCTTCCTGCCTTTCGCCGTGTATGCGCATACTGCGGCCTGGGCGGCGGATACTACCCTGGCGTGGCTGTTCCTGGCGGCGGGTGTGATTTACTTTCCCGGTGTATTCATGAGAACCTCCGTTCGGGAACGTTTTTCCGGTCTTTCTCCCGTGGGCTGGTGGGGGCTGGTCAGAAGGGCTCCCTTTTCCTATGCCGGGTTACTTGGCGCCATATGCGCCGGGGGATGGATCATCCTGAACCTTCCTTCAGGGCCTTTGATGGATTTCGCCATGGTGCCCGTGAAGCTGTATGTCGCCTGCGTGTTGATGAATATGTGCGGACTGTTCATGCTCAAGCATGAATTTGCCGGGGAGGAAGAGGACGGCAGCTTTTCCCCTTCCGGGCCTGCGGCCTCGTGATGCTGCCGCCTTTCCGGCGGGCCGGGAACAGGTGAGTTTATTTGGCGGGTTCCTTGTCCAGGTTCAGGATGCCCAGTACAGACATGTTGCCTTCCGCATCTTTTCCGGAGGGGAGATAGACCTTCGCATTGTTCAGCATGTTTTCAAAGGCCTTGGCGCGGAGCATGTTCGGTCCCATGGCCTTTTCCTTCAATGCCAGTCCTTCCGCTTCCGCCCGGGCTGCTTCCAGGGCTGCTTCCGCCTGGGCCTTGCCCCGCATGACAATGACTTTGGCCTCCGCTTCTCCCCGGGCCAGGTTAGCGTTTGCTTCCTGGCGCGCTATTTCCATTTTCATGGCGCCTTCCGCCTCCCCGCGTGCACGCTGGATAGCGATGTCTTTCCGGGCGATTTGAATTTCCGTTTCCTTGCGTTCGTTTTCCTGAGTCGTCTGAACTTTTCTGACGACGGATTCAATGATGGCCTGCGGGGGATTTGTTTCCCCCACGGCTACGGAATCCACAATAAAGGGGGTGCCGTCCAGCCGCTTGCTTAACTGCGTGTAAACGTTGTCGGAAATTTTTTTGCAGGCTGCCGGAGGCGTCCAGGGCATTGTACTGGCTTAATTCCGCCCGCACGGCTGTACGGAAAGGCTGCTGAATGAAATTTTTGTAGGCAAAGAGCATGATTTCGTCCGCCACTTCGTCATCATTGCGGCCGGAGCTTTGGGCGATGCCTCCGTAATCTTCCATGAATTCCTTGACCCGGGACGGGTCCAGCCGGTAAACCAGAGAAGCTTTGCAGGAAATGGGGAGCTTGTCCTTGCCCAGGATAGCCCCTCCATTGCGGGCGTCGAATTCTTCCACCGTGGTATCCGGAGTGATGGAAACCTTGCTGACTTCCTTTCTCCACGCCCATCCCGTGGAGGACGGCCCGATCAGGATGCCTTCAAACCTGTTCTGTCCGAAAATGGGTTTGGAATAGACATATCCGGCAAAGCCGGACAATACGCGCTTGTTGCTGAAATTCTGGAAGGCAAAAATGGCGGCGCCCGCAGCGACGAAGATGACGGCGGGAATGAGCAGGGAGAAGACGGTTTTGGGAGATTTATTCATGACAGGGCAGCGGTTGTGACGGTATCCAACATAAGATGAGGCTGGTGAAAATCAAGTTATCTTTTCCTGTGCGGCCGGGAAAAGTGTTCCACTGAAAAAATTCTTTCCGGAAGAGGGAATGCGGCAAAGTATGTCCTCTTCTGAACACAGGGGAGTGCCGGAAATGTCTTATCCGGCAAAGGCTGCCTGTTCCGGGGGGGAGATTCCGGCGAGGTGCCGGACCTCCGCCCCGGAGGCGGGCCTCCATTTGGGTTAAGGTGATGAATGTAGCCATTACGGGATCCGGAGGATTTATAGGGAGTCATTTGTCCAAGCGTCTTGAGATGTTCGGGCATCGGGTGACGCCCTTGCGGCGCTATCTATTTGCCCAGGAGGGCGTGGATTGCCTGGCGCAGGCCCTGGCGGGATGCCATGCCGTCATCAATCTGGCCGGAGCGCCCATCGACCGGCGCTGGACGGATGCCTACAAGAGGGAGCTGGTGGAGAGCCGCATCATGACCACCCGCAAGCTGGTGGAAGCGGTCAACAGGCTGCATGAACCGCCGGGAGTGATGATTTCCGCCTCTGCTGTCGGGTACTATGGCTCGTCCGGCGGCTGTCATGGGGAACTGGACGCTCCGGAAGCGGATTCCTTTCTGGCGGAATTGTGCGTGGCCTGGGAAAAGGAGGCCGGGCTGGTGAACAGCTCCGTGCGGCTGGTCCTTACCCGGTTTGGCGTAGTCCTTTCTCCGGATGGAGGGGCGCTCCCGAGATGATGCGGCCGGCCCGGTTCGGCGTTACGGCAACCGCAGGAAATCCGGATCATCTTTTTTCCTGGGTGGCTTTGGAAGATCTGGCGGATGCCCTGGTCTTCATTATGGGCAGGCAGTATATTTCCGGCCCGGTCAATGTAACGGCGCCGGAGCGCACCACCAACCGGGAATTTTACAGGGCAGCCGCGGAACATTTCCACACCCGTCTGTCCATCCGTGTTCCGGACGCCGTTCTGCGGTTGCTGATGGGAGAAGCTTCCCAGGTGATTACCGGCGGCCAGTGCGCCGTTCCGGAGACGCTGATGAGGGAAGGGTTTACGTTCCAATATCCGGATATCCGCTTTTTTAACAAAGCATTTTCTGTCAAATCATGAGCATGATACAGACCATCGTTACTTCCCTGTTTCACGGTCATTCCGTCAAAACCGATCCCATGCCGGATTTCAATCTGGAACGTTATCTGGGGAATGGCACGAAATAGCCCGTCTGGAAAACTGGTTCGAGCGCGGGCTCAGCAGGGTTCTTGCCCGGTATGACCGCAGGGAGGACGGTTCCATTTCCGTGGTTAACAGCGGTTATGACGTTCGTACCGGGGAACGGAAGGAGGCGCGTGCACGGGCGGTGGCGGGGGATGCCCCCAATCATTTGAAAGTGTACTTTGTACCATTGGTATATGGCCGGTATGAAGTGGCTTTCCTGGATGAAAATTACACCCGCGCCGTAGTTTCCGGCGGTTCCCTGAATTATCTGTGGCTGCTTGCCCGCTCGCCGCAGTTGAAGGATGACGAGCTTCAGCCGATGCTTCATTGCGCGGAAAAAACTGGGGTATGATACTTCCCGGTTGATTTACGCCAATGTCCAGGCCTCTCCGGACAAATGACATGGGGCGGGCTTGAAGAAGCGGTGTGCCGTGAATATGGGATATTTTTGAAATGGGGAATGTGGAAAAGGTGGCTTTTCTCCTGCCAGGAAAAAAAATTTTTGGGTATGGGCCGGGCGTTCCTTTCCAGTGTTCCGCCGTGCGGGAATGTCATGCTTTTGAATTCTCCGGTGTGGTTCTTCTTCCTGCATGGCTCCGGTCCCGTATTTTTCCGCTTTTTCCTGCCCCGTCCTTTCCGTTTTTTTTGCAAAGAACAGGGAAAAACACAGGCGCCTGCTTAAAATAGGCTTGCAATCATGAGAAGGATGGATATGTTGACATTCATCCAAACATTGGATGTTTGGATGAATTACTTAAAGAAGGAGTAACAATGGATATTATTCATGACAACGCCGCTGATCTCAGCGCATTGAACGGCAAGACCGTTGCCGTGATCGGATATGGCGCCCAGGGGCGCGCGGCACTTTGCATGCGTGATTCCGGTGTGAACGTGATTATCGGCGTTCGCCCCGGCAAGTCTTTTGACGCCGCCGCCCAGGATGGATTCCAGGTAATGAGCGTCGCGGAAGCCGCCGAAAAAGCGGACATCATTCACATTCTGCTGCCGGATGAAAGCCACGGCGCCGTGTATGAAGCTGAAATCAAGCCTCACTTGAAGGCCGGCAAGACGCTTTGCTGCTCCCATGGCTTCGCGTATGTTTTCAATACCATCGTCCCCCCCCGCGGATGTAGATGTCATCATGGTGGCCCCCAAGGGCCCGGGCACGGAAGTGCGCCGAGTATTTGAAGAAGGGTTCGGCTGCCCCGGCCTGATTGCCGTTCATCAGAACCCCTCCGGCAAGGCCCGTGACGTGGCTCTTGCCATGGCCAAGGCTGAAGGCCTGACCCGCGGCGGCGTGCTGGAATGCACCATGGCCCAGGAAACTTATGAAGACCTGTTCGGTGAACAGAACGTCCTGTGCGGCGGTCTGGTGGACCTGATGAAGTACGGTTTTGAAACCCTGACGGAAGCCGGCTATCCGCCGGAAATGGCCTACTTTGAATGCGTGCATGAAGCCAAGCTCATCGTGGACCTGATTTATAACGGCGGCATCCAGAAGATGAACTCCGTGATTTCCAACACGGCCGAATTGGCGAATATTACAACGGCCCGCAGATCCTGCCCGCAGAGGTGAAGGAACGCATGAAGGAATCCCTCAAGCGCATTGAATCCGGCAAGTTCGCCAAGGATTGGCTGGAAGAGGCAGCCAAGGGCGCTCCCAACCTCAAAGCCAAGCGCGAAGCCCTGGGCCAGCACCCGGTGGAAATCGTGGGCGCTAAGATTCGCAGCCTGTTTGAAAGGAACTAAGGTTTCTTTTACTTGAAACACGTGCCGTTCCGTCGGAATACGGCGGAGCGGCACGTATATTCCCGGGCTTTTCCCGGAAATCCGCCATTGATTCAGTTTATGGAGCATGCCTCACCGGCCGTCAATGTAGAAAACGCCAGGGTATACCTGGGTGGGCACGAAATCCTGCACAATATTTCCTGGCAGGTGCAGCGCGGAGAACGTTGTTTTATTCTGGGGGCCAACGGCGCCGGAAAGACAACGCTGGTCAAAGTGCTGATGGGGTTTGCATGGCCGCTCTTCGGAGCCAGGGTGCAGGTTCTGGGCAAGACCTTCGGGCACGTGAACCTGCTGGAATTGCGCAAGTCCATTGCGTGGGTGAGTCCGTTCATGCACAAGTGGCTGGAGGATGGCTCCTGGAACGGGCGCGACATGGTGCTTTCCGGCCCCGACGGCACTATCGGCCTCCTGAGGGAGCCGACGCCGGAAGAGGAGGAAAAAAAAGCCGCAGGAATCATGAAATCCCTGAAAGCGGAGCATTTGATGGACAGACCGGTGGTGGCCATGTCTTCCGGGGAACAGGTGAAAGTGCTGATTGCCCGGGCTCTGATGACGAATCCGGAACTGATGATTCTGGACGAACCCAGCGTTTACCTGGATTTGGCAGGGCGGGAATTTTTATTGAAAACCATTGAAGAGCTGGCTGAAACGAGACCTGATCTGACCATCGTGTTCATCACCCAGCGCATTGAAGATATCCTTCCCGTATTTAACCGCGGCATGATTTTAAAGTCCGGAGAAATCGTGGCGCATGGAAGCCGGGACGAGGTGCTGACGGAGGCAAACCTGAAAGACGCCTTTGGGCTGGATATCCAGTTAATCAAGACGGAGAAGGGGCGTCTCTGGACCGTTATCCGATAATTTTTCATGAAGCAGTCCAAGACAATGGAGCTGAAGAAACCGGTGCGGGTGTCCCTGGCCCGCCAGGTGCTTACCGCCATGGAATCCATGATACGGTCCGGCAAATGGAAGGTTGGAGACCGCATTCCCGCGGAAGCGGAACTGGCCCGTGCCTTTTCCGTCAGCCACAACACCATCCGCGAAGCCCTTCAATCCCTGATTCATATGGGGATGCTGGAAGCGCGCCCCGGGGACGGCACGTATGTGATGGCGTCAGACCGCTTTGCCGTCGCGGTGAGCAACCGCCTCAAGGAATCCGAGCTGCCTCAGATTCTGGAGGCGCGGCTGGCTTTGGAAAAGGAAATTGCGCGGCTGGCCGCCGTTAAAAGGACGGATGAAGATTTGAAGGAGCTGGAAAATGCCCTGAAGGACTGCCACGGCAGGGTAAGGCAGGGCATTGAGGATGACATGCTGGTTCATGCCGCCGAGGCCCGCGCCACGCATAATCCGGTGCTCTCGGAATTGTATAACGTGGTCATCCGCCATGTGCAGGAGAATCTGGAAAAGCTGCTTCAGGAGAAGCAATACGACTCCGGCGCCATGAAGCTGCATGACGACCTTCTCGCAGCCATCAGGAATCAGGAGGCGGATGAGGCGGAGAACATTATTGTAAAGATTGTGGGAATTTGACACCGTCAGCATAGGCGGGGCATTCATTTCTTGAATTGCCGGCAGGGAAGATGCTGTTGCGGTGGCAGAGTTATTCTTTTTTATTTCCCGGTGCTTTTCTTGCCAGCGGGCTTTCCGGCAAATAACTGCGTTCTGGAATTGCCTGCCAAATTAGTCTTTCCGAACAAAGGCGCCGGAGACAATTCTCATGATTTTTATCCTTTTCCGGATATGGAATTTTACTACAATTCGAATATGGCTACCCGCACTGAATGGAAGTGCCCGGCATGCGGTGCCCTTCTGGCTATGGAAGATGTGAATATGGCTGCGGATATGGTGTTATGCCGCTCCTGCAATAAGATAAGCAAATTTTCAGAGATTGTTCAGGAGGAAAGGGATGAGGAAATTCTTGATTCCATTCCCCGCCGCATGAGCGTGACGAAAACGGCGAGGGGGCTGGAAATAACGTATAAGAAGCCAAAAGGTGCGGGACTTTTTCTACTGATGTTTTCGATTTTTTGGAATTCTGTGACATGCGTTGCCCTGTTTGCGATGATGAGGGAAATGTCTTGTGAAAATCTGTTCGGACTATTGTTTTTAATCCCTTTTGTTCTGGTTGGGGCTGGTACATTTGCGGGAGCTTTTTATGTGTTGTTTGGCCGCATGACGCTGATCCTGACGCCAGGCAGGGGGAATTGTTCCGAGGAGTAGGGAACCTGGGCCGCCGACAGCAGTTTTTGCTGGAGAAAGGTTCCCGTATTTCCATTGAGGCAAGCAGTATTCGACGGAATGATGAAGTTTTAGACAAGATTGTAGTGGGGCTGCCGGACGGCAAGATGTTTGAGTTTGGTACAGGGATTGAGGAAGTGGAGGCCCAGCGGTATATAGCGGCTCTGCTGCGGAAAATGAGGGGATAGGGCTGTGATGCCTGAATGCGGAGAAGGTCTTGGAATGCCCTGGCTCCGTTGTTTTTCAGCAAGCAGGGGAATCCGTCCTGGCGGGAAGGGAGCGGGGATATGGATTTCCGTTTCCGGGAAGGAATGGGGCGCAAGCCTTTTTGTTGGCAAAATCCATGGACAGCGGGCACGGTTTCCATTTGAGCATTTGAGGAATGATGGAGGAAATTTCGGGAATGAGGTTTTTGATTGATATGGAGAATAAGGTACGTAGATTAACGTATGATGAAGGAAGTGCGCCTTTTGTTAATTCTGTGCGGTTTGTTTTGCGGAACGGCAGTTGCGCAGCCCCGCCTTTCCACACCGCCGAACATGATTGTCATTCTGGCGGATGACCTGGGTTATGGGGATTTGGGCTGTACAGGTTCCAAGCAGATAAAAACGCCTTCCCTTGACCGGCTGGCTAGGGGGGGTGTTTTTGTTCCCGGGCGTATGTGACGGCTCCGATGTGTTCTCCCTCCCGCATGGGACTGCTGACGGGGCGTTTCCCCAAGCGTTACGGCATCACGACGAATCCCAATATCCAGATGGATTATCTTCCGGAGTCCCACTACGGGCTGCCGCAGACGGAGAAATTGATTCCGGAGTATTTGGCTCCCTGCGGGTACCGGAGCGCGGTATTCGGCAAGTGGCATCTTGGCCACACGAAGGGATATACGCCGCCGGAGCGCGGTTTTACGCATTGGTGGGGGTTCCTGGGCGGTTCCCGGCATTATTTTCCCGTGAAGAAAGAAGCTGAAGGCCTGAATCCCTCCATGATTGTATCCAATTTTACGGATAAGACGGACATCACCTATTTGACGGACGACATTACAGACCGGGCGGTTGAATTTCTGCAGGAAGCCGGAAAGGATAAGAAACCGTTTTTCATGTTCGTTTCCTACAACGCCCCCCATTGGCCCAATGAAGCCAAACCGGAGGATATCGCCAAATTCAGGAACGTGCAGAACGGGGAACGACGGGTTTATTGCGCCATGGTATATGCGATGGACAGGGGAATAGGACGCATTCTGGATGCCTTGAAAGCGGACGGTTTGGAAAAGGATACCATCGTCGTCTTCCTGTCGGACAATGGAGGCGCTCCGGAAGCTTCTTCCTGCAACGCCCCTTTCCGGGGTGCCAAGAGGCAGCATTTTGAAGGAGGTGTTCGCGTACCTTTTATTATCAGGTATCCGGCGGACAAGCGTTTGGTTCCCGGAAGCGTTTGCAGACAGCCCGTTTCCTCCGTGGATTTGCTTCCCGCTTTGCTGAAGGCGAATGGCCGTCACATTCCCAGGAAGCTGGACGGCATGGATATTCTGGAGCTGGTGGGGAACAAGGGAGCTCCCGTTCCGCGCACCTTTTTCTGGTGCACGGATTACACGTCCGCTGTGCTGGCCGGTGATATGAAGTACCTGCTGGTCCCGGATCGCGCTCCGCAGTTTTACAATGTGGCGGACGATCCCCAGGAACAGAGGGATTTGTATTTTTCCAGGCACCAGGATGCGGATCCCCTCGCTAAAAAGCTGGGAACATACCTGACTACGACGCCTGCATGCCGTTTTCCCGACAGTATTAGCTGGTCCGCCAAATTGATGAGGGAGTATGACAAGACTGCGCCGGACAGGCAGCCTGAGTAAGGCTGCGTTGGCTTTGTTCCGTATTCCGTCCTGCATGCCAGCGTTTGGGAACCTCCTACGGCGGGAGAGGGGGGAGGAACCGCGTGCATGGTTTCCTTTTTTTCCGCTGAAAAACGCTTTATTTCAGGCGCTTGGGTTCCGCAATGCGGAGAATGTGCTCTCCGGGAAGGGCCAGGTTGCCTTTGTCCCGGGCAATCATTTCAAAGTAGTGGGGATCCTGTGAGATCCAGATGAATTCGTTTTTTGCCTGTTCCATCTGCTCCCTGGATTTTTCCAGATGAGCCTGAAGGAAGGAACGTTCATGCTCCAGGTAGCGCAGAACCTTCCATTGTTTGAAACACACCAGGGAAAGCAGCATCGTCAGGCACAGGGCCAGGACAATGGCAAAGAGGCGGAGTGCTCTCTGGACGATCAGGGCACGTTTCTCCCGGCGGATTTCAAGCTCCGCCAGGGTAAAACGGTGGTAGTAGCGGCGGCGTCCAGAGCATTCCTTGCAGTCAAACAACATATTTTTTTGATCATAGAATATCAATTTTACCACCATAAACTGCGTCATTTCCCAGTTCTTCTTCAATTCTAAGCAATTCATTGTATTTGGCCATGCGGTCGGAACGGCTTAGAGAGCCGGTTTTGATTTGCCCCGTTCGTCGCTACGGCAATATCCGCGATCGTGGCGTCTTCCGTTTCCCCGGAGCGGTGGGAGATGATGGCAGAGTATTTGTTATCCTTGGCCAGTTCCACCGTATCCAGCGTTTCCGTCAGGGAACCTATCTGGTTGACTTTCACCAGGACGGCATTCGCTACATGGCGGGAAATGCCCTGATTCAGGAATTCCACATTCGTCACGAACAGGTCGTCCCCTACCAGCTGGGTATTGCCGCCCATGGCTTTAGTTAGCTGTTCCCAGCCCAGCCAGTCGTTTTCCGCACAGCCGTCCTCAATGGAAATGATGGGGTATTTTTTCTGGAGTTCCTGATAGTAAGCCGTCAGTTCCTCCGCTGTTCTGCCCAGGCCGTCTGATTTTTTGAAGACGTACAGGTTCCGGGAGGGATCGTAGAATTCGGAGGAAGCCACGTCCAGGGCAATGAAGATATCCGTGCCCAGGGTGTACCCGGCCCGTTTTACGGCCTGTGCAATGCATTCCAGGGCGTCGTCTGCTGATTTCAGGGCCGGGGCGAATCCCCCTTCATCCCCCACGGCAGTGGAAAGGCCGCGGTCATGCAGCACATCCTTGAGCGCATGGAAAACTTCCGCCCCGTAGCGCAGGGATTCCCGGAAAGTGGGAGCCCCCTTGGGCATGATCATGAATTCCTGAAAGTCGATGGGGGAGTCCGAATGGGCTCCACCATTGATTATGTTCATCATGGGGACGGGCAAAACCTTGGCGTTCGGTCCACCCAGGTATTTGAAAAGGGGAAGGTTGAGCTGAATGGCGGCGGCTTTTGCCACGGCCAGGGAGACGCCCAGGATGGCGTTGGCCCCCAGGCGGGATTTATTGGGCGTGCCGTCCAGGTCGATCATGATTTTGTCAATGGCCGGCTGCAGGGTGGCATCGTGCCCTGATATTTCCGGGGCAATGATTTTATTGATGTTTTCCACGGCTTTAAGCACGCCCTTGCCTCCGTAGCGCTTGGCGTCTCCATCCCGGAGTTCCCAGGCTTCATGTTCTCCGGTGGAGGCTCCGCTGGGGACGGATGCGCGTCCGATAGCTCCCCCGGCGAGGGCCACGTCCACTTCCACGGTGGGATTGCCCCGTGAGTCGATGATTTCACGGCCGCGGACGTCAATGATTTCCATTTCATTCATGATCATAAGATTTCTTTTTGTCCTTTTTAGACAGGGAAACAGGCTTTCCCGTTCCGGAGAAGCATGTCATGTCCCTAGAAGTTCCGGTTTCAAAAGCAGGACTGACGCAGAACGGGGACGAAGCTTGCCGGCTTCTTCAGGGCCATGATGCCCCGCAGAATGAAGAGGTTCCCTTGCTGGGCATCCGCCTGCCCGTTCTTAGGAATTTTGCCGGGAAGAAGCTCAGGAGAATCTGGCAGGACAGGATGTCGGCGAGGTGCGTGGACTCTCAAAAGGGCAGGAGCAGCCGCTTTTACACGGCGGAAACTGCGGCAGGGGGGGAAGCTGCGCCGTTTCGTGACGCAGGGAAGGACGGCATGCCGGAACGGGGCCTTGATTCCGTCCCGTTCCGGGTATGGAATGAGGCGCTTACTATTAAAACCATGCCTAACATTAACGATAACTTCCTCAAGTTGCAGGCGGGATATTTGTTCCCGGAAATAGGGCGCCGCGTGAATGCGTTTGCCGAATCCCATCCGGAGGCGGCCAAAAGGCTGATTCGCTGCGGCATCGGCGATGTGACGGAGCCGCTTCCCATGGCGGCTATTGAAGCCATGCACCGGGCCGTGGATGATTTGTCCACTCATGAACGTTTTCACGGCTATGGGCCGGAGCAGGGGTATTTCTGGCTGAGGGAGGCAATCGCCAAAAAAGCCTATCAGGCCCACGGCGTGCATGTGGAAGTGGATGAGATTTACGTGTCTGACGGAGCCAAATGCGACACGGGAAACATTCTGGATATTTTCGGGCCCGGCAACAGAATTGCCGTGCCGGATCCGGTTTATCCCGTGTATGTGGATACCAATGTCATGGCCGGGAATACCGGGAGTTCCAGCCCGGATGGTTCTTATGAAGGGCTGGTGTATCTGCCGTGCACTCCGGAAAATAATTTTGTGCCGCAATTGCCTGATGAGCATGTGGATTTGATTTACCTGTGCTTCCCGAACAATCCTACCGGGGCCGTAGCTTCCCGGAATGAACTGCTGAAATGGGTGGAATACGCCCGGGCGAACCGTGCCATTATCCTTTATGATTCCGCTTATGAGGCTTTCATACAGGATTCTTCCATTCCCAGATCCATTTTTGAAATTCCCGGCGCGCGGGATTGCGCCATTGAGTTCCGTTCCTTCTCCAAGCAAGGAGGCTTTACAGGGGTGCGCTGCGGTTATGTGGTGATTCCCAAGGAATTGCACGGATATGATTCCGAAGGGAACAAGGTTTCTATCAGCCGACTCTGGAGCCGCCGCACCAGCACGAAATTCAACGGCGCTTCCTATATTGTCCAGCGGGGTGCCGCGGCTTTGTTCACCATGGAGGGCATGGCCCAGACTGCCGCGCTCATCAGCCATTACCTGGGGAATGCTTCGCTTCTGCTGAATGCCTGCCGTCAGGCGGGCATGCGCGTGTGGGGCGGGGAAAACGCCCCTTATGTATGGGTACAGTGTCCGGACGGTCTGGACAGCTGGCAAATGTTTGACAAGATGCTGCATGAGGCGAATGTGGTTATTACGCCTGGTTCCGGTTTTGGTTCCAGGGGGGAAGGGTTCTTCCGCATTTCCGCGTTTAATTCACGGGAAAACGTGGATGAAGTCTGCCGCCGCATCCACAGCCTGTTTGCCAGATAGAAGGGCGTTTTCAGACAGATGTCCAGGCCGCGGTGCAAAACACCGCGGCCTGTGTATTTCTTTCCGGGTGGGTTGATGACCGTGGCATTGTATTTCCTGCCGGGAGGGGAGTTCCTGTAAAAAGGTCATCTTCCTTTCTTACGGATTTGGACCGGGAAAGAGCAGAGTCCGTTTTCAAGTGATGGGATTCCGGTAAAGGGGCGTTTCTATGGCATATTCGGCCCTTGCCCCCGTTCATTTGTACGGAGTAGGTTGTTGCTTATGTCCCCGTGGGTGCGCATGAGTTCCTTTTTCCGGCAGGCTGCTTTTCCTGCATGTTGCGCCTGCCTGCTGTCTGTTGCTGGCACCATCCGGGGGCAGGAAGGGGAAGCGGAGCTTCCTTCTGTGGAGCCGCTTTCCTGCGCGCACTCCCCGGATGGGAGGGTAACAGTTCGGGGGGCGGTTATGGGTACGGTGTTCACGGTGCGCGCTTATCCCGGGAGTGGCATGGACGCGGAAGAGGCGGAGAAGATTTGCGGGGAGGCTCTGGCCTGTGCCGTCCACTGGGAAAAAGTAATGTCCGCCATGGATGCGGAAAGCGGTCTGGCCCGGCTTAATGCTGCGGAATACGGCATTTCCGTGCCTGTTTCTCCGGAATTGGAAAGGGTGCTTCTTCTGGCCCTGAATTATGCCCGGCTGACAAACGGTGCTTTTGATCCCACGCTGGGGCCCTGCATTCGCCTGTGGAAAAAGAGCCGCCGCCTTGGCGTCCTCCCGTCCGATGAGGAACGGGAAGGCGCGCTCCGGGCATGCGGATGGGAAAAGTTGTCCGTCCGTAAGGGAATGGCGGTCAAGGCTGTTTCTGGAATGAGGCTGGATTTGGGAGGCATGGGCAAGGGCTTTGCTGTGGACCGGATGGCGGAGATGTTGAAAACAAGGGGTGTATGTTCCTTCTTCATTGACAGTACCAGCGATGTTCTGGCCGGCGCTCCTCCTCCCGGGGAACCGGGATGGCGGCTGCGGGTGGATACAGGAAAAGGGCAGGGGGAAGTGTTGCTGTTGAGCCATGCGGCCGTTTCCACTTCCGGGAGCGCCCGGCAGATGGTGAAAATTGGCGGGAAAGCGTATTCCCACGTGCTTGATCCCCGGGCGGGGCTGGGCGTTACGGAAGGGTGGCAGGTGAGCGTCCAGGCGTCTTCCGCTGCGCTTGCGGATGCCCTGGCGACGGCAGGGTGTGTGATGCGTGAGGAGGAGTTCCGTTCCCTGGTGGCCGGATTGCCGGGAGTGTCCGTTCCGGCCTTTTTTCAAAGTCCGCCATGTTCTGCGGGGAAAACGCAGAAACAGGATGGACTGCGGAAGGAGGGAGGAATGGGGGCAATGAAAGGAATGGCAAAGCAACTACGTTTTTAAGGTACACCTTTATAACCCTATTTATGAGATTGTACCATTTTTTACTCCCTGCCGTTGTCAGCGCTGCCGTATCCGCATCATTTGGGGCAGAGTTTCCTAATCCCTATCCTGCGCCTGTTCCCGGTGTTCGCCTGACTCCAGAGATTCCGCTTTCACCCTCCATTAATGGCGCCCGTATCGTCGGGGCTACCCCCGGCTCCCGCATGCTGTTCCAGGTTCCCGTCTCCGGGGAGCGGCCCATGAAAATTCAGGCAACAGGGCTTCCCCCAGGCCTGAAGATGGATTCGCGCGGATTGATTGCGGGTACCGCTCCGTCCGGGAAGAGGGAATACAAGGTAAATATCCAGGCTTCCAACAGGCATGGAAAGGATATGAAGGAGCTGATTCTGAAGGTGGGGGACGAATTGTGCCTGACTCCGCCCATGGGCTGGAGCAGCTGGTATTCCTACAGTGAGGCTGTAGGGCAGGATAATGTGCTGAAGACGGCACGGCTTTTTGTGGAACGGGGGCTGGTCAATCATGGCTGGACCTATATCAACATTGACGACTGCTGGCAGGGCAGGCGCGGAGGGAAGTATGGCGCCATTCAACCCAATAAGCGTTTTCCTGACATGAAGGCCATGTGCGACGCTATTCACGCCATGGGCATGAAGGTGGGCATTTATTCCACGCCTTGGATGGGAACGTATGCCGGTTTTATCGGAGGGAGCGCGCCCAACGCTAAGTCGGACTACGGGGAAATGGCCATTCCGGAAAAGGAGCGCAAGCAGGAGGATCAAAATCTTTGGAAGTTATCCGGGAGTTCATCGCAGAAAGGCGGATCATGTGGGAGCCGTCTGGCTGTTTGACCGTGACGCTAAACAATGGGCGGATTGGGGGTTCGATTATGTGAAAGTGGATTGGAATCCCAACGATGTGTCTACGACAAAGCGCATCCGCAAGGCGCTGGACGAGTCCGGGAGGGATATCGTGCTCAGCCTGTCCAATACCGCCCCGTACGAACATGTGGAAGAGCTGGGCAAGCTGGCGAATTTATGGCGGACGACGGGGGATATCCAGGATCACTGGGGCAGCGTCAGCGGCATCGGTTTTTCCCAGGAACGCTGGCAGAAGCATATGCGCCCGGGACATTGGAATGATCCGGACATTCTCCAGATTGGGAAGCTGGGCAAACCCAACCAGCCCAACACCACGTTTGTCCAGACGCGGCTGACTCCGGATGAACAGTACACCCATGTGACCCTGTGGTGCCTGCTGTCCGCTCCGCTCATCGTCTCCTGTGATTTGGAGCATATTGATTCGTTTACGATGGGACTGCTTACCAATGATGAGGTGATAGCGGTGGATCAGGATCCGGCTGCCCGTCCCGCCCGCAAAGCGTGGCACCAGGGGAATTTCCAGGTGTGGATGAAGGAGTTGTCCGACGGTTCCGTGGCGGCCGGCTTTTTCAATACCGGGAAGGAGAAAGGAATTTTGAAGGTGAATCTGAAGGAGCTGGGGCTTTCCGGAGCGTATGAGGCAAGGGACCTCTGGAAACGCGCTGACCAGGGGACCGTACAGGGAGATATGGCGGTAGAATTGAACGGGCATGGAGCATCCATGTTCGTTCAGCAAAGAGAAGTAACGGAAGGAGACGGCTCTGTATTCATTCAGGGGCGGCGGGGATATGCCGCCCCTGAAGCCTGTGGCAGGGGAGGCTTTTCATTGAACCGGCATCCATAGAAACAAGCCTTCTGCACAAAATCCCACTTTTACAGTACCTGTCGGCGGATTGTCGGATTCCAGGAGGGGCAGGAGGGGCAGTGAATGCCTCCCCCGCACCAGAGCTTGCGCTTCAATTCCGGAAAGTTTTCTCCGGCAGGCCTTTGTTATTGTGTAATAAAAAACCGCTCCGGCAGATCCGGAGCGGTTCTTATAAAAGAGATTGATGTGACTTGCCTTAATCTCTCCCGACAGCTTTTCTAGGCGGCAATGCCGAAATGCTGCTGAATGGAGGCGAAAATCTTGTCGCGACGGGCGCGGGCTTTTTCAATGTCACGGGTTTTCAGCGAGAATCTCAGGCGTTCCGCCGTGGAGTCCGGCTTGTGAACCGTAACGTGGCACCACCAAACCCCCCTGTTGTTCCACAGGTGGTGGTTGGGGTTGTCATCATTAATTCTAAGAGCAATTTTGGTTTGGGCTTTCATCTGTGTGATCTTTTCCAGTAGAGGACGTATTGTTTACGTCCGTTGGCATATTAATGTTTCAATAAAACCTTCAACTTGGAGGTGCCTCACTTAAGCAGATGATCCCTTGTCTTTTTGGACATCTTTTTCTGCCAGTTGCTCACCTCGTTGAAGCCTTAGAGTTCAAGTGGTGGAACAACGTTCAAAAAAAGAATCTTTTTTACAGGAGACCTACTTTTTTAAGAGTGTTGTAAGCACCGTTCTTGTTGATCGTACGCAGGGCCTTGGCGGAAATCTTCATTTTCACGAATTGACCGAGTTCAGGAACCCAGATGCGCTTCTCCTGAAGGTTGGGGAAAACGGTACGATTGACAGTCTTAGTGACGTGACGACCAATACCGCCCTTTTTCTTGGCAAGACCGGAGCGATGGATACGACGACCTTTGTGAGGCATGGTACCTCTGATGATGCAAATTCGGGACATGGCAATCGAAGTTATTTGTTAATGCGAGAGAGATAATCTAGCGTATTTTTGCCTAAGGTCAAGAACAACCGGACGAAAGCACTGAATTTATCCTGGACTGTACGGAAGCATGCCTTTTCTTTTGTACGAATTCCGGTTTTTTCTCCCATGATGAAGAGAGGCTGCAGAGACGGTGAGCTGAAAGCGGGAGGGGGCTGATCCGGGAAGATGAACGGTACTGCAGACAAAGAGGAGAATGAGGCGTTCTTCCATATTTTTTCAGGACTTCCGCTGTGGGAGCAGGGGCTGGACGGATAGCCGGGCCGGATGAAGGCCTTTCATCGCAGGAAAAGTGCAGAACACGGGAAAGATTGCCCCCTTTGTTTTTTTCACGGCAGCGGCATATGGCTGCCTACTTCCGGGTAAAACGTATCCGGCGCTTGCACGAAGGGGCGTTCCATGAGAAATTGAAAGCATGAGTGAGAATCATTATGCAGAGTTTTCCGAATGCAGCATGAGGCCCCAGGAAGTGCTGGAATACGTTTCCGGCCCCATTCCCGTTCTGGAGGAGGGAGAAGTTCTGGTCCGGATGAAGGCGGCTCCGATCAACCCGGCGGACATCAATTTTGTACAGGGAGTTTATGGCCTGAAGCCCGTGCTGCCGCACTCCCGCGCCGGCCTGGAAGGCTGCGGCGTGGTACAGGAATCTCGCGCAGCGGGATTTCGAGAGGGAGATGAAGTGATTCTCCTGCGCGGCGTGGGTTCCTGGAGCGAGTATGTGGCGGTTCCCTCCGTGAATGTCATGAAGCTCCCGGTGAAGGTAGATCCCGCCCAGGCGGCCATGCTGAAGGTGAATCCCCTGACCGCTCTGCGCATGCTGGAAGGGTTCGTTTCCCTGGAACCGGGGGATTGGCTGGTGCAGAATGCCGCCAATTCCGGAGTGGGAAGGTGCATTATTCAACTGGCCCGTGAAATGGGCGTGAAGACAGTGAATTTTGTGAGAAGGCCGGATGAATTGAGGGATGAATTGACTGCGCTGGGCGCCGATCTGGTGGTGGGAGAGGATGACGGGGATGTGGTGAAGAATACGCTGGCCCGCCTGGATGGAAAGAGGCCTGTGCTGGCTTCCAACGCCGTGGGCGGGGAAAGCGCCCTGCGCTTGATGGATATGCTGGCTCCCGGTGGAAGCATGGTGACGTACGGAGCCATGAGCCGGAAGAGCATCAAGGTGCCGAACGGTTTTCTGATTTTCAAGGGTATTAAACTGGAGGGCCTGTGGGTGACGCAGTGGCTTAAGAATGCCCCTGTTTCAGAGATTGAGGCCGCCTATGAGAAACTGGCGCGCCTGATGGCGGACGGCAGGTTGAAGCAGGCTGTGGATACCGTTTATCCGCTAAGCGATGTGCGGAAGGCTGTGGAGAAGGCGCAGGAGGAGTTCCGCAGCGGCAAGGTGGTGCTTAGCATGGATTGCGCCTGATGCGTGGAAAGGGAGTTTTTGCGCTTTCCCGTACTGCGGAATGCTGGAAGGACGTTTTCAGCGTTCCGTGGTTGGGGGCGTTGGCTGGCGGCGTTTTTGTTTGCCGGGAGAATGGTCTTGCTCAGGAAACGGGAAGTAAGGAGTTCCGTAGGAGCGTAGAGCCGGGAGGGACGGAGCGTGCGCGCCGTTTGGCTTCAGCCCAGCGTGGAATCAAGCCAGGTGTTGAGTATTTCTACGGCGGCTACCTGGTCGATGACGGGGCGGAAGTTTTTTGCCTTTTTCCCGGCGGCGTGCAGTTTTTCCTGCGCAATGACGGTGGTGAGGCATTCATCCATGAAGATCAGGGGAAGTCCGGGGAGGGCTGCGGCCAGTTCCCTTCCGAAAGCGCGCACCTTGGCCGCGGCAGTTCCTTCCGTGCCGTCCATGCGGACGGGAAGACCCAGCACCAGGGTGCGTATTCCCCGTTTCTGGACGAGCTGAACAATGCGGGAAATTCCGTCCGTCTGATGCCTGTGGATGGTTTCTACGGGATGGGCCATGATGCCCACGGGGTCCGTGGCGGCAATGCCGATGCGGGCTTCTCCGTAGTCGATGCCCAGGGCGGGGTGCGGACTGGTCATCTGAGTTCGTCCGGCAGCTGGTTGACGATTTTCTTGATTTCGTCCGCCTTGTTTTTATCCGCAATGAGGATGGCGTCCGCCGTTTCCACCACAATCAGGTTTTCCACTCCCAGCAGGGCTACGTGCTTGTCTCCTTTCTGGGAGAAAACAATGTTGCCGGAGGCGTCCTGCACGGTGATGTCCGTGTTGGTGGTATTTTTATTGTGGGTTTCCAGATAGTTGGCTACGGAGATCCAGGATCCTACATCGTCCCAGTCAAAGGTGGCTTCTATGTTCAGCACTCTGTCCGCATGCTCCATGAGCGCGAAGTCTATGGAAATGGGGGTGAGCGCCGGAAATTCTTCCCGAATGGTTTCCTGCGGGGCCGGAGATTCGGCAACGTGTTCCACGAAGGAGGCCAGTTCCGGGCAGTGCTTGTCCAGCTGTTCGCACACGGCGGGAATGCTCCAGACGAACATGCCGGCATTCCAGCAGAAATTGCCCCGGCTCAGGTAGGATGCGGCCGTGGCCGTGTCCGGTTTTTCGCGGAATTGAATGACTTCACGGCAGGAACAGCCCGGAACGGATTGGATTTCTTCTCCGCGTTCAATGTAGCCGTAGGAGGGGCAGGGCCAAGTAGGCTTGATCCCCACAGTGACAAGCGCTTTTTCCCTGGCAGCCGTGTCCATGGCGGCTTTCATCAGGGTGCGGAAAGATTCCTGGTCCTGAATGAGCTGGTCGGAGGGGATGACGAGCATGACTCCGTGCGGATCCGCCGCCTTGATGAGGCCGATGCCCAGGGCGATGGCGGGAGCCGTGTCCCGGCGCACGGGTTCGGAAATGATGTTGTCCACGGGAATATCGTGGGCCTGGCGGCGCACTTCCGCTTCCTGCAGATGGTTGGTCAGGATAAAGATGTTTTGCCGGGGCACCAGCCCGTCCAGCCTGTCGATGGCCTGGCGGAGGAGGGTTCCTTCCCCGAACATGTTCAGGAGCTGTTTGGGGCGGTGGTCGCGGGAGAGGGGCCAGAAACGGTGCCGCTGCCGCCGGCCAGGATAAGAGCGTATTGGTTCATGTCTGTTTCGCAGGAATGGGGGTTAAAAAGGTCAGAGCGCTCCGAAACGGCGTTTTCTGCGGGAGTAGTCCAGCAGAGCGGCTTCCATGTCCCGGTCGCCAAAGTCCGGCCACAATGTGTCCGTCACGTAAATTTCCGCGTAGCTGATCTGCCAGAGAAGAAAGTTGGAGACGCGCATTTCTCCGGAGGTGCGGATAAGCAGGTCCGGTTCCGGCATGCCGGCGGTGTCCAGATACTCGCCGAACAGGTCTTCCGTCACGGCATCCGGCTGGAGCTCCCCGCGGGAGACTTTTTCCGCTATTTTCCTGGCGGCGGAGGCAATTTCCCCACGGCTGCCGTAGGAAATGGCCAGAACCAGGTTGAGCCTGGTGTTTCCCGAAGTGGCTTCCAGACTGTCCTGAAGAAGTTTCCGGGTGCGGGCGGGAAGACGGGAAAGGTCGCCTATGGCATGAAGGCGCACGCCTTTTTCCATCATTTGATGGAGACGTTTTTTCAGGAATTCGTGCAGCAGGAGCATTAACGCGTGCACTTCCGTCTTCGGGCGGTTCCAGTTTTCCGAGGAAAAAGCGTAAAGAGTGAGCCAGGGAATATTATGGGTCATGCAGAAGTCCGCACAGCGCTCCACCGTATCCGCTCCCGCCCGGTGGCCTGCCTGCCGCGGCAGATGACGGCTGTTCGCCCAACGGCCGTTGCCGTCCATGATGCAGGCGATGTGAATCGGCAGTTTTTCCTTGGGAATGGTAAGCATAGATAGGCGTTGCTTTACTCTAGTCCATGACCGGATCCAGTTCAACACGCAAGTTGTTCAGGATGTATTCCTGTCTTTCCCGCGTGTTTTTTTTGCCCATGTAGAAGGACAGCAGGTCTTTCACCTTGTGGGAGTCTTCCAGACGGACGCGGTCCAGGCGCATCCCTTCCCCGATGAAAGCCTTGAATTCCTGGGGGAGATTTCTCCCAGGCCTTTGAACCGGGTAATTTCCGGGTTTTTCCCCAGCAGGCCGATGGCTTCCTCCCTTTCTGCGTCCGAGTAGCAGTAGATCGTTTGCTGTTTGTTGCGCACGCGGAAGAGGGGCGTCTGGAGGATGAAAAGGTGTCCCTCCCGTATCAATTCCGGAAAGAACTGGATGAAGAATGTCATCAGCAGGATACGGATGTGCATGCCGTCGTCATCAGCGTCCGTGGCGATGACCACTTTGTCATAGCGCAGTTCCTCCAGCCCGTTTTCAATGTTCAGGGCATGCTGGAGGAAGTTGAATTCCTCATTTTCATAGACGACTTTACGGCTCATGCCGAAGGAGTTCAGCGGCTTGCCCCGCAGGGAGAAAACGGCCTGGGTTTCTGCGTCGCGCGCCGTCGTGATAGAGCCGGAGGCGGAGATGCCTTCCGTAATGAAGAGGGTGGTTTCCCCGGCGCGGGAGTGCTTGGAGTTGTAATGCACCCGGCAGTCCCGGAGATTTTTGTTGTGAATTTTGGCCTTGCGGGCGTTTTCGCGCGCCAGTTTCTGGATGCCGGAGAGTTCCTTGCGGTCCCGTTCGGAGTCCTTGATCTTGGCTTCCAGAGCTTTGGCCGTTTCCGGGTTTTTGTGCAGGTAGTTGTCCAGCTCCCTGGCAATGAAGTTGCCCACAAAGGTGCGGATGGTTTCCCCTTCCGGGCTGATGGTGTTGGACCCCAGCTTGGTTTTGGTCTGGGATTCGAAGACGGGTTCCTTTACCTTGATGGAGATGGCGGCTACGAGGGAGGAGCGGATGTCCCCTGCCTCATAATTTTTTTTGAAGAAGTCCCTCAGGGTTTTGACGATGGCTTCCCGGAACGCCGCCTGGTGGGTGCCTCCCTGGGTGGTGTGCTGCCCGTTGACGAAGGAGTAGTGCTCTTCCCCGTATTGGCCGCCATGGGTGAAGGCCACTTCAATGTCATGCCCTTCCAGATGGATGATAGGGTACAATGGCTCCTCGCTCATCGCTTCCGCAAGCAGATCCAGCAACCCGTTTTTGGAGATGTAGCGGCGGCCGTTGAAATGCAGGGCCAGCCCTTTATTGAGGTAGGAGTAGTATCTGCACATTTTTTCGATATACTCCGGCCGGAATTGCGTGGCCGCGGGAAAGATGTCCGGATCCGCGTGAAACGCCGTGCGGGTGCCGTTGGGTTCCTCCGTGGCGCCGTCCTTGCGTCCCTTTGGGGATTTCCTTTCCGCGGCAGAACTGGTAGGACCGCGTCTCCCCGTCGCGGTAGGCCTGGATTTCAAAGAAGTCGGACAGGGCATTGACCGCCTTGATGCCTACTCCGTTGAGACCTACGGATTTTGAAGGCATCGCTGTCATATTTGGCCCCGGTGTTGATTTTTGCGGCGCAGTCCAGCAGTTTGCCCAGCGGGATGCCGCGGCCGAAGTCGCGCACTTCGCACAGGCCGTCCGGAGTCACGTCAATGGTGATTTTTTTGCCGAACCCCATGACGAATTCGTCGATTGAGTTGTCGACGACTTCTTTCAGAAGGACGTAAATGCCGTCGTCCGGAGAAGCGCCGTCACCCAGTTTGCCGATGTACATCCCCGGACGCATGCGGATGTGTTCCCTCCAATCCAGGGTTTTGATGCTGTTTTCGTCGTAGGCCATGTGCAACGGGGTCGCGCTTATTATAGCGGCGCCCCCGGAATTTGCGAAGAAAAAATGAGGGGCCGTCCGTCTGCGTTCGATGGAGCTTGACCCGGAGGCCGTCCCTTGGTGGAATCCACGGCGTATGATCAGTTGCAAGGCTCCGTGCAAAGTGAACGCTTCTCTCCGCATTCTGGGAAAGAGGCCGGACGGCTTCCATGAGGTGGATACCGTGATGATTCCCCTGGATTTGTGTGATGTGCTGGAGTTTTTCCCGGCGGCCCGTCTGGAAATGAGCTGTGACGCTCCGGGCGTGCCTCTGGATGAAAGCAACCTGGTCATGAAAGCGGGACGTCTGATGGAGCGGGAGCTGGGAAGGCCCATGCCGTGGCATGTCCGCCTGGTGAAGAAGGTGCCCCATGGTGCGGGGCTGGGCGGCGGCAGCAGTGACGCCGCATGCGTGCTGCGCACCCTCAATGAGCTGGAACGCGGAGGTTTGTCCCGGGAGCGTCTGGCGGAGCTGGGCGGGGAAATCGGTTCCGACGTGGGGTTTTTCATTTATGGCGCGGCGAGCCGCTGCACCGGGCGCGGGGAGAAGGTGGCGCCTTTGCCGGAGTGGAAGGATTGGCGTCCCAGGATTGTCTTATTGAAGCCGTCGTTTGGTGTTTCCACGCCGGACGCCTACCGACGCTGGGCCGGTTCCCGGGAATTGCCCGGCATTCCCTATGGCGAGCAGGATGTAGACGGCCATGTGCTGGTCAATGATCTGGAAAGGCCCGTGTTTGAAAAGCATTTATTCCTGGCGGAAATGAAGCGCTGGCTGGTGGGGCGCCCGGGGTGCGCGGCGCCATGATGTCCGGTTCCGGTTCCACCATGTTTGCCGTGGTGGAGGATGAAGGAGCCGGACGCGCGCTGATGGAGGATGCCGCCCGGGAGCTGGACCCCACTTTATGGATGTGGTCCGGCCTGGTGATGCAGGATGACGCGCGGTAAAAACATGATTCCGCAGGAGGCCTTGCCTTGACGGAGGGGGGGGATGCATGCCGTTACACTCCGTCCATGATTAAGAGTTTGTTGGCAGGCATGATGGTGGCGGCTGTATGCGCCGTCCAGGCCGGTGAATATGGGGACAGCGCCGTCCGGGCCGCCCGGGAGCTTTCCGGGGCGGTGAAGACGGGCGACATGATGTGGATGATTGAGAAGATGTACCCGCCCATGAAGAAGCAGCTTGTTGCTTCCTTTCCAGGCGGGGAGGCCTCCTTCATGGAGACCATGAGGGAAAAAGATGCAGGCCGCCGCCGCCGTGATGAAGGAACGCGGCATGGTGGTGGAGACGTATGAAATAGGCCAGCCTGCGGCGGAACATCTGGTGAAGGGAGGCGGGGAGGTGCTGGTGGTGCTTCCCACGCGGATGGTCATTTCCATGAAGCGTCCGGACGGGGTGCCCGTGAAGGTGGAGAATACCGGTGTTCTGGTGCTGGTGAAGGATTTGAAGGATAAGGGGCCCTGGACGTTCATCGACGCTTCCAGAATGAATGCGAACGGCTTGCGCTCCATGTTCTATGACCTGCCTGAAAAGGTGAATCTTCCGCCGGTTTCTTCCCGCCAGCTTCCCGTGGGCCAGTAAGGGGGGCAGGTTCCCACATATGAAGGCCGCCGGGGAAGAGGGCATGGAAGGCGTCAGCGCTTTTGAGGCTTATGTCCACCGGGCATTTGCCCCGGACGGATTGTTTTCCCGCGCCAGGGATTTTGAGTACCGGGAGGAGCAGCAGAGCATGGCCCTGGCTGTGGCGAGGGCGCTCCAGGTGGATGCGCCGCTGCTGGTGGAGGCCGGCACAGGCGTGGGCAAATCCCTGGGGTATTTGCTGCCGGCGGTGAAGTTTGCTTTGGATTTTGACCGGAAGGCGGTGATTTCCACGCATACCATCAATTTGCAGGAGCAGTTGTTCAACAAGGATATTCCGCTGCTGCGCACCGCCCTGGGGATTGATTTTTCCGCCGCCCTGCTGAAGGGCAGGCAGAATTACCTGTGCCATACCCGCCTGCGGCGTGCGCTGGCGCAGATGGATTCCCTCTTTACGCAGGGTGAGGCCGCGGAGTTGAAGAGGATCCAGGACTGGGCCCTGAGAACGCAGGACGGCACCCTGAGCGATATGGCATTTCGGCCGTCTTCCAAGGTATGGGCCATGGTCTGCAGCGAACCGCATGCGTGCAGCATGCGCCATTGCGGCCCTTCCTGTCCGTACCAGGCAGCCCGCAAGCGGGTTCTGGAGGCCAAAGTAGTGGTGCTTAACCATACCCTGTTTTTCGGGCTGATGGCCCAGGCGGAGGATTCCGAGGAGGCGGGGTTCGTGTTTCCCGGGGATTTTGTGATTCTGGACGAGGCTCACATGATTGAGAACATCGCCGCCCGCCAGCTAGGCGTCCAGCTCTCGGAACCGCATTTGAATTATGAATTGCTGCGGATGTACAATCCGCGCACGCACAAGGGGTTGCTGAAACCGCTGAACAATCCGTCCCTGTTTCAGCGGGTTCAGGACGTGATGGACGCCTCCGGCCTGTTTTTCCAGAATGCGCGGGATGACCTGGGGTTTGCTGGTTCCGGAAAGATTGTCCGCATTCTTCAGCCGGAGTGGTCGCAGGATATTCTTTCTCAGCCTTTGATGGAACTGATCGGGGAATTGAAAACGGAGAGGGAGAAACAGGAGGAAAACGCAGCCGCGAAGGATGAACTGGCGGATATGGCCGCCCGGATGGAGGAGGCGCAGGCTTCCCTGAAGGTGCTGATGGACATGACGGAGGAAGGTCACGTATATTGGGCGGAGCGTTCCGGTCCGGATGGAAGGAACATGAGCGTTTGCTCCGCTCCCGTGGAGGTGGGAGATATTTTGAGGGAACGCCTGTTTTCCGCCGGACGTTCCGCCATTCTGACTTCCGCCACGCTGGGGACCGGAGATGCGGACATGAGTTATTTTGCGGGGCGCGTAGGGGCGGAAAGCGTTCGGAAGCTTCAGATTGGAAGCCCGTTCAATTACCGGGAGCAGATGCGGCTGATTGTAGCCCGTTCCATGCCGGAGCCGGACCAGCCGGAGTATGCGGAAGTTCTGCCGGAATGGATTAAAAGGTATCTGGCGGAGTCCCGCGGCAGGGCTTTCGTGCTGTTCACCAGCTATCGGCTGATGGTCCAGGCGGCGGAGAAAGTGCGCCCTTTTTGCGAGGAACAGGGCTGGACGCTGTATGTGCAGGGGCAGGATATGCAGCGGCATGCCATGCTGGAGGCGTTCCGGAAGGATGTGGACAGCGTGCTTTTCGGAACGGACAGTTTCTGGACCGGGGTGGATGTGCCGGGAGAATCTCTTTCCAACGTTATTGTCACGCGCCTGCCGTTTGAAGTGCCGGATCATCCGCTTGTGGAGTCCCGCTTTGAGAGTATCAGGGAACGCGGGGGGAATCCGTTTTACGAATATTCCGTGCCTGTAGCCATTTTGAAGCTGCGGCAGGGGGTAGGGCGGCTGATCCGCACCAGGAGCGATTCCGGCATGGTGGTGATTCTTGATCCGCGCGTAGCTACCAAGAGGTATGGGATGCGTTTTCTCAAGTCCCTGCCGGAAGCCCGGCTGGAGTTTGTATGAGGTTTTTTCAGAATGCCCCGAAATTGTTCCGTTGCCTCTCCTGCCGCATCAGGAGGTAGCTGAGGGGTTGTTCCAGGCGCGCTTCTTCCAGCAGGGAGCGGTCCGCGAAGATGTCCGGAACGGGAGCGTCTGCCAGGATGGAGCCGTCTTTCATTACGATGCAGCGCGTGCACAGATCCATGACCATGTCCAGATCATGGGTAGCAATGATTTTGGTATGGGTGAACTGGCGCAACAGGCTGATGAGGGTACGGCGGGAGGCGGGGTCCAGGTTGGCGCTCGGTTCGTCCAGCACCAGGATGTCCGGGCTCATGGAGAGGACCGTGGCGATGGAGACGGCCCGTTTTTCCCCTCCGGAAAGGTGATGGGTCATTTTGTCTGCCAGGGCTTCCGCGTGAACATCCCGCAGGGCCTGTTCCACGCGGCGGCGGATTTCCTCCGGGGGGAGTCCCATATTGAGCGGACCGAAAGCCACGTCTTCCCGGACAGTAGGCATGAATAGCTGGTCTTCCGCCTGCTGGAAGACCATTCCCACGCTTTCCCGGACGCGGGCGACGGTTTTGGGGGTCACGGGAATGTCCCCTACCCGTACCTGGCCGGAGGAGGGAGTCAGCAAACCGTTGAGGTGGAGCAGCAGCGTGGATTTCCCCGCGCCGTTCCCGCCTACGACGGCAACGGATTCCCCGTGGGTGATGCGCAGGGAGACGCCGTTCAGCGCCGGAGGGGAATCCGGGTAGCTGAAACACAGGTCAATGGTTTCTACAAGGTGGTGGCTCATGGGATGAGGCTGCGGGCGCACTGGCCCGCGAGCATGGTGATGTTGAAACAGCGGAACAGAATGATGAGAACGCAGAAAAGAAGGCCTCTCGCTGCGCCGCGTCCGGTGATGACGCTGCGGGAACTGACGAATTCAGGGTCTTCTCCGCCTCTGCACAGGACGGCCTGGTAAATGCGTTCCGCCCGCCCGAATGTCCGCAGCAGGAGCTGTCCGGCCATAGCCCCCCACGTGGAAAGAGGGATGGGCCCGGAGCTTCCCCGCCGGGAGCGGAAGGCCATCAGCATATGTTGGCATTCATCCACCAGGATAAAGGCGTACCGGTACAGGAAGGCCATCAGCGTGATGAGAATGCGCGGGGCGCCGAGCTGCCTCAGGCCGCGGCAGAGAGGCGCAAAGCCGGTGGAGGCCAACAGGGTGAAGGCGCCCAAGATGGTGAGCATGCACCTCAGGATGATGGAGATGAAGGAAATCATGCCCTGCGTGACGGGGATGCCGAACCATTCTCCCATGGGAGTTCTGTCCACCAGAGGGTTGAAGATGCCGATCATGACGGCGACGGGCAGCAGCCACAGGGCGCGTTTCAGAAGGTAGCCCAGGGGAAGGCCCGCCAGGCGGATGACGCAGACCGGGAACAGGAAGAAAGGCAGGAGCCCCGTGATTTCCTGCGGAGGCCAGGAAAGGACGCAGATTTGATAGACGAGGAAAGCTCCGATTTTAATGCGGGCGTCCAGACGGTGGATGCCGGTATTTCCGCAGGAAAACCGGTCCATTTGGCGGAATTGGCGCGAGGCGTCCGTAAAAAGCGGCATGGGAAGGGTCAGCGGGGGCAGCGGCTGTGCGGTTTTCTGCCGAACAGGAAACCGGCCGCAAAAATAAGGGCTGCGATAATGGCGCTTCCCAGCACGCCGGCCATGCTCGTTTCAGGGTTGACAATGGAAGAAGCGGATTCCGTTTCTGCGGTGTTTGCCCCGTCACCGGCGGGAAAGGCGTAATCCGGCATGATGGCGGTGGCCGCCTGGACGGTTTCCAGACTTTGATGGAGGGGGGACGGTTCCGCCAATCTGGCTTCTTCCGACCCGGTGACGCCGGCTACAGACCATTCCAGTCCGTCAGGATAGGTGGAGGCGAACCAGGAGAGGGCGGCCCCGCAGAGCAGGGCCGCTACCGCAAAGATGCCCAACACGGTCCAGGATGCTTTTTGGCGGTTCCGGTTTCCAAATCGGCCGGGCGCAGCAGGGATGGCTGTGCCTTGCTGATGAAGATGACGACGGCGGCCGTAGCAAGCCCTTCTACGGCGCCGATGGCCAGATGAATGGGCAGCATCAGTTCCACGAATTGGGCGAAGGGCAGTGCTGAGATGCCGGAGGCCGTTGTTTCCAGGACGACGGCGAAGGCTCCCATCTGAAGCCCGATGACGGCGGCGGTGACGCTGGACAGCGTAATACGGCCCGTGCCGGGGTTTTGCCGGCCAGGGGCCTGTAAATGAAGGGGTAGGCCACCAGGCAGGAGAAGAAGCCCATGTTGAAGATGTTGCAGCCCAGGGCCAGCAGCCCTCCGTCCGCAAAGAAAAGCGCCTGCACCGCCAGGATGGCCGCCATGACCAGAAAACCCGCATACGGTCCCAAAAGAATCGCCAGGATGAGGCCGCCTCCCAGATGGCCGCTGGATCCGGTGCCCGGAATGGTGAAATTCAGCATCTGGCAGGCGAAGATGAAGGCCCCCAGCACGCCCATGAGCGGGACGAGCCGCATTTCTTTTTCCTGCCTGACTTTGCGCGCGCAGAGCATTGTCATTGCAGCGGAAGCCGCCCACATGGTACAGCCTGCCGCCGGTGAGATGAAGCCGTCCGCCATATGCATGATGTTGATGCCTTTCTATTGGATGAAATGAAGTATTGCTGGCCCCGGACCGGGCAGGTTGGCGCCACTTTAGCATAAACGCCGCAAAGCCGAAGAAGGAAATGCGGCAACGGAGGAAAGTGTGTGCATCAGGCGGCAATTCTGCTGCCGCCCATGCCGGGCAAAAGATGCGGACGGGTTGGGCGTGATGCAGGCGGGAAAACTGTCTGCTAGACGGGACCCATGATGAATTTTTCCATAGCCAAGTGTTTGTTTTCCATAGGGGGATGCACGACGATCCTGGGCAATATTTCCGCAGACACGGCCGTGTCTTCCGCCGGAGCCATCGGAGGCCTGGGCGTTCTGACGATTGCCGTGAACTATACGCTGAATCTGCTCAAAAAAGAAGGATGAACAGTTGATGGCGAAGGATGCCCGCATTGAAGCCCTGATGGACGCCTGATGGACAAATGCCCGAATTGCGAGCTGGCGAAGGCGGCCAACAAGTCCCTGCTGGACGATGAATGACGGCAGCCGCGGGGAGGGGGGGGCTTATCTCCCGTCCGCGTCCGGCATGCGGGTGTACGTCTCCCGGGTTCCGTCCGTGTCCAGAATCAGCGTGTTTCTGCTGAGGCGGTCAATGGTGGAGGTAGCGGTGAAGAGGGAGGAATTGCCGTTTCCCATGCTTTTCCCTGTCAGGGTCAGGCGGTTGCCGTCCAGCTGCCAGCTTTGGTAGAGAAGCGTGTGCATGTTGATGGAGACGGCCCTGCCGTCCGGCAGGAGCCGCATTCCCTGCACGTTCCCGGGCTGTCCGGGGACGGGCTGGGTCCAGGAGCCGGAGAGGCTGGCGGGAGTGGGCTGCATGGAACAGGATGCCGCCAGCAGGGACAGGGCCGGGAGAAAGAAGGAAAATCTCATGGCGGGGAATCAGCGTTGTTCACGGATGATTTCCGTGCCGATGCCGTCCGGAGTGAAAAATTTCCAGCAGCAGGGTATGGGGCAGGCGTCCGTCAATGAAATGCACTTTGCGCACGCCCGCGTTCAGGGCGTCAATGGCGGAGTGGATTTTGGGAATCATGCCGCCGGACACGGTGCCGTCCTTGATGAGGTCGAGGGCTTCCGTACGCGTGACGGATTTAATGAGGGTGGAGGGATCCGAAGGGTCTTTCATGATTCCGGGGACATCGGAGATATAGATAAGCTTCACCGGCTTGAGTTCCTTGGCCCAGGGCGGCTGCCGCCAGGTCTGCGTTCACATTGAGCGGTTTATGGGTTCCCAGCTCTTTTTTGCCAGCGGAGAGACGATGGGGGTGATCTGAAGTTCCAGCGCTTCCGTGATGCGCTCCGTCAGGCAACCGATGACGTTGCCCACTTCACCGATATCTATGGGGTTGCCCTGTTCATCTTTTTCATGGATGCGTTCCCCTACGAAGATTTCCGTGCCGGGGATGCCTACGCCTGCCGCCGTAATCGCGGAACATTTGGACCAGGCCGGGATTGATGGTTCCGGAGAGGGGGTGCGTTCCACGATGGAAATGGCTTCCGGAGTCGTGACGCGGAGCCCGTTGACGAAACGGGCTTCCAGCCCCGCCTCCGCCATCGCCTTGGAAATGGCTTTGCCTCCGCCGTGGACGATCACGGGGTTGAAGCCCAGGACCTCCAGCAGAACGATGTCCCGCATGAGCTTCTTGACCAGGCGGGCGTCATCCATGGCGCTGCCGCCGAATTTAATGAGGAATGTTTTGTCCCTGTAGGCCTGGAGGTAGGGGAGGGCGCCGACAATGACGGAGGCCTGTTCAATCAGGCGGGTGATTTTGGAGTCCATGTCAATAATGAAACGGTAGGAGTTTTAACGGAAGGAGAGGGAGATGTTGAAGCAGGCCCCGTTCAAAGCAGGCGCCTGCTTCTGAAGTAAACCAGGGGAAGAATGATGGAAACGAGCATGACCACCAGGGAGATGTAGTAGCCGTATTCGTTTTCCAGGCCGGGCATGTGGGCGAAGTTCATGCCGTAAATGCTGGCGATCAGAGTGGGAGGCATAAAGACCACGGCCGCCACGGGGAAGATTTTAACGATTTCGTTCTGTTCGATGTTGATGAGGCCCAGAACGGCGTCCAGCATGAAGTTGACGTTGCTGGAAAGAAAGTTGGCGTATTCGGAAAGGGAGGTGACGTCACGGCTCAGAGGGCGCAGCTTGATGTACAGCGTGGAGTTGGTGTCGTCCAGAGCCTCTTCATTGCTGGCGTACGTGAGCAGGCGCAGAAGGTTGACCAGGCAGTCCCGCTGGCGGGTGAGCAGGTCGCCCACGCGGCCCAGATCCTGGAGCGTCAGGCGCAGGGCGCTGGAGACGGGCACACGCTTGCTGGATTTTCCCTCAGGTTCGTCCCGGCGGAAAATGTTTTTGGAAAGGCGGTCCAGTTCCGCGCCGAAACGTTCCAGCACGTCCGCCTGCCGGTCCACAATGGTTTCCAGAAGACCGGTGAAAACCTGGTCCCGGCTGATCTGCTTCTGGCGCAGGAGCTGGTGGGAAAAAACGCGGAAGGAATAGGAGTCCGAATGGCGGATGGTGATGATTTTAGCCCCCATGAGGACGAAGGTGATTTCCGACAGGGAGGGGGATTCCGTATCCACCCGGCTGAGAACCGTGGTGGTCATGAAGCGCGCCCCGTCTTCCGTGTAGAGACGGCTGGTGGCCTCAATCTCCCGCATCTCGTCATAGGTCGGCATTTCCAGCCCGCAGAGGCGTTCCACAAACTTGATTTCCGCCGGTTCCGGGGTAAGGAGGTCAATCCAGAAGACGGAATCCAAGTGCTGTTCCGCCGCATCCACCTGGGTGGTGCGCTCAATGCCTTCCGGGGTTTGACGATAGAGCCGGATCATGCCGTTGATTTAGGTGGGGGGGGGGATGGAACGATGCCGCGCATGAGGTCGAGTGACGCCCAACGCGGGCATGATGCCTTGTTTGTACAGGGAAGGGAAGTAAAAAGGGTGACAAAAAGAGGCCCGGTCCCCAGGATGGGAACCGGGCCTGCCGGAAAAAAGGGATGCGCGCCTCTTAGGCGTTTTCCTTGACGACCACCTTGAGCGTGGCTTCCACCTGGGGATGCACCTTGATGACGACTTCGTGTTCGCCTTCGCTCTTGATCGGTTTTTCGAGTTCAATAGCCCGGCGGTCCACTTCCACTCCCTGAGCGGTCAGGGCATCGTGAATGTTCTGGTTGGTGATGGCGCCGAACGCCTTGCCGCCCTGGCCCACTTCAAGAGTGAGGTCTACGGTCAGTCCGCTGATCTTGGCGGCCACTTCCTGAGCGGCGCTGAGTTCTTCCGCTTCGCGCTTGGCGCGAGCGGCCTGAAGATTGGCGATGAAACGGCGGTTGGAAGCCGTTGCTTCGTGGGCCAGACCCTTGGGAATGAGGTAGTTGCGGCCATAGCCAGCCTTAACGGTCACCAGGTCGGCTTCTGCGCCGAGCCCTTCAATTTTTGTTGCGAGAATTACTTCCATCGTTGCCATGGCTAAAAAGAAATGGTTATTTGTGAGCGGTTGAAGTAGTAAGTATTCGCCCGAATGTCAAGACAAGAGCGATAAAAAGGGCGTTTTTTTATGTTTTGAGAGGAAAAATCCTCCCGGTTGTCATGATTGGTGACATTGCGCTTGCTTCACGCGGCAGTAGTATGTAGGGAAAGGAACCGCATTTATCGCGTTCCCTCCCGGAGGGGGCGCCCGCGGGTACATTACAGATATTTGATCTTATGGCTATTCAGCGCGCATTGATATCCGTTTCCGACAAGACGGGCCTGGAGGGGTTTGCCAAGGGCCTGCATGAGTTTGGAGTAGAGCTTATTTCCACTGGCGGGACCGCCGCCTTCCTGAAAGGCCTGGGCCTTCCGGTGATTGAGATTTCCGACTATACCGGAGAGCCTGAGTTGTTTGAAGGGCGCCTGAAGACGCTGCATCCCATGGTGCACGGGGGCCTGCTGCACCGCCGCGACAATGAGGAACATGTGCGCCAGGCCAAGGAAAACGGCATCAAGCCCATCGACCTGGTTTGCGTGAATCTGTATCCTTTTGAAGAAACCGTCGCCAGGCCCGGAGTCACGCTGGAGGAAGCGATTGAAAAGATAGATATCGGCGGGCCGTCCATGCTCCGTTCCGCCGCCAAGAATTACGCTTCCGTCACAGTGGTTTCGGACCCCGCGGATTACGCGCGCATTCTGGATGAAATGCAGACCCACAAGGGGGACACGACCCTGAAAACCCGTGAAAACCTGGCGGTGAAGGTGTTTATGCGCACCTCCAATTACGATAACGCCATCACGAATTATCTTGGCCACCAGAGCGCGGAAAGCACCAAGGGCAGCTTCTGCATCTGCGCTCCCCTGTATCAGGAATTGCGTTACGGGGACAACCCCCACCAGGAAGCCAGCCTGTACGGCAGCTTCGGGGACATTTTCCACCAGCTCCAGGGCAAGGAGCTTTCCTATACGAACGTGCTGGACATTGAAGGGGCCGCCGAGCTGATTACCCAGTTCCGCCGCCCGACGGTGGGCATTTTGAAGCACACGAACCCCTGCGGCGTGGGCCAGGACGACGAAGACCTGCGCAACGCATGGCAGAAGGCTTTTGAAACGGATACGCAGGCCCCCTTCGGCGGCGTGATCGTGGTCAACCGCCCGATGACGGAGGGCCTGGCCCGTGTGCTGAGCGCCATTTTCACGGATGTCATCATCGCTCCGGAATATGATGCGGAAGCCCGCGCCATTCTCCAGAAAAAGAAAAATTGCCGCATCATCCGCATGAACACGGAAGCCTGGATGCAGGCGCGCCGCGAACCCATCATCCGTTCCGCGCCCGGCGGATTCATGACCATGAAGCGGGATACGGACGTGATGGGTCTGGACAATCTGGAGGCCAAGGTGATGACCAAGCGCCCCCCGACCGAGGAAGAATTGACCGCCATGCGTTTCAACTGGCGCGTCGTGAAGCAGGTTCATTCCAACGCCATCGTTTTTGGCGGCACGGACCGCACGCTTGGCATCGGCGCCGGGCAGATGAGCCGTGTGGATTCCGCCCGCATTGCCGTCTGGAAGGCCGGACAGGCCGGACTGGATCTGAAAGGCAGCGTTGTAGCGTCTGACGCCATGTTCCCGTTTGCGGACGGCCTCCAGGTCGCCATTGACGCCGGAGCCACCGCCTGCATCCAGCCCGGAGGCTCCATCCGCGACGAGGAAGTGATTGCCGCCGCTGACGCCGCGGGAATTGCCATGGTATTTACGGGACACCGGCATTTCCTCCATTAATTTGAATGTTCGTCCCCGTCCCTTTGTCTTAAAACCGATATGCTGCTAGGTGTAAATATAGACCACATCGCCACATTGAGGCAGGCCCGCTATGCGACCATGCTGGATTCCTTCAATGTGGAGCCGAGTGTTTTTGGACGCCGCTTATGCGGCGCAAAGGGGCGGGCGGATTCCATCACCCTCCATGTCCGGGGCGACCGCCGCCACATGCAGGATGCGGATGCCCTGAGCGTCCGGGAGAGCGTGGCCCTTCCCCTGAACCTGGAAATGGGAAATACCCCGGAGATGGTGGATTTTGCCCTGCGGCTGAAACCGGACTATATCTGCATGGTTCCGGAGAAGCGCGAGGAAATCACTACGGAAGGCGGCCTGGACGCCGTTTTTCATGAAAAGGATCTGGCTCCAACCATGGCAAGAATGGCCGACAACGGCATTCAGGTGAGCCTGTTCATTGATCCGGAAGTGCCCCAGGTGGAGGCTGCCGCCCGCCTGGGCGCCCCCATGATTGAGTTGCATACCGGATGTTTTGCCAACCATTCCGGCAGGGAGCGCACGGAGGAACTGGCCCGTTTGAAACGCGCCGCGGAACTGGCCCATTCCCTGGGCATCCAGGTGAATGCGGGCCATGGCATCAATTACCAGAATCTGGAACAGCTGCTGGCTGGCGTCCCTTGCCTGCATGAGCTGAACATCGGCCATACGATTGTATCCCGCGCTCTTTTTGTGGGGATGGAGCAGGCCGTGAGGGAAATGCGCCAGGCGATTGACCGCCTGAGCTGATTGTGCCGTTTCAATTGATCCCGGTTGCCAGAGTATGAGCCGCATTGCAGGATTGGGAATGGATTTGGCGGATATGGAACGCGTACGCCAGGCCCTGCGGAAAAACGGGGAGGCGTTTGCGTTGCGCATCTGCACCCCTGATGAGTGGGCTTATTGCCGGAAGCACGCGGATCCCGTGCCGCATCTGGCGGCGCGCTTTGCGGCCAAGGAGGCCGTGGCGAAAGCCCTGGGAACGGGAATCGGGGCGAAGTGCGCTTTTACGGGTGTGGAGGTGGTGCGCGGCGATGCGGGAGTTCCTTCCATTCTTTTGCACGGGGCTGCGGGAGTGACCGCCCGGGAGCTGGGCATTACGGGCTGGTTCCTGACCATGACCCATTCCGGTTGAGCGCCGCCGCCACCGTTATTGCCTTGGCGCAATAAAAAAAAAAGCCGTTCCCTGGGAAGAAAGGAACGGCTGGCATTAAAGGAGGAAAGGGAAGTTATTTTCTCCTTCTGCGTGCGGCAAATCCCGCGAACGCAAGCAGAGACAATGCCGCTGTGGAGGGTTCCGGAACAGCGGCATAAGAGACGGAGAGCGAACTCAGTTTCGTGCCGTTCAAGCCGTCATTATTCCAACCGGGAGCACGATGTCCAATGCTGTACATCTCGTTTTGGGTATCTCCTCCGTCATCAGTTCCGGTGTACCAGGCGATATCGCTGATAGAAACGGTTGCGGTGCTGGCAGCAGTACCATTATCAAGAGTAACGGTTACGTCATGTCCCAGGATATCAACGGTTACGTTTGTCCACGTATTTGCCGTCAGTCCGGCTTCTGCGATTGCTCTTCCGGAGGAGAGATTGCCGGAGTTGATGGCAACAGCCCCATTGCTGAGTCCCAGGCTGAAGCCGAATCCGCTGCGGGCAACGTGAATGATATTCTCAAGGGAATTGTTGCCTCCCCATGAGATGTCCATGGTGATGCTCATGGTCCCCTCCCCGGAAAGGGCTCCGTTCAGCATTTCCCGGAATACATTTATACCGCGTTCGTCAAAGGTGGAACCGGTAAGAACCGTCCCCTTCTCTGTATCTTGGGCAGTATTGAAATTACCTGTAGCAGTTCCCCCCATGACGGCAGCCGCGGAGGAAAAATCCCATGTATAGGTAGCTGTCTCCGCCGCCTTTGCCGCACCACAGAAAAGCAGCCCTGCTGCCAGCAGCAAATATTTTTTAATGGATAGATTGATAGCCATATGACAATAGCACGTAATTGCAAAAAGATTCAACGATTTTCAAATTCGTTGCTATGGAATAAAAGAGGCCGCCCTGTCAAAGGGCGGCCTCTGCCTTAAGAGTTTTTTCTTAAGTCAGGTGGACTTTTAAGAAAAGCTCTTAATGAGGAGCTGGCGCTGTTCTTCCAGTTCGGCCGGGAGCTTCTTGCCCACCTTGTCGAACAGTTCGGTCTGGCTTTCCAGTTCCGCCTGCCATTCGCTCGGGTTGAGAGCCATGTTGGCGTTGAACTGTTCTTCACTGTAGTCGAGGCCCGTCTTATCCAGTTCGGCATAGGTCGGGGAGACGCCCAGCACGGTCTTCTGGCCTTCAGCCTTGCCCTTGGCGCGGCGCAGGATCCAGTCGAGAACGCGCATGTTGTCGCCGTAGCCCGGCCAGATGAAGTTGCCGTCCTTGTCCTTGCGGAACCAGTTCACGTTGAAGATCAGCGGAGGATTGGCAACGGTCTTGCCCATGTCCAGCCAGTGCTGCCAGTAGTCGCCCACATGGTAGCCGATGAAGGGAAGCATGGCCATCGGGTCGCGGCGGACCTGACCGATGTTGCCGAAGGCGGCGGCGGTCATTTCGAACCCATCGTCGCGCCGACGTAAACGCCGTGCGTCCAGTCGCGGGACTGGAAGACAAGGGGCATGGTGGTGGCGCGGCGGCCGCCGAACAGGATCGCGGAGAGGGAAACGCCTTCCGGGTTCTGCCATTCGGGATCGATCGTCGGGCACTGGGAGGCGGGGGCGGTGAAACGGGCGTTCGGATGAGCGCACTTGCGTCCGCAATCCGGGGTCCAGTCATTGCCCTGCCAGTCAATGGCGTGGGCGGGAGCGGGGCCGTCCATGCCTTCCCACCAGACGTCGCCGTCGTCGGTCAGGCCAACGTTGGTGAAGATGACGTTTTCCTTGATGGTGTCCATGGCGATCGGGTTCGTCTTGTAGGACGTGCCGGGAGCCACGCCGAAGTAGCCGTTTTCCGGGTTGATGGCATGGAAGGTGCCGTCTTCATGAGGCCAGATCCAGGCGATGTCGTCACCGATGATGGAGGTTTTCCAGCCGGCTTCCCGGTAGGAGGCGGGGGAACGAGCATGGCCAGGTTGGTCTTGCCGCAGGCGGACGGATGCGCCGCCGACGTAGGCCTTGGTGCCGTCCGGGGATTCAATGCCCAGAAGGAGCATGTGTTCAGCCATCCACTTGTTCTTGCGGGCGATGGCGGAGGCGATGCGCAGGGCCAGGCACTTTTTGCCGAGCAGGGCGTTGCCGCCGTAACCGGAACCGAAGGACCAGGTTTCTTCCGTTTCCGGGAAATGGCAGATGTACTTTTCTTCGTTGCAGGGCCACGGCACGTCCACCTGGCCGTCTGCAAGCGGAGCGCCCACGGTGTGAAGGCAGGGAACGAATGTTCCGTAACCGTCACGCTTCGGGTTGCCGCCGCCCTTGACTTCGTCTTCCAGGCGCTTGAGAACCTGTTCACCCATCTTGGTCATGATGCGCATGTTGGTCACGACATAGGGAGAGTCCGTGATTTCAATGCCGATCTTGGCCAGGGGGGAGTCCAGGGGACCCATGCAGAAGGGAATCACGTACATGGTACGGCCTTTCATGCAGCCATTGAAGAGGCCCTTCAGTTTGGCCTTCATTTCAACGGGATCGGCCCAGTGGTTGGTCGGGCCGGCGTCTTCTTCCTTCTCGCTGCAGATGAACGTGCGGTCTTCCACACGGGCTACATCGGAGGGGGTGGAACGGGCGAGGAAGCACCCGGGGCGCTTCTCGGGGTTCAGTTTGATAAAGGTGCCCTTTTCTACCATCATGTTGCAAAGCTCGTCATTTTCTTCCTGAGAGCCGTTGCACCAGTAGATGGAGTCGGGTTGGCAAAGCTGGGCGATTTCTTCGACCCACTTCTTAGCTGCTTCGTGAGTGGTACTCATGGTGAAGATAGTGTATGCACGGAAATAGCCGTTGGCAAGCCTCCCGTGCGGCTTTTTATGGGGCGGTTTTGTTTCTTCGGGCATGGAAACCGCGTGCGGGGAAAGGCGTTGCCCTGATTGCCGGATGGCTGTGCGCGGGGGCTTTTTTCAGGATATCCCTTTTTCCTGGCGCCGTGTTCCGGAAAGGGTGAAAAAGACTGTTTTGACTGGAAATCTGCTTGCCAGCTCGCCCGCGATAGTCTAGGGAAGAATCATGAATGTTAGAATGTTGTCGGCAAATGCGGTGTTTCTGATGCTGCCGGCTTTGCTGGCGGCGTGTTCGGACGCCCCGCGCCCGCCCGCCGTCAGCTTCAGGATTCAGAATGTGCCTCCCGTGCCGCGCACGATGTCCCAGATGTCCAGAGAGGTGCACATTAACCGTGATTTCATGTCCCCGCGCTCCCGTGCGCGCCGTGCCGCCCATTCCATGCATCCTCGGTTTATCACGATTCACAGCACTGCTAATCCCAAAGGGTGATGCCGCGGCGCATGCCCGGGCATTGAAACGGGGGCCATGGGGTCCCTGAACTGGCATTTTACGGTGGACCAGTACCGTGCCGTCCAGCATATTCCACTGAATGAGACGGGCCGCCACGCAGACCGGGGCGGTCCCGGAGACATGTACTCCATCGGCATTGAGATGGGGGAGGTAAGGAGCCATAACCCCGTTGTTACCTGGAACCGCTCCGCCAAGCTGACGGCAGTGCTGATGAAGCAGTACCATATTCCGCTCCGTAATGTGGTTCCCCATTATTACTGGACGGGCAAGAATTGTCCGGCCCCGCTGCTGACCAACGGCCGCCCGGGGCATAAATGGAGCTGGTTCATTTCCCGCGTGGATTATTACAGGCGCTGTCTGGAGACGCGTCCCGCCGCAGCGCTCTGACGGGTACGCGCGCATGGTGCATGATAAGGGATACGTTCTTGGGTTCATGGCTGGAGAATTGCTTTTAACGTCTTCTCTGGAGGAATGCGTTTTTATCCGTCCCAGAGAGTTGGCGGCCATGCAGGCGGCGGGAATTGCCTCCGTACGGGATTTGTTGTTCATGCTTCCGCGCAGGTATGAAGACCGCCGCATGTTTGACCGCTATGATTCCCTGTCTTCCGGTGTGCCCGTCTGCCTGAGAGGGGGAGGGTGGTGGATGTGGGCTGGAAAGGCTGGGGCGGACAGGGGCGGCAAGGGCCGTGGCCGGTATGTGGAAGCCGTGCTGGTGGATGAGCAGTCTTTGGGGCAGGCCCGTTTTTCCTGCCTGTGGTTCAGCATGCCGGGCGTAGCCAGGATGCTGTGCGCCGGGCAGGAGATGATTGTGTACGGGCGCATGAAACCGTATGGGAAAAAGCTCAGCATGGTGCATCCGGATTTTGAAATTATCCGGGAAGGTGATGAGCAGTCCATTCATTTGAACCGCATTGTCCCCGTGTATGGCGGCCGCATGGGGATTGCGGTCCGCAGGCTGCGGGAAATCGTATGGGAGACGCTGTCCAGGCTTTCTCCGGCTCCGGAACCGGAGGTGTATGAGTTTGTGCCGGACACTCCGTGCAAAACGGCATTGAAGGATCTTCATTTTCCTGAGACCGCAGAGGCCCGGGACCGGGCGCGGCGCCGTTTTGCGTTGGAGGAATGCCTGGCTCAGCAGTTGAACGTGGCCTACAGGAGAAGGCGGGCGGATGAAGTGCCCGGCATGCGGACCGCAGGTTCCAGCCATTTGGTGAAGGATCTGGCGGATTCCCTGCCGTTTGAGCTGACGGAGGCTCAGAAGCGTTGCGTGAGGGAGATTTACCGGGATATGAAAGCCCCCCGTTCCATGAACCGCCTGCTTCAGGGGGATGTCGGGTCCGGAAAGACGCTGGTGGCTCTGTGCGCCATGCTGCTGGCTGTGGAACACGGTTATTCCGCCGTGATGATGGCGCCCACGCAGATTCTGGCGGAACAGCATTATCTGAAGTTCCGGCAGATGCTGGACAAGCTGGATGTGCCTGTTTCCCTGGTGACGGCGGACAGGAAGGAGGAATCCCACGTGTCGTTCGGGAAGCAGGGAGGGATTGTGGTCGGCACGCATGCCTTGCTGTACGGGAAAAATGTGCCGGAGCGTGTGGGGCTGGTCGTGATTGACGAACAGCACAAATTCGGCGTGAATCAGCGGGAGAAGCTGATTGACCGGGGAGAGCGCCCCGACGTGCTGGTGATGACCGCTACCCCCATACCCCGCACGCTGACGTTGACTTTTTACGGGGAGCTTGACGTTTCCATTCTGGATGGCGTGCCCGGAGGGCGCGGGGCCGTCGTGACGGCCATCCGCACGGAAAAGGATAAGGAAAAAGTGCTGGCATTCGTTCGGAACCAGCTGGAGGAAGGGAGGCAGATTTACGTGGTTTCCCACCTGATTGACGGAGAGGATTCCCGGAAGGGGAAAGCCGTGACGAAGGAATGGGACGAGTGGAAGGCTCTGCTGCCTCATGTGGATGTGGGGCTGCTGCACGGCAGGATGTCTTCAGAGGAAAAGGAGGCGGTAATGAAGGACTTCCGCTCCAACCGCATCAGCGTGCTGGTGTCCACCACAGTGGTGGAGGTGGGGGTGGATGTTCCGAATGCCACGGTGATGATCATCAATAATGCGGAAAGCTTCGGGCTTTCCCAGCTTCATCAGCTCCGGGGGCGCATCGGCCGCGGGTCGCACAAGTCCTACTGCATTTTGATGACGGACGCCCGTCCGGAGGATGAGCAATGGGAGAAGCTGCGCATCGTGGAAACTACGACGAATGGATTTGACCTGGCGGAACAGGATTTGAGGCTGCGCGGCCCTGGAGACGTGCTGGGTACGTCCCAGAGCGGCCTGAAGGGCGTACGTTTTGAGGAATGGCTGCTGGATGCGCGCCTGATTCACCGTGGGCGGCAGCTGGCGGAGGCTATTCTGGCGGAAGATCCCAATCTGGAATCCGCCAAATACCGCCCTCTCCGTTTTTTGCTGGAAGACGGGGCGGGGAGGCGTGTGGCCGGGTAAGATTGTTTTTCTACCGTTTGCTGACGGTCAGCTTGTAAGAGGAGCATGACAGATAAGAGGGCAACGATTTATCTGCCGGAATGCGTCTAAAGGGGCAAAGAAGATGTTTCTTCTTCAACCCGAACACCGATAAAACAATGATTCAAACGTATCAAGTACTCCCTGTGGTGGCCATCGTATGCTCCGCCTCCGCCTTTGCCCAGAACGCTGCCGATCCCGTGCAGATGGTCAAGCAGAATATCGACCTGATTTCTTCCGCCAACAAGGTTTTGGACGACGTGAAGGACAACGCTGCGGTTGAAATCGCCATCAAGCAGCTCAATGCGTTGACTCAGCAGGCCAAGCAGCTGGACAAGTCCATGGAAAAGATGAAGCTTACTTCCGAGCAGGCTATCCGCATCACCAAATTGAACGGAGACGCCCAGGACACCATCGTGGACATGCTGGAAAATTGCGAGCGCATTCAAAAGGACAAGCTGATGACTCCGGCTTTGCTCAAGGCGGTGAATGATTTTGCCGACGCCGCCAACATCGACGTGGTGGAAACGATTACGACCGTGGAGCAAATTGTGGAAGATTGAGTGACCAGCTTATCAAAAGACCTTTGACTGGTAAGGCCGCCTCCTGAAGAAGGCGGCCTTATTCATTTTTAATGAAGGGCCGTTTTTTGTCAATTTCCGGGCAGGGTGTTGCATTTCTCCATGGCCGGATTGGGGTTTCCTGCCGGAACCAGGTAGCCCGTGCCGGGAGACGTGCCCAGGCAGGAGAGGAGATCCTGGTGGCGTGGCAGGGATTTGGCGCGGAAAACGGCTGCGGCGGGGTCCAGCACATTGCCGAAGGTGATGGCTCCCATCGGGCATGCGAGCTGGCAGGCCGTTTGAGCCGCCCCGTCCGGAAGCAGCATGTCTTGATCCGTCACATGGATGGAGGTGGATGGCTGGCCCGGATGCTCTTTCATCAAGCGGGATTTGTGCCGGATTTTGGCACGTTCCACCATTTGGACGCAGTAGGTGCATTTTTCCATGACGCCGCGGGAGCGAACGGTTACATTGGGATTGCGCTGAAGGCGCGTGGCCCGTTCCGATGTTTTGGCGTAATCAAAAAAATTGAAACGCCGTGCTTTGTACGGGCAGTTGGTGGCGCAGTACCGGGTACCCCAGCACCGGGCGTACACCATGGCGTTCAGGCCTTCCGTAGTATGCACGGTGGCATTGACGGGGCATACGGATTCGCATGGGGCCTTGCCGCACTGCTGGCAGGCCACGGGGATGGAGGTGAGCGTCCCTTCCTCCGTGAAGTACCTGTCGATGCGTATCCAGTCCAGGGCGCGGCCCCTGGCCATCTGGTCACGCCCCACCACGGGAATGTTATTTTCCGCGCGGCATGCAATCATGCAGGCGTTGCAGCCGATGCAACGGGACGTGTCAATGGCCATTTTCCACTGGTAAACGGCATCCGCGCCGGGAGGGGGAGGCGGGACGCGGGACGGACCGGGATGCAGGGAGAACGGGGCAGGCTGCACAACGGGGCTCTGAATGGCTTCCGTCCGCTCCCGGAGGGCAGACAAGGCAATCTGTTCCGGGGCAATGCCGTATGTTTCCGTTTTTTCCACCTGTCTGCGGAGTTCATATCCGCCGGAATTCCTGCCTTTCCGCTACGTGGTTGATGCCGCCATAACCCAGAGGAAGAATAATGAGATTATCCGCCACTCCCGGAATGGGGCACAGGATGACTTCCATTTGCGTGGAGGGGGCGGTAAGCGTGCAGTGCATGGGCCCGGAATCCGAACCTCCCAGCCGCAGAAAGGTGGCGGGGGAAACCTGTGCGGACGCCGCCCAGCTGACGCCTGTTATTGGGTCCGGGCATTCCTGCATCCATGCATTGCGTTTCCAGCGCCCGTCCCCAATGGAATAGTCCGGGCAGAATTGCAGTTCCAGCATCCCGTTTTCCTGTTTTTCCCCGCTGCCGCTGAAAGATGCTGCGGGCGTTTGCATCATGGCGGTTTCAAGAGCCGTTTCTTCCTGCGGGAACAGGGGAGCATAGGCCGTTTCTTCCGAATAACCGCGCTGAAGCGCCTGAGCCCAGGCCGCAGTTTTATTTTCCGGATTCACGGCGCGTTCAAAGCATTTGCGTGCTCTGTGGTAAACGGGAGAGAGGTGGGTGGGGGAATTGTCCGCTGTGGAGAGATGGCCTTTGGAGGAAAGCAGGCCGGAAAGAACTTCTTCCGGAGAAATGCCCCCGTACAGGGGAAGAATGACGGGCTGGCGATAGCAAAATCTGCCCTGGTAATCCCGCTCCACTCCCCATGATTCCAGAAAGTGGGCTGCCGGCAGGTGCCAGCGGCAGACGCGGGAGGTTTCATCTTCATACATTCCAAGGTGGATGCTTTCCACTTTGTTCAGGGCTTCCGACAGTCCGGAACTGCGCCCGGAATCCAGCACGGGATTTCCCGCATCCAGTAAAAAAACGATTTCCACCTTTTTCCCCCGGATGTCCCGAACAAGATCGTCCAGCGCGCCATAAGGGGTTGGGCGCGGAGCCTTTAACAACTGGATGCATGTTCCCATGGAGCCGAGAAGACAGTTGAGCTTCCAGACAATGCCGGATAATTCCGGATGATTGTCCCCCAGGAGGACAACGCTTTCTCCGGGGTGGCTGAATAAGTCATCCGCACAGTGGCGAAGCCAGTTGAGTTCCTTTTCTGTCAGGGGATGGTCCGTTTGCCGGGGAGGGGGAAGCGTTTGGCCGGAGTTTTTTTTGCTGGAAAGATAGCGGAACAGTTCCTCCAGGAAAAACGCCAGGCGTGCAGGGGAAACGGGCAGTCTGTGGTCGGCATGGGCCCCGGTCAGGGAAACGCGGCCCTCCACGGCGTAAAGGCGTGTTCGGTTCCTGTTTTCTTCTTTGTAGTAAAGCCCTTCCGGGGAGCGGGACGCAATGAAGTCGCGCGTGTTTCCATAGGGGTTTTGATGAAGAAAATCGCAATCCAGGGAGAGGATGTGCCTGGCGCGCGCAAAACGCACGCGGAACCGTACTTCTTCCGGCAGCCCCGCCTGCATGCCGGAACCCGGTTCAGGCACGGGGAATACCGGTAGATGCGCACGAGTGAATTTTTTCCTGGTGATTTCCTCCAGCATGGAATGGAGCAGAGGAGAAGTCGAGGGGGGAAGAAGAAGGCCGATGCCGCCACCATTCCGAAGATTGCGGGACCAAGAAGAAAAGGCTCCCCGGAATTCGTCTTCGGAGGCCGGCTTGCCGTTGAACAGGATATGCTTGCTGCGGCCGGGGTCGTAAAGGTCCAGAATGGAGGCCTGAGCCGCAGCCGGCAGCCCCGGGCCTTCCGGGTATTGCAGGGAGGGAATCAATTTGACGGGGCGCCCTTCATAACAGGCGGCCAGTACGGGTTGCGCGTTTCCTCCCATGGTCAGGCAGGTGGCGTAAGCCGTTTCCACGCCGGGAACAGACCATTCAGGCCCTTCGTTATAGGGAACCAGGTATTTTTCCACACGGCGGCAGGCCGGCAGCCCTATCCCCGCCAGGGCTGCCCCTGCACCCATCCATTTCATGAAGGAACGCCGCGTCATCCCCCGTTCTTCTTCCGGAAGAAAAGCGGGGTGGTTCTGGGGAACTTCATTCTGGGAAAATGGAGGGAGGGGAGTCAAACCGGGTAATGATGGGGATTGATGAAACAGGGATGGCTTTTTTTAGGAAATCCGAAGGATGAAATCAAGTGGTGATTGACGGCGGCCTTTATCTCCGGGCCAATAACGGATAAACAGGGAACAGGAGGAAATCTTTCTTGTGGGAATTCAATGTCATTGATTACGGATTCAAGGAAGGAATCATTTAATGAAAAGCCCTTTGGTCTTTTTTATGACGCAGCATCCGGGAACGCAAAGGGGAAGAACTTTGGAGCCGCGGATGTCAAACAGGCCATGGAGGTCAGTGATGGCATGCGGTGCAATCCGTCTTCGGCTGAATGGTCCATTGGCGTTTCAGGAAAATTTCCCAGTTGAAGCGGGGTTTGGATGCTTTTTCCTTCTTCATCCCGGATGGAATGCGTGCGGAGGTAATCTGCGGCGGAATAATGGGAACTGGCCGTTTCTTCCAGCGGGCGCAGGTGGGGGGCCGGATTGCGGTGGCAGTCCAGACACCATTGCATGCGGGCGTCGCGTGGAGCCCTGATGCGTTCCATGCCCGCCACGTCTCCATGGCAGGACGTGCAGCCGATGCCCCGGTTCAGGTGGGCCATGTGGTTAAAATAGGCGTGACCGGACAGGCGGTTGACCATCACCCAGCGGACCGGTTCTCCTGTGTAACCGGGGTATTGCGGGTCCGCCGCCTCCCTCAGGGGGCGATGAGCGGACTGTCCGGAAGAATATGCTGGTGGCAGCCCAGACAGGACTTCGTATCCGGAATGCCGGCTCTGGGTGAGCGCTGTGCGGCGCTATGGCAAGCCGTGCAGCTCATCTTCAGATCTCCGGCGTGAAGTTTGTGGGAAAAAGCGGACGGGCTGCATGGGTTCATACTCCGGAATACTGAAATTAACATAATATATTCCTCCCAGTACGAATGCGGCAGCGAGCGCAACCAGGGCGGCAATCCCGTAAAAGCGCTTGTTGGTATTGGGTGGAAAGATGTTGGCCATGAACCGTAGAGTGAAAGGGCTGGAACCTCCGTCAGGCCGTTCTGCCCGGGCGCGGGATGCGGGCGGGCGGCAGGGGCGTATCCATCGTCAGGTCTTCAGGCATCAGCCGTGCGGTACTCTTCTTAATCTGTTCCCAGGTAATGCGCTGGCCTGTGTGGGCCGCTTCACGCCCCATGATGGCAGCCAGGGTCTTATTGGCCGCGCTTTCCAGTGTCTGGGTCCAGGTGCCGGAGCGCAGGAAACGGTAAAAGGCCACATGCGTGTCTGCGTACATATTGCCGCGTTCCCCGCGGAAACGCCAGCGGTTATTCGCCTGGATGTAGGGGCGGTAGGGAGTAACCAGCATTCCTTTTTCGCAAATGGTGCGGTCCACGATTTCCCCGTGGCAGCCAACCCACTGTCTGCATGAAATGTGGGCCGTTACGTTATGGTCGTACTCAAAATAAACGTCGTAATGATCCCATACGTCGCCGTCATCCCGGCGCTGAGCGCGTCCTCCGGAGCCGAAAGCCGCCAGAGGAAGCTGCTCGTTCATGGACCAGACCATGCCGTCAATCGTATGGACGATTTGTTCCACAAACTGGCCTCCGCTCAGCCAGTTCCATGCGGTCCAGTTGCGTAGCGCCCATGCCACGTCCGTATCGGAGGAAGGTCGGGAGTCCAGGGCCAGCGGAGACTTGGGAGGAGTGGTGTAATATAACCCGTCAAAGGAGAGGACATGGCCCAGCAGCCCGGAAGAAAGCTTGCGGTGGGCTTCCTCATTCGCCTTGTCGTAGCGCCAGCAGAAGCCGTCCAGAATCACCAGATTTTTGAGTTTTGCCAGCCGTGCGGATTCCAGCACGGAAAGCACGCCGGGAACGTCCACCGCTACGGGTTTTTCCGCATAAATATGTTTGCTGGCGTCAATGGCCGCCGCCAGATGTTCCGGACGGAAAGCGGGGGGAGTGCAGAGCAGCACCACGTCAATATCCGTTTGCAGCAATCTCTTGTAACTGTCCAGGCCGCTGAACAGACGGCTTCTGTCCAGCTGGGCTCGGTTGCCGTACTGTTCCGCCAGTAATTTGGCGCCGAAATCGATACGTTCCTGAAACACGTCCGCCAGCGCCCAGACCATGGTTCCGGGATCGGCGTCCAGCGCATTCTTCATGGCGCCCAGGCCGCGGCCTCCGCAGCCTACCAGGCCCACCTTGAGCGGTTTTGTGTCCGTAAAAACCTCAGCGGCGTTCAGACAGGGCATGGCTGCCAGAAACCCGGCCGTTCCCGCGGCGGTTTTCAAAAACGGCGTCTGTTCCAAATAGGGTAACCCATCTCAGGGGAATTATACGGTGACGTCCTGTGAAATCAAACGTCGTATTGAAATGGTGACACAAAAAATAGGCGCAACCGTCATTCTCGGAAATGGTGCTCTGCGGAGGGAGTCAATGAACTCCCTATATTTTGCCTATTAAATGGGAAGGGCTGTTTCCTGCGTTCAGAACGAGAGGCAGAGGTTAAAGAGATATGTTGCCTGAAAAACAGTTTTTAAGGATAAAAACTGATTTGACTCCGGAATCCTCAGTGTTCATGATGAATTCAATGAGGCCTCCGGCTTTTCAACCAACCATCATGATGAAGCGAAATCTCATTCCTTTTACGGCGTTTTTGGCGGCGTTAGTGTTTGTTGCCTGTGACGGCGGCAAGAAGCAGGATCATCCCCGGGATGTTTCGGTTCCCAGCGAACAGGCCGTTCCTAAAACTCCGGGAGAAAAAATTCTGGCCGTTCTGCTGCTTATTCAGGATCAGGCTACGGCAAACGCCCACGCGGCGGAGGTGAAAGAGCTGGCTGCCTCCCTGCCCGGGGATATTCCCAATGAAGAAGCCGTAAATATTGCAAATGAATTGATGCGTCTGGCCAGCCGGGAGTGTTATGGTTCTTCGTCTCTGGAAGATGCTTTGAAAGGAATTCATTTCGATACCGGGGAATACACGGGCAGTGTGCCTCTGGATGTGGATGGATTTGAACCTACCGCGGAAGAGCCGTAAAAATAAATTCCCCGTGCCGGGAATTGGGTAATTACTACAATGTTCCTCTTCATTCCGTTTTGCCGGAATGAAGGGCGGTTTGATATGGTATCAGGTCCCCCGGTAAATCCTTTCCTCTTCCTGATGGGAAAATGCGCGAAGAGAAGGGGAAAATATCTGTACAGCCCGACTCCCGGAGTTTTCTTGCTAGAGAACAAAGGGCCACGGGTGGTAAACTCAATCCAGGGGCGGCGCAATTCTTCAATGGCTTCCGCCATATCTTCCCGAGTAATTTTCGTAGAAATGCCTGCCTCCCCTGCTTTGGAAAGCAGAACAAAGCGGATGGTTCCGGCCCGGAACTTTTTGTCTGATGCCGTTTTTTGAAGAACAGTTGCCGTATCAATGCCGTCCGGAAGAACCAAGGGAAGTTCCAGCGCCTGAAGCGTGCGAAGGATCTTGTTGGCATCGGAAGAACTTAAACCGGCTTTCCGTTCACTCAGAAACAGGGCGGCGCGCATGCCGAGCGCCACTGCTTCCCCGTGAAGGATGGTTCCGTAAGGGACGGCAACTTCAATGCCGTGGCCGATGGTGTGGCCGAAATTGAGCAGAGCCCGGATATCCAGAGTTTCCAATTCATCATTTTCTACAATGCGGGCCTTAATGGCCACGTTCCGGGAGATTAGGTCAGGAAGCCTGGCAATAGTATTCAGGGAGAAGCCGATGGAGAGTTCCGGCCCCAGCCCTTTCAATTCATGAAGCATGGAAGCGTCTTTGATAGCTGCGTGCTTGACGGCTTCCGCCAAACCTTCCGCCAGCGTACGTCGATCCAAAGTCACCAGCGTGGTAGGGTCGATTACCACGACGGACGGCTGATGAAAGGCTCCTACAAGATTTTTCCCTTCTGGAATATTGACGGCAGTCTTTCCTCCTACGGAACTGTCCACCTGGGCGACCACCGTTGTTGGAATTTGCATGAAGGGGATGCCCCGGTAATAAATGGAAGCGATGAAGCCGGCCAGATCCCCTACTACGCCGCCGCCCAGAGCGGCGATGCATCCGGTGCGGTCAAGCCCGGCCCGGACCAGTTCGGAACACAGCTCCTGGGCCTGAAGCATATTTTTGGAAGCTTCCCCGGCATTCACTACGTGCAGGCTGGGCATGAATCCCGCGCTCTCCAGGGACTTCATTACGCGCTCTGCATAAAGCGGGGCGACGCAGCTGTCCGTGATAACCGCAATCTTGCCGTCCAGACCGGCGCGGTAGGCAAACTCTCCGGTACGGTCCAGTGCTCCGTTTTCCACGTGGATGTCGTAGGAACGTTCACCGAGAGCAAGAGAAATGGTAGGCATGAGGCCAGTATGGGATATTCCGGAGGGAACCTCAAACGGAAAGTGCGGATGAGGCGAAGAAGACGCATTCTCCTTTTAATGCGTTCTTGTCCTGGGTGCCAGCGGAGAAAGAGTTTCCAGGATAACTTTCAAATGCTCCGCGCGTGAGGCCGTGAACCCGCCGTCATCCTTCCAGATGATATTGCCGTTGCCGTCCAGAAGGACAATCGCTGTTTCCACCTTCTTGTGAAGGGAAAGTCTGCGGCGTACAAAAGACTGGTCATAATAGGAAATCAGGGAATTGGTCTTCATGTAAAAATCCGGAAAATCCCCCAGAGCCTGTGTAAAGGCGGGGACATCACCTTCAATTGGGGGTGGCTGCAGAACCAGCAAAATGCTATATTCCACCGGGGTTGGCGTATGTTTGTACTGTTTGCGGAGGTCCTCGCAGAAGGGAAGCCACTTTTTCATTCCGTACAAAGTTTCCGGGTGAAAAACAGTCAGCATGATATGGAAACTTTTTGGAACGATGGGAGGCAGGGAAATATTGTCTCCCAGTAAATTCATGCCGTTGATATCCGGAAAACGGTAACGTCCGTTTCCTCCTCCATAAGGATGCTCGGGATTGGGCGTTGGCAAGTGTATTTCCTGATTCTTCATCCTGTTAGACAAAAATTCGAAGAAATAATGTTCATGTCGATGGTTGCCGAACAGGGTATGTTCATTGGTGCGGGGAAGGGCCTTTTTTCTGTTGGAAGGCTCTCTTTCTCTGAAAATTCCGGACGATTAGAAAATCGGTATTCATGGAAAAGGGAATATATAGACCTGTTATAAGTTTTTCTCGAAGAAAGGTGGGGTACAAGAGTAGGGAAGAGAGGGACGTTCAAAAAAAAGATGCGGTGGAAAGAGGCTGTATGACAAAAAAAGCATATACTGTTCATGATATGTAGGTTATGTGAGTATTGGAGGGGTGGTGGGAATAAGCGGACGCAAAAACATCTCGAAAAAAAATTGACAAAAAGGTGTGGTATGGTAGATTTCTCGGCACGCCAACACGGCGACGGGATGAAAAGCCCGGCGGCGGACGGACTCGGAAGAGTAACGGAAGCGGCTGGGGCCGGCCACCCGGAGAGTTCCCTGGAAGCAGGAGCGATAAGAAGATTTGAAGGGAATGACTACCGAAAACCGCCGAGGGTTTTCCGAGGGCGTCGAGAGGCGCCGGAGGAGCAAAAAGCCCGAAGGAGCGACCTAGCTCTGAGAGGGGTGGTTTGGTAGAAGCAAGGGGAAAGAAAAAAGGTCGTGACGCGCGCCGTGCGAGGCAGAGCGAAGAGGTCTTCAAGAGACACAACTTGAAGGAAGAGCTGGCTGAAGCATGGCGCAAATGAAATCGCAAGATTCCATTTGGTCCAGCAATTTCAAAAATTAATTTGATGGAGAGTTTGATTCTGGCTCAGAACGAACGCTGGCGGCGTGGATAAGACATGCAAGTCGAACGAGAGAATTGCTAGCTTGCTAATAATTCTCTAGTGGCGCACGGGTGAGTAACACGTGAGTAACCTGCCCCCGAGAGCGGGATAGCCCTGGGAAACTGGGATTAATACCGCATAGTATCGAAAGATTAAAGCAGCAATGCGCTTGGGGATGGGCTCGCGGCCTATTAGTTAGTTGGTGAGGTAACGGCTCACCAAGGCGATGACGGGTAGCCGGTCTGAGAGGATGTCCGGCCACACTGGAACTGAGACACGGTCCAGACACCTACGGGTGGCAGCAGTCGAGAATCATTCACAATGGGGAAACCCTGATGGTGCGACGCCGCGTGGGGGAATGAAGGTCTTCGGATTGTAAACCCCTGTCATGTGGGAGCAAATTAAAAAGATAGTACCACAAGAGGAAGAGACGGCTAACTCTGTGCCAGCAGCCGCGGTAATACAGAGGTCTCAAGCGTTGTTCGGAATCACTGGGCGTAAAGCGTGCGTAGGCTGTTTCGTAAGTCGTGTGTGAAAGGCGCGGGCTCAACCCGCGGACGGCACATGATACTGCGAGACTAGAGTAATGGAGGGGGAACCAGGAATTCTCGGTGTAGGAGTGAAATCCGTAGATATCTGGAGGAACACCGGTGGCGAAGGCGGGTTCCTGGACATTAACTGACGCTGAGGCACGAAGGCCAGGGAGCGAAAGGGATTAGATACCCCTGTAGTCCTGGCAGTAAACGGTGCACGCTTGGTGTGCGGGGAATCGACCCCCTGCGTGCCGGAGCTAACGCGTTAAGCGTGCCGCCTGGGGAGTACGGTCGCAAGATTAAAACTCAAAGAAATTGACGGGGACCCGCACAAGCGGTGGAGTATGTGGCTTAATTCGATGCAACGCGAAGAACCTTACCTGGGCTTGACATGTAATGAACAACATGTGAAAGCATGCGACTCTTCGGAGGCGTTACACAGGTGCTGCATGGCCGTCGTCAGCTCGTGTCGTGAGATGTTTGGTTAAGTCCAGCAACGAGCGCAACCCCTGTTGCCAGTTACCAGCACGTGAAGGTGGGGACTCTGGCGAGACTGCCCAGATCAACTGGGAGGAAGGTGGGGACGACGTCAGGTCAGTATGGCCCTTATGCCCAGGGCTGCACACGTACTACAATGCCCAGTACAGAGGGGGCCGAAGCCGCGAGGCGGAGGAAATCCTGAAAACTGGGCCCAGTTCGGACTGTAGGCTGCAACCCGCCTACACGAAGCCGGAATCGCTAGTAATGGCGCATCAGCTACGGCGCCGTGAATACGTTCCCGGGTCTTGTACACACCGCCCGTCACATCATGGAAGCCGGTCGCACCCGAAGTATCTGAAGCCAACCGCAAGGAGGCAGGGTCCTAAGGTGAGACTGGTAACTGGGATGAAGTCGTAACAAGGTAGCCGTAGGGGAACCTGCGGCTGGATCACCTCCTTTCTATGGAGCAAGTGCACGGAAGTGCACAGGTCGGATCTCTTCCCGAGGGGAGAGAAAGCGGAACCCGCGAGGGCCCGCAACGAACCAAAGATGTGTAAACAGCCAGACGCCTGGAGCGCAACCTGGCACGACGTGCGTGACGACCTTTTTTCACCGAGAACCGCAACTGGGGGTATAGCTCAGTTGGTAGAGCGCCAGCTTTGCAAGCTGGATGTCCGGGGTTCGAGTCCCCGTGCCTCCACCAGTTTCGGGAAAGAGACCCAAAGCCGGGCCTGTAGCTCAGTTGGTTAGAGCACGCGCTTGATAAGCGCGGGGTCACAGGTTCAAGTCCTGTCAGGCCCACCAGCAAAATCGATTATTGAGGGAAAGCGAAAATTGACATCTGCGTGGCAAAGAAAACGATTGCTGAGAAGCAATCGCTTTCCAACAAAGTGGGTAGTTGAACAACAACTACAAAACACAAGATAAACATGCATACCAAGCAATGAGACAATACAGTAAGTCACGAAAGGGCTTTGTGGTATTGTGGAAGTGGTAACAGCTTTTGCAATATGATGAAGTAAGTAAGGGCGTACGGTGAATGCCTTGGTGCCAACAGGCGAAGAAGGACGCGGCAAGCTGCGAAAAGCCTCGGGAAGCTGCAAGCAAGCGATGATCCGGGGATATCCGAATGGGGTAACCTGATCGAGGCAATACTCGATCGTTCATACCTGAATACATAGGGTATGAAACGCGAAACCCGCTGAAGTGAAACATCTCAGTAAGCGGAGGAAAAGAAAGAGAAATCGATTCCGTAAGTAGTGGCGAGCGAAAGCGGATGGAGCCCAAACCGAAGGTATTCCTTCGGGGTTGTAGGACCACGTCATATTCGACCATACTGGATAGTAGAACAGCCTGGAAAGGCTGGCCGGAGAAGGTGAAAGCCCTGTAGACGAAATCCAGAGTGGGAATTAGTGGTATCCTGAGTAATACATCACACGTGGAACGATGTATGAACCCGCGCGGACCACCGCGCAAGGCTAAATACTAGTTGGCGACCGATAGTGAACAAGTACCGCGAGGGAAAGGTGAAAAGAACCGCTGTGAGCGGAGTGAAATAGAACCTGAAACCGTATGTCTACAAAGTGTCAGAGCAGAGCAATCTGCGATGGCGTGCCTTTTGTTTAATGAGTCTGCGAGTCAGTGTTTGTGGCAAGACTAAGGGCTTCCGGCCCGGAGTCGCAGCGAAAGCAAGTCCGAACAGGGCGCAATAAGTCGCAGGTACTGGACCCGAAGCGGAGGTGACCTACCCTTGGCCAGGTTGAAGCATGGGTAAAACCATGTGGAGGACCGAACAGGTGAACGTTGAAAAGTTCTCTGATGAGCTGAGGGTAGGAGTGAAAGGCTAATCAAACCCCGTGATAGCTGGTTCTCTTCGAAATGCATTTAGGTGCAGCGTCACGTGCTGATGCGCGGGGGTAGAGCACTGACAAGGCTAGGGGGCACACCCGCTTACCAAACCTTATCAAACTCCGAATACCGTGCAATGGAACGTGGCAGTGAGACAGTGGGGGATAAGCTTCATTGTCGAGAGGGAAACAACCCAGACCAGCAGCTAAGGTGCCTAAATAACGCTCAGTGGAAAGGATGTGGGATTACACAGACAGTGAGGATGTTGGCTTAGAAGCAGCCACCATTTAAAAAATGCGTAATAGCTTACTCATCGAGTGATCCTGCGCCGAAAATGATTGGCGATCAGCGTTATACCGAAGCTCTGGACTTTGCCGCAAGGCAGAGTGGTAGAAGAGCGTTGCATGCGCGTCGAAGGGCGATGGCGACTGACCCTGGAGCACATGCAAGTGAGTATGCAGACATGAGTAACGTTAAGCCGGGTGAAATCCCCGGCCGCCGTAAACCCGAGGTTTCCAGGGCAACGTGTTTCGTCCCTGGGTTAGCCGGGACCTAAGCCGAGGCCGAGAGGCGTAGGCGATGGACATCAGGTTAATAATCCTGAGCTCGCAACCCTTAAACTGGGGGACGCATGAGAAAAGATGACTAGGTTATTGAATTCCGAGTTGAGTCCACGGACTCAGCGCATCATTGGATCGAGTGCCAAGAAAAGCCCCAGCGTATGCTAAGCGACCCGTACCGCAAACCGACACAGGTGGGTGGGTAGAATATACCAAGGCGTAAGAGTGAAACCTGGTTAAGGAACTCGGCAAATTAGCCCCGTAACTTCGGAAGAAGGGGTGCCTGCAGCGATGCAGGCCGCAGAGAAATGGCCCAACCGACTGTTTATCAAAAACACAGCACTCTGCAAAGACGCAAGTCGAAGTATAGGGTGTGACACGTGACCAATGCCGAAAGATTAAGGCAAGGGGTTAGCCGCAAGGCGAAGCTCTAAACCCAAGTCCCGGTGAATGTCGGCCGTAACTATAACGGTCCTAAGGTAGCGAAATTCCTTGTCGGGTAAGTTCCGACCTGCACGAATCGTGAAACGAGTTGGGCACTGTCTCAACCAGGCGCTCAGTGAAATTGTAGTGGCGGTGAAGATGCCGCCTACCCGCAGAAGGACGGAAAGACCCTATAGACCTTAACTGTAAGCTGTCATTGTTTCTTCGGTTTTAATGCTCAGAGTAAGTGGGAGACGCTGAAGACGCCCTTTAGGGGGCGTCCGAGTCATCAATGAGACACCACCCTTTGAAACTGGAGGATCTAACCCTGAGCCGTGAATCCGGCCAGAGGACCGTGTCAGCCGGTCAGTTTTACTGGGGCGGTATCCTCCCAAAGAGTAACGGAGGAGCGCGAAGGTGGGCTCAGCCCGGTTGGCAACCGGGTGTCGAGTGCATGGGCATAAGCCCGCCTAACTGTGAGACCAACAAGTCGAGCAGATGCGAAAGCAGGCCCAAGTGATCCGGCGGTAGAAAGTGGAATTGCCGTCGCTCAACGGATAAAAGGTACCTTAGGGATAACAGGCTGATCACGCCCAAGAGTTCATATCGACGGCGTGGTTTGGCACCTCGATGTCGGCTCGTCGCATCCTGGGGCTGGAGAAGGTCCCAAGGGTCCGGCTGTTCGCCGGTTAAAGCGGCACGCGAGCTGGGTTCAGAACGTCGCGAGACAGTTCGGTCCTCTATCCTCTGTGGGCGTTGGAAAATTGAGGGGTTCAGACCTTAGTACGAGAGGACCGGGTCTGACGCACCACTGGTGCATCGGTTGTACTGTCAAGTGCATGGCCGAGTAGCTAAGTGCGGACGGGATAAGCGCTGAAAGCATCTAAGCGCCAAGCCCTTCCCAAGATGAGTTTTCCCTACAGGTTCGTGGAAGACCACCACGTTGATAGGTCGCAGGTGTAAGTGCAGCAATGTATTGAGCCGAGCGATACTAATTACCAATTGACTTCATCATATTACATCACTCCCCGTCGTGAATGACAACTTGCTCTTGTCTCGTTCACCTGTGCATGTTCATCAACCACCAGCCACGCAGATGTCAGTTTACGCTGAATCCCTCCCCACACAAAGGACGGAAATCTTCTTAGCCGCCACACACATACCCTGAAAAAAAAAATCCCTCACTCAGAAGCCCCCAAAAAGCAGGGCTCCCGGGCAGGCAGGATGAAGAAAAAAAAAATCACCTCTTCCCCCTGAAGCCCGGTGGCCAGAGCGCAGTGGTCCCACCCGGTCCCGTTCCGAACCCGGAAGTGAAACGCTGCCGCGCCAATGGTAGTCGGACGACAGGTCCCGCAAGAGTAGGTCGCCGCCGGGATTTTTTTCCATCAGGCCCCGCCAGTCACTTGACTCGCGGGGCCTGTTCTTTTCTTGCTCGGTCCCGTTCTTCTCCCCCTACATTCTCTTAGTTAGTTTCCTTCTTGTAAGATGTCGTATTTCTTGTACGTATTAGTGTTACTATGTTTTCTCATGCTTTTGCCGCCGGGGCGCTTCTTGGAACTGCCATGTCTCCGCTTGTTTGCGTATCTGCCGCAGAAAGATCGCCTGTGGCGGCGGCTGAAGATGTAGTGGCGCGTGTAACTCCCTCGGCAAAGGGGGCTGTCTTGTTCCACTTAAATCCGGATCAGGGCAACAAGATCACTATTTCCGGTATTGCCGGAGGTATCCGGGTGGAGGCGTCAGATGTGCGCCGCTTGGTGGCGGGTTATGGATGGTATTTAAAGAATATAGCCAAGGTCCATTTTTCGTGGAACGGAAATCGGATAACGCTTCCTTCCCCTTTGCCGGTTCCCGCCAGTCCGGTTACGGTAGAAAGCCCGTGGAATATCGTTTTTGCCTATAATTACTGCACCCTTTCTTATACGGCGGCTTTTTGGGATTGGAACAGATGGCAGCGGGAGATTGATTTTCTGGCGTTGAATGGGTTTACGCATGCGCTGGTAACGGCGGGTTTGGAAAAGACATGGGAAGATTTTTTGACAGGCTTGGGGTATCCTCGGGAAAAAGCTCTTCGTTTTATCCCTAATCCGGCATTTGCCGCCTGGTGGAATATGGGAAACCTGGAAGGCCACGGTGGTCCGCTGAGCCAGCAACAGATAAATAAAATGGCCCAGATGGGAAGGCGCATTGTCTCCCGTATGGAACAGTTGGGGATGACACCTGTACTTCAGGGGTATGTGGGATTTGTTCCTTCTGACTTTCAGGAAAATGTCCGGATAGACGGATTGAAGCTTATTCCTCAGGGGGAATGGGTTAATTTCAGGAGGCCGTGGGTGGTGGATCCCACTTGCGAGGCTTTTCCCAAACTGGCCGCGGACTGGTACAAGGCTCTCCGCAAGGTATACGGCATTCCTGGAAAGATGTTTGGCGGGGATTTGTTTCATGAGGGGGGGCGGAAGGGGGATATTGACGTAACGCATGCGGCGCGGGCGGTGCAGGAGGCCATGCAAAAGGCTTCTCCGGGATCTTCTTGGGTGATTCAGGCCTGGGGAGGGAATCCTGCCCGAGAGTTGCTGGCCGGGTTGGAGCCGAAGCGCGCGCTTGTATTGCAGCTTACCAAGGATATGGCTAACGGAGGAAAGAATTTAAGGACTTTTAATGGTGTTCCGTGGGTCTGGTGCGAACTGGCGAACTTTGGAGGCAATACGGGCCTGTACGGCGGGATTCCCCTTCTTTCCCGGCTCGGAAGTGATTTGGCCGGTTATAGGGACAAGGGGCTGGTGGGCATGGGAACTTTGTCCGAAGGACTTGAGACGAACCCTCTTCATTATGCCCTGTTCAGCGACCGTTTGTGGACCGGAGAGGATATTTCCGTCCGGGAATGGCTTGGAAAGTACGCGCGCCAGCGTTACGGTTCCGCGCCAAAGGCTGTCGTGAAGGCGTTGGAAGTCTTGTCTTCCTCCATTTACAGTCCCGTTCGTATTCAGGAAGGATGTACGGAGTCTATTATTTGCGCTCGCCCGTCCTGGAATGCCCGGAAGGCTTCCACATGGTCCAGCGGGGAGCGGTATTATCACCTGGGAGACATTGTAAAAGCGGCGCGCGGTTATCTGAAGGCCGCGAATGATCAGCCAGATCTGGTGAAAAAGGAGACGTTCCGTTATGATTTGGTGGATGTTGTGCGTCAGGTTCTTGCGGACGCTGCTTTTTACCAGCTTCAACAGGTCAGGAGCGCTTTTGATTCCGGAGATTTGGCTGCGTACAGGAAGCAGGTAAAGCGTTTCCTGTCTCTGATTTCAGATATGGATGCCCTTTTGGCGACGGATAGCCAGTTCCTATTAGGAACTTGGCAGAAAAAACTTTGGATTGGGGTGATTCCCGCCAGGAAAAAAGCCTTGATGGACAAGTCTGCGAAGATGCTTATCACTACGTGGATTGATCAGGTCCCCCCCGGCCACTGAATGATTATTCCAATCGTCAGTGGGCCGGGCTTGTTTCCGATTTTTATTTGCCTCGATGGAGAAATTTTTTTGAATCTCAGATGGACGTGCTGACCGGAAGGAAGACGCGCGAAGCCGCCCATGCCGCATTTATGAATAAGACGGTTCGGGAGGAACTGGCTTTTGCCGGGAATGGGAAAATAGATTCGGCCAAACCTGCTGGGGATACTTTGGCCGTTGCTAATCGTGTGATGAATACCCACCGGGAAATGTTGGACGCCCTGAGTGCGGAAGAAAAGTATTCCTCGGGCAGTCCATGGGAACTTCAGCAAGGTTCCCCATTGCAGTTTGATGTAACAGATCAGGTGACAGAACCGGGTACATATACCGCAACTTTCCAGTGGAAGAATGGTCCCAGCGCCTTGAAATCCATTCCGTCAAATTATATGAGGGAAACAAGGAGGTGGCTGCCGATGTTCATGAGGGCACGACTGGCGTGGAAAATAAGGATAATGTTTACAAATTGGAATTGAAGAAGTACAGAACCAACCTTGATTCCTATACTCTGAAGGCAGAAGTAAGCGGTGTTTCTCAGGGCGCTTCCAGAGGAGAAATGATGCTGAAAAGGCTGACTAATTGAGAAGCGGGCAAAAAGTTGCTGCGGAGGAGGGGGAGACAAGGTGGTTATGCGTGCGGATTCTGCCGTTTTGCCGTCTTCCGATTTTTTTTCGGAATCAGTTTGTTTTCTTCGCCGAAAAAAGGGAGAAGAGGAATTCCCTCTTCTCCCTTGAAAAATAAAATGATGGTGAAATTTATCGGCGACGGCGGAACAATAAAGCGCCCAGACCAAGCAGCCCCAAGGTAGCGGTTGCCGGTTCCGGAACCACTTCATTGCTGGTGGAAAAGTTTACTGCCGGCGGCAATATTTGCCTTCCCAGGAGTCCAGGGTATTGTTTTTATAAGTGCCGGTTCCGCTGGGCAGGTTGACGGTATTATTGGACATGGAGAGGGAGGCGGAGACGGCGTGATTTCTGTAAGCTGCCATATTTTCCGTGCCGGCCGTCAGATTCAGGTCTTCCCAAGAGGTATTTTCACTGACGAAAAGATATTGATAAGTAGCAGAGGAAGTCAATTCCACATCGTTAAAATTGAAAGTCAGCGTGGCTCCGTCTGCCCAAGCGTTGGCGTTGGAGGAAAGGCCGACCAGATCCCCTACCGTGCCGTCAACAGTAAAAGTGTAAACGGCCACTTTAAAAGTGGTGCCGGTTCCACTGCCGCTGCGCATGTCCAGGGAAAGACTGTTTAAATAAACGGTTTCGGGAAGAGTCGCTTCCTCCCCACCCATAGTGGTGGACATAACAGGAGAAACCAATTGGGTCGCAAAACCGAAGTAGTTATTACCTGCGCTGCTGGCAGCGTTAATATTGGTGGTGGAGAATATGGTGGCTGCTTGGGCGGCCCCCAACGATAGAAGAATGGAGATGACAGAAATAATGGGTTTCATTGCTGTAATGAGAATACATTTAATGCATTGATATGCATCTGAGAAGAGGCTGTCGGATTGCGAATCCGAGGTCAATCTTTAATTTTAAAGGAGAAGAACTTGTATAGCCTGATCATTCCGATTTTGGAATCCGAGGAAGGTTGGGGATAGAGTTTTTTTTTACTGTGTTCCAGAGTTAGGCAAAACTAGAACCGATGATTACCGTCGGGATAAGGAATTTATTTAATAAAGCACTGATGATGAAATCAAAAAATCATGTTGTTGATCGTTCTTGTATCCGGAATCTGAAAAGATTTTCAGACTTTTTTATGGCATCAAGACATTTCATGTTTTTCAAGGCGGATTCGCAATCCGTTATACAATAATTTTATTGCACTGCCGCAATTTATGCTCCGGTTCCAAAAAATGAGCTGTACAGAATCTTTTGTAGAGATGGATTTTTTTTGGATATAGCCTTTTCGTTCAGAGGGCTGCCTGGTAAATGCTGAACATCAGAATGGCCATTCCCGTGAGGGCTGCGCCTGCAATGATGCCGGAGGCGGTGGGGACTTTATATTCCCGTGATTTGGCCTTGAAAAGATGGTCCGCAGCCCAGCCGAGCACAGCTCCTGTAAAGAAGAGAAAGGAGTCGTTCCACTGGATGGCCCAGGCCAGGCCGAAGCCGATGGGGGTGGGGAGCCATTTTCCTGTCCGGGGAATATAGCGGGGAATAAGCACCAGAATGAGTCCGAGAATACCGCCTGCAATGATGGAAAGCACCTTGATGCTGTGCAAATGGCTGAACCCCATACCCAGTGCTTCCGCCGTGGCCGCCCATGTTCTGGCTCCCGGAGCATTGAAAGCCTGGAGAGCGTTCGCATCCGGAACCATGGAGCGGAAAGCCAGCACGGAGACGAGGGTTCCCAGAAAAATTCCGGAAAACTGGGCGATGAATTGTTTGCGGGGGTTAGCTCCCAGCAGGTAGCCTACTTTGAGGTCTACGAGCAGGTCTGCCGAGGAACTGGACGCTCCTGAAGTGATATTGGCCGCCATCAGGTTGGCTGTTACGTGCCCGGGTGCAATCCCTCCGAAGATGAGCTGTGTAACTTTTCCCATGGCTCCGGTGGGTGTAATATTGGCTTCTCCGGTGATTCGGCAGACGACCAGCGCCAGGAAAAAGGATATGCCTACCGCGATGCAGCTCATCCAGTACGGAACGTTAAAGGATGTATGAGCCAGATAGCCGAGAGCTCCCAGAGAGATAAGCTGGCCTGTCAGAAACCAGCTCATGGGCGTTTCTATTTTTTCCACATCTGTCAGTTTTCGTTTTTTACTCAGGGAAAACATGGCTCCCAGGGAAGAAAAGGAACGAACAATGCTTTTCCATTGGAACAGGAAAGCCACAATGCTGGCGACGACCATGCAGGCGGTTCCTCCCCACAGGGTCCAACTTACGCTCTCCCGATAACCTGCTCCCGCGGGAAGCAATTTCTGGCTTTCCAGCCACGGAACGTAAAGAGCCCAGCAAACGGTTCCTCCGATGAAGAGACTGAGGGATGTTTTCATGCCTACCAGAGCTCCCGCACCCACGAACATGAGATCCCATTTGAAGAAGATAGTACGCTGGTACCAGTTGCCGAGGATATGTTGCTGGACCGTTCCAAGCCATCGTTCTCCTCCTGCAGCCATGGCGATGGCATTAGAGGCGGCGAAAAGGGCAGAATAAAGAAGGGCTTTGGCCTGTCCCGCCGCCTTTTTTGCCTTCAGAATAGAGAACTTTGAGGGTTTCCGCCGTAGCAATACTGTCTGGGAACCTTATTTGTTCAATGTTGATCATCTGGCGTTTCATCGGAATGGCCATGGTGACACCCAGTACGGCAATGAAAAATATCCAGGCGAAGGTAGTGCCAAGAGGCATGTGCTGTCCTGTCAGCAGGAGCAGGGCGGCTACGGCGGAGGTGAGGGTTCCCCCTGTAGAATAGCCTGCAGAACTGGCAGCGGACTGCATGCATGGATTTTCCAGAATAGTCATGGGGGATTTGGAAATGCCCAGGCGCACAAAGGCGTTCCAGAGGGCAAAAGAGATAATTCCTGCCGTCAGAGCCACCCCAAAGGACCATCCCATTTTGAGGTTGGCGTACAGATTAGTGAGGGAAAGGATGGAGCCTAGAAGCATGCCTACGATGACGGCTCTCCAGGTAAGCTGCTTCATTCTGTCTCCGGAACCCAGATAAACTTGATCGTACCATTGCTGTTCTACTTCATCCGGAGTGCCTTGGAATCCATCCAGAGGCAGCGGTTTTTCCAAGCAGGAGGGGAGGGGCTGGAAGATTGGGGGGGGACGTAGATGCCATACAGTTCATAATATAGCATTTGCGGGAGTGGTGGAAAAGTCGCATCTGTTTTCTCTGCTTTCGGCGTTCCTTCTGCTAGACTTGCGTGCTTGTGACGGCCGTGGTTTAATGGGCGGCATGAGCCAATCTTTACGGATAAACTTGCCGCCCGCATTAAAGAGACCGGTTCCGCCTTGTGTGTCGGGTTGGATCCGCGCCCCGGCATGGATGATTTGGAGGCGATTCCTGCGCTGTTGCGGAAGGTTGTGGAGGAAACCGCTCCATATGCGGCAGCGTTTAAGCCGAATATTGCCTATTTTGAAGCCATGGGGTTGCGCGGTCTGGAAATACTTGAGGATTTGCTTCCGGATATGCCTAAGGATGTTCCGGTGGTGCTGGATGCTAAGCGTGGAGATATTGGAGAGACTCAGAAGTATTACGCTCATGCTTACTTTGAACGCCTGGGTGTGGACGCTGTGACGTTGAGTCCTTTTATGGGATATGATACGCTGGAGCCTTTTCTGAATTATGAAGGTAAAGGTGTTTATCTGCTGGCAGTTACTTCCAATCCCGGTTCTGCGGATGTGGAACGGCAGGAACTGGCAGGGGGCCGCAGGGTTTTTGAACTGGTGGGAGACATGGTGCTCCGTTCTGTCCGGGAAGGCTGTAAAACTTCCGTAGGCATGGTGGTTGGTTTGACCAATGCAGATTCCAGTATTCTGGAGCGTATTCCGGATGCTCCTTTGCTCATTCCCGGCCTGGGTGCTCAAGGCGGTGATCTTTCCTGCCTGAGTGGTTCCGGTCATGTGGCGCCTCCCCTGATTAATGTCTCTCGAGGAATCATGTACCAGAATCCGGAATTGGGTTTTGCTGAGAAGGCCGCCGGATTTGCTCAGCGCATTCGAGAGGCATTGAATTATTGATGTTCATGTATTTTTTGCACATAACAAAATGATAACGGCCTGCTTATGGCTGTGCATGAGCTTGTCAAAGGGAGGGGGCTGATATATTGAACAGGTGCATCCCCATTCCCTGCCCGTTTTTTTTATGGATGAAAAGCCCGGAATTGTAAAAAAATCACTCCCCCATTCCACTTCCAGATCCGCAATGTTGATTGCGGTGGCAGTGACAGTGGGTGTTCAGGTGGCTTTGTGTGCTGTGCTTGTAGCCATACATTTGCAGGATATGTGGTTTCCCTCCGTCCAGGGTGGGGAAGTGGAAATGACGTTTGTGTCCCCGTCCGAAGAAGTTTCTCAGGAGATGGAAGAAGTTCAGCCTACATCTGTTGTTCCGGTTGCAGCTCCTTCCACAGTCAGCCCTGTTCCGGAGATTGCGTCAGATGAAGACTTGTTGGCGGTGAAGCTGCCGGAAAATGAAGATTGTTCCGAAATGAAGGATTTTCTTTTTTTGGATGAAGCTCCTTCCGAACTCTTGCCGGAGGAGCTCGCCGCCATGCGGATTTCCATGAATGAAGTAAAGCGAAGGCAGCCTGTGAAGCGCCCGGCGGTATCCCTGCCGGGGCGTCCGGAACCGGATCAGAATATTTCTCCTGATAAAAAGGTGCGTTATAAACATGCTCCGTCCTTGCCCAATTCCGTCAATTCTTCTAAAGTCGGGAAGGTGAATGCCGTGGTGAAAGTAGTGGTTGGAGTAAATTCCCATGGGGAACCTTCATCCGTCAATCTTCTTCAGTCAACGGGAAATGCGGAATTGGACCGCCTTTTTATGCGTTGGGTGAGAGAGAATTGGACTTTTTATCCGGCGGAAAAGGACGGTGTGCCCATTGCTTCCAAGGTGGTGGTGCCCGTCAGGCTGAATATAGATTAACCTGTACAAGGAAATATAAAGATGCTTCCGGAGAAGACAGAGAATAGGCCCGTTTATGTGATCGGCCACCAGAATCCGGATACGGATGCTATTTGTTCAGCCATAGGGAATGCGGAGTTTTTAAGAACTCATGGCGAACCTGGCGCGGTTGCCGCCAGATGTGGGGAAATGACGCTGAGAACATCCTGGGTATTGGAAAAGGCAGGAGTGCCGGAGCCGATACTGATTCATGACGTGACGCCCACCGCCGGGACAATCTGTCGTCGTGATGTGATTAGCGTAAGTCCGGACGATACATTCCTGACGGCGTATCGAAGGATGACGGAGAATTCTCTGCAAACCATACCGGTAATTGACGCTGATTACAACCTTCATGGCCTATTGCGTTATTTTGATTTGTTGAGCCTGCTCATGCCTCTGAATATGACGGAGATGAATGTGCGCTCCGTCTTTTCCAGCCTGAGCAATATCGCCACCACCATTGACGGAAAATGTCTGACCGGGGAATCCTTAAGTGAGGAAGAAACGCAGAATATTCTGCTGGTGGGTGCTTCCAGTGAACCCAGCGTTCGAACAAGGCTCGCAAATTACAGGAGAAAAGGGATTATCCGGGATCTGATTGTTATTTGTGGGGACCGTCCGAATGTGCAGCTATATGCAGTGGAACATGGCGTACGCGCTTTGGTGACCACGTCCGGTGCTTTCCCTTCCTTGGACATTATTGAGACGGCCCAGACGACGGGAACATGTATTTTGAGTACTCCCTGGGATACGGCCAGTGTTGGCCAGTTGATCCGTTGTTCCCGGAAGGTGAGGGAGCAGGTTCAGAAGGATTACACCGTTTTTCCGGAGAATATGCCACTGCCCGAGTTGAGGCAGGCTGCCGTAAAGCGCAAGCAGGCATTGTTCCCTGTGATGAGTATCAAGACGAACAAAATAATTGGTGTACTGAGTAAGACGGATTTGGTGGATCCGCCCCGTACACGTGTGGCTTTAGTGGATCACAATGAATTTTCTCAGGCCGTCAAGGGGGTGGAGGAGGCGGAGATTGTGGAGGTGATGGATCACCACCGTTTGGGTACCCAGCTTTCTACACGGGATCCAATCCGTTTTCTGAATGAACCCGTAGGATCCACATCCACCTTGGTGGCACGCAGATTTTACCATCGTAATGTGGAACCCTCCCAGGCTGTAGCGGTCTGCTTGTGCGCGGGGATTCTTTCAGATACCCTGAATTTGACATCTCCTACGGCGGCTCGGGCAGATAGGGAAATGTTGGAATGGCTGACAGGGATTGCCAAAATAGATGCCAAGAAGTTTACAGAGGAGTTTTTTGCCACCGGTTCTCTGTTGCGTTCCAAAACTGAACCTTCCGTTATTATTCAGGCGGACAGGAAGACTTTTACTGAGTACGGATACAAGATTAGTATTTCCCAGATTGAGGAAATTGGTATGTTTGGCTTGGAAGATGTCCAGGAAGGTTTAGTGAGGGAACTTCGGAAGCTGGTGGAGAAAGAGGGGCTGAAGCTTGCTTGCCTTTTGGTTACGGATATCGTTACTCACGATTCCATGTTGCTGGCCGTCGGGGATGAAGAAGCTCTGGAAAATATCGAGTACGAGCGGCTTGGCCCTAATTTGTTTTCCGCTACTGATGTGGTAAGCCGAAAGAAACAGCTTTTTCCTGCTATTTCCCGTGCATTAAAGACGTTGTAGATGCCGGAAATCTTTGCTTTTTACAGGCAAGATTTTTCCTGAGGAGGAACGGCGTTGCCGTGCTGTAAGGGGTATAGATCAGGGAATTGCAATGTCTGCTACGATAGAACGGCGGATAGTATCCGGTATCAGCACAGTACTGGCTCTTTCAGGTTTGAGCGGCGGCGTGCAAAAAACTCGGTCTAGGCGTAATAGAGGGAAATTGACAGGTTGCGTAGCTCCGTAACCGGCACCTTTCAGTTTGAAGCAATCCTGAAAGTCGGAACTGAGTTTGGAGAAAATTGGGGATTGAGGGGCAACGCTGAAGTTCCCGGCCATGATAATGGGAAGTTCTCCATGCTGGGTTCCTACTTCCCTCAGGGTATCAAACAGGTATTGAAGTTGTTTACGGTGGATGAAGCGGAGTGTATGGAAATATTTCCAGCAGGCGGGGGAGTACAGGTCGAAGCGATGTTCAAAAGGTTCCAGACTGATGTTGATGAGCCGAATCGCCAAGGAGGAATTTTTCCGGTATCCAGTCTACAATCAAACCGGCTGTGTCCGTGATGCTCTGGGCTGGACCAATCTGACCGTGCCTTACAATGATCGCGCAACTTCCTATTTGCTTGATATAAGAGGTTCTACCGAAAATACTGTAGGCAAATTTAAGTGTTCGGTTATAGTTGCTGCAGCCTTGGACGAAAATGACATCTGCACGGAGTTTGGATATTTGTTCAATGGGAGGAGGTTCCTCGCAGCCCTCGTACAAGGTAAGAACCCTTATTTGCCTGGCATCCGGAGATGGCGGCATTTTGTAGTATTCCATTCCAGTTCTGGCAATGGGCGGGAGAAAGTCTGTAATGACGATGCCGTACGCAACCCAGACGATAATGCCAAGCAGACCGATCCGGGAACCGAAGACCAGCCATGCAATGAGCGCCGGAAAGGAAAAATGAGACAGCAAGCCCATATGGGCAGTGACGTTGCAAAAGCCATCGTGTCTGAACCGGTCCAGAAAATAGTGACGACGATGACCCACAGGCACAGAGAGACGCCACCCAGCGCTATTCCCAAGTGGTTGACTCCGGATAGCGTTGGCAGAGGTTCTGCCAGATGTTTGCGTCTTCTGAGCCGATGCACTGTGGTGACAGATTAGAAGCCCATGCCGGGAGGGAGACCCAAGCCTCCTGTCAGCTTTTTTCATTTCCGCCGCGGCTGTTTCCTTACCCTTGGCAATAGCTGCATTGATGGTTTGAAGGAGAAGCTCCTGGAGAAATTTTGAATCAGACGGGTCAATGATGGAAGGATCAATGACCAGTTCCGTGAGGTTGCCGTCACAGGTGGCGGTAACTTTCAATTTTCCTCCAGCTCCTTCCGTTGTAACGGTTTGGGAGGCGAGTTTTTCTTGGACGGCCGCAAGCCCTGTCTGCATCTGCTGGACCTGCTTCATCATTTTCATTATGTTCATGGTCGTTGTGTCTGGATGGATGAGTTGACTATTGGGAAATGATACGAGCCCGGAAAATCTCCATAGCGGCATCAATCAGCGGATCCGTGTAGTAAGAGTTATCTTCATTTTCCTCTTTGGAAGCTTCCTGGACAGGCTCTGCGGTTTTTTTCTGCGGGGTATGAGGTTTAGGTGCAGGAATGGTGGATGCGGAAGGAGGTGGTGCAGGCAGAGGAGCCAGTTCTTCCTGCACGGGTTCGGGAATGGAGAAATCCTGACGGATAGAAATAGTAACAGAGGTTCCAATATATTGGGAAAGAGCGGCTTCCAAAGCTGTTCGCAGAGGGCCGACTCAAGACTGTCCATCCCCTGACGGTCAGAAGGATGAAAAAAAATGGCGACTGCTACGCCATCATAACCGGAAAAAAACGCTGTTGGCTAGAAAGTCCGCTTGAAGAGGGAATTTGGCGGACATTTGTTCCAACACCGTTTTCCAGTCTTCTTCCGTGATAGTTCTTCCTGATTGTTGGGACAGAACTGCCGGTTCCTCTTTTTCTACGGGTGCCTGGGTTCGGGATGATGAGCTTGGAGTATCGAATAGATTGTCAAAGAAACTGTTAGTTCGTCTTTCCAGAGGAAGATTTTCCTCTGGATCCATAAAAGTAGGCTCTGGAGAATCCGTAGGAAATTTCGACACATCGGAGGCATCGGAGTCTGGATGCCGGGTGATTTCTTCGGAGGCAGGTACGGTTTTTGTCCGCAATTTAGTGGCGGAGTAGGGAAATTCTTCCTCTGCAATGGCAAGAGAGGGGGGGGCTGCAGCGGGTGTAAGAGTTTCCTGTTGTGGTTCGGCTTCCTGCGTAGGATGGGGAGAAGCTTGAGCGTCAGTGCTCTGAATTTTCTGTACTGCGGGAGATGAGGCAGGGGAGGACACAGAAAAATCTGGAATCGGATCCATCAAATGTTGTTCTGTAGCTGGGGTTGGTTTTGTTGCAGCAACAGGAGACTGGATGTTTGGCCGGGGGGCCGGAGTGGGAGCCGTGGCGGAGGAAATAAATGTACTTGGTTCCTGCTGTGAAGCAGGATCTGAAGAAGAGGCCGGTGCCGCAGTGGCTAGCGGAGCACCTTCCAACGCCATGATAATATCGCTGATGCTGGCCTCAGCCAGAGTATGAACGGCTTTAATCAGGCCCATTTCCAGATGAAGCCTTTTATTGGAGGACCAGCGCATTTTATCTTCCGTTTCCGCCAGAACTTCCACCAAACGCAGGATTTTGTCCGTATGGGTGCGTTTGACCAATTCGGCGAGTTCCTCCTTGGAGGATTCCGGGAGAGAATCAAAGCTGGCTTCTGGATCTACTTTAGAGACCAGAATTTCACGCACGGCGGAGATAATTTCGGAAAGAAACTGGCTCATGTCTCTTCCTGCTTCCGCCTGTTCATGCAGAAGATGCAGGAGAGAGGGAAGTTCCTTGTTCAAAATAAGCGCCAGAGCATGGGCCACGGTCTCCCGGGAAGTAATGCCGAAAATGTGGAGTACCTGCTGTTCTTCAATATGATCTCCACAGAAGGAAACAAGCTGGTCCAGCATGGATTGTGCATCCCTCATACCTCCATCCGCCACTTTGGCGACAGCAAAGGCTGCTTCCCTGCTCAGACTTACTCCCTCTGCAGAAGCAATATGGAGCAGGTGTTCTGCAATGATTTCAGAAGGGATGGGGCGCAGGTCGAAGCGCTGGCATCGCGATAGAATGGTTGGCAGTATTTTTTGTGGGGTTCCGTGGTTGCGAAAATAAATTTGACATGAGGTGGCGGTTCTTCCAGCGTTTTGAGCAGGGCGTTGAAGGATTCCTTAGTGAGCATGTGCACTTCATCTATATAGACGATACGGAAATTTCCTCTGCTCGGAGCGAACCGTACGTTGTCCCTGAGATCCCGGATGTGATCAATGCCGCGGTTGGATGCTCCGTCTATTTCAAGAACATCCAGGCTCCGGCCTTCCGCAATTTCTTCACATATATCTTCATGCGGGTCAAAATCCACTTTGGGGCCACCGCTGCAGTTTAGAGCTTTCGCAAATATTCTTGCGGTTGATGTCTTTCCGTTCCACGGGGACCTACAAAGAGATAGGCATGGGCGAGACGGTTGTGCTCAATGGCGTTTTTCAACGTCCGGACAACATGATCCTGTCCAAGGACGTCATCGAATGTCAGAGGACGGTATTTTCTGGCAAAGACCTGGTAACTCACGGTTCAGAAAGACTAGAAGATGAGTTCCCGTTTGAAAAGAAAATAGAGAGTAATTGTTTTAAAATGTTGATAAAACGGTTCTTGCACACTCCCGCTACGGAGCTTGCCTGAAAAAAATATCAAGAAAAACAATGAGGATGTCATTTTGATATTGAAATCTGAAAATGTTCATGCCAATCTCACAAAAAGTAACAGGAACCTTCTCATCTCTATAATTTCCTATGTGGGTCAAAGTATCAATAGCAGCCTTGGTCATTGCTCTTCTCGGAGGAGCCATGTATTATCTTGATAACGAGGAAGCTCTAACCAAGGAGCGTAGGGAATGTGCTTCCCGCTACAAGAACCTGAACGGCCTTCGTGGCGAATTTACGGAAGAAAAGACGAAATATGTCGATTTCCTGGTGAAGAATGAGGCTCTGACGAATGACATCAATGCTTTAACCAAGGAAAAGGATGAACTGGAAGTAAAGAATCAGGAATTGGCCTCAGCCAATGAGGCCAAAAATCTGACCTTCAAACGCAGCAAACCGCTTTGGCGGAATTGCAATCAAGAGCAAGGATATGGAAAGTATCCAAGCCATTGCTGACAGAATCAAGGGGCTGGAAGAAGAGTCCAAGCAGTTGGAAGTGGTTAAGCAGGCGGAACAGGGAAAACATGATGCCATCGTTGCTGAAACCGAACAGCTTGTTGTGAATAATGCCGCTCTTCGTCAGCTCAAGGCCGACCAGGATGCCCGCCTTTCTCCGCCCAACCTGAAAACGAGGGTTTCCCAGGTGATTCATGATTTTAATGTAGTTGTGATTGACGGAGGAGCCGCCGATCTGGGCGTGGTGCCCGGTTCCAAGTTGGCCGTCATGAGGGACGGCAACAAAATTGCCGAGCTTGACGTAAACGCTGTTGAATCCCGTGTTTCCACGGCCACTATTCTACCAAGTACGGTAACCGCCGGCGAACGTGTTGAAGCCGGAGACGTCGTTGTATCTGTTCGTCCCTAGCATTTTTCCGGTTCAATACACTCCATACACTCTCACATACATACACAATGAAAACTGTCTTAGTAGTTTTATTGATTCTTGCAGCAGGGGCGGGCGCCTGGTTCTCCGGTCTTAGCGGCCTTTTCGGTATTAATGGCCAGTACCAGGATTTTAAAGAAATGATTTCGTATCGTAAGACCTTGGACAAGGAAATACGTACTTGGACAAGCTTGCGCAACGACATGATTAAGAATCGTGGCTTGGCAGCGGAAGAAAATCTTAGTCTGATTTCCAACAAGGCTTCCGTGACGCAGCAGCGTGATGAACAGCTTTCCAAGGAAGCGGAGTTGAAGGAAGAAGAAGTGCAGTTGAATGCGGACTTGTCCAAAATCAATAAACAGATTGAGGAATTAAAGAGCAAGTTGCAAGATTTCGGTGTTTCCAGCGTACAGGAAATCCAGGAGAAGATGGAATCTTTGGAAGCTTCCAATAAGAAGCTCCAGGAAGATATTGACCAGATTAAAAGTGCTACGGAAGTGGCTTCCAAGAGACGGGCAGAACAAGCTTCTGAGCTGGCTAGCCGCCAGAAGGAGCAAGCTGAATACCGAGCTGCTCTTGCCAAAAATGGGGAAGAGTATCCCGTTCTATCCGTGGATCCGCAGTGGGGTTTTGTTGTGATTGGGGCCGGACAGGGCAGTAGTATTGATCCAAATACGGTTCTTCTTGTTACCCGTGAAGGTCGCAGCATTGGTAAATTAAAGGTAACTTCCCTGGAGAAAAAATCAGACGGTAGCTGACATTATTAAAGACAGCGTACCGTCTGGTATGAGTATTCAACCCGGCGATAGAGTACAACTCCTGCGTCCCCGTCAGTCCGCCAAATAAAGGTTTGCCACGTATTTTCCTTGAACCCCGTTGTGTCGTCCGGCATAATGGGGTTCAACTTTTTAAAAGGAAATGATGAAACGATTTGCAATCTCCTTTTTTGTTTGTGTCTTTTTTTCTATTCTTCTGGTCTCTTCCTGTTCCTGGTTGATGGAACCGCAGGAGAGGGAGCGTGTGCCGCAGCCGCCTCCCGGTCCGGAAAAGAGTGCGCTTCCTCATAATAAGACCCAAAGATTTGAGGCGGAAGCAACGCTCGGCCCGTTGGCCTCGCCGAGACGTTAACGGCATCCGAATGACGCTGGACGGTGATTCTGTTCTTTACAGTATCCGACAAACCGGATACAACCGCCTCCGGTTTCCAAGTGGAGAGATGGCTGAGCTGGTCTAAGGCACTCGACTCGAAATCGAACGTGGGCTTTAAAACCCACCGTGGGTTCGAATCCCACTCTCTCCGCCAGTTTTTTTCAGTAAGAGCCCCGTCGGAAGACGAGGCTCTTATTTTCGATAGGAAAGGAACAGGCGGGAATTCAGATAGGCGGCTGTTCAGTGATAGAGGGTGCGTTCTTGACCGGGGTCTTTAAGGCGGTCTCCGCCAGGATGGTTGTAACTATAATAATTTTTGTTGGTTGTTTCGGTCGGTTTACCAATGATTACATGATCCAGAAAACGAACGCCTAATAATTTGGAGCATTCCCGCACGCGTTCGGTCAGGAGGTCGTCCGTACGGCTGGGGGCTGGATTTCCACTGGGATGATTGTGGGCAAGGATGAAGCCATAGGCGTTATGAATGACAGTGGGGCGTAATATGTCACGTGGATGAGCAATGGATTCGTTCAAGGTCCCGCTGGATATTTCCACGGGTTTGATGAGGCGACACTTGGTATCCAGCAGCAGAACGAGCACCGTCTCCTTTTCCTTCCAGCGCATGGCTGTAGTCAGATAATCATAGACATCTTCCGGTGTTTGAATGGGTTGACGTGACAGAGTTTCACGGAGAGCCCTCGCTCCCAGTTCAAAGGCAGCGCTCAGCGTAGCGGCTTTCGCCATGCCTATTCCCTTGCAAATGTTCGCTATTTCAGCAGCTTCCATATGAGCTAGGGCATCTAGAGAGCCAGCAGACTGAATCAGATCCGAGGACATGTCCAACACATTTTTTCCCCTTGATCCCCATTCGGAGAAAGATAGCAAGCAGTTCCGCGTTGCTGAGGCTGTGCCTTCCTTGGCGGAGCAATTTTTCTCTGGGCAGAGACTGAGAGGGCAGTTCCTGAAGTTTGCGGTAGGTCATTTCAATAACAGAGGCGTGCGGTAGAAAGAATGGCGGAAGGCAGATGTCGCAGCGTATCCCCTGCCGTCAATGTTTGCTGGGTGGCTTCTCCGGCGGAGATTGCCATTTCGGAAGCTCGGCCACACAGGTAGACGCCCAGAACGGCGGAAACCAGCAGGGATTCCCCCTGGCTTATAAAGCCTCCGCAAATACCTGCCAGCACGTCTCCCTGACCGGCAGTTGCCATGCCGGGATCCCCAGTGATGTTATAAAAAAGAGGTTTTCCCCGTTGGGTGACGATGGTGCGTGCTCCCTTGTAAACCAGGGCGGCTTCATGTTCTGCCAGAAAGCAGTCGGCAATGTCTGCCCGGATGGCATAGTTGTCTGCATCTGGCAGAAGTCTGCGAATTTCTCCATGGTGGGGGGGAGTAGCCAGAACGTGTTCTCCCAAGTTCCACTGCATGGCCGCGGCCAGATTCAGCCCGTCCGCATCCAGAACAGTGGGGGTACCTGTTTCCAGAATGAGGCGGATGGCTTCCGCATCTTCCTCCGATACGGAACCGATACCTGGGCCAATGAGGAAAGCACTGAATGTGCGAATGGAGATATCTGCGTAACTGTCCACGGGTCTGACCATGATTTCCGGAGGCATGGATGGAGCGATTAAGGGATAGACGTTTTTGTGAACGTGCAGTGTAACCAGACCGGCTCCTGCCCGGAGAGCTGCTTCACAGCAGAGCCGGGCCGCACCCAGCATTCCTTCAGAGCCAGCTATGACGCCAATGTGCCCGCGTTTGTTCTTATAATCCGTATAGGGTCTTGCAGAGAGGAATTTGGTAAGCCGTGAGGAGGTAATAAGTTCCGTGGCGGGGAGCGCCTGTACGTGAAGACCGGGAAGGTCAATGCAGACTAAGCGTCCGGCAAACAGGGTGGCGTCATCGTCCAGCAGGCCCTGCTTAACGGCTCCTATGCACATGGTGAAATCTGCTTCCACTGCATTTTGCTGAGGCATTCCCGTATCTGGATCCACTCCGGTGGGGATATCAATAGCCACGGTACGTACAGCCCCGCAACGGTTTCTTATATAGTTCATTTCCGCGCAGAGAGCGGAGATTTCCCTGCGGAGCATTCCCTTTGCCCCTATTCCCAGCAGGCCGTCCAGCAGGATCATAGGTTTTCCCGTACGGGGAAGGGGAGGGGCCTGGTATTCCTGAGGGGGAGGAGATATTTCCGCCAACTGCCGCACGGAAAGTTCGCTCCATTCGTTGCGCGGGTAAGCGGTTCGGAAGCCTATTTCCCAGCCATGTTGTTTCAGTATGTTAAGGACGGTGAGAGCATCTCCCCCGTTATTCCCTTTGCCCACATAGGCTACGCACAATCCCGGGTCGGGGAAGAACTGCATGAGAGATTCCGCAATACCGGAAGAGGCCAGTTTCATCAGGGTTCTGGCTGGTGTTCCGCTAACGATGAGCTCGCGTTCCGCGATCTGCATATTTTCCGTGGAGCAAACTTTCATGGCATACTGATAGAGGCAGCCTTTACTGTAAGCTAAAAAACCTTCTCCTGCAAGCCGGAGAAGGTTTTTAAAAAGAAGCGGACCAGGGAGCAGCTAACCGATGCGGAACGTGATGCGCGCTTTGGTCATGTCATAAGGAGACATTTCCATACGCACTTTGTCCCCTACCACGATTTTAATAAAGCGTTTGCGCATTTTGCCGGAAATATGGGCCAGCACTTCGTGCCCGTTCGGAAGGCGCACCTTGAACATGGTTCCTGCCAGTACGGCGCAGATGGTGCCTTCCACTTCAATTTCACTTTCGGAGTTTTCTTCCTTGGACTCTGATTTATTGAAATTCTTTCTGCCCTTGGTGTGGCGTCCTCCGCCTCCTTGCGGGCGTTGCCTGTTGGCGTTACCTCCGGGGCGGCTTCCTCCCCCTGTTCTGGAATTTCCCGGTCCTGCAGACTGTCCGGCCGACCGTGCCGCTCCTGTGCCATTGCCGGAAGGTCTGGATTGTCCGGGACGGTTACTGGTGCCGGTCGGTCTGGAACCGGGGCGGGAATTTTGTCCGCCGCTGGGGCGGCTGCTGGATCTTGGATTCGGGCTGATAGGACTCTCCTTGTAAAGTTAAAATGAACGCGTGTGTACAAATCCCGCGCAGACGAATGATAGACCATATTTTTGCAAGGGCAAGTCCTGAATGCGGAAGTTGTGCAAATAAAACACAATTCTATGGAGAAGGACGGGAAAAAAGGCTGTAAAAGAGAGAAAAAGTATTTGACATTTACGTGAATAATCATTAGGAATGCGCCCCCGAATTGGAAGATAACGGCAGGATGCCGAAAAACGAGAACGAAGAATTGAACCATGAAGACCTTCTCAGCCAAACCGCAAGAAGTCGAGCGCAAATGGTATGTTATAGACGCTGCCGACAAGGTGCTCGGCCGTGTTGCCGTTGAAGCGGCTAACATTTTGCGTGGCAAGAACAAGACAATTTTCACCCCCCACGTTGATTGTGGCGATTTTGTCATTATCGTAAACGCGGACAAGGTGGTGTTGACCGGTAACAAGGAAAATGCCAAAATTTATACCCGTTTCTCCGGTTACGTTGGCGGTAAGCAGGTGGACACCCCCCGTAAGATTCGTGCTCGCCGCCCTGAACTTCTTCTGGAACTGGCTGTTAAAGGCATGGTTCCTCACACCCGTCTGGGCCGTCAGCAAATGACCAAGCTGAAGGTTTATGCCGGCGCCAGCCATCCGCATGAAGCCCAGCAGCCCACTGCCATTACTCTCTAATTGATTTTTCAGACATGAGTCAGACAACCCCATACAACGCCACCGGCCGTCGTAAGACCGCTATTGCACACGCTTGGCTTACTGAAGGTTCCGGCCGCATCACGATCAACCGCCGCGGTTTTGAGGAATATCTTCCTACCGTTCAGTTGCAGAATGCTGTTCTTCAGCCCTTTGAGGTTACCAATACCATGAACAAGTTTGATGTGAACGTCGTTACCAAGGGCGGCGGTATTCACGGACAGGTGGGAGCCATTCGCATGGCGATCGCCCGTGCTCTCGTTCAGGTTGATGAAGCTTCCCGTTCCCAGCTTCGTGAATTCGGTCTTCTGACCCGTGATTCCCGTATGAAGGAACGTAAAAAGCCCGGCCGTCCTGGAGCCCGCAAGCGTTATCAGTTCTCCAAGCGTTAAGCTTGGCTGGTTGCGAAGGAACTGGCTTTACCATTTCTTTCTCGGAAAAGGAGTACTCCCTGTGGAGTGCTCCTTTTTTGTTGCAGGAAGAACTTTGCTTTTTACTGCTTCACGCGTTTTTAAAAAGCTTTTTCTGGTTGGGTTGCTTACGGCAGCTTTCAATGATTTTCCTGCATTTGCTGTGAAGGGGGGGGGGAGGTTTCCCAGTGCAGGAATGGTTTGTTGACGAGGGTTACCGATGGTATGGTGTTCCTGCCAGAATAGTGTGACAGCGGTAAAGCTGTTCCAGCAGGACAACAAGCGCCAGTTCATGTTGAAGGGTGAATTTGCTCAAGGACAGGATATGATTGCACCGGGACCGCAATTCTTCCGTATGACCGTCTGAGGCTCCGATGAGAAACGCGATGCGGCGTACGGAATGCATTTGCCAGTCCTTTGCCAGGTCGACTAGCTTTCTTGTGGTCCAAAGTTCTCCGCGTTCGTCCATGGCGATGCGCAGGCAACCCTCGCTGGCGGCCAGCAGACGTTTAGAAACGTCTTGGGAGCTTCCGTCCCTGACAAGCTTGAGTTCCGTTTTGCCGAAGGGCCTGAGGCGGTTGAGATAGAGTTCCACGCCTTCCTTGGCGTAGCCTAGAGAAGGCTTTCCGGCGGCCAGAATCAGGAATTGCATGAGAAGTCAGGAGTTGGAAGATGAGTTAAGGTAGTTCAGCAGGGTGCGGGCCCAAGTTTCCGAAATGCCGCGGATGGCGGCGATAGAAGCCGGGTCCGCCTTTTTAATGGCAGTTACGGATTTGAATTTTTCCAGCAACAGTCTTTTTTTTTGAGGCGCTCATGCCTGGGGCGTCGTCCAAGGCGCTTTCCCGCATGCGTTTGCGGTAGAGCAGTTCATTATAGCCGTTGGCGAAGCGGTGGGCTTCGTCGCGGATGCGCTGCATGAGTTTGAGGGCTCCCGTGCTGTGAGGCAGGCAAAGGGGCTGGGACTGGTGGGGAAAAAATATTTTTCCCTCTGCTTGGCCCAGGCCTACGATGGGCATGTCTCCCAGGCCGATGGCTTCCAAATCGGCCAGAGCGGAGGAAAGCTGTCCTTTACCTCCGTCCACGACTACCAGATCTGGAACTTTGATGGGGGCTTTTCCTTCCGCGCTGAGTTTCTTAAGCCACTGGTACAGGGTCATGTCCGCCTGCCGTGAGGCTACGGCGTCGCTCTCCGCCAGAATGCGGGAGTAACGCCTCCAGATGACTTCCGACATGGAGGCGAAGTCATTTTGTCCGTCCACAGTACGTATACGGTACCGACGGTAGGCTTTGTTATCCGGCCTGCCGTTGGTAAAGCGCACCATGGAGGCGACGATATGGTTGGAAGAGACATTGAAATGTCAAAGCATTCCATGATGGTTGGGGAGATTCTAATCCCAGGGCCACCCCCAGTTCCTTCATGTCTTCTTCCGGATGAACGGTGCCGGGAAGATCGGGAGTTCCTTTTCGGAACCGCCGGGCGGGTTCCAGTACCTTGACCAGATTGTCCCGGATGTCCCGCAGGTATGCCGCACGTTCAAAGTCCAGTTCATCGGCGGCTTCCATCATTTCCCCGGTAAGTTCGTCCAGAGTGCTTTTTCTGCCCGTTCCTTCCAGCAGACGCACCGCCTGGTCAAAGTTCCGGTTGTAATCATTGATGGAAATGCGGCCAATACACGGAGCGGAGCAGTTGCGAATCACATCCGCATGGCAGTGCCTGAAGTCATGGATTCCCGGATTTTTTGTCTTGCAGGTTCGCAGCCGGAAATGCCGGTTGAGCCATTCCTGCGTGGCGTAAAGAGCCTGGGAGTGGACAAAGGGGCCGAAGTAGCGCGCTCCGTCATCTTTGCGCACCCGCGCCAGCTGGAAACGAGGCAGTTTTTCCCCTTCGGAATTTTTTCAGCAGGGGGTAGCGCTTGTCGTCCTTCATCTGGATATTGTAATGCGGGCGATATTGTTTAATCAGTTTGCTTTCCAGCAGAAAAGCCTCCTGGTCATTGCTGGTTTCAAAATAATCAAATGACGCAATAGCATTAATGAGCGCTCTTGTTTATGGTTGGAGAGTGTGGCTCCCGTAGGAGAAAAATAATTGCCCAGGCGGCGGTGAAGGTCCTTGGCTTTGCCCACGTAGATGGTATTTCCCCGGGCGTCTTTCATGATATAAACGCCTGGTTTGTGCGGAGTTTCCCTCCAGAGTTCTTTCAGGGTTGGTTGCTCGCGGTCTGCCACGCAGGCATTATGCCATATGAGGCAAGAAATGGAACTGCGGAAACGTACTGTATTACGGCTACTTGGCTTGCCTAGGAAAACTTCTTCTGTATAATCCCCTATGTCTTTTGTATGAACCCTGTACCGTTTACCACGTTGGCCGCCGCCATGGATTTTGTGGTGGGAGATAGAAATTATCCCCTTTCTGAGCTGTTCATGAAAGGCGGTTTCATCATGTGGCCGCTGCTTCTGTTATCCATCGCCGGAGTAGTGGTGCTGGTCATGTGCTGCTTTTTTTCTACCCGTGCTGCCGCCGTTTTGCCTACCAAACTGGTGGAACAGGCGGAATCTTTCATCCGCAAGCGGGATTACACGGGGCTTTCCATCCTCTGCAAGAATGGAGATTCCTGCTACGCTCGCGTGATGTTGACTGTAGCCAACTTCATGTTGCGCAACCCCTCCGCCCAGTTTGAGGAGGTGAGGGAGATAGCCTCTGCGGAAGGAGGACGGCAGGCGGGGTTCCTAAGCCGCCAGATTTCCTGGCTGTCGGATATTGGCGCCGTAGCCCCCATGCTGGGGCTGTTGGGGACCGTGGTCGGGATGATGAAAACCTTTTTTGAGATTGCCAACGGTGATTTTTCCGGGGGCAAGCAACGTATTGACATGGCGGGCGGCGTGGCGGAAGCCTTGATTACGACGGCGGGCGGCCTGATGCTTGGGATTCCCGCCATCCTGGCTTATGTATATTTCCGCAGCCGTGTACACAAACGGGTAGGAGACCTGGAGGCAGCCGTCACGCACAGTGTTTCCGTAGTTGCCACCCAGCTTCAGAAGCCACGAGCCGGTGCAGCTGGGGCTTTTCATGAAGAGGAACTTCCCAGAGTCCCCGTAGATCCCACTTCCCTGCGCGATGTGCGTGGGCTCTAGCCGGAACGCATCCACTTCTCCACCTCACCGGAAGATTGTATGAAATTTCATTATAAAATGCCCAGTCCTATCGGGTTCCAATTAGCCCCCATGCTGGACATCGTATTTCTGCTGCTGGTGTTTTTAATCGTAACCCAGACATTTGAGGATGATGAACCGGATCTTTCCATCAATCTTCCTTCAGCAGAGACTCCCAAGCCCGGTGAAAATGTGTCCAATGAAATTATCGTGAATATCCGTAAAGATGGTACCGTGGTAATCAACCGCCAGCAGTACACAATGCCGCAGCTGGAAGACAAGCTTTTTTCCGTCGCCCGGTTGGACAAAACCATGCTCGTCCGTATCCGCGTGGATGAGAAGGCGGAATCCGGCGTGGTGGTGCATGTGATGGACGCATGTCTGAAGGCCGGGCTGAATAACGTTTCTTTTCCACGCGTCCTCCGGTTCCATCTTCAATCAATGTTTCCAATTCCCAGGCTTCATGAAAGCGTTTTTTTTTTCCATTAATGCAGGTTTAATAACTTTGGCGATGTTTTCCGCCGCCCAGGAAAATATTCCGGATGCCGCTCCCATCGCGGATGGTCCGCTGGTCGCTAATCCGGAGCAGGATACGCTGGATATGGCGGACATGCTGTACAAGCAGGCCCAGGCTCCGGCTACGAAGGAGAACCGGCAGGAATATGGACGCCTTCTTGATTTAAGCTTGCGTAAATATCTGGAATTTACCCAACGTTTTCCCCAGTCCGCCCAGGCTCCTCTGGCGGAGTATCGTGCTGCCATGTGTTTGGAGGAGCTGGGCAGGAAAGATGAGGCACATGGCCTGTTCCTCAGATTGATTCAGACGGGCAGCCCCGCCCTGGTTGCCGCCTCCGCCTACCGTCTGGCGACGGATGCTTCTTCTGCCGGGGAGATAGATAAGGCCATTCAGTATTACCAGCTCGTGATTCGCAATGCGGAACAGAATGATTTGAAGGTGGACGCCCAGTACCGTCTGGGACGCCTGTTTCTTTCCAGCGGTAATCCGGAGGCAGCCGCCACCATGTTTTGTGCGGTGATGGGCAATCCGGAAGCGGATGTCAAGTTTGTTCTGGTGTCCCGGATGGGATATGCCGCCCTGTGTGCGGATACGGGACGCTTGGGAGAAGCTTATTCCGAATATCGCAAGGTGCTGGAAACGCCCGGTGTGGATAACAGGAACAGGGGAATCGCCACTCTTCAGGCCGCCATGCTGGCCACCAAACTGAAAAAGACTGCGGAAGCCCAGGGCCTTTATGAACGGCTTTTGAAGGACGAGTCCCTGAAGGAGATGGCGCCGGAGGCCCGAATGGGGCTTCTTCTGGGGCTGTACAATATGGGCAAGTACAGGGAGATACTTTCCCAGTATGAGCAGCAGAAGGGAATAAAGATGCCGACAAAGGACGGCCAGGTGCGTCTGCTGATGCTGCTGGGGCAGTCCGCCTATAAATTGAAGGAGTATCGGAAAGCGGCGGATTTCTTTCTGGAAGCGGAAAAGTCCGTCCCTTATACGCAGGAGGCCATGCAAGCCTCCTTTTACCGGTTGTTGTGTTATAATGAACTCAAGCAGAAAGATCTTCCCCAGCGGGCTCAGAGCTTCCTGAACCATTATGCCAAGGCTTTTCCTACCAGTGAACTGCATGATATGGTGCGCCTGATGGCTGCAGAGAACCTGTTCAGCTCCAATCCGGCAGATGCCGCCCGGTTTTATGCCAGCATTGATTTTGACAAGGTGCCCCCGAAGATGCGTGCGGATATTTTATATAAGAGCGCATGGGCGATTGCCCAGGCCGGGAACAGAGGTGTGGCCGCCAAGCTGCTGACTGATTTTATCAATGATTTTCCGAAAGATCCCCGCATTTGCGAGGCATTGACGTTGCGTGGGGACATGTATGCCAAGACCAAGAAGGAAGCTGAGGCGCTGATGGATTTTGACCGTGTGATTGCCCGCTGGCCGAAAGCTGAATCAGCTGCCGCCGCATGGCAGAGAGCCGCTCAGATTTATGCGGGACGCCAGGATATGGCGAACATGGCGAAGTATTATGAAGGCCTGATTCAGAATTTTCCGAAGGCGTCTCCTGCCGCTTTGGCTGAAGCCCATTTCCTGCTGGGGCGTGCGGCGTTTGACCAGGGAGATTTCAAGTCTTCTATCAGCCATATGGCTGAGGCCAAGACTCTGGATCCCCAGAAATACGGAGAACAGGTTAATGTGCTTTCCGTTCTGTCCTATCACAAGCTCCAGGACGTGAATAAACTGAAGGAGGCCCTGGAAACCCTGCAAAAGGAAAATCCTTCCGCCGTGGCTCGTGTGCCGGATGTCATCCCCCCGCATGGCTGGGCCTTCAGGCCTATGGGATGAAGGATCTGGAAACGGCGGACAAGTATATGACCTGGGCTACGCGAACGACCAGCTTCAGAATGTGAAGAAGGTGATTTGGCGTAATTTGGCGAAGGTGCGCCTGGCGCTCAGAAAGTATGACCGCGCCTTGGTGGCTTCCAACAATTTTCTGAAGGATGAGGACCAGCCTTACCGCCGTGCGGACGGCATGCTGGACAAGGCTTCCATTTTGCTGGGGCTGGGCAAGTATGCGGATGCCAGGAAGACGGCGGAAGATGCGCTGGCTCTGGGCGTGGAAGGTCCTCTGATGGCTTCCTTGAAAATTGTTCTGGGGGATATTTCCTATGCGGAGAAAAAGTTTGATGAAGCGGCCAAGCATTACGGTGTTACGGCCGAGCTGTTTGTCAATGACGCTGAACTGAAACCCAAGGCTCTGTTCAAGGCGGCAGAAGCTTTGGACAAGGCCGGCCGCAAATCGGAGGCTTCCCAATATCGGGGCCGCCTGCAAAAGGAATTCCCGGATTGGAAACAGGATGGAGAGTCTTTGCCTCCGGACGCACGATAAGCGTTTTAAAGATTGAAACCGGAAATGGAGAACAGGCGTAAAAGATGGTATGATCTGTTTGGATTGCTGCCTCGCAATCTGGGCCGTCTGTTGCTGTGGTTCAGCCTCATTCCTATCGCTTTCATCATCGTTCTTCTCGTTTATGCATGGAGGGCGGACCAGTATGAGCTGGACGAGGTTTTGGCGCCGTTGGAAAATTGTGCCGCATATGATCGCAACGGCCAGTGGATAGGCACCTTGACAGATCATGACCGGGTGTATGTAGCGCGCAATGAACTGCCCGATAATCTGGTGAATGCTTTCATTGCGCGGGAAGATGAAGACTTTTTCGAACATGGCGGCATTGTGTACTCTTCCATTATCCGCTCCATTTGCCGGAATCTGACTACGTTGTCCTATGCCCAGGGTGCTTCCACGATTACGATGCAGCTGGCGCGGAATTGTTATGAGCTGGGGGGGAAGACCCTGGATCGCAAGGTTTTGGAAATGGCCGTGGCCCGCCGCATTGAGGGCAAGTATTCCAAGGATGAAATTCTGACGGCTTACCTGAACCGCATTTATTTTGGCCAGCAATGCTATGGGATTGCGCAGGCGGCGGATTTGTATTTCGGCAAAAAAGTGGCGGATCTGACACTGGCGGAGTGCGCTACCCTGGCCGGTCTGGTGCGCGGACCTTCCATCTACAATCCTGTTTACAGCCCGGAGGCTGCTGCCAAGGTCCGCAATGCGACGCTGGAAAGGATGTTTGAGTGTGAATTCATTACCCAGGAACAATTATGGCAGGCGCTCCGCGAACCGATGGCGGTGGCCGGTAAACGGGAAGCTCGGCCCGGTTCTTATCCCGTTCTGGTCGTTTCCCGCGAGTTGGGAGACCTGGATTGCTGCGACGAGCAGGAGGGAACCTCCAGCATTTTTGTAATGACCACGCTGGATTTGGAATTCCAGCGGATGGTTGAAGATGTAAGCGAGCCTATGCTGGACGCTCTGGAACTTCTTCTGTGTGGGCAGGGTTGCCCAAAAGGGTGGACAACCAGTTGAATCGTTGTGTGCAAGCGGCCCTATTGTGTGTGGATTCCCGTAAAGGGGAGTTGCTGGCCGTAACAGGGGGACGCTCCGCCCAGGACGGTCTGGACCGATGGCAGTCCAGGGTAATGCCCGGCGATCTGTTCACTCCCATCGTCAATTTATGCGCCGTCGACCAGCGTAGAACCGTTATTCGCAGCAATCCGGAAGTCACTGGCCGCGGGGTAGGTTTCAATACAGTAATAGAAACGGCACAAAAGGCCGGTTACAAAGGGGAACTTCCCCGTTCTTCGGACTTGTATACCGGCAGGTTTTCCGTGCCTCTTTCGCATGCCGTCAATGCCCTGTATCTCATCGGCAATGACGGGCTCAATGTGAGTATTTCCTCCGTCAGGCAGGTGGGCACCACCAAAAAGAACCTGGTGATGGTGAATGCTCCCTCTCCGGAAGAAAGCCGCCGGGAAATCCTGCCTAGGGAATCCGCCCACCTGGTGGCGTCCCTTCCTCCCTTCCGCTACGACGAACGAACCAGGAAAACCTTCGTCAATGTCAAACTTCCGGGAAATACGGGACATTTTTCCGCCGTCATGGGGCGTTATTTCACGGTTTTTGCCTGGGTGGGCTTTGATTCTCCGGAGGCCGCCGTCTATGAAAAAAAGAAAGGGGTTTCCGCGGCGTTGGCAAAAAAACCTGTTCCTCCCTGGCCGGGTAGGTGTATGACCGTGCGGAGGAAGGCCGCAGAAAAGCTGTCCGGGAACGTCGGGAGCGGGAAAATGCTGCAGAGCAGGGCCCCCAATGAAGTTCAATTTTCCATTAGTAGAAGCATCATGAGACACTCACTTGAAATGACCACGGCCATCCAGGCCGCCAAATCCGCCGGAGCTTTTCTGAAGAAGCATTTTTTATGAGCAAAAGAAGGTGGATGAAGCCAGCCAGAATGATATCAAGCTGGAGTTGGACAAGCTTTCCCAGAAACTGATTACGGAGGAAATTCTTTCCGTGTTTCCCAACCACGCTGTTTTGGGAGAAGAAGGATACACCGGGGACAGGAACAGCGAGTATGAATGGATTGTAGACCCCATTGACGGGACGGTGAATTATTTTTACACGATTCCCTGGTTCTGCGTCTCCATAGCTTTGCGCCGCCGCGGGGAAGTGGTGTTGGGCGTGATTTACGATCCCATGATGGATGAATGCTGGCATGTGGAAAAGGGCGGGATTCCGTACATGAATGATCATCCCATGCATTGCAGCCGGCGGGAACGCATGGCGGAAGCCGTGGTATTCGTGGGGCACGGCAAGACGGACGGTTCCAAAGAAAAGGGGATTGAGCGCTTCGCCAGGATCGCTTGGCAGGTACGCAAGGTGCGCAATAACGGTTCTGCGGCTCTGGCCCTGGCTTATATTGCCTGCGGCAGATTTGACGCCTATGTGGAAAGCGTCATTTCCATCTGGGATGTTGCCGCTGGGGTTTTGCTGGTGGAAGCAGCCGGCGGCAAGGTTGTTTTGGAACCGAAGGAAGATAATCCGGAACAGTTCGCCATTGCCGCATGGAACGGCCGCATCCCTATCATGGAGGCGCTGGGAGAATAACCCGAACATTATTGCCGCAGTACCGTATGAAAAACATGATCGCTTTGACCGGGATCGGGTATGATATTCACCGTTTTGCGGAGATTCCTCGCCCCTTGATGCTGGGCGGCGTGCATATTCCTTCCTCCCGCTGCCTGGACGGCCATTCCGATGCAGATGTTTTATGCCACGCCATTGCGGATGCCCTGCTGGGTGCTGCCGGGTTGCCGGACATCGGCTACTGGTTTCCGCCGGGCGATCCTGCCTGCAAGGACATCCCTTCCCTGGATATTGTGGCGAAAGCCGTTTCTCTGATTCGGGAGCGTGGAGGTCGCATCGTGAATGTGGACTCGTCCCTTATTGCAGAATCTCCCCGCATTTCTCCTTATTTGGAAGATGAAGGGAGCTTTGGGAACCGCTCTGGGAATCTCTCCGGTCCGCGTGGGTATCAAGGCCACTACCAATGAACAGCTTGGCGCGCTGGGCCGCAGGGAAGGCATTGCCGCTTTTGCCGTAGCGGCTATTCTGATGCCGGAGGATTTGGCCATGCCGTAAGGCGAATGCTCCGGTTCCGTTTCTGGAAGCCTTTTTTCAAAAAAGGAAGCCGGTACGGGGCTTTAAACAAGGAATATGTTTCAGAAATAACGGGCAGGTGGAAATGGCGCTTTTTTGGGGAGCCTTTTCCAAGCAGTTTTAATGAAATGACAGGAAATTTTTAACTGTTCCCTGGCGGAAAAGCCGTTTTTGGCTGCATAATAATATTACCCATTTCCCTGCACAGGGAAGAGGCGTTGCCTGATATCAGCTGATGCAGCGGTAATAATAATCCACGCGGGAGATGAACCAAGACCATTTGAAGCCGGGTTTGCCATTGTCCAGCAGAAGGTGGGGGCAACGCTTGCCGGTCCAGTAGTAATGGGGCACGACATTCCGCAGGGGAATATCGTGGGCATACATGTTGTAGGCCGCCAGCTTGGCGGCGCGGTCAAAGGTTTTGACGATGCTCTGTCCTCGCTTCTCACACATTTCAATGCCGATGGAGTACATGTCTCCGGGGCCGCCCCGGTCCGCATGGCGTCCCGTTTCATTCAGGGGGATATGCTGCATGGTCACGTACGGGTCTACCGTATAATGCCAGTTGCAGCGCAAAGCTCCGTTATTCAGGGCGCGCGCATGCTGCATAGCGTCTGCGGACGGGTTTTCCGTGTTGTGCATGGTGATGAAGCGTGGCTTCATTCGGGAAGAACGGCGGCGGAGCGGAGAAGATTTAGGCATGAACATCGGCCGGACGTTACATTCCGCCAGCAATTGGCGCGGAGAACGTTTCACCACGGGGACCCCGGAGGGCTTAAAGGAGATCATGGGAGCCATTCCTGCTTTTCCGGAAGGTTCCGAACAACTGGTCAGGGCAAGCAGGGCGGCGGTTTCCAGCAGAAAAAGTTCTGCGGTCCATGCCCTGGACTTTCTCCAGCATGGGCTGGAGCTGACCGGAAAAGCGGGCAAGATAAGTGGCGATGGTGGAAATATTGCTCATACGGAGGCCGGGGGATGGGGAATTTTCAGCACGGATGCAGGAAAAGTTAAGTTCACGCTAAGATTCGCTCTTCTTCTTTGCAACGAAAAAGTGTGAAAGCTTCAGCATTGTGCCGAATTCTTCGCTCTTTTTTTTGTCATATTGGTTTGCTTAAACCGTTGTTGAGAGCAGAACAGTCTCTGCTTCTGCGGCGGTGACGTCATTCGCGCCTGCCGGGGACAGAATGAATTCTCCCTTCCGGGCCGTTTTCCCGTCCCAGAGCACGGAACCGCAGAGGATCGTGAAGACGGCAAAGCGGGAGGAGTCCGGCTGGGTAAACCGTTCTCCCTTATCCAGGCGGTATTCCTTTGTGGTGAAATGCGGCATTTCCGTCAGGTATCCGGGGCGCTGGCAGAGTTCCCGGAATTCCCCGATTGAATCCAATGCCTGTTCCAGGTGCAGTTCCCGTCCTCGTCCGGAGTCATCCGTGCGGTTCCAGTCATAAAGGCGGTAGGTGGTATCGCTATTCTGCTGGATTTCCGCAATGAGGTGCCCGGCGCCAATGGCGTGAACCAGCCCTGCCGGAATGTAAAGGTGTTCCCCGGTTCCAGATGGGTGGAGCGTATCAGTTGCTCCATCTGTCCTGTTTCCGCCGCATGACGGATGTCCGGGAGTGTGGCGTTTTCCTTCATTCCCCCGTAAATCAGGGCGTCTGGGGATGCATGCAGAACATACCAGATTTCATTTTTTACTTCTCCCTGCCGGGCTGCCGCCGTGCGTTCCGGGGGATGCACCTGAACGGAAAGATTTTCGCGGGCATCCAGAATTTTGCAGAGCAGGGGAAAGCGGGGGAAACGCTCGTAGCCGGGACCGAAAATTTCCTGCCGATGTTCTTCCCACAGCCGATGCAGGGACATTCCTTCCCATTCGCCGTCCTTGACTATACTCATGGCTTCAGGACGGTCGCTGATTTCCCACGCTTCTCCATAAGCTGTTTCCCGGTCGGGCAGTTCCCGTCCCAGCATGGTTCTCATACTTTGTCCGCCCCAGATGCGCGGCTGGTAGATGGAATGGAATCGAAAAGGCTGCATGGTTGTAGCGGAAGCGTAGGATATCTTTTATGGACGGGCAAGCAAAATGCCCACAGGGTTTCCTGTGGGCATGGAGAGAGGAAGACGGAGAATTGCCTGTTATTTGATGGATTCCCAGACAATGCCGATTTCGTCAAATGGCACATGTTCCTTGTTCTTGTCCGGTTTCGGAACGCCGTAGTTGGTCCGGAACAGGGGCAGGATGGGAGCTCCCGTTTTAGGATCCTTGCTCATGGGGGCCATTCCAACTTCTTCAAGCAGAAGAGTCATGCCGAATTCACCACCAGGACCTTCACTAACCAGGATTTCAATGGGGTAAACCTTGCCCTGTTCCACCGTGAACTGCTTGCCGGCTGCCACACCGCGCATAGTGTTGTTCCAGTGCCCGGAAGAACTGTATTTGTAGAACGTAACGGGGGGGACATTGATGCCCACTTCCCGGAGTTCCTTTTTCAAGTCGTCATTGCCGGGTTTGCCTTCCATGGCATCAAGCCATTTGGCATTGTTTGCCGTCATTTTTCCCAGAGAAGCGGATTCCCAGCCGTAGTCGAAGACATTCTGTTTATTGAACCGTACTACTAAGTAGTCGTCTCCCAGTCCCACGAATCGGAACGTGCCGGACTTGGGGGCGCGTACTTTTCCCCGGTAAATGGCGAGCCACTGGCTAGGCTTTACTTTGTCATCGCAACCGTAGGCCTTGGGAGCGTCTTTGGCGGGAGTTCTGGGTATGTAGAACTGGGCTGCGTATAATTGTTGCGGAGCCTTGTAAAAACGGTTCAGTTCCGATTCGTTCCAGCCTTTGTTCACGAAGCGAGAAAGGAACTCCCTGTACTGGTTCATGTTCATGTTGGTAGGACGTCCGCCAGGAGTCTGCTTGGTGTCGTAAAAGGTACCTACCAGCGTGCTTCCGGAGGGTTTGGACGTACCGAAGGCGGAGGTGGAGTCTCCCAGGTCGGGGCCGAAGCCGTCCCCCATGCCGAGGGCGGTTCCCTCCTCCAGCATGACAGGTTCATCGGGCGGGTCAATGTCGATCTTGGGGAGGCTCACCGGAGCGGCGGCCGCTGCCACCACGACCTTGACGGGCGTCTCCGCATGGGAGGAAGAGGAAGTTTCCCTCTGTACTTCCGGCGGCGGAGGCGTATCCGACGGCGGCGCATCGTCCGGCGTGATGTAGCCGACGACTTTGGGTTCTTCCGGAGGGGCGATGATGATGGTCAGGGAGTAGAGAATGGCTCCTGCCAAAACGACGGAGAGAATGGATGTCGCTAATGCGGCAATATAATTTTTCCGCCTTTCCTTGCGCAGGGATTCCACTGCGTCTTCCGTGGGTTCTATATGAAGGCTCATGCATGTATGATAGCACAAGAATCCCATATGTTGAGTAACATGAAGATAACAGGGATAACATGTCGGTAACAAAAAAGGCGGCCTTGCCGTCCTTTCTCCGTATGGGCTTTTCAGCGTTTCCTCCGTCTTTCCGTCCCTCCCGGTGCCAGCGCAATGGCAAGGGTGGAGCAGATGCCCAGAATCAGGGGATAATACAGGTATTTCATGATCAGCAGGGGAGAAACCTGGGAGATTCCGGCGGCCATGAGCATTTGAGCGCCGTAGGGGATGACTCCCTGAACCAGGCAGGAAAAGGTGTCCAGAATGCTGGCGCTGCGTTTGGGTGGGATATGGAATTTGTCGCTTATTTCCTTGGCGATGGGGCCTGCCGTGATGATGGCGATCGTATTGTTGGCCGTGCAGAGGTTGGCCAGGGAAACCAGCCCGGCAATGCTGAATTCCGCGCCGCGCCTGCTGTGGATATGGGCCGTAATTTTTCCGATAATATACGCGATGCCTCCGTTGAAACGGATGATGGACAGCACGCCGCCGGCCAGCAGAGTGACGATGATCAGTTCTCCCATGCCGGTCATGCCGCTGCCCATGGCTTGGAACCAGGCCATGAAGGAGAAATACCCCATGCCGATGCCAATCAGTCCCGTTGCAAGGAGCCCCATGGTCAGAACGGCCATGACGTGGATTCCGGCCAGGGCCGTCACCAGTACGAGCAGATAGGGGAATACCTTCATCCATTCAATGGAGATATCCGCTGTGGAGGGGGACTGCACGTTCCATCCGAGCAGGATGTAGCAGGCCAGGGCCAGCAGGGCGGCGGGGAGCGCCACCTTCATGTTGGCCCGGAATTTGTCCCGCATGGCGCAGCCCTGCGTACGGGTGGCGGCGATCGTGGTGTCTGAAATGAAGGAAAGATTGTCTCCGAAGAATGCTCCCCCCCACAATGGCCGTCATCATGCCGGCGCTGACCTGCGTGGCCTGTGCCAGCCCTGTGGCTACGGGAGCCAGAGCGACAATGGTGCCTACGGATGTTCCTACGGAGAGGGAGATGAAACAGGAGGCGATGAACACGCTGGCAAGCAGCAGATTGTCCGGAAGAAGCCGCAGCGTAAGCTGCACGGTGGCGTCAATGGCTCCCATATCCCTGGCAGACTGGGCGAAGGCTCCTGCCAGCACGAAAATCCAGACCATCATCAGGATGTTCCGGTTGGCCACTCCGGAGGAAAACAGATCCACCCGTTCCGCCATGCTTTTTCCGCGAGTGATGAAAACGGCCCAGACAGCTGCCGCCATAAAGGCTACCGTGACCGGCACGGCGTAAAAATCCTGTACGGCTATGGAGATGACCAGGTAAAGCAGGAAGAAAACCAGCAGGGGACTCAGCGCCCACAGGCTGGCTTTGGCGGGGGCGTATCCTGGTTGTCCGGGGGCTGGTCATGGAGTTGAGGGGATCTGGCCGAAAAGTCAGTTGCCGACGGCTTCCATCCGGCTCAGATACCACCGGTAAATGCGTTCCACTCCCTCTTCCAGCTCCACCCGGTGTTTCCAGCCCAGGGAATGCAGCTTGGAGACGTCCGTCAGCTTGCGCATGGTGCCGTCCGGCTTGTCTGCGTTGAACGCCAGATTTCCCCGGTACCCTGCCGTAGCGGCAATCAGGCGGGCCAGTCCGCCGATGGAGATTTCTTTCCCGGTGCCGATATTGATGTGGCAGTTCCGCACTTCCCTTCCTCCTTCTTGCAGCTGGCTGAAATCCACTTGCTCCATCACATGGACGCAGGCGTCCGCCATGTCTTCGCTCCACAGGAATTCGCGCAGGGGAGTTCCTGTACCCCACAGTTCCACGGAACCGGGGGTAATGCCGTATTTGACCAGCACGGCCAGGATTTCCTTTTCTTCACCCGTGCCGTCCACCTGTTCCACTGGGCGCGCGTTCAGATCTTTCCGCACGGCGTTCCAGTCTCCCTCCATCAGGCACTTGGCCAGGTGTATCTTGCGTACCATGGCGGGCAGCACGTGGCTGTTTTCCAGGTGGAAATTGTCATTGGGGCCGTACAGATTTGTAGGCATGACGGCGATGTAGTTGGTACCGTATTGCAGGTTGAAGCTTTCGCACATTTTCAGCCCTGCTATTTTGGCAATGGCATAGGGTTCGTTGGTGTATTCCAGCGGGGAGGTGAGCAGGGCGGTTTCCTTCATGGGCTGGGGGGCTTCGCGCGGGTAGATGCAGGTGCTCCCCAGGAAGAGGAGCTTGGATACGCCATGCCGGAAGCTTTCCCCGATGACGTTCTGCTGAATCTGAAGGTTGCGGAAGATGAAGTCCGCCCGGTAGCGGGAGTTGGCGATGATGCCGCCCACAAACGCCGCTGCCAGTAAGACGTATTCCGGCTTTTCCCGGTCAAAAAACTCCCGGACGGCCGCAGGGTCTTCCAGATCCAGTTCTTTGTGCGTCCGGCCAATCAGGTAGGAATAGCCTTTGTTTTCCAGGGATTTCCAGATGGCGGAACCGACGAGGCCGCGGTGTCCGGCCACAAAGATTCTGCTGTTTTTTTTTTCATCTCAGAAATGAACGGGAGTTTTTACGTATTTCATGTCGTGGCGCACCATGATGCGCACGAGTTCCTCAAACGGAGTGGAGGTAGGGTTCCAGCCAAGAAGGGTTTTGGCCTTGGTTGGGTCTCCCAACAGTTGTTCAACTTCGGCAGGGCGGAAATATTTGGGGTCCACTTCCACCAGAATATTGCCCGTCTTCCTGTCGCGTCCGCGTTCTTCCACGCCTTCTCCCCCCATCCCAGCTCTATTCCGGCCTCACGGAAGGCCAGCGTGCAGAATTCCCTGACCGTGTGCATTTCCCCTGTGGCGATGACGAAATCCTCCGGTGTGTCATGCTGGAGAATCAGCCACATGCATTCCACGTAATCCTTGGCGTAACCCCAGTCGCGCAGGGCGTTCAGGTTGCCCAGGTAAAGCTTGTCCTGCATGCCCTGGGCAATGCGTGCCGCCGCCAGCGTGATTTTGCGGGTAACGAAATTTTCTCCGCGGCGTTCGCTTTCGTGGTTGAACAGGATGCCGTTAACGGCAAACATATTGTAAGATTCCCGGTAATTCTTGGTAATCCAGAATCCGTATTGCTTGGCTACGCCGTAGGGTGAACGGGGGTAAAACGGCGTGGTTTCCTTCTGGGGGACTTCCTGCACCAGCCCGAAAAGCTCGGACGTGGAAGCCTGGTAGATGCGGCATTTCTTTTCCATGCCCAGAATGCGGACGGCTTCCAGCATGCGGAGGGTTCCCACGGCATCCGTTTCCGCCGTGTATTCCGGTACGTCAAAGCTGACTTTCACATGGCTCTGGGCTGCCAGATTGTAGATTTCATCCGGCTGCACGGTCTGGATGATGCGGATGAGAGAACTGGAATCCGTCATGTCCCCGTAGTGGAGGTTAATCAGGCGGTTTCTTCATGTCCCGCACCCATTCGTCCAGGTAAAGGTGTTCGATGCGGCCCGTGTTGAAGGAGGAGGACCGGCGCAGGATGCCGTGTACTTCATACCCTTTGTCAATCAGGAACTCTGCGAGAAAGGAACCGTCCTGTCCCGTAATACCGGAGATTAATGCGATTTTGCTCATATGGTGTGTCAGGTTATTTGCTGGCGGGAGAGGTTGATGAAATGAAAAGAAACCTCTCCCGGAGCCGCAATTCATGGGCTCCGGGCATAAATAACGCATTTTTCCCAGCGAGGCGAGGAAAATGCTCTGGTCTATAGGAAGGGGGGGGCGGAGCCGTCAGCGGGCATGTTGCCGCTTGCCGGCCGCAATCATTTTCCTGAAATCCCGGAACAGATACTGGGGATCCCTGGGGCCGGGTGCCGCTTCCGGGTGGTATTGCACGCTGAATACGGGAAGCGTCCTGTGGGCGATGCCTTCCACGGTATTGTCATTCAGATTGATCAGCGTTATTTCCACGTTGTCCGGCACGGTGTCCGGATCCACGGCAAAACCGTGGTTCTGGGACGTAATGCTGATTTTACCCGTTTTCAAATCTTTGACCGGATGGTTCGCTCCACGGTGCCCGAACTTCAGCTTGAAGGTTTTCGCTCCCAGCGCGTGGGAAATAATCTGGTGGCCCAGGCAGATGCCGAACATGGGCACTTTCCCAATCAATGCAGCTACTTCCCGGTGAATGTCCGTCAGCGTGGCGGGATCTCCCGGACCATTGGAAAGAAAGACGCCGTCCGGGTTCATGGCAAGCACTTCATCCGCCGTCGTGTGGGCGGGAACTACGGTTACGCGGAAGCCGTTTTCCCTCAACTGGCGCAGGATGTTGTATTTAATGCCGAAGTCAAAGGCGACGATGTCGTATTCCGCAGGGGGCAGAGTTTTTCCCGTAACCAGCGCGTCCACTTCCTCCGGTGTCATGGGGTGGGAACCGATTTTGTCCACGATATTGCAGCCTTCCATGGAGGGGGCGTTTCTGGCTGCTTCCACGGCTTCCTCCGGCGTCAGCTCCGTGGTGAGGCAGGCGCGCATGGCTCCGGCGGAGCGCAGATGCTTGGCGATTTTGCGAGTATCCACCCCTTCAATGCCGATGACGCCCTGTTTTTCCAGCCACGGGCCCAGGGATTCCGTGGCACGCCAGTTGGAGTGGACTTTCGCCAGTTCCGCCACCACAAAACCGCTGACCTGCGCTTTGCCTGATTCCCCGTCTTCCGGGTTGACGCCGTAATTGCCGATCAGAGGATAAGTCATGGTGACGATCTGGCCGCTGTAGGACGGATCCGTCAATACTTCCTGATAGCCGGTCATGGACGTGTTGAAGCAGGCTTCCCCCACTTCCGTGCCCGTGGCCCCGAAGTGCGAACCGATGAAGACGCTTCCGTCTTCCAGTGCGAGAATGGCTCTCATGGTGATGTAAGTATGCTTAGGTGGTGCGGGATTAAAGGTTTTGGGCGTGGTACTCCTGAATAGTGCACACCTGAAGATTTTTGTTCTTCAGCGCCTCAATGGCATTCACGCAGGCCTGTGCGGAAGCCAGGTTGGTGCAATAGGAGGTTTTGGCGGCAATGGCGGAGGAACGGATGATGATGTCGTCCGCCCGTGCGTCGTGGGAGCCGGGGGTGTTGATGATGAAATCAATATCCCCGTTTTTAATATGGTCCACGATGTTGGGGCGGCGCGCCTCGTTGACTTTGTAGGCGCGTTCGCATTCAATGTCGTGCTGGAGCAGGTGAATCATCGTGCCGCGCGTGGCGCACAGCGTGAATCCCATGTCCGCCAGTTGCCGGGCCATGTGAAGCACCCGTTCCTTGTCCCGGTCATTCACGGAGATGAAGACTTTGCCTTCCGTCGGCAGGGGATTGAATGCACTGACCTGGGATTTTGCGAAAGCGATATCCGGGTCCGGATCAATGCCCATCACCTCTCCGGTGGATTTCATTTCCGGCCCCAGCACCACGTCGATGCCCGGGAAGCGGCCCCATGGGAAAACGGCTTCCTTCACGCAATAGTATTCCGGAGTGATTTCCCGGGTAAAGCCCAGTTCCGCCAGCGTTTTGCCGGCCATGACCTGTGGGGCCAGCTTGGCGAGGGGCTTGCCGATGGATTTGGAGACGAACGGAACGGTGCGGGAGGCGCGCGGATTCACCTCAATGACGTAAAGCTGTTCATCTTTTACGGCAAACTGGATGTTCATCAGCCCGCAGACGTTCAGTTTGCTTGCCAGCTCCTTGGAAGCCCGCGTGATTTCCTTGTGCATTTTCATGGAAATTCCCATGGCGGGAATCATGCTGGCGGAATCCCCTGAATGGATGCCTGCCGGTTCCACATGCTGCATGATGGCTCCGATGACGGCGCGCTCCCTGTCCGCGATGACATCCACGTCAATCTCTACGGCATTTTCCAGGAAGCGGTCAATCAGAACGGGGCGTTCCTCGGAAGCTTCCACGGCTTCATTCATGTACCGGCGCAGTTCTTTTTCCTCATATACGATGATCATGCCGCGTCCGCCCAGCACGAAGGAGGGGCGCAGCAGCACCGGGTAACCGATGCGCGCGGCAATGGCGGCGGCGTCCTCCACATTGGTGGCTGTTCCTGCCTCCGCCTGTTTCAGCCCCAGCTCCTTCAACAGGGCGGAAAAATGTTCGCGGTCTTCCGCCAGGTCAATGGCCCTGGGGCTGGTGCCGATAATAGGCACGCCGTGGGCTTCCAGCGCATTGGCCAGGTTCAGCGGCGTCTGTCCTCCGAACTGGACGATGACGCCGTCCGGCTTCTCCTGCTCGCAGATATGGAGCACGTCTTCCAGCGTCAGGGGTTCAAAGAAAAGCTTGTCGGAGGAATCATAGTCCGTGGAGACGGTTTCCGGGTTGGAGTTGACCATGATGGTTTCATAGCCCATTTCCCGCAGAGCCATGGAGGCGTGCACGCAGCAGTAGTCGAACTCAATCCCCTGGCCAATGCGGTTTGGGCCGCCGCCCAGGATGAGGATTTTTTCCTGCCTGTTTCGCGGGCTTCATTTTCATCTCCATAGGTGGAATAGAAATAGGGGGTGTAGGCTTCAAATTCCGCGGCGCAGGTATCCACCAGCCGGTATCCGGGCACAATGCCCTGTTCCTGGCGTTCCTTCCGGATGTTTTCTTCCGTGGTTCCCCGGGCCAGGGCGATCTGCCTATCGGAAAAGCCCAGCTTCTTGGCTTCCCCCGCAGATCCAGCTTGTCCAGGCTGTCTCCCCCCCCTTGGCCAGGTCCTGCATTTGTGCCAGGAACCAGGGATCAATCTGGGTAAGCTGCTGCACTTCATCCAGGGAAAATCCGTTGCTGAACGCCGTTTGAATCCAGAAAATGCGTTCTGCCGTGGGAACAGCCAGTTTCCGCGTGATTTCTTCTGCGGAAGGCGCCTGCGGGGCCTTCGCGTCAAATCCCCAGCCCCAGCGTCCCGTTTCCAGGGAACGCAAGGCCTTTTGCAGGGATTCCTTGAAAGTACGACCGATGGCCATGGCCTCCCCTACGGATTTCATGGACGTGGTCAGGTGTTCGTCCGCCTGCTTGAACTTTTCAAACGTGAAGCGGGGAACCTTGGTAACCACATAGTCGATGGTGGGCTCAAAGCAGGCGGGCGTTTCCCTCGTGATGTCATTCCGCAATTCGTCCAGCGTATAGCCTACGGCCAGTTTGGCGGCCAGTTTGGCAATGGGGAACCCTGTGGCCTTGGAAGCCAGCGCGGAAGAGCGGGAAACGCGGGGGTTCATTTCAATGACAATCATGCGGCCGTTGGCCGGATTAATGGCGAACTGGATGTTGGAACCGCCCGTTTCCACCCCGATCTCCCGGATGACGGCAAAAAGAAGCGTCCCTCATGGCCTGGTATTCTCGGTCCGTGAGTGTCTGGATGGGGGCTACGGTGATGGAATCCCCGGTATGCACGCCCATGGGGTCGATGTTCTCAATGGAGCAAATGACGACGCAATTGTCCGCGCGGTCCCTCATTACTTCCATTTCAAACTCTTTCCAGCCGATCAGGGACTCTTCAATCAGGATTTCGGAAACGGGGGAAAGATCCAGCCCCCGGGCGCATATCTCTTCAAATTCCGTTTTGTTGTACGCTACTCCGCCTCCCATGCCGCCCAGCGTAAAGGCGGGGCGGACAATCAGGGGAAAGGTGCCAATATCCCCGGCCACCCGGCGCGCTTCCTCCATGGTATGCGCAATGCCGGAACGCGGCACGTCCAGGCCAATGCGGAGCATGGCTTCCTTGAACAGGTTGCGGTCCTCCCCGCGGTCAATGGCGTCTGCGTTGGCACCGATCATACGCACCTTTTTCCTTTCCAGCACGCCGCTGCGGTGCAGTTCCATGGCGCAGTTCAGGGCTGTCTGCCCGCCCAGGGTCGGGAGGAGGGCATCCGGTTTTTCCCGGATGATGATTTTCTCCACGAACTCCGGAGTAATCGGTTCAATATAAGTGCGCGGAGCTGTCTCCGGGTCCGTCATGATGGTGGCGGGATTGGAGTTGACCAGCACTACTTCATAACCCTCTTCCCGGAGGGCTTTGCAGGCCTGGGTGCCGGAGTAGTCGAATTCGCAGCCCTGGCCGATGACGACCGGGCCGGACCCGATCACCAGAATCTTTTGATGGAGGTGTCTTTAGGCATAATGGCGATGGAAGAATCCTGTAGTCCTGGACCGCGGATTTCCGCCGGGGAATTAAGTGCCCGCCGGGCTCCGGAGGAAAGTTTTTTACGGTCAATGACGCGGATTTTTAGAGCGTGGGGAACGGTGGAAAACGGAGTAGGAAGGAGGCCGGAACAAGGCGCGCCAAGGCTCCGGAGCCGTGCCTTCCCTGCGGGCAGAGGCTTGACCCGCGAGGGGGGCGGCACAACTCCGGAGCTCGTCGGTGCACCCACTAATAGATGAACAGCATTTCCCGGTACTTGGGGAGAGGCCAGGACCGGTCGTTCACCAGGGTTTCTGCGGCATCGACGCTGGTTCTCAATCGGGACATCGCGGCAAGGATGTCCTCATGGCAGCTCGTAAGCGCCGTCTCCAGGGTATCCAGGTCGGATACGATGGAATCCAGGGCGTCGCCCAGCTTGTCCGCCAGCTTCTGCAGGGCGGAGGTACCGTTGGTCCGCCTGGCTTCCAGCGCCCTGGAGAGCGCGGCGACGGTTTGCCCGTATTCGTTACGCAGGGCGGGTAGGATGATGGTGGCCGCCATTTCCCAGGACAGGCGCCCTTCAATGCGGATGCGTCTGTGGTATTCTTCCAGGAAAATCTCAAACCTGGATTCCAGCTCCCGCCTGGAAAAGACGCCGTACTTTTCAAACAGGGCCACATTCTTTTCATTCACCAGGGTGTGAAGGGCCGTCATCGTATTTTTCAGGTTGGGGAGGCCGCGGCGTTCCGCTTCTTTCACCCATTCTTCCGAATAATTGTCCCCGTTGAAGATGATTCTCTTGTGTTCGGAAATCCTGCGCTTGAGCGTTTCCTGGAGCTGCGGCAGGAATGTTTCCGGAGCGAAGGAGGAAAGTTCTTCCGCCAGGGAATCAAGGGATTCCGCCACAATGGTGTTCAGGGTCATCATGGGGCCCGCGCAGGATTGGGCGGAGCCCGGAGCACGGAATTCAAACTTGTTGCCGGTGAAGGCAAACGGGCTGGTGCGATTGCGGTCCGTCGCATCCCGGGGAAGAACGGGAAGCGTGTCTACGCCGATCTTGAGCGTATCGTTGCGCTTGCCGCAGCCGGAAGAGCCGTTGATCATATTCTCAATCACTTCATTGAGCTGGGCGCCCAGGAAGATGGAGATAATGGCGGGAGGCGCTTCGTTTGCTCCCAGGCGGTGGTCGTTCCCGGCGCTGGCCACGGAATTGCGCAGCAGGTCGCTGTGCTTGTCAACGGCCTCGATGATGGCGGTCAGGACGGTCAGGAAAATGGCGTTCTGCTGCGGGTCCGAACCGGGGTCCAGCAGGTTTTTGTTCCCGTAGGAAATGGACCAGTTGTTATGCTTGCCGGAACCGTTGACGCCTGCGAAGGGTTTTTCATGAAGCAGGCATACCAGGCCGTGCTTGCTGGCCTGCTGGCGCAGAACTTCCATCACCAGCATGTTGTGGTCGATCGCCAAGTTCACGTCCTCAAACAAAGGAGCCAGTTCAAACTGAGCGGGCGCCACTTCGTTGTGGCGGGTCTTGGCCGGGATTCCCAGTCTCCAGAGTTCCAGTTCCACGTCGCTCATGAAATTAAGGATACGGGGCTTGATGGAGCCGAAATAATGGTCTTCCAGCTGCTGGTGCTTGGCGGGAGGGGCGCCGAAAAGGGTGCGCCCCGTCTGGACCAGGTCCGGGCGGTTCAGGTAGAAGTTCTTGTCAATGAGGAAGTATTCCTGTTCAGGCCCCAGCGTAATGGTCACGTGTTCATCCGGAAGGCCAAAACTCTTCATCAGCTTCTTGACGGCATTGCCCAATGCCTGGCGGGAGCGCAGCAGCGGAGTCTTCTTATCCAGCGCGTCTCCCGTATAAGAACAGTAGGCGGTAGGGATGCAGAGCGTGGCTCCGTTCCCGTGCCTCTTGATAAAGGCGGGGCTGGTAGGGTCCCATGCGGTGTAGCCGCGGGCCTCAAAGGTGCAGCGCAAACCGCCGGAGGGGAAGCTGGAGGCGTCCGGTTCGCTCACAATCAGGTTTTTGCCGGAAAAGCTCATGATGGGTTCCATTCCCTTGGGATCCAGGAAGGAATCGTGCTTCTCCGCCGTGGAGCCCGTCATGGGCTGGAACCAGTGCGTATAGTGAGTGGCTCCCCGTTCCAGAGCCCACTGCTTCATGGCGTGGGCTACATCCGCGGCAATATCCGCGTTCAGCGGAAGCCCGTCCTGGATAGTGGCCAGGAGGGTTTTTGCCGTGTCTTTGGGCAGGTACTTCTTCATCACTTCCGTGCTGAAGACATCCTCTCCGTAATAATCAATGCTGACCGGAGCGCTCTCGCTTGCTCCGCCCACGGGCAGGGAAGCGATGGCGCTGATGGCTTGTGTTCGTGTTGAGTCACTCATCATGGTTAACTGTTGTGCCTTTTCTCCAGCAAGAAGCGTGCCAACTTTTCAGGTAAACTTTCGCATGAATGTGTTGTTCATTTTAATATATTGATTATTAGTTAAATATGAATATCATGACGGAAGAGCTGCAAAAAAGGAAAACAAAACTGCGAACAAGAATGGATTACAAAAATGTAAAACCGCAACAAAAGGATGATTACGAAAATGTAAAAAATTCTTCTTGGAAGAAAAAAAATTTTTCATTCCGCTGCAAAATGTCCTGTTGTGCCGGACGCCGCGTCAGGCTCTGTAAAACAGGGACAAAGCAGTTTGAAAGCGGGAAAATATGAAGTGTGGACAATATTGGCACGGTTTTTGCTGCAAATAAGTCAGCTTAACCCAAACAAAACAGCAAACTGATGAATAGCGATCAATTCGAGACAGGCATTCCTGCGCCGCAGGGATTGTATGACTTTGAACAGGAGAGGGACGCCTGCGGCGTGGGCCTGGTGGCTGACCTGAAGAATGAACCGAGCCACAAAATCATTGAAATGGGGATTACTGTCCTCAAGAGGCTCATGCACCGCGGCGCCGTGGGGAGCGATCCGGATACCGGGGACGGCGCAGGCATTCTGCTGGCCCTTCCGGATGAATTCTTCCGCCTGGTTCTTCCCAACAAGCTTCCCGCCAGAGGCAAATACGGAGTGGCCATGATGTTTGGCGGATGCGGCCATGAAGAGAATTGGAAGCCGCCGTTACGGAAAACGGCGGCAGCGTGATTGCGTGGAGGCAGGTTCCCGTGGACCGGGACAGCATCGGCAAAAATGCCCAGCGCACGTGCCCCCTGATCCGTCAGCTGTTCATTGACGGCAGCGGTTTTGCGGACCAGGCGGAATTTGAACGCAAACTGTTCGTGATGCGCCGGGAAATGGAACGGCGCGTGGAAGGCTGTTATGTGTGCAGCTGTTCCAGCCGAAGCATTGTGTACAAGGGGCTGTTTCTCGGCACGCAGATTGAAGGATTTTATGGAGACCTGGCCAGCGAGCATTTCAAATCTCCCCTGGCCCTCGTCCACCAGCGCTACAGCACGAATACTTTCCCAACCTGGAGCCTGGCCCATCCCTTCAGGTATCTGGCCCACAACGGGGAAATCAACACTCTGCGCGGGAACCTGAACCACCTGAGCGTGCGTGAGCCGCATTTGTCCTCCACCCTGTTGGGGGATGACCTGCAAAAGCTGCTGCCTCTTATTCCCCCCGGCCAGAGCGATTCCGCCTGCCTGGACAACATGGTTGAGCTGCTGGCCGCCGCCGGGCGGGACTTGCGCCATGTCATGCTCATGCTCATGCCGCAGGCCTGGGGCGTCAACTACCATTTAGGGCCGGATGTACGCGGCTTCTTTGAATACCACTCCGCCATGATGGAGCCCTGGGACGGCCCGACCGCCGTCGTTTTTTCCGATGGTATCAATGCGGGCGCCATGCTGGACCGCAACGGCCTGCGCCCTGCGCGCTATACGCTGACCACGGATGACATTTTCATTCTGGCTTCGGAAACGGGCGTAGCTGATATTCCCGCGGAAAAAGTAGCCCGCAAAGGCCGCCTCCGTCCCGGGGAAATGATTTACTGCGACCTGGTGAACCACCGGCTGGTATCCGATGCTGAAACCAAGAATGAAATGGCCAGGCGCATGCCCTACCGCCGCTGGGTGGAGAAAAACAAGATTTCCGTCCGTTCCCTGTTTGATTCCATTTCCGCCTCTGCGGAAATGCCGGACCTCGTGGGCCGCCAGCGCCGGTTCGGATTCACTCAGGAGGACGTGGAACTGATCATCCGCCCCATGATGCTGAAAGGCGCGGAGCCTCTCGGCTCCATGGGAAATGACGCGCCGCTGGCCGTCCTCTCCGGAAAGGCGCCTCTCCTGTTCAATTATTTCAAGCAGCTGTTTGCCCAGGTGACCAATCCGCCCATCGACCCCATCCGGGAGGAACTGGTCATGAGCCTGACTACATACATAGGCAACCATCCCAACATTCTGGAAGAAACGCCGGAGCACGCCCGGCTGATCAAGATGGCGCGCCCCGTCATTACGGATGAAGAACTCAACCGCCTCTGCAATATTCGGGAGGCCGGCTTCCCTTCCGCAAGGCTTCCCCTCCAGTTCCCGGAAGGCGGGGACGGGAAAGCCCTGCGGGAGACGCTGGAAAGCCTGGCGGAATCCGCCGTGGGCCTGGTCAGGTCCGGCGTGCGCATTCTGGTGCTGACGGACCGCAACATAGGGCACGGCTACCTTCCCGTTCCCAGCCTTTTGGCCTGTTCCGTGGTGAACCGCGCGCTGGCGACTGCCGGGCTGCGTTCCGACGTCGGGCTGATTCTGGAAACCGGGGAGGCGAGGGAAACAATGCACTTTGCGCTGCTTCTGGGCTTCGGGGCCACGGCGGTCAATCCGTACCTCTGGCGACGGTTACTTCCCTGGCCGCACCGCAGGACTGCCCTCTGGATGTAGTGAAAGCCTCCGGAAACTACATCAATGCCATAGACAAGGGACTGCTTAAAATCATGTCCAAGATGGGCATTTCCACGTTGCGCAGCTACCGCTCCTCCCAACTGTTCGAGGCGGTGGGTCTGAACCGGGAACTGATTGACGAATTCTTTCCCGGCACCGTCAGCCGCGTAGGAGGCATAGGGCTGGATGAAATAGCCGCGGAATGCAACCAGCGCGCCGCGCAAAACGCGGAACACGGGGACAAGCTGGATGCGGGAGGGCAGTACAAGTATAAGAAAGGAGGGGAGAACCATCTCTGGAATCCGCAGACACTTCAGGCTTTCCGCGCTGCCGTGCGTGACAATGACGAACGGAAATACCGGGAATTCGCGGATTACAGCAACCGTCAGGCGCAGCATCTCTGCACTTTGCGCGGCCTGTTTGAATTTGCTCCGGCGGATGCTATCCCCTGGAAGAAGTGGAAAGCGTGGATTCCATTTTGCGCCGTTTCGTTTCCGGAGCCATGTCTTTGGGTTCCCTCAGCCCGGAAGCCCATGAAACCATCGCCATTGCGATGAATAAAATCGGAGCCAAAAGCAATTCCGGGGAAGGGGGGGAAGATGAAGCCCGCTATGAACCCAACGCCCGGGGCGAAGTCCGCTACAGCGCCATCAAGCAGGTGGCAAGCGGGCGTTTTGGCGTGACCATTAATTATCTGCGCCATGCTTCCGAGCTCCAGATTAAGATGGCCCAGGGAGCCAAGCCCGGGGAGGGGTGGCAGCTCCCGGCGCACAAGGTGGATCCATACATCGCCCGGCTGCGCCATTCCATGCCGAACGTCAGCCTCATCTCTCCTCCTCCGCATCATGACATTTACTCCATTGAAGACCTGGCCCAGTTAATTTACGATCTGCGCAACTCCAATCCGGATGCCCGTGTTTCCGTCAAGCTTGTTTCCGAGGTGGGCATCGGCGCGGTTGCCGCGGGGGTGGTGAAGGCCCATGCGGATGTGGTTGTGGTCAGCGGCCACGACGGCGGCACGGGCGCCTCTCCGCTCACCAGCGTGAAGCACGCCGGGCTGCCGTGGGAGCTGGGGCTGGCGGAAACGCAGCAGACGCTGGTGCTCAACAAACTCCGTTCCCGCGTCCGGCTCCAGGTGGACGGCCAGCTGCGCACCGGGAGGGACGTCGTGATGGCCGCCCTGCTGGGGGCGGAGGAATTCGGTTTCGGAACCGCCATCCTGGTCTCCATCGGCTGCGCCATGCTCCGCAGGTGCCACGAAAATACGTGCCCGGTAGGCGTCGCCACGCAGGATCCGGCCCTGAGGGCCAAATTCAGCGGCAAGCCGGAATACGTCATCAACTACCTCCGCTTCGTGGCCCAGGAAACGCGGGAAATCCTGGCTTCCCTGGGGCTTCGTTCCCTGGATGAAGCCGTAGGCAGGGCGGATCTGCTTTCCGTAAACCGCGCCATAGATTTTTACAAGGCCCGGCATTTGGACTTTTCCTCCATCCTGCATGCGGCAGAGGGGGACGGACGCAGGTTTGACTCCTCTTTTGAAAAGGAACCGCTGGACAACTACGACCGCCGCCATCTGCTGCCGGCATTAAAGCCCCTGCTGGAAAAGGGGGAAAAGACGGAACTCTGCCGCGACGTCCGCAATGTGGACCGGACGGTAGGGACGGAACTTTCCGGTGAGCTGGTGATGAAATTCGGGCCGCGCGGCCTGGCGGAAGATACGCTTACGGTGCACTTCACCGGATGTGCGGGGCAAAGCTTCGGGGCTTTTCTGGCTCCCGGCGTTACCTTTGAACTTGTCGGGGAGGCGAATGACTTTGTCGGGAAGGGCCTGTCCGGCGGCAAAATCATCGTGCGTCCCCCGGATCATATCTCCTACGTACCGTCGGACAACGTCATCGCCGGAAACGTCATCGGCTATGGGGCCACTTCCGGCAGCATCTTCCTTCACGGGCAGGCCGGGGAACGTTTCGCCATCCGCAACAGCGGCGCCAAAATGGTGGTGGAAGGCATTGGCGACCACGGCTGTGAATACATGACCGGGGGCCGTGTGGCGGTTCTCGGCAAGGTGGGCGTCAATTTCGCCGCGGGGATGACCGGCGGCCTGGCCTACGTGTATGATGCGGACAACAACTTCGATCAGAAATGCAATCTGGGCAGCGTGGACCTGGAAACGGTCATGCCGCATTCCGCCGATGAAGCGGAATTGCTTCAGCTTATTTACGAGCATTATATGGCTACCAGGAGCCGCAGGGCTTATGACCTGTTAAACAACTGGCCGGAAGAACGCGGCAAATTCATCAAGGTATTCCCGGTGGAATACCGGCATGCCCTGGCCATGCATTCCTGAAAGAAGCATGCAGCAGTTTTCTGTTGTTTGGGGTAAGGCAGGGGCCTCCGCGGGTGCGGAGGCCCCCATTTTTTCAGAGGCCTGCCTGCTGTTTCATGGCCGGGCATTTTGGCGCCGCTTTTCCTCCTTGAGCCATTCCGCATTTGAAGCTGGCAATTTGCCTGTCCGGCGGCATTTCGGAGGCTGTTCCGTTCGTTTGCCGGGTAACGGCCGTTCCGGCTGCCGGACATTTGGAGACGAATGTTCCGGATAAGAAGGTTTTTATGACCGTGCTGTCAGTTGATAAAGAAATGCAGCTACATGGATGGGGATGGTAGTTGCGGTTGATGTCAGGAGGAAGGTCAAATGTTCCGGCAATGCCCGGTTCTGAGCGGATTATGAATTCGAAGTCAACAGGAAAGTTTGAATGGAAATGTGTTAGTGGAGTTTGGGTTTTGGAAATTCGGCTGGATGGAAATTGATAAAAAAGTGAATTGAAAGGTAACTGATTGGTATTCTTGTTATTTAGTTATTCAGGGAATTGCCGCGAATTCATAATCCGTTAGGTTTGCTCCAGTGGGTGTTTGGCATTTTCTGCCAAGCTGCTCCAATTAACTACGCAATGAATATATGACGAGGAAAACCGGCCCTCTCCACCTGGAGAGGGCCTGTTTTTTGAGGAAATTCTGTAAGGGAGTTCCTTTCCCTTTTTTGAGGCTTGCGCCGGCAGAATATTTTTTCCTGCGCCTTTCCATGAAAAAGTGCGGCCGCGGGGGCGGACGCACTTGCGGAGACGGAAGGCAGAGCAGGGATTCCTACTTTTTAGGCGTTATATTGCGCATGTTGCGACCTTTAGCTTTGCGCTGCTGTTCTTCCAGGGCCGCACGCTGCTGCTCCATCATTTTTTGGAAAAAGCCCGACTTTTTCTTTTTGGCGGGGGAAAGCACGGGCATGGGCAAGCGGCGGATAAGGGCCGTTTGTCCTATGGAGATCAAATTCTGCGTGGTCCAGTACAGGGCCAGGGCGGAAGCGAAATTGTAACAGAACAGGAAGAACATCACAGGCATCAGGTTCATAATAATGCGCTGGGAGCGTTCCCCCGCCTGAGGCGTCATCCTCATCTGGATAATCATGGTTACGGCCATGATGAGAGGCAGAATATTGATTGGAACGCCGAACAGGTGGCCCACGGTATCAGGCAGGGAAAGGTCCGTCATCCACAGGCAGAAGGGCTGCCCCCTCAGTTCTGCGGAATACTGGAGCACACGGTAAAAGGCAAAGAAAAATGGGAATCTGGATAAGCATGGGGACGCAGCCGCTGGCCGGGTTGATGCCGTATTTCTGGTACAGCTTCATCATTTCCATGTTCACCTTCTGAGGGTCGTCCGGATATTTCTCCTTGAGTTTGACCATCTCCGGCTGAACCAGGGACATGCGTTTCATGGCCATGTAGGATTTTTTGTGCAGCGGCCAGATGAGAGCACGGACAACGATGGTCATGCAGATGATGGCCACGCCCCAGTTGCCGAACCATCCGTGGAAGAGGTTGAGCAGCCAGTTCATCGGAACGCTCAGGAATACGAGCCAGCCGTATGCCATGATATCGCTGATGGGCGGGATAGGAAAGATTCAGGTCACGCAGGTAGGCGTTGAATTTGGGGCCGGTGTAAATATCGTAGGTGAGCGTCTTGATTTCATTGGGGGCCATGGTCAGATTGGGGATTCCCATGGCCACGGTGACGCCGGGCACCAGGGTGTTGCCTTCATGCGTCAGAGGGAATTCCTGGCGGGTGGCGTACACGGTGGACCCCCCTGGACTGGTCCTGGGGAAGAAGGATGGTGGCGTAATACTGGCTCATGACGCCGGCATAAGTCAGGTCCTGGAGAGGGCCTTCCAGGACGCGGGCCTTGGCGCTGCTGAAAAAGCCGCCTGTGAAATAGGAAGGCACTTCCTGTTCCAGAGAGCCGTCTGCATGGTAAAGAAATGGGTGTAGGTATCTTTTGGTTCGCTTTTGGCGATAGGATAGGCGCTCCCGCCGAAGATGCCCATGTAGCGCAGATCCTGGACATTGGGAGATTTATTGAGCAGGGAGACGGTCAGGCGAATGAGATATTTGCTGCCGGGCAATATTTCACCTTCCAGATTTTTGACGGGGTGCAGGGTGTACGTTTTTGAGATGAAAAGCTGCCGTGCGGGGTCATAGCCTTCCAGGGTTACGGAGTCCGCCGTGCGTTTCACTTCCTTATACACGGTGTTGTCATAGGAAGGATCCTGGGTGGCATCCATGTTGAAAACGAGTTCTCCGATGCCCCGTTGCTGGGCTTCGTTAATCGTGATATTATGGTCCGCGACTTTTTGGGAGTCCACAATATCGTTGTGCAGGGTAACCGTGCCGATGGAACCCCCTATGCGGTTGAACGTGTAAGTGATGAAGGGTTGCTGCTTCCCGTTCACTTCCTGCGTGGCTACCAGAGTGATCGGGGCGGTTTTGTCTTCTTCAAGGGCTTTGTTGACGGAGGCCTGTTCCGGGGCGGAGGTTCCGGCTCCGGGGCGGACGCCGGCAACCGGGGCATTGGCTGCGGCGACAGCCGTCTGCGGTGCGGGAATGGGGGCGGTTTCAGCCTTTTTATTGTTGCCCCCATGTAAATATTCAGGCCCAGAAGGGCGGCGCAGATGCCTATGATGATCCATGCTGTGCGATCCATAATGTGATATAGCTTGATTGGAGTTGGTGAAAGGAAAGGGAAAGAAAGGTAATTGTTCAGCGTGGGTGGCGCGCCGGGGGCACGGGATCATAACCTGATCCGCCCCACGGGTTGCATCTTAAAATACGCCATGTGCCAAGAAGAAAGCCGCGCCAGGCTCCGTGGATGTGAACGGCCTGGATGAAGTACTGGGAACAAGTGGGTGTATAGCGGCAGCCGCTTCCGGGGCCCCCCAGGGCATGCAGGGGAGCGCTGATGAAGGTTTGGTATCCCTTTACAAGGGTGATGAGCAGCCATTTCATCATGTCTTGTCTTGTTCCCGGGAAAGAAGTTGCAATTTGAGTTTTCGGGCGGCTTTCCGCCAGTCCCGTTCCAGGTCGGCGTAGCTGGCTTCCACGGCCCTCCAGCGAGGACGCACACCAGGTGTACGCCGTTTTCAAAAGGAGCCCCGTGCGCCCTCAGTATTTCCCTCACGCGTCTCCGCAGTTTGTTGCGGACAACGGCACAGCCGATTTTTTTCGTACAGATGATACCGAATTTGGAGGGTTCCTCCGGATGTTCCAAAGGGGTCGCGCTTAAAACAATAAGCCGACCTGCTACGGATGGCCCCTCGTTACGTACCCGGGCAAATTGGAATGCCCTGGTCATGCTTTGTTGACGAGTAAGACGCATCTCCCGCGGGTCGGCCCGTGAAAAGAAGTTCCAAGGAGGCGTTAACCGAATCCTGGCGGCTGGATTAACGGCCGTGCTGGATGGTGTGGCGCTTGTACTGGATTTCGGCTCCCTTTGGGAAGCAGGCGCTTGCGGCCTTTAGCGCGGCGGCGGCGGATGATGTCCGCTCCGTTCTTGGTGGCCATGCGTGCACGGAATCCGAACTGACGCTTGCGGCAACGCTTGGATGGTTGATAAGTCCTCTTGCTCATGATGTTGAAAGATGCTTCTTGTGAATTACTAGATTCAGTGCCGTCCGTCTAAGCGGCCTATGCACAACCGGACGAAAAGGATAACTATTTTGATTGTTTTGTCAATCCGTCAGGCGATTAATTTGCCGTTTTTCTTGCGGAAAGCACTGGGATAAGTAGTCTTTATGATTGATAGACAGTGTTTTTCTATTCCAGAAAAGCCCGCCTGCTTTACAGAAAGAGCAGTTCCGCGTATGTGGGGACGGGCCACAGGTCTGCGTCCGTCAGGCTTTCCAGCATATCAATGGTGCTTCTCAAATTGTCCATGCCCGTCTGGATGGCCCTGGTATCGGCTTCATCCACGGCGCGGCGCAGTTCCCTCACCTGTCCGGGGAGAATATCCAGCAGCGTGCCGATTTGGTTGGCGCGATCCGTAGTAGCTTTCATTCCCCCGCCTTGATTCCGGATGCCTTCATCTGGGCAATGGCGGTGGTAAGCTGCGTGAGCTGTTCCGTTACGGCGGGGATGTAAAGGGTTTCCACCATCAGGAGGGCCGTTTCCGCTTCAATGTTGATTTCCTTGTGGAATATTTCCGTCTGGATTTCATGGCGGGCGTGGAGTTCTACGGGGCTGACCACTTTGTACTTTTCAAAAAGCGCCTTGGCCTTGGGCGTTTCCAGAGCGGCCAGGGCTTCAATGGTGCCGGGGATGTTGGGGAGATTGCGGCGTTCCGCTTCCTCTACCCAGGCTTCTCCGTAGCCGTCTCCGCTGAATAGAATGCGCTTATGCTTCTTGATGATGTTTTGAAGGAGCTTGTTGAGGGTGGCGTGGAACTCCTCGGGCTTGTCCTTGACAGGTTCCAGGATGGTGCAGATTTCATCCAGGCTTTCCGCCACAATGGTATTGAGCACCGTCATGGGCCATGCACAGGTTTGGGAGGAACCTACGGCGCGGAATTCGAATTTATTGCCTGTGAAGGCAAACGGGCTGGTGCGGTTCCGGTCGGAGGCGTCCAGGGGGAACATGGGCAGGGTGTCCACGCCGATGTTGATGGTCTTTTGGGTGCGCGCTTTTTTAGTGCCTCCTTTCTCGATTTGCTCAATGATTTCATCCAGCAGATCTCCCAGGAAGATGGAAATGATGGCCGGGGGGGCTTCATGGGCCCCCAGGCGGTGTTCATTGCCGGATTTGGCGACGGAGGCGCGCAGCAGATCCGCATGTTCGTCCACGGCCTTGATGGTGGCGCAGAGCAGAGTGAGGAAGATGGCGTTTTCCTGCGGGCTGGAACCGGGATTGAGCAGGCTGCCGTAACCGGGGGCGGAGAGGGACCAGTTGTTGTGCTTGCCGGAGCCGTTCATGCCGGAGAAGGGCTTTTCATGCAGCAGGCAGACCATGTCATGCTTGTTGGCAGTTTTCCGGAGCACCTCCATGACCAGCATATTATGGTCCACGGCCAGGTTCTGGCTTTCAAAAATGGGTGCGATCTCAAACTGGCCGGGAGCGACTCATTGTGGCGCGTTTTGGCCGGGATGCCGAGTTTCCAAAGGGCTTCGTCCACGTCCACCATGAATTCCAGCACGCGGTCCTTGATGGAGCCGAAGTAGTGGTCTTCCATCTGCTGGTGCTTGGGGGGCACATTGCCGAAGAGGGTGCGCCCGCACATCATCAGGTCCGGGCGCAGGGCGTAAAGCTGCTTGTCCACCAGGAAGTATTCCTGCTCCGCCCCCCCAGGTCGGCGCTGACGTGAATGTTGTCCGGACCGCCAAAGCAGGACAACAGCCGCTTGGCCTGCCGGGTGACAGCAGTCATGGATCTCAGGAGAGGCGTCTTTTTGTCCAGCGCCTGTCCCTTGTAAGAGCAGAAAGCGGTTGGGATGCAAAGCGTGGCGCCGTTTTCCGTCCGTTTGATAAAGGCGGGGCTGGTGGGGTCCCATGCGGTGTAGCCGCGCGCTTCAAAGGTGGCGCGGAGACCTCCGGAAGGGAAGCTGGAGGCGTCCGGCTCGCCCTGCACCAGGCTCTTGCCGGAAAATTTGAGTTCCAGATTTCCCTCCGGGTCCACGTCCACAAAGGAGTCGTGCTTTTCCGCCGTGCTCCCATTGAGAGGCTGGAACCAGTGCGTGTAGTGGCTGGCCCCCTTTTCCAGAGCCCACGTCATCATGGCCTGAGCCACTTCATTGGCGATGTCGGGGTCCAGTTTTTCGTCCTTGCGGATGGTAGCCAGCAGTTTTTTGTAAACGGGGCGGGGCAGGTAATTGCGCATGGTCTCCATGTTGAAGACATCCTGACCGTAAATTTCCGCAATAAAGGTTGCGGCGTTGCCAACATCGGAAGGTGGGTTTGTATGCATCTTGATAGGGAACGCGCCAAAAGGCTCGGAACATACCAAACCTTAAAAGAGACTTTTTGGCAAGCCGAATCCTGCCCCCTATTTCTTCAGGAAAAGGACTTCTTCCGCCCCCATCCGTTTTCGGGAAGAAGCGTAAACGGTTTTCCGGTTTCTATGGTTCTCCGGCGGCAATGGAGAAATTGGGGAAGGAGGGGGACGCTGTAAAGGAAGGGATAGGCCGTGATTGTCGGGAAGAGGACTGGACGGGAATTGGTGAAGTGCCGGGTTTTTGTTTCATGAAACGGCACAGGAACCTGCCGAGCGGTATTTTTCCGTATCTTGCAAGAAATCTATTTCGTTTTCAGTAGTAATAAGTACAACCATATTATTGTGAAATGCGTTTATTGTTAATAGCAAGATGTTTATTGTTGATGCTGCTGTGTTGTGCGGGAGTGGGGATGCGGCTTCATGCCCAGCCTTTGAATAAGGGCCGGATTGCCATTCTTGGGGACAGTATTGCTTATGCGGGACCATGGGCAAATGAGGTGGAAAACGCCTTGAAAGCCGATAAAAAGTTTGAGGCCTGCGAGATTGTCAACTTTGCCGTTCCCAGCGAGACGGTAGCCGGGTTGAGCGAGTATGGCCATGCGGGTGGCAGATTCCCCCGTCCATGCCTGCATGAGTGCCTTGACCGGGTTCTCCAAATGTACCGGCCCCAATTGATTCTGGCATGCTACGGGATGAATGACGGCCTTATGCAGGCGTTTGACAAAGCGCGTTTTCAAGCGTACCAGGAAGGGAATATCCGCCTTAAAAAGGCTGCCGATGCGGCAAAAGCGGAGATTGTCTTCATTACTCCTCCATTGTTCCGGGGGGATTCCGCTGAGCAGGCTGAGTATGACGCTGTATTGGACAAGTACGCGGAATGGCTGGTTTCTAAAAGAAAAGACGGCTGGAAAGTCATAGATATCCGTCCCGGGCTTCGGAAGCTCATTGCCAGAGAGAAGGCCGGGAATCCCGGTTTCAGGTATTCCGGTGACGGCGTGCACCCCGGTCCGGAAGGGCATCATATGATAGCCCGGGAAGTTCTTGCCGGGCTGGTCCCGGAAATAGGCCTTGCTCCTGAGGTTGCGGAAAAAGACCATCGGCCGACGCCGGATACGATGAAAAAACATGAGAAAGTCCGCAATGAATGGCTGGTAAAAACAGGACATGCACGGCCGGAAATTCCGGGGTATGATCCGGAAATGGCCAAGCGTCAGTTTCCTAGGACGGTTTCTGTCTGGAATGGTTTTTTACGGGAGGAGTTTACCGTGGGCGGCCGCAGGGCATTCATCGTCTTTCCCGACAAGGCTGTTGTTTCTGGAAAAGAACAGTTATGGATATGGCGGCCACAATTTTTTGATTATAAGCCTATAGCTGATCTCGAACTGGTAAAGCGCGGCTATGCGGCGGTATTTATCAGCATGGAAGACCTTTACGGTTCTCCCAAGGCCATGGAGGTGATGGATCAATTTTACAGGTATCTGGTGGATGAACGCAAATTTTCCGGAAAACCGGTGTTGTTTGGACTGAGTCGTGGAGGACTTTATGCTCTGAACTGGGCGGAGAAGAATCCTTTGTGCGTGGCTGGCGTTTATGTGGATGCCCCCGTCTGTGATTTCAAAAGCTGGCCGGCCGACAGAGGCAAGGGCAAAGGTTCGCCGGATGACTGGAACAAATGCCTGCGCGCCTATGGCTTTAATGAACAGCAGGCTTTATCCTATAAGGGCAATCCCGTGGACAATATGCGCGGCATGGCTAAAGCCGGAATTCCTTTGTTGTTTATTTCCCGGACGGAAGATGATGTAGTCCCTATTGAAGAGAATACGGATGTTTTCGCCAAACGTTACGCCAAGCTGGGAGGCCCTGTAAAAGTTATTCGCCGCCCCGGCGGGCACCATCCGCACGGTTTTGACAATCCTGCCCATATCGTAGATTTTGTTCTTTCCGTTACCGGACAGCCCGTCCCTTTGCGCGTTGCGTGCCTGGGAGACAGTAATACTTTTGGAGCAGGAGTAGCCGGAGCCAATAAGGATGTTTTGCGCTGGAGCCATCTTCTTGGTCAAGAATTGAGGAAAAAATTCAAACGGAAAGAAATAGAAGTGCTGAACTGCGGCGTTAACGGGCGTACCCTTCTGGCCAAGGGAGACCTTCCCTATATTAAAACAGGCGAGTACCGGAATGCTCTCAATTCCCATGCACAGATTGCCATTATCGCTTTAGGCACCAATGACGCCAAACCGCAGAACAGGAAATTCCTGTCCGAGTTTAAGCAGAATTATGCCGCCATCATCGCCGAACTGCGGGAAAATATGCCCGGCATTCAAATCTATTGCGCAATTCCTCTTCCCTCGTGGCAATCTTCCAGCCAAATTGACAAGGAAACGGTGGAAACTAAGATCATTCCTCTTGTGAAGCAGGTTGCGAGGGACAATAAGTGTGAAACCATCGACTTTTTCTCCCCTTTTCAGAATAAACCGGAACTTTTCCCCGATGGCGTTCATCCCAATGCCGATGGGCAGGTGATTATGGCTGACATTGCATTCAGGGAACTTCTGAAAAAACAACCTTTAATTCAATAAACAAAAAAATAATGATGAGCGCTAAACTATCGGTAATTACAGGTTCGATTCTCCTGCTGTCAGCCCCGTTGCAGGGATTTTCCGCGACAACCCATCCGGATTCCTGCATGAACCGGGATTGGAAAAAAGAGATTCCCCTTCCGGTGTATCCAAACCGGGAAATGGTGGATCTTTATCATAAGACATGGGAAATTGCGGCAGGCCGCGTCAGAAAAGGGCCGGAAGGCCTTCCCGCGTCTCCCTACATGGATGAGAATTGCTATGAAGATCAAATATGGATATGGGATACCTGTTTCATGGTTCTTTTCGCCAAGTATGCTCCCAGGTCGTTTCCCGGAGTTGAAAGTTTGGATAATCTTTACAAGCCTATTCACGAAAAAGCCGTTACTCCGCTTAAGGTTCATTTAGTGGACAATCCCCCGTTATTTGCGTGGGTGGAGAAAGAATATTTTGACTTCACCGGTGATAAGGAACGCCTGGATGATATCTTGAATAAGAAGCAATATCTGCAAAAGCATTTCAAATGGTTTGCCCGGGCTAAGGCTGGTGAACGGTTTGAGTGTTCCCCCCAGCGTATTTACTTGAATTCCATTGGGGATGATGGCTTTACCTGGACAGGGGGAGCGAGCGGTATGGACAATACTCCCCGTGGGCGTGATGCCGGAGGATACCATAAGGTGTTATGGGTGGATGCCATTTCCCAGCAGGCTCTTAGCGCCCACTGCATTGTTGCCATGGAACAGGCTTTGGGAAATGAAGATGAAGCAAGGAAATGGAACGCCGAATATGAAGCGCTTAAGAAAAAGATCAACCATCTTTACTGGGATGAGCGGGATGGATTTTATTACGATGTCACCATTGCGGACAAACAGCCCTGCCGCGTTAAAACCATTGCGTCCTACTGGCCTCTTCTGGCTCAGGTTGCCTCCAGGGAACAGGCGCGGAGCATGGTCAGGCATTTGATGAATCCCGAAGAATTCGGAGGCAGTTATCCGACTCCTTCCCTGGCCCGCTCGGATAAGGATTATCATCATCAAACCGGGGATTACTGGCGGGGAGGAATCTGGCTGCCGACGACATATATGGCGATTAAGGCCATTGAAAAGTATGGCTACCATGAGGAGGCCGATGCTATTGCCGAGAAGGTTATCAACCAGCAGCTTGCCGCTTACAGGAACATAGAACCGCATACTATCTGGGAGTGCTACAGCCCAAGCGGGAATACTCCTTCCACGGAACACGGACGCCGCGCAAGACCGGAATTTTGCGGCTGGTCAGCCCTGGGGCCGATTTCCCTGTTTATTGAAAATGTACTGGGATTTAAGGAGGTGTCCGCAACCAGAAAAGAAGTGCGGTGGAGGTTGAAGAAAAATAAGGGCCGCCATGGAATCAGAATTTGAGGTTTGGCGATATTGTAACCGATATTGTTTTTGATGGTAAAGGCACGGTGTCGGTCACGTCGAATGCTTCTTACTCTCTAATCATTAATGGCAATACTTATTCAGTAAGGAAGGGGGATACTGAAATTAAGCTGTAAGGACCTTCTGTTTATCCACGGAAGGGCGTCATTGATGTTCTTCCGCGGGGTTTTTCCTTTTGCCGGGGCAAGATGCGGGTTTTTCCCGTGCCTGCGCCAATTTTTTTCTTTTGGAGGCGGTCTGAGAGGCAAGGGTGACAAAGGAAATTCCGGAAGGGCGGCAAGGAAATGTTCCGGAACATTATTTGAGAGGTAATGTTGTCTGCCGTTTTAACGGGGAGAGCAGGCTTCCTCCATATGCCTTACGGAAATTTTTTGGTAAAGGGTATGGGTTTGTCCGGGGGCGAGGGAAATGGAACGGGGCTCCGCGTTTCCCGTTTCAATGCACAGGAATTTATTCCAGGACTCCGCACCCAGGTCCGCCATGTTTTTGGCGCCCTGTTGTCCAGGATTCCAGACGATGACGGAAGAGGCATGATTCCGCTCCACCGTGATGGCGCGGTTCAGCATGAGGTCTTCCAGCATTGTTTTTCCCGAACAGGAGGGGAAGTTGTAAACGCGGTCCAGACACCCCAGCGGCGCCAGCGGGCGTTCTCCGTGCTTCATGGGCTGGGCGGCTTCTTCCCGGAACGGATGTCCTCCAGCCCATGAACGCGGCATTTGGTCAGGTTGCCGACGGCAAAGTAGTTGTGGAAGGCTTCCGTGAGCTTGCAGGGCTGCGTGCGCGCCGTGGTTTCCAGCTTCATGGTCAGCGTGCGGCCCAGGGTAAGACGCAGGATGGCGGCGGGATAGGATTCATCTTCCGGATAGAAAGCCAGGGAGAGCAGGACGTTGCCGCGCTTGTCCATTTCCTGGTGGTGGAGGCGCCATTCCGAGGTGCGCGCTATGCCGTGGGACGGCGCGCCTTCCCGGGGACCGAACCAGGGCCAGCAGACGGGGATGCCTCCGCGGATGGCTTTGCCGGGGACAAAGGCTGCGTTGGGAGAAAGAAAAAAGGCATTCCTCATGCCCTGCCGGCTTCCATGAGGTGAGGTGCGCTCCCTGAAGGCACAGGGATGCCGTGCAGAGCGGTGTTGTTACGTCCAGGAAAGAAAGCCCCTGGTTTGTTGTGCGCCGGACGGTCATGGCTGAAGGCGTTCAATTGTCCAGGAGCCGTTTTCCTGAAGTTTGTACATGAAACGGTCATGCACGCGGCCGGGGCCGCCCTGCCAGAATTCAAAGGTATCCGGGATAATTCGGTAGCCGCCCCAGAAGGAGGGAAGGGGTATTTCTCCCTTGGAGAATTTGTTTTTCAGTTCCATCAACTTCATTTCCAACAGTTTTCTTCCGGAAATGACGGAGCTTTGGTGTGAAACCCAAGCTCCAAGCTGGGATTCCTTGGGGCGGGTGAGGAAATATTTCAGGGATTCCGCGCGGGAGACTTTGACGGCTTTTCCGTAAATGATGATCTGGCGTTCCAGCATTACCCACGGAAGCATCATGCAGACCTGTGGATTTTCTTCAATATCGCGGGCCTTGTGGCTGCCGTAGTTGGTGAAGAAAACAAAGCCCGTCCGGTCAAAATATTTGAGCAGCACGGTGCGCAGGGAGGGCCTGCCCTGGGCGTCCGCCGTGGCCAGGGAAAAAGCGTTGGGTTCCGGAATATCCGCTTTCAGGGCCTGTTCAAACCAGGTTTGGAATTGTTCAAAGGGATTTTCCGCCAGGTCCTTTCTGTGCAGCTGGCCTTTGAGGTATTATTCTCTGAAATTGGACAAGTCCATGGCGTGTTGAACGATGAGGGGTTATTCTACGCTGAAATCCAGCCCCAGGTCCAGGGAGGGGGCCGAGTGGGTCACGTAGCCTACGGAGACGAAGTCCACGCCGGATTCCGCAATGGCGGCTACCGTATCCAGATGAACGCCTCCGCTGGCTTCCAGCAGGGGGGTGGTGCGTCCTCCGCGCATGGCGACGGCTTGTTTCAGCATTTCCGGCGTCATGTTGTCCAGAAGGATATGGTCCACGCCTTCCAGTTTAAGGAAGTTGCCCACCTGTTCCAGGGTGTCCGCTTCCAGCTGGATTTCACACCGGGCTTTTCCTGACGCAGCCTGTTGATGCATTCCTGGAGGTGTTCCGTATTTCCATCCGTCATCAGGTGGTTGTCTTTCACCATGGCGCGGTCATAAAGGCCCATGCGGTGGTTGGTGCCTCCGCCATGGAGCACGGCCGCTTTTTCCAGCAGACGGTAGCCGGGAGTGGTTTTGCGGGTATCCAGAATGCGGGCGCTGGTGTGGGAAACGGCTTTCACATATTGTCTGGTGAGCGTAGCTACTCCGGAAAGACGCTGGATGAAGTTGAGGGCGGTGCGTTCCGCCCCAAGAATGGAGCGGGCGGAACCTTCAATAAGCATCACCACGGCGCCGGGCGCCACGGCTTCCCCGTCATGCAGGTAAACTTCCACCTTCAGGGTGGGATCCACCTTGCGGAAAACTTCCGCCGCGACATTGACGCCGGAAAGAACGCCTTTTTTCGGGGGTCAAAATAGCTCTGGCTGTCAGATGTTCCGGGACGAAGTATGTGGAAGTCACGTCGCCGGAGCCGAAGTCTTCGGCCAGCGCCAGATTGATCAGGGTTTCCACGTTGTCGGATACGGTTTCTGCGGGCATGAAAGAAAAGCGGCTTAATATTCGCGGTTAAGAAGATAGTTGGCCAGTTCCACCAGGCGGGCGCGGCGTTCTTCCGGGAAAATCATCAGGGCATCCAGAGCCGCCTGAGTGCGGCATTTGGCTTCGGAACGGGCGCCGTCCAGGCCAATCAGGGCCGGACAGGTGGATTTCTGGGAATTGACGTCCTTGCCGGCGGTCTTGCCGAGTTTTTCCGTGGAAGCCGTCAGATCCAGAATGTCGTCAATCACCTGGAAAGCCAGCCCCAGGTTGTAACCGAAGTCCGTCAGAGCTTCCAGCTGGGACTCCGTGGCGTTTGCGGACATGCCGCCGAAGCGAAGGGCCGTGGTTAGCAGGGCGGCCGTCTTCCCTTCGTACACGGTGCGGACTTCCGGTTCGGAAAGCTGCTTGTGTTCTCCCTCCAAATCCAGAATCTGGCCTCCGATGAGCATGGTGCTGCCGCCGGTGGCTGCCAGCTCCCTCACGTAATCCCTGACGGTATAGCGTTCCGTATCGTCCACCTGGGCGATTACGGCAAAAAGCCTCCGTCAGCAGCGCGTCTCCCGCCAGGATGGCGACGCCTTCTCCGAAGGCCTTGTGGCTGGTGGGTTTCCCACGGCGCAGATCGTCGTTGTCCATGGCTGGCAGGTCGTCATGGATGAGGGAATACGTATGCATCATTTCCACGGCGCAGGCGGGAACCAAGGCGTCCACTGCCAGTCCTCCGCAGGCCTCTGCCGCCGCCAGGCAAAGGACGGGGCGCATTCTTTTTTTCCCCGCAAATATGCTGTAGCGCATGGCTTTGTGGATGGTTTCGGGGCTTTCGTTCTCTGCTGGCAGCAGTCTGTCCAGCGCTGCGTCAATCAGGGCGCATTGTTCTGTGATGTAGTCGTTCAGTGATTGTTCACACATGGCGTTATGGAATAGGTGCGGGGTGTGGAGGAAACAGGTCAGCGGTTGACCAGCAATTCCGCGATTTGTACGGCGTTGAGCGCGGCACCTTTTCGGACCTGATCGCCCACGACCCAGAGAGTCAGGGCATTGTCAATCGCCATGTCCATGCGCATGCGCCCTACGTAGCAGGTATCTCCGTTGGTGCTGTCCAGCGGGGTGGGCCACACGCCCTCCGCTGGGTTGTCCATCAGGGCGACTCCGGGTTTGCCTTCATAGGCGCTGCGGGCAGTTTCCAAGTCCACAGGTTTTTCAAACTGGGCGGTAACGGAGATGGAATGGGAACGGTAAACGGGCACGCGCACGCAGGTGCATGTTACCTTGAGTTCGGGCAGGGAAAAATTTTTACGGCCTTCATTAAGCATCTTAAGCTCTTCCTTGGTATAGCCGTTTTCCGTAAAGGAATCGATCTGGGGAAGAAGATTGAAGGCTATCTGGTGGGGATAAACATTTTTCACTACGGGATGGCCGTCCACTACGGCGCGCACCTGGGTTTCCAGTTCCGCAATGCCGTGCTGGCCGCTGCCGGAAACCGCCTGATAACTGGAGGCGATGACGGTTTTCAACCCGAAACGCTGATGCAGAGGGAAGAGGGCCATCAGCGTAATGATGGTGGTGCAGTTCGGGTTGGCGATAATATTGCGGGGGTGGTTGAAGGCCGCTTCCGGATTGATTTCCGGCACCACCAGGGGCACGTCCGGCTCCTGCCGGAAGGCGGAGGAATTGTCAATGACCACACAGCCCGCAGCCGCCGCGATAGGAGCGAATTTCAGGGAAATGCCTCCGCCTGCGCTGAACAGGGCGATATCCACCCCATCAAAGGATTTTTCCGTCAATTCTTCTACAGTCAGCATTTTCCCACGGAAAGCGACCTGTTTTCCGGCGGACCGGGCGGAGGCCAGAAGCTTCAGGGAACCTACGGGAAAATTGCGTGTTTCCAGGCAGGACAGGATTTCAACGCCCACCGCTCCGGTGGCGCCGACGATGGCAACATGGGGTGCTTGGTTCATGATTGTTGTCAGAAAATGACGGATATTTTCCGTCCGCCCCCATTATACGGCAGCCCGGTCATATGGCAATACGATTGCAAGCCTTCAGGCTTAAAAATGAAAAACTGTCCGGGGTGTAGAATCCCGGACAGTTGTTGAAAAACGGGAAAGATCGCGTTTTTTATTTCAGCGCTTGCGGCGCAGCATCAGCAGGGACAGGCCCAAAAGGCTCAGGGATGCCGTAGCCGGTTCCGGAACGACATCCTCAGCAGTGGCTGACATGGAAAAAAGCAGGTTGGAGTTCGTGTTTCCGCCGCCATTGCGGGTGGACATCACAATGTAAGCCGTGTCGCTGGTAAGGGGGAGTACCGCTCAAGTCCACGGACAGGGTCATGCCTGTTTGAATCAGGGAAGAGGCCTGACCGGTCAACTGGCTGATCTGCCAGCCTTCTGCCGTCTGATAAACGATATTGAGCGTCGTGAAGTTTGCTCCGGATTGCAGCCCGTTGCAGTCCACGGAAAGAGTCAATCCGGTATAGCTCGCTTACTCACTGGTAAGCGTTACCGCTGTTCCTACGATAGAGCCGCCGTAAGCATTTCTGTTGATGAAAGACACGGATACATCAGTATCCCCGGATGCGGTGACGCTGCCGTAAATACCGGAACCGGAATTGCCGTTTGCAGTGGTGCCTTGCCAGCCGGTGGTGCCTTGCAACCATGTGACGACTTTTTGTGCAGTGATGACACTTCCGCTGTTGACGTTTCCGAATCCAGACAATTTAAAGTTTGCAGGCAGAGATGTCCCTTCGGCTGCCTCCCCATTTAGGTCGATTGCTACGGTGGCGGCCATCCCTGCGCCGCAACACAAAGCCATAAGACCGGAAAGAAATAATGTGTTCTTCATGGTTGTTCGTTGCTCTTTTTTATTGCTGTAATTTGCCGGGCTGTCTTGAACCCGCTCATGATGAATAAAGCGGATTTTCAATCCGGAAGTCAAGCGTAAATTCTGATAACCAAGAATTTGTGCCGAACTTTATTGCATCATTGAAAACCTTTTTATGCATACGGAAAGCCTGCCGAAATATCCACCCGTGCAGAAACCGCCGCCAGCTTTTGAGACTGCTCAAGATAAGTCTGAAAACCGGAGAACTCTTTTCCCTGAAAGCTGGTACATCTGCCGGGAATGTCCGTTTCAACAGCCGCAGGAAACAGTCCGCACCCTGCAGAAAGAGAAAACTCATGCACTGTTTTCAGGGCATATCGGATTGAAAATCCGGCATATCCTCACTTTCCATGAAAGGCAACAAAACAGGCTCCCGATTTTAGGGAGCCTGTCTTTAAAGGAAAGAGCGGTGCAAGCCTGCTATTTAACCCATTTTCCCGCGCCTTCCGGCAGCCTGCCGTCAGAGACGGGGCCGTAGCGGGTGGATTCCGTGTTGCCCCAGAGGGGGACGCCTACGATGCGTTTCCACCAGCGGGACATGCTGGCTCCCGTATAGCAGCCGAAGCTCCAGCAGTCGGACTGCGGCGTGAAAATATCCCGCCGTATCCTGTTCAGGTCCGTCTCATGGATCCATTCCGTGGAAACGGCCATGATATTGTTGCCGTAGTCCAGCATCCACGCATAGCAGTTGGAATGGCCGAAGTAGTAAAAGGATTCCACCTTGTCGCCGTGGAAGCGCGGGGAGGAATTCAGCGCCCGGATGGCCTGGTCGGCGCTGTTTACCCAGACGAGCCTGATTTTATACTTGGAAGCCAGGTCCGCAATCCAGCGGGTGTAAGGTTTTCCGTCTTCCTTCCCCCGGGTTGCGTAACCGGGGCGGTAAACAATCCAGGTGATTCTGGCGGCAGGATCTTGCTGCTGGATCTGGGCGATGCGGATGGTGGAGGCCCTTACAAAGTTGGCCCACCAGTTGTCATGCCTGTCAGGCTGTATTCTCAGCCCTTCCCATTGCCTGAGTGCGGGGCCGCCGCACATGACGACGTGAACGGCCCGGGACAGTCCCGTGCCGCCCAGCAACAGGGCCAGAGCGAGAAAAAGGCGTGAAAGCATGCCCGCACCCCTACCTTTGCTCCCCGTATCTGTCAATCCGGCGGAGCGTTTTTGCGGGAACAGACGCGCGTGAAAAGACAAGGGAGGGGGTTCATGTACCCTCAGCAATTCACCACGTTGACGGCCAAGCCGCCCTGGGCGGTCTCCTTGTATTTGGATTGCATGTCCCTTCCGGTGTCCAGCATGGTGCGGATGACCTTGTCCAGCGGGACAAAATGAGCGCCCGTACCGCCGAGGGCCATGCTGGCGGCGTTGATGGCCTTGATGGCGGCGATGGCGTTGCGCTCAATGCAGGGTATCTGGACGAGGCCCGCAATAGGATCACAGGTGAGGCCCAGATTGTGCTCCATGCCTATTTCCGCGGCGTTTTCCACCTGGTGGGGTGTTCCCCCCAGGTACTCCGCAAGAGCGGCGGCGGCCATGGAGCAGGCTACGCCCACTTCTCCCTGGCAGCCTACGTCCGCGCCGGAAATGGAGGCGTTTTTCTTGTACAGGATGGCGATTCCCCCGGCGGTGAGCAGGAAGCGATGCACGGCATCCGGATACGGGGAAACGCAGAATTTGGTGGCGTAGTTAAGAACGGCCGGAACAATTCCCGCCGCTCCATTGGTCGGAGCGGTGACGATGCGGCCGCCGGCCGCGTTTTCCTCACTTACGGCAATGGCGTACAGATTGATCCAGTCCATGATAGAGAGAGGGTCTTTCAAGGCTGATTCTCCGTGCACCAGAAGATTCTTGCGCAAAGTTTTGGCCCGGCGCGGAACCTGCAGAACGCCCGGCAGGTTGCCGCGCGCGCTCATGCCGTTGGAGATGGACTGCTTCATCGTCGCCCAGATCAGGTCCAGTTTTTCACGGACTTCCCGTTCCGGGAGCATGGCGCATTCGTTCGCCATGACAATGGAGGAAAGAGGGCATCCGCGCTCATCAGCCATGTGCAGCAGTTCCTCCGCGGATTCATAAGGAAAAGGAAAGGTTTCCCGGTCCCTTTCTTCCGGATGCAGAAGTTCCTGTTCGGAAGAGACGAACCCGCCCCCCGTGGAATAAAATACCGCGTCTTCCACCGGGTCTCCGTCCTGATTGACGGCAGTAAACTGCATCCCGTTCGGATGCAGGCGCAGGGGCTGGTAGTGGGAAAGATCCAAGTCGCGGGAAGGAGAGAAGCGGACGTTTTTTTCTTCCGTGACGGACAACGTTTCCTGCTGGTGCAGGCGGGCGATTTTTCCGGGAATGCTGCGCGGCTCCACCGTATGGGGTTCTTCCCCCAGAAGCCCCAGCATGATGGCTGTGTCTGTGCCGTGCCCATGTCCGGTGGCGGCCAGGGAGCCATAGCATTCGCAGCGGATGCCTGAGATTTCCGCCAAGCGCGGGGAGTGGCGTATCTGTTCAAGAAAGCGGTGCGCCGCCCGCATGGGCCCTACGGTATGGGATGATGAAGGACCTATGCCGATGCTGAAAAGCTCAAAAATGCTGTAATGGTGCATGTCCGTTTTCCTGTAGCGGGGGAAGGGCCGGAAATCCCGCTGGGAATTCCGGCCCTTCCCGAAAGATGGGTTTACAGCCCCAGCAGGTAGCGTTCCGCTTCAATCGCGGCGCTGCAGCCCATTCCGGCGGAAGAAATGGCCTGGCGGTAGTGAGGATCCGCCACATCTCCGGCGGCGAACAATCCCGGCGTCCTGGTCGCCATCATCCCTGTTTTCCGGATAATGTAGCCGGCATCGTCCCGGTCCACCAGATCCCCCAGGAAAGAAGTGTTCGGCGTGTGCCCGATCGCCATAAAGACGCATTTGACGGGAAGTTCCGTTTCATCCCCTTCTACTACGTCCTTCAGCATGACGGCTTCCAGTTCTCTTTGTCGTCCGTCTTATAGCTTACGATGGTGGAATTCCACATGGGGAAAATCTTTTCATTGGACAGCGTTCGTTCCGCCATGATTTTGGAAGCGCGGAGCGTGTCGCGGCGGTGGATCAGGTACACCCGGGAAGCGAAGCGCGTCAGGAACATGGCTTCTTCACAGGCGCTGTCTCCTCCGCCTACCACGCACACAGGCACGTCCCGGTAAAAAGCTCCGTCACAGGTGGCGCAGGCGGTGAGTCCGTGGCCAACCAGCCCTTCCTCTCCCGGTATTCCCAGATAGCGGGCGGATGCTCCCGTAGCCACAATGATACTCCGGGTTTCGTAATTCTGGCCGCTGGTCTTCACGGTGAACAGTCCAGTGGCTTCATCCCTGACGACGCTCTTGACGTCCTCATATGCAAACCGGGTGCCGAACTTTTCCGCCTGCTGCTGCATCAGGAACATCAGGTCCGGCCCCATCACGCCGTCCGGAAAGCCGGGGAAGTTTTCCACTTCCGTCGTGGTGGTCAGCTGTCCGCCGATTTGGGAACCCGTGATCAGAAGCGGAGAGAGATTGGCGCGGGCGGTGTAAATGGCCGCCGTGTAACCAGCGCAGCCGGCACCGATGATAATGACTTGTTCGCTCATAATAGTATATATGTCCGTTGCCATGGTAAAGGGCCCGTGCCCGTTTTGCGAGTAGATTTTGCGCTATGCGGAGACAATGCAGCGGCCTGCAATCCGGCAGTTGCGGGACGGGTTCCGGCAGTGGCGGAAAAGAACTGCCTGCCTGCATGTATCCCTGGCGACGGTCTGCAATATTCTGGCCCTGTCTGCGGGAAGATTGCTTAGCCGCGTCCCTTTCAAGGGCAAGCGGCCCGGCAGGCCCAGCGGAGATTTTCCGAATAACGTGAAGTAGATTACGCATGCCGTCAGGTAGCTCCCTTCCTCCGTCGGGTGCCGGCCGTCAGGCTGGTACAGCTGAATGCCTGGATGGCGTTTGAGGCAATTCTCCCAGGCAATGCCCACGGGGGCAAGCGCTGCTTTTTCCCTCCGGGCAAGTTTCAAATACGTTTCAAGAAGAGCCTTTTGCTCCTGCGGGTCCGGAGTTCCGGAAGCCCCTCTTTTCCCCCACGTCAGCATCAGGATGGGCGTTCCTTTGGCGGCTCGTACCAGAGAGCACCATTTTTCTCCGAACTCCATGGTTCGTTCCGGAGCCCGGACAGGTGTAGCGCTTTGGTCCTGGAGAATAACGAAGTCCCATGCCGTTCCTTCCATGTTGTTGCGGGCACGCCTGTCATTCCAATGGGACTGGAGGGATGCTGCCGGAGCCGCGTGCATGTGCACGTCCGGCCGCAATCCTTTGGTGTCTGCCATGGCTTTAACCATGGCGGGCATGCGGTTGAAAAACGTATAGCTGTTTCCCAGAAAGAGAATACGGCTGCCGGAGCGTGCAGGAACACAGCACGGCCAGGAGGGGGATGCGGGCGGCTCTTCCCGGGCCTGGAGAGGGCGGGGGAAAGCTGCCCAGGAAAAAATCAGCAGCAGGAATATCTTGACGGGCGGCATCATGGCTTTAGACGGGTTTCCATGTTTCCGGAATAAAATTTCAAATGGAATTCATGGCGTGAGCAGGATCTTTCTATACATCAGGTAAAAAGTAAATTCATAGAGATAAAAGAGAACATGGAATGCCTCTGTTTCGGCATCCCTTGTACAGGCGCCGGGGCTGCCGTCAATCCCGGCAGGCAGACGGGGGATTTCCTTGTCTCCGTATCGCCGCGCGAAGGTATTTTTCTTCCTTCTCCTTGATTGGGAAGCTCTGCATCAATTTAAGTCTGAACAACTGGTTGTATGACTGGGGAAGACTTTCCGGAGGACTTGCCGAAAGGAGACGGGTGTGGTTGGATATGGTCCATGAAGTCTGAGTCGCTGACCAAGCGCCGTGTGGCGGGGGTGGATGATCCGCTGTTTCTGGATTCTCTGGATATTTACCGGACAAGCTTTCCGGTGCATGAACAGCGGCGGATACAGGATTTCCCGTTGGCGTTTCAAGACCCCGGTTTTTGTTATGAAGTATTTTTAAATGGGGAAGGCCGGGTGGTTGCGATGCTGGTGACGTGGCGTCGGGAAAAATTCGTGTATCTGGAGTATTTTGCCGTGGATGCCTCCCTGCGCGGCCAGGGCGCCGGGCAAAGGATTCTGGAAGAATTGAGAGATGCGTTTCCGCACAAGGTTATTTTGGAAATTGATCCTCCGGAGGACGGGATCTCACGTCGGCGGCTGGGGTTTTATCAGAGGTATGGCTTTGTCCCCAATCCGCAGTTTGATTATATCCATCCTCCTTATACGGATGAGGGTGAACCTTTCCCGCTCCTGCTGATGACGCATGGAGATTTGCTGGATGAGGAGACATACCGGAGCTTTGTGGATTTCCACCATCGCCACGTAGTGGCGAGGTGAATGAATGGCCGGGGAAAACCCGCGCCATGGGGGATTTTCTCCTCTTGAAGCAAATTATCCTTGGGGGAGGCCGATATGAGCCTGTAGGACATCAGGCTCATGTTGCGGTTTTGCCTGTTTGTGGAACGCCCCTGAGTCTGTATTTTCCGAATCAGAAGAGCCGTTCCGCATTTTTGGGAGACGGCTTTTTGAAAAATGCAGCGGGTTGGGATACACCGGAAGACTCAGCTCCATGCCCGGTCCACGGCTTCCCTCTCTTCCGGGGCAAGATATCTGGAGAGCCGTTCTCCCATGCGCAGCCTGTATTCGGGAATACTCCAGGAATGGAGCGGCTGGACGGCGGAATTGGTGAATTGCCAGGAGGGGACGGGAACGACCACGTCCAGCACTTCTCCGGCTCTGGAGGGCATTCCGGCCAGTACCGCCGCAATGGTGGAGGAAAGTTCCGGATGTTCATCCAGAATATCCAGCAGCCATCCGCAGCCCAGGTCCGTGGGAATGGCCTCCGTTTCGGCCAGCAGGTCCGCGAGGCGCCCGGGAGGGAGATTTTTGGAAATGAAAGACAGATAAGGGGCAAACCGCATGTCTCCCAGGCTCATCAGGGCGTCCAGCGCCGGAGTCATGGATGCCTGTCCGGGGCAGGGAGAGGCGCAGATGACATTCGCCAATCCGGCAATTCCGGGAAACCGCTCCTCCGGCTGGGGCGCGGCCAGCGTATAAATAAGGAAAGCGGATTGCCTGCGGATATCCGGCGCCTCATCCGCCATGGCAAAAGGCAGCAGGGCCCTCCATCCGTCCCCTTTGCGCTGCCGGATAAAAGCTGCCAGTTGCAGAGCGCATTTGCGGCGGGCGTCCGGAGCGCAGCGGGATTGGAACATGTTGTAAATGATGACGCCGTCTTCTTCTCTTCCCGTTTCATTGCAGGTGACCAGCCCGTAGGCGATCATGGCCAGAGGCCATTGATCCGAACCGATCTCCCCCCCTGCGGGAGGGATCCGTGACGAGGGCGGCAAGCCGCTTGATTTCCGACAAAGAGCTGGTTTGATCCTGAAAAAGGCCCATGCCCGCATGATAGCCGGAGGCGGAAACCTGCCAAGGAAAAACCGTGGACTGCTTACAGGACTCCGGAGTTTTCCGGTGAACGCTGTTGAGGCATGTTATTGAGTACGACCGGCGTTTTATCCTTTATTTATTGGCATTCCGGCTCGCGGCTGGACAGGAATTCCGTATTTTTTTGCTGAAGCTTTTTCCTGTGTTCCTCTCCGCTTTTCCCCTGGTAGAGGTAGGCGGTGTTGGAGTTGTATCCAGCCGTTCGGTCGATGAGGTCGAGAACCTCGCCGTCTCCGTATCCCGCCTTCCTGATGTATTTGACGACTTCCCCGGCCTGGTCGGGGAAGTACTTCACCAGCATGGAGATGAATCTTTTCTCCATAATTCTGATAACATAAGTGTCAAGCATCTGATTCCTTGATGAAAATGTAACCAGGTTATTCCATTTGTGAGTCCATTCGTAATCTTTGATGTCATTTCCAATATCCTTGGCTGAAGCGTCCATTTCAGATTGATGTTTTATGGGAGAAAAGATTTCATGATATAGTGATTCCTCATTCTTGTGAAAATCCTTGATATGCATTTTTTTAATAATGCCTGAAAGAAGGGATATATTAAAATGTATCAATTTTCTTTTACTGATCTTTAATGTTGTTGACAGTTGATTTATATCCATAAGGGAAATCGCTGTGCTGATCCTTGCTTTGCTGTAAATATCATTATTTTTCTCGTTTTTATAAGGCCATGGTTGAGCACTGGTGTAATCCGGAGCTTCATACATGGGGGCCCCGCCTATCAGATAAAGGCTCCAAATCATGTCGCAGGCTTCTTCCCGTGTCATCACGCCGTCATGCTGCAGTTTGTTGATTGCGGTCAGAACCGTTTTAGCGTGCTGATAAAATGCTTTCAGGTCATTTTGTTCCAGCAGGCTTTTCAGGAGCGGAGCATGCCCTTCTGTACTTCTCCGGATATGGATGGAATCGGGCGGCATGAGTTCATGATCGAATGAATGTTCCTCCGCGGAGGAAAAATTACATCCAAAGAGAATGATGGGAATTATATAAAGAATATGTTTCATGGTTGTTTATTCTGGTTTAAAAGAATGCTTGTTGTTTTCTTCTGTTGACCTGCTGACGGAGCATCCAAATTTGGAAATCGTCGTTATAGCTTCTTCCAGAAAAAGAACCCAGTCATAAGAAAAAAATTGATTTTCTGTTTGAATAGTCGCGACATCCTTTCCTTCGACAAACATGTTCCAATTACATTTCCAGCTCCACTTTTGCGGCCATTTAACATATCGTTTTAACACGGCTACGGATCTTTGCGTTCCAATCCGGTCAAACATTCTGTTTTTTCTGTCGAGTTCTGCAGGTTCGGGATTGGGAGTATGAACTGTTACCAGGTTGTCTTCAGCAGGGGCTGGGAGACATCCTCCGTCCCTCTCTATGATTTGAATGTTTTGAAAACTTACATCCGTAGGGAGAAAGGTCAGTTCCAGGTAAGCAGAGGCTCCCGCCATATTTTGTTCCCCGTCTTCCGGCATTCCTTCTATAATCATCCCTCTTTTATTAAAATCCGGATTATTCCTGTCATCGGATTTACGACGGTGCTTTGCGCTTATTCTTTCGGGAATAACGGCCGATAATTCGATTTTTGCTTCTCTTCCTTCTTCTGTTGTTGCTTTAATAGTAATTGGACCACCAGCGGAGATATCTTTTCTAATAATCAATGTCGCTGTTTCAGATTTATCTCTGTCTTCGAAAAATGCCAGATTTTCTCCTTCTTCGATTGTCCATTCGATCTGGGATGGGTCTCCAATAAGCTGGGGCTTATCTGAAACCAGGGTCAATATTACTGTTTCACCTATGCCCAATTTCTTTCTTTTTTGATCGTTCTCTTTATCTTTTTCAGGTACGGAGCCTTTTTCTTCTTCTTGAATATAAATTTGGGCAGAGTACTCTGCCGCCTGCGATTCGATGCGCAATACCTCATTTGCCAGTAAAGGCGCTGTGAAGCAGAGGCCCAGCAGCATCATGGCGAGATGGCGTTTTGCCGGCATTCCCGGGGATAAGACGTATTTTTGGAAGAATGGGGCGGATGCCCGGATGATGGCGTTCGCGTTCATGTTAAAATTCTCTGTGCTGGTTACCGGTTCTGCCGCAGGGGCGAGACTTTATTGCCGCTGATTTTGTTGATCAATATTTCCCCTTGATGCTTTAATTTTTTGTCATTCCATATTTCCAGCAGACGGCGGTAGGTTGCCACATAGTATGTGCGGGTCTGTTCTCTTTTTTCCAATGCCGTGATGGCGCCTTCCATCATGCCGGCGGAGTATCTTTTCATTTTAGGCGTCCATGAGGCATTGTTCCCTTTCCTGGCCCAGACGGAAAGATGCTTCCCGATGAATCCCTCCCTGTATTTGATTATCTTGCCGATTTCAGGGCAATCCGCCACGAGTTTGTTCCAGCACAGCCTCGTGAAGAGTTCCTCTGCCGCGGGAGAGCAGTCGGAGTCCAGGAAACAGGCGTACAGTTCATAGGGATTGACCTTGCTTTCCCGGATTTTGAGTATGTTTACCGCTGCATGATGGAGGAGGTTGTGTTCATGGGGCATGGCCTGCGCCAGTTCTTTAAGCAGGGTGAGTTTTTGCCGGTCATTGATTCCTTTGGCCTTCATGCTCAGGTAACGACGCCATGCCGGATAATTAAATGGGTTCATCTTGCAGGCTTCTTTCAGCAACAATTCCCGTTGGACGGGACGCGGAGAGCAGTCAGATAAAACCGTCATCAGGAAGGATTCTTCCGCCAGACCGTGATGAATAAAGGCATTGTAAGCCGGGATGAGCTGGACGGGGCCGTTCCAGGGTATCTGGCTTTTTCCCGTTGACCAGTTCCATCCGCTGATATTGTTGCCGATTTTCCAGTGTCCGCCGGGGTGTTTCCAGATAAAGGCACAGTGTCCCGGCTGCCCGATGGCCCACGCGGGGACGCCTTTGGCTCTCAGAAAGCCTGCCGCTCCTTTGGAGACGGCGCCGCACACGCCTCCGTATTCCGTATAAAGCTTTAATGTGACCGGTTTGTGGTCGTAAAAAGCGGCTCCGGCATGAACGCTGACTCCTTGGAGGTTTTTCCTGCGATAGGGGATGAAACCCATGAATTTATTTCCAGCCTGTTCGGGAGGGATCTGTTTTTTCTCTATGAACTGCTGGGCCCAGGACAGGTCTTCCAGGCTCTCTCTGCCACGGAAAACGATGGCCCATTCCCACGGCTGCATCGTGTCCGCCTGGGGATGGCATGCGGATTGGAAGTAGGATTCCCGGTAAAAATTGAATTTGGACAGGCATTCTTCAGGAGGGATGACATTTGAGGCAAGCCCTGCCCCCAGAGCCATGCTGGTTTCAACGGGGCGGAGCGTTTTATTGTTCGCGTTCCAAATGCGGTAAAATATGGATAGGGTTTGTTTGCCGGCTGCCCCGGATAGGGCAAGCATTCTGAAGACTTCCGGGTGGGTGGAGAGCCATTTCCTGAATGACTCGTCCTTGAGTTCATGCTGCGTGAACGGTTCTCCGTTTTCCGCGGTGCTGAAAAATTGGTACAGGTGGCATAACAGCGCGACTTGCGGGGCGTGCGCCATGGCCCGGATTTTATCCGTGTCAAGGTTTGCGGTTCCCAGTTTCCTGCACAGAATATCCCGGGCTTTTCCGGAGATGAACGAGGAACGTTCGGCTGAAAGTAGTGTCTGGATATCCGGTTCCTGCGCTGACGCCTGGATAACGGGAAAGGCTGCCAGGGGGAGCGCTCCTAAAAGGAGGATTCGGAAGATATTATGCATGGGAGATGGGCGGAATTGTATCCATACCTAATATAATCCATCATATGGCAAAAAGATGATGAATTGTCAACGGAAATGTTTTTGTTTTCTGGGAAAATGATTGAACGAAGAGTCAATGGAAATAGAAACCCAGTGAATGAAAAGGCGCCGCGAAACCATGTCCGCCCGTTGAATGGAGGCGTCAAGGGCGGATCAGGTTTTCCATATTGCTTTGGACCAGGTCAACCAGGTTGTTGACGGTCATGCCCAGTTCCTGCGCCGCGCGTCGGTAAAGTTCCGGAAGGGTTTCCGGATGCCCGTCCGATTCCAGCGCCAGCCGATGGAGCGGTATGGAGGCAAGGAGTCCCGGACGTTCCATTTCCCGCAGCCCTACGGAAAGAAGCCAGTTTCCCGAAGGAAATTCCGTGCCGGGATGCAATGTCCCCGTCCAGCCGTGCAGGACAATGTTCAAACGGGGATATTTTTTCAGCATTTCCGCCAGCGTGCCCCATGCGCGGCAGCAGTGCAGGGAAGCGGGGCGGTCCAGACGCACGGCCAGTTCCAGATGCCGTTCCAGCGCTTCCTTCTGGAGAGGCAGCCCCGGGATGCCGCGCCGGCATTTGTCCAGCCCCGTTTCCCCAACGCCCGCATGGGGGATTTTTTGCAGAAGGGATTCCAGTCTGGGCATTTCCTCTTTCCATTCAGCCGGGTTCAGGAACCAGGGATGAATGCCGAAAAAGGGGGTAACATGTTCATCCCGTTCCGCCAGAAGGGCCACCTGTTTCCAGTCCGCCGGGGAGGTGCCGCAGATGAACCGCGGCGCCGTGCCGGAAGCGGCTGTAGAGGAATGGGTGTGGGCGTCCGGCAGATTCATCGTTGCTTAATGGGACAGAGATGGCGCGTCCGACGGTTCAATAATATCAAAACTCTGCTTTGCCAGGCGCACGGCGGCGGCGCCCGTTTCCATTTCATCATGGATGACGTTGGCGATGCCCGCGTGATGCAGGGAAGCCACTTCCGAACGGAATTTGGCGCGGGCGATCACCGTGATGTCCGCATTGGCGCCCTTGATCTGCATGTAGGTGGACAGGGCCGGGGAAGGGTCCGGGAATGTAAAGGCAATCAGCCGCGCGGTACGGACGCCCGCCAGGTCCATGGTGATTTGGTGCTGGATGTCTCCCAGAAAGGCCAGATGGCCGCCGTTGAGCAGGGATTTGACGGTGTCCGCATTCAGGTCGATAATGATGCAGGGGATGCCGTACTGGGACAGGCTTTCATGAAGCCTCCTGCCTACGGGGCCGTAGCCGCAAATGATGGCATGGTCCCTGATGCCTTCCATGCGTGTGATCAGGGTTTCCACGTTGAGGCGTTCCCGTTTTGTTTTCAACCCGGGAATGCGCACCAGCAGCGGGGTGAGTTTCCGTGCCGCCTTCATCAGCAGCGGAGTCATGCCCATGGAGACGGCGGCAATGGCGTAAACGTTGGTGGTCACCAGCGCCGGGATGGGGGATATTTCCTGCATGAAAGGGATGAGCACCAGGGAAAATTCCCCCACATTGGTGAGTGCGGTGGAGGCCATGATGCCCATGCGCCCGGGAATTTCAGGAAGCTTGCGGCTGTAAGGCAGGCTACGAATTTGATCGCGAGGACAAAGGAGGCGAAGGTCGCCACCTGGCCGATGTGTTCCCATAGTCCATCAATGTCAATCAACAGCCCGGCGGAAACGAAGAAGATGGTCAGGAAAAGGTCCTTGAAGGGGAGCACTTCGCTAAGAACCCGGTGGCTGTAGTAGGAGCTGCTGACGAAGAGGCCGGCGGTGAAAGCGCCCAGGGCGATGCTCAGGCCCAGCAGACTGGCGAGCATGGCAATTCCCGAGCAGATGGCGAACACCATCAGGGTGAAGAGTTCCCGGCTTTTGGTCCGGGCGACGGCCAGCATGATGCGCGGAAGCAGGTAGCGGCCGATCAGCCAGGCGGCTCCCAGAAAGACAAGCCCCCGCAGTACGGCCATGCCGATGTTGAGCGCTGTTTCCCATGAGTCGGGCGTGGCGGTGAAGATCTGCGGCATGATTGCCACCAGCATGATGGCGGCGATGTCCTGGAACAGGGCAATTCCCACCGCCATTTTTGCCCCGGAGGTTCCGCTCAGGCCGAATTCCTGGAAGGATTTCAGCGCCACCGCCGTGGAGGATAGTCCCATAATGGCCCCGACCGTCAGGGAGTGGCTCATGTCCATGCCTGTGGCGTAATGAAGCCCCAGAAAGCCGCGGTACAGATGAACATCTGAATGCCTCCGCCGACCAGAGCGGTTTTCCGCAGGTGCTTGAGTTCATCGACGGAAAATTCAAGCCCCAGCGTGAACATGAGCAGGATAATTCCTACCTCGGAAAGAGCCTGGATGCTGACGTCGGAATTGGGGATGTGGTCCAGAATGCCGCAGTTGGCCAGAATTACCCCGCAGATGAAGTAGCCCGCCAGCAGGGACTGCCGGAAGTGGGCCAGAATGAGGGCAATCGCGATGATGCCCATGAAGACGACAGTAAGCAGAATGAAGAATGGAGGCGCGTCATTAGGGCCTCCGGAGGCCAGCAGAGAGAGAACCATGGCGGTCAGGTCGGGAAGTTAGGGAATGGTAATGAGGTTGATTTCCGGCGGGCAGTTGAAGCGGCCCGGCCCTATATAGCCTATGCCGCGGGTGACGAATACCTGCTTGTCCTCATAAGGATGGAACCCTGAGTGCATGGTTTCCCCTTCCGACGCCAATAGCGGGGTGGAAGAAAGGCAGTTTGATTTGGCCTCCATGCGTATGGCCGGAGAGCATCAGGTCCCAGCGGTAATTTCCCAGCAATTCCCTTCCTTTGGGGTTGTGGCTCAGGACGATGGTTGGCATGGGCGAGTTTTCCTCCAATTCGCGCGGGCTCATGCACCGGTCCGGGAAAAAGTCACCCTCCCGCAGGTCTCCCAGCCCCACCAGTTTGAATTCCACGTTTCCCAGCCTGGGGATGGAGACGAAGGCGGCGGAATTCCTGAGCAGCGTGAAGCCCCCTTCCTTCAGGACGCGTTCCACATTGTCCGGAAGGGCCATGTCATGGTTGCCCAGACATGCGTAGGCCGGGGCGACGGAGGAGAGGCGTTTCATCTGGGCGATGTAGTCGCCTGCATGAGTGACCCGCAGAAAATCCGTGTACAGATCTCCCAGAAATACGATCATGTCCGGTCTGGCCTGTTCCGCTATTGTTGCCGCTTTTTCCAGCAGGGGCAGATTGGTGTGGATATCCGACAATACCAGGATACGAAGGCCGGAAAGGCCGGGTACACATCCGGCAGGGGCCGTGTTTTCATTAAATTCCAGATGATTGGCTTCCCAGTGCATATAGGAGGCCAGCAGGGACCCCAGCAGAATGACAGCCGCGGCCGCATACAGGAACTTGCGGAGCTGGGAACGCTTTTTGGAGAAAGGGTGGGTGGTCATGATAGGGAGGGGTTGAGAATGGCCAGTTCCGGCAGGGTGAATAATCCGTTGCGGCGCACCAGCTTCCCGTCCAGGTAAATATCTCCGCCCCCGGCCGCTTCCGTCTGGATGCATACCATGTCCCAGTGGATGCGGGACTGGTTGCCGTTGTCCGCCACGTGGTAGGCCTGCCCCGGCGTCAAGTGGAAGGAGCCGGAGATTTTTTCGTCAAACAGGATGTTGCGCATGGGGCGTGTGATGGCCGGATTGACGCCGAAGGCGAATTCCCCCAGCCTCCGCGCGCCGGGGTCTGTGTCAAGAATGGCGTTGAGCTCCCCTGTTTTATCTCCCGCTTCCGCATGCACGACCAGTCCGTTTTTCAGCGTCAGGCGGATGTTGTCAAAGGGGATGCCCTGGAACAGGCTGGGCGTATTGAAGGAAATGTGGCCGTTGGCGCTGTCGATGACGGGGGCGGTGAACACTTCTCCGTCGGGCAGATTGCATTCCCCCGCGCACGGGATGGCAGGCAGCCCCTTGATGGAAAAGGAAATGTCCGTTCCCGGTCCGGTAATTTTCACATATTCAGCCTTTTCCATCATGGCGGCCAGCTTCCGCATGGCGGGACGCAGGGCGGCGTAATCCATCAGGCAGGTGCGGAAATAGAAATCCTCAAACTCTTCCGTGCTCATGGATGCCTGCTGGGCCATTCCCCCCGGACGGCCAGCGCAGCCCGCACCAGCGCGTATGGCGGATGCGCCGCTGGGAGACGGGGTTCAGGGCTTTCATGGCGGCGGCCATATTTTCCTGTGGAACGGAGGACAGTTCAAAGGCGTTCCCCCCGCCACGTATCTCAATGTAGGCGTCCATGTCCTCCATTTCCGCCAGGCGGTGGCGGCCGATGATGCCGTATTGTTCTTCCGTTGCTCCTGAAAGCATTTCCCGGTTCAGGCGGGACTGGTTCAGGCGCAGAAAGGGCATTGCTCCCGCATGCCTCGCCTCCCGGATGAGGGCTATTCCCATTTCCTCCGGAATATCCGTCAGTTCCAGCAGAACCCTGTCTCCGGGGCGCAGGGCTGTGGAATACCCTGCAAGCTGGGCTGCAAGGGCCTGAAAACGGGGGTCTTTCATGTCTTTATTAGGCAAATACGGCAGCCTTTTTGTCAAGCCGGAGACTTGCCACGGGCAAAAAACTGTGGTTTTATCCCCCGGATGTCCAGATTGCCCAAGTTAGGAATACTCGGTTCCGGTTCCGGTTCCAATTGCCAGTCCATTTATGATGCCATCCAGTCCGGTTCTCTCCGGGCGGAAATCGCCGTGGTGATGTCTGACAATCCGGACGCCTTCATTCTGGAACGCGCCCGCTCCTGGGGCATCCCGGCGGAGGTGATCGATTGCGGAGGGTTTAAAACCAAATTCCCGGAGGCGTCCCAGGCCTCCGTTGCCGCGCGCCTGAAGCAATACGGCGTGGACTGCGTGTGCCTGGCGGGATTCATGCGCCTGGTGAAACTTCCGCTGCTGAAGGAATTTCCTTCCCGCATTCTGAATATCCACCCTTCCCTTCTTCCTGCCTTCCCGGGGCTTCATGCCTGGGAGCAGGCTGTGAACGCCGGAGCTGCGGAGAGCGGCTGCACCGTCCATTATGTGGATGACGGAATGGATACCGGCCCCATCCTGGGCCAGGCTCGCGTGCCCGTGCTGCCGGGGGATACGCCGGAAAGCCTTCACGCCCGCATTCAGGAGCAGGAGCATACCCTTTATCCCGCCATGATCGCCCGCGTTCTGGAAACGCTGGTATGACCTGATTCTCCTTCTGGCCGGAAAGCAATCCGGCCTCCTGCCGGGAGAGGATGACAGGATGACCGATTCTCTTGTCTTGTGATATGAACGGAATCCGTTAAAAAGGAGTCCTCTTTTCAAAGAAAGGATAAAAATACCATGAAGATGAACCCTTCCATCGCCCTGTTTGCCGCTTCCGCTCTTCTGGCGGGTGTGGCAGGCGCGCAAGAAAAGGCTGCCGAAGCTCCGGCGGCCGACCAACCCAAACAAGAGAAAGAAATTACTGTGTCTCCCGAACAGATGAAAAAGGACCTGGGCTATTTTCTGGGTTTCCAGAGCGGTCAGCAGCTTGGTTCCATTCCTACCCTGACCTTTGACGACCTGGACCAGGAATCTTTCCTCCAGGGCATCAAGGACGGCATGGTCCGCAAGCCCGCCAAGGACCAGGAACAGCTGAAACCTGCCCTGGATGCGTTCCAGAAGCAAATTGACGAACGCATTTCCGCCAAGGCCAAGGCCAATTTGGAGGCCAGCAAGAAATTCATGGAGGAAAACGGCAAAAAAGAAGGCGTCACCACAACGAAGTCCGGCCTCCAGTACAAGGTTGTGAACAAGGGCGGCGAAGAAAAATTTGATGAAAAGAAGTTCAAGAACCCCATGTTCAAGGTGAAATACAAGGGCACGCTGCTGGACGGCACCGTGTTTGACGACACCAAGGGCAAGTCTGTGGAACTTCCTCTCCAGGTCATCCCCGGTTTTGCCGAAGCGCTGACCACGATGCCCGTCGGCTCCAAATGGATTGTCTACATTCCTTCCGAGCTGGCTTACGGGGAAAACACTCCCGGCGCTCCGATTGAACCCAATTCCCCGCTCATCTTTGATTTGGAACTGGACGGCATTTCGGAAGCTCCTGCTCCCCAGGGAGGCCCCATGAGCATTTCTCCGGAACAGCTTCAGGAGATGCTTAAGCAGAGCGGCGCTCAGCAGCAGTAAGGAAAAAATAGTTCAAGTCAGGGCCGTTCCCGGGAGGGAGCGGCCTTTTTGTTTTTATCTGTACCGCTTTCATCAGGAAAGCGAATGGGCAGACTGGGAATTTATAATCCTGCTTCTTTCCTTAATCCATGTATATTGCTTGTAATGAAAGAATGATGATTTTGTTCTTCTGGATATGGAGGTAGATATGCTGGACAGGCGGATGATAATTGTTTCCCATTATTTGTTTAATGTGAGCTTTTTTCGAAAATTGGCTTGCCAACGGATTATAAATCCGGGTATTACTGGCCACAATATCTTTGATCAGTATGAGACTTCATCTTCCTCCGTCTTTGCGTTCCGCCCTTCTCGCTTCCCTGGTTTCCTTCTCCGGCATTTACTCTTATTCCCATGCTGCAACCTCGGCGGATTTCTGGCAGATCCCCGATTTTGGCGGTCCTGATTTTACATGGACGGGGGCTGGGGAAGGCGACGCCGTAGGGACGGCAGGCAACTGGGAGGGAGGCTCGGCGCCGTCCCGCGTGGACAATAAGGGTCCGCATTTGATTTTTAATGGCGTGGATGTGACGGTTACGGGAACGCCTCCCAATACCTCGGACGGAGGCGGTATTTCCGTTACGGGGAACGGAAGTGTGTCTGTGGGACTTGGACAATGGGGCGGCAATGTTTACGTGGAAAAGGGCTCCTCCCTTACCACATCCTTCAGCAACCAGATCAAAAATACGGAAGCGGAAGGCCATGCCAATATTTATGTGGACGGCATTCTGAACATGACGACTCCGGGAGGGAATCTCAATTTTGACAATGGCACTGGTTCCGGCAATCATTACTGGCATATCGGGCTTGACGGAATGGTCAACCTGTCAAACACCACCACAATTACCAAGAACGCCAAAACATGGAATGTGGAGGTAGTGGTTGCCGGCGCCATGGAAGAGCTTGCGGTCACCAATCGCGAGATGGTTGACGACGCCCTGATCACACGCTATTTCATGTCTACAGGGGCTGATTTGGGGGCATCCCTGGATTCCCTGCGTATTTGGAAGCAAACCGGGGATGATACTTATGAGGCATTGACGAGGGTTGATTCCGCCGGCCAGCTGGGAGCGGGTAATTTCCTGCTTGTTTCCAACGGTTCCGGCATGTCCGTGCAGTACAAGGGGGAAGGGTATGATGCAGAAACTCTGGTGTGGAATTCCAACGGAACATGGAGCAATACGGGAACGGGCTGGTACAAGCAGGGTGACGGAACCAAGACGGATACTTCCTTCCTGAATGGGGATGCCGTCATTTTCACGGCGGCGGAAGGCTCCAAAACAGTCAATTTCTCTGGAGGGATCAATGTCTCCTCCATGACATTTGAGACGGATTATACGCTCCTGCCCGGGGAAGGAGCTACTCTTTTTGCCCAGGAAACGGTTTTAAGCAACGGCTCGTCCCTGACGTTGGGTGACGGGGATCACCGTTTTTCCGGTTTTGAAAGCCTGGTGACGGGTGGGGAAAATTCTTCCCTCACGGTTTACATGAAAACGGATGCTTCTTCTGCGGGAAGCGTCAATTTGCTGGAGGGCTCGGCCCTTCAGAATCTTTACGTTTATGGAGCTTTGAGACTGAGGGCTTCTTCCCAGTCGGGATCATGGATGCTTGGCGGAGCCAGCCTGCATATGATGGCGGGTTCTACCATGGTGTTCGGTTCCGATGCGGGGACATCCATCGGAGCGGGGCAAACGGTAATAGCGGAGGGCAGCTTGAATGTCTATGCGCAGAATGTTTCCGACAGCAACACGTATCTCTGGAACCTGGAGGGCGGCGAGAATGTCTCGACTGGAGATACGCTGACCTTTAACGGGACCAGCAATCCGACCGTAGCAGGGAATATCACATACGCCGGGAATATCGTATCTGGCGCCCAGACCGGTTCCACGGTGACGTTTACGGGAAATATCCAGGCGGAATCGTTCAAGGTAGCCCATTATTACGGCAGGGTTCATATGGCCGATAATGAATTGGAAGTCAATAAGCTGTGGGTCGGGGCCGGCGGTGGGTATGACAATTCCTTATATGGGGCTCTTGATCTTGATTCCGGCAATGTGACTACGGCAGGCCAGGTCCGGCTTGCCGAGCTGGGGCATGGGGTGCTTAATGTGAACCAGGGTTCCTCTCTGACTGTCACCGGCAGCAATGATACCCATAGCACAAGCGCCAGTTTCCTGCTGGCTCACTGGGCTTATTCAGGGGAACTTAATTTGAGGGGCGGTTCTTTGACTGCATTGCAGACCTCGATGCATCTGTCCTGGGATGGCACGGGCATTTTCAATGCCGCGTCCGGGACGGCCGATTTGCAGGGAATGGACTTTTGGGCTTCCGGAAGCGGTTCATTCCGGGGCAGTTTCCTGTTGGGTGGCGCAACATCCGGGGATGCCAGGGTGAACATAGGCTCTTCAGGCGTTACCAATGTGGCGGGAGCGGCCGTTATCAAACTGGGAGAAGGCACGCTGGGGGCTTTGTCCAACTGGGGTATAAGCTATAATCCGAATTTCACGGCCTCTTATATAGAACTTCTGGGCACGGTGAATGGGACTATCCTTGACACGCTGGATGCCAATGACCATGCCACGGGGCGTACTGTGACTTTCTCCAACGGGCTGAAGGGAGACGGTAAGCTCGTGAAGGTTGGCGACGGGGTTCTGGTTCTTAACGGAACAGCCCAGGCCCCGGTTCCTGCCGAAGGAGAAACGGCAGCCGTCCCCGGCTTTACCGGAACAGTGGAATTGAGGGGAGGCGGTTTGACGGTGAAGGATTCCAGCGTTATCGGGCAGGGGGCCTTGCTGATCGGAGGCGGCCTTACCGTGAACGTTACGTCCGCGGACGGGTATGTGCTGAATGCCGGTTCCACGCTGGGAGCCACGGGAATTTCCGGAGGAACGGCTACTTTATCCGCCGGGTTGACGTTAAACGGCGGCACTCTGAGCTTCAATTCTCTCGATTCGGAGACGGCAGCCCTGACCGTCAACTCCATTAGTGGCAGTGAGGCCACGGAAGTGCGGCTGGGTTTGTCTTCCCTGGAAACAGGGATTAGTTATGCCTTGCTTTCCGGAGCAGGGTTGACGGAAAGTTCTTTCTTTACTTTGGGCGGAGCTGCTGCGGAGTTGTACAACGGAACGTTTTCCGTCAGCAATGGAACTCTTTACGTCAATTTGAGCGACAAGGAAGGTTTGTTGAGGTGGAAGAGCGGCACTTGGAATACGGAAAGCTCGAATACTTCCTGGAGCCTTGACGGGACACCGTCAGCTTATGCCGACGGGGGGAGACCGTATATTTCTCCAATGGCGATGGCGTGGATAAAAATGTGACGATTGCGGGGAATGTCGCTCCAGGCAGAATCAATGTTTCCGGTACGGATTTCATTTTTACGGGTGACGGTTCCATTACCGGGGATACGACGCTGAACCTGCTGGACGGAGCTTCCCTGACCATGAACAACGCCAACTCCTATGCCGGGGATACCGTTCTTGGCGATGGCAGCAAACTCGTTGTCGGCAATGCCGGAGCGCTGGGCACCAGCACGGTCCTGTTGCAGGGAGATTCCGTTCTGGAACTGACCACGGGGACGTGGAACGGGTTGGGAACACGTTTGAACGTCAATTCCTCAGGCACGCTGAAATTGAGCGGGAACGCCTCCGGAACGACAATGGCCGCCCTGACTGGAGTCAGGTATGAGCTGGGAGCCAATACCACGCTGACCCTTTCCGCCGGAACCTATGGAAATACGATTACCGGGGCCGGTACGCTGATATCCGCGGTAGGAACGAATGTCCTTAATGGAAATGTTGATATTACAGGAGAGTACAGGGTGCTGGCAACCAACGGCACGGCATGTACCTGGACGCTGGGGGCCGGCGCTTCCGTGACGGCGGGAAGCTTCATCGGCCGCTACGAGTACAATGGAACAACCACGCTCAACATCAGCCGGGACGCCGTGATGAACATTACCGGCACGCTGCGGATTGCCCGTGACGGAAAAGGCGTCATGAATATTGGCGAAGGCGGCATGGTGCTGGCCCAGACGCTGGATTTGGGACAAAACTGGGCCGGAGTAAGCGCCAAGGGCGCCACCATTAATCTGAATGGCGGTTCCCTGCTTCTCGGTTCAGGCGGCATGACGGCGTCCGGAAATACCAATACGATTGCCCTGAACATGAATTCCGGGACGCTGGGTACGACGGCGGCGGAAGGCTGGTCTTCCGCCTACAACATGTCCCTTACCGGAAATGTGACGGTTGATACCCGCCAGTATGATGCGGAAACCAAGTCCTACAATGACCAGGCTTCCACCGGCATCACTCTTGGAGGCGTCCTTTCCGGAGCAGGCGGCCTGACGAAAACCGGCTCCGGCACCTTGACCCTTTCCGGACAGAATACCTATACGGGCCTGACCAATGTCCAGGCCGGAACGCTGGCGTTTACGAATACGAACGCCATGACCCTGGGCAGCATTTCCATGGGGCAGCGGGAGCCAGGATGACACGGCTTCTTCCCTGACGCTGAATAGCGGAGCTTCCCTCACCTTCGACATGGCAGGTGTGGTGGCGAATGAACCTGTCATCAATATCACAGCCGGGTCCCTGGTTCTTACGGATTCATCCTGTGCGCTGACTATTAACAATTATGGGGGGATTGGAAGCGTCTGACTATGTCCTGGCCCAGTGGGCTGCGGATGGAAGCCTGACGACGGATTCCTTCACATGGGCGCCCGACATCACCAAGGAAGGGTTCGAATATTCCGTGGTGGTGGAAAACAACCAGCTTGTGCTGAAGGTTGCTGACGTCAGCGGGGACAATGGTTTTGTCTGGGACGGAGGAACGGACCGGAAATGGATTAACACCAGCATTGACGGCTGGACGACGAGGCAGACCGGGGTGAATACGCTGGATAACCAGGAAATTTACTTCTCCGCCGCGGAAGCGGGTGAAGTCAAGGTTTCCGGTACTGTAACTCCCAAGAGCGTCGTTTTCAACAGCGGCGCTTACACGCTGGCCAGCGATCCTGACAACGCGGGTTCTATCGCGGATTCCACGGCTCCCACCACGCTTACCGTGAACGGCACTGCCGAGGTTGCCTTAAACTTGGCCAATGCCTATACCGGAGGGACGATGCTCAACGGCGGCATCCTGACCATCGGAGCTGACGGAGCGCTGGGAACGGCAGGGGATATTACATTCAACGGGGGGACGCTGGCCTATGCGGATTCCGCTGCCGGTGCTGATGCGACAGGTTATGACATTTCCAGTCGTGTCAAGGTCGGAGACGGAGGTTCCCTGAATGTTTCCGTGCTTGGCTCCGGGGATACCGTTTCCTGGGGCAGCCTGACGGCCGACGTCATGGGGGCCGGCACTACCCTGACCAAGACGGGAGCAGGTACGCTGGCCCTTGGATATGCAGGGAATACCCTGGCCCACCTCACCGTGGAAGAGGGTACGCTCGCTTTCACGGGCGGTGCGACTATCGGCGTAAATCCGAACAATGCTACTATTGTCCGCGTCAGTGAAGGCGCTTCCCTTGCCCTTTCCGGCGGAACCGTCAACCTGCATGCCCAGCTCAATGGGGCGGGTACCGTCACTATCGGGACGGCGGATACTGCGGGACTGGTCAATATCTCCAATACGGGCAATACCAACTTCACTGGCCGTCTGGAACTGGTCGGCAACGGGGTGAATATGAATACCAATGCCAACTGGGTGGCTTTTGGGGCGGGAAATACGTTGGGAGGCGGCACCGTTTTCATCGACGGCAAGGGCTTCCATTTTTCCGCGGGTACGACGGCAGCCAACTTTGAAATAGGCTCAACTCACGGAGCGATGCAGAACGGCTCTTCCGGCGCCACATATACTTTCTCCGGAAGCCTTTCCGGTTCAGGCACGTGGGCCATGGCTGCGAATGTGAGGATGAACAACGTCCTCACGGGGTCCCTCAAGGACTTCTCGGGGACCCTGTCCACCAATGAGACTTCCGCCAACAACAACCGCCAGTCGTGGAACTTCGGTTCCGGCGGGGCTTGCGCCACGGGTGAGGGAATGCCGTTTTTGGAAACGGCGCCATTCTGGGAGGCAATACGGGTTCCTCAAATACCGGGCTGGCCGCACAATATAACGTCAATTACAACAATACGGAACTGGTGCTGAACGCTCTGGTGCAGGGCAACTCCAACCTGACGCACGCAGGAACGGGCACTCTGATTCTGGATAAGGCCAATACTGCTACGGGAGCGCTCGGCATTACAAATGCCGGAGCCGTAGTCCAGCTTGGCGCGGAAGACAAGGCCGGCCAGTGGGCCGGAACCGTGCTGAATGGGCAGGGGACACTGAAAATCGTCAATGGAGCGCTGACCTCCGCCATGACGCGGGCTGAAGGCACCGCGGCAGCCATCGTTGTGGACTCCGCCGCTTCCATCAATTTGGGAGGTACCGACGGCGGCATGCTCAAGGGCATTACGCTGGCTGCCGGAGGCAGGCTTGCCAACGTTTCCGGAAATATTACGGTGGGCGCGGGAGCCACGGAAACACTGAATCTTACCTTGGGGGCGGATAACGTCAACCAGGATGCGGCCGGTACGGCCATCATTGACCAGGGAGACGGCAGGCTCGTCATTAACAATCCTGCCACGGTCAATCTGGATATTGACTCCATTGTGAATACGCTTGTCGCCCATAAGGAGGCCGGCGCGGAAAGCTGGCTCACCCTGACGACCGGAACGCTGGAATGCGAAAATCTTGGCGATATCCAGTTCAGCAAGATTCTTTCCAACTACGGCATCCGGGTGACGGGCATCAACGGCGGAAGCCTGGTTCTCAGCGGGCAGGTCAGCGGGCTTTATATGGTGGATGATTCCTCCTCTTCCGACCCTGATACCGTCACCAACTACGGCACGCTGGGGATGTACTCCGGCGTGGTGATTTCCCAGGACAAGACGCTTACCGTTCAGTTGTCCGGCGCTCCCGGCGATTCTGACGGGAACGGCGCTGTCATCAACAACCTGCTGGGCGCTACGGGAAGCACGCTGAAAGTGGAAAACACCAGTGCGGACGGAGGCAACGCCGTTGTCATCCTCAACAACGAACGTCTGGAAACGGGATTGCCTGCTCCTGATGATTACGCCGGTGCGGATTCCATCATGGGCGGAAGCATCGTCGGGGAAAACGGAGTCACCTTTGTCAAGCAAAACACGGGCAAGCTGACAGTCAACGGTTCTTTTGTGTCGGACACCCTGCGTGTGGAAGGCGGTTCTCTCGCTCTTAACGGTGAAGGGAACAGCTTTAATCATGTGGAACTTGCCGGCGCAGAGGAAGGAGGCGTTCTGGACATCAACCGGAATACCGTCATGGGTGATCTGACGGACAGCGGCGAAGGCGCAGCCCTGAACATCGGTAGCGGGGCCTCCCTTTCCGTCAACGGCGCCAGCAGCCTTTCTTCCAGCACCATCCAGGGCAGCGGAACGCTGACCCTCCGTGATACGCTGGAAATTTCCGGAACAGCCTCCCTTCAGGGCGGTGTCCTTCTTGATCTGGCAAAAGATGACGATTCCACGGGAACGCTCGACCTCGGTTCGACATCCGGCAGCACCGTTTCCGGAATTGGCGGAGAGGGAACACTGAAGAGCGCAGGAGGCGTTTTGACCGTCAATACCGGTAATTCGGGCGGCGGTTCCGTTTTCAGCGGTACGCTGGAGGGACGCGGGCAGCTTAATATTTCCGGCAATGCCGGGCAGACGTTTGAAAACGTCATGACCGCTGCCGGCAGCAGCTGGGCAGTTAACAGCACGGGCCTTCTCAATATCCGGATGGGAGGGACGGTAGACAGCCCGAGAGCCAATACGGCGCTGACCCTCAGCAGTTTGACGCTGGGAGACGGTTCCAGTACGAACCTTACCTTCAACACGGACTACGCTGGCCCCATCATCAGCGTGACCGGAAATATCAGCATCAGCCAGGGCGCGGAAATAACTCTCAGTTCTACTGGCGGGAATGAACTGACTCTGGACGCAGACGGCAGTTATACGCTCATGCATGCGGACGGCACCATTGATTTGGGAGGAAGCGACAGGCTGGCTATCCTGCTGGATCCCTCCTCCTCCGCTTTCAAGAAATTTGAAAATGATGCGTACCTGGTGATGGAAAACGGCACCCTTGTTTTGATGGCTACGGCTTCCAAGCACAATAAATATGCCCGCCTTGCGGATACGTTTAATTCCAGGGCCGGAGCAGAACTTCTCTGGAACCTGCCCGGCGATCTTGCTGCGGATTCCATCCTCAAGAAGGTGGATGACGCCGTAGGAGCCCTGACGTCTTCCAACCCCTCGGAAGCGAAACGCACCATGGCAGCAGTGGCTGGGAGCACGGTCAACGCGCTGGGGACGGCACAGAGGGACGCCCTGCGCGACCAGATGGGCTGGATCAGGAACCGGACCACCCTCATGGGCGTCAACCCGGCCTACGTCAACGACGACCTCCCCCGCTTCCACATGTGGATGGAAGGCACGGGCTCCTACGCCAAACTCGACACCCGCGGGGATGAAAGCGGCTACCAGCTCACCACCTGGGGAGGCACGGTAGGCGTGGACGCGGACCTCAGCGACCGCCTCACGGCGGGAGCGGCCTTCACGGCCGGCTACGGCGACCTGACGGCCGGCGCGGCGGACAGCGCCGACGGGCACCTGGACAGCTACTACGCCAGCCTCTTCGGCCGCTACCAGGACAGGCGCTGGGCGCACACGCTCATCCTGACGGGAGGGTGGAACGACGCGAAACTCAACCGTACGGTCAACTACGGGGAAGGAAGCTACGGGACGCAGGGAAGCACCAGCGGGTGGGGCCTTGGAGCGATGTACGAACTCACCTGCGACATCTACCTCGACGAAAACCGCGGCAGCGTGCTGCAGCCGCTGTTCAACGCCTCGGTGGTGACGACGCGGATGGACGGCTATGAAGAAACGGGAGCGGGCAACGCGGGCCTGAACGTCGGCAGGCAGGACTGGACGACGGGGACGCTGGCGCTGGGCGGCCGGTGGATGGGTCTGGTGGGCAGCAACATCTTCGGACGAGAAGCGCTGGCGGAAATCCGGGTCAACGCGGCGCAGGACCTGGGAGACCGGAGAGGGGAAACGAACGTCTCTCTGCTGGGCAACCCAGGCTTTGCGCAAAGCGTGAGGGGAGCGAAAACGGGAACGACGGCGCTGCAGCTGGGAGCCGGACTGAGCGTGCCTGTAGGAACGAAGGGAACCATCTACGTGAACGGGAACGCGGACATCCGTGAGGGGTCCAGCGCGCTGAACGGAAGCGTCGGCTACCGCTACGACTTCTAACAAGAAAGAAAACACAGGAGGGGGCCACCCCGAAAGGCCTTCCTCCTGACCCTCCAGAGCCGCTCCGGAACAACTCCGGAACGGCTCTGTTGCCTGAGGAAAACCCCTGGGGGCGGCCCGGATGGGTCAAAAACAAAACAGCGGCAAGGAAAAAATACGCCGTCCCCACGGAAGCAATGGCCCTTTTTCCCTCGTCCCCTCCCGTGAAACGCCTCATCCTCTCCTCAAATCTGTAAAAACGCGCCAAATGTTTCCGGAAGCCCTCTCCGCTGTCCGGAGCCGGAAAAGAACGGAACGCGAGCAATAGGGCCTTTTTATGCGATTTCAGCGGAATTTTGCAAGGCTAGGCCCTACGCGCGCGCGCGGTTTATAACATTAGTCTTGCAAAAAATTAAGATAAGCGTAGTATATTTCGGTTATGTCCGAAGATACCAACGAGGTTGTTGAAACCACCGTTTCCACGACGGCGCAGCATGAGTACGGCGCCGCGCAGATTGACAAACTGGAAGGCCTGGAGGCCGTGCGGAAGCGGCCCGGCATGTACATCGGGGGACCCTGACGAACGAGGCTTGCACCATTGCGTATTTGAAGTGCTGGACAACTCCATTGACGAGCATCTGGCCGGCTATTGCAGCAAGATTGACATTGTCATTCATGTGGACGGTTTCCATTTCCATCGTAGATAACGGGCGCGGCATTCCGGTGGATATCCACCCGAAGTTCGGCATTCCCGCCGTGGAGCTGGTTCTGACCAACCTGCACGCGGGCGGCAAATTCGGTCAGGGTGCGTACAAGTACTCCGGCGGCCTGCACGGTGTGGGCGCCAAATGCGTGAATGCCCTGTCCGACTGGTTCAAGGCGGAAGTGCGCCGGGACGGCAAGCGCTATCAGATCAAATTTGAGCGAGGCAAGACGGTGGAACCCCTCCGCACTGTAGGTTCCTGTGCCTGTGAAGTCACGGGAACCACGATCACGTTTTTCCCGGACGCCACCATTTTCACGGATACCACGGAGTTCAAGTTTGACCGCCTGACGACGCGTCTGCGGGAACTGGCTTTCCTGAATCCCGGCCTGGTCATTGAACTGATTGACGAGCGTGAAGCTCCGGCGCGCCGGGAAACGTTCTTCTATAAGGACGGCATTGTGGAGTTCGTTCGTCAGCTGGGCACGAACAAGGAAGTGATCAACGAGGACCCCATTTCCATTTCCGGCGTCCGGAAGGTGGAAGTGGAGTACGACGGCAAGAAAATGGAGGATGATGTTCTGGTGGACGTTGTGTTCCAGTACAACAACACGTATGAAACGAACATCCTTTGCTTTGCCAACTCCATTTACAACGGGGATGGGGGAACGCACCTTTCCGGGTTCCGCGGCGCCCTGACGCGCGTCATCAACGGTTACGCGAAGGCCAACGGCCTGCTGAAGGAAAAAGATCCCTCCCTGAGCGGCGAAGATGTTCGTGAAGGCCTGGTGGCGGTCATTTCCGTCAAGATGCCCAACCCGCGTTTCTCCTCCCAGACGAAGGACAAGCTGGTGAATACGGAGATTGAAGGCGTGGTGGGCAACGTCGTGTACGAGGAAATCAAGACGTACTTTGAAGAAAACCCGGCGATGGCCAAGAAGATCATTGAGAAGAGCATCACGGCCGCTCGTGCCCGGGAAGCCGCCCGCAAGGCGCGCGAAACAGTCCGCAAGAGCGCCCTCTCCATCGGTGGTCTGCCCGGCAAACTGGCAGACTGTTCCGACCGGGATCCCGCGAAGTGCGAGCTGTTCATTGTGGAAGGTGACTCCGCAGGCGGTTCCGCCAAGATGGGGCGCGACCGCCGCACGCAGGCTATCCTGCCCCTGCGCGGGAAAGTGCTGAACGTGGAAAAGGCCCGCCTGGACAAAGCCCTGGGAAGCAAGGAAATCCAGAACATGATTACGGCCATCGGCGCCGGAATCGGGGAAGGGGACGATGAAGCCTCCTTCAAACTGGACCGCGTGCGCTACCACAAAATCATCATCATGACTGATGCTGACGTGGACGGCGCCCACATCCGCACCCTTCTTCTCACTTTCTTCTGCCGCCACATGCCGCAGCTGGTGCGCGCCGGGTATCTGTACATCGCCCAGGCGCCCCTGTACCGCATCATCCGCAGGAAAAAGGAAGAGTACGTGCAGGATGACGTGGCCCTGAACCGCAAACTGATTGAACTGGCCGTCAATGACGTGACCCTGCGTTTCGCGGACGGTTCCCGTTCCTTCTCTCCCGAAGAGCTCTCCGCCATTCTGGAAACGCTGGTCAACCTCCAGCGTTATACGGAATCCATGCAGGCGCAGGGCGGTTCCCTGGAAGACCTGCTCAGCCACCGGGAGGCCAACGGGGAATTCCCGGAATTCCTGGTGAAGGTGCGCTGCGGCAATGAAGAGGAAATACTCTTCTTCCATGACATGGAGGCCCTGACTGCCTTTTCCGAGGAAAACAGGGACCTTTTCATCTTCGGCATGCCCTCGGAAGAGGAGCTGCTGGAAAATCCGCTTCCGGAACGGGAGGGGCCCAGCCGCCGTTCCATCACCCATGAACTGCATGAAGCCAAAGCCATCACGCGGGCCCTGGCCCGGCTGGCGGAACTGGGCATTCCGGGGAATATGATTGTCTCCATGGACACGCCCCTGTTTGAACTGGTGGAGGGTGAGGGGGGGACAAGGAAAAAAAAGTATCTCCCCTGTTCTCCGTCATGGACATTCTGCAATCCGTCATCTCCATCGGCAAGCGCGGGGTGGAAATTACGCGATTCAAAGGGTTGGGTGAAATGGATGCCAAGGATCTGTTCAAGACGACGATGGACCCGGAACGGCGCGAGCTGCTCCGCGTCATCCTGAACGACGACAACGCCGTCAGGGCCGATGAAATGTTCACCATCCTGATGGGGGATGTGGTGGAACCCCGCAAGAATTACATCGTGGACCATGCCCTCAATGTCCGCAACCTTGACATTTAACCCCCGCACTCTCTTTCAGCACCATGGAAAATAATAGAATCAAACCGGTGGATGTAGCCAGTGAGCTCTCCACTTCTTTCCTGGACTACTCCATGTCCGTCATCATCTCCCGCGCCCTGCCGGACGTGAGACGGCCTCAAGCCTTCCCAGCGGCGCATCCTGTACGCCATGAAGGAACTCAATCTGTCTCCCGGGGGCAAGACCCGCAAATGCTCCAAAATCGTGGGCGACACGATGGGTAATTACCACCCCCACGGGGATGCCGCCATTTACGGCACTCTGGTGAACATGGCGCAGGACTGGTCCATGCGGGATATTCTCGTGATCGGCCAAGGCAACTTCGGCACGCCGGACGGAGACCCCCCCGCCGCCGCCCGATACACGGAAGCCAAGCTTTCCGGCATGGGCGTGGCCCTGATGGCGGATCTGGACAAGGACACCGTGGACTTTGTTCCCACATACGACAATGAACACACGGAACCTACCGTGTTCCCCCCGCTTTCCCGAACCTGCTGGTGAACGGCGGCACGGGGGATTGCCGTGGGGATGGCCACCAACATGCCTCCGCACAACCTGGGGGAAGTGGTGGACGGCATTTGCGCCGTAATTGACAATCCCCACATGACGGTGGATGAGCTGCGCCAGTACATCAAGGGGCCGGATTTTCCCACCGGAGGCGACGTGCTGGGCTTTTCAGGTATTGACAGCTACTTCCGCACCGGGCGCGGCTCCGTGCGCATCCGCGGCAAGATAGACATGGAAGTAACGGATTCTGGCAAGGACCTTCTCATTATCCGGGAAGTGCCGTTCGGCGTGAACCGTGCCGCCCTCCAGGAACGCATCGCGGAACTGTACAAGGATAAAATTCTGACGGACATTTCCGGCATCCGGGACCTTTCCGACGAGAAAACCTGCATTGAAATCGAGCTGAAGCGGGATGCCCGCCCGCAGGTGGTCATGAACCAGCTTTACAAGCTCACCTCCATGGAAACTTCCTTTGCGGTGAACATGCTGGCGATTCATGACAACCGCCCCAAGACGCTCGCCATGATGGACGCCATCAACTTCTACATCGAGCACCGCCGCGAGGTGGTCGTGCGCCGCACGCGCTACCTGCTGGGGGACGCGGAGAAGGATGCCGAGCGCCTGGAAGCTTTCCTGCTGGCCCTGCACCACATGGATGACTTCATTTCCATTATCCGGGATTCCAAAAACCGGGATGAAGCCCGTGAACGCCTGCAGAACTACACCTTCTCCACGCAGACGGCGGAAAGCCTGGGCATCCTGATCCGTTCCCAGGCCTCTATCCAGGGGGACCGCTATGTCTTCACGGAACGCCAGGTGAACTCCATCCTGGACCTGCGCCTGTACCAGCTGACCGCTTTGGAAAACGACAAGATTTCCGGGGAATACGCGGAACTGCTGGTCCGCATCAAGGACTACCTGGATATTCTGGCGAACGAATCCCGCGTGCTGGGCATCGTGAAGGACGAACTGAAGGCGATTAAGGACAAGTACGCCACGCCGCGCGTCACGCGCATCATTCCCTTCTCCGGGGATATGGCCATTGAGGATCTTATCCCGAATGACACGATGATCGTCACCATCACGCACAGCGGCTACATCAAGCGCACCAACTCCGCGGAATACCGCGTGCAGGCGCGCGGAGGCAAGGGCGTGAAGGCAGCCACTACCAGGGGGGCCAAAAAGGACGCGGAGGCGGACTTTATCGAACACCTGTTCGCCGCCCAGAACCACGACTACCTGATGTTCTTTACGAACACCGGGCGCGTGTACGTGGACCGCGTGTATGAGATTGACGAGGCGGCGCGCAGCGCGCAGGGCCGCAATATCAAGAACCTGCTGGATCTCCAGCCGGAAGAAGCCATCGCGGCCATCCTGCGCCTGGAACGCCGGGTGGATGAAAAAGGCAATGACATTACCTTTGCGGAAGGCAGCGGCAATGTTGTTTTCGCCACGAAGGACGGCACGGTGAAGAAAACCAGCCTGAACGATTTCGCCAACTACCGCAAGGCCGGCATCATCGCCATTAATCTGGAGGAAGGCAACAGTCTGGTGAACGCGGAACTTACCAGCGGGGCCGATGAAATCGTGCTCGTCACGCATGACGGCATGAGCATCCGCTTCCCGGAAGAAGATTTGCATACGCAGGGCCGCAACACCATCGGCGTCCGCGGCATCCGCCCGCGGGCGGGGGACTATGTGGTGGCCCTGGCTATTGTGGACCCGCAGAAAACCCTGCTGGTGGCTTCTGAAAACGGCCTCGGCAAGCGCACTTCCTTTGACGAATACCGCACGCAGGGCCGCGGCGGCACCGGCATCAAGACCATGAACTGCACGGACAAGACCGGCAAGGTGGTTTCCGCCACGGTCGTGTCCGACGAAGACGAGCTGATGCTGATGACCACGGCCGGACAATCCGTCCGCATCAAGGTGGCGACCGTGCGTGAAACGGGCCGCGCCACCCAGGGCGTGAAGCTCATGACGCTGAATGAGGGCGAATCCATCCAGGACATTTCCATCGTCATTCCCGATGATGAGGATGAAGAAGCCCCGGCGGAAACGGAAGACGCGGGAGCCGGGGAAGTGTCCGGTGAAATGGAAACTCCGGCGGAAGAATAATATTCAGGTTTTCCTGCTCCGGCGTCATGCCGGAGCAGGGGGCTTCATGGGCCGTTTTTATGGAAGACCCCCTTTCATTGGAGCAATGTGCCGGACGTCTGGAACGGCGCGGATTCCGGAGCTTTGTAGTGCCGGGCCTGAAGGAGGCTGCGGAGGTGATGCTCGGCCTGGTGCGGGAGTTCAGTCCGTCGTCCGCTTCCTATGGGGGGATTCCATGACCTTGAAGGCTGCGGGCATTCTTGATGACCTGCGCTCCAATCCGGACATTCAGTTCTATGACGGCTTTGTTCCGGGCATGGAGCGGGAGGAAAAATGGGAGATCCGCCGCCGGGGCATGACGGCGGACCTGTTTTTAACCGGCGTTAATGCCGTCAGCATGGAAGGGACCCTGCACTGGGTGGACATGGTGGGCAACCGTGTGGCTCCGGTGGCATTCGGACCCCGGCATGTCATTCTGCTGGCCGGTTCCAACAAGCTGGTGGCCACGCCGGCAGAGGCCCGGGAACGCATCCGCCGCATTGCGCCCCTGAACGCCAGGCGGCATGATGAAGGGTTCAGGACTCCCTGCATGCACACCGGAATCTGCGCGGATTGCAATTCCCCGGACCGCCTGTGCAACATCCACATGTCCCTTGTTAAATGCTTTCCCAAAGGAAAGAATTTCCGTCATTTTGACGGAAGAACCCGGAGGACTTTGACTCATGCCTTTTCAAAACCGGATAGAAATCATGGCCCCGGCGGGGTCGTTTGAATCCCTGGCGGCCGCCTTGCAGGGCGGAGCGGACTCCGTGTACTTCGGAGTAGGAAAGCTGAACATGCGTTCCCGCGCCACGGTCAATTTTTCGGAAGAAGATTTGCCGGAAATCGTCGCGCGCTGCCATGAGGCGGGCGCCAAAGCCTATCTGACGCTGAATATCATCGTGTACGATGAAGAGCTGGAAGAGGTGCATGCCCTGTGCTCCGCTGCCCGGAAGGCTGGTGTGGATGCCGTCATCGCTTCCGACCTGGCGGTGATTTCTTATGCGCGTTCCATTGGGCTGGAAGTCCATATGTCCGTGCAGGCCAACGTCTGCAACATGGCCTCCGTCAAATTTACGCGCAGTACGCGGATGTGGTGGTGCTGGCCCGGGAACTCACCTTGGCGCAAATCAGGCATATCATTGAATCCATCCGGAAGGAGGGCGTGAAAGGCCCCTCCGGTGAGCTGCTGCGGGTGGAAATTTTCGCCCACGGGGCGTTATGCGTGGCCGTGTCCGGCAAATGCCACATGAGCCTGGCGGCCTACAACTCCTCCGCCAACCGGGGGCCTGTTTCCAGAACTGCCGCCGCGCCTACCGCGTGACGGACGAGGAAACGGGCAATGAGCTGGTGATAGACAATAAATACGTGATGTCTCCCAAGGACCTGTGCACCATTCCGGTGCTGGACCAGCTTCTGGACGCGGGCGTCTCCGTACTGAAGCTGGAAGGGCGCGGCCGTTCCTCGGATTACGTCAGGACGGTCACCTCCGTGTACCGGGAAGCCGCGCGGGCGTGCCAGGACGGAACCTTTTCCTCGGACAGGGCGGAAGCGTGGATGAAACGGCTGGAATCCGTTTTCAACCGGGGATTCTGGCAGGGCGGGTATTACCTGGGTGTGAAGTGGGGGGAATGGAGCGGTTCCGCCAACAGCCGCGCAGCCCTGTTGAAGATCCACATTGCCAGAGTAGAAAACTTTTATAAGAAGAACGGGGTGGCTGCTCTGTTCCTGGAAGCCGGCAGCTTGTCCGTGGGGCAAACCATCCTTATAGCAGGCCCCACTACGGGAGCCGTCCGCATGGAAGTGGCCGCCATGCGAAGGGAGTCGGCAGAGGGAATGGAATCCGTAGAAGCCGCTCAAAAGGGAGAAACCGTCTATCTGGCGGTTCCCGAACAGGTGCGCCGCCGGGACAAGGTATATCTGCTGCGCCCCCGGATGCTGGAGGATGCCTGAATGCCCGGCTGACCCTTTTCTCTTCTGCCTGCCTTTTCCAAAAACCGGGAATTGACGGGCAGAATGATTTTAATTTTTCCGTTTCCTGCCCGGCTGGGCCGGCTGGGCGTTCGGTTTCAGCCGGGGCCTCTTGAAATTCACGGCGGATTTCCGGTTTGGAAGTCCGGCTTAATTAAGCTATCCGTTCATTATCTTTCGTTTGGGATAAAAATGTTGGAAAGTGATTTTCCAATTGAATGAAAAAGAATTTCTCTGGCGTATTATTTGAAAACCATACGCCATGCCTGCCTATATTTCCTTTCTGCGCCTTTTTTCATGTTCCTGCGCCTTGCTGGGAGCAGGAATGCTCCATGCTTCCGGTTTGCAGCCCTGGCTGCGGGAGCTGGCCGTAATTCCGCCTGCGTCTTCCGTGAAAGAGAAGGATGCCTGGATGCGGCAGGTGTGGACAAGGACGGCGGAGTATGCGGCTTCCCTTTCCGAGCCGGCTGCCGCCGACGATTGCGGGGATGCGATGGTTCTGCTGGTTCCCGTATTTCAGGCATGGCCGGACGGGAAGGCTGCCGGCTCCACGCTGGCGGAAATTCTTTCCGTTCCGGCAGAGAGTATTGGAGCCGTTTCTTCCTGGGATGACCTGGTTAAGCATCAGGAAGCTATTCAGAAACGAGTCCGTTTCCTCAGGCTGAAGAAGCTGGCGGCCTATTACGATTCTGCGGCCATCCGCCGTGCGGTGAAGCGAAACCGGGACAAGTACGGGGAACGGTACGCCGGAGCGGAAGGTTTCCTGGCGCGGCTGGATGAGTGGGAGAAGGAGCTAGGGCCTCTGGACCGGTGGGTGGAGCAGGCAGGGTCGGGACAGGCGGCCCGGCTGCGGGAGATGGTGGATCTGCGGAGAAAAGCCCTGATTGAAGCCCTGCCGGAACAGAACGGCCTGAAGGCATGGGTGAGCGTACGGCGTTTCAATCCGTCCGGGAAAAGTTCTTTCAATCATGACCGTCCGGCGAACTGGCAGGGTATTTCCAGCATGCCGGAGTCCGGGCGCAGATACCGCAGCGTCATTGTGAAATTTAACGGGGTTTCCTCTTCTTCCCCTGTGGAGCAGCTGCTGGCGGACGACCGCTGGGTTGGGCATCTGGATATTGATTTTTCCGGGGAGAAGCTCATGTTCACCGGGAATGGATTCGGCAAGAAGGAAAACAGGCCCTGGGACGTTTTTGAGCTGGATTTGAAAACCGGGAAAAAAGGAATCCCTTACTGCGCATATGCCGGCGGATACGGACAGCTATAATTCCTGCTACCTTCCGGACGGCCGGATTATTTTCGTCAATACTTCCGGCATGCAGGGGGGTGCCCTGCGTGGCCGGGGTGGATTACGTGGGCAACCTCCACCTTTACGACCGGGAAAAGAAAACGACCCGCCGGCTTACCTTTGACCAGGACAATAACTGGTTCCCTACCATGCTGCCGGACGGCAGGGTGATGTTCCTGCGCTGGGAGTACACGGAAAGCGCCCACTATTTCAGCCGCGTGCTGATGCACATGAATCCGGACGGCAGCGACCAGAAGGAATACTATGGTGCCAACTCCTACTGGCCCAACAGCTTGTTCAACGCGCGGCCCCTCCCCGGCAGGCCAGGCATGTTTGCGGGCATTGTCAGCGGGCACCATGGAGTCAAGAGGCTGGGGGAACTGGTGCTTTTTGACGTGAACAGGGGACGCGCCGCCACGGAGGGTGCCGTTCAGAAGATTCCGGGGTATGGAAAGCCCGTGGAAAACGTGACCAAAGATCAGCTGGTGCAGGGATTGAAGACTCCTTATTTCGCAGAACCTTATCCATTGAATGACGAGTGTTTCCTGGCCGTTTCCTCCCCCCGGCAGCCAGGGCGTGACCAATGTGGTCTGGTGCGACATATACGATAACATCGTTCCTCTCACGGCCTCCTCCTACTTCGTCTATGCAGACCCCGCGCCCCTGGGGCCGCGCCAAAAACCGCCCGTGCTGCATGACCGGGTGAAGACGGAAAGCAAGACGGCTACGGTTTATATTTCCGACGTGTACCGGGGCCGCGCCATGGCCGGAGTGCCCGGGGGAAGCCAGGGCCCTGCGCGTGTTCATGTCCGAGTACAGCCCCCGCAATACGGGAAGCCACTATGCCATGGGCATGGAGAGCAATTGGGACTTGAAAGTGCTGTACGGCACCGTGCCCGTGAATCCTGACGGTTCCGCCATCTTCACGGCTCCCGCCTGCCAGCCTTTGACGCTTCAGGTGCTGGACGGGGAGGGGCGTGCCCTAGCGCTGATGCGGAGCTGGTTTACCGCCATGCCGGGGGAAACGCTCAGCTGCATCGGCTGCCATGAACGGCAGAACTGCGCTCCCCCCGCCAGGGCCGTCATGGCTTCCCGCCAGAAACCCGCCTCTATCGTCCCGTGGTACGGCCCCGCGCGTACCTTCTCCTTCATGAATGAAGTGCAGCCCGTGCTGGACCGCCATTGCATACGCTGCCACACAGCGGAAGGCAAGGCCCGTGAAGGAGTGCCGGATTTCATGACATTGGAGGCCGTCAAGGGGGCGCCCGCCCCCGGCTCCGTCTCTTATTGGAACCTGCACCCCTATGTGCGCCGCAACGGACCGGAGGGGAACTATCTGGGGCTGGCCCCCACGGAGTTTTTCGCGGATACGTCGGAGCTTTACCAGCTCCTTAAAAAAGGCCACCATGGCGTGGACATGCCGCAGGAGGACTGGAACCGCCTGGTCACGTGGATGGACATGAACGCCCCTTATCTGGGCGAATGGCCGGGAGAGCGCAATGAAGGGCTGCTGAAACGCCGTTATGACCTGCACGGCAGATTTTCAAGAGCGGAACGTAATTACGTGACGATGAAGGATTCCCTGTTCCGGAGAAGCGGCGGCGGTTCCATCCCTGACGCCGGGAACTCCATTACCCGCGCCGGAGAAAAGAGCGTTCCCGTTCCGGAACCGCGAAATGAAACGCTGACTGTGGATTTGGGGGACGGCGTGAACATGACGTTCCGCCGCATTCCCGCAGGGAAGTTCAGGATGGGGAATGAACGGGAAACACCGGCGGAACGTCCTGTTTCCACGGTGGGGATTGAAAGGCCGTTCTGGATGGGAGAGGCGGAAGTGACGCTGGAACAATACCGCCGCTTCGACCCGGAGTATGCTAACGGATGGTATGACATGCATTACAAGGATCAGGTGAAGCCCGGCTACGACATGGATGCCGATCCGCGTTTTCCCGTCATCCGGGTGCCTTGGGCCCGGGCCATGGAATTTTGCCGCTGGCTTTCCGGGAAAACCGGGAAAAAAGTGACCTTGCCTACGGAAGCGCAGTGGGAATACGCGGCCAGGGGGGGCGCGGATACGGATTTCTTCTTCGGGGAACGGGATGCGGATTTTTCCGCGTATGCCAACCTGGGGGACGTGACGCTGAAGGAGCTGGCCGTTTCCGGCGTGGATCCCAAGCCAATTAAAAATCCCAACCGTTTCTGGGACTTCGTGCCGAGGGATGAAACATACAATGACGGAAAGCTTCACCTGGCCCCCGTCAAGAGTTACAAGCCGAATGCCTACGGATTGTACGACATGATCGGCAATGCCGCGGAATGGACCCGTTCCGAATACAGGCCCTATCCCTGGAAGGAAGGGGACGGACGCAATGAAAGCCTGGATTCCCGTGTTCCCCGTGCGGTGCGCGGCGGTTCCTGGTATGACCGTCCCAGACGGGCCACATCCTCCTGGCGCTGGGGATATCCCGGCTGGCGTCCGGTGTACAACGTGGGGTTCCGGGTGATCATAGAAGACTGATTGTTGAAATTGCCATGAAACTGACAAAAATGTTCCGCGTCTCTGCGACTGTTCTTGGCTGTCTGCTGGTCCTCATTTCATGCAGGCAGGGGGGGGAGGATGCCGCTTCCAGCCCTCTGGCTCCGGTGGATGTGAAGGTCGTTAATCACCTGGTTGCTGTGCTGGGGCATGAGAGCCGCGTGCTGGAACTGGTGGACCCTGCTTCCGGGGAAAAGGTGAAAAGCATCCGGCTGGCCCAGCCTCCCAACGGCATGGCCGTGGATGGCGCGACGGTTTATGTGGCGGAGGGGGGGGAGCGCGCGGAGTGGTGGAAGTAGTGGACCTGGAAAGCGGGGAATTGAAGCGTTCTTTTCCTGCCGGGCATACGCCCATGTCTCCTGTGCTGCGGGAAGGGAAGCTGTATGTGGCCTGCCGGTTTGATTCCCGCGTGCTGGAAATGGACACCGCTGCCGGAACCGTGCTGAATTCCTGGAATGTCCCCCGTGAACCCGTAGTGCTGGCCGTTTCTCCGGACGGCAGGAAAATCTGGGCTGCCGGCCATTTGCCGGCCGGGGCTGCGGACGGGGATTTCACGGCTGCCGCGCTGACTCTGGTGGAAGACGGAAAAGCTGTCCATTTCCTGCTTTCCAACGGGACGCAGGGCGTGCGCGGCATGGCGATAAGCCCGGATGGACGTTATCTGGCCGTGGCGCATGTATTGAGCCGGTACCAGGCGCCTACCACGCAGCTGGACCGCGGCTGGATGAATACGAATGCCGTGACGGTTATCAATACGGACGAGCCGGACAAGCCTCATCCCGTTCTGCTGGATGACCCGGATGCGGGGGCGGCCAACCCGTGGGGCGTTTCTTTTTCCGGAGATGGCGGAAAACTGTTCGTGACGCATGCGGGGACGCATGAACTCTCCGTAATTGATTTCCCGGCCCTGCTGGAGCGCATGAAGCGGGAAGACCGGAGCAATGAGCCGGTTTCCGAAAGGCTTGGTTTCCTGCACGGTCTCCGCGCCCGGATCGCTCTGCCCTTGAACGGCCCGCGCTCCGTGGCCTCCGATGGGAAAAACGTTTATGTGGCCGGCTATTTTTCTGATTCTCTGGCGGAAATCTCCCTGAAGGATGCCCGCAAATCCAGGGCAATTCCCCTGAATGCCCCATTCCGGCCTTCCCGGGAAAAACTGGGGGAACGGTATTTTAATGACGCTTCCCATTGCTTCCAGGGGTGGCAGAGCTGCGCCACCTGCCACCCGGACGGCCGGGTGGACGGCCTGAACTGGGATCTGCTGAATGACGGCATGGGCAACCCGAAAAATACGCGCACCATGTTCCTTTCCCACCGGACGAGCCCGGTGATGACGCTGGGCGTCCGCGCCTCTGCGGAAGTGGCCGTAACGGCGGGTTTTGTGCACATCCAGTTTCTGGAACCTTCCGGTGAATTGGCGGAATGCGTGAATGCGTACCTGAAAAACATGAAGGAAGTTCCCAGCCCGTTCCTGGTGGCGCATACCCCTTCCAAACAGCAGACAGGGGGGGAGGGGTGCGCTCAGTGCCATGCTCCCGGCGTGGAACGGGGCGCCTTGTCCGAATCTGCCCGGAGGGGCAGGGAAGTGTTTAAAACAGCCGGGTGCGTGCGGTGCCACCCCCATCCTTACTTCACTAACAAGGAACTGGTGGCCACGGGGACGGCCACGGGGCTGGATGAAGGTAAAAGCGTTCTGGTGCCTTCCCTGGTGGAAGTGTGGCGGACCGCCCCTTACCTGCACGACGGCCGTGCGAAGACGATACGGGAAGCCATCACGACATGCAATCCGGGGGATCTCCGCGGGAAGACGAGTTCCCTGAATAACCGTGAACTGGAGGATTTGATCAATTATGTGCAGTCCCTGTAAAGGGGCGGGAGGGCATCATGACGGCGAATGTACCTGAACGACTGGAATGGTCCGGAACAAACGGAGCGGAAGAATGCTTCTTCTGCATGACGGCGGAGCCGGGCGCGAGTTTTGAGGAAGAACTGCGTTCCCTGATGGCCAGGTACCGCAATCTGGGGGGAGGGGAAGAAGATGAATTCCTGCTGCGTTTCCATGTCAGCGACCCGGTGCGCCAGTCGGCTCCGCTGCGGCGGATAACAGGAGAACGGAATTCTTATGTTTCCATAGTTGGACAGCCCCCTGCGAACGGGGCCCGCGTGGCTCTGGAAGCCTGGCACATCGGCGGAATGCTGGGAAAAAGGCGTAGGGCGGAGCAGGGCGGAACGGTCGTGGAAGCCCTCCGCGCGCATTACCGGCTGTTTCTGGCGGGCAAGGGGGAATTCTCCGCCCCGGACAGCTGCGGCCAGATGCGAGAGGAATTCCGCTGGCTGGACCGGATTGCCGCCTTACAGGGGGGAGCCGTGCCGGATTTGGTTCACCGCACCTGGATTTATTGCCGGGATATTGATAACAACTACCGGGGATTGGTGGAAGGCCGCAACGGATGCTTTGACCGTTACGGACTGACTCCGGAGAGCCATTTCATCGCCAGTACCGGCATTGAAGGCTGTACGGAGCTGCCGGGCCGCCTGCTGCATATGGACAGTCTGGGCATCGTGGGGCTGGAGCCCGGGCAGGTCCGGTACATGGAAGCGCCGGACTACCTGTCCCCCACGCATGTGTACCGGGTGGCCTTTGAGCGCGGCGTCCGCATCGTGTACGGAGACCGCTCCCATTATTTCCTTTCCGGCACCGCCAGTATTGACGCGGAGGGAAACATTGTCCATCCGGGGGACGTGGTGGGCCAGACGGCCCGCACCCTGGAAAACATGAGCGTCCTGATGGAAAGGAGCGGGGGCTGCCTGTCCGACCTGAAGCAGGCCGTAGTGTACCTGCGCGACTGGGCGGACCGGGAAACGGTTCGGAACCGACTGATGGACTCTCCGTTGGCCGCAGTGCCGCATGTGATGCTGAAAGCCCCTGTCTGCCGCCCCGGCTGGCTGGTGGAAATAGACGGAATAGCCGTCAATGGAGCCGGAGAACCTGCCTTTGCCCCATTGTAAATTCTGCCGTTCCATGAACCGCGGCGCGCGGGCGATTTCCCTTGTTATCCTATGCACGGAAATGGTATCATGAAAGCGCATGACCTATCGCCTTAATACGGACCGTCTGGTATTTCTTTCCGTGCTGTTGTGGGTGTTGTTGCCGCCGGGCGTTTTTGCCTGGGAAGGTAATCCGCCGAGTCCGGATAATGTGCGGTGGCTGGAGCAGTTCTGTTCCAGCTACGTGCAGTTTCTGGCCCTGGGCGGCGTGTTGTGCGCGGTGATCGGTTTTGTGTGCGCCGTCCTGGTCTGGCTGGTGCACCGTCTGGACTGGGAGCGGAGTTTGAAAATCAGCGTGCTGTTTGTCATGTCCATCCTGTGCCTGGTTTTGTATGGCGGCTCCCTTTCCTTTGCCGTGTTTTATCTTCCCCTGGCCCTGATTAACCCCGCCGTGTATTGTTTCAGCGTTAGCAGGATGGAATGAGAGTTCCTGGCGGCGACGGAGGGATGTTTTTCCTGGGGGGAGAAGAGGCTTTATAATTTTATTTTTGGCGTATCTTTTTTGATTTTCAAAGATAGCAGGATTTGCCCCGGAGCCGTCCGCGGCAAAAACGGCTCCGGGTGTTTATGCTTTTATAAAGATTGCGGATGTAATGCGCGGATGCTCCAGTCACCGAATCCTTCCCCTGGTTGCGTTCCGCCGCAAAACGTGCAAATACTGGTCGGAGCACGTCTGCGATTTCCTTTACGGGTACAGATTCCTGATAGATGAAGCCCAGCCTGTCTCCTCTTCTGGAACCGCCCATCCAGATATTGTACTTGCCCGGACCTCTGCCGACGAAAGCCAGTTCTGCCAGATATGGTCTGGAGCATCCGTTGGGACACCCGGTCATGCGGATGGAAATGTCTTCGTCCCATAGCCCCAGTTCTTTTAACTGCGGTTCCAGTTCATCCACCAGTTTTGGAAGCAGCCTTTCGGAGTCTGTAAGGGCCTGCGGGCAAAATGGCAGGCTGGTACAGGCGGAGGAATTGCGCCTGAGCCCCGAATCGTTGGGGAGAAGATTGTACTTCCCAATGATGGATTTGATTTGCTCGGCAGTATCCGGTGTGATGCCGTCAATGACCAGATTCTGATTACCTGTGATGAAAAAATCTCCTTGATGAATGGAAGCTATTTCATGAAAAGCGGTTTTGAGCTGTTGCCTGTTTGAATTCTGGATGCGGCCTCCTTCAATTTCAATGGTCTGGCGGCCAGGAACATCTGCGGCGTCTCCGTTCGTAGATAATGAAAAAGGTCTGGCCGCTTGAAGCGGAAATGGAAGGCGTGTTGCAAGTTCGTTAGTGAACCAGTCCAGCCCTTTGCCGGCAATGGTGTACCTGAGCCGGGATGTTTTTCTGTTGCAGCGGGTGCTGAATTCTTTATGGATCAAAAGCACCTGCCGGGCTACTTCCTCCACCTGTTCCGGGAAACAGAATCCGATAATATCCGCAAGGCGGGGGAAAGAACCGGGATTGCCGTAAGCATAGCCCATTCCTCCGCCGGCCAGGATGTCATATCCCAGGAGTTTCCCTTCTTTTTCAATAGCCACGAAGCTCAGGTCCTGGGCGTACACATCCACATCATTTTCCGGGGGAAGCGTAAAAGCGATTTTAAATTTGCGCGGCAAATAGCCGGGACCGTACAAAGGCTCTTCTTCCGCGCCCGAGTAGATTCGTTTGGCATCCAGCCATATTTCATGATAGGCGTGCGTCTGCGGTTCCAGTTTTCGGGAGAGTTCCCGGGCTTGATTGAAGACAGTTTCATGGATGCCGGAATCTTCCGGGTGCAGAGAAACCATGACATTGCGCGTGGCGTCCCCACTGGCGGCAATCGTGGTGATGGCCGCGTGGTGGATATCTTTCATGGTCTGTTTCAAGTCCTGTTTGACGACTCCGTGGATTTGAATGGCCTGGCGTGTCGTAAGTTTAAGGGTGCCGTTGCCGAATTGGTCGCTTAGCGTTTCCGCGGCTAGCCATTGGCTGGGCGTCATGCGGCCCCCGGGGAGGCGCAGCCTCAACATGAATAACCAGTTTCTTTCCTGTCCGTTTTTCTTCCGGATAAGCCGTTCATCCCGGTTATCCTGCTGGGTAATCCCGTGAAATTTCAAAAGAAATTCTTCTTCGGACGGGAAATGGGTAATGCTGCCGTCATGGAGGAGGTCAGAGATGTTTCCTCTGAGGAAATCGCTTTCCTCCTTGATTCGTTCGTTGGATGTGTATCCTTCTTTAGTCATGATATTTTCTGTTGGTTAAGCTAAATTAGTCCCCCAGCGTCTGTAGATGGCTTGTTCCAGGGGGGAGAAGATGAGTTTGTCTGAGAGCAGGCCTATGAGAATAATAACGAACATGATGCCCATGACCTGCTCCATGGAATTGAGTTCTCTTCCGAAGTGCAGGAGCTGTCCCAATCCCAGTCCTGTCAGGATGGGAACAAAAATTTCTGCGGACATCAGGGAGCGCCAGGAAAAGGCCCAGCCCTGCTTCATACCGCTGACGATGAATGGAGCAGAAGCCGGAAGCGTGACAAAGAGCAGCGTGTAGGCAGAGCCGGCTCCCATTGTCCGTGCTGCGCGGGCATAAATCGGAGGGACGTTGGCAAGTCCATTTTCTGTGGCCAGTATGACCGACCAGACGGTGCCCATGACAACGACGAACAGGATGGCCGCTTCTTCCTGGCCGAACCACAGGATAGCCAGAGGGACCCAGCAAACGCTGGGAAGCCCTTGAAATCCCAATGCCAGAACTCCGATGGTGTTTCTCATTAGCTGGAAGCGGGCAGATAAAAGTCCTGCTGGAATTCCGATGGAGATTCCGGCCAGGTACCCCAGGAGCAGTCTCCGGATAGTAACGACCGTAGCGGCCCAGAGAGAGTTGTCCCTGATTGCTTCTTCAAGATAGCCGCTTATGGCGGAAGGCGCCGGGAATAGGAAAGGCCTCCACCAGCCGGATAGAGAACCGTATTCCCATATAGCCAAGGCCAGCAAGATGAATACTGAGGATTGGAGAATATTTTTTATGGAAGGGTGCATGATGTTTGTGCGTCTTGTTTTTCTTCTGCGGGCCTGGAAATCGATTTTAATGCCCGTGTGATGTTTGAAGCTAGCCGGGCCACTCCCGGATCATTGATTTGGCGCGGGCGCGGCAAACGAATGCAGAATTCTCCGCAAATACGTCCAGGGTGGGATGAAAATAAAATGACTCTGTCTCCCAGGCATACGGCTTCCCGTACATTATGGGTGACAAAGACGACGGTAATTCCATGCCCGGCGCAAATGGCCTGGAGGTCCGCATAAAGCTGTTCCCTGGTCATGGCATCCAATGCGGCGAAGGGCTCATCCATCAGGAGAACCCTGGGACGCAATGCAAGGGCCCGGGCTATGGCCACGCGCTGTTTCATCCCTCCGGAGAGTTCATGGATACGAGCATGTGCAAAGTTGTCCAAGCCTACTGATTTCAGGTTTTCCAAAGCTATTTGGAGGCGTTTTGCGCGGGGAATTCCGGTAAATCGGAGACCGAATTCTACGTTGTGCAGCACGTTTAACCAGGGGAACAGGGCGAAATCCTGAAAAACGACTGTCCTGTCCAGTCCCGGTCCTGAGATTATTTCCCCATCATAGGAGATGCTTCCCGTATCCGATTTGATCAGACCGGCGATCATATTCAGCAGAGTTGTTTTGCCGCAACCGCTTGGACCTACCAGGCAGATGAATTCTCCTTCCCCTATGTCCAGATTGGCGGAAGAAAGAGCCAGAAGCGATTTTTTTCTGGAAAAATAACTTTTGGAAACGTTTCGTATGGATAATCTACTCATGGGCGGGATTATTTTTATCATTCCGGATGATGCCTTCGACGTGGGGGAGTTTCTTGTAAAATCCGGTCCGTACCGTATCCTTGGCTAATTCGTGGAGCTTTTCTTCGGATATTTCATTCGTGAGAACTAACCTGGGCCACGCATGGATAATTAAAGCGGGATCAATGTTGGAACGGGTGAGTTCCCTCAATTCTTCTACGACGATTTTTTGAGCTTCCTGGGGATGTCCGATGATCCAGAGAGTGAGTTCTCTGTGAGCTTCAATCATGGCCTGCGCCACGTCCGGCTGTTTTTCCAGGAAATCCTTTTGAGCTGTCAGAACAGTGGTTACGGCATCCTTTTCAAGAAACAGGAGCTTGCCTCCGGCTTCTTTTTCCAGGCGGCTAATCCATGGTTCTACAGTCCAGGAGCCGTCCAGTTTGCCTTGACGCAAGAGGGGTATCTGTTCTGGGTTGGGGGTAGGAAGTATGCTTGCGTCTCCTCCGGTTTGAGTGACTGTTACGCCTCCCAGGGCCAACCATGTCCGGCAGGCTATATCCTGAGTATTGCCCAATTGGGGGGGTAGCGATGATTTTCCCTTGAAAGTCTTGCGTGCATGCTCCGGAATGGGTGGGAACGACCAGTCCGGACCCTCCCTGTACGGCTCCCGCTACGATTTGCAGGAGAGTTCCGTTGGATTTGGAATACGCATTAATGGCAGGGCCCGGCCCAACGTAGGTAAAATCCAGGGAATTGGCGAACATGGCTTCCATAGCGCCAGGGCCGGCGTTGTAAGCATACCATAGAATGGAGATATTTTTCCCCGTCCGTTCAAAGATGCGTTTTTCAAACCATCCCTCCCCCGTGCGGCTGAAATGCCTGGCAACCAGCCCCTGGACATGGGTTACGTTGGGAAAAAGGCCAAAGCGTATTTGAGCCTGCCGTTCGGGGGCTTCCCGACAGGATGCCAGAAAGGCTGGAGCCAAGAGAGCGCCAACGCAGAGAAGAGCATTTAATGCAAGAGGCTGAGTTTTCATAAAATGATGGAACGGGTATTAAAATGGGATAAAATCAAAATTCCACATAGAGAGTGCGCGCCAGAAGAAACGCGGTATTTTCATTTGCCTTTGCGGGGGGGAGGATGCGGTCTGCCGTTTCTGGAGCGGAGACGACGTTCCCCAGCCAGATGCAGTAGGCTCCCTTGGTGTTTCTGGGCAGGACGGGAAGTCTCGGCAATACTGCAATGCTCATCAGCCCCGCTTCGGCCAGCAGGCCTGAGGCATTGACGATTTCTTTAGCGGATCTTCCCCATACGCCTTCCGCCTTGAAATCCAGACCGTAGGTATGGGCCTTGAGCCGGTGGAGTTCCCTTTCCAGCTGCTTGGCGAAGCTGCGCGCCAGTTCGCTGTCTTCTCCCGCTATGTAAATTTGTTTTCCGCCATGCCCGAAGGTTTCTGCGCGTTCATCGCTTGAAACGAATGTCGGAAGTTGCTCCTGTTCTTTTTCGGGAGCCTTATCTCTGTGAGGAGGGCGAAGCATACCGGCTCCCGCCGTGACGTTATTCAGCGGGTCAATCAGGATGAAAGCTCCTCCGGAGCGGTTATCCCGGTAATAATCATAGAACAAGGGGGAACTTGTTTCCAGGACGATACGGCCGACATGGTTCAGAGGAAGCTGTGTCGCATGGCGGCTTTCCAGTGTATTGACGTCTATGTCGTACTGGAGTTCTGCTATCCGCCCCTGGATATTTCTGCCCGCATGGCGAATCATGTATTTGCTTCCGGGAAGAAGGGGTTTTTCAGACATCCAGATGACACGGGCCTCCAGCCGATCTTCGATATGGGGGAGATTCCCTTTTTTGACGATCATGTCACCGCTGCTGATATCTATTTCATCCTCAAGTTCCAATACGACGGCCTGGGGAGAGAATGCTTCTTCCAGATCTCCGTCCGGAGTAACGATCCTCTTGATCCGGCTGTTTTGAAACGAAGGCAGCGTTACGACAGGGTCACCCCTGCGGATGGCTCCGGAGGTAATGGAACCGGCGAACCCCCGGAAATCGAGATTGGGGCGTATGACTGTCTGTACCGGAAAGCGGAAATCCCGGAGATTCCTGCTGTCGCTGGAATCCAGCGTTTCCAGGATGGAAAGCAGATGATCTCCCTGGTACCAGGGCGTTTTCCCTGTTGTCTGCGTCACATTTTCCCCTTCAATGGCGGAAATGGGAACGAAACGAACGTCCGGGATATTCAGCTGTTGCGTGAAGCTTCCGAATTCTTCTTCAATCTTCCGGAATTTTTCTTCAGAGTAATTCAGAAGATCCATCTTGTTGACGGCTACGATGAGGTGCCGTATTTTCAGAAGAGAGGCGATGAACGCATGCCGCTTCGTTTGTGTGAGTACTCCGTGGCGGGCATCAATCAGGATGATGGCCGCGTCCGCCGTGGAAGCTCCGGTGGCCATGTTCCGTGTGTATTGTTCATGGCCGGGACAGTCGGCAATGATGAATTTGCGGCGGGGGGTGGTGAAGTACCGGTAGGCTACATCAATGGTTATTCCCTGTTCCCGTTCCGCTTTAAGGCCGTCCAGCAACAGGGCGTAATCAATGTTGCCTGCCCCCGTAGTTCCATTTTTTTCACTGGCTTTGCGCAGTTCTGCCAGCTGGTCGTCGAAAATCAGTTTGCTGTCATAAAGAAGGCGTCCGATGAGTGTAGATTTCCCGTCGTCCACGGAACCGCAGGTAAGTACGCGTAGCAGGCTTTTATTTTCGTGTTCGTTCAGGTATGAGTCGATGTCCATAATGGTAAAAAGAAGAGGTGTCGTCAGAATGATTCATAATAGGGGTTAAAAATATCCTTCCCGTTTTTTCTGCTCCATGGAGGCATCACCGTCGTGGTCAATGATGCGGGAAGAACGCTCGCTCAGCCTGGTTTCCAGCATTTCCGCCACAATCTCTTCTACAGTGCGGGCTGTAGATTCTATGGCTCCGGTTAGAGGGTAGCAGCCCAGCGTACGGAAACGGACGGTTCTCATCTGTGGTGTTTCCCCCGGTTCCAAAGGCAGGCGGTCGTCGTCCGCCATAATCAGGGAGCCGTCACGTTCCACAATGGGACGGGGTTTAGCGAAATACAGGTCCACCACCTGTATTTTTTCCAGGCGGATATATTGCCAGATATCCAGTTCCGTCCAGTTGGACAGAGGAAAGATACGGACGCTTTCTCCCGGATTGATACGGCCGTTGTAAATGTTCCATAATTCCGGTCGTTGATTTTTGGGGTCCCATTGGTTGAATTTATCCCGGAAAGAGAAAAATTCGTTCCTTGGCCCGTGATTTTTCTTCGTCGCGGCGGGCTCCTCCGAACACGGCATCATATTTTCCTGCGGTCAACGCCTGAATCAATGCCTGTGTTTTCATAATATCCGTGTATTTGCGGCTGCCGTAAGTAAAAGGATTAACGCCGGCGGCAATGCCTTCCTGGTTACTGTGGACAATCAGATCCAGATCATTTTCCTGAACGAATCTGTCCCGGAATTCTATCATCTCGCGGAATTTGAATGTGGAGTCTATATGAAGAAGCTTGAAGGGGGAGCCTGCCGGGATAGAATGCCTTTCTGGCCAAGTGGACCAGTACAGAGGAGTCTTTCCCGATGGAATAAAGAAGTACGGGATTTTCAAACTGGCTGATGGCATCCCGGAAAATGTGAATGCTTTCTGCCTCCAGCTGCTTAAGCTGGCTGAGTCTGCAAATGCTGTTCATTTTGTATGTTCTTTTTTTTTGATTGTTAATGTCTTGGCCTGCGGTGTAGGCCGCATTCCCTGTGTTCTTTTTCTTCCCACCACCATCGTCCGTCGCGTACGTCTTCTGTCCTTTTGACGGCTCTTGTGCAGCAGGCGCACCCGATACTGGGGAATCCTGCATCATGAAGAGGATTGTAGGGAATGCCGTAAGCGCGGATATAGTTCCAGACATCCTCTTCTGACCAGTGGGCCAGCGGGCTGATTTTGATGATGCCGTTCGCCTCATCGTTTTCTGTGATATGAAGTCCTTTCCGGGTGATGGACTGGGTGGAGCGTAATCCGCAAATCCACGCTTTTTTCCCGGCAAGGAGCCTTTCCAGAGGGCGCAGTTTGCGGATATTGCAGCATTTGTGACGGTTTTCCACACTATTGCGGAACAGGTTGACGCCTTTGTCCAGAATCATGCTTTCCACTTCTTCCGCTGCCGGAAAATAAGGAATAATGCGAATGCCGTATGTTTCCTCCGTTCTTGCCCAGAGTTCATAGGTTTCCGGAAACAGACGCCCCGTGTCCAGAGTAGCCAGAGGAATATTCAGGCCAAGATGGGAGATCATGTGGGTAAGCACCTGGTCTTCTGCCCCGAATGATGTGGCAAAAACAAGGTCTCCTTCGTATTGCGCCACGGCCTGTTGCAACGTGTCTGTAGCGGTTGGGGAATGAGCGTTCATGAATGTTGAGCCGGTTGAAGGCGGATAGCCGTATCTGGTAGAAAAAAACGGGATGTCAGATGAACAGGGGAGTTGAGTAGTACCGGTCCGCTGAATCGGGAAGGATCACTACTATATTTTTCCCTGTATTCTCTTTTCTCTTAGCAACCTGGACGGCTGCCCATAGGGCTGCCCCGCTGGAAATCCCGGTCAGAATTCCTTCTCTGACGCCCAGTTCTTTAGCTGTGGAAAAGGCATCTTCATTGGAAACGGTGATGACTTCATCATAGATATCCGTATCCAGGGTTTCTGGGATAAAGCCGGCTCCTATTCCTTGAATTTGATGGCTTCCTGCCTGGCCGGCGGATAATACGGGGGAATCTGCCGGTTCCACGGCAATGACGGTGATTCCTCCGGGTTTGCGTTCCTTGAGCAGTCTGCCTATGCCGGTTATTGTTCCTCCGGTGCCTACTCCGGCTACGACGATATCTACTTCTCCGTCCGTATCTTCCCATATTTCAACCCCTGTCGTTTCATAGTGGGCCCTGGGATTGGTCGGGTTGGTGAATTGGCTGGGAATGAAGGAGCCTGGAGTAGTGGCCGCCAGATCCTGGGCTTTGGCAATGGCTCCTTTCATTCCCTGGCTGTCTTCCGTCAGGACAATATCGGCTCCGTAGGCTTTTAGAATATTTCGTCGTTCAACGCTCATGCTTTCCGGCATGGTAAGAATGATGCGGTATCCCCGGGAAGCGGCAATAGCCGCCAGGCCAATGCCCGTGTTGCCGCTGGTTGGTTCAATGATGACGGAACCCGATTGGAGCTGGCCCGATGCTTCTGCCTCGTTGATCATGGCGAGTGCGATACGGTCTTTCATGCTTCCTGCTGGATTCAGGTGATCCAGCTTGAGCAGGAGCCGGGCATTCAGACGATGTGCCTGGGCATAATTCCTTGGCTCCAGAAGAGGTGTTTTCCCGACCAGTTCCGATATGGAGGTGTAAATGTTCATCGTGACGTGCTTTACAGGGATGGATTTAGATTTCTTTTGTATTCCGATAGGAATAATAGGGATTAGTTACTCTTATCCTCCGGAAGTGTCAATATGAATCAAAGAATATGAAATATTATTTTATTATTTGTGTTTTTATGTAAATAAAAATGGTAGAAGAGCTGGGAATGGACGGCTGTAAAATTTCAGAGATTGAGAGTAAAAGGCCGGTTTTCTCCGTTTTCAAGCTATTGGCCGTGAAGGTGAAAGGATGCGTGCGAGGGGCAGATGCCTTGTTTCCTTGCCTTCCTGGAGCATGCAGTTGTATTGAGTCTCTCCGGTTGACGTTATGAATTATTCCTTTTCCCGGAGAGTAATTGTGGCGCTGGGAAAACTGTTTGTTTTGCCCCATTCCATCCTTTGCCGCATATCCCTGGAATGTTTATTGCCTGTATGCTGATAATTTGGCAGTTGTGATTATTTGAAGGATGGTGTGCAAAAACACAGCTGTTGAGAAGATGAGCCGTTAGGACTTATGGGGGAAGCCTCTGACGCACGAAATTCGGATCATGCTGTTCATCATGATCTTTGTATGGGCAACAGGGAATCGCCGTACAGGCAGGAATTGTTTTATCTTTCTCTTCCGTGGCGGATGTCCGTGGCTTCCTTCAGGAAGACGACGGTGGCGGCGATGGTTTTGGCAATGTCTCCTATCCGTTCCAGAGAACGGATAATGAAGAGAAGGTTGACGTTGAGGGAAGAGGAGTCCTCCCGTTCGGGGGAGACCAGAAGGGCCAGCGCTTTGCGATGGGCTTTGTCCAGTTTTTTGTCGCGCAGGCGTATTTCCCTGGCGGCGTCCACATCCTGCGTTTCCAGACACCTGGCGGCGTCTCTGAATTCGGATACGGCCATTTCCAGCAGAGGGAGCACAATATCCGGGGAGAGGGATTCCTGATGCCTGATGGAGGCCTTGGCATGCTTGGCGATACCCGTTATTTCCTCCATGCATTCCTGGAGCTTGTCTCCGCATCGGGAGAAGGTGATGACGAGCCTCAGGTCGCGTCCCAGCGGATGGAACTGGGTGAGTACGGAGGAGCAGAGGGAGAGAACCTGCCGGGTTTCTTCCTGCAGCGGGTCGCTGTCCGCAATGATGCTGTTGGCCCCGTCGCTGTCCGGGCCGGAAATGACCCGTTCCAGAATGTCCATGTATTTCAGCAGGCTTCCGCAGATGGCATTGACGCGGAGGCGGATAGCGTTCAGGGCCGCGTCGTAGTGGGGGAGGATGTGATTGCCGGGGGATGTCATGAGGAGAATGGTTTGGAATGGGCTTTTAGCTGAAACGGCCCGTAATGTAGGCTTCCGTTTCTTTTTCCGTAGGATTGGTGAAGATTTGGGACGTTTCCCCGTATTCCACCAGGCGGCCCATGTACATGAAGGCGGTCCGGTCCGCGATGCGTGTGGCCTGCTGCATGTTATGGGTGACGATGACAATGGTGAGTTCTTTTTTCAGGTCTTCCATCAGGTCCTCTATTTTTAAGGTGGCGATAGGGTCCAGGGCGGCGCAGGGTTCATCCATCAGCAGGATTTGGGGGCGGTTGGCAATGGCGCGCGCGATGCACAGCCGCTGCTGCTGGCCGCCGGAAAGGCCGTAGGCGCTTTCATGCAGCTTGTCTTTCACTTCATCCCACAGGGCGGCTCCCTTCAGGCTTCGTTCCACGGTTTCGTCCAGTTCCGCGCGCCTGTTGCGGCCGGCCACACGGAGGGGAAAGACGATGTTTTCGTAAATGCTTTTAGGGAAAGGGTTGTATTTCTGGAAGACCATGCCTACGCGCTTGCGCAGGGAGATGACTTCCACGCGCGGGTCATACAGGCTGGTGCCGTCAATGCGGATATCCCCTGGTGGCGCACGTCCGGGACCAGGTCGTTCATGCGGTTGATGTTGCGGAGCAGCGTGGATTTTCCGCAGCCGGAGGGCCCGATGAGGGCGGTTACCCGGTTGGTTTCAAAGGTCATGCCGATGTTGAAGAGAACCTGTTTGCTCCCGTAAAAGAAGGAGAAGTCTTCCACTTCAATGATAGGCTCGTCGTCTGCGGAGGCTGGTTCAGTCATGGGATGGTGAAGGAGAATGGGGTTAGAAGCTGGAGGCCGCGTATTTTTTGCGCAGGCGGTTGCGGATGAGGATGGCCGTGAGGTTCATGACCACCACCAGCAGGATGAGGAGCAGCGTGGTGGCGAAAACCATGGGCTGGGCGGCGTCCGAGTCCGGAGACTGGAAGCCCACGTCGTAGATATGAAAAGCCCAGATGCATGAATTTGCGTTCCAGGTGGATGAAGGGGCCTTCCCCGTCAATGGGCAGGGAGGGGGCCAGCTTGACCACTCCCGTGACCATGAGTGGGGCTACCTCTCCGGCGCCACGGGCCATGGCCAGAATGAGGCCGGTCATGACGCCCGGCAGGGCGCTGGGGAGGATGATGCGTTTAATCATCTGCCATTTGGAGGCCCCGCAGGCCAGAGCCGCCTCCCGCAGCCCGCGGGGGACGGCGGAGAGTGCCTCCTCCGTGGAGACGATGACTACGGGCAGCGTCATCAGGGCCAGTGTGAGGGATGCCCACAGGATGCCGGAGGTCCCGAAAGTGGGCGTGTTGTCCACAGCCAGCTTTTTCCAGTAGAAAAGTTCGTCGATGCTCCCTCCCAGATAGTAAACGAAGAAGCCGAGGCCGAAAACGCCGAAGACGATGGAAGGCACGCCCGCCAGGTTGTTCACGCAGATGCGCACGGCCTGAACCAGAGTCCCCTGTCTGGCGTATTCCCTCAGGTAGATGGCTCCGATGACCCCCACGGGCGTGACCAGCACACTCATGAGCAAAGTCATGATGAAGGTGCCGAAAATGGCGGGGAAGATGCCGCCCTCCGTGTTGGCCTCCCGTGGATCATCCGTGATGAAATGGTACAGGTTGTGGTGGAAGATGCCGCATTTTCCGAAGAATCCCAGGTCATTCGGCTGGTAGCCGTAAACGATTTTATCCATGCGGATTTCTTTCTTTTCCCCCGTCTCCCAGGGCATACACAAGAGAGTCTCGGCCCTGTTGAGCCCTCAGTTTGGCTGCTTCCGCGGTGTACCGGGCGTATTCGGCATTGAGCTGTTCCTCTTTGGCGCGGAGCCGGTCCAGTTCACCGGCCGGGTCGTCCATATCCGTGAGAATGGGGTTTTTCCTGGGGACGGCCGTACGCTGTCCATTTTCTTTCCGGATGTCGTAGGAACGTTCTATGGCCTTGATATCCCGTCTGGCGTCCGCCAGACGGGTATTGACGGAGCCGATGTCCCTGGTGTCAATGGTTTTGACCCTGTCGCTCAGGTCTGTTTCCCGGTCCAGCACGCGGCGGAAAGCCTCCATGAATTCCGGTGAGGCGGCGGGGATGGTTTCTCCAGAGGCCAGCTTGAGTTCCAGAGGTTTGACCAGGGCTTTCCCTCCCTCCATGCGTTCCAGGCACAGAAGGCCTTTGGGGGTGGCGGAGGCAGTGACATTGTGCGCGTCCACATAGCGGTAGGATTGTCCATAGGATTCCTTGCTGCCGGTGAAAAGCTGGTATTCCCGCACGTCTTTGGCTGTGGAGCCGGGATGGGCGGGGTCTGCGGGGACGTGGCGCGTCTGGTCCTTTGTGATGCCGGCGTACAGGACAAGCGGTTGTTCTTCTTTTGAAGAAGGGGCGAGCGTCAGTTCATGGATAGTTTTGGGCCAGAAGGCCTCCAGACCGTTGAAGACGATGATGCCCAGCAGGCCGAAAATCATGATGAGGCCCAGGGAGAGCCCGATGGAGGCGAGCCAGATATTGACTTCCCCAGGGGGCGTTTGGGGGGCGGGCGGAAGGCTGAAGTCCTGTTTCATGGAAGGTGGATGGATGGGAGGGAAAGGGATGGATGGTTCACACGACGTTGAAGCGTTTGCGGAGACGCTGGCGCACTATTTCCGCCAGAGTGTTCAGAATGAATGTCATGGAGAAGAGGATAAGGCCGCCCAGGAAGAGGACCCGGTAGTGGGTGGAGTCCTGCGCCGCCTCCGGCAGTTCCGTGGCGATGTTGGCGGAGAGGGTGCGCATGCCGTTGAAGATATTCCAGTCCATGATGGGGGTGTTTCCCGTGGCCATCAGTACGATCATGGTTTCCCCACGGCTCGGCCCAGACCTATCATCAGGGCGGAGAAAATGCCTGCGGAAGCCACCGGAAGAACAACGGTGCGGACCATCTGCCAGCGGCTGGCCCCCAGAGCCTCCGAGGCGGCGATGAGGGAAGGGGGGACGTTGCTCAGGGCGTCCTCGGAAATGGTGAAGATGACAGGGATGACGGCAAAGCCCATGATGAATCCAACCACCAGGGAGTTGCGCTGTTCATAGGGCATGCCGAAGCCGTTGCGCCACAGGTCTGCGAAACTGGCGGCCTGGAAGTCCCCGTCTCCCCACAGGCCCATGACGCTGCGGCAGAGGCTGATGAGGGGCTGTTCCAGCCAGTAGCCCAGGTATTCCCAGCAGAACCAGGCGCAGAGCAGGATGACGGGGGTCATGACGATGTATTCCACACCGCGGCTGAATTTGTTGCGCCAGGCTGCGGGCCGGGTGGTCCAGGACCATGCGATGAGGGCCGCCAGGCCGGGAATGAGGACGGCCATGCAGAGCAGTGCGGGGACTTTGTCTTCCATTCTGGGGGCCAGGTAAAGGGCGCCGAAGAAGCCCAGTACTACGGAAGGAAGGGAGGCCATGATTTCCATGACGGGTTTTACCACCCGTTTGACGGCAGGGGCCATGAAGTGGGCCGTGTAAATGGCGGCCGTGACCGCTACCGGGACGGCGAAGACAAGGGCGTACAGGGTGCCTTTCAGCGTGCCGAAGACCAGGGGCATCAGGGACAGCTTGGATTCATAATCATCCGTGCCGCCCACGGATTGCCAGAGCCATTTGGGAGAATCGTACCCCTCATACCATATTTTCCCGACCAGGGCTTTGGCGCCGGCTTCCGGGTGTTTGTCTTCCAGAGAGAAGAAATGGATGTTTCCTGATGGGTCCACGGCAATGGCGGCGTTGAATTCCGTATTGGCGGCCAGTTGGACCGGAACGAATTCTAGAGGTCCGCTGTTCCAGCGGATGTCGGCCGTGGTTCCGTAGCAGAGCCTGAGTTCCCGCGGAGTGGAGACCAGGAAGGAACGGTTGATGCCGGATGCCGCGTAATGCTGCACCGGACCGTCCATGGGAGAGAATTGCCTGGTCTGGCCGAAGAGGCGCAGGGAAGTGCCGTCCGGGCGGGAATGGGGATAAAGGCTGAAAATCTTAAGGCTTCCCCTGTCGCCTCCTATGACCAGGGACATGTCTCCGAAAAGCCAGTTGACGGAAGTCATTTTTTCCCCTTTCCCCAGCGGGGTCGGAATCATCTGGCGTCTGACCCATGTTTCCCCATCTTCATCATAGGAGAAGTAAAGAAGTTTGTCCGCGTCCGTAGCGATGACGAGGCTGTCTCCGGAGGCTCCGGGCAGCATGGCCGTGGGGCGGCCTTCCAGCTGGTCCGTCAGGTCATGGAATCCGGAAGGCGCCAGTTCTCCCTCATGAAGCAGGGAGCGGGATTCTTCCAGCGTCATCAGCAGGAGGCGCGTGCCCTGTTCCGTCTCCACGGTTGCGGTAAATATTTTCCGTTCTCCCGCGTCCGCATAGGCTATGCCGGATATTTTGCCGGGGACGGAGCCGTTTTCCGTCAGGGGGTAGAGGGGCCGGCCTCCGCTCCGGCTTTGTCCGGGCCGTGGGCATTCGTCCGGCCGTGGACGTTGAGTCCGGAATGAACATGGATGAGGCCCACCTTGCCGGATTCCGTGGCGATGGGGTAGGCGGTAAGGGATGCGTCATAGGAATGGGCGCAGACGGTTTCGCCGTCCGGCAGGGAAACGGGAACGGAGGACAGGTTCCCGGTAGTTTTGTCCAGGAAGAAGATGTTTTTCCCGTTGCCGTAGACAAAGGGAAGCGTGCCGGAAGGGTCCAGGCCCCAGGTTCCCGGAACCGGAGAGGAGGGCGCGGGGTGCTGCCGTTCTTCCACGTCCGCGCTCTGGAAGAGAGGAATCGTAACGGCCAGCAGGAAGAAAAGAATGCCGAAAACGGCTACAATGACGGTGAATCCTCCGCCGATGATGGTTTTGGTCATGATGCGGTCAAACCACAGCGTGGTTTTTGCCACCTGAAAGCGTTCCGGAACGGGTTTGGGCTTTCTGGAAGGTGTGGGGGAGGGAGCATTGGAACTCATGACGGCAGAGAGGAGAAGTTGGAGGGCAGGACTCCGGCGGGCGGGCCGGAGTCCTGCCCCGGCATGTGTTTACGGCACGGGAAGGGAGTGTTTATTCAATGCTCTTGAGCACTTCTGCGCTGACTTTGGCGGGAATCGGGTAATAACCTTCCTTGGTCACGATTTCCTGGCCGTCTTTGGATACGATGAATTTGATGGATTCCCTGGTCAGGGTGTCCAGGGGTTCTCCCGGTTTCTTGTTGACGTAAATCAGCAGGTAACGGGAGAGCGGGTATGTTCCGTTGATGCAGTTATCGTAGGAAGGCTGTACCGCCGCCTTTCCGCTTTTTTCCGCCAGGGAGAGGGTTTTTTACGCCGGAGGTGACGTATCCGATGCCGGAATAGCCGATTCCCTGTTCGTCGGAACTGATGCCCTGCACGACGGCGGAGGAACCGGGCTGTTCCTTCACGGAGTTTTTATAATCCCCTTTTTTCAGGGCTATTTCCTTCACGAACCCGTTCGTGCCGGAGGCGCTGTTTCTGCCGTAGATGGAGATGGCTTTTCCTTTCATGGAGGGCACTCCCGCATCGCCCCAGTCGGTTATGTTGGAGCCGCCGCGCTTGAAAGTGGAGGAGAAAATGGAGCCGATCTGCGCCAGGGTAAGGGCCTGGATGGGATTGTTCTTGTTGACAAAGAAGGCCACGGCGTCCAGGGCCACTTTGATTTCCGTCGGCTTGTAGCCGTATTTGGCTTCAAAGGCGGCGATTTCCTCCCGCTTCATCTGGCGGCTCATGGGGGCGAGCTGGGCCGTGCCTGCCGTGAGGGCGGGCGGCGCAGTGGAAGAGCCTTTGCCTTCAACGCCGACTTTGACGCTGGGATATTTTTTGCTGAATCCTTCCGCCCAGAGGGTCATCAGGTTGTTCAGCGTATCGGAGCCGACGGCGTTCAGGTTGCCGGAAACGCCGCTGGTGGGCGCATACGGCTTGATGCTGCTGTCAACGGTCACTTGGTTGGCGCCCATGCTCAGGGAGCTGAGGGCGGCGGCGATGGTCAGGATTTTGGCGACAAATTTCATGGCGTCTTTTTTTTTGTGTGTTGCGTCTTCCGTTTCCGTCCGGCGGGGCCGTTCATGGCGGAAGACGGGGTAGTGATACCCTCCCGCCCCCATGGTGAGGAAGAGAATCCTGGTTAAGAAATCGTCACAAACCCGGAGTAGCCAGGGAGCCCTGTTTTTGGGATACCATGCGTCCAGAGGCGCAGGACGCGCCATTAGAAGAACATGACTCCGCATCCAGCAGCAGCCGACCAGACCGCCGTAGAGGTGGATTCCCTGGATTTTTGTTATGGGAGCAAGCAATCCCTGTTCAACGTCACCATGAAAGTCCCTAGGAACAGGGTGACAGCGTTCATCGGCCCTTCCGGGTGCGGGAAGTCCACGCTGCTGCGCTGTATCAACCGGATGAATGACCGTATTCCGGAGGCGCGCGTTACGGGAGGCTCCATCCGCATTGATGGGGTGGACGTGACTTCTCCTTCCCTGGATACCATTCGTCTGCGCCGGGAGGTGGGCATGGTTTTCAGAAGTCCAACCCTTTCCCGATGAGCATTTATGAGAATGTAGCCTACGGATTGAAGCTGGCGGGGGTAAAAAAACGCGGCATTCTGGACGAGGCTGTGGAGGAAAGCCTGCGGCATGCCGCTCTTTGGGATGAGGTAAAGGACCGTCTCCATGCTTCCGCCAATGGTCTTTCCGGCGGCCAGCAGCAGCGGCTGTGCATTGCCCGTTCCATTGCCGTGAAGCCGCGCATCCTGCTGATGGACGAACCCTGTTCCGCCCTGGACCCCATTGCGACGGTGAGGGTGGAAGAGTTGATGCACCGTCTCAAGGACAAGTTTACCATCATTGTGGTTACCCATAATATGCAGCAGGCCACGCGCGTTTCGGACCTGACCGGTTTTTTCATGTTGGGCAGGCTGGTGGAATTTGATGCTACGGAGAAGATTTTTTCCAATCCCTCCCTGAAAGAAACGGAGGATTACATTACGGGAAGATTCAGTTAACAGAGAGACGATTATGATTTTTTCAAAGAATATTTCCAAAAATGGAACCGGGCGTGTTCCCCATTTTCCCGGCTCTGGACGGAGGCTGGCTGCCAGCGCCGCCAGGAAGAACAGCCTGCGCAGGCAGCATCTTTTTTATCATGCCGGCAAAACCTTATCCCATCATCAAGCCAATATTCCGAATCATGAATCACGACGCGCACACCCTGAGGGAGTTTGACGCTGCCCTTTCCTCCCTGAATACGCATTTGCTCCAGATGGCCTATAAGGCGCAGAGCGCCCTTGATTTGGCCGCCGCCGGCCTTTTGCAGCAGAATGAGTCTTCCGCCAACCGGGTTATTGCTGATGACGAAGAATTGGACGAGCTGGAAATGACGGTGGACAGGGAAGGGCTGCATCTGCTGGCTTTTTTCAGTCCGGTGGCTTCCGACCTCAAGGTGGTGCTGGCTTCCCTGCGCATGTCCTCCATGTATGAACGGATTGGTGATGAGGCCGTGACCATTGCCAAAAGGGCCAACAGGCTGAATAAGCGCCCGCGCATCCGGGAGGCTGCCTTGGCGGATCCTGTCTATCGGGAAATGGCGGAGCGGTTCAGGGCTGTGAATAAGGCTGTTTCCTCCTGGGACGGGGAGGCTCTGGCAGAGCTTGTCCCTGCGCTGGAGGATTTGGCGGAGCATGCGGCGTCCCTGACGGAGGCGTTTGCCTGCTTGCCTGAGCAATATCAGGACAATCTGGTTTCCGTTGCGGATCTGGTTTTTGTGAGCCGTTCCCTGGAACGCATCGCGGAAGGGCTCCAAAAGGTAGCGGCGGAAGGGCTTTATGCGGCCTCCTGATGCCGCGTGCCTGTACAGGAAAGCCCGCAGCGGGCGCTGTTGAAGTGCCGTTTTTTTGTTCGGAAACGGGATTCAGGCATGCCGCCTATCTGACGGTCCAGGTAATGCTGCGCGTGGCGGATTGGCCGGGACGCAGAATGACGCTGGGGAAGTGGGGGGTATTGACGGCATTGGGGAAGCCCTGGGCTTCCAGCGCTATTCCCTGGCGCGCCTGGGGCAGGTATTCCCCGGTATATACCTGGAGGCCGGGAGCATCCGTCGCCACAATCAGGCGGTGTTGGGATTCCGGGTCAAGAAGGATGGCGGCAATTTTGTCGCCCGGTTCGAATCCAGCACGTAGTTGTGGTCCAGTCCGGCGGCGATGTCCGGGTGGGCGGCGGAGTTGCGTTCCCCCAGCAGGGATGCTTTCCGCAGGTCAAAGTCCGTTCCTTCCACGGGAAGAATACGGCCGTCGGGGATATTGGTCGCGTCCACCGGAGTATAGGCGGAGGCCCGTACCTCCAGGGTCATGGAATCAATGGTGGGTTTGCCGGACAGGTTCCAGTAAGCGTGGTTGGTGAGGTTGACGATTGTGGCCGCGTCCGCATACGCCTCCAGGCGGAGATGAAGGGTTTCTTCCACCACGGTGTAGGTGGCTACCACTTCCAGGTTGCCTGGGTAATTTTCCTCCCCGTCTGCGGAGTGCAGGGTCAGCACCAGCGTACTGCGCCCGGCTTCCTGCACCTGCCAGATTTTGCTGTCGAACCCCTGGATGCCGCCGTGCAGGTGGTTGGGGCCGTTGTTGACGGCCACGGTTCGGGAATCCCCGTCAATGGAGAACCTGCCTTTTGCGATGCGATTCGCGACGCGGCCGCAAATCGCACCGCAATAACAGGTGTCTTTCAGCATGTCTTCAAAGCGTTTGGGCCCTACGATCATATCCATGCCGTCCTTGACGACGGAGATGATGCGTCCCCCCGTAGTTGCTGATGCGTACCGTCAGCTTGTCGGAAGACAGTTCAAACAATTCTACAGGTGCGCCGCCGGGTAAGGTGCCGAAGATCATGCCGGTATATAGCTTGGTCAGTAGTGGATTTCCAATTAATAGGCCAGTACGCGGGAACCGTTGTTGCCGATGATCACGCGCACGCGCTGTCCGACCTGAATCGGGTTGTTCCTGCTGGCGACCTGGACGACCGTGTAGTTGCGGGTGCCGTTCCTTTTCTGGTCCAGACGCACGGTGATGCGTTCCCCGGTCGTGTTGTTGACGGCCTTGTCAATCTGGTTGCCGGCAATGCCGCCCAGAATGGCGCCGCCCGCCGCCGTCGCGAATTTGGCGTTGCCGCCCCCGAACATGGCGCCGGTCAACCCGCCCGCCACGGCGCCGATTCCGGTGCCGGTGTTGGCGTTATTGGCCTGGATCTTGACGTTTTCCACGCTGGTGACCGTGCCGGTATAGGTCTCCTGGGCTCCGCCGATTTCGTTCAGGTTATAGGTGTTCGGGGAACCGAAGTTGGTGCAGGAAGTAATGGACAGTGCCATGGCTGCACAGCCGATGGTAAGAATGGAAGCTGTTTTCATGATGACGATTTATAAAATGGGTTGAAGGTTAAGATCAAGTAATTTCGCAGTCAACGGAAGGGGCACGGTTGCCCTCTTCCGGCGGAGAAAACCCTTGCCGGAAGGTTCCGGCAAGGGTTCTTATTTATGTTAACGGTTCGTTGGGTCAGGCCTTGGGGGCTTCTCCCTTTTTGGGGCAGTCGCAGGGCTTTTCCCCTTTGCTGCAGGGCTGGCCGCATTTTTCTGGGCATTTGCCTTCCTTGGCGCATTTCCTGGGGCACTTTTTGCTTTCTTGCAGCACTTCTGGGCAGCGGGGGCGGGGGACTCCGCCGGGCGGCGGCTTCCTGAGCGTAACCGTTGACACTGAAGGCGAAAGCAAAGGCTGCTACAGCGAGGATCTTTTTCATATAATGATATGTGAGGTTGTGTGGTGTTGGTAATGCAGCGGCAGAAGAGCTGCCGTTCTACGACAGCGTGCGCCGGGATGAACGCATTCCGTGGCCTACTTCTATGCAGACGGTATCTCTGCCGCTGGCCCGTTCTGGGTGAGCGCGCCCGCCGTTCGGCAGGACGTGCTGGATTACCATCCAGCCGTTATTCCCAGGCTCAACGTGGCCGCGGGGACGTGGATGCCGCGGAAAATCATTTCCCTTTTTCCAAATGCTGGGGAAAACCAGGAATCCCATCCCCTGAACCGGGAACCCATTTTGCATGAACCTCATCTGTTCGGCTGGGGGAAGGGGTGTAGCGGAATCGTGATTTTTATTTTTTGAGTGGTGATGCGCCTTAGCCTGGCGCCCTGCCCTGTTCCGCCCATCCGGACAGGCCAAACCTTTCCGAACGGGCAATTCTGG